>Ga0102593_1000018_pt1 | contig 623090 bp, 559 predicted proteins | sample AraplaCol_mMS_r2_2_FD_76862 | JGI IMG/M metagenome (GOLD analysis project Ga0102593, IMG submission 76862) | Arabidopsis root microbial communities from North Carolina, USA - plate scrape MF_Col_mMS_r2 (SPADES assembly) (version 2) | ecosystem: Host-associated > Plants > Roots > Endosphere... | reverse complement strand
TCGACTGCGTGAGGTCGACGTACACCGGATCGAGCTGCTGCACGGTCGACATCAGCGTCGCCTGGCTCGCCTGCACGTAAGCGCCCGGCGTCACTTGCGAGATGCCGACGCGGCCGCTGATCGGCGACACGACGTCCGTATAGCCGAGGTTGATCTGCGCGGTATCGACCGCCGCCTTGCCGGCCGCGACGTCGGCCGCGGCCTGGCCTTGCGTGGCGACCGCGTTGTCGTAGTCCTGCTTGCTGACCGCGTTCGCGGCCACCAGCACCTTGTAGCGCGCGACCAGCGCGTTCTGCGTGACGAGGTTCGCCTGCGCCTTCGCGAGCGTCGCCTTCGCGCTGTTCAGCGCCGCGATGTACGGCGCCGGATCGATCTTGTAGAGGCGCTGACCGGCCTTGACGTCGGTGCCTTCGGTGAATTCACGGCGCAGCACGATGCCGTCGACCCGCGCACGCACTTGCGCGACGAGGAATGCACTGGTGCGGCCCGGCAGGTCGGTGAAGACCGGTACGGCTTGCGGCTGGACGGTGACGACGCCGACTTCCGGCGTTTGCGGCGGCGGTGCCGATTCTTTTTTCCCGCACGCGGCCAGGAAAACGGCGGCCGTCGCGACAGTGATTAAGCGGTATGGAACCCGTTCGACGCGCATGGAGCGACCTCTGTGTATAACCAATGGAATAAGTGCCGCGCCCGACCCGAGCGCAACACGGATGCGCCTCGCGGCGCTGATCGAACACCTGAATTACTGGACTGCCAGATACAGCACGTCGGCACGAGACCTCCGTGCCGACGGGGATGCCGCGAACTGCGGACTGGTACTAGGGCGGGAATCAGCAGAGTGGGATATTAACTGATTGCCACTTGGGTCATTCGATCGTAGGGTGGTATTGTATATACATTCACGAATGTATGTAAAAAGCCCGTTTGTATTCCGCCCGCGGTCCAGTCTTACAGATTGTTACCCGCAGCAAGCATAGCCTGTCTGCATGACGGCGACGAGGGGTTGCGGACCCCATATTCACTCAAGATCGATCCAATCAGGCCTGCACATGGTCAGACGTACCAAGGAGGAGGCGCTCGAGACGCGCAATCGCATTCTCGACGCCGCCGAACACGTGTTCTTCGAGAAAGGCGTGTCGCACACGTCGCTCGCGGACATCGCCCAGCACGCCGGCGTGACGCGCGGCGCGATCTACTGGCATTTCGCGAACAAGAGCGAACTGTTCGATGCGATGTTCGACCGCGTGTTCCTGCCGATCGACGAACTGAAACGGATGCCGCTCGACGCGCCGGGCGGCAATCCGCTCGAGAAGGTGCGCCAGATCCTGATCTGGTGCCTGCTCGGCGTGCAGCGCGACCCGCAACTGCGCCGCGTGTTCAGCATCCTGTTCATGAAGTGCGAATACGTCGCGGACATGGAGCCGCTGCTGCAGCGCAACCGCGCGGGGATGAGCGAGGCGCTGCACATGATCGACGCCGATCTCGCGGTGGCCGTGGGGCTCAAGCTGCTGCCCGAGCGGCTCGACACGTGGCGCGCGACGCTGATGCTGCATACGCTCGTCAGCGGGTTCGTGCGCGACATGCTGATGCTGCCCGACGAGATCGACGCCGAGCAGCATGCGGAAAAACTCGTCGACGGCTGCTTCGACATGCTGCGCTACAGCCCGGCGATGCTGAAGGATCGCGACTGACCACGCGGCGCATGGCGCGCCCCGTCTCCGTCGCCGTGCCGCGTCAGGCCGCCTTCGCGCGCTGCGCGCGGGCCCGCCGGTTCGACGCGGCCACCGAATCGCGCACCGGCATCGGCGCGCCGGCCAATCCCGCGATCCACGTGTCGGTCGACATCACCGCCGCGAAATTCGACTGGAACACCACGCCATACGCGCGGTGAATCTCTTCGGCGCTTACCGCTCCCGCTTCGTTCTCGTAAGGCAGCGCGCCCGTCGCGTCGTTCAGGTATTCGACCTTCAGCCCCGCATGCGCCGCGTGATAGACCGTCGACGCATTGCAGTTGTGCGTCATGTAGCCGGCCACCGCGAGCGTGTCGATTCCGTGCGCGTCGAGCCACGCGGCGAGATCGGTGCCGGCGAACGAGCTCGCCTGCGCCTTCTCGATCAGGTGCGCGTACGGCCGGCTGGCCACCACCGCGTGCAGCGCGACGCCATCGCTACCGGGCGCGAAGATCGGCGCGCCGGCCGGCGCGACGTGCTGAACCACGATCACCGGCACGCCGGCCGCGTGCGCGGCGTCGATCGCGCGGCCGATGTTCGCGAGCGACACGTCGAGCGGCGGATATTCGATCGGCAGGTTGCCCGTCACGTATTCGTTCTGCACGTCGATCACGATCAGTGCGCGGCGGGCAACAGGACGGGAAGTGGAATGCGGAACGGCGGTCGACATGGCGGGCTCCTGGTCGGGAGGCGCTGCCCCGCCCCGGAGCGGGGCGGCCAGCAGTGCGATGGGATGCATTGTCGAGCCGGGCGGCTTGTGCCGATAGTGGCCCGATAGCCATTCTTCGATAGAATCGGGCCATCGCTTGCCGGAGCCCGTCATGCTCGCCACCGCCCCGTTCACGCCATCCACCCCATCCGCCCCGTCCGTACCGACCGTCGTCGCCGTGATCGCGTACGACGGCATCAGCCCGTTCCACCTGTCGGTGCCGTCGGTCGTGTTCGGCAAGGAACGCGACGCGGCCGCGTCGCCCGCGTTCGAGTTCCGCGTCTGCTCGGCCGAGCGCGGCCCGCTCGCGACGACGGGTGGCTTCACGATCACCGCACCGTACGGGCTCGATGCGCTCGACGATGCGGACATCGTCATCGTGCCTTCCTGGCGGGACCCGGACGAAGTGCCGCCCGACGCGCTGCTCGATGCGGTCCGCGCGGTCGCCGCGCGCGGCGCGGAGCTCGTCGGCCTGTGCCTCGGCGCCTACGTGCTCGCCGCGGCCGGCCTGCTCGACGGCCGCCCGGCCACCACGCACTGGGCGTGGGCCGACGATTTCGCCCGGCGCTTTCCGCGCGTGAAACTCGATCCCGACGTGCTGTACGTGAACGACGGCAACCTGATGACGTCGGCCGGCACGGCGGCAGGCCTCGACTGCTGCCTGCACGTCGTGCGGCGGCGCTTCGGCTCGGACGCCGCGAACCGGATCGCGCGCCGCCTCGTGATCCCGCCGCACCGTCAGGGCGGACAGGCCCAGTACGTGCCGCAGCCGGTCGCCGCGCATCCGCGCGACGCGCGGCTCGCGGGGTTGCTCGACTGGGTGCGCGCCCATCTCGACGCCGCGCACAGCGTCGATTCGCTCGCCGAACGCGTGCTCATGAGCCGGCGCACGTTCACGCGCCACTTCCGCCAGGCGACGGGCACGACCGTCACCGCATGGCTGCAGGCCGAGCGGCTCGCGCGCGCAGCATCTGCTCGAAACCACCGGACAATCGATCGACGCGATCGCGCAGGCGGCCGGCTACGGCTCAAGCGTGTCGCTGCGCCAGCATTTCGCGGGCGCGCTCGGCACGTCGCCGTCTGCGTATCGAAGGGAATTTCGCGGCGCCGGAGTGGGTGCCGACGCGGCGCAGTGACGCCTGCCGTGCGGGCCGCGAACAGGCCGCGAACAGGCCGGGAAGCGGAACCGGGCGGCCGATCGCCGATCAACCGCCGTTGATCCAGCGCGCCGCGTAAAGCAGCAGCGCGACGAACACGATCATCGCCGCCCAGGCCCACACGGGCACCGTGCCGGAATCGCGATGCGGGAGCGCGCTCGCGGCACGCCCGCTCAGCGCGCCGCCGAGATGATGCGGCAGCGAACGCTTCGTCGCAGCCACCAGCGACGCCGGCCGCAGAAATACATGCTGGCGGCGCGGCGCAGCGGCGCTCGCGCGATTCGGCGCGAGACCGTGTTTCGCCTGCACGACCGCGCAGAACTCGCGGAAGAACGTGTCGGTCCATTCGCGCAGCGCATTGTCGATCTGCCGCCCCGGCAGTTCGGCGAGCGGCCCGCTCGCCGTCGCCCAGACCACGTACTCGATTCGCGTGGCGCTCGCGTCGTCGTCCGGCATCAGCACGAGTTCGACCTGGCCGCGCAGCGCGCCGAGGCCGTCGGCCCGCGCCTTGAAGTTGAGCACGCGGCGCGGCTGACCTTCGGCGTCGCCCTGCTCGGCGGCCGCATGCGCGCGCACGTCGTAGCGGGCGCGCAGCGGGCCGAGCGGCACCGTGATCGTCAGCGCGAACTCGCCGTGCGCGAGTTTCACGAACGATTCGCAATGATCGAAACTCGCCCGCAGCAGCGCGAGATCCTCCAGCGCATCCCGCACGACAGTTGGCGCGAGCGGTACGCGTAACGTGTCGTTCAGTTCCATGACGCCTCCCCGATGAACGCGCGTCGCATCAGGACGTCTCGACGAGACTGTCGACCCGCGCGACATCGAACGCGACGTAGTGCGCAAGCACGGCCGCCGCCTCCTTCGGTTCTTCGTAACTCCATGCGGCGTTCTCGATCACGCCGTCTTCCGTCTGCAAGTCGAAATGCACGGCCTGCCCCCTGAACGGGCAGGCCGTCGTGACGCCCGATTTCACGAGCCGGCGCATGTTGACGTCGCCGCGCGGCAGGTAATGGATGTCCGGGAGCCCCGCCTCGCGCACGGTCAGCGCACCGTGCGAATCGGCATAGGTGATGCCGCGATGGATCACGCGCACGCGATGGCGGTTCGGCACGATTTCGAGTCGAGGGTCGGCTGCATCGGACATCGTTTCTCCTTCGGGCGGCCGCCTGGCCGGGGCAGGAAACGAAAAAGCCACGGCACGCATGCCGTGGCTTTCATTATGGGCGAAACTTCGTCCGATTGCGCGACCGGGGGCCCGGCCGCACGCGGCGGGCTACTGCGCACTCCACTGGAACGCGGCTTTCGCGCCGCCCTTCGCGCCGACCGTGACGGCGCGCGATTCGTCGCTGCCCTGGTACGACGCATGCACCGTATAGCGCCCCGGCGGCACCTTCACGAGCATGTACGGCCCGCGCGCATCGGTTTTCAGCACTTCGGCGCCCTTGCCGTCGACGATCCGGACATGCACGTCGGCCAGGAACTCGCCGCCCTTGCCCGTGAAGCGCAGCGCCAGCGGCCACTGCGACTCGCTGCGCTGGAACGCCGTCGATTCGTCCTGCCCGACGCCGCCGGACACGAAGGTGACGTCGCCCTGCTGGCGCGCGGCGGGCAAGCCGTCCGACTGCGCATACGCGCCGGTCGCACCGGCTGCGAGGCCGGCGGTCAGCGCCGCGGCGACGGCAAATCGGGACACGTTGCGTAGATATTGCATGGCTCTCTCCTTGGGGTCGGAACACATACGGGGCGCGGCGTCGCGCGATCGAACGGCGGCGGCGCCCGCCGCGGCCGGCCAGACCGGCCGTCGGCCGTGGCCGGTCAGCTCAGGTCGACCGGCACGAAGATCTGTGCATTATCGCGCTGGATCAGCAGAGCAAGACTGTTGCCCGCGCCCTTCACCGCGTCGCGCAACTGCTCGGGGCTCGTGACCGGGCGGCCGTTGACCGCGAGAATCACGTCGCCCGGCTGGATGCCCGCGTTGGCGGCCGGCCCGCCGGCCTGCTGCACGATCAGCCCGTGCGACAGGTTGTCGGCGGTGCGCTCCTGAGGCGACAGCGGCCGCACCGCGACACCCAGGCGCCCCTGCTCCACCGGCCCGCCGTCGTTCGATGCGAGCTTCGCATCGGCCATCGCGCCGAGCGTCACGCTGATCGACTTCTTCGACTTGTCGCGCCAGATCTGCAGGTCGGCCTTCGAACCCGGCTTCAGGTTCGCGATCTGCGCGGGCAGCGACGTCGAATCGGCGACCGGCGAACCGTTGACCGACAGGATCACGTCGCCCGGCTGCAGCCCGGCCTTCGCGGCCGGCCCGTTAGGATCGACCGAGCTGACGAGCGCGCCGTCCGGCTTCTGCAGCCCGAACGAGCTCGCGAGCGTCTGGTTCAGCCCCTGCACGGCCACGCCGAGACGGCCGCGGCTCACGTGGCCCGTCTTCACGAGCTCGTCCTTCACCTTGATCGCCTCGTTGATCGGAATCGCGAACGACAGGCCCTGGAAGCCGCCCGTCTGCGAGTAGATCATCGAGTTGATGCCGATCACCTCGCCCTGCAGGTTGAACAGCGGGCCGCCCGAGTTGCCGGGGTTCACCGGCACGTCGGTCTGGATGAACGGCGTGTAGTTCTCGTCCGGCAGCGCGCGCGACTTCGCGCTGATGATGCCCGACGTGACCGTGTTGTCGAAGCCGTACGGCGAGCCGATCGCGACGACCCACTGGCCGACCTTGCTCTGCGCCGGGTCGCCGATCTTCACGGTCGGCAGGCCGCTCGCGTCGATCTTCAGCACGGCGACGTCGGACTGCTTGTCGGAGCCGACGACCTTCGCCTTGTATTCGCGCTTGTCGGTCAGCTTGACCGTGACGACGTTCGCGCCGTCGATCACGTGCGCGTTGGTGAGGATGTACCCGTCGGCGCTGACGATGAAGCCCGACCCGAGGCTCGCGCTCGGCTGGTCGTCCGGCTGCGCGTCGCCGCCCATGCCCGGCACCTGGCCGTAGAAGTGCTTGAAGAACTGGTAGAACGGGTCGCTCGGATCGATCGGCAGTTGCGGCTGCGGCGCGCGCCGCGACACCTGCTTCACGACGTGCTTCGCGCTGATGTTCACGACCGCCGGGCCGTACGTCTCGACGAGCCCGGAGAAATCGGGAATGCCGGTCTTGGCCGCGGCTTCGGCCGGCATCATCGCGGCCTGCGCGGGCGTGATGATCTGCGGATCGGCGCGGCGGGTACCGGCGAAATAGCCTGCCGACAGGGCGGCCGCCACGGCGACCGCGACGGTGCCGCGCGCAAGGAATCGGGTGTTCATCGTAGGACCTCCTCGTTGTTAGGACGCAGCGTAACGACCCTGACTTAAAGGAGGCTTAATCAGCCTTAAGCGGGGCTTAAGCGGCCGCCGGCGCCCGGCCGGCACACCGCCCCTTCAAGCAGATTCGGAAGGCTGCGGGGCCGGGGCCGGCATCTCGGCATCGCGGAACACGACGCTGACGAGCAGGCCGCCCGCGGCCGCATCGCCGAGCGACACCGTCGCGCCCTGCTGCGCCGCCACGCGCTTGACGATCGCGAGTCCGAGCCCGCTGCCCGACACGTCGGTGCGTGCCCGCGCCGAGCTGTCGCGATAGAAGCGGTCGAACACGCGCTCGCGCTCGTCGGCCGGAATGCCCGGCCCGCTGTCGGCGATCTGCACGCACGCGCGGCCGGCCGCGTCGCGCGTCAGCGACACGTCGATGCGGCCGCCGTCCGGCGTGTACTTCACCGCGTTGTCGAGCAGGTTGCCGAACATCACGCGCAGCGCGCCGACGTCCGCGACGACGCTCGCCGCGCGCGTTTCCTCGAAGCCGAGATCGATGTCGTGCCGCTGCGCGAGCGGCGCATGCGCGGCCACGCATTCGGCAAGCAGCGCCTGCAGGTCGACCGGTTCGCGCATCGTCGCGCCGTCCGGCTCGGCGCGCGCGAGCGCGAGCAGTTGCTCGGTGAGACGCGTCGCGCGCGACACGCCGTCCTGGAGATCCGCGATCGCCTCGCGGCGCGATGCGTCGTCCTTCGCGCGGGCGACGAGCTGCGCCTGGATCTGCACGGCCGCGAGCGGCGTGCGCAACTCGTGCGCGGCATCGGCGACGAACGCCTTCTGCGTGTCGAGCGCCGCCGCCAGCCGCGCGAGCAGCCCGTTCAGCGCCCGCACGAGCGGCTGCACCTCGAGCGGCAGGCGCGCGTCGGGCAGCGAATCGAGCGCTTCCGGCCGGCGCGCCTCGACCGCGCGCGTCACGCGGCCGAGCGGCGCGAGCCCGCGCCCGACGATTCCCCACACGGCCGCGCCGAGGAACGGCAGCAGCACGATCAGCGGCCACAGCGTGCGCAGCGCGACGTTCGCCGCCAGCCGGTTGCGCACCGACAGCGGCTGCGCGAGCTGCACGACGTTGTCGCCGACGATCGCGCCGTACACGCGCCATTCGCCGCGATCGGTGCGTTCGGTCGAGAAGCCGAGCTCCGCGCGCGGCGCGATCGGCGCGCGCGGATGCGAGAAGTACATCAGCACGCCGTTGCGGTTCCAGATCTGGATCACGATGCCTTCGTCGCCGTTGGTGCGCGAGCCGAACACCTGCGAGAACGGTTCGGACGGCAGCGCCGCGGCGATTTCCTGCAACTGGTAGTCGAACAGCTCGTTCGCTTCCGCGAGCGCCTGACGGTAGATGAGCCAGCCCGCCATGCCCACGCCCGCGACGACGATCGCGAGCAGCCAGATCAGCAATTGATGACGAATCGACCGCACGCGTCAGCTTTCCTTGACGACCATGTAGCCGAGCCCGCGCACGTTGCGGATCAGGTCCGAGCCGAGCTTCTTGCGCAGCGCGTGGATGTAGACCTCGACCGTGTTGCTGCCGATCTCCTCGCCCCAGCCGTACATCTTCTCCTCGAGCTGGCTCTTCGACAGCACCGCGCCCGGCCGCGCGAGCAGCGCCTCGAGCAGCGCGAACTCGCGTGCGGACAGCGCGACGGGCGCACCGTCGAGCGTCACCTGGTGCGACGCGGGATCGAGCGTCAGCGCGCCGTGGCGGATCAGCGACTCGCTGCGCCCGGCCTGGCGGCGGATCAGCGCGCGCATCCGCGCGCCGAGCTCGTCGAGATCGAACGGCTTGACGAGGTAGTCGTCGGCGCCCGCGTCGAGCCCCTTCACGCGATCGGCGACCGCGTCGCGCGCGGTGACGATCAGCACCGGCAACGCGAGCCCGCGCCCGCGCAGCGTGCGCAGCACGTCGATGCCGTCGCGCTTCGGCAGACCGAGATCGAGCAGCAGCAGATCGTACGTCTCGCCGCCGAGCGCGGTGAGCGCGGCGTCGCCGTCCTGCACCCAGTCGACCGCAAAGCCGTCCGAGCGCAGCGCCTTGCGCACGCCCTCGGCAATCATTCGATCATCTTCGACAAGCAGAATCCGCATCGGGCCACGCATCCATGGGGCGAGTCAAACACGGCGACCATTGTAGCGCCGCGAATCGCGTGCGCGGCGTGCAATGCAACAGTAAGGCGGATTGCAAGGGGCCTGCCCCGACTTGTCTCTACAATGTGCGCTTCGGCGCCCCCGCGCGTCCTGCCCGAGCCCCTGCTTTTCCCGTATTCGCCCATGCCGATTTCCGATCTTTCCGCCCGGTTCGTCCCTCGCGCCCGCGCCTGCCTGCGGGCGGCCGCCGTCGTTGCCACCTGTACGGCCCTCGCGTTCGCGCCGTCCGCGCAGGCCCGCAAGAAATCCCACAAGGAAGCGCGCAAGACCGCCGTCGTGTCGCCCGCCGCGCGCGCGGCCGGGCTACCGGCCTCCGTGCTCGTCGCGCTGCAGCGCGCGAAGGTGCCGGCATCGGCGATGAGCGTCGTGGTCGAGCGCGTCGGCGATCCGCAACCGCTGATCGCATGGAATGCGAGCCGGCCGATGCTGCCGGCCTCGACGATGAAGCTCGTGACGACCTTCTCGGGCCTGTCGATCCTCGGCCCCGACTACCGCTGGCGCACCACCGCGTACACGGACGGCACGATCGACCCCGACGGCACGCTGCAGGGCAACCTGTACATCAAGGGCACCGGCGATCCGAAGCTCGTGCCCGAGGAGCTGATCGACCTCGTCGACAAGCTGCGCAAGGCCGGCGTCAAGCGCGTGGCCGGCGGCCTCGTGCTCGACAAGAGCTACTTCGCGGCGTCGACGCGCGACCTGCCGTCGTTCGACGACGATGCCAGCGCGCCGTACAACGTCGGCCCCGATCCGCTGCTGTACGCGTTCAAGGCCGTGTCGTTCACGGTCACGCCGGGCGAAGACGGCAAGGTCGCCGTCGACGTGCTGCCGCCGCTCGCGGATCTGTCGATCGACAACCAGCTCGTCGAAGGCTCGGGCTCGTGCAGCGCGGCCGCCGCGGCCGCGCGCCCGACGCTGACGGCCGGCGGCGGGATCATGACCGCGTCGTTCGCCGGCGACTACCCGCTGCGCTGCGGCGCGCACACGACCAACCTCGCGATCCTCGATCACACGACCTTCTTCGCGCGCGGCTTCCTCGCGCTGTGGCAGCAGGACGGCGGCACGATCGCGGGGCCGGTGAGCGAAGGCAAGGTGCCGACCACCGCGCGGCCGCTCGCCGTGCATCACAGCCCGGTGCTCGGCAGCATCGTCTACGACATCAACAAGTTCAGCAACAACGTGATGGCGCGCAACCTGTTCCTGACGATCGGCGCGGTGAGCGGCAAGCCGCCCGCGACGCCCGAGCAGTCGAGCCGCGCGATCCAGGCGTTCCTGCAGAAGAACGGCATCGCAATGCCCGACCTCGTGATCGAGAACGGCTCGGGGCTGTCGCGCGAAGAGCACGTGAGCGCGCTGTCGCTCGCCGCGCTGCTGCAGGCCGCGAATGCGAGCCCGGTCGCGCAGGCGTTCGTCGATTCGCTGCCGATCGCCGGCATCGACGGCACGATGAAGAACCGCCTCACCAACGCGGGCGTGCTCGGCAACGCGCACATCAAGACCGGCACGCTGCGCGACGTGCGCGCGATCGCCGGCTACGTCGCCGGCGCCGACGGCCAGAGCTACATCGTCGTCAGCTTCATCAACAACGATCACGCGGAAGGCGCGCGCGCCGCGCACGACACGCTGCTCGAGTGGGTCTACGCGGGCGCGCACTGACGGTCCACGCACCGCGCATCGGGCCGTCCCGGCAAGGCGGCCCGTGCGGCTCCCCGCACCGCGTGGCTCGCGAAATCCTGCGCCGCGCGGTTTGAAACGCCCCCGTCACTTTCGCGCGCCGCGCCGCGCGCGCACCCTTCCCACAAAACAGGGCCGCACCGCCCGGCCCCGCGCAGTACGGATTCCGTAGAAACCCTGTCCTCAGAGGGAACCCTCTACGCTGCCCCCTCGCCTAGCGCGTAGCGATTGCGTAGGCTGTTGGCCTGACGATATCTACAACGGGCCACACGCCCGGCCTGATGGCTTGCAGGGGAACGAAGGAGACACACGCCCATGCGATTCGACGTCGAATTGCTTCTGCTCGCGCTGGCGCCCGTCTTCCTGCTCTGCATCGCGTGGGAGGCCTGGCACCTCGCCCGCACCCGTGCGCAGGACCGCATCTATGCGTGGGGCGACACGCTGTGCAACGCGGCGCTCGCGCTGATGCACCAGGGCGCCGACAAGCTCGCGTGGCTGTTCGTGATTCCCGTCTATGCGTACTGCTACCGGCACTATCGCGTCTACACGTGGCACGACGGCTGGCTGTCGTTCGCGGTGCTGTTCGTCGCGCAGGACTTCCTCTACTACGTATTCCATCGCGCGAGCCATCGCGTGCGCTGGCTGTGGGCCGCGCACGTCGTGCACCACTCGTCCGAGCGGATGAATTTCTCGACCGCCTTCCGCCAGAGCCTGATGTACCCGGTCGCGGGCATGTGGCTGTTCTGGCTGCCGCTCGCGTTCGCCGGCTTTCCGCCGCAACAGGTCGTCGGCATCGTGCTGATCAACCTCGCGTTCCAGTTCTTCGTGCACACGCAGGCGATCGGCAAGCTCGGCTGGCTCGAATACGTGTTCAACACACCGTCGATCCATCGCGCGCACCATGCGCGCAACGCGCGCTACATCGACCGCAATTACGCAGGGGTCCTGGTGATCTGGGATCGCCTGTTCGGCAGCTATGTCGAGGAAACGCCCGACGATCCGCCGCAGTACGGCATCGTCGAGCGGCTCGGCTCGAACAACCCGTTCGTCGCGACGTTCCACGAGTGGGTGTCGATGGCGTCCGACGCGTTGCGCGTCGACGGATGGCGCAACAAGCTGCGCGCGATTTTCGGCCCGCCCGAATGGGCGAGCGCTTATCATGCGCAGATTGCCGAGGCCGCGAACCAGGGTCCGCGCACCGAGCCGCTGGCGGCTGCGCGAGATCGATAAACCGTTTCAGCCAACGGCCGCCGCGCAGCCCGGAACCGAGCAGGCACGCGGCAGATGAGAAACACATCAGGCCATATCTACGAGGAGATCGAACGATGCAGACACAACAACACGCACCTTCCCGCACCCGGCTGCGCATGCTGCGCACCGCGCAGGTCGCGATCGCCGGCGCCGCGCTCGCGCTGCTCGCCGCATGCGGCGGCGGTGACGACAACAACGGCAGCAGCGCGTCGAACACGCCGCCGTCTGGCGTGAAGATGCAGGTCGTGTCGTTCGGCGACAGCCTGTCCGACGTCGGCACCTACTCGCAGATCAAGCTCGGCTTCGGCGGCGGCCGCTTCACGACCAACCCGGGCCAGGTCTGGACGCAGGACGTCGCGCAGTACTACGGCGACACGCTGCAGCCCGCGAACCAGGGCGGCTTCGGCATTCCGCTGCAGGCCACCGGCGGCCTCGGCTACGCGCAGGGCGGCTCGCGCGTGACGCTGCAGCCGGGCATCGGCCATGCGGACGCCAGCGTGCCGAACCCCGACTACGCACAGGCGACCACCACGCCGATCGCGGACCAGGTCAAGCAGTACCTGACGCAGCACGGCAGCTTCAACGCCGGCCAGATCGTGCTGATCAACGGCGGCGCGAACGACATCTTCTACCAGGCCCAGGTCGCGCAGGCGCAAGGCAACACGCCGGCCGCGCAACTCGCGGCCGCGCAGGCGATCGGTCTGGCCGCGCAGCAGCTCGGCGGGATCGTCCAGCAGATCGTCGCGGCAGGCGCGACGCACGTGTTCGTCTCGAACGTGCCGGACATCGGCGGCACGCCGCTCGCGCTGCAGGGCGGCACGCAGGCCGCGTTCACGCAACTGTCGGGGCTGTTCAACAAGACGCTGGTCGGCACGCTCGCCGCGCTGAAGGTCGACCCGACGAAGTATGTGGTGGTCGATGCGTTCACGTGGCAGGACGGCATCGCGGCCAACTACCAGGCGAACGGCTTCAGCGTGTCGAACACCGACACCGCCTGCAACCTGAAGGCGATGGTCCAGGCCGCCACGCAGTACGGCGTCGCGAACGCGACCGCGTTCGGCTCGTCGCTGTTCTGCTCGCCGCAGACCTACACGGTCGCGAACGCGGACCAGACCTACATGTTCGCCGATACGGTCCACCCGACGACGCACCTGCATGCGCTGTTCGCGCAGTACGTCCAGCAGCAGATCGCGAAGTCCGGCGTCGGCAAGTAAGCCGCCGGCCACGCGCCCAAACGAAAAACGCCCGACCGGTTCGCCGGTCGGGCGTTTTTCGTTGGTGCGGATGGATGTGAACGGATGCAGACGGATGCGTCAGTCGCGCGCTTCGAACGCGGCCGCCGCGCGGCCGAGGCGATCGTTGACCGCGATCCATTCGACGGTCTCGGGCAGCTTCTCGACGAGGATGCGCGCGACCTGCGCGCGGTCGAGCGCCCGCAGCATCCCGTACAGGTCGCGAGCATAGGCCTGCGGATCTTCCGGCGCCGCGATGAAATGCACACCGTCGGCCTGCGCCCAGTGCCCGGCCCGCGACGCGCGGGCGACGAGCGCGACGCGTTCGCCGTCGGTTTGCGCGGCCGCGAGCAACGGCTCGAGCGCGTCGAACGGCAGCAGCGCGAGCGGCGTACGCGGCGCGTAATGCGCTTTCAGCGTGCCCGATGCGCGCGGCGCGGTCGCATCGCTGCCGTCCGGCAGCTTCGGCGCGCGGCCGAGCACATCGGCGATCTGTTGCGGCGTCACGTGGCCCGGGCGCAGCAGCGCCGGGAAGCCGCGCGACAGGTCGAGAATCGTCGATTCGATGCCGACTTCGGATGCGCCACCGTCGAGCACGTGCACGGTATCGCCGAATTCGTCGCGCACGTGTTGCGCGGTCGTCGGGCTCACGTGGCCGAACCGGTTCGCGGACGGCGCGGCCACGCCGCCGTGGCCGCCGCGCCGCGCGCTGAACGCGGCCAGCAGCGCCTGCGCGACCGGATGCGACGGACAGCGCAGCCCGACCGAATCCTGCCCGCCGCTCACGGCATCCGGAATGCGCGCGTGGCGCTTCAGGATCAGCGTGAGCGGCCCCGGCCAGAATGCCTCGATCAGCGCGTGCGCGTCGGCCGGCAAGTCGTCGGCCCAGTAACCCGGATCGCCGCCGGGCGGCAGATGCACGATCACCGGATGATTCGCGGGCCGCCCCTTCGCCGCGTAGATGCGCGCGACGGCCTCGGGGTTCGCTGCATCGCCGCCGAGCCCGTAGACGGTTTCGGTCGGAAACGCGACGAGCTGGCCCGCGTCGAGCAGCGCGGCGGCCGCGTCGATTTGCGCGGGCGTCACGTGCGTCGGGAGATCGATGGACATCGGCCGGCGCCTCAGTCGAGCGGCACGCGCAGCAGCCGCGCGCATGCGGTGGCGGCGGCGACGGCTTCGTCGCGCGTCTCGGCCGTGAAGTTCACGTGGCCCATCTTGCGGCCGACGCGCGCTTCTTCCTTGCCGTACAGGTGCAGGTGCGCGGCCGGCATCGCGGCGACCGTGTCCCACGGCGGCGTGACGGCGTCAGCCGCCGCACCGCTGGGGAACCACACGTCGCCGAGGATGTTCAGCATCGCGGCCGGCGAATGCTGGCGCGGATTGCCGAGCGGCATGCGCGTCATCGCGCGCACCTGCTGCTCGAACTGGCTCGTTGCGCACGCATCGACCGTGTAGTGGCCGGAGTTGTGCGGGCGCGGCGCCATTTCGTTCGCGACGAACGAGCCGTCCTCCAGCACGAAGAACTCGACACACAGCACGCCGACGTAGCCGAGCGTATCGGCGATCCGGATCGCCGCCTGCTGCGCTTCCTCGACGCGGGCCGCATCGGCGGCCGGCGCCGGCACGACCGTCAGCGCGAGGATGCCGTTGTGGTGCACGTTCTGCGCGAGCGGGAACGCGGCCGAGCGGCCGTCCGCGCCGCGCGCGATCAGCGCCGACACTTCGTATTTCAGCGGCAGGCGCTTCTCCAGCACGCACGGCACGCCGCCGAGCGCGGCATGCGCGTCGCGCGCTTCCTGCGCGGTGGCGACGCGCACCTGGCCCTTGCCGTCGTAACCGAGGCGGGCCGTCTTCAGGATGCCCGGCAGCACCGCGGTAAGCGCCGCATCGTCGAGCGCGGCGAGCGCCGCCGCCGATTCGATCACGACGTGCGGCGCGACCGGCACGCCCGACGCCTCGATGAAACGCTTCTCCGCGATGCGATCCTGCGCGACCGCGACGCAGCGGCCAGCCGGCGCGACAAACGTCGTGCGCGCGAGGAAATCGAGGCTCGCGGCCGGCACGTTCTCGAATTCCGTCGATACGGCCTCACAGAGGTCGGCCAGTTCGGCGAGCGCGGCTTCGTCGTCGTACGCCGCGCGCAGGTGCCGATCGGCGACCGCGCCGGCGGGACTCGCCGGATCGGGATCGAGCACGGCGACGCGATAGCCCATCGACTGGGCGGCAAAGCAGAACATGCGGCCGAGCTGGCCACCGCCGACCATGCCCAGCCACGCGCCGGGCAGGATCGGGGAAACGGAATCAGGAGTTGCGGTCATGTCAGTGGTCGGTCGCGGCGGAACGCGGAACGGCCCGCCGCAGTGGGAAAATCCGGCGCCGGCCGCGTCGTGCGGCCGCGCGCCATGCCGTCATTCCAGCGGCGGCAGCACCATCGCGTGCGCGGCTTCGTTCTGGCGCACGCGGAACGCGGCGAGCCGGTTCGCATAGTCGACCGAGTTGCCGGACAGGATCGACACCGCGAACAACGCGGCATTCGCGGCGCCGGCCTCGCCGATCGCGAACGTCGCGACCGGCACGCCCTTCGGCATCTGCACGATCGAGTGCAGCGAATCGACACCCTTCAGGTACTTGCTCGCGACCGGCACGCCGAGCACGGGCACCGTGGTCTTCGCGGCCAGCATGCCGGGCAGGTGCGCGGCGCCGCCGGCGCCCGCGATGATCGCGCGCAGCCCGCGCTCGCGCGCCTTCTCCGCATAGTCGAACATCTCGTCGGGCATCCGGTGCGCGGACACGACCTTCGCTTCGTACGGCACGCCGAATTCCTGCAGGATGGCGACCGCGTGCTTCATCACGTCCCAGTCGGAACTCGAACCCATCAGCACGCCGATGAGCGGCGCGCTGTGCGTGTGGGCAGTCTGGATTTCGCTCATGTCGTCGGTACCTCGATCAGGCGAGCGACTGGCCGGTGATGCGCTCGAGCGCTTCCTGGTACTTCGCGGCCGTCTTCTCGACGACGTCGGCCGGCAGCGCCGGCGCCGGCGCGGTCTTGCCCCACGGCTGCGCCTCGAGCCAGTCGCGCACGAACTGCTTGTCGAACGACGGCGGGTTGGTGCCCACTTCGTACTGGTCGGCCGGCCAGAAGCGCGACGAATCGGCGGTCAGCACTTCGTCCATCAGGTACAGCTTGCCGTGGTTGTCGAGGCCGAATTCGAACTTCGTGTCGGCGATGATGATGCCGCGCGTCGCCGCGTAGTCGGCCGCTTCCTTGTACAGCTTGATCGAGATGTCGCGGATCGTCGCGGCCAGCTCGGTGCCGATGCGGCGCTCGGTTTCCTCGAACGTGATGTTCTCGTCGTGCTCGCCCATCTCGGCCTTCGCGGCCGGCGTGAAGATCGGCTCGGGCAGCTTCTGCGCGTTCTGCAGACCTGCCGGCAGCTGCACGCCGCACACGGCGCCCGACGCCTGGTATTCCTTCCAGCCGCTGCCGGCCAGGTAGCCGCGCACGACCGCTTCGATCATGATCGGCTCGAGGCGCTTGACGACCACGCCGCGGCCCTTCACCTGCTCGACCTCGTCGGCCGCAACGACCGCTTCCGGCGCGTCGCCCGTCAGGTGGTTCGGCACGATGTGCGCGAGCTTGTCGAACCAGAAGTTCGCCATCTGGTTCAGCACGCGGCCCTTGTTCGGAATCGGCTCGCCCATCACCACGTCGAAGGCCGACAGGCGATCGGTCGTGACGATCAGGAGCTTGTCGTTGCCGACCGCGTAGTTATCGCGAACCTTGCCGCGACCGAGGAGCGGCAGCGAGCGGAGCGTGGATTCGTAAAGGGTAGACATCGTCTTTTCGCAGATAAGGAGCCAAACAAAAAGGGAAACGCCGTTCCCCGCGGCAGGCGGAAACGGCGGTCTTGCAATACGTCGGCGAACCGGCGGGCGCAACGCCCGGACGGCTGCCGGCCGGCCCTTGTTCGGCCGGACGAAACGGCTGCCGGGGCCGGATCGAATCCGGCCAACCGGGCGGCCAGCCCGTGCCCGGCGGCAGAACCGGGCGGGGCAAATCGTACTACAGTCTCAGCGCACGACCTGTGCGAGCGCGCCCGACTTGTACTGCTCGGCGATCTTGTCGAGCGACACCGGCTTGATCTTGCCGGCCTGGCCTTCGCAGCCGAACGCGAGGTAACGGTCGACGCACACCTTCTTCGCGGCTTCGCGCGCGGGCTTCAGGTAGTCGCGCGGATCGAACTTGCCCGGGTTCTCGAACAGGTAGCGGCGGATCGCGCCGGTGATCGCCAGACGCAGGTCGGTGTCGATGTTGATCTTGCGCACGCCGTGCTTGATGCCTTCCTGGATTTCCTCGACCGGCACGCCGTAGGTTTCCTTCATGTCGCCGCCGAATTCGCGGATCTCGGCCAGCAGCTCCTGCGGCACCGACGACGAACCGTGCATCACCAGGTGCGTGTTCGGGATGCGCGCGTGGATTTCCTTGATGCGCTGGATCGACAGGATGTCGCCCGTCGGCTTCTTCGAAAACTTGTACGCGCCGTGCGACGTACCGATCGCGATCGCGAGCGCGTCGCACTGCGTGAGCTTCACGAAGTCGGCGGCCTGCTCCGGATCGGTCAGCAGCTGCTCGCGGGTCATCGTGCCTTCCGCGCCGTGGCCGTCTTCCTTGTCGCCCTTCATCGTCTCGAGCGAGCCGAGCACGCCGAGTTCGGCTTCGACCGTCACGCCGATCGAGTGCGCCATCTCGACGACCTTGCGCGATACGTCGACGTTGTACTCGTAGGATGCGACCGTCTTGCCGTCGGCTTCGAGCGAACCGTCCATCATCACGCTCGTGAAGCCGCTGCGGATCGCGGCCGTGCAGACGGCCGGCGACTGGCCGTGATCCTGGTGCATCACGACCGGGATGTGCGGATACGATTCGACCGCCGCTTCGATCAGGTGGCGCAGGAACGCCTCGCCCGCATACTTACGCGCGCCGGCCGATGCCTGCATGATCACGGGCGCGCCGACCTGATCCGCCGCCGCCATGATCGCCTGGACCTGCTCCAGGTTGTTCACGTTGAAGGCCGGCAGGCCGTAACCGTGCTCTGCCGCGTGGTCCAGCAATTGACGCATTGATACGAGAGGCATTGTGGAACTCCTTGGAATGAAAACCGGTGCGCCCTGACGCCGGCGCGGCGCTCGCTCCCCTCTGAACCGGGACGGCGCGGCGCGGCTGAGCGTCGAATAGCCGCATTTTATCGCGAAGCGCCTCCGATTCCGACCGCCCGGAGGGCCCCGCTCGCAATTTGTTACGTTCGCACGGCACAATGCGGCCAAAAAGGAGAAAAAAAGCCGCGCGGGGCTTCGGACCCCGCGCGGCTTTTGCGCAAAAAACGGTGACGGATCAGCTTCGGCCGATCCGGGTAGCCGACCGCGGGCCGGCTCGATGCGGCTCAGCCGGCGCTCAATAGTGCTCGCCGACCCGCACGATCTTCAGCGTGTTGGTGCCGCCCGCCTGCCCCATCGGCTCGCCGACGGTCAGCACGACCATGTCGCCGTGCTGCACGTAACCCTGCTTGACGACGATCTCGAGCGCCGCCTGCAGCGCCGAATCGCGATCGCTGTTGAAGTCGACGTGCAGCGGCGTCACGTTGCGGTACAGCGCCATCGTGCGCTCGCTGCCGACGCGCGGCGTCAGCGCGAAGATCGGCACGTGCGTGTAGTGACGCGACATCCACAGCGCGGTCGCGCCCGACTCGGTCAGCGCGATGATCGCCTTCGCGCCCAGGTGGTACGCGGTGAATAGCGCGCCCATCGCGATCGACTGGTCGATCCGCGTGAACGTGCGGTCGAGGAAATCCTTGTCCAGCTCGACTTCTTCCGACTTTTCCGCCTCGACGCACACGGCCGCCATCGTCTCGATCGTGACGACCGGATACTTGCCGGCGGCCGTCTCGGCCGACAGCATCACCGCGTCGGTGCCGTCGAGCACCGCGTTCGCGACGTCCGATACCTCCGCACGGGTCGGCACCGGCGCGTAGATCATCGATTCCATCATCTGCGTCGCGGTGATCACGAGCTTGTTCGACTCGCGCGCCATCCGGATCATCCGCTTCTGCAGCGCCGGCACGGCCGCGTTGCCGACTTCCACCGCGAGGTCGCCGCGCGCGACCATGATGCCGTCGGACGCGTCCAGGATGCTCTGCAGCGCCGGAATCGCCTCCGCGCGCTCGATCTTCGCGATCATCTTCGGCTTGATGCCGTACGGCGCGCCCGCGATGTTCGCGAGCTGACGCGCCATTTCCATGTCGGTCGCATTCTTCGGGAACGACACCGCGACGAGGTCCGCGCCGAGCGACATCGCGGTCCGGATGTCTTCCATGTCCTTCGCGGTCAGCGCCGGCGCCGACAGGCCGCCGCCCTGGCGGTTGATCCCCTTGTTGTTCGACAGCTCGCCGCCCACCTTGACGGTCGTGTGAATCTCGTCGCCGAGCACGCGCTCGACGGTCAGCACGATCAGGCCGTCGTTCAGCAGCAGCAGGTCGCCCGGCTTCAGGTCGCGCGGCAGCTCCTTGTAGTCGAGGCCGACGCGCTCGTCGTTGCCGAGTTCGCAGCCCGCATCGAGGATGAACGGCTGCCCCGGCACGAGCGTGGTCTTGCCGTTCTCGAACTTGCCGACGCGGATCTTCGGGCCCTGGAGGTCGGCCATGATCGCGATCTCGCGCCCGACCTTGCGGGCGGCCTCGCGCACCATTTCGGCGCGCTGGCGGTGATCGTCGGCCGTGCCGTGCGAAAAATTGAGCCGCACGACGTCGAGGCCCGCCTGCATCATCTGCAGCAGAATCTCCGGCGAACTGGATGCCGGGCCGATCGTGGCGACTATCTTGGTGGCGCGCTGCATGAAACTCCTCATCTGGATCAAGGTGGATGCGCTGGGTGAAACGCTGCGAGAGCCGGAAGCGGCAGGCCCAGCGGCCGCCGCTCCGGGGAGCGTGCCGGTGCTGACGCCCGGCATCGCTTTGTTCTGAAATTCGTGGTGCTGCACGGCCGCGTCGCCGGCGGCCGCCGGTGCGCGCGGGGCGGTGTTCGCCCGCGCGGGCGCGCGTTTGCGCTTGCCCGCGCCGGCCGGCTGCTCCGCTTTCGCGGAGCGCGCGGCCTTCGTCACCCCTGCGCGCGCCGCCACGCTCAGGCCGCCCGCGTTTCGAGCACTTCCACCGCCGGCAGCTTCTTCCCCTCGAGGAACTCGAGGAAGGCGCCGCCGCCCGTCGAGATGTAGCTGACCTGGTCGTGGATGCCGTACTTCGCGATGGCCGCGAGCGTGTCGCCGCCGCCCGCGATCGAGAACGCGGACGATTTGGCGATCGCTTCGGCGAGCGTCTTGGTGCCGTTGCCGAACTGGTCGAACTCGAACACGCCGACCGGGCCGTTCCACACGATCGTGCCGGCCTTCTCGAGTTGGCTCGCGAGTGCCTTGGCCGTATCGGGGCCGATGTCGAGGATCATGTCGTCCGCTTCGATGTCGGCGACCTGCTTCACCGTGGCCGCGGCCGTCGGCGAGAATTCCTTGGCGGTGACGACATCGGTCGGGATCGGCACCGACGCGCCGCGCTCGCGCGCTTCGTCGATGATCGCCTTCGCCTCGGCGACGAGATCGGCTTCCGCGAGCGACTTGCCGATCGACAGGCCGGCCGCGAGCATGAACGTGTTCGCGATGCCGCCGCCGACGATCAGCTGGTCGACCTTGCCGGCCAGCGACTTCAGGATGGTCAGCTTGGTCGACACCTTCGAGCCGGCGACGATCGCCACCAGCGGGCGGGCCGGGTTGCCGAGCGCCTTGCCGAGCGCGTCGAGTTCGGCCGCCAGCAGCGGGCCCGCGCACGCGATGGGCGCGTATTTCGCGATCCCGTGGGTGGTCGCTTCCGCGCGGTGCGCGGTGCCGAACGCGTCGTTCACGTAGACGTCGCAGAGCTTCGCCATCTTCTGCGCGAGCTCGTCCGAATTCTTCTTCTCGCCCTTGTTCACGCGGCAGTTCTCGAGCAGCACGACCTGACCCGGCGCGACGTTCACGCCGTTCTCGACCCAGTTCGACACCAGCGGCACGTCGCGGCCGAGCAGTTCGGCGAGACGCTTGGCGACCGGCGCGAGCGAATCTTCCGGCTTGAATTCGCCTTCGGTCGGACGGCCGAGGTGCGACGTGACCATCACGGCCGCGCCGGCGTCGAGCGCGGCCTGGATGGCCGGCACGGACGCGCGCACGCGGGTGTCCTCGGTGATGTTGCCGTGATCGTCCTGCGGGACGTTCAGGTCGGCGCGGATGAACACCCGCTTGCCGGCGAGCTGGCCGGCGGCGATCAGGTCGGTAAGACGCTTGACTTGGCTCATGTTGGACAGATTGAAGTAGTGGATGGGGAAAGGGGGTTCACGCTGGACGTGCGCGGGCTGCCGCGAAAGGGCGCCGGATGCGGCCGTGGCTGGCGGTTCGCATGACGCGCACGGGTAAAAAATCTCGAACGGGCATTCTAGCCGATCCACCCGGCAGACTGACCCGCGCGGCGGCGAATTCCGCCTATTTGGGATCGCGCGCCGGAACCGAAGCATTGCTGCAACGCAGCAATGCGCGCACGCAGGCGGGCAGCGCCCGGCAAGCCGGAACGGCAGCCCATCAGAAGATCAGGCGGAGCGCGGTGAACACGAGCATGCCGACGACGATCGTGCCGAGCATGCTGCGTCGCCACAAAAACCAGCCGAGCCCGGCGAGCGCCGCATAGAACGGATGGTTGGACAGCGCGAACGACAGCCCGGCCGGCGTTTCGAGCACGTCGGGCAGCACGACGGCGACCAGCGCGGCGGCCGGCGCGTAGCGCAGCGCGCGCTGCGCGCGTTCGGGCAATACCGTGCGCTCGCCGCCGATCAGGAACAGCGCGCGCGTGACGGCCGTGACGATCGTCATCCCGACGATGACGATCCAGATCTCGGTCGCGCTCATTCCATGTCCTTTTCGTGCACGGTTTCGGTACGGATGCGCCGCCAGTCGGCCCGCTCGACGAAGAAATCGGCCGTGCAGCCGGCCGCGAGCGCGGCGAGCACCGCGATCGGCAGCGCGAGCCGGTACGGCAGGTCGAACGCGATCAGCGACACGATGCCCGCGACCGCGACGGCCGCGAGCGTCGAGCGGTTCGCGACCGCCGACACCATGATCGGGATCAGCGCGAGCGTGCCGGCCAGCTCCAGCCCCCAGCTCGCCGGAAAGACGCTCGCGAGCAGGATGCCGGCGAGCGAGGACACCTGCCACGACGCCCAGCTCGCGAGCGCCATCCCCCAGAAATACGCTTCCTTGCCCGGCACGCGGCCGTACGCGAAGCCCTGTTTCTGGAACAGCAGGTAGATCACGTCGCCGTTGAAATAGCCGATCGCGAGGCGCCGCCACAGCGGCAGGTAGGAAAAATGAGGCGCCAGCCCGGCGCTGAAGATCACGAAGCGCATGTTGACCATCGCGGCCGTGAGCAGCACGGTCCAGATCGGCAGCTTCGCCGCGAGGAGCGGCAGCACCGCGAGCTGCGACGAGCCCGCGTAGACGAACAGCGACATCGCGCTCGCCTGCCCGAGCGTCATCACGGACTTGCTCATCGCGATGCCGGTGACGAGCCCCCAGGACAGGATCGCCATCAGTGTCGGGGAATAGTCGCGTGCGCCCTGGATCAGCGCGAAGCGGTCGGTGGCGGACAATCGAGCGAGCATCGGAAAGCGGGCCGCAGCGGGCGGTTCGTCGGGACGCCGGCGCCTCCTGCCGGTGCGACCCATCGTTATTGGAATCGGTACCGGACGATTATAGCGCCGGCCCCGCGCCGGCCGACCGGATCGCCCCCAAATGACGCTAAAATAAGCGTCTTTCCGGCTCAACGCTGCACAACCCGCAGCACACCACCGCTTCCAGGAGAATCGTATGTCAATGGCCGACCGCGACGGCAAGATCTGGATGGACGGCAAGCTGATCGACTGGCGCGACGCCAAGATCCACGTCCTGACCCACACGCTGCATTACGGCATGGGCGTCTTCGAGGGCGTGCGCGCGTACAAGACGGCCGACGGCGGCACCGCGATCTTCCGCCTGCGCGAGCACACCAAACGTCTGCTGAATTCCGCGAAGATCTTCCAGATGGACGTGCCGTTCGACCGCGAAACGCTCGAAGCCGCGCAACTCGCGGTCGTGCGCGAGAACCGGCTCGAGTCGTGCTACCTGCGCCCGATCATCTGGGTCGGCTCGGAAAAGCTCGGCGTGGCCGCGAAGGGCAACACGATCCACGTCGCGATCGCCGCATGGCCGTGGGGTGCGTACCTCGGCGAGGACGGCCTCGCGAAGGGCATCCGCGTGAAGACGTCGTCGTTCACGCGCCACCACGTGAACGTGTCGATGGTGCGCGCGAAGGCGTCGGGCTGGTACGTGAACTCGATCCTGGCGAACCAGGAAGCGACGGCCGACGGCTACGACGAAGCGCTGCTGCTCGACGTCGACGGCTACGTGTCGGAAGGTTCCGGCGAGAACTTCTTCCTCGTGAACAACGGCAAGCTGTACACGCCCGACCTGTCGTCGTGCCTCGACGGCATCACGCGCGACACGGTCATCACGCTCGCGAAGGACGCCGGCATCGAGGTCATCGAGAAGCGCATCACGCGCGACGAGGTCTACACGGCCGATGAAGCGTTCTTCACCGGCACGGCCGCCGAAGTCACGCCGATCCGCGAACTCGACAACCGCACGATCGGCAGCGGCGCGCGCGGCCCCGTCACGGAAAAGCTCCAGTCGGCGTTTTTCGATATCGTGTCGGGCAAGAACGCGAAGTACGCGCACTGGCTGACGAAGGTCTGAGCGCGCCGCGCCCCGACCGCCCCACACAAGAGTGATAAGAGAAAGTCTCATGAGTGAAATCAAGGAAATGCCGCTGGTCGAGCTGACGGCCAAGGATCTTCCCGCCTACTGCCCGAACCCGGCCATGACGCGCTGGAATGCCCACCCGCGCGTCTTCATCGACGTGTCGCACGGCGAGGCGCGCTGCCCGTACTGCGGCACGCGCTACAAGCTGCGCGACGGCGAGGTCGTCAAGGGCCACTGAGCCCCGGCGGCCGGGCCTGACGGCCTACCGTCCCGCAAGGCGGCGCAGCCGGGAGTCCGGCGCGCCGCCCGTCCCCATTCTGGCAACCCGAACGCGGCGCCCGAGCGCCGTGCTTCATTACGACATCGGAAGTCGACCTGATGCGTCGAGCGCTGGTTATCGCACCGAACTGGATCGGTGACGCATTGATGGCGCAGCCGCTTTTTGCGCTGCTGAAGAAACTCCATCCCCGCATCGCGATCGATGCCGTCGCACCCTCGTGGGTCGCGCCCGTGCTCGAGCGGATGCCCGAGATCCACGATGTCTACGCGACCGATCTCGCGCACGGCAAGCTGCAGCTGCTGCGCCGCTGGCAGCTCGCGAGCGACCTGCGCGACGTCGGCTACGACGCGGCGTACGTGCTGCCGAACTCGCTGAAGTCCGCGGTAATCCCGTGGCTCGCGAACATCCCGCTGCGGATCGGCTACACGGGCGAGCACCGCTACGGGCTGTTGAACGTGCGGCACGCGAACCCCGACAAGTCGGGCGAGCGGCCGCCGATGACGACTCACTACGCGGCGCTTGCGTACGCGCCGGGCGCGAAGCTGCCCGAGTCGATGAAGACGCTGCCCGCCCCGCGCCTGGAAGCCGACCTGAACGAGACGGCCCGCGTGTCCGCACGTTTCAATCTCGATACGCGCAAGCCGCTCGTCGTGTTCTGCCCCGGCGCCGAATACGGCCCGGCCAAGCGCTGGCCGCCCGAGCACTTCGCGACGCTCGCGACCATCGTCCACCAGTCGTTCCCGTATACGCAGATCGTCGCGCTCGGCTCGCAGAAGGATGCCGCGGCCGCGCAGGCGATCGCCGACCACGCGCCGAACGTGCGCAACCTGTGCGGACAGACGTCGTTGTCCGAGGCATGCGCGCTGATCGCGCGCGCGAACGCGGTCGTCACCAACGATTCGGGGCTGATGCACGTCGCCGCCGCGTTGCGCCGGCCGCTCGTCGCGTTGTACGGATCGACCGATCCGCGCCACACCCCTCCGCTGTCGGACCTGGCGAAGGTACAATGGCTGCATCTCGAATGCAGTCCCTGCTTCGAACGCGAGTGCCCGCTCGGCCACCTGAAGTGCCTGCGCGAACTCGGTCCGGAGCAGGTATTCGGCGATTTGCGCGGCATGCTCGTCGGGCAGCGCTGACCCTGACCGGCAGCGTCGCACGGCGCGCCGGGCAATCCGATTCACCGGTGTGCGGCGGCTCGATCCGGGCCGCCGTGCTGAATACGGCGCGCGATGCGCGCGAGAGACCACCCCGATGCCACGTTTTGCCCGCCTCTTCGAAGCCGCTGCCGATACGCTGAACGCCTACTACCAGGCCGTCGCGGATGCCAATCTCGACGCGCTGCTGGCGTTGTGGATCGACGAGGATTTCGCCAGCTGCGTATGGGCGGACGGCGAGCATCTGCACGGCCTCGACCAGATCCGCGGCGGGCTCGCCAACCGGCTCGCGACGCGCCCGGTCACGATCGAGCCGCTCGACATCCGCGTGTACGACAGCCTCGGCACGGTCGTCTATACGATCGCCGAAGCGCATCAGCAGGCCGACCTGACGGCCGAACCCGACATGGTTTTCGCGACGTACGTGATGATCCACGAACGCGGCGAATGGCGCATCGCGCACATCCACGCGAGCCCGATTCCTGAACAAGCGGCCGGACAATTCGCCGCGAAGATCCGTCACGGGCAGGGTCCGCTGCACTGACGAAGAACGAAGCAACGCATTAGCGGGGCGATCATGAGTACGGCTTCTCCGCCCACCTCGCCGCTGACCGGGGCTCCGGCCCCCAACGACGATTCATTGCGCTATCGCGCACCGCGCTGGCTGCCCAACAGCCATGTGCAAACCATCGTGCCCGCGCTGTTCGCGCGGCGGCCGGTAGTCGGTTATCGGCGAGAGCGATGGGAAACGCCCGACCACGACTTCATCGACCTCGACTGGGTCGCGCACCTCGACAGCGCGGCGCCGGCGCCCGACGCGCCGCTGTTCGTGCTGTTCCACGGCCTCGAAGGCAGCTCCGGCTCGCACTACGCGCTCGCGATGATGGCCACCGCGCGCGCGAACGGGTGGCACGCCGTCGTCCCGCACTTCCGCAGTTGCAGCGGCGAGATCAACCGCCAGCCGCGCTTCTACCATCTCGCCGACAGCGCCGAGGTCGACTGGATCCTGCGCCGGCTCGCCGCACAGCATCGCGGGCCGCTGGTCGTGGCCGGCGTATCGCTCGGCGGCAACGTGCTGCTGCGCTGGCTCGGCGAGCATCGCAGCGACACGTCGATCGTGCGCGCCGCCGCCGCGATCTCCACGCCGATCGACGTGCACGCGGGCGGCCGCGCGCTGTCGCAGGGGTTCGCGATGGTCTACACGCGCAGCTTCCTGAAGACGCTCAAGCGCAAGGGGCTCGCGAAACTCGAACAGTACCCGGGGCTGTTCGACCGCGACGCGATGCTGCGGGCCGTGACGATGCGCGACTTCGACGAGGTCGTGACCGCGCCGCTGCACGGTTTCGCGAACGCGGACGACTACTGGACGCAGGCGACCACGCGGCCGCTGCTGCGCGCGATCGACGTACCCACGCTGATCCTCAACGCCCGCAACGACCCGTTCCTGCCCGAGTCGGCGCTGCCGGGCCCGGCCGACGTGTCGCCGGCCGTCGAGCTCGACCAGCCCGCGCACGGCGGCCACGCGGGCTTCATGACCGGGCCGTTCCCGGGCCGCCTCGACTGGCTGTCGGCGCGGGTGTTCGGCTATTGCTCGAAATTCGTCGACCATGGATGACATCGTCAGGCAGGCGCTCGCCAAATGGCCGAACGTGCCGGATTGCACCGGCTGGCTGCTGCTCGACCGGCGCGGCACATGGCGGCTGCGCGACGACGCCGCGCAGGCGGCCGGCGAGCTCGGCTCGCCGATCCGGCATGAGGCGCTGAACGCGTTCATCGGCCGCAACTACGCATGCGACGCGCAAGGCCAGTGGTTCTTCCAGAACGGGCCGCAGCGCGTGTACGTCGAACTCGCCTATACGCCGTGGGTCGTGCGGCTCGCCGAACGCAACGGGCAGCTCGCGCTCAGCGACCAGACGGGCGCCCCGTTCGAACCGGATGCCGCCTGGCTCGACGACGGCGGCGGCGTGCTGTTTCGCGAAGCCGGCACGCCTGCGCGCATCGCGGCGCTGCACGATCACGACCTCGGGCTGTTCGCCGATCACGCGGATTTCGATGCCGAGCCGCCGGTGCTGCGCTGGCGCGACGGCCGCACGCTGTCGCTCGGCAGTATCGCGTGCGCCGACGTGCCGGGCCGGTTCGGCTACGTCGCCAGCCCGGCGCGCCACGCACGCGACGCGGCCGACAGCGGCCACTGACCCGCCGCGGCGCCGGCTGCGTTCGCCGCGCGCCGGCCGCTACCCGCGGCCGTTCTTCTCGTCGTCGCGCTCTTCCTTGTAGCGCGCCTCGAATTCCAGCAGCCGCGCGCCGATGATCGACTGCTCGTAGAACGACACGTCCTTCGCGTCGCGCGCCTCCTTCAATTGCCGGATCGCCGACGGCCACGCTCCGTCGAGCGCCAGCTTCTCCGCCAGCGCCCGGCGCCGCGCGAGCACGTCGCCCTTGCCGTCGCTCGACTTCGCGAGGTAATCCCACCAGTCCGGCTGTTCGGGGTCGGCCTTCGCCTGCGCCCGCGCGAGGGTTTGCGCTTCGGCGAAGCGGCGCGCGGCGATCAGCGCCTGCAGGTGCGCGACGATCGCCGCGTGCGACGCCGGCCAGCGCCGCTGCGCGAGCGCCGAGAGCCGCACCGCGTCGTCGGTCCGGCCCGCGCGGCGGGCGATGTCGGCGGCCAGCACGTCGAGGCTCGGCGAGCTGGTCGCCGGGTCGTCCTCGCGCCGCTCGCGCGCATCGAATGCGGCGCGGGCCGACGCGAGCGCGTTGTCGGCCGCGTCGTACTGGCCGAGCAGCGTATTCGCGAGCGCGATGCCGTACCAGTTCGCCGCGACGTTCGGCGCCGTGTGATCGTCTAGCTCGAGCTGCATCCGGCGCGCCTCGGCCGAGATGTCGGTCGGCGCCCGGTTCTGCAGGACCCGCAGCCGTGCCCGCACGAACCCGTATTCGGCCGACTGGCGCGGCTGCCGGTACGGCGCGCGGCGCGCGCGATCCTCCATGTCGGCAATCCGTTCGCCGGTCAGCGGGTGCGTGCGCGCATAGGCCGGCACGCCCGCATCGCCCATCGACGCGCGGTCGAGCCGCTCGAAGAAGCCGGGCATTCCGTACGGGTCGTAGCCGGCCCCCGCGAGCAGCTGGAAGCCGACGCGGTCGGCCTCGCGCTCGGCCGACCGCGAGAAGCGCAGCTGGTTGTCGACCGCATACGCCTGTCCGCCCATCGCGATCGCGCTGCCGAGATCGCCGCTGCGCGCGAGCACGCCGGCCAGCACGCCGAGCAGCATCGTCGCGAGCGCCGTGTAGCCGGTCTTCTCGCTCGCACCGATCATCCGCGCGATGTGCCGCTGCAGCACGTGGCCCATCTCGTGGCCGACCACCGAAGCCAGCTCCGACTCCGTCTGCGTCGTAACCACCAACCCGCTGTTGATCCCGATGAACCCGCCCGGCATCGAGAACGCGTTGATCTGCGGATCGCGCACCGGGAACAGGTCGAAGTCGGGCGTGTAGCCGCCGATGTAGCGCGCCGCCGCCGCGGCCGCGAGCCGCGCCGCCATCGCGTTCAGGTAGTCACGCACCAGCCAGTCGTCGAGATAGTCGGGATCGCGCCGCACTTCGCGCATCACGCGCTCGCCGAGCCGGCGCTCGGCGCGCGGCGTCAGCGAACCGCCGGAGCCGTCGCCGAGATCGGGCAGCTCCAGCGCCCGCAGCGGCGCGCGCAGGCTCGCGACCGGCGCCGACGCACCGGTCGCGCCCGAGAACCGGCTCTCCGCGCCGCCGTACGTGCCGAATACGCCGGTCGCGATGCCCGACGGCACGGTGGAAATCGACGTCGGGCCGCCGGCCGCCGGCTCGAGCGGCAGCGCGGATGCGCTCTGCGCATGACCGCCCGGCGGCAGCGCGAGCGCCGCCGACAGCGACACGGCAAGCAACTGTTTGACACGCATGGCAGGATGAAAACGACGCCGTCCCGCGCGAGCGGCGCGCATCGCGGCGTTTGGTCTGAATATTCGGGTCATTGTACCGGCGCCGCGACGACTGTCCCGTGCCGCGCGAACGTCATCTGCGCCTCCGGCAACGCGAACGCCGCTGCTATGATAAGCGCCCGTTGCGAGGTTGGATCGGTTCGCCGCGCCGGTACGGGATGCGGTGCCCGACCGGTCGCGCAGCAGGATCGAGGGACCTGCGCGCGCACGCCGTTCCACTAGAGGAAGACATGTCAGGACTCACCCATTTCGATGCCGCCGGCCATGCCCACATGGTCGACGTCGGCGACAAGCAGGAAACCCGGCGCATCGCGATCGCGCGGGGCACGATCCGGATGTTGCCGGCCACGTTCGCGCTGATCCGCGACGGCAAGGCCAAGAAAGGCGACGTGCTCGGCGTCGCGCGCATCGCGGCGATCCAGGGCGCCAAACGCACGGCCGACCTGATTCCGCTGTGCCACCCGCTGGCGCTCACGCGCGTGGCCGTCGAGTTCGAACTCGACGACGCGCTGCCGGGCGTGCATTGCGTCGTGCAGGTCGAGACGTTCGGGCGGACCGGCGTCGAGATGGAAGCGCTGACGGCCGTCCAGGTCGGGCTGCTGACCGTCTACGACATGTGCAAGGCGGTCGATCGCGGGATGGTGATCACCGACGTGAGCGTGCGGGAGAAGCGCGGCGGGAAGTCGGGGGACTGGAAGGCGGAAGACGCGGCGGGGTGAATACCCGGGCACCACCGGCCCGCCAATTCGAGATAAAACCGTTTTATCTCATACAATTACCGGATTCCGCACGAGAGAGCGTGCGAACCAGCACAACAAAAGCGAGCACTGGTGATGAATTCGCAAGCGTTAAGAAGCGCGTTGCTGGCCGGACCGGTTCAGCACGAGCGCCTGATCAAACTGGATACCCCGCTCGGGCCCGACGTCCTGTTGCCGCAGCGCGTCACGGGACGATCGCGCCTCGGACGCCATTTCGAGTTCACCGTCGATACCGTGTCGGTATCCGACGACCTCGAACTCAAGAAACTGATCGCGCAGCCCGTGACGCTGTGGATCCAGCAGGCCGACCAATCGTATGCGCCGCACCACGGCTACGTGCATGCGGCTCGCCGGCTCGGGTCGGACAGCGGCGTCACGCACCATCAGATCGTCTTTGCGTCGTTCCTGCACTTCCTGAAGTTCCGCCGCGATCAGCGCATCTGGCAGGACCGGTCGGCGGACGACATCATCGCCGACGTGCTGAACCAGCATCCGCAGGCCAAGGGCCGCTTCACGTTCAAGCTCTACCAGCCGCTGCCGTCGCGCTCGTTCTGCATGCAATACGAGGACGACTGGAATTTCGTCCATCGCCTGATGGAATCGGAAGGCCTGTACGGTTTCTGGGAACAGGACAGCGACGGCAAGTCGCACCGGCTCGTCATCGTCGATCGCATCGACGCGTTGCCCGCGCTGTCGCCGCGAACCGTGCGCTTTCATCACGCGGGCACGGGCGACGAAGCCGACACGCTCGTCCAGTTCAGCGGTACGCGCACGCTGCGCAGCGTCGCACACACCACGCGCACGTTCGACTACAAGCAGCCGCCCACCGCGTCGAATCCGAAGGCCACCCATACGCCGACGATCGCGAACCAGGGCGACCTGCCGCAGCAGCTCGAAGTCTACGAATACACGGGTGCCTACACGTATCCCGAGCAGTCACGCGGCGACCATCTGTCGAAGATCTGGATGGAAGAGCAGGAATCGCACGCGAAGCGCTTTCACGGTGTCGGCGGTGTGCGGCGCATGGACGCGGGACGCGTGTTCGAGTTCGCGGAACACCCCGAACACGACAAGGACGATGCCGGCCAGCGCGAATTCGCCGTGATCGAGACGGCGTGGGTCATCGTCAACAACCTGCCCGTGGCCGACGAGCCGGCCGTTTTCCCGCACAGCCTGCAGGCCGAGATCGGCAGCATCATGCAGGCCACCGATACGGACCGGTCGCGCGTGCGTCATCCCGACGGCAGCGAGGGCTTCTTTCAGATCCGCATCGAGGCGCAGCGCACGACGGTGCCGTTCCGTAGCCCGTTCGAGCACGCGAAGCCGCCGATGCACCTGCAATCGGCGATCGTCGTCGCGCCGCAAGGCGAAGAAGTCCATACGGACGAGCTCAACCGCGTCAAGGTCCGCTTTCACTGGGACCGCTTGAACGACGGCGACGAAAAGGCGTCGTGCTGGCTGCGTGCCACGGCGTCCGATTCGGGCAATGGCTACGGTGCCGTCCACCCGCACCGCAGCGGCGAGGAAGTGCTGGTCGACTTCCTCGGCGGCGACTGCGATCGTCCGATCATCGTCGGCAAGGTCTACAACGGCGCGACGAGCCCGCAATGGCACAGCAACGGCATCCTGTCCGGGTACCGGTCCAAGGAATACGCGGGCGCCGGCTACAACCAGCTGGTGCTCGACGACGCGACCGCGCAGAACCGCGTGCACCTCTACAGCAGCCAGGCCAACACGCACCTGCACCTCGGCTACCTGATCGACCACACGGGCAACAACCGCGGCAACTATCTCGGCAGTGGCTTCGACCTGCGCTCGGACGCCTACGGCGCCGTGCGCGCGAACCGCGGGCTGTACGTCACGACGCATCCCAAGCAGGCGGCCAGCCAGCCGCTCGACGTCGACGAAACCCGGGAGCAACTCGTGCGCGCGCAAGGGCTGATCGACGCCATGTCGCAGGTCAGCGCGCAGCATCAGGGCGAGTCGCTCGACCCCGGCCACACGGCGCTGAAGCAGTTCAGCGACGCGACGCAGAACAGCGTGAGCGGCAGCACGTCGGGCGGCCGGACCGCCGGCGGCGGAACCGGCAACGCCAACGCGTTCAAGGAGCCCGTGATGCTGTTCGGCAGCCCGGCCGGCATCGGGATGTCCACGCAGCAGTCCGCGCAATTTTCCGCGGACCAGCACATCAACCTCGTCAGCGGGCAAAGCACGCACGTCGCCGCCGGGAAATCGCTGATCGCCAGTGTCCTCGACCGGATCAGCCTGTTCGCGCAGAACGCGGGGATGAAGCTGTTCGCCGGCAAGGGCAAGGTCGAAGTGCAGGCGCAGGCGGACAACATCGAGCTGACCGCGCAGAAGGCGCTGAAGCTGATCGCCGTCACGCAATCGATCGAAGGCGCCGCGGCGAAGGAGATCCTGCTGACGTCCGGCGGCGCCTATATCCGCATCGCGGACGGCAACATCGAGGTGCACGCGCCCGGCAAGATCGACATCAAGGGCGCGCAGCATGCGTTCAGCGGCCCCACCCACCTGTCGCAAACGATGCCGACGCTGCCGAACTCCAACGGCAACTACGACCAGGCGTTCATCGCGCACTGGGCCGGCACCGACATTCCGGTCGCGAACACGCGGTACCAGATGTTCTCGAACGGCAAGCTGCTCTCGGAAGGCGTCACCAATGCGGCAGGCGAAACCGGGCTCACGCAGAGCCACGTGCCGCACGACGTCGTGGTCAAGTTTCTAGGGAAATCGAATGGCTGACGGACAACAGGACAAGGTGCTCGGGACCGGTGCGGGGATGCTGACCCCGACGGGATACCAGGATCGGCCGAAGGTGCAGATCAACATCTGCGACAAGCATGTGACGCCGGCTGCGAAATGGATTGTCGGTACCTGTCCGTTTTACTATCGGCCGCTTCACGGCCAATACTGGGACACGGTCCAGAAAGTCAGTATGTCGAGCGTATGGGAAACCGTGAAGAAATTCGCCACTTCGTGGGATCCGTGGAAAGACAAGAAGGTCGCCGAAGAACTGCTGCATCGGCGCGAAGAGCTGATCAAAACGGAAAGCACCGATTCCGACTGGTCGCGCCACGGCAACTTCATGATGCGTCATATCGGGTGCGGACATAAACCACCCGATTACTACATCAGCTACGGCTACTATTATTGCTCCGACTATGGCAAGAACCTTTACCCTCGACTTAGCCCCCAAGGGAAAGCGTGGCTGAACAAAGCGCGGAAACTGCTTCAGGTCAACATGGAAGACGGCCTAAATCAGAACATGATGGGCGACACGATCCAGATGGCCAGCCCGACACCTGGAAACGGTAGCGTCGATATGACGTGGCCACAATTCGAGCTCGAAATGAACACCGAAAAGTTCAAGGAATTCGCATTCAAGACGCACCCAATGGCCTACCTCGATGGCGGGTTGGCAGACCTGCCGATCATGGATCTCGTCAGGATCGGCATGCGTCCAAACATTCAGGAATGGGGCGACGGAAAAACGTGGGGACAGGCGGTCGATTCGGCCATCCCCGTTCTCAGGAACAAGGCCGACGCGTGGGATGTCGATGATCCGGTCGGCAAGGCACTCGGCAGGCTGCTGGTGAAGTGACATGCGAAGAGGCAAACGATGGCTCTTGATCGCGGGATGCGCTCTTGTTCTACCGATCGCTATTTACGGATATACGGAAATGACTTCAGGGTGGGAAACGGTATCGACCGAATTCATGCGCAACGACAAGCCGTACGGTGCGGGCGCATTTCGCGTGCAGCACAATGACTTCATGTCATTAAAGGTTGCCCGACCGGAACTCACGTTCAAGCCGGAAAGCGAGCAGAAGAACCCTGACGTCGCGGAATTCGCCGAACCGTGGATGGACGATTCGAACCAACGGCTGAACCGATCGACGGTGAGTTTCCTGCGCGGCACGCTGGGCGGCATCCCCGTGCGTCACTTTCAGGAACCGGGCCAGACCGCGTCATGGTGGTATTCGCCTGACTGGCGGATCCTGTACGTAAGCACCGGCTGGATGGATTACGCGGCACCGCGCCCCGACGACGGAGCGGCCCCTCAGACGACCAGGCTCTGGAAGTCGAGCGATGGCGGTCTGCACTGGGCCCAGCTCGAATGGCCCGGCAACCGCAACATCAATCGCCTGCTCTTCATAGACGCGCAACGGGGCTACGCCATCGGCTGGGGGCCACACGTGTGGCGAACGGCAGACGGCGGGCAAACGTGGCAGGAAATCGCGGAGCCACCTGGTGCCGCCGTCCAAGGCAAGCCGCGCCGGACTTTCGATGGATCCAACCTCGGTCCCGACGGCGTATTGCGCATTGCCTATCAGGTCGAAAACGCCGAGCATCCGCAACCGGCAACCGTTGTCTGGCGGCTCGCGTGGAGTCAGCAGGATTTCGTCCGGGAAGCAGTGCTGCCCGGACAAGTTGTCGTCAGTCTCGAATCGCCGCCGGCACCCCTCCGAAATTACGCGCTGTATGCGTTGTCCCGTACAAACGGCGAATCCGGCAGTGGTCGTGGCGCGGGCGTCATTTCGACCTGGACCAGCGAGCATCCCGATCACATCCAGGAGCTACGTGCGTTTGACGGCTCGCTGACGCTCAACGGACTCAGCGCAGGTCGCAACGGCGTCCTGCTGGTTCATGCAACTGATCCGAACACCGCGAACGGCGGTGGCGCGCCGATCGATCTGACTATCAGCAGCACCGACGGTGGGAAGACGTGGCAGCAAACCACTGACAAGGCTTCACAGGGCGGCTACTTCGACCCGGAAACGAATACGCTCTATTCGGTGTTCGCCTACACACTTCGGAAACGGCAATTCTGATCGCTGCCAGACGCATTTGCCGTGGGCCGAGTCCGCTGAATCGGACGACGCCCCCGGCACGATCGGCCTCATGCCCTCTTCTCCATTGACTTCAGCCAACCCGATGCGCAACCACTCCCGCCTAAAGCGGCTGGCCGCCATCGCGATCGGCAGCATCGCATTGATACTGCTGGTCGAAAATACCGGCTCTCGATGGGAAACCGTTTCGTCGAAGGTGACGTGGCCCGTCCCACTGGCTGGCGTCGGTGATTTCTACGTCGTCGGCAACGAAATCATGTCGCTCACGGTCGCCGACCCTATGGTGACGCTGAAGCCTCCCGGCGAGTGGAAGAATCCAATGGTCGCCGAACCCACCGAAGCGTGGATGAACAACGCAGCAGAAACCCTCAATCGGCGGACCGTAAATTTCTTCCGTGGCACCCTCGATCAGGGACTGCAGCGCTTCTTGCAAGCGCCGGGCCAACACACGGCGTGGTGGCATTCGCGAGACGGTCAGGTCCAGGTCATCGGCGTCGGCCGGACCAGCTACACGGCGCCACATCCGGCAGACGGCCTCGTCTCGCAGCAAACCCGTGTCTGGAAATCGCTCGACGGCGGCCGGCACTGGTCGCAGCTCGACTGGCCCGAGCACGAGGATATCGATCAGTTGCTCTTCATCGACGCGCGGAGCGGTTATGCGATCGGTCGGGGCCCGGCGGTCCGGCGAACATCCGACGGCGGCGTGTCCTGGCAGCGGATCGCACTACCACCGGATGCAGCCGTCAGTGGTGCTCCCGGGCGCAGCTTCGCAGGAGTAAATCTTGGCCCCGACGGCACCCTGCGAGTGGCTTACCCTGTCGACCGGTCGGCTACGGCCCCTGCCCGCAGCGTCGTATACCGACTCGCGCCAAATCAGCAGGCGTTCGCTCTCGATACCGTCCTGCCTAACCAGACCGTCACTCGACTCGTGTCTGCGCCTGCCACGGCTGGCGGCTACGCGCTTTACACGCTGTCTCTCCTCGACCATGAGAGTGGCGACGATCCTGCACCGGATCGCGCACGCCGGACCGGCGTGCTTTCGACGTGGACGAACACGCGCCCCGAGCGAGTCCGGCAAGTAACGACGTTTGACAGGAAGCTCATCCTGAGCGGCCTCGACGTGGGCCGCGATGGCCTGTTGCTCGTCTATGCGACCGACCCCGGGCACGCAATCGATGATCCACCGATCCCCCTGATGATCAGCAGCACTGACGCAGGCAAGACCTGGAAGCAGAATGTCGACGGGATCGTCTATCACAATCGGTATTTCAATCAGGATACGAACACGCTGTACTCGTTGCTCGATGAAAGACTGAGGAAACTGTCGTTCCCGGTCCGAAATAACCGTGCCTTACAAGACCGAATCCCGTTGCTACGACGGAAGACTCAATTCGATGAATAAATCACTGCGTCGCGCCGCACTCGCGCTATGCGTTGCCACATCGCCCGCCGCCTTCGCCGCCAGCCCCTGCCCCGCCGCCGACACCGCTGCACGCGCCGCGCTCGACGCGCAACACCGCGTGCAACGCGCGCCCAACCCGGAAAGCGACGGCGCCGGCACCGTCGAGGTTTCGCCGCCTTTGCGCGACGCGCTTCGCGCCTACAAGCAAGCGCTCGTCGGCGCGATCGACGCGCGCCTCGTATGCAGCGGTGAACATATCGAAGCGGCCGCACTGAAACGCACGCTCGCGGCAACGCTCGGCGTCCCCGCGCAGCCGGCACGGCCGAAAACCGGCGAATCGGCGTTCGGCCGCAACCCGGACGTCGACGTCACGCGCGACGGCACGTCGCGCCCGCTGCTGTTCGTACGCGCCGGCTTCGACATCGCATGCGGCGACGACAACCTGCTCACCGCGTACGCGTGGGAAAACGGTCGGTGGCAGCGCGTGCTGCGCTGGCAAGCCGACGAATACAAGGACATCGGTGGCGCATACGGCGGCGGCTTCTGGTTCGGCGCGTTGCCGGGCGGACAGGTGGCGGTCGTCCACGGCACACCGTGGTGCTCGTCGCGCTGGAGCCGGTTCGGCGCGGACGTGATCGCGCCGGCCAACGGGTCGGCCGCGCAACGCACGCTGTTCCACACCGCGCACGGCTACGTGATCGACGACGATGCGGTCCGCTTCAAGGTGCGCGCCGACGGCTTCGAGCTGCGCACGACGGTCGGCTCGCTCGACGGCGACGTGATGACGCGGCCAGGTATCTTCCGCTATCGCGTCGACGGCGACACCGTGCAACGCGTGCAGCCGGCCGCCGCCAACGGCCGCGATTTCGTCGACGAGTGGCTGAAGGTGGACGACGTGCTCGCGCGCGAATGGAGCGAACCCGAAGCCGCCGGGACCGCGCTGAAAGCCCGGCAGACGTTCAACGCGGAAAGCAAGGCGCCCGATATCGGCTTCGCATACGGCCCGGTACGCGGCTGTTCCGACAGCAAGGATCGCTTCCAGGTCGAACTGGATCTGACTGGCAAGGGTGGAGAAACGGTCGCGCGGCGCTACGCGCTGATCCGCCAGGAGCGCAACGGCTTCACGATGCTCGGGCTGCGCAACGCGTCCGAGCCCGCGTGTCGCGGCGCGGATCTGATGCCGCGGCACTGAGCCGTCAGCCGCGCGGCGCAGCGGTGAAATCGCGCCGGGCAGGCGACAACGACAACGACAAGTGACTGGGGCGTGGCGGCACGGCGCGATCGCCCGCACCGGCCGTGCGTCATTCGGCGCGCCGCGGCTCGAACACGAACGGTTGCGTCAGCAAGAAGGGATTCGCCGTCGCGCCGGTCTGCACGCAGCTCGCGTGCGTCATCGCTTCGACGGCCGCGCGATCGGCCGCCGCGTTGCGGCTGCTCGTCGTCACGGTGACGTTCTGCGCTTCGCCGGACGTCGTCATCAGCGCGCGCACGAGCACGGTCGCCGGGCGCGTGAGCGGCTTCGCGGTATCCGGATAGACCGCACGCGGAATGTGGCAGGTCAGCTTGCTTTCCTGCGACGACGACAGCATCGCGCAGCCGGAAAACAGCATCGCGACGGCGGGCAGGATCAGGTAGGTCGAGCGAATGGCCATGGTCGAATATCGTTCTTCAGCACTGTTCTGGGCACACGCGCCGCGCAACGAAGGCCTTCCCCCGCCCGCATCGCGTGTGTCGCACTGCGCCGCGGCCATCGGACCGGCGCCCCGTTACGGCCGCACGGCCGAGCGATGCCCGGCCGCGATCCTGCTCGGCGCAATCCCCGGATAACCGGGAAGTTTGCCGTATTGGCACCGCCTGCGCCCCACGCCGACGCGCACGCAAGCCCTCTCGCGCATTGTGCCCGCGCCGCCCGGTCAGCAGGCGGCGATTTGACAATGGTTGACGCGAATCGCCGCCCTTTCGATCCGAATCCGCGCGATCCGCGACGTAATCGATAGCCGATCGGATCAGCGCGCGATGCGCCGGGTCATGCTGCGCCGACGACATCAGCCCGCTTTCATCACGGCCACACAAACGCCGGGATTCCCCGTTCCGGCGCGCACGACACGCGTCAATCCGAATCGTCGTCGTCCGAGTCGTCACCCTCGTCGGCCGGCGCTTCCCCGTATTTCGCGACGACGGCCGCCCTGAACGTCTTCAGCGCCGGCTCATCGCCGCACAGCTTGTACAACGCGGCCAGCTGTTGCGGCCAGTCCTTCAACTCCTTCGCAAACACATGCAGGCGCGCGACGGTATCGAGCGCGTCGGCTTCGCGGCCGGCCAGCGCCTGCAGCACCGCGTAGCGGCGCAGCACCGTCTCGCCGGGCAGCAACGCGATCGCGCGCTCGTGCGCGGCGAGCTTGAGCGGCAGGTTGTCGGGCGAAATGGTCAGCAGCGTCGCCGCACCGTAATCGCCCCACGCGCCGAACAGCAGCGACGGCGCATCGCGATACTGCGCGGCCGGGCTGCTGCCGTAATAGAGCACTTCCGCGCGCTGATAGTCGCGCAGCACGGGCACCGCCGCCAGCACGCCGCCGAACGACAGCACCGCGAACAGCCCGAATGCCGCACGCCCCGGCAGGATGCGCAGCGGCTTCACCTCGAGCAGCCCGATCACGAACATCGCCGGCAGCAGGAAGAACATGTATTGCTGCGGATATTCGACCAGCGCATGCATCAGCAGGATGCCGATCAGCGCGAAGCCGAACACGCGCATGCTCGACTGCGGCGCTCGCACCGCGCGCACGAACCACATGACGAGCGTGACGGCGAGCACGCCGAGCCCGACGAGACCGGACTTCGCGAGCAGGTCGATGAAGATGTCGTGCGAGTTGTTCGCGATCTCGACGCCGCCGAGCGTGCGCACGAGCGCAAACTGGTGCGACGGGAATTCGCCCCAGCCGACGCCGAGCAGCGGATGCTCGCGGAACATCGCGAGCCCGTACTTCCACAGCGCGAGACGCGGCGCGATCTGCCCGGCGTCGCGCATCCGGTCGGCGGCCGACTCCGCGAGATTCAGGTGATAGTGCACGTTGGCCCAGCGCACCGCGACGTTCACCGCGATGAACGCGGCCGCCAGCACGACCGGTATCAACCACGCACGCGCATTGCCCGGCGTGCGGCGCGATTCGACCCACGCCATCCAGAAGCCCGCGACGACCATCACCGCCACCTGCAGCCACGGCCCGCGCGACACCGTCAGCGCGAGACCGACCGACAGCACGAGTGACAACGCGAGCCATGCCCACACCGCGAGCCGGCGTGTCTGCACCAGATACAGCGCGCCCGCGAGCGCGAAGGCGATGTAGCTGGCCAGGTGGTTCGCCTGCGCCATGTTGCCGTACGGACGGCGGTCGACCGCGATGTTGTACACGACGACGAACGGCGAGACGGCCGATTCGAGGTGGAACAGCTGCACGATCTGGGTACCGACCGCGAACACGCCGCCCACGAGCAGCGCGCCGGCCATCATCCGCGACACGGTTTCCGCCATCCCGTCGCGCGCGAGCGCGTAGCCGCCCTGCATCGCGACCAGCGCGGCCGCGAGATAACCGACCGCCAGCCAGTTCATCGACGGCACCTTGAGCGGGATCAGCGCGACCTGCGCGATCAGCACCGCCGCAAAGCCGAGCGGCACGACGAACGCGGCCGGTGCGGCAAACGGCTCGGCCGGGCGACCGGTGCGCGCGAGCAGCACGACGGACACGCCCACCAGCAGATACAGCACCAGCGCGGAAAACTCGGAATAGAAGGTCGGGATCGGATACGTGTGATTCGTGATCGCGTACGGCACGATCAGGGCGACAGCCAGCGCAACGAGCGACAACGAACGGGAAAAAGTAGAAGGCATGAGCGAACCGGATGTCAGCAACCGGCGCACTATACAAAACTTTCCCTGCTCTGTGCGGGGCCGTCGCTCCGCGAGCCGGCGCCGGGCTGCAGCCCGGCCAGCCGAAGCGGCGGCCGGCAGGCCGCAGGCGCCGCCGCCCTGCTTCTCCGCCAGCCTTATGCGCGGCACTCCGCAGGCGCATATTTCGCGGGCAGCGTCGCGGCGTTACCCGGCAACGGCCCCGCTCCAGGCGCCGGCAGCGACGACGCGTCCTTGCCGGCCGCGAAGCATTCCCATGCAATCGCGCCCGCCTGTATCGCGCCCTTTTTGAGCGGCACGCGCGCGGTGGGCGCCTCGGCCTTGTCGGGCGCGGACGGCACGAGCACCAGCGTATTGGTGCCGGCCGCGGCGACGCGGGTGGTGAAGGAAACCGTGATCTGGCCGGTGGCGCCGTCGATCGCGACCGATTCGACGTTGCGGGTACCGGCCGGCGGGCTGTAGCCGCCGTCGAGACTCGCGCCGCTCGCGGCGTTGTCGGCGACCGCGAGCCGCGCGGACGACGCGAGCGCCAGCCCCTCGCCGACGCGCGAGCGCGCGAGGTAATCCTGGTACGCGGGAATCGCATAGGCCGCGACGACCCCGACGATCGCCAGCACGATCATCAGTTCGATCAGCGTGAAGCCGGCCAACCGCCAGCGCGACGACGGCCGGTTCGCGTGCCGCAGATCGGCGGCAACGCGACGGAACAGGGAAACGGAAAAGGCTTCGAACATGGCAGGCTCCGGAAACGAAAAACGCCTGCCGATACAGGCAGGCGTCTCGATCGTAGCCAGCGGGCCGCGAAGCCGGCAGTCAGCCGGATGGCCAGTCAGTGCGCGTGCGGCACGCTGCGGCGTTTCCTGAGCGCATAACCGATCGCGACGACGAACAGTGCGCCGACGATGCTCGCGCCGTAGACCACTTCCGGCGCATCGAGCACCGGCCAGCGGTCGCCGACCGGGTCGTTCACGATCAAGCCGCCCGCGATCCAGCCGAGCAGCCCGGCGCCGAACGCCACGACGACCGGAAAACGGTCGAGCAGCTTCAGCACCAGCGTGCTGCCCCACACGATGATCGGCACGCTGACGATGAGCCCGAAGATCACGAGCGCGATCCGGTGCGACGGATCGGCCTGCTCGGCCGCGCCGGCGATCGCGATCACGTTGTCGAGGCTCATGACCGCGTCGGCGATCACGATCGTCTTCACGGCGTCCCACAGCCGGTCGGCCGGCTTGATGTTGTCGTGCGCGTCGGCGGCTGGCGCCATCAGCTTGATGCCGATCCACAGCAGCAGCAGGCCGCCGCCGAGCTTCAGGAACGGCACGTCGAGCAGCGCGACCGCGAACGTGATCAGCGCGACACGCAGCAGGATCGCCCCCGCGGTGCCCCAGACGACGCCGCGCAGCCGCTGGTTCGCCGGCAGGTTGCGGCACGCAAGCGCGATCACGACCGCGTTGTCGCCGCCGAGCAGGATATCAATGATGACGATCTGGAGAATGGCGCCCCAGTGCAGCGAGGTCAGGAATTCGAGCATGGCGGAGAGGAAAGGACAACGGCCGCCTCACGAGCGGCCCGGTTCATCGTAGGCGCATGCAGAACGCATGCCCGGTGCTTACGAATTCATTGCGGGAGCATAACAAAAAACGCCGGCAAAGCCGGCGTTTTTTGCAGGACGAGCCCAATGGAAATGATTACAGCGCCTTCTTCAGCAGACGGCCCATTTCCGACGGGTTGCGCGTGACGGTGATGCCGCACGCTTCCATGATTTCCAGCTTCGCTTCGGCCGTATCCGCACCGCCCGAGATCAGCGCGCCGGCGTGGCCCATGCGCTTGCCCGGAGGCGCCGTGACGCCCGCGATGAAGCCGACCACCGGCTTCTTCATGTTGTCCTTGATCCACTCGGCGGCGTTGGCTTCGTCCGGACCGCCGATTTCGCCGATCATCACGACCGCATCCGTGTCCGGATCGTCGTTGAACATCTTCATCACGTCGATGTGCTTCAGACCGTTGATCGGGTCGCCGCCGATACCAACTGCCGACGACTGGCCGAGGCCGAGTGCCGTCAGTTGGGCAACCGCTTCATACGTCAGCGTGCCCGAACGCGACACGACGCCGATGCGGCCCTTGCGGTGGATGTGACCCGGCATGATGCCGATCTTCAGTTCGTCCGGCGTGATCGTGCCCGGGCAGTTCGGCCCGAGCAGCAGCGTCTTGCGGCCTTCGCGACGCATGCGGTCCTTCACTTCGATCATGTCACGGACGGGGATGCCTTCCGTGATGCAGATCGCGAGATCCAGGTCGGCTTCGACCGCTTCCCAGATCGCAGCGGCCGCGCCTGCCGGCGGAACGTAGATGACCGACACGGTCGCGCCGGTTTCCGCCTTCGCTTCCTTGACGCTCGCGTAGATCGGAATGCCTTCGAAGTCTTCGCCGGCCTTCTTCGGGTTCACGCCCGCGACGAATGCTTCGCGGCCGTTTGCGTATTCACGGCAGGCGCGCGTATGGAACTGACCGGTTTTGCCGGTAATGCCCTGCGTGATGACCTTCGTGTCCTTGTTGATCAGAATCGACATGTATTTTGACCTCTGTTCGATGGGCGTCGCGTGCAAACCGCGCCGCCCTACGTGTTCATTAGCGCGTGCTTACTTGCCTGCGGCAGCCGCGACGACCTTCTGCGCAGCCTCTTCCATGCTGTCGGCCGAGATGATCGGCAGGCCCGAATCGGCCAGCATCTTCTTGCCGAGGTCCTCGTTCGTGCCCTTCATGCGCACGACGAGCGGCACGTTCAGGTTCACGGCCTTCGAACCGGCGATCACGCCTTCCGCGATCACGTCGCAGCGCATGATGCCGCCGAAGATGTTCACGAGGATCGCCTTCAGGTCCGGGTTCTTCAGCATCAGCTTGAACGCTTCCGTGACCTTCTCGGTCGTCGCACCACCGCCGACGTCCAGGAAGTTCGCCGGTTCGCCGCCGAACAGCTTGATGGTGTCCATCGTCGCCATCGCAAGGCCTGCGCCGTTCACGAGACAGCCGATGTTGCCGTCGAGCGAGATGTACGCGAGGTCGAACTTCGACGCTTCGATTTCAGCCGGATCTTCTTCGTCCAGATCGCGGTACGCGACGATTTCCGGGTGACGGAAGAGCGCGTTCGAGTCGAAGTTGAACTTCGCGTCGAGTGCGGTGACCTTGCCGTCGCCGGAGACGTTCAGCGGGTTGATTTCGGCCAGCGATGCGTCGGTTTCCCAGAATGCCTTGTACAGGCCTTGCAGGATCGCGCGCGCTTGCGGAATCGATGCGGCTGGCACGCCGATCTTCGCGGCGAGGTCGTCGGCCTGCGCGTCCAGCAGGCCCGTCGACGGCTCGACGATGACCTTGTGGATCAGTTCCGGGTGCTTTTCGGCGACTTCTTCGATGTCCATGCCGCCTTCGCTCGAACCCATCAGCACGATCTTCTGCGAGATGCGGTCGACGACGAGGCTGACATACAGTTCCTGCTTGATGTCGGCGCCTTCTTCGATCATCAGACGGTTGACCTTCTGGCCTTCCGGACCGGTCTGGTGCGTGACGAGCTGCATGCCGAGGATCTGGTTCGCGTATTCGCGGACCTGCTCGATCGACTTCGCCACCTTCACGCCGCCGCCCTTGCCACGGCCACCCGCGTGAATCTGAGCCTTCACGACCCATACCGGGCCGCCGAGCTCTTCCGCCACCTTGACGGCCTCGTCAACCGAGAACGCCGGCTTGCCGCGCGGTACCGCGACTCCGAATTTCCGCAGGATTTCCTTACCCTGGTACTCGTGAATCTTCATGCGTGATTCCCTTCAGTCTGAGAGTTGGATGAAAAGTCGCTTAAGACGCTTCTTCGAATGATTTCCGTTCATTCCTTCGTGCTGCCTTCACCGGGCAGATCCGGCCGAATCGGACCGTACCAGCGCGGGTAGTACTGCCGCACGACCTCGCCGTCGAATCGCAGCGCACGGCAGCGGCCGAGCTGGAAAGGCGGTTCGGCGTGCACGCCGTCGTGATCCGGCCCTTCGCCGCCCTCCTCGCGCACGTTCCACACGTCACCGGCGAACGCCTGGATCGCGGCCGTCGGCAGCACGGCGCACAGTTCGGTGAGATGGGAACAGCCTGCGACGCCGGCGAGGAGCCGGTTCGCGTTGCGGCGGAAATTGCGGAAGAGATTGAGCCCGATGAGGGCCCGATAGGCAGGCGGGGCGGATTGACAATGGCCAGGATAGGGCACCCATTCCGAAGACGCTTCGGCGTCGACGACATTGAGGTCACGATCGATGGTCACGCGCAGCCAGAGTTCGTGGATCGGCAGGCCCTGGGGCCGGATGCCCGACGCAAGCGCGACATCGCGCGGCTTGTGGTCGGTCAGGCAGGCTTCGATGTCCCACAAGCCGTCGCCGCGCTCGTAGGCTTCCGCTCGGATTGCGCGTCGATGTCGCAACTGACGGGGCACGGGCTCGGATAGCGGCATGCTGGAGGTTGAGGCCGAAGAGGAAAACCCGTGGATTTTAGCATATTGGGTATTTGAGACAGTTTGCCGCGACGGCGGGTATTCCCGCCTGTCCGGAAGCGGTTGCAATGCAGCAAAATCGCGCGCCACGCGCGCGACCGGGCGGCTCACTCGTCGATCGGGAAATCGTCGCCGACCTTCAGCAACTTCACGATGGTCGCGCTCGAGAAGCCGCGCGCGGCCAGAAAGCGCGCCTGCTTCGCGCGTTCGGCGGGCGTTTGCGGCAGTGCACCGAATTTCTTGCGCCAGACGGCCTGCGCGCGCGTCAATTCGGTCTCGCGCAATTGGGCATTCACCTCTTCGACGAGACTGTCGCCGACCGCATGGCGCTTCAGCTCGCTGACGATGCGCGCGACGCCGACACGCGACGCGCGACGATGCACGAGGCTCTCGGCGAAGCGCGCGTCGGACAGCCAGCCTTCCTGTTCCAGCGCATCGAGCACCGGTTCGATGGACTCGCCTTCGTCGACGTAGGGTGCGAGCTTGCGCGCGAGCTCCGCGCGGCTGTATTCACGCCTCGACAGATAGCCGAGCGCGCGGCCCTTCAACGACCGCGGCGGCTTCGACGACTTGCGCTCGCTGGCGCCCGGCGCGTCGCTCGAAGCAGCGCCGCCGGAAGACGCACCGGCTGCGCGGCGTGTGCGGCGCGGATGCTGGCTGCTGCGCGTATAGACATCTTCCGTCGCGGGCGCATCGGCTGTGCGATCGCCCGGGAAGCGGACACCGAACACGCGACGGCGGGAGCGATCATGCGCGTCGAACGACTCATCGTCGTCGAACGGATCGTCCGGTGCGGCAATCTCAAATGAAACGAGGGCATCGTCGGATGCCCTCGTCGCGGTGCGGTTCGCGGCGTTGCCGCCTGCGTCCCGCCGGTCGGCGCCCGAGGAACCAGCTCGCCGGCCGGAGCGACCCGCCGTTTCGGGCACGTCGCTCTCCTCCGGCTCGCCAGCCTGACCTCGGCGCCCAACCATCACTCTTCTTCGTCCAACACCTCGGCTTCGTTGGCTACGCCATCGGGCATGCTGACGACACCGAGCGATTCGCGGATGCGGTTTTCGATCTCGCGTGCGATTTCCGGATTCTCGCGCAGGAATTCACGCGCATTGTCCTTGCCCTGGCCGATCTTCTCGCCGTTGTAGCTGTACCAGGCGCCCGCCTTGTCGACGATCTTCGCCTGCACGCCAAGATCGATGATCTCGCCCTGACGCGAAATGCCTTCGCCGTACAGGATGTCGAAGATCGCTTCGCGGAACGGCGGCGACACCTTGTTCTTGACGACCTTCACGCGGGTTTCGTTGCCGATCACCTCGTCGTTCTTCTTGATCGAGCCGATCCGGCGAATGTCGAGACGCACCGACGAATAGAACTTCAGCGCGTTGCCGCCCGTGGTGGTTTCCGGGTTGCCGAACATCACGCCGATCTTCATCCGGATCTGGTTGATGAAAATCACGAGGCAGTTCGTGCGCTTGATCGTGCCGGTCAGCTTGCGCAGCGCCTGCGACATCAGGCGAGCCTGCAGACCCGGCAGCGAATCGCCCATCTCGCCTTCGATTTCGGCCTTCGGCACGAGCGCCGCGACCGAGTCGATGACGATCATGTCGATCGAGCCCGAGCGCACCAGCGCATCGGTGATTTCGAGCGCCTGCTCGCCGGTGTCCGGCTGCGAGATCAGCAGTTCCGGCACGTTCACGCCGAGCTTCGACGCGTACTGGACGTCGAGCGCGTGCTCGGCGTCGATGAAGGCTGCCGTGCCGCCGATCTTCTGCAGTTCAGCGATGACTTGCAGCGTGAGGGTGGTTTTACCGGACGATTCCGGACCGTAGATCTCGACCACCCGGCCGCGCGGCAGGCCGCCGACGCCCAGCGCGATGTCGAGACCCAGCGACCCCGTGGAGACGACCTGGATATTCTCGGCCGCCTCGCCGTCGCCCATGCGCATGATCGAGCCCTTGCCGAACTGCTTCTCGATCTGCGCGAGTGCGGCCGCCAGCGCCTTGCTCTTCTCGGCGGTCATCCCGGAGCCCTTCTTGCTATCTTCCATGAATCGTCCTTTGCTATGATGAGCAGCGTCTGTTGGAGGCGCGCCCGCTTCAAGCGCTGCCCACGAATGCAGACACTGTATAAAAAAACAGTGTTTTGTGCAAGCCCGCAATGCAAAGCGTTGTGCACGAATAACTTCGGAGACAGCCGCGCCGGCGCGAACGCCCTGCCGGCACCGGTCAGCAACATGCGAATTCTCATCGCCGAAGACGACAGCATACTCGCGGACGGCCTCACCCGGTCACTCCGCCAATCGGGCTATGCCGTCGATCACGTGAAGAGCGGCGTCGACGCCGACACCGCGCTGTCGATGCAGACTTTCGACCTGCTGATCCTCGATCTCGGGCTGCCGAAAATGTCCGGGCTCGACGTGCTCAAGCGCCTGCGCGCGCGCAATTCCAATCTCCCCGTGCTGATCCTGACCGCCGCCGACAGCGTCGACGAACGCGTGAAGGGGCTCGACCTCGGCGCCGACGACTACATGGCCAAGCCGTTCGCGCTCAACGAGCTCGAGGCGCGCGTGCGCGCGCTGACCCGGCGCGGCGCCGGCGGCGGCCCGACCGTCGTGCGGCACGGCTCGCTCGCGTTCGACCAGGTCGGCCGCATCGCGTACGCGAACGATCACGTGCTCGATCTCTCCGCGCGCGAGCTCGGCCTGCTCGAGGTGCTGCTGCAGCGGATCGGCCGGCTCGTGTCGAAGGAACAGCTCGTCGATCACCTGTGCGAATGGGGCGAGGAAGTCAGCAACAACGCGATCGAAGTCTACGTGCACCGGCTGCGCAAGAAGATCGAACCGAGCGGCGTGCGGATCTCGACCGTGCGCGGCCTCGGCTATTGCCTCGAGAAGGTCGCGCCCGCGACGCCGGCCGACACGGCGGCGCCCCAGCCCGCGGCGGCCGGCACGCCGCTGCGCTGACGCCGGGCGGCGCCGCGATGGCCACGCCGGCCCATTCCCCTTCCCGCCACCCGACCGGCGCGCCGTCGTCGGCTGCCGACGAGGCGCGCGACGCGCGCTACGAGAACCCGTTCGCGCCGCCCGACGAAACCGAATCGCCCGAAACGCCGCGCCCGCGCTCGCTGTTCGGCGAAATCCTCGACTGGATGCTCGCGCCGCTGCTGCTGCTGTGGCCGATGAGCATCGCCGTCACCTATCTCGTCGCGAAAACGATCGCGAACAGCCCGTTCGATCGCGCGCTCGAGACCAACGCCTACGTGCTCGCGCGCCAGATCCATCCGGTCAACGGCGTCGCCGAGCTGACGCTGCCGGAGCAGACGCGCGACTTCCTGCGCGCGGACAACATCGACAGCGTCTACTTCCAGGTGCTCGGCACGCGCGGCGAGCTGGTCGCCGGCGAAGCCGACATGCCGCTGCCGCGCGACGAGGACCGCCCGCCGCCGGGCGTCGTCGTGTTCCGCGACGACCTGCTGCGCGGCAACGACGTGCGCGTCGCGTATACGACCGTCGCGCTGCCGCAGGCGAGCGGCGCGCAACCCGTGCTCGTGCAGGTCGGCGAGACGCTCGACAAGCGCAACGCGCTCGCCAACGACATCATCAAGGGCGTGATCCTGCCGCAATTCGTGATCCTGCCGCTCGCGATCCTGCTCGTCTGGTTCGGGCTGTCGCGCGGGCTCGCGCCGCTCAACGCGCTGCAGGCGCACATTCGCGCGCGGCGGCCCGACGACCTGTCGCCCGTCGAGGCGCAGCGCGCGCCGCCCGAGATCGAGCCGCTCGTCACGTCGTTCAACGACCTGCTCGCGCGCCTCGAACAGAACATGGCGCTGCAGAAACGCTTCATCGCCGATGCCGCGCACCAGATGAAGACGCCGCTCGCGGGCCTGCGCACGCAGGCCGAGTTCGCGCTGCGCCACCCGGTGCCGCCCGACGTGCAGCGCTCGCTCGAGCAGATCGCGACGAGCTCCGAGCAAGCCGCGCGGCTCGTCACGCAACTGCTGGCGCTCGCGCGCGCCGAGAACCGCGCGAGCGGGCTGACGTTCGAGCCGGTCGAGATCGGTTCGCTCGCGCGGCGCACCGTGCGCGACTGGGTGCAGGCCGCGCTCGCGAAACGCATGGACCTCGGGTACGAAGGCCCGGACGACGACGCGCCGCTCGAGGTCGACGGCAACCCGGTGATGCTGCGCGAGATGCTCGGCAACCTGGTCGACAACGCGATCCGCTATACGCCCGAAGGCGGCCGCATCACCGTGCGCGTGCGGGCCGAGCGCGCGGCGCGGCGCGTGCATCTCGAGGTCGAGGATACCGGCCCCGGTATCCCGGCCGGCGAGCGCGAGCGCGTCGTCGAGCGTTTCTACCGGATCCTCGGCCGCGAAGGCGACGGCAGCGGCCTCGGGCTCGCGATCGTGCGCGAGATCGCCACGCAGCACGGCGGCACGCTGACGCTCGACGATCACGTCTACCAACACGCGCCGCGCCTCGCCGGCACGCTCGTGCGCATCAGCCTGCCGCTGACCGATACCGCCCCGGATTAACCCTGACGCGCGCCGCCACGGCGCGGCGCCAATACGAAGAAACCGGCGCTTTACCGGACGTTCACGCCACAATCGACACGCGAAGCGACCGATTCGACACGGGTTAACGCGCAGTCGTTTTGTACGCGCAAGTCAGTGCGCCGTAAGTTTCCGTGCCAATAATCGTCGACAGGCCCGCCCCTCCCAAGGCGGCCGCACATCTATATCAAGGGACTTGGAGACGATTCATGGCAACGTTAGGCGGGCAAATTTCGCACTCGCCGATGACGGGCGAAGAGAAGAAGGTGATCTTCGCGTCGTCGCTCGGCACCGTGTTCGAGTGGTACGACTTTTACCTGGCCGGCTCGCTCGCGGCCTACATCAGCAAGAGCTTCTTCTCCGGCGTCAATCCGACCGCCGCGTTCATCTTCACGCTGCTCGGCTTCGCCGCCGGCTTCGCGGTGCGGCCTTTCGGTGCGATCGTGTTCGGCCGGCTCGGCGACCTCGTCGGCCGCAAGCACACGTTCCTCGTGACGATCGTGATCATGGGCGTCTCGACGTTCGTGGTCGGCTTCCTGCCCGGCTACGCGTCCATCGGCATCGCCGCCCCCGTGATCTTCATCGCGATGCGGCTGTTGCAGGGCCTCGCGCTCGGCGGCGAGTACGGCGGCGCGGCGACCTACGTCGCCGAGCATGCGCCGGCCAACCGGCGCGGCTTCTACACCGCCTGGATCCAGACCACGGCCACGCTCGGGCTGTTCCTGTCGCTGCTCGTGATCCTCGGCGTGCGCACGTTCATCGGCGAGGAAGCGTTCGGCAGCTGGGGCTGGCGCGTGCCGTTCGTCGCATCGATCCTGCTGCTCGGGGTGTCGGTGTGGATCCGGCTGCAACTGAACGAATCGCCGGTGTTCCTGCGCATCAAGGCGGAAGGCAAGACGTCGAAGGCGCCGCTGACCGAAGCGTTCGGCCAGTGGAAGAACCTGAAGATCGTGATCCTCGCGCTGATCGGCCTGACGGCCGGCCAGGCCGTCGTGTGGTACACGGGCCAGTTCTACGCGCTGTTCTTCCTCACGCAGACGCTGAAGGTCGACGGCGCCAGCGCGAACATCCTGATCGCGATCGCGCTCCTGATCGGCACGCCGTTCTTCCTGTTCTTCGGCTCGCTGTCGGACAAGATCGGCCGCAAGCCGATCATCCTGGCGGGCTGCCTGATCGCCGCGCTGACCTACTTCCCGCTGTTCAAGGCGCTCACGCACTACGCGAACCCGCAGCTCGAACTCGCGACGCAGAAGGCGCCGATCACGGTCCTCGCCGATCCGGCCACCTGCTCGTTCCAGTTCAACCCGGTGGGCACGTCGAAGTTCACCAGCTCGTGCGACATCGCGAAGAGCGCGCTCGCGAAGGCCGGCCTGAACTACGAGAACGTCGCGGCGCCGGCCGGCACGCAGGCCGAAATCAAGGTCGGCGACACGGTGATCCAGACCTACGACGGCAAGGCGGCCGACGCGAAGGCGCAGGGCGCGGCGTTCGACAAGACCCTCGCGTCGACGCTGAAGGGGGCCGGCTACCCGGCGAAGGCCGACCCGGCGCAACTCAACTGGCCGATGTCGATCGTGATCCTGACCATCCTCGTGATCTTCGTGACGATGGTCTACGGCCCGATCGCCGCGATGCTGGTCGAGATGTTCCCGACGCGAATCCGCTACACGTCGATGTCGCTGCCCTATCACATCGGCAACGGCTGGTTCGGCGGCTTCCTGCCGGCGACCGCGTTCGCGATCGTCGCGGCGAAGGGCAACATCTACTCGGGGCTCTGGTATCCGATCGTGATCGCGCTGGCCACGTTCGTGATCGGCCTGCTGTTCGTCAAGGAGACGAAGGACTCGGACATCTACGCGCAGGATTGATGTCGAGGGCGCGGCGGGGATGGCCAGCGGAGGATCTCCTTCCAGTGACCGGCCCCCGCCCGCGATGGAGGTCGGCACGGGCAGCCGGCAACTTTTTTCGGGAAAGATGGAAAAAGGTATTGACAGCTGACCGGCCGATCGACATAATTCAAATCTTCACGGCGAATTAGCTCAGTCGGTTAGAGCGACGGAATCATAATCCGCAGGTCCGGGGTTCGAATCCCTGATTCGCCACCAAATGCGAAAAGCCGCTGTTTCGAAAGAAACAGCGGCTTTTTTCATTGCTTCATCCGGCGCACGCGGCGTCGCGCGTTGCCCGCCTTCAGGCCGCGCGCTGCGCCGGGACTACGCCACCACCGCTCCGCGCTGCGCATCCGGCGTCTCCGCCCGCACCTTTCCCCGCCAATTCTCCCCGCCCTCCAGCGCCGGCGTCGACTCGAACACCTCCGCGATCCAGTCGGCGAACACCCGCACCTTCTGCGACAGATGCCGGTTGTGCGGGTAGACGATCGAGATCGGCTTCGGCTTCGGATTGCTGTCCGGCAGCACCTCGACCAGCGAGCCGTCGAGCAGGTGCGGCAGCACCATGAACAGCGTCGGCTGGATCATCCCGAAGCCTTCGAGCCCGCACGTCACGTACGCGTCCGAATCGTTGACCGTGACGCTGCCGTTCATCCGCACCTCGAACGGCTTGCCGTCGATCATGAACACCCACGGAATCGCCCGCGCGCCGTGGCTCGAGCGAAAATTCACCGCGTGATGCTCGACGAGATCGGCAATCTCGTTCGGCTCGCCGTGACGGGCGAGGTAATCGGGCGACGCGCACGTCACGCGCTTGAGCATCCCGATGCGCCGCGCGACCATCGACGAATCCTCGAGCGGCCCGACCCGGATCATGCAGTCGATGCCCTCCTCGACCGGATCGACGTAGCGGTCGGACAGCCCCAGCTCGAGCGTGATGTCCGGATAGCGCTGCCGGAAGATCGACAGCGACGGCAGCACGACGCGCCGCCCGAGCGAACTCGGCATGTGGACGCGCAGCACGCCGCTCGGCTTGCGGTTGCCGGCCTGGAAACTCGCGTCGGCCTCGGCGATCTCCGCGATGATCTTCATGCAATGCTCGTAGTACGCGGCGCCCTCCGGCGTCAGCGACAGCCGGCGCGTCGTCCGGTGCATCAGGCGCACGCCGAGCAGCGCCTCGAGATTCTGGATGATGGTCGTCACCGATGCGCGCGGCATCGCGAGCGTGTCGGCCGCGCGCGTGAAGCTGTTCGCGTCGACCACGCGGGTAAAAACCTCCATTGCCTGGATGCGGTCCATGCTGCTTCCCCCTTCGAATCGCCAACGGGACAGAATAGAGCGCGCGGCGGGCGCGGCACAAGCCCCCGCCTATTGTTCTCCGATCCTGAATAGTTTCGACGCTTCGGACTGGAAACCGACCGGTTTCCGTTCAGTTCCGGGTCGCGGCCGCCGCGGCCCCGCTCATTCGTCGCACGTCACCGCACGAACCGCTCGCGATATCCCTGCGGCGATACGCCCAGCACGCGCACGAAGCTGCGCCGCAGCGTCTCCTCCGAACCGAAGCCGCAACGCCCGGCGATCCGCTTGACGGGCCATGTCGTTTCGCCGAGCAGGCGTTGCGCGGCCTCGACACGGATCTGCTCGACCGCACGCGCGGGCGTGCGGCCGGTTTCCGCGCGATAGTGGCGCACGAAGCTGCGCTCGCTCATGCTCACGCGCTCGGCGAGCGCGGGCACCGACAGGTCGGCCGTCAGGTGCTCGGCCATCCATGCGTGCAACTCGCCGAACCGGTCAGCGGTGCGCTGCATCGACAGCATCGTGCTGAACTGCGCCTGCCCACCCGGGCGCTTCAGGAACACGACGAGTTCGCGCGCGACGTCGAGCGCGGTCGCCCGCCCGAGGTCCTCCTCGACCAGCGCGAGCGCGAGATCGATGCCCGCCGTCACGCCGGCCGACGTCCACAGCGCGCCTTCGCGAATGAAGATCGGATCGGGCTCGACACGCACGTTCGGGTAGCGCGCCGCGAATTCGTCGCAGCGCGCCCAGTGCGTGACCGCGCGCCGCCCGTCGAGCAGGCCGGCCTCGGCGAGCAGGAACGCGCCGGTGCAGACCGACGCCACGCGCCGCGCGCGCCCGGCCTGCTGCCGCACCCAGCGCACCACCCGCGCGTCCTTCGACGCTGCGTGCACGCCCTTGCCGCCGGCGACGATCAGCGTGTCGGGACGGCGCGCGGCCGCGCGCAGCGACTCGGCCATCACGACGAGGCCCGACGACGTCTCGACGGGCCCCGCTTCGACGGCCACGACGCGCGGCGCATACGGCGCCGGCTGCCCGCGCTCCAGCGCGAGCTCGTTGACGGACGCGAACACCTGCAACGGGCCCGTCACATCGAGCAGTTGCGCACGGGGAAACGCGAGGACCAGGATCGAACGCGGGGCGGCGGCAGGCATGGCGATTGGCTGAAAACGTGGGTGATATGGCAATTTCGCCAAACACTACGCGCCTAGAATCGACCTGTCCATCCCGTGCCGAACGGCGCGCCCCTTCCCTGTCGGAGCCTTCGCATGACCCTGCATATCGGCCTTCTCGTCTTTCCGGGCGTCCAGCAACTCGACCTCACCGGCCCGCACGACGTGCTCGCGTCGCTGCCGGACGCAACCGTCCATCTGGTGTGGAAGTCGCGCGATGCGGTCGCGTCGAGCAGCGGCCTCGCGCTCGCGCCGACCTGTACGTTCGACGACTGCCCGCCGCTCGACGTGATCTGCATCCCGGGCGGCATCGGCATCAACGAACTGCTGCTCGATGCCGAAACGATCGCGTTCGTGCAGCAGCGCGCGGCCACCGCGCGCTACGTGACGTCGGTCTGCACGGGCTCGCTGCTGCTGGGCGTGGCCGGCCTGCTGCGCGGGCGGCGCGCGACGACGCACTGGGCGTTCCACGCGTTGCTCGAACCGCTGGGTGCGATACCCGTGCGCGAGCGCGTCGTGCGCGACGGCAACCTCGTCACGGGCGGCGGCGTGACGGCCGGTATCGACTTCGCGTTGACGATCGCCGCGGAGCTGGTCGGCGACGAAGCCGCGCAGGCGATCCAGTTGCAGCTCGAGTATGCGCCCGCGCCGCCGTTCGACGCCGGCTCGCCCGATACCGCACCGGCCGCGGTCGTGAAGCTTGTCACCGAGCGTTCGGCCGCCGGCTTCGCGAAGCGCAAGCAGATCATCGAGCAGGCGCTGCGCGCCACGTCGCGCTGAATGCGGAATGGGAAATGCGGATGTCGGAAAAATCACTGGAAAGCAGCGCACGCGCGTGCCGGAGAACACCTCGATGAACATCATCCGGAGTGCCGCATTCACGGCGGACCGCGCGTGGGGCGCCCTCGACATCGCGAACCTGAACGGCATCACGGTCCGGCTGCACTGGACCGACGAGCCGTATCGCTGGCACGTGAACGACGGCGAGGAGGTGTTCGCGGTGCTCGACGGCCGCGTCGAGATGCGCTACCGCGAAGCAGGCGTCGAGCACGCAACGGTGCTCGAAACGGGCGACGTCTTCCATGCGACGGTCGGGACCGAGCACGTCGCGCATCCGCTCGGCGCCGCGCGCATCCTCGTGATCGAGACCGAAGGCAGCGTCTGACGGCGGGCGGCGGGGTTTCGATGTCGCGCGGATGACGGGCGCCGCCGCGCGGCGAAGGTCACCCCGAGATCGTCCCGGTTGCCTGCGAGGGGATCAGTTTCGGTAGCGGCGTGCACTGGCACTGGCACAGGTCGTGTTCGAGCGCGACGACCTTGCCCATCACGGTCATCGTGCGCTCGCCGCCGTCCGATACGATCACGCCCGGCGACTTGCACGCCGCGCAGAACACGGCTGCGCCGAGATACGCGAGTTCGCGCCCGTCGAACGACGAATTGGCGATCCCTTCGAGCACGACGCCGCCGTGATCGGTCGTGTCGCCCTTCAGAATGAATTTGCGGCTCATGATGTCGGTTCTTCCCTCGGAAACGCCGCGCAACGCAACCGCGCACGGGCATCGTGAAACCGCCCGTCGGTCGCGGGCGTCCCGCGAGCATATCACCGCTCGCCGCGGCCGCGACACGTGCCTTCCGCATCGGCCGCTCGCTCCATCAGGTATTCGCCGCGCACGGCGATCCGGCGCCACGGCATGTTCACGCGCCGCGATGCGCCGAACCCGATCGCCTGCGGCTACCCGATCCACTGTTCCGTCGAGGCTCGCGCCGGCACGATCGCGCGACGTTGCCATGGCGACAGGGACGTATCCGGTTCGGCATCCCGTCGCATCGATAATATCTGATTCTTTAACCCAAAAATTAGCCTATATTTTCGCACAATTACTAAATACAAATACATCAAAAAGGTTTAATGGCAATTCACCTCGAATCATTCATTCGACGCCCCTCACATCTCAAAACCCATCATTCTCCGACCGTTCGCATACCCGATAAATACGCGGCTCCACAATAAACATTCATGAAAACAGGCGGTTAAAATTAAGCAAGCCGATAGATAGAATTCAATCAACGCTTTCTGTTTATCGATAAAAAAATGGACGAACTCCTACCGATGCGACTATTCGTCAAGGTCGCCGAACTTCGCAGTTTCGCGCGCGCCGCCACGGAACTGAACATCTCCAACTCATCGGCCACCCGCCTCGTCATGAGCATCGAGGACCGGCTCGGCGCACGCCTGCTGAATCGCACCACCCGCAGCCTGTCGCTGACCGACGCAGGCCACCTCTATCTGGCGCAGATACGTCACGTGATCGACGAAATCGATCGGGTGGAGGACACGATCGCCTCAATGCATCACGAACCGATCGGATCGCTGAAAATCGCCGCGCCGGTCATGTTCGGGATGCACGTGCTCGCGCCGGCCATCGACGCGTTCAAGATGCGCCATCCGGCCATCGTGCCGGAAGTCACGATCGTGGACCGTCACGTCGACCTCGTGTCGGAGGGCTTCGACGTCGGGCTGCTGCTGTCCCAGCACATCAGCAACAACACGCTGGTGAAGCGCCCGCTCACGCGGCTCAGGCAGCTCGTCTGCGCCGCACCGCAATATGTCGAGCGGCATGGCACGCCCGCGCATCCGCAGGATCTCGCGTCGCACGCCTGCCTGGCGTTCCATGCCGATTTCATGGGCGAATACCTGTCGTTCGATCACGACCAGACGCGCATCACCGTACGCCCGAACAAGTCCGCGTCGTCGAACAACGTCGGGCTGATCCGGAACTGGGCGCTGTCCGGCATGGGCATCGCGGTCCTGCCCGACTTCCTCGTCAAGTCGGATCTCGACGACGGCCGGCTGCTCGCACTGCTGCCCGGCTATCGGCTCGAGGCCCTCGAGATGAACGTCGCGTACCCGAGCCGCCGGCACTTTCCGCGCAAGGCCCGACTTTTCGTCGATCACCTGATCGACCATTTCGTCAGTTGAATGCAGGACGGCATCGCGCACGATTTTTCATGCCGATTCGCGGTCGCCTGCTCGAGCCGCGCCCGGCCGGGGCGGCGCGCCGGCAGGCGCTCCGACCGCCGGCGGCCCGTCGCCCGGCGGCCCCTGGGCACGCCTGTTGCGCCGGCGCATCTCGGTAGTCGACCGCTCTTGGCAGCCCGCCGCGGAGGACTACACTAATCCTTAATGGGGTGCGGCCGGATAACCGCGCCCTCAGGGAGACGCCGCCATGAATCGGCCGCTGAATCGTATCCTGCCGCGCGTGACCGGTCCCGCCTCGGTGTGGACGTGGGTCAAGTGGTCCTTGCTCGCCGCACTGCTGATCGCGCTCGCGATCGTCGCGCGGCTCGTGCAGACCGAGATCGAAACCTCCCGGCTGCAGGCGCGCTACCTGTCCGAGCTCACCCGCGACGTCGGCTATACGGTCGAGGCGGGGCCGAGCGATCACATCCGCTTCCCCGCGAACGGCCCGTACGACCAGCGCTTCGGCTACGCGATGATCCCCGCGTTCCAGCAGCGGCTGCTCGCGCGCGGCTTCGTCGTCAGCGAGCAGGCGCGCGATTCGCAGCGGATGCTGGCGCTCGGCGAGCGCGGGCTGTTCCTTCCTTATGAAGAGAAGGACCAGACCGGCCTGATGCTGTTCGATTCGACCGGCTCGCCGCTGTTCGCGACCGTGTTTCCACAGCGCGTCTACGCGGACTTCGACACGGTGCCGCGCGTGATCACCGATTCGCTGCTGTTCATCGAGGATCGCTACCTGCTCGACGGGAACGAACCGAACCGCAACCCGGCGATCGACTGGGGACGCTTCAGCCGCGCGCTCGCCGACCAGGCGCTGCACGTCGTCAACCGCCATCAGGCGCGCCCGGGCGGCAGCACGCTCGCCACGCAGATCGAGAAATTCCGCCATTCGCCCGAGGGCCGCACCGCGACGCCGCCCGAAAAGCTGCGGCAGATCGCGTCCGCGTCGGTGCGCGCCTATCTGAACGGTCCGCAGACGATGCTCGCGCGCCGCACGATCGTCGTGCGCTACCTGAACTCGGTGCCGCTCGCCGCACGGCCGCACGTGGGCGAAATCACCGGCATCGGCGACGGTCTCGCCGCGTGGTACGGCCGCGACTTCAACAACGTGAACCGCATCCTCTCCGCGCCGACGACCGGCGACAACGTCGACCAGCAAGGCAAGACGTTCCGCGAAGTGTTGTCGCTGCTGATCGCGCAGCGCGCGCCGTCGTACTTCCTCAACCGCGGTTATCCGGCGTTGCAGAAGCTGACCGACAGCTACCTGCGGCTGCTGTCCAACGGCGGGATGATCTCGCCCGCGCTGCGCGATGCCGCGCTCGCCGCGCAGATCGAACGCAGCGCGCCGCCGGCCGCCGCGCGCGTGCAGTCGTTCGTGTCGCGCAAGGCCGTCACCTCCGCGCGCGCATCGCTGCTGTCGGCGCTGGGCATCAGCGACCTGTACCAGCTCGACCAGCTCGACCTGCAGGCCACCAGCACACTCGACAACGGCGTGCAGCAGGCGGTCGCCGAGCGGCTCGCGCGGGCGTCGACGCGCGACGGCGCGCAGGCCGCCGGCCTGTACGGTTTCGAGATGCTGGCGCCGAAGGACGACCCGTCGCACCTCACGTACAGCTTCACGCTGTACGAGCACCGCAACGGCGCGAACATGCTGCGCGTGCAGACCGACAGCGTGAACCAGCCGTTCGACGTGAATCGCGGCGGCCGCATCAACCTCGGCTCGACCGCAAAGCTGCGCACGCTGATCACGTACCTGCAGATCGTCTCCGACCTCCATGCGCGCTATGCGAACCTGTCGAACGCGGAGCTGGCGCGCGTGAAGCCCGATCCGATCGACGGGCTGTCGCGCTGGGCGCTCGACTACCTGTCGCATACGCGCGATCGCTCGCTGCAGGCGATGCTCGATGCGTCCGTCGAGCGCAAGTATTCGGCAAGCCCGGACGTGTTCTACACGGGCGGCGGCGCGCAGGTATTCTCCAACTTCGAGAAGTCGGACAACGGCCGCATCCTGACGCTGCACGCGGCGTTCGAGCACTCGGTCAACCTCGTGTTCGTGCGGCTGATGCGCGACATCGTTCACTATGAAACGCTGCAGGCGGCCGGGCCGTCGTCGTCGTGGCTCAACGATCCCGCGCAGCGCCAGCATTACCTGCAGCAATTCGTCGACGGCGAAAGCCAGGTCTACGTGAAGCGCTACTACACGCGCTATGCGGGCAAGGCGCCCGACGACGCGCTCGCGCTGATGCTGCGCGACGTACGCAAGTCGCCGCCGAAGCTCGCGACGGTACTGCGCAGCGTCGCGCCGAACGAGTCGCTCGCGTGGTTCGCCGCGCAGATGCGCGCGCAACTGAAGGGCACGCCGGCCGCGACGCTGTCCGACGACGATCTCGCCGCGCTCTACGCGAAGTACGCGATCGACCGCTTCAACCTCAACGACCGCGGCTATATCGCGAGCGTCCATCCGCTCGCGCTGTGGACGCTCAACTACCTGCGCGCGCACCCGGGCGCGTCGCTCGCCGAGGTTCAGCGCGACAGCCGCGATACGCGTTTCTACACGTATTCGTGGCTGTACAAGACCCGCTACCACGCGACGCAGGACCGGCGCATCCGCCGCATGGTCGAGCTGCGCGCGTACGCGGAGATCACGAAGTCGTGGCGCGCGCTCGGCTACCCGTTCGCGGAAGTGACGCCGTCCTATGCGGCCGCGATCGGTGCATCGGGCGACCAGCCCGACGCGCTCGCGAAACTGATCGGCCTGATCGCGAACGGCGGCCAGAAGGCGCCGACCGAGACGATCACGCGACTCGATTTCGCGAAGGGCACGCCGTACGAAACGCGTTTCGTGCGCGCGGCCGCCCAGCCGCAGCCGGTGCTGTCGACGGAGATCGTCAACGTGGCGCACACGCTGCTGCGCGACGTCGTGCTCCACGGCACCGCGCGCCGCCTCGCGGGCGGGCTCACGCTGCCGGACGGCAAGACGCTCGACGTGTACGGCAAGACGGGGACGGGCGACCAGCGCTTCAACGTCTATGCGCGCGGCGCGCGGCTGATCGAGTCGCGCAAGGTCAACCGCAGCGGCACCTTCGTGTTCGCGATCGGCGACCGGTTCTTCGGCGTGCTGACGGCGACCGCGCACGAACCGTATGCGGCGCGCTACGACTTCACGAGCGCGATGGCCGTGCAGTTGCTGAAGTCGATGGCGCCGGCGCTCGCACCGCTGATCGAACGCCCGGCCGACGCCGGCACGCGCACCGCGGGGCCGGCGCCGCAAGCGGAAACGCCTGCGGCGAATGCAGCGGCCGTGCAACCGTCCTGACCGCCTGATCGCGGCGGGTAGGCACCCGCCCCGGCGCGCCGCTCAGTGCGAGCGGCCATCGTAGTGCGTGACGGGCAGCGCGTCGAGGTCGACGCCGTCGAGGCAGCGCACGTTGATCGCAGCCATCGCGGTGCCCTTCGGATCGACGCCCTCGCCGAACGCGTGAATCCCGCAGCGCTTGCAGAAGCGATGCTGGATCACGTGCTTGTTGAACATGTAGGTGGCAAGATTCTCGTCGGGCGTCAGCAGCTTCATGTGATCGCGCGGCACGAACCACATCAGCGCGCCCTTGCGCCGGCAGATCGAGCAGTTGCACGCCATCACGCCCTGCAGGTCGCCTTCCGCCTCGAACGTCACGTCTCCACAATGACAGCTTCCGCGATAAAGCATGGTCGTCTCCCGGTGCAGCCCGTGCACATCGCCGGCGCCCCGGCGGGACACCGTTGGCCGGGCCGATCCAAACGCGTACAGTAGCGCTCGCATGCGCCGCCCGCAATGTCCGGACGGCGCCATCCCTCACCGACCCAGGAGACCGTCATGCTCGAACTGCGCCCCGGCTGCGAATGCTGCGACAAGGACCTGCCGCCCGATTCGGCGGAAGCACGCATCTGTACGTTTGAATGTACGTTCTGCGCGACCTGCGCGGACGACGTGCTGAAGGGCCGCTGCCCGAACTGCGGCGGCGACCTGGTCGCGCGCCCGCGGCGGCCGGCGAGCCTGCTCGCGAAGTACCCGCCGTCGACGGAACGGATCCACAAGCCGGGCGGCTGCGCGAACGCCTGACGGCACGGCGCCGGCACCGGCGCCGCCTGCCCGCTTCCGTCACGACATCTCGATCCGGGCACGCGTCACCGCGAGCAGCGTCGCCATCGCGCGGCGCGCGCCGTTCTCGTCGCGCACGCGAATCGCGTCGCTGACGGCCGTATGCTCGGCAAGCGACGCGTTGTACACGTCCGCCCGGCGCGCATTCAGCTGTAGTTGCGCCTCGAGCGTGCGATCGATCAGCGCGCCGAGCGGCACCAGCAGCTCGTTGCCGCCGGCCTCCAGCACGCTCAGGTGAAAGCACAGATCGGCGCGCACCCATTCGTCGACGTTGCGCGCGGCGGCCATCGCGCGCACCGCGCCGTCGATCGCATCGAATGCTTCGGGCGTATGGGTGCGCGCGGCCAACGCGGCCGCGTGCGGCTCGATCATCTCGCGCATCTCCTGCAGCTTCAGCGCGAATGCGAGCGGCGGCGCGACGCGCGCATACCAGTCGAGCAGGTCGGCATCGAGCAGGTTCCACGCCCGGCGCGGCCGCACGCGCGTGCCGACCTTCGGCCGCGATTCGACCAGCCCCTTCGACGTCAGCGTGCGCAGCGCCTCGCGCATCACCGTGCGGCTCACGCCGTACATCTCCATCAGGTCGGGTTCCCTCGGCAGCAGCGATTCGGGCGGATAGTCGCCGCGCAGGATCGCCGTCGCGAGCCGGAAGGCCGTCTGTCCATGCAGGTCGCGTTGAATGATCGTTCTCCGTCGGGCGAACTGCCCACTATCTGCACATTAATGCTATTAATACTATTTTTTATTCGACTACGCTAGGATAACCGCGAAAGCACGGATCGTGCGCCGCGCCCGCGCGGGCGCGCCGGTCAATCATGGAGACTCGCGTCATGAAAATCACCCGCCTCGAAACGTTCGTCGTCCCGCCTCGGTGGCTGTTCCTCAAGATCGAAACCGACGAGGGCATCATCGGCTGGGGCGAACCGGTCGTCGAAGGCCGCGCGCACACGGTCGAGGCCGCCGTGCAGGAACTGGCCGACTACCTCGTCGGCCGCGACCCGCTGCTGATCGAGGATCACTGGCAGGTGATGTACCGCGCGGGCTTCTACCGCGGCGGCCCGATCATGATGAGCGCGATCGCGGGCGTCGACCAGGCGCTGTGGGACATCAAGGGCAAGCATCACGGCGTGCCGGTGCACGCGCTGCTCGGCGGCCAGGTGCGCGACCGCATCAAGGTGTATTCGTGGATCGGCGGCGACCGGCCGAGCGACGTCGCGAACAATGCACGCGCGGTGGTCGAGCGCGGCTTCAAGGCCGTGAAGATGAACGGCTCCGAAGAGCTGCAGATCGTCGACACCTATGACAAGGTCGAACAGGTGATCGCGAACGTCGCGGCGGTGCGCGACGCGGTCGGCCCGCACGTCGGGATCGGCGTCGACTTCCACGGCCGCGTGCACAAGCCGATGGCGAAGGTGCTCGCGAAGGAACTCGATCCGTACAAGCTGATGTTCATCGAGGAGCCGGTGCTGTCGGAAAACGCCGAGGCGCTGCGCGACATCGTCAACCAGACCAACACGCCGATCGCGCTCGGCGAACGGCTGTACTCGCGCTGGGACTTCAAGCACATCCTCGCGGGCGGCTACGTCGACATCATCCAGCCGGACGCATCGCACGCGGGCGGCATCACCGAGTGCCGCAAGATCGCGACGCTCGCGGAAAGCTACGACGTCGCGCTGGCGCTGCACTGCCCGCTCGGGCCGATCGCGCTCGCCGCGTGCCTGCAGCTCGACGCGGTCAGCTACAACGCGTTCATCCAGGAGCAGAGCCTGGGCATCCACTACAACCAGGGCAACGACCTGCTCGACTATCTGCGCAACCCCGAGGTGTTCCGCTACGAGGACGGCTTCGTCGCGATCCCGCAGGGCCCGGGGCTCGGCATCGACGTGAACGAGGAGAAGGTGCGCGAGATGGCGAAGACGGGACATCGCTGGCGCAACCCGGTGTGGCGCCACGCGGACGGCAGCGTCGCCGAGTGGTGACGAACGCGTGAGATAAGAAAGAGGCGTTGCGCGGCATGCGCCGCGCGAGGCGTTCGACACGGCCGCCCCCGGCAGGGCGGCCGTTCTTGCATCCGCGCCACGCCCGCGGCGCTTGCCAGCGCACCCGTGCCGTTCGGCCGTCAGCCGAGCGCCGCGAACCCCGGCACGCTGAACGACAGCACGGCCGCCGCGACGAACACGCCGATCATCGTCATCCCTTCGAGATGCAGGATGTTGCGGAACGTGTGCGCGTCCTCGGTCGACGCGGTGCGGCGCAGGCGCGGCAGCGCCGAGAAGCGGTTGAGGCCGCCGAGCACGAGGGCAAGCGCGACGAGCAGCAGCTTCAGCAGCAACACGCGCCCCCACGTGCTGCCGTCGAGCGGCGCGAGCGAGCCGCCGAGCCCGCGGATCGCGTTGAGCACGCCCGTGCCGAGCACGAACACGACCGCAACGATCGACGTGCGCGACAGGTGCTGGCCGATACGGATCAGCGCGCCGCGAGCGACCGACGTCCCCAGCGCGGGCAGCACCGCGAGCCCGCCTGCGAGCACGAGGCCGCCCCATACGGCGGTGGCCAGCAGGTGCAGCGTCTGCACGCCGACCGCCGCGGACAGCACGCCGCTATCGGCCGCATGGCCGAGCGAGGCCTTGCCGGCCGCGACCACGATCACCGCGAGCCACAGCACCGCATGCGCGAGCGGGCCGTCCGGCTTCGCGAGCGCGACGAACGCGAGCACCACCGCGCCGGCGAACGCGACGCTCCACGCGAAGCCCGTGTGCGTCTGCATCAGCATCACGGGAATCGCGGCGAACGCGCCGCCGAGCCCCGCGCCGCTCATCGCCGCGGCCTCGTAGACGAGCCAGCCGAGATCGGCGAGCACCAGCGCCAGCGCCGCCGCGACCAGCGAATGTTGCGCGCGCAGCCATGCGGGGTGCGACGGCGCGACGACCGGCCGCGCGCCGTCCTTGCCGAGCCACGCCTTGAGCAGCGCCGAGCCGACCGCCATCGCGAACGCCGCATCCATCAGCGCCGCGAGCGCGACCTGACCGATCCACAAGCTGTCGAACTTCATCGCGCACACCCTCCCTCGAGCGGCAGGCCGGCAGGGCGGCTGCGAGGGGACGGACAGCGGGACGGACAGCGTGAGGCAGGCAACGGCACGGTAGAAAACGTCATCGATGAATCCGGAAACGGGAGAAATGACTGGACCTGCGGCGGAGGCGGCGCCGCGCGACCCGCGAGTGTACGGTCTTCGATGGTGAAAACGCACGCCGGTTCACACGGCCCGACCGCAATGCGCGTCAAATTGTCGCAAGTCGCAAACAGACAGGAACCGATGTCCTTTCGTCAAATAGCCGTCATTACCCATCGATGATAGAATGCCGCGTCGCAGCAGCCCGGCTGTCCTGCCGTCCATGCGCCGAGCCGATCGTAGCCCGGACAAGGTCCCCGACGAATAAACATGGAGTCTCGTGTGTCTTCAAGACGCCTCTTCCGTCCGCTGCTCGCCGTTCTGATGATCGGCGGCGCGGGCCTTATGAGCGCTGCCCAAGCGCAGACCAAGCCCACGGAGCAAGCGCACGCCCAGCAGGCGCCGCTCAAGGCACCCGATACCATGGCCGAGCGCGTGCGCGGCTGTACCGCATGTCACGGCGTCCACGGCCAGGGCACGGACAACGATTACTTCCCGCGTCTTGCCGGCAAGCCGGCCGAGTACCTGTACAACCAGCTCGTCAACTTCCGTGACGGCCGGCGCAAGTACCCGCCGATGAACTATCTGCTGACGTACCTGAACGACGACTACCTGCGCGAAATCGCCGAGCACTTCTCGGCCGAACGTCCGCCGTATCCGACGCCGGCGAAGCCGACGCTGCCGGCCGCGACGCTCGCACGCGGCAAGCAGCTCGTCACGCAGGGCGACCCGGCCCGCAAGCTGCCCGCCTGCGTGGCCTGCCACGGCGCGGGCCTGACCGGCATGCAGCCGGCGATCCCGGGCCTCGTCGGCCTGCACGCCGATTACCTGAGCGCGCAGCTCGGCGCATGGCGCTCGGGCAACCGCCACGCGAAGGCGCCCGACTGCATGCACGACATCGCCGCGAAGCTTTCCGACGAAGACGTGACGGCCGTGACCGCATGGCTCGCCGCGCAACCGGCGCCCGCCAACCCCGTGCCGGCCCCGGCGCGTTCGATGAAGACTCCGCTCGCCTGCGGCAGCGAACCGCAATAAGGCAAGGGAGACAGACACAATGAAACGCAAGTCCCTGTTTGCAATCTCGGCCGTCGCGATCGTCGCGGCTGCTGCCCTCGTGCCGGTCCTGTGGCCGGGCAGCGACACGCTGCACGGCGCTGCCGCCGTCGCGGCCACGCCGGCCGACCAGGCCGCGCTGATCAAGAAGGGCGAATACCTCGCGCGCGTCGGCGACTGTATCGCGTGCCACACCGTGCGCGGCGGCAAGTCGTTCGCGGGCGGCCTGCCGATGGCGACGCCGTTCGGCACGATGTACACGCCGAACATCACGCCGGACGACCAGAACGGTATCGGCAAGTGGACGTCGGACGACTTCTATCGCGCGATGCACACGGGTCGCTCGAAGGACGGCAGCCTGCTGTACCCGGGCTTCCCGTTCGCGAGCTACACGAAGGTCACGCGCGCCGATTCGGACGCGATCTACGCGTACCTGCGTTCGGTCCCGCCGGTGTCGGTGCCGAGCCGTCCGCACGAACTGAAGTTCCCGTTCAACAACCGCAACCTGCTGATCGGCTGGCGCACGCTGTTCTTCAAGGAAGGCGAATACAAGCCGGACCCGACGAAGTCGGTCGAATGGAACCGCGGCGCGTATCTCGTCGAAGGCCTCGGCCACTGCTCGATGTGCCACACGTCGATCAACATGATGGGCGGCCCGGTGAGCTCGTCGGCGTTCGCCGGCGGCCTGATCCCGCTGCAGAACTGGTATGCGCCGTCGCTGACGAACGACAAGGAACTCGGCCTCGGCGACTGGCACGTGCAGGAGCTGTCCGACCTGCTGCAGGCCGGCGTGTCGCAGAAGGGTGCGGTATTCGGCCCGATGGCAGACGTGGTCCACAACAGCCTGCAGTACATGACCGACGAAGATACGCGCGCGATGTCGACGTACCTGAAGTCGATCCCGCAGAAGGCTGAAGCGCCGAAGAACATGCAGTACGAGCCGTCGAAACAGTTCGGCAACGCGCTGTTCGACCAGGGCAAGAAGATCTACGCGGACAACTGCGCGACCTGCCACGCCGAAACCGGCGCCGGCAAGCCGCCGGCCTATCCGCCGCTCGCGGGCAACCACTCGATCATGATGGAATCGGCGGTCAACCCGATCCGCATGGTGCTGAATGGCGGCTACCCGCCGAGCACGTTCAAGAATCCGCGTCCGTATGGGATGCCGCCGTTCGCGCAGTCGCTGTCGAACCAGGAAGTCGCGGCGGTCGTCACGTATATCCGGATGTCTTGGGGTAACAACGGTACGCCGATCTCGCCGCAACAGGTGAGCGACCTGCGTTCCGCGCCGCTCGACTAAGAAGCGGCTCACACAAACGGGGCGCGGCTGCGGGAAACCGCGGCCGCGCCCTTTTGCTTTTTGGCTGTTTAGCGATGCAGGTTTGCCGCGCGGGCCGCGCGCTGCATCGCCGATCATAAAACTCAAGAGTGGTATCTATGTCTTTCGAATCTCTCGGCCTGGCCGAACCGCTGGTCAAGGCGGTCAACGAGCTCGGCTACACGTCGCCGACTCCGATCCAGCAGCAGGCGATCCCGGCCGTCCTCGGCGGCGGCGACCTGCTCGCCGGCGCACAAACCGGCACCGGCAAGACCGCCGGCTTCACGCTGCCGATTCTGCAACGCCTGCACACGTTCTACGCCGAGCACCGTGGCGCGAAGCGCGCGGTGCGCGCGCTGATCCTCACGCCGACGCGCGAACTCGCCGCCCAAGTCGAGGAAAGCGTGCGTGCGTACAGCAAGTACCTGAAGCTGCGCTCGACCGTGATGTTCGGCGGCGTCAGCATCAATCCGCAGATCGATGCGCTCAAGCGCGGCGTCGACATCGTCGTCGCGACGCCGGGCCGCCTGCTCGACCACATGCAGCAGAAGACCATCGACCTGTCGGATCTCGACATCCTCGTGCTCGACGAAGCCGACCGGATGCTCGACATGGGCTTCATCCACGACATCAAGCGGGTGCTCGCGAAGCTGCCGCCGCAGCGTCAGAACCTGCTGTTCTCGGCGACCTTCTCGGATGAAATCAAGGCGCTCGCCGACAGCCTGCTCGACTCGCCCGCGCTGATCGAGGTCGCCCGCCGCAACACGACCGCCGAGAGCGTCGCGCAGAAGATCCACCCGGTCGACCGCGACCGCAAGCGCGAGCTGCTCACGCACCTGATCCGCGAACACAACTGGTTCCAGGTGCTCGTGTTCACGCGCACCAAGCACGGCGCGAACCGGCTGGCGGAGCAACTGACGAAGGACGGCATCAGCGCGATGGCGATCCACGGCAACAAGAGCCAGTCGGCCCGCACGCGCGCGCTGGCCGAGTTCAAGAACAGCACGCTGCAGGTGCTCGTCGCGACCGACATCGCCGCGCGCGGGATCGACATCGACCAGCTGCCGCACGTCGTCAACTTCGACCTGCCGAACGTGCCCGAGGATTACGTGCACCGCATCGGCCGCACGGGCCGCGCGGGCGCGACCGGCGAAGCCGTGTCGCTCGTGTGCGTCGACGAGAAGCAGTTGCTGCGCGACATCGAGCGGCTGATCAAGCGCGAGATCCCGCAGGAAGTGATCGCGGGCTTCGAACCCGATCCGAACGCGAAGCCGGAGCCGATCCAGCAACGCCGCGGGCAGCAGCAACCGCGCGGCGGTGGCGGTGGTGGCGGCAATCGCCAGCCGCGTGCCGGCGGCTCAGGCCAGCCGGCTGCAAAACGCGACGGCAACGCGCAACCGAAGGCCGGGCAACCGAAGGCTGCTGCGCAGCAGAAGGCCGCGAAGCCGCGCACGCAAGGCGGCGGCGCCGGTAACGGCGGACGTCCTGCAGGTGGCGGTAACGGCGCCCGCCCGGCAAGCGGCAACGCCGCGCATCCGAACCGCAACCGTTCGTCGCGCAGCGGCCAGCGCGGTCACTGAAGCCGCGCGGCCGCGCGCCGCAGGTGCTCGATCTGGCGTTGCCAGCGTGCGAGTACCGCGGCGCGCTCCCCTTCCAGCGTGAACGTGACGCCGGTCGCGAGACGCGCATAGCCGACCCGCTGCGCATCGCCGTGCGCGATCGTCGCGGCGAATCCGGCCAGGCCGCCGAAGTCCCCTTCGAGCGGCACCATCTCCAGTTGCGCCTGAAAGAACGCGCCGTCCGCGACGAGCGTCAACGCGGCCGTGCGCCGTTGCTCGATCGCGCGCGCCGCCCGCGACTGCGGCCAGAGCGCGATCAGCAGCGTGCGCGCATCGTGTGCATAGACCTCGCCGACGCCGAGCAGCGTCGTGCGCAACTGGCCGTCGTCGGTCGCGACGATCAACGACGCGGCGAGGTCGGCATGACGCTCGAGTGCGGTGCCGTCGAACAGCGACACGACGGCGGACGGCCACGCGTCGAACGTCCATTGTTCGAGCGCGTGGCGATGGGTATCGGTCATGATGGCGTGGCCCGGGCGCGGATCGGATGAGGATGCGTCAGCATACGCGCGCCGGGCCGTACCGCGGCGATCAGCGCAGGAAAACGTGCCGCGTGATCTTCGTGAGCGGATAGTGGACGCCCGGCTGGATCTTCGCGGGCAGGTCGAGCGGCTTGAGCAGCATCTTCACGCACATGTCGGCCGACAGGTTGCGCCGCACCAGCGAGTTGATGCGCGCGGCGCGCTCGCGGTTGTACTGGCTGTCGCCGACGCGATCCGGATAGCGGATCGCGAACACGTGGCGCAGCGCGATCTCGGAATCCTCGTTCTTGATTTCCATCACGCGGCGCGCGAGGGCCCCGAGCACCGCGAGCCGGCCGTTGCCTTCGACCTGGTTGTACTTCTTGAAGAACTTGAAGAAGTGCTTGTAGTGACGCACTTCGTCCGTACGGATGTTGTCGGTGATTTCCTTCAGCACCGGCTCGTCCGAGCATTCGTTGATCGCGCGATAGAGCGTGGCCGTGCCCGTCTCGACGACGCAGCGTGCGACCATTTCGAGCGCGCGGGTTTTCTCGAACGCCTCGACCGAGCAGGTCTTCGAATACTCGGCAAAGAAATTCGCGAAGGCGGTATCCCAGTCGAACTCGGGCCACACGTGCGCGATGTACGCCTTCAGCGCGCGGCCGTGCTGCAATTCTTCGGGCTCCCATGCATTGTTGAGCCATGCGGAGACTTCCGGATCGTCATTGAAGAATTCGCTCAGATTGCTCGTATAGAGATCCGAGCCGCTCTCGATGAACGACGACGCGCACAGCAGCAGCAGCAGATCCTCGTTCGCGGCCGCACGCTGACGATCGATCCGGTTCAGGTCGATGTCCTCGATACGCCACGGCATCACATGCGTCGTTTTGGTGTCCATGGTAGTGCGCTCCCAGTCGTCGCGCGGAGGCCGGCCCATGCCTGGGGCACAGGCGCCAGCCGATCCGCAGGCGGCGTTTTACTTGCGTTTATAGTGAATCGGTCCGGCCGAACCATCTTGGCATCTTAGCCGGACTTTGATGTTCGTGCTCCAGAGCACTGACCATACCCGACGGGCGCAGTTCCACGGCGTCTGTTGCCGTTCGTTAGATGAGTCCTTCAAACCGCTTGCGCGCGTTCGATGGCAGGCGCCGCGCCAAATGAAAACGGGCGGCCATCGGGCCGCCCGTGATGCCGGGAAACTGCATAGGAAGCTGGAAGCGATCCGTCAGAAACCGGCCGCCAGCCCGTCGCGCCGGCTGTCGCTCGCGGCCACGTAGCCGCGCTCAGGATCGTCGGGATCGAGGCGCCAGACGAACTGCCCCGAGCCGAAATCCATGTAAGGATCGTCGATCGACTTGATCGTATGGCCGCGGGCGGCCAGCCCATCGACGGTCGCGCGGTTCAGCGTCGCCTCGACGTCGAGCGTGAAGTCGCGGTTGACCTTCCAGCGCGGCGCGCAACACGCGGCCTGCGGCTGCTGGCCATAGCCGAGCATCCGGACGATGGTCTGCAGGTGGCCTTGCGGCTGCATGTCGCCGCCCATCACGCCGAAGCTCATCACGGCCTCGGTACGGCCGTCGACTTCCTCGGTGACGAACGCCGGAATGATCGTGTGGAACGGCCGCTTGCCGCCCGCGACGACGTTCGGCGAAGCCGGGTCCATCGAGAAGCCGTGCCCGCGATTCTGCAGCGCAATGCCCGTGCCGGGGACGACGAGGCCCGAGCCGAAGCCCATGTAGTTCGACTGGATGAAGCTCACCATCATCCCGCGCTCGTCGGCCGCCGACAGGTAGATCGTGCCGCCGGAATGCGGACGGCCGGCGGCGAAGTGCGTGGCCCGCGCGCGATCGATCAGCTTCGCGCGTTCGGCGAGATACGCATCGTCGAGCATCTGTTCGGGCGTGACCTCCATCGCGCGCGGATCGGCGACGTAGCGATAGACGTCCGCGAACGCGAGCTTCATCGCCTCGATCTGCAGATGCTGCGAGTCGACCGAGTCGACCGGCCATTCGGTCACGCCCGCATGCTCGGCGATGCCGAGCGCGATCAGCGCGGCAATGCCCTGCCCGTTCGGCGGGATCTCGTGAATCGTGTGGCGACCGAAGCGCTTGCCGATCGGCTCAACCCATTCCGGCCGGTACGCGCGCAGGTCGGCTTCGGTCAGCGCGCCGCCGCCCTCGCGCGCGAAGGCGGCGATCCGCTCGGCGAGCGCCCCTTCGTAGAACGCACGGGCGCCGTCCTTCGCGAGCGTGCGCAGCGTCTGTGCATGACCGGGCAGGCACACGCGTTCGCCGACGAGCGGCGCGCGGCCGCGCGGCATGAAGGTGTCCGCGAAGCCCGGCAGGCCCTGCAGTTCGGGAACGGCCGCCGCCCACTTGTGCGCGACGATCGGCGGCACCGAATAGCCGCGCTCCGCGATCTCGATCGCCGGCTCGAGCAGGTCCGCGAACGGCAGCGAACCGAACTTCGCGTGCAGCGCTTCCCAGCCCGCGATCACGCCCGGCACGGTGACGGTGTCCCAGCCGCGCGTCGGCTTGTTCGCGATGCCGCGCGCATCCTCGCCGTGGCGCTTGCGGAAGTAGTCGACGTTCCAGGCGGCCGGCGCGACGCCCGATGCATTCAGCCCGGACAGCCGCTCGCCGTCCCACACGAGCGCGAATGCATCGCCGCCGAGCCCGCACGACACGGGCTCGACGACCGTGATCGCGGCGGCGGCGGCCAGCGCCGCGTCCACCGCGTTGCCGCCCTTCCACAGCATCCGCAGCCCGGCCTGCGCGGCCAGCGGGTGCGACGTCGACACGACGTTGCGCGCGAACACCGGAATGCGGGTCGTCGGATACGGGTTGTGCCAGTTGAAGCCACTCATCGATACCACCTCGTCGAAAGCTGAATGAACGTGCCCGCGCGCGCGGGCAATCCGCCATTGCAGCGCGATCAGCGCCATCGCGCAAATTCATTTGTCACATGAATCCATGCAATTCACGCATGAATTGCGTGCACCGGCGGCGGGCAGGCCGGCCGAACGCCGTTACCGCCCTTACAATACCCGCTCCGTCTCACGACACGACCATCGAGCCATGACCCGAGATCCCCGCCTCACCCTCAACGCGCGTCAGCAGGAATTGCTCGAATGGGTGCAGCGCGACGGCTTCGTGACCGTCGACGATCTCGCCGCGCACTTCGCAGTGACCCCGCAGACGATCCGCCGCGACGTGAACTGGCTCGCCGACCTGAACCTGCTGCGCCGCTACCATGGCGGCGCGAGCCTGCCGACCAGCTCGGAGAACGTGTCGTACACGGCACGCCAGCGGATGTTCCACGACGAGAAGCGGCGCATCGCGGCGCTCGCGGCGTCGCACATCCCCGACCAGGCGTCGCTGTTCATCAACCTCGGCACGACGACCGAGGAAGTCGCGCGCGCGCTGAACCGGCATCACGGGCTGCACGTGATCACCAACAACCTGAACGTCGCGTCGATGATGAGCGGCTACCCCGACTGCGAGGTGCTGATCACCGGCGGCATCGTGCGACCGTGGGACAAGGGCATCGTCGGCGAACTCGCGATCGACTTCATCCGCCAGTTCAAGGTCGACTACGCGATCATCGGCACGTCGGCGATCGAGGCCGACGGCACGCTGCGCGATTTCGACACGCGCGAGGTGCGCGTCGCCGAGGCGATCATGCAGCATGCGCGCACGGTCTACCTCGTGACCGACCATTCGAAGGTCGGCCGCCCGGCGCTGGTGCGCCAGGGCCATCTGAGCCAGGTGCACGCGCTCTTCACCGACAAGCCGCTGCCGCCCGAAATGGCCGACACGGTGGCCGCCGCCGGCACGCAGGTGTACGTCGCGGAATAACGGTTGCGATGCTGCACCGCACCTGAAACTTCAAGTGAAATCAAGAAGTTGGCGCCGCGCGCGGACCGCTCGTGGCGTGCGTTTCTGTCAAACGGAAAATTAACGGGGCACGATTTGTCGTTGCCCGCGCACTCGACTAGACTCCAGTTCCCCGGCCCGTTCGCCGATCCGCCTGTGCCAGGGCGGTGCGAATCGCAGGCCGGCGAATGCAGCTTTTCCCCCCAAGCCATACCCTCGCGGGGTATCGCGTGGCGGCGTATGCGCCGGCCGCGCGGGCAGTCTGATTGCCACGGAGAGAACGATGCTGAGTCCGCATGAATTCGCCACGCTCTTGCTTGTGAAGGACGCGCCTGATCAGCGCGACATGGATCGGGATGAACTGGACATCCTGCTCGAACAGCAGCTCGTCCGCCTGGAAGGGCTCGGCTCGGGGCGCAAATACTGCGTGACCGAGACCGGCGACGCCGCGCTGCGATCCATCAAGTACCGCTATTCGTAAGCCCCGCCGTTCCTGACCTGACCCGATCGCGCGGCCGGAATCCGGCCGCGCGGTCGTTCGTGCCTTCCCTCTGCCCGTTCGGCGCCGCCGGCTTCAGCCGCCGCGCAGCGTCGGGTCGACCGCCGCCCGCCAACTGATGGCCTGTGCGCGCGCACTGTTGAAATAGGCGATCCAGCCGGCGCGTGCCGCCGCGCCAGGCGCCACATAGTGGGTCGAAAGTTCGTTTACGAACGCACAATAGTTCGCTTCGGTCAGCCCGCGATACCGTTTCGCCACATAGGCGTCGTACAGCGTCGAGTAGACCGGCTGCGCGTCCGCGCCCCAGTCGCGCGCCGCGCCGCCGCACGACATCTGCAGGTCGACGAACGACGGCGCCCGCCAGTTGCCGGCAAGCGGCGGCATCCCCGCACTGCACCCCGCCAGAAGGACGGCGCACACGCCGGCCCACATCCCAATACGCATGATTCACCTCGCGAAACGGTCGATTCCGCCAGTATCGTCCGGGATCGTGTCACGCGCTACTGGCCCCGCTTTTTCGAACTTTACTTTTTCGATTTCGTTCGTTAAATTTCGAATTCGAACATTTCATGTTCGCCCTATTTCAACAGACGATAAGGACAGCAGGTGACCCAACCGAATCGCTACGATCTGCTCGTCGTCGGCGGCGGCATCAACGGCGCGGGGATCGCGCGCGATGCGGCCGGCCGCGGCCTGTCGGTCATGCTCTGCGAGCAGGACGACCTCGCGTCGCACACGTCGTCGTCCAGCACGAAGCTGATTCACGGCGGCCTGCGTTACCTCGAGTACAACGAGTTCGGGCTGGTGCGCAAGGCGCTGCAGGAACGCGAAACGCTGCTGCGCGCGGCGCCGCACATCATGTGGCCGCTGCGCTTCGTGATGCCGCACATGCCGAACCTGCGCCCGGCCTGGCTGATCCGCATCGGCCTGTTCCTCTACGATCACCTCGCGAAACGCGAGCTGCTGCCCGGCTCGCGCGGCATCGACATGCGCCGCCATGCGGCCGGCGCGCCGCTGATCGACTCGATCAAGCGCGGCTTCGTGTATTCCGACGGCTGGGTCGACGACGCGCGCCTCGTCGTGCTGAACGCGATGGATGCGAAGGAGCGCGGCGCCGAGATTCTGACGCGCACGAAGCTCGTTTCCGCCGAACGCCGCGGCGACGAATGGGAAGCGCGGCTGCAGCACGCCGACGGTTCGATCCGCGTCGTGCATGCACGCGCGATCGCGAACGCGGCCGGCCCGTGGGTCGGCGAGGTGCTGCACGGTGCGCTCGGCCGCGGCGCGCATCATAGCGTGCGGCTCGTGAAGGGCAGCCACATCATCACGCGCCGCCTGTTCGATCACGATCACGCGTACATCTTCCAGAACCCGGACAAGCGGATCATCTTCGCGATTCCGTACGAGCACAACTTCACGCTGATCGGCACGACCGACGTCGAATACACGAACGATCCCGCGAAGGTCGCGATCGATCGAGACGAGACGCAATACCTGTGCGATTCGATCAACCGCTACTTCAAGCGCAAGATCTCGCCGGCCGACGTGCACTGGACCTATTCGGGCGTGCGCCCGCTGCTGGAAGACGAGAACGCGGCGAACGCATCAGCCGTCACGCGCGACTATCGCCTCGAACTCGACGACGGCGCGGGCGCCCCGCTGCTGTCGGTGTTCGGCGGCAAGATCACGACGTTCCGCAAGCTCGCGGAAGAAGCCGGCGACATGCTGTGCCGCGCGCTCGGTCGCGACGCGAAGACCTGGACGGCCGGCGTCGCGCTGCCGGGCGGCGACATCGCGGATGCGAAGTTCGACGGGTTCGCCAGCGCGTTCGCGAAACGCCATCCGTGGCTGCCCGCCGCGCTCGCGCGCCGCTATGCACGTGCGTACGGTACGCGTGCGGAGCGCGTGGTCGACGGCGCGAAATCGCTCGCCGATCTCGGCGCCGAAATCGCGCCGGGCATCCACGACGCCGAACTGCGCTACCTGCGCGATGCCGAATGGGCGACCTGCGCGCAGGACGTACTGTGGCGCCGCTCGAAGCTCGGCCTGCACGTCGCGCCCGGCACGCTCGACGCGGTGACCGCCGCGGTCGACGCATGGTTCGCCGCCGCGCATGCGCCGCACGCGTGATCCGAATGCAGTTGCAATGGTAGTTTTGCCTGACCGACGTTGATTCACCGACGCGCCGCCCCACATGCGGCGCGCATCACAACTAAGCCAATCCACGGATGGAGATGAGAGACATGCAGGACCAGTACATCCTCGCGCTTGACCAGGGCACCACGAGTTCCCGCGCGATGCTGTTCGATCGCCAGGGCAACATCGTATCGATCGCCCAGAAGGAATTCGAACAGATCTACCCGCAACCCGGCTGGGTCGAGCACGACCCGCAGGAAATCTGGTCGACGCAAGCCGGCGTCGCCGCGGAAGCCGTCACGCGCACGGGCCTGAACGGCACGTCGATCGCGGCGATCGGCATCACGAACCAGCGCGAAACGACCATCGTCTGGGATCGCGAGACGGGCCAGCCCGTCTACAACGCGATCGTCTGGCAGGATCGCCGCACCGCCGATTTCTGCGACTCGCTGAAGAAGCAGGGCCTCGAAGCGAAGGTGCGCGCGAAGACCGGCCTGCCGATCGACTCGTACTTCTCCGCGACGAAGATCCGCTGGATTCTCGACAACGTGCCGGGCGCACGCGACAAGGCGCGCCAGGGCAAGCTCGCGTTCGGCACCGTCGACAGCTGGCTCGTGTGGAACTTCACGAAGCACGAACTGCATGTGACCGACGTGACGAACGCGTCGCGCACAATGCTGTTCAACATCCATACGCGCGAATGGGACAGCGAGCTGCTCGAACTGCTCGACATCCCGCGCAGCATGCTGCCGGAAGTGAAGGCATCGTCGGAAATCTACGGCCACACCAAGACCACCGTGTTCGCGTCGAAGATCCCGCTCGCGGGCATCGCCGGCGACCAGCACGCAGCGCTGTTCGGCCAGATGTGCACGACCTCGGGCATGGTGAAGAACACCTACGGCACCGGCTGCTTCCTGATGATGAACACCGGCGACAAGCCGATCGAATCGAAGAACAACCTCGTCACGACGATCGCCTGGCAGATCGGCGACGACGTGCAGTACGCGCTCGAAGGCAGCATCTTCATCGCGGGCGCGGTCGTGCAGTGGCTGCGCGACGGCGTCGGCCTCATCAAGACGGCCGCGGAAATCGAAGCGCTCGCCGCGAGCGTGCCGCACACCGACGGCGTGTATCTCGTGCCCGCGTTCGCCGGCCTCGGCGCACCGCACTGGAACGCGCGGGCGCGCGGCTCGGTGTTCGGCGTCACGCGCGGCACGAGCGCTGCGCATCTCGCCCGCGCGGCGCTCGATGCGATCGCGTATCAGTCGCTCGACGTGCTGGCCGCGATGGAAGCCGATTCGGGCATCAGCATCGGCGAGTTGCGCGTCGACGGCGGCGCCAGCGCGAACGACCTGCTGATGCAGTTCCAGGCCGACCTGCTCGGCGTCGACGCGGTGCGTCCGCAGATCACCGAGACGACCGCGCTCGGCGCGGCCTACCTCGCGGGTCTCGCGATCGGCTACTGGAAGAACCTCGACGAAGTGCGCGACCAGTGGCAACTCGATCGCCGCTTCGCACCGTCGATGCCGAAGGAGCAGGTCGAGCAGCGCATGGCCGGCTGGCAGCGTGCGGTGCGCGCCGCGAAGGCATGGGCCGACGACACCCAGTAATCCGAACAACATCAAACGACATACAACAACACCGGCGGACCGCGCAGCGCGCGAGTCCGCCGTGACTTCGAGAGACAATCATGTCACCTTATATTGCAGAATTCATCGGCACGGCGATCCTCGTGCTGCTCGGCAACGGTGCGGTCGCAAACGTGCTGCTTGCAAAGACCAAGGGCAAAGGCGCGGATCTGATCGTGATCGTGATGGGCTGGGCGATGGCGGTATTCGTCGCGGTCTACGTGACCGCGTCGTTCAGCGGCGCGCACCTGAACCCGATCGTCACGATCAGCCTCGCGCTCGCGGGCAAGTTCGCGTGGTCGAAAGTCGGCGGCTACGTGCTCGCGCAGATGCTCGGCGGGATGGCGGGCGCGCTGCTCGTGTGGCTCGCGTATCGCCAGCACTTCGCGAAGGAAGCCGATGCCGATCTGAAGCTCGCGGTGTTCTGCACGGCGCCCGCGATCCGCAGCACCACGCACAACGTGCTGACCGAAGCGATCTGCACGTTCGTGCTGATCCTCGGCGTCCTGTATCTCGCGTCGCCGCAAGTCGGCCTCGGCGCACTCGACGCGCTGCCCGTCGGCCTGCTGGTGCTCGGCATCGGCATCTCGCTCGGCGGCCCGACCGGCTATGCGATGAGCCCCGCGCGCGACCTGTCGCCGCGCATCATGCATGCGCTGCTGCCGATTCCCGGCAAGCGCGACAGCGACTGGCGCTATGCGTGGGTGCCCGTCGTCGGCCCGCTACTCGGCGGCGCGGCGGCAGCCGGCCTGTATCTGCGCCTGCACGCGATGGCCTGATCGCGGTTTGAACGAAGCGCGCGGCGTTCGCTGCCGCGCGCTTCACTCCCCTCCTTTCTTCTGCCGGTCATTCACGGCCGTCACCAGCGACTTCAGTTTCACGTCGACGTCCGCGACCGCCGCGGGCGTCACGTCGATCCCGCGCTCGACCAGCATTCTCGCCACGCGCATTTCCTTCACGAATCCCGCCGCGCGCCCGAAGCCGCTCGCCGCGACGAGCCGCGCGAGCGCATCGAAATGGAAATGGATTTCCGCATCGTCGCCAAGGCTGCGTGCGACCGACTGCGTACCGAGCGCCGGCTCCCCGGCCACCTGCAACTGCGCATCGTATTGATCCGACCAGAACCACGGCGGGTCGCGATACGCTTCGCCCGCACCGAGCATGTTGCGGGCGGCGACGTGCGCTTGCGTCTCGGCGCCGTGCCAGGTCTCCTGTCGAACCGGCTGGCCCGATAACGCGCTCGGAAACACGGCGACGTCGCCGGCCGCGTAGATCCCAGGCGCCGACGTCTCGAGCTGCGCATTCACGACGATGCCGCGCTCGACCGCGAGGCCCGCGTCGCGCGCCAGTTCATCGGCCGGTTCGATGCCGATGCCGGCCACGACCGTGTCGGCGAGCAGCGTGTCGCCGTCGTCGAGCACGACGGCCAGCGCACCGCCCGAGGTCCGCTCGATCGCCATCGGCTTTCGGTTCAGGCGAATCGCCACGCCCTGCGCATCGTGCAGCGCATGCACGCGCGTCGCGATGGCTTCCGGCACAGCGCGGCCGAGCAGTCGCGGTGCCGCGTCGAGCACGGTCACGCGGCAGCCGCGCCGACGCGCCGACGCCGCGACTTCGAGGCCGATGAAACCACCGCCGATCAGCACGATCCGCGCGTCGGGCACGAGCCGCGCGCCGAGTACCGCCGCATCGTCGAGCGTGCGCAACGAGACTACGCCGTCGAGCGCCGCGCCCGGAATGGCCAGACGGCGCGCACGGCCGCCGGTGGCCAGCAGCAGCGCGTCGTAGCCGAACACGTGTCCGCCGGACATGCGCACTTCGCGTGCGTGCGGATCGATACGCTCGACGGTCGCGACGATCCGCTCGATGCGGTCGACCTCCCATGCGTCGGCGTCGCGCAACCGGCATTGCACCGCGCTGCGCTCGCCCGTCAGCACGCCCTTGGACAACGGCGGCCGCTCGTACGGCGGATGCGGCTCCGCGCCGATCAGCACGATGCGCCCGCGCCAGCCGGACGCGCGCAGCACCTGCGCCGCGCGGCCGCCGGCATGGCCCGCGCCGACGATCGCCATCACCCGGTCGCTGGTCATCGCGTCATACCTCGATCAGGATGCGGCCGTCCTCGATCTTCGCGCGGTACGTGCGCAGCTTCTCGCACGCGGGCGCCGACAGCGGCCGGCCGTCGCGCACGTCGAAGCGGCCGTTGTGCTTCGGGCACTCGATCACGTGATCCATCACGAGCCCGTCCGCGAGATGCACCTGCTCGTGCGTGCACAGGCCGTCGCTCGCGTAGACCTCGCCGTCGATCCGATAAATCGCATACGTGCGGCCGGCGTGATCGAAGCGCGCGACGTCTTCGTCGTCGATGTCGTCGAGCGCGCCGGTGTCGATCCATTGCGTCATGGGGTAGGTCTCCTTCGTTGAGATATTCGATATCTGCTAGGCGCGCGCGGCATCCGGCACCGGCCGCACGACGTAATCGGACGGGTCGCGCGTCTGCCGGACCAGCGCCGGCACGATCTCCGCATAGGCCGCCAGCGTGCTGCGGTACGGCGGCGGCATGTCGGCCTTCACGGCTTCGTGCAGCTTCGGCAGCGCATGGAACGGCACCATCGGGAACATGTGGTGCTCGACGTGATAGTTCATGTTCCAGTACAGGAAGCGGAACACCGGATTCATCATCACGGTCCGGCAGTTGCGCCGGTGATCGAGCACGTTCTCCGGCATGCCCGCGTGCTGCGTGAGGCCGAAGTACAGGTACAGCCATGCGCCGTAGAGGCTCGGCAGCCCGATGTAGAGCAGCGGCAGGAGCGTGTGCCAGTACACCGCCGCGCCCGTCACGAGCGCGTAGATCGCGAGATAGATGCGCGACTCGCGCACGACCTTCGGCCATTCCGATTCGGGCACGTAGGTGCGTTCCTCGTCATCGAGCCGGCCGGTGAACGACACCGCGATCATTTTGCGCAGCTCGCCGGCCACGTGCTTCAGCGCGACGACGTTCAGCGCGAGCGCGAGCCAGTCGGTCGGCTTCGGCGCGGCGATTTCCGGATCGCGCCCGACGACCAGCGTATCGGTGTGATGGCGCGCATGGCTCCAGCGCCAGGCGGTCGCGCGGCGGAACACCTGGAACGACGCGACCTGGTACAGCGCGTCGTTCATCCAGCGCGTGCGGAACGCGGTGCCGTGCCCGCATTCGTGCCAGCGCGAATCGGCCGGGCTGCAGTACAGCGTGCCGTACACGAAGAACGCGGGAATCGCCCACGCCGAATGCGCGCGCCACGCCAGCCACGCGAGCGCGCCGCTGATCGCGATCGCCGCATACCAGATCAGCGTGTCGCGAATCGCCCGCGCATCGCCGCGCTGCATCAGCTGCTTCATCAGCGGCCGCGGCACCGCGCACCGGTACCACGCGGCGTTGACGAGCCCGGCCGCGTGCGCGCGCTCGCCGGCGCCGCCGATCATTCGGTATGCCTGCCGGCGCGCCGCCGTGGGTTCGCGTGCCGGGTCGTCGGGTTGGGCCACTTCTGTCTCCTGGGGTTCTTGTGCGCGGCAAGCACGGCAAGCGCTTCGCCATAGGAACGAAATTAGGCGACCGGCCGCCCCGCCTCAATCGAAACGTTGACGAAATTTCGCCATCGCTTTAGCGTTCCCGACAACGCCACACGATCGATGGCGACCCTCACGATGGAGACGACCATGGCAGGTGAATCCGGGCCGCGCTGGCGCAAGCGCACCGCGCGCTTCGACGAGATCGCGGCGCTCGCCGGCGTCAGCACGACGACCGTCGACCGCGTGCTGAACGAGCGCGGCAGCGTCTCCGCGCAGGCGCGCGAACGCGTGGTGGCGGCCGCGCGGCAACTCGGCGTGCCGCGGCAGTTGCCCGACACGCGGCACGGGTTGATCCACGTCGACGTGCTGCTGCCGGACACCGACGCGCCGTTCTTCCGACGATTGCAGCAGGCGCTGCAGCGCTCGCTGCAGATGCTCGACCGGCGCGTGGTCGTGCACCGGACGATCCTGCCCGCCGCGGACGACACGCGCGCCGCCGCGCTGATCGAACGGCCCGCGTACCGGCGCGCGGCGCTGATCGTCACCGCGCACGACACGGCCCGCATGCGTGACGCACTGGCTGCCGCGATCGCGCGGGGCGAGACCGTCGTCACGATGGTCACCGACATCGGCGGCATCGACCGCGCGCACTTCGCCGGCATCGACAACTATCGCGCCGGGCGCACGGCCGGCTACTACATCGGCCGCCTCGCCGCGCGCCCCGGCCGCGTGCTGCTGCTCGGTGGCCGGATGGGCTACCGCGCGCACGCCGACCGGATGGCCGGCTGCCGCGACCAGCTCGCCGATGCGTTCGCCGCCGTGCGCTGCGACGATGAACCGATCGAGACGCTCGACCAGGACGACCGCTGCTACCGCGCGGTGTCGAAGGCGCTGCAGGCGCACGACGACGTGGTCGCGATCTACAACAGCGGCGCCGGTTCGGCCGGCATCGAAGCGGCGCTGCGCAAGGCCGGCGCGATCGGGCGCGTGGTGTGGATCGGCCACGAGATGATCGACCAGCACCGTACCTTCATCGAAGCCGGCGCGATGGATCTCGCGATCGACCAGGACCCGGACGGACAGGCGATTTCCGCGCTGCAGCACGTGCTGCATGCGTGCGGCATCGTCGAACAGCCGCCGCCGGACGACCCGGTCGAATTCCGCGTGTTCTGTCCAGCGAACGTGAGGACGAGCGCGTACCTGCAGGCGTGAATCCCGCCGTGCGGCGCACCGCGTGCGCACGATGAAAAAATCGACTGCGGCATGGGCGATTTTTCGTCAACGTTCGTCATGCAGCCCGCGCCGCGCACCCGTACATTGATCAGCCATCCACGGACAACAACGGACAGGAGACGATGGCTGAACCGATCCTCATCGGCGTGAACCTCGACGGCGTGCTCGAACACGACGGGCTGCCGCCGCCCACGCCCGCCGAACGCTTCCGGAGGGTCGCCGCTGCCGGCGTGTTCGACTACATCGAAAAGAACCCGGTGCGCGGCGAAGACCTGTCGCCGTATTTCGCGCTGGTCGATCGCCACGCGCTGCCGATCCGCGTGATCGGCGGCATCTGGTGCGCGGGCCGCGACGAAGCGCACGTCGCCGAGATCGTCGCGGCGGGTGCGCGGTTCGGCAGCACGGTGCTCAACTGCCAGCTACATGCGCGTCACGCGGACGGCCACCTGCTGTCGGACCGCGAAGTCGCCGATTTCTACCTGCGCGCGTACGCATTGGGCGAGCCGGTCGGCTGCCTGCCGAGCCTCGAAGTGCACGTCGACATGTGGAGCGAGGACTTCATGCGCGTGGCGCGCGTCGCGCGGCATGTCGAGCAGGCCGGCGCGCCGTTCCGTGTCACGCTCGATCATTCGCACCTGCTGTTCAAGATCGGCAACCGCGCCGAGCTCGACGCATCGGGCCTGCGCGAATCGGCCGACGGTGGCCACGCGCTGCTCGACCCGGCGTCCCCCGCCGCGATCTACGCCGACTGGATCGCGCGCGGCTGGGTCCGGCATGCGCATGCGCGCAGCGTGACGCCGAACAACCCCGAGAACCGCTGGATGCGCCGCGCGGACGGCAGCCCCGGCCGCGGCATCCAGTACCCGTTCGTCGCGCCCGCGCCGGGCGCGTATCACGGCGAATGGCGCGCGGATGCGCTGGACACGTGGAAAGCCGCGCTGCGCCAGTTGCTGCGAACGCAGGCTCACGCGCGGCCGCCGCTGCTCGAACAGATCAGCTGCGAGTTCATCCCGTTTCCCGACTACGGCGGCGGCGCGCGCTATTCAATCTTCGACAACAACGTCGCGTGCGCGCACTGGCTGCGCGACACGTGGCACGCACTTGCCGCGCGCACCGGCACCTGATTCGGACCCGCCCCACTCCAGCCTCAAGGACAGAACGACGATGCAAACCTTCCACTTTTCGCTGAACCGGATGAGCGCGCCGCGCTTGCCGCTCGACCGCTACGTCGCGCTGTGCCGGCGCCTTGGCCTCGACACGATCGAAATCCGCAACGATCTCGACGGCGTCGAGCTCGCCGACGGCACGCCGGCGGCCGCCGTCCGCGCGGCGACCGAAGCCGGCGGCGTGACGATCCTGACGATCAACGCGCTGCAGCGCTTCGAACAATGGAACGCCGAGCGCGCGGACGAAGCGACCGTGCTGGCCGACTACGCGGCGCAATGCGGCGCGCGTGCGCTGGTGCTGTGCCCGACCAACAGCCACGGCGACACGCGCAGCGCGGACGCCCGCCATGCGGATCTCGTCACGGCGCTGAAGGCGCTGAAACCGATCCTCGAAGCCCGCGGCCTGCTCGGCTTCATCGAACCGCTCGGCTTCGAGGAATGCGCGCTGCGCCGCAAGTCGGACGCGGTGAAGGGCATCTACGCGGCGGCGGGCGAGCCGGTGTTCCGGCTCGTGCACGACACGTTCCATCATCACCTTGCCGGCGAGGACATCTTCTTCCCGAACCTGACGGGCCTCGTGCATATCTCGGGCGTCGAGGACGCCGACCTGCCGGTCGACCGGATGCGCGACGGCCATCGCGTGCTGGTCGGCGGCGCGGACCGGCTCGGCAACGTCCGGCAACTGCGCGAGCTGCTCGCGCGCGGCTACCGCGGCGCGTTGTCGTTCGAGCCGTTCTCGAGCGAAATCGCCGAAGCGGACGATATCGAGGACCGGCTGCGCGCCAGCATCGACTACGTGCGCGGCGAGCTGGCGGATTGCTGAGCGGACCGTCGTGACGGCGCGCGCCCCACGCTGGCCGCGCATCGGTAAACCAACGGAATCCACAGGAGAACGGAATGATCGAATTCGCTTTGTTCGGCGCGGGCAGGATCGGCAAGATCCACGCGGCGAATCTCGCGCGCCATCCGGGCGCAAAACTGAAGTACGTGATCGACCGGCATGCGCCGTCGGCGGAAGCGCTCGCCCGCACGCACGACGCGCAGGTCGCCGACATCGAGCGCGCGCTCGGCGATGCGTCGGTGCGGGCCGTCGTGATCGCATCGAGCACCGACACGCATGCGGACCTCATCATCGCGGCCGCGAACGCGGGCAAGGCCGTGTTCTGCGAGAAGCCGGTCGACCTCACCGTCGAGCGCTCGCGTGCGTGCGCGGACGTCGTGCGGCGCACCGGCGTGACCTGCATGATCGGCTTCCAGCGCCGCTTCGACCCGACCTTCGCGGCGCTGAAGGCACGCGTGGAGCACGGCGAGATCGGCGCGCCGGAAATGCTGGTCGTCACGAGCCGCGATCCGGGCGCGCCGCCGGCCGATTACATCCGCAGCTCGGGCGGCATTTTCAAGGACATGCTGATCCACGACTTCGACGTGTTCCGCTGGATCCTCGGCGACGAAGCGCAGACGCTGCACGCGACGGGCAGTTGCCTGACCGATCCGGCCGTGCGCGACGCGGGCGACATCGATTCGACCGCCGTGACGATCCGCACGCGGCGCGGATTGCTGTGCCAGATCAACACGTCGCGGCGCGCGGCCTACGGCTACGACCAGCGCTTCGAACTGCTCGGCAGCCAAGGGATGCTGCAGGCCGGCAACGTGCGGCCGACCGAGGTGAGCGCCTGGCTCGCGGGCGGCATCGCTACCGACGTGCCGGAGCCGTTCTTCCTCGAACGCTACCGGCATGCGTATGCGGCCGAGATCGCGCACTTCGTCGACGCGCTGCGCGACGGCACGCCGGTCAGGACGACGATCGACGACGGGCTCGCCGCGCTCGAACTGGCCGAAGCCGCGATGACGTCGTGGAAAACGGGGCGCGTGATCGAGCTGTGACGCAGCAAACGGCGGCCGCGATCCGGGCAAGCGAGCCGCCGCTGCGCGAGCGGCGGCGCCCCGGCACGACCCGCCGCAACCCCACGGCAGCATCGGGCAAATTTGCCGCCACGTCGCGCGGCATGCGCGTGAAAGCACGTATGATGACGAATCGATCGGCGTCGCCGATATCCCGCGTTTTCATCACCATGCTCGATCACCTCATCTGCGACTGCGACGGCGTGCTCGTCGACAGCGAAGTCATCGCCGACCGCGTGCTGCTCGACACGCTGTCCGCCACGTTCCCGAACCTCGATTTCGAAGCCGCCGCGAAGTCGGCATTCGGCCAGCAGACGTCGCGCTTCCTCACCGGCATCGAATCCCGCTTCGGCATCGAAATGCCTGCCAACTTCATCGAGACCATCGAGCACAACATCGAGATCGCGCTCGCGCAATCGCTCACGCCGATCAGCGGCGTGCGCGACGCGCTGCTGAAGGTCACGCTGCCAGCCGCCGTCGTGTCGAACAGCCGGCTCGTGCGCGTGCGCAATTCGCTGAAGCGCGCGTCGCTCACCGAGATCTTCGGCGAGCGGGTGTTCAGTTCCGAACAGGTCGCGCGGCCGAAGCCCTACCCCGATGTCTACCTTCACGCGGCGCACACGCTCGGCGTCGAGCCGGCGCGCTGCGTCGTCGTCGAGGACAGCATTTCGGGGCTGAATGCCGCGCGGGCGGCCGGGATGAAGACGATCGCGTTCGTCGGCGCGAGCCACATCCCCGACAACTACGCGGACGCGCTGCGCGCGATGGGCATCACGCGGATCATGCGCAAGATGGACGAACTGCCGGCGCTCGTCGAAGCCGGCATGCGCGGCGAATTCGGCGACGTGCAGTCCTGATCGTCATTCGGGCCGGATCGGTCGATCCGGCCGCGCCACGGGCGCGCGAATGCGCCCGCCTTTCCTTCGCTCAGGCCGGCTCGCAGCAACGTTCGCGCGCCGCCGCCAACGCCTCGCGGAACTCGACGAGTTCCGCGATCGTCAGCATCGGCAGCCCGTGCCGTTGCGCGAAGCGCTCGACATCGTCGCCGCGCGTCATCGTGCCGTCCGGATTCATCAGCTCGCACAGCACGCCGGCCGGCTTCAGGCCCGCGAGGATCGACAGGTCGACCGTGCCTTCGGTGTGACCGCGGCGCGCCAGCACGCCGCCCGGTTGCGCACGCAACGGAAACACGTGGCCGGGGCGCACGATGTCGTGCGGCTTCGCGCCGTCGGCGATCGCCGCGCGGATCGTCGTCACGCGATCGGCGGCCGACACACCGGTATGCACGCCTTCGCGCGCCTCGATCGAGACGGTGAACGCGGTGCCATTGCGGCTTTCGTTGGTCTGCACCATCGGCGGCAGTTCGAGCGCGCGCACCGTGTCGTCGGTCAGGCACAGGCAGACGATGCCGCTGCACTCGCGGATCAGCAGCGCCATCGTCTCGGGCGTGATGCGCTCGGCGGCGACGATCAGGTCGGCTTCGTTCTCGCGGTCGTGGTCGTCCTGCAGCACGACCGCGCGGCCGGCGCGCATCGCGTCGAGCGCGGCGGCGATGCGCGGCGGCACCGGTTCGGAATCCAGCAGGGGGAGATCGGCAAAGGCGTCGGCAGGCGCCGACGAAACGGACATCAAGGACATGTGAAACGCTCCTCGCAAATACGATTAGGGCGAAAAACGTTTCAGGGCATTGCAAACAGACAGAACGACAACCCGCTTCGCATGCAGTGCGAAGCGGCCCTGACGGACATGACTATCTGCACATCTTCTCTCATCCGGACTGTGACCGTCGGCTCTGGCATTCGACCAGATCTGCTGACCCCGCGCGAATGCGCGGGCGCTCGCGGGCTCGCCGGCTTACGCCAGCCTACCGCCGGTGGGGAATTTCGCCCCGCCCTGAAGACGCACTGATTGCCGGACGGGAACGCCCCGTCACCGGCGGGCCAAGCATACAACAGCCGCGCACGACGCGCAGCCAACTACCGGTAAAACCTTACTGACGACCCTGTCTAACGGCATCGCCCGAATGGCCGGCGGGCGATCCCGCGCCCCCGCGACCATCCGGGAACGCAGTCGCGCCGCGCGGCCCGCGCGATCAGTTGACGGCCGCGTGCGCCGCGTCGGGCACGAGCCAGCGCGGCGGCACCTCGGGGCTCACCGTCACGCGGAACGCGCGCGCTTCGCTGTCGCCCGGATTGCGCAGGCTGTATGGCTGGTCGGCGTCGAACACGATCGCGTCGCCGGTCGCGAGCAACTGGCGGCGGTCGTGCACGCTGACTTCGAGCGTGCCTTCGCTGACGACCAGGTTGACCGTCGTGCCGGGCGCGCGGCGCGCGCCGGGCTCCGTATGCAGCGGCGCGATCCGCAGTTCGTGGAATTCGGCCGCGGCCGGCTCGCCTTCCGGGTACAGCGCACGTGCCGAGAAACGGCCGTTCGAGCTGACCACGCGCGACGCGCGCTCGGCCGCCAGGTGCTCGAAACCGTTCACCGCATGGCGCCGCAGGAACGCGGCGACCGACACCTTCAGTGCCGCCGCGATCTTGCAGAGCACCTTGATCGACGGCACGCTGCGCGCCGATTCGATCTGCGCGAGCATCGCGCGCGACACGCCGGACAGCCGCGCGAGCGCATCGAGCGACAGTTGCCGCTCGGCACGCAAGCGCGCGAGGTTCACGCCGACGACCTGCTCGAGAACGTCGAGCGACGCGGAGCCGCGCCCGTCGGCGGCATTGCCGGACTCGAAGGAAGACACGTCGCGCACGAGCGCCAGGGATGAAGACATAGCATTGCCTCCGGGCCGCTGCGCGGCCCTGCGTAGGGGTAAGCCGGAACCGGAATCGGGTTGCGCCGGTCATTGGCGCGTATCGAGACGCTATCACCCGGCCTGGCACGGGCAAACGAAGTTATCTTCACACCGTTATCAGCATCGCGGAGGAATACGTTTCTCGCGAACCTTTTCCTGCCGCTATGGCGTCGCCGCGCAAGGCGTCGTGGCGACCGCCTACTGCGCCGCCGGCGCCGCCCCGCGCGCCGGGCCGCGCGTGTCGAGCCGCATCGCGAGCCACGTGACGACCAGCGCCGCGAACGTCACCGCGACCGCGACCCACGGCAGCGCATCGAGCGCGAAGCCGTGTTCCAGCGCGAGGCCGCCAAGCCACGCGCCGCCCGCATTGCCGACGTTGAACGCGCCGATATTCAGCGTCGACGCGAGATGCGGCGCGCTCGCGGCCTTCTCGACCACCCGCGCCTGCAGCGGCGGCACCGTCGCGAACGCGGCGATCCCCCAGACGAATACGGTGACGGCGGCCGCGACCGGCAGGTGGCTTGTCTTCGCGAACACGGCCATCACGGCCATCAGCGCGACGAGGATCGCGATCAGCGACGGCATCAGCGCGCGGTCGGCGAGCTTGCCGCCGATCGTGTTGCCGACCGTCAGCCCCGCGCCGAACAGCACGAGGATCAGCGCGACCGCGCGCGGCGAGTAGCCCGACACGGTCTCGAGGATCGGCGCGATGTAGGTGAACACGACGAACACGCCGCCGAAGCCGAGCACCGTCATCAGCAGCGCGAGCCACACCTGCGGCTCCTTCAGCACGCGCACTTCGTGGCCGAGGCCGACCGGCCCGCTGTCGTGGCGGTTCGGCACCAGCGCGGCCACGCCGCCGAGCGCCAGCACGCCGAGCGCGGCGACGATCCAGAACGACGCGCGCCAGCCGAGCAACTGGCCGACGAACGTGCCGAACGGCACGCCGAGCACGTTCGACAGCGTGAGCCCGGTGAACATCAGCGCGATCGCGCTTGCGCGCTTGTCGGCCGGCACGAGCGACGCGGCGACCACCGCGCCGATGCCGAAGAACGAGCCGTGCGCGAACGACGTGACGACGCGCGCGACCATCAGCATCGCGTAGCCGGACGCGGTCGCGCACAGCACGTTGCCGACGATGAAGATCGCCATCAGCAACTGCAGCGCGGCCTTGCGCGGCATGCGGCTCGTCAGCACCGCGAGCAGCGGCGCGCCGACCGCGACGCCGAGCGCGTAGCCGGTGACGAGCAGGCCGGCCGACGGCAGCGACACGGCGAGGTCGTGCGCGACTTCGGGCAGCAGGCCCATGATGATGAATTCGGTGGTGCCGATGGCGAAGGCGCTGATCGCGAGCGCCAGGAGCGGAATGGGCATGACGTTCTCCGGAAGGCGGCGGCCGCGGCGCCGCGTCGGTGCCGCACCGCACAAGAAAGCGGGATGTGCGCGCATTGTCCCGAAGACGCCTATATTTGATAATTGGCGTGGCAGTTGAACCATTTTCAAAAATTTCTGGAAAATCGCATGGACCGACTGGGCGATATCCGGCTGTTCGTCGAGGCGGCGGAGCTGGGCAGCCTGTCCGCCGCCGGGCGCAAGCTGAACCTCACGCCGGCCGCCGCGAGTGCGCGGCTTGCAAAACTCGAGGCGAAGATCGCGACGCGGCTGTTCGAGCGCTCGACGCGGCAATTGCGGCTCACCGACGAAGGCAAGCTGTACCTGAACTGCTGCCGCCAGGCGCTGCAGGCGCTCGACGATGCGGATGCGATGCTGCAGGAAGGCCGCAACGTCGTGAGCGGCAAGGTGCGGCTGTCGTCGACGTCCGATTTCGGCCGCCACCAGTTGCTCGACTGGCTCCACGAATTCACGACGCTGCATCCGGGCGTCATGTTCTCGCTGACGGCGTCCGATTCGTCGTCGAACCTGTGGCAGGACGAGATCGACCTCGCGATCCGCTTCGCCGCGCCGCCCGACGGCGCGCTGATCGCCCGCCGGCTCGCGACCAACCGGCGCGTGCTGTGCGCGGCGCCGTCGTTCGTCGAACGCCATGGCCTGCCGGCCGATCCGCACGATCTGGCCCGCTTTCCGTGTAACGTGATCACGATCGCGTCCGGCCCGATGAACACCTGGCATTTCACGCGCGGCGACGAGGTGCAGGTTCACACGGTGCCGGTGTCGACCGCATTCGAGACCAACGATGGCGGCCTCACGCGCGAATGGACGCTGCGCGGCCACGGCATTGCGCTGAAGTCGCTGTGGGACATCGCCGACGACGTCCGCGCGGGCCGGCTGCGCGTGCTGCTGCCCGACTGGCGCCACCAGGACGCGCCGCTGCACGCGATCTATCACAGCAAGCGCTACATGGCGCCGCGCGTGCGCGTGCTGCTCGACTTTCTCGCCGAGCGCTTCGCGCGCGAGGAAGCCGCGCTCGACGACCTGCTGAATGCGTGTCACTGATGGCTGCTCACTGGGGGTCGGAACCTCGAGCCGGCGTCGCGCGCCCGCAACCGGCCGGCCGCCCGTCGTGGCACGAAAAGCTATAATGGAGGGCTTTCCCGACGGCCTTTCCTGCCCGATGCGCGCGATTCGCGTGCCGCGCCCGGCCATCCCGATTCACCCTTGACGACGCCCCCAGGTCAACCACTGCGAACGGCGAATCCCCATGACCAAGAAAGTTTACGTAAAGACCTTCGGCTGCCAGATGAACGAGTACGACTCGGACAAGATGGTGGACGTGCTCAATGCCGCCGAAGGCCTCGAAAAGACCGACACGCCGGAAGACGCGGACATCATCCTGTTCAACACGTGCTCGGTGCGCGAGAAGGCGCAGGAGAAGGTGTTCTCCGATCTCGGCCGCGTGCGCGAGCTGAAGGAAGCGAAGCCGGGCCTGCTGATCGGCGTCGGCGGCTGCGTCGCGAGCCAGGAAGGCGCGTCGATCGTGTCGCGCGCGCCGTACGTCGACCTCGTGTTCGGCCCGCAAACGCTGCACCGCCTGCCGCAGATGATCGACGCGCGCCGCGCGAGCGGCCGCGCGCAGGTCGACATCACGTTCCCCGAAATCGAGAAGTTCGACCATCTGCCGCCCGCGCGCGTCGAGGGGCCGAGCGCGTTCGTTTCGATCATGGAAGGCTGCTCGAAGTACTGCAGCTACTGCGTGGTGCCGTACACGCGCGGCGATGAAGTGTCGCGCCCGCTCGACGACGTGCTGACCGAAGTGGCCGGCCTCGCCGACCAGGGCGTGCGCGAAGTCACGCTGCTCGGCCAGAACGTGAACGCCTATCGCGGCGCGCTGACGGCCGGTTCGACCGACATCGCCGATTTCGCGACGCTGATCGAATACGTCGCCGACATCCCCGGCATCGAGCGGATCCGCTACACGACGTCGCATCCGAAGGAATTCACGCAGCGCCTGATCGACACGTACGCGAAGGTGCCGAAGCTCGTGAGCCACCTGCACCTGCCGGTCCAGCACGGCTCCGACCGCATCCTGATGGCGATGAAGCGCGGCTACACGGTGCTCGAATACAAGTCGGTGATCCGCAAGCTGCGCGCGATCCGCCCCGACCTGTCGCTGTCGACCGACATGATCGTCGGCTTCCCCGGCGAGACCGAGGACGATTTCGACAAGATGATGGCGCTCGTGCACGAGATGGGCTACGACACCAGCTTCTCGTTCATCTACAGCCCGCGCCCCGGCACGCCGGCCGCGAACCTCGCCGACGACACGCCGCGCGAGGTCAAGCTCAAACGCCTGCAACATCTGCAGGCGACGATCGAGGAGAACGTCGCGCGCATCAGCCAGTCGATGGTCGGAAAGGTCGAGCGGATCCTCGTCGAGGGCCCGTCGCGCAAGGACCCGAACGAGCTCGCGGGCCGCACCGAGAACAACCGCGTGGTGAATTTCCCGGCGCCGCTTGCGTCGCACCCGCGCCTGATCGGCCAGATGATCGACGTGAAGATCAACCATGCGTACCCGCACTCGCTGCGCGGCGAGCTCGTGCTCGTCAGCGACGACGCGAGCACGGCCACCCACTGACCGACTGACGCCCGACAGGAGCCCGACGCTACTTTGAAGACCGTCCAAGCACTGGAATTCACCGCCCCGCGCGATGACAACGCGCGCCTCGCCAACCTTTGCGGCCCGCTCGACGAAAACCTGCGGCAGATCGAACAGGCGCTCGACGTCACGCTCGCGCGGCGCGGCCACCGGATCACGATCCGCGGGCGCGGCGCCAAGCTCGCGCTCGCCGCGCTCGAAAACTTCTACAACCGCGCGCGCGATCCGCTGTCGGTCGACGACATCCAGCTCGCGCTGGTCGAAGTGCGCCATACAGCCGGCAACGGCCGCCAGGACACGGTCGACGTGCGCTTTCGCGGCGACCCCGATCATCCGTTCGACGAACCCGTCGCGCAGCTCGACGCCAGCGAGCCGGAGGAAGAGCCGGGGCCGAAGCTCTATACGCGGCGCGCCGACCTGCGCGGCCGCACGCCCGCCCAGCGCGAATACCTGAAGCAGATCCTGCAACACGACGTGACGTTCGGCATCGGGCCGGCCGGCACCGGCAAGACCTACCTCGCGGTCGCGTGCGCGGTCGATGCGCTCGAGCGCGACCAGGTGAAGCGGATCGTGCTGACGCGCCCGGCCGTCGAGGCCGGCGAGCGGCTCGGCTTCCTGCCGGGCGATCTCGCGCAGAAGGTCGACCCGTACCTGCGGCCGCTGTACGACGCGCTGTACGACCTGCTCGGCTTCGACAAGACGGCCAAGATGTTCGAGCGCCAGATGATCGAGATCGCGCCGCTCGCGTACATGCGCGGCCGCACGCTGAACCACGCGTTCATCATCCTCGACGAGGCGCAGAACACGACGCCCGAGCAGATGAAGATGTTCCTCACGCGGATCGGCTTCGGCTCGAAGGCGGTCGTGACCGGCGACACGAGCCAGGTCGACCTGCCGCGCGGCCACAAGAGCGGCCTCGTCGAGGCGCAGCAGGTGCTCGGCGGCGTGCGCGGCATCGCGCTCACGCGCTTCACGAGCGCGGACGTGGTGCGCCATCCGCTCGTCGCGCGCATCGTCGAGGCGTACGACGAATTCCACGCGCAGCACCAGGACGGCTGAGCGGCGGCGCCTGCGCGCTGCCCCCGGCCAGCCGGCCCGGCCCGCCAGACGGCGCGCCGGGCTTTTTTTCGCCCGCAGGCAGCCGGTCCGAATTCGGGCGCGATCGGCCGTTTGGTGTATCCTCAACGCGTCCCAATCGCCGTACGCGTCATGAAATCCTCCCGTTCCCGCAAGTCCGGCCGCGCCCCGTCCGCCGCGCCCGAATCCCCCCGCCTTTCGCTGTTCGACGCGAAGGGCAAAGCCCGCACCGTCAACGCGCAAGGGCTGCGGATCGACTTCCCGGACGGCCGCAGCCTGATGTTCGACCTGTCGGGCAGCTCGGGCGACGCGGCCGTCGCGATCGTCGCGCAGCACAACGATCCGGCGATGCGCGCGAAGCTCGCGCTGCAGCCGGAGCACTACGACAGCGTGACGCTGCACGTCGGCGCCGAGTTCGCGCCGCGCGAGGACGACCCCGAAGACGAGCCGCGCGCGCTGGAGCTCGACCTGTCCGTGCAGTACGGCGACGAGATCACGAGCGACGTGCGCAAGACGCTGCCGAAGCGCAAGCTGATCGCCGAGTGGATCGAGCCGGCACTGTTCGCGAGCGCGCAGCTCACCGTGCGCTTCGTCGGCGAAAACGAAGGCCGGACGCTGAATGCCGGCTACCGCCACAAGGACTATCCGACCAACGTGCTGACCTTCGCGTACGACGCGGCGCCCGACGGCACCGTGATCGGCGACCTCGTGCTGTGCTGCCCGGTGGTCGAGAAGGAAGCGCACGACCAGGGCAAGCCGCTCGCGGCCCATTACGCGCACCTGCTGGTGCACGGCGCGCTGCACGCGCAGGGCTACGACCACGAGACGAGCGACGAGGACGCGGCCGAAATGGAAGCGCTCGAAGTCGACATCCTCGCGAAACTGGGTTTCCCGAACCCGTACCAGTAAGCCGTCCGCCCGATGCGTAACGCCGCGATGCTGCCGCCCGCCTACCCGCCGTCGATCGGCGAAGGCCGTCTGCTGACGGAAGACGAGCTCGCGGCGTCGCTCGCGCATACGATGCGCGACTGGGACGGCCAGCAGGATCTCTGGCTGTTCGGCTATGGCTCGCTGATCTGGAACCCCGGCCTGCCGACCGTCGCCGCCGTGCGCGGCAAGGTGCACGGCTATCACCGCGGGCTCTACCTGTGGTCGCGCGTGAACCGCGGCACCCCCGAACGGCCGGGCCTCGTGCTCGCGCTCGATCGCGGCGGCTCGTGCTCGGGCATCGCATTCCGGCTCTCCGGCCCGACCGCGCAGCCGCATCTCGAGACACTGTGGAAACGCGAGATGCCGATGGGCTCGTACCGGCCTGCGTGGCTGCCGTGCTCGCTCGAGACCGGCGAACGCGTGAACGCGCTCGCGTTCGTGATGCGCCGCGACGCACCGACCTATACGGGCAAGCTGCCCGACCCCGTCGTGAAGGAAGTGTTCGGCTGCGCGGCCGGCCGCTACGGCACGACGCTCGACTACGTGAGCCGCACGGTCGACGCGCTGCGCGCGAGCGGCATCCCCGACCGCGCGCTGGAAGGGCTGCTGGCGCGATGCCGGTGATCCCGCTGATCCCGCCCGACGCGCGGCCCGCCGCCATGCGACACCGCTCAGCCAGCGCATCCCGCGCATCCGCACGAGGACACACCCGATGAAACCGTCACGCTGGTCGCGTTGCAGGATCGCCGCGCTGCTCGTCGCCGCGAGCGTCGCGCTGTCCGGCTGCGGCATACTCGGCTGCGGCGGCGCCGCGACCAACGGCGCGGCTGCCGGCGGCTGCTCGGCGGGCATGCGGTTCTGAGCGGCGCGCCGGCGGCGCCCGCCTGCGGCAGAATGCCGCCGTCACGGCCGATTTCCCGCGTCGGGCCGCGCCGCGCTTCCCGCCACCGTTTTTTGGCCGCCACGCCCCGCCGACCCTTTCTGCGATAGGATGGACCCGAAGACGACGCCGCGCCCGGCGCGGCCGTCCGCGAGCGGGGCCCGCGCGAGCCGCCCATCCTGGCCGTGCGGCCGGGGTGACACGGTCGCGTCGTGCCCTTGGTGTATCCTTGCCTACTCCGTGACCGCGCGCTCCGGCATGACCCGGGCGCACCACCATGAACGATTCGTATCCCAGTCGTAAGCCAACCGACAAACCGCAAGAAAAGCGCTCGCTGCTCGAGCGCCTGACCGACTTCATCTCGCCCGAGCCCGAATCCCGCGGCGAGCTGCTGGAAATCCTCCAGGACGCCCACGAACGCAACCTGATCGACGCCGATTCGCTGTCGATGATCGAAGGCGTGTTCCAGGTCTCCGATCTGTGCGCCCGCGACATCATGGTGCCGCGCGCGCAGATGGACGCGATCAACATCGCCGACAAGCCCGAGGATTTCATCCCGTTCGTCCTCGAAAAGGCGCACTCGCGCTATCCCGTGTTCGAGGAGAACCGCGACAACGTGATCGGCGTGCTGCTCGCGAAGGATCTGCTGCGCTTCTACGCCGAGGAAGAGTTCGACGTGCGCGGGATGCTGCGCCCGGCCGTGTTCATTCCGGAATCGAAGCGCCTGAACGTGCTGCTGCACGACTTCCGCGTGAACCGCAACCACCTGGCGATCGTCGTCGACGAATACGGCGGCGTCGCGGGCCTGATCACGATCGAGGACGTGCTCGAACAGATCGTCGGCGACATCGAGGACGAATACGACTTCGACGAGGAAGCCGGCAACATCATCTCGGGGCCGGACGGCCGCTACCGCGTGCGCGCGCTCACCGAGATCGAGCAGTTCAACGAGGTGTTCGGCACCGATTTCCCCGACGACGAGGTCGACACGATCGGCGGGCTGATCACCCATCATTTCGGACGCGTGCCGCACCGCGGCGAGAAGCTGCAGCTCGGCAACCTCGTGTTCGAAATCCAGCGCGGCGATGCGCGCCAGGTTCATGTGCTGCTGGTGCGCCGCAACCCGCTCGCCAGCCGTCGCGCCGAAACCTCGCACGAAGACTGACCGCTCCGCGCCAGCCGCGCCTCCTTCAACCGCTCGCCCTCTTCCGCTTCACATGGACGATCCGATCCCGTCCCGCCCGGCTGGCGGCCTTCTCGCGCCGGCGCCCGGCCGCGCGCTGCCGCGCTGGCACTATCCGGCCGCGCTGCTCGCCGGCGCGGCCAATACGCTCAGCTTCGCGCCCACGCCGCATGGCGGCTGGCTGCAACTCGTCGTATTCGTCTGGTTTTTCGCACAGCTGACGCGCACGTCGAGCTGGCGCGGCGCCGCGCTCACCGGTGGCGCGTTCGGCTTCGGCAACTTCATCACCGGCGTCTGGTGGCTCTACATCAGCATGCACGTGTATGGCGAGATGGCTGCGCCGCTCGCGGGCGGCGCGCTCGTGCTGTTCTCGCTGTACCTGTCGCTGTACCCGGCGTTCTCGGCCGGACTGTGGTCGTTCTGTGCGGGGCATGCGTGGCACCGCCGCGAGCCCGACCCGCGGCCGTTCTCGCCGACCTGGCACGGCGCGTTTGCATTCGCGAGCGCGTGGGCGCTCGGCGAATGGCTGCGCGGCACCGTGTTCACCGGCTTTCCGTGGCTCGGCAGCGGCTACCCGCAGGTCGACGGCCCGTTCGCGGGCTTTGCGCCGGTCGTCGGCGTGTACGGGATCGCGTGGGTGCTCGCGCTGTTCGCCGCGCTGGTCGTGCAGGCGCTCGTCGCCGCGCGCCCGTCGCCGGGGCGTGACAGCGGCGCCGCACCGGGCGGCAACGCCCGCGTGCGCATCGCCGCGCCGGCCGGCATCGCCGTCGCGCTGGTCGCGGCCGGCGTCGGGCTGTCGCAGGTCACGTGGACCGTGCCTGCGAACGCGCCGCTCACCGTGCGGCTGCTGCAGGGCAACGTGAAGCAGGACATCAAGTTCGAGCAGGAAGGCATCGACGCGGCGATCAAGATGTACCAGCAGATGATCGTCGAGAAGCCGGCCGACCTGATCGTCACGCCCGAGACCGCGATCGCGGTGATGATCCAGGAGCTGCCCGAACCGTTCGCCGTCGCGATCCGCAAGTTCAGCGACACGACCGGTTCGGCCGTGCTGTTCGGCGCGGTCGGCGCGTCGGTGACCGAGGACGGCCACTACGTCGACTACACGAACAGCCTGTACGGCGTGACGCCGAATTCGCGCGACATCTATCACTACGACAAGCACCACCTCGTGCCCTTCGGCGAATTCATCCCGTGGGGCTTCCGGTGGTTCGTCAACCTGATGAAGATGCCGCTCGGCGACTTCGCGCGCGGCGCGCCGGTGCAGAAGCCGTTCCTCGTGCACAACCAGCCGGTGATGGCCGATATCTGCTACGAGGACTTGTTCGGCGAGGAAATCGCCGCGACGATCCGCGACAACCCGCAGCCGCCCGGCGTGCTCGTCAACGTGACGAACCTCGCGTGGTTCGGCGACACGATCGCGCTCGACCAGCACCTGCAGATCGCGCGGATGCGCTCGCTCGAAACGGGCCGGCCGATGCTGCGCTCGACCAATACCGGGATGACGGCCGCGATCGACGCGCACGGCCGCGTGCTCGGCCAGTTGAAGCCGTTCACGATCGGCTCGCTCGACGTGCGGATCGAAGGCACGAGCGGCTTCACGCCGTACGTGACGAGCGGCAACAACATCGTGCTCGCGGTGTCGCTGGTGCTGCTCGCGTTCGGCTTCACGTTCGGGCCCGGGCTGCGCCGGCGCAATGGCCGGAAGCAGCACGGCGGCGACGCAGCGAAATGACGCAGCGGACCGCCGCCGCGCGCGGTGGCCCGTGACCGCGAACCGGCCGGCCGCTCAGGCCTGCCGGTCCGATTGGTCCAGTTAGTCCAGTTGGCCCAGTTGCTCCGGCTGCGCGGCGATGCGCCGCAGATCGCGGCTGACTTCCTCCATCACCGGCGCCCACGCGCCGAACGTCGGCTGCCGGTACAACGTCGCGGTCGGATACCACGGGCTGTCCCGGCGCTCGAGCAGCCACGGCCAGTGCGGATTCACGTCGAGCAGCACCCAGGTGCGCGCGCCGAGCGCGCCGGCCAGATGCGCGACCGACGTGCACACGGTGATCACGAGATCCAGTGCGCCGATGAACGCGGCCGTATCGTCGAAGCTCGTCAATTCGGCCGTGTAGTCCTCGATCGCGAAACCGGCCGCGCGCGCGGCGGCGACGTCCGCGTCCGCACCCGGCTGCAGCGAATAGAACGTGACGCCGTCGATGCCTCGGAACGCGTCGGCATAGCGCTCGAGCCCGACGCGCCGGAACGGATTGCGCTGGTGGCCCGCACTGCCCGTCCACACGAGCCCGACCTTCAGCCGGCCGTCGCCGGCGAGCCGCGCGCGCCACGCATCACGTGCGCCCGGTTCGGCCCGCAGGTACGGCACCGAGGCGGCGAGCGTCGACGCCTCCATGCCGAGCATCAGCGGCAGGCCGATCAGCGGCACTTCGTAATCGAATGCCGGCAACGCATCGATGCCGCCGCCCGCGCCGAACACGTCCGCGTGCGCACCGAGGCTGCGCTGCATCAGCGTGCCGAGCGCCGGAAACGTATTCCACGCGAGCCGGCCGCCTTCGCGATGCACGCGCTCGGCGAGCGGCACGACGAAGCGGCAGAACTGCAGCACGTCGCCGAGCCCCTGCTCGCCCCACACCAGCAGCGTCTTGCCGGCGAGCGGCTCGCCCTGCCAGCGCGGGCCCGGCAGCGCCGGCCGGCGGCCGCGCAACTCGCCCGCGCCATCCCAGCGCGCCTCGTGGCCGCGCCAGCCGGCCGCGTGGTTGCCGCGCACGAGCTGGATGATCGCGAGATTGAAGCGGAACGACGCATCGTCGGGCGCCAGCTCGCATGCGCGCGCCGCATGGCGCTCGGCCTCGTCCCAGCGCTGCGCCTCCTTCATCGCCATCGCGACGTTGTTCATCGCGAGCGCGTTGTCGGGCGCGAGGTCGGCGAGCCGCTCGGCGCACGCGAGCGCAGCGTCCAGATCGTGCGTCGCGATCCGCGCGACGACGAGGTTGATCCATGCCTGCACGTCCCGCGGATCGTGCTTCACGGCCGCGTCGAGCAGCGCGATTTCCTCCGCGCGATCCGCGCCCGACAAGCGCAGCGCGATCGCGAGGTTGTTGCGCAGCGACGGCCAGCCGGCATCGATCGCGAGCGCCGCGCGGTACGGCGCGACCGCATCCGCGTGACGGCCGGCCATCTGCAGCGCGTAGCCGTGGTTGAAGTGCGTGGCCGCGCCCGGCTGCACGCGCACCGCGCATTCGGCGAGCGCGAGCGCGTCGGCCGTGCGCTGCCGCGCAACGAGCGTCGTCGTGAGCCGCACCAGCGCATCGGCATCGACCGCATGCAGATGGGCCGCAGCGGCCAGCCACAGATCGTGCGCGGCGCGCTCGCCGCGCGCCTGCGCGTCGGCGGCCTGCCCGAGCAGCGCGAGAAACGGCGGAAGCAGCGGAATCAGAATGTCGTTCGGGTCGTCCATGCAGTCGGCGTCGGCAAGCGGTGACGCGGCACGCGTGGCGCGCCGCAATACGCGCATCTTACCGCCCGCGCGACGCGCCGCGGCATGGGCGCCGCGCACGTACGCGCAGGCCGACGGACCGGTGCGGCGGCGCGCGCATCCGCCTTCCGGCCGCATCCGGTCGCCGATCCGGTAAAATTACGCGTTTCAGCACACTAACAAGCCGCGCCGCCGCGCGAGCCGACCCTCCGGGCCCGCCCGGAGCGCCGTCCGCAACGGAGCGCCAGCGCCACGAAGGCTCTTCATGCTTACGTTTCAGCAAATCATCCTGACGCTGCAGTCCTACTGGGACAAGCAGGGTTGCGCCCTGCTCCAGCCCATCGACATGGAAGTCGGCGCGGGCACGTCGCACGTCCACACGTTCCTGCGCGCGGTCGGCCCCGAGCCGTGGCGCGCCGCGTACGTGCAGCCGTCGCGCCGCCCGAAGGACGGCCGCTACGGCGAAAACCCGAATCGCCTGCAGCACTACTACCAGTACCAGGTCGTGCTCAAGCCGGCGCCGGAAAACATCCTCGACCTGTACCTCGGCTCGCTCGAGGCGCTCGGCTTCGACCTGAAGCAGAACGACGTGCGCTTCGTCGAGGACGACTGGGAAAACCCGACGCTCGGCGCGTGGGGGCTCGGCTGGGAAGTGTGGCTGAACGGGATGGAAGTCACGCAGTTCACGTATTTCCAGGAAGTCGGCGGCCTCGAATGCAAGCCGGTGCTCGGCGAGATCACGTACGGCCTCGAGCGCCTCGCGATGTACCTGCAGAAGGTCGAGAACGTGTACGACCTCGTGTGGACCGAGTGGGAAGAGCAAGGCCCGAACGGCCCCGAGCTGCGCCGCCTGTCGTATGGCGACGTGTACCACCAGAACGAGGTCGAGCAGTCGACCTACAACTTCGAGCACGCGAACGTCGACCTGCTGTTCACGTTCTTCAACAGCTACGAAGCGGAAGCGAAGAAGATGATCGACGCGCAGCTCGCGCTGCCCGCGTACGAGCTCGTGCTGAAGGCCGGCCATACGTTCAACCTGCTCGACGCGCGCGGCGCGATCTCGGTCACCGAGCGGGCGGCGTACATCGGCCGCATCCGCGCGCTGTCGCGTCTCGTCGCGCAGGCTTACTACGACTCGCGCGAGAAGCTCGGCTTCCCGATGCTCGGCAACCCGCCGGGCGTGCCGGGCCTCACCACCGACGCCCAGGACGCCGCGCAGCCGGCATGGGCGCCGCCGCTCAAGGTCGAACGCAAGATCGATCAGGACTGACGAGACGAGATTCAATCCAACCATGACGCACAATCATCCCGCCCCCCTGCTCGTCGAACTGCTGACCGAAGAGCTGCCGCCGAAGGCCCTCGCGCGCCTTGGCGATGCATTCGCCGAAGGCATCGCGCAACGCCTCGCGGCGCGCGACCTCATCGAAGGCGAACTCGTGTTCGAGCGCTACGCCACCCCGCGCCGCCTCGCGGTCGTCGTGCAGAACGTGCGCGCCGTCGCGCCCGACAAACAGGTCCGCGAAAAGGTCCTGCCCGTGTCGGTCGCGCTCGACGCGGAAGGCAAGCCGACGGCCCCGCTCGCGAAGAAGCTCGCGGCGCTCGGCCATCCGAACGCGTCGATCGCCGATCTCGAACGCGCGCAGGACGGCAAGGCCGAAGCGTTCTTCATCAACTACTCGGCGGCCGGCGCCACGCTCGCCGACGGCCTGCAGGCCGCGCTCGACGAAGCGCTCGCGAAGCTGCCGATCCCGAAATTCATGACGTACCAGCGCCCGGACGGCTCGGACGTGAAGTTCGTGCGCCCGGTGCATCGCCTGACGGTGCTGCACGACGACCGCGTCGTGCCCGTCACCGCGTTCGGCGTCGATGCCGGCGACACGACGCTCGGCCACCGCTTCCTGTCCGACGGCCTGGTCGCGATCCAGCATGCCCGCGCGTATGCCGACACGCTGCGCGACAAGGGCCGCGTGATCGCGCACTTCGCCGATCGCCGCGAAACGATCCGCACGCAGCTGAACGAACATGCGAACGGCGACACGGTCGTGATGCCCGAGTCGCTGCTCGACGAAGTCACGTCGCTGGTCGAATGGCCGGTCGTCTACCCGTGCCGCTTCGAGGACGAATTCCTGCAGGTGCCGCAGGAATGCCTGATCCTCACGATGCAGACGAACCAGAAGTATTTCGCGCTGACCGACGTCGCCGGCAAGCTGCGCTCGCGCTTCCTGATCGTGTCGAACATCGAGACGAAAACGCCGGGCGAGATCATCGAAGGCAACGAGCGCGTCGTGCGCCCGCGCCTCGCCGATGCGAAGTTCTTCTTCGAGCAGGACAAGAAGAAGCCGCTCGCCGACCGCGTGCCGCAGCTCGCGAACGTCGTCTATCACAACAAGCTCGGTTCGGCGCTCGCCCGCGTCGAGCGCCTCGAGGCGCTGGCCGGCGAGATCGCCCCGGCGATCGGCGCCGACACCGCGCACGCGAAGCGCGCCGCGCGCCTCGCGAAGGCCGATCTGCTGACCGACATGGTCGGCGAATTCCCGGAACTGCAGGGCACGATGGGCACGTACTACGCGCGCCACGACGGCGAAGCCGACGACGTCGCGCTCGCATGCGCCGAGCACTACCAGCCGCGCTTCTCCGGCGACGCACTGCCGACCACGCCGGTGTCGACCGCCGTCGCGCTCGCGGACAAGCTCGAAACGATCGTCGGCATCTGGGGTATCGGCCTCGCGCCGACCGGCGAGAAGGACCCGTTCGCGCTGCGCCGTCACGCACTCGGCGTGCTGCGCCTGCTGCTCGAAAAGCAGTTGCCGCTCGATCTCGTGGCGCTGCTGCGCACGGCCCACGCACGCTTTGCCGGCGTGCCGGGCGTCGCCGAGTCGACGGACGCGATCTTCGCGTTCTTCATGGATCGCCTGCGCGGCCTGCTGCGCGAGCGCGGCTATTCGGCCGGTGAAATCGACGCGGTGCTGAGCCTGAACCCGACGCGCATCGACGATCTCGTCGCGCGCCTCGACGCGGTGCGCGAATTCACGCGCCTCGCGGAAGCCGAAGCGCTCGCGGCCGCGAACAAGCGGATCTCGAACATCCTGAAGAAGTCGGAAGGCGGCGCGAACGGCGCGGTACAGCCGACGCTGCTCGTCGAGGCCGCCGAGAAGGCGCTGCACGAACAGCTCGCGGCCGTCACGCCGCACGTGCAGTCGCAGCTCGAGGCGCGTGCGTACACGGGCGCGCTGTCGGCGCTCGCCGCGCTGCGCGCGCCGGTCGACACGTTCTTCAACGACGTGATGGTCAACGCGGAAGATCCGGCCCTGCGCGCGAACCGTCTCGCGCTGCTGTCCGCGCTGCACCAGCAGATGAACTGCGTCGCCGACATCTCGAAGCTCGCCGCATAAGGGCCGCACGATGCCGACCAGTCCCAACCGAAAGCTCGTCGTCCTCGACCGGGACGGCGTGATCAACGTCGATTCGGATGCGTTCATCAAGACGCCCGACGAATGGATCGCGCTGCCCGGCAGCTTCGAGGCGATCGCCCGGCTCAACCACGCGGGCTACCGCGTGGTCGTCGCGACCAACCAGTCCGGCATCGGTCGCGGGCTGTTCGACATGGCCGCGCTCAACGAGATGCACCTGAAGATGCATCGCGCGGCGGCCGCGGTCGGCGCGCGCATCGACGCGGTGTTCTTCTGCCCGCACACGGCCGAGGATCACTGCGACTGCCGCAAGCCGAAACCGGGCATGATGCAGATGATCGCCGAGCGCTTCGAGATCGATCCCGCTCACACGCCGGTCGTCGGCGATTCGCTGCGCGACCTGCAAGCCGGCGTCGCGGTCGGCTTCCAGCCGCACCTCGTGCTGACCGGCAAGGGCAAGAAGACGCTCGCCGCGGGCAATCTGCCGGACGGCACGAAGGTCCACGACGACCTGCGCGCGTTTGCGCTCGATTTTCTTTCACACGAACACGAGTGATGCGGCTGCCGCGCGCATCCTCCCCAACGCCAGACTCACGCCGATGCGCTTCGTCCGCTCCCTGCTGCTGCTGATCTACTTCATCCTGTACACGGTGCCGTACGCCACCGCGTGCTTCATCGCGTTCCCGTTCATGCGCCCCGACGCGCGCTACTGGATGGCGGCCGGCTGGTGCAAGTCGACGCTGTGGGTCGTGCGCTGGCTGAACGGCATCCGCTACCGGATCGAAGGGTTCGAGAACCTGCCCGACGGCCCGGCCGTGCTGCTGTCGAAGCACCAGTCCGCGTGGGAAACGCTCGCGTTTCCGGCGCTGATGCCGAAGCCGCTGTGCTATGTGTTCAAGCGCGAGCTGCTGTACGTGCCGTTCTTCGGCTGGGCGCTCGGGCTGCTGCACATGGTCAACATCAACCGCAAGGAAGGCAAGAACGCGTTCGCGTCGGTGATCCGCCAGGGCAAGAAGCGCCTGTCGGAAGGCGCATGGATGATCATGTTCCCCGAAGGCACGCGCACGCCGGTCGGCAAGCAGGGCAAGTACAAGACGGGCGGCGCGCGCTTCGCGATCGAAACCGGCACGCCGGTCGTGCCGATCGCGCACAATGCAGGTCGTGTGTGGCCGCGCAACTCGTTCACGAAATTCCCTGGCGTCGTCACGGTGTCGATCGGCAAGCCGATCGCGAGCGAAGGGCTGACGCCCGACGCATTGAACTCGCAGGTCGAAGCGTGGATCGAAGCGGAAATGCGCCGCATCGATCCCGATGCGTATCGTCAGGCGGGCAACGCCGGCACCCGCGATGCCGCGCGCGCCTGACGCCCCGGACTGCAGCCGTTGCGTACGACAAAAAGAAGCGAACTGATGAAACAGCGTCCGCGGCCACGGCCTGCCGTCGTGGCCCTCGATCATCGCCAGATGGATCTGCCGCTCTTCGACGGGCCGGCCGCTGCGCCGTCGGCGCCTGCCGCCCCGCCGGCACCGCCCGAAGCCGCCCCCGCCGCGCCGCTCGATCCGGGCCGGGCGCCCGATCGCTCGCGGGTGCGCACGTTCGCGCTCGACAGTCGCGTGCTCGAATACCGGCTGAAGCGCTCGGCGCGCCGCACGATCGGCTTCACGATCGACGGCAGCGGGTTGTCGATCACCGCGCCGCGCTGGGTCACGCTCGCCGATATCGAAGCGGCGATCGCCGAGAAACAACGCTGGATCTTCGCGAAGCTCGCGGAGTGGAAGACGCGCACCGAGCAGCGCGCGCTGCCGCAAATCGACTGGCGCGACGGCGCGCAGCTGCCGTATCTCGGCAAGACGGTGACGATCGCGCTCGGCGCGGGCGCCGTCGCGTTCGACGCCGATGCGCTGCGGCTGTCGCTGCCGCTGCCCGTGCAGGCCGACATGCAGCAGATCAAGGATCGCGTGCAGGGCTGGCTGCAGGGCGAAGCGAAACGCATCTTCGGCGAACGCCTCGTGGTCTACGCGGAAAAGCTCGGCGTCACGTATTCGATGTATGCGCTGTCGTCAGCCGCGACGCGCTGGGGCAGCTGCTCGAGCGACGGCAAGATCCGCCTGAACTGGCGGCTGATTCATTTCCCGATGTCGATCATCGACTACGTCGTCGCGCACGAGCTGTCGCACCTGCGCGAGATGAACCACAGCCCGGCCTTCTGGCAGACCGTCGAATCGATCTTCCCCGAGTTCCGTGAAGCGCGGCACACGCTCAAGCATCACCCGCCCGAGCTGCTGCCGTCGCTTTGACGCGCACGACTTCGGCGCCAACGAAAAAGGGCGATGCGGATTATCCCGCATCGCCCTTTTTCGCTGCCGCGGCGCACATCGCACGCCGCGGCCCGGTTCGTCCGGCGCTTACTTCTTCTGGATGAACTCGATCTTGTAGCCGTCCGGATCCTCGACGAACGCGATCACGGTCGTGCCGTGCTTCATCGGGCCCGCCTCGCGCGTAACCTTGCCGCCTTGCGCCTTGATCTTCTCGCAGGCCGCGTACGCATCGTCGACCGCCACCGCCAGATGGCCGAAGCCGTTGCCGAGATCGTAGGACGGCGTCTCCCAGTTGTGGGTCAGCTCGATCACGGTGCCCGTGCTCTCGTCTTCGTAGCCGACGAACGCGAGCGTGAACTTGCCTTCCGGATAATCCTCGCGGCGCAGCAGCTTCATGCCGAGCAATTCGGTGTAGAACTTGATCGAGCGGTCGAGATCGCCGACTCGCAGCATCGTATGCAGCAAACGCATGTGTTGTACTCCTGTGGGGACTTTCCAGAACCGGAAATTCTACCGGAGTCGGGTGAAATTCGCCGAGGGCGCCTGGCCGGGGGCGCAGCCGATGCAGCGTGTCGGCTGCACCGGCGCGAGCAAGAGTGCAGCGGCGAAAACGGCACGATCCGGCTCGCCCGATCACCGCGCCGATCGGGTAACATCCTTCCACTTCGCACCAAAAGCGGGCATGCGAGCCGCCGCCCGACCGCGACCACCCTCTTTCGTTGCCGCCACACTGCCGTGCGAAACCGCCGATTCGAGCGCGCCGGACGCGCCGCCCGCCCTACCTCGTTGCCGCCATGCCCGCCCCACGAGGCGCGCCGATGACCGCGCTTGCCGCCGCCCCCGTGCGCCGCACCCTCGATACACGCGCCGTCGGCCTGATGTTGCTGCTGTGCGCGATCTGGGGCTTCCAGCAGGTCGCGATCAAAAGCACGAACGCCGCGATCGCGCCGATGTTCCAGGCCGGGCTGCGCTCGGCGATCGCCGCGCTGCTGCTATGGGGCTGGGCGCGCTCGCGCGGCACGCCGCTGTTTCAGGCGGACGGCACGTTCGGTGCGGGGCTCGCGGCCGGTGCGCTGTTCGCCGGCGAATTCATCTGCGTGTTCTTCGGGCTGACGCTGACGAGCGCGTCGCACATGGCGATCTTCCTGTACACGGCGCCGTGCTTCACCGCGCTCGGCCTGCACCTGTTCGCACCGGGCGAGCGGCTGCAGCGCGCGCAATGGGCCGGCATCGGCCTCGCATTCGCCGGCATCGCGCTCGCGTTCGCGGACGGCTTCCTGAAGCCGCGCATGCCCGGCGCGTCCGTGCTGGCCGGGCTCGCCGGCGACGCGCTCGGCATCCTCGGCGGCGCGATGTGGGCCGCGACGACGGTCGTCGTGCGCGCGACGGCGCTCGCACGGGCCAGCGCGAGCAAGACGCTGTTCTACCAGCTCGCGGTATCGGCGCTCGTACTGGTCGCGCTCGCCGCGCTGTGCGGCCAGATGTCGTTCGCGCACGTCACGCCGCTCGCGCTGGCGAGCCTCGCTTACCAGTCGGTGATCGTCGCGTTCGTCAGCTACCTGTCGTGGTTCTGGCTGCTGACGCGCTACAGCGCGTCCCGGCTGTCCGTCTTCACGTTCCTGTCACCGCTGTTCGGCGTCGCGTTCGGCGTGCTGCTGCTCGGCGAATCGGTCGGCTGGCGCTTCATGTCGGCGGCCGCGCTCGTGCTGATCGGCATCGCGCTCGTCAACGCGCCGCCGCGCCGGCGGGCGTGACGGCCGGCGCAACACGCGCGGGCAATAAAAAAGGCTGCCGGTCGGGCAGCCCTCTTCGATACGGCCGGTGGTGGGCTCGCGCCACGCGCGTCCGTCATCCGGCCTTGCGCAGCGCCGCCAGTGCCTGCGCGACGCCGACGTATTCGGCCACGCTCACGTCCTCCGCCCGGCGCGCGAGATCGAAGCCGAGCGCATCGAAATCGATCGTCTCGCGGTAGTCGCCGAGCGTATTGCGCAGCATCTTGCGACGCTGCGAGAATGCGGCCGTGACGATTTCTCCGAGCAGCACCGGATCGACGTCCGGCAGTTCGTGCGGCTCGTACGGAATCATCCGGACGATCGCCGAATCGACCTTCGGCGGCGGCTGGAACGATTCCGGCGGCACGTCGAGCATCTTTTCCATCACGTAGCGGTACTGCAGCATCACGGACAGCCGCGAAAACGCCTTCGTGCCCGGCTCCGCGACCATCCGCTCGACGACTTCGTTCTGCAGCATGAAATGCTGGTCGATGACCGCATCGGCGAACGTCATCAGGTGAAACAGCAGCGGGCTGGAAATGTTGTACGGCAGGTTGCCGACGATCCGCAGCGACGGCTTGTCGCCGGGCGCCGCGAGCGAGCGGAAGTCGAACGCGAGCGCGTCGCCCGCGTGCAGCTCCAGCAGCGCGCCGAAGCGTTGCTGCAGGCGCCCGATCAGGTCGCGGTCGAGCTCGACCGCGTGCAGCGGCGACTCGGGCGTCGCGAGACGCTCGATCAGCGGCCCGGTCAGCGCGCCGAGCCCCGGGCCGATCTCGACCATCCGCTGGCCGCGCGCGGGGCCGATCGTCGCGACGATCGAGTCGATCACGCCGTGATCGACGAGGAAGTTCTGCCCGAAGCGCTTGCGCGCGAAATGGCCTTGGTGCTGTCTGCTGTTCGACATCGACTGAATGAAACGAAAAATACGACGAATGGGGTAAACCGGCAGCGTCAGGCTGCGCGGCGATGGCGCGCCATCGTGACGGCCGTATCGAGCGCGGCGATCATGCTGCCCGGTTCCGCGCGGCCCGTGCCGGCCAGATCGAGTGCGGTGCCGTGATCGACCGAGGTGCGGATGATCGGCAGCCCGAGCGTCACGTTGATGCCCTCGCCGAACGTCGCGTACTTCAGCACGGGCAGACCCTGGTCATGGAACATCGCGAGCACGCAATCGGCATCGGCCAGATGGCGCGGCTGGAACAGCGTGTCGGCCGGATACGGGCCGCGCGCGTCGATGTGTTGCGCGTTCGCGCGGGCCAGTGCCGGCGAGATCACGTCGATCTCCTCGCGGCCGAGATAACCGTTCTCGCCCGCGTGCGGGTTCAGGCCCGTCACGAGGATGCGCGGTGCGGCGAGACCGAAGTCGCGCCGCAGGTCGCGATCGATGATCGCGAGCGTCTCGACGAGCCCGTCGATCGTCAGCGCGGCCGATACGTCCTTCAGCGGCAGGTGCGTGGTCGCGAGGGCGACACGCAGCGGCCGGTGGCCGGTGCCGGCCAGCATCATCACGACGCGCGGCGTATGCGTGCGCTCGGCCAGGTATTCGGTATGACCGGTGAACGGCACGCCCGCATCGTTGATCGTGCTTTTCTGCAGCGGCGCGGTGACGATCGCGTCGTACCGGCCCGCCAGCGCGCCGTCGATCGCCGCGTCGAGCAAGCCGAGCACGTACCGGCCGTTCGCCGCGTCCAGCTTGCCCGCCTGCGCGGGCACGGCCAGCGCGTGATGCGCGACCGACACCTGCGCGCCGCCGGCCAGCGTGGCCGGGTCGGCGCCGACCGCCGCGGCCCGCGCGTCGAGAAGCGCCGCATCGCCGAGCACGGTGAAATGCGCATCGGGCCAGCGCTGCGCGGCGTCACGCAGCGCCTGCACGGTCAACTCCGGGCCGACTCCCGCGGGTTCGCCGGTCGTGATCGCGATCTGCAGCGCGGGCGTGGTCATTGATGCTCGCTCAGTTCGCCGGGCCGACGCCGCCGATCTTGTACTGCACGTACGACGAGTCGCGCAGCTCGCGCAGCCAGTCGGCATACGCCTGCTCGGCCTTGCGCTGGCCGATCGCCTGGCGGGCGATGTCCATCTGCTGCTGCACCGACCCTTCCGCCTCGCGGCGGTTCAGCACCTGGATCAGGTGGTAGCCGTATTCGGTACGAATCGGCTGGCTGATCTGGCCGTCCTGCAGGTTGTTCATCGCGCGCTCGAATTCCGGCACGGTCTCGCCCGGGCTGATCCAGCCGAGATCGCCGCCCTGCGACGCGGAACCGTCCTGCGAATAGGTACGCGCGAACTTCGCGAAATCGCCGCCGGCCTCGACCTGGTTGCGGATGTCGACCAGTTGCTGGCGCGCCTGGCCTTCGGACTTGCCTTCGCCGACGCGCAGCAGGATATGGCGCACGTGCGTCTGGACGATCTTCGGCGCCGCGGCGCTCGCGCCCTGGCTCTGGCGGCGATCGACGAGGCGCACGATCTCGAAGCCGTCCGGCACGCGGATCAGCGTCGGGTTGACCTGGCCCGGGCGCAGCTTCGACGCGGCGTCGACGACGTCGGCCGGCAGCGCGCTCGGCGACTTGAAGCCGAGATCGCCGCCCTTCTTCGCGTCGTTCGCTTCGGAGTTGTTCTTCGCGAGGCGCTCGAAATCGGCGCCCGACTTCGCCTGCTGCAGCAGCGCGTCGGCCTTCTTCTGCGCGGCTTCGATGTCGGCCTGCGGCGCGTTGGTGGGCGCCTTGATGAAGATGTGCTGGAAGCGCAGGTCCTGCTGCTGCGACGCGTTCGGCCCGCGCTGGCTCGCGATGTAGTTCGCGACCTCGGCGTCCGACACCGTGATCTTGCCGTCGACCTCGCGCTCGCGCAGCTTCGACAGCATCAGCTCGGTACGCGCGTCGTTCGTGAAGATGCTCCAGGGCACGCCTTGCGCCTCGAGGCGCCCGCGGTACTGGTCGAGCGTCATCCCGTTCGCCTGCGCGAGACGCTGCAGCGTGGCCTGCACGGTCGCGTCGTCGATACGGATTCCGTCGTCCTTGGCCTTCTGCACCTGGATACGTTCGAGCACCATCTGGTTCAGCACCTGCGCGCGCAGCTGGTCGGCCGGCGGCACCGGCGCGTTCTGCTGCTGCAGCCGGCGCGCGATCAGGCCGACGCGCTGGTCGAGTTCGCGGCCCGTGATCACGTCGTTGTTGACGACCGCGACGACTTCGTCGGCGAGCTGCGCACCTTGCGAACCGAGCGCCTGCGCCGCGGCCGGCGCGGCGACGAGCAGCGCGGCGGACGCGGCGAGGCTGGACACGACTGCCGCGAAACGAAGGGTTTTCTTCATTGCCACTGGAACTCCATTGAAATCGTGCTGACCGGTGCAGACATGCCGGCGTTACTCGTAGTTGCTGAAGCGGGACATCGGCGGCGGCGGCGGCGGCAACGGCGTGTAGCCCGGCACCCCGGCGCGGAATGCGGACACGAGGCCGTTGTCGACGGTCGACAAGCCCTTGAGCGTCAGCTGCATCATGAATCGCGTCGACGAGTTCTGCTGTCCCGACGAATTGATGCCGTTCGCGGCCCGCTGCACCCCGACCCCGAGCGCCCAGCAATCCGCGTCGTATTGTAAGCCGACCAGACCGTCGACCACGCGATCTCCGGCGAGGTCGTAGTTGAAACGGCCGATCGCATACAGGCGGCGCGTGAGCGGCCATTGCGCGGACACCAGGAACTGGTTGATCGGCTGGTTGTCGAGCGTGGTGTTCGCTCGCGTATAGCGGTAGCCGACGTTGATCACGCGGCGCTCGCCCGGGCTGTAGCCGAAACCGACGCTCGACTTCACGAGCTGGTTGTTGTTCTGGTTGTACTGGAACGCCGTCTCGGACATGAAGCCCGAGCCGAGCTTCAGCGCGGCGCCGACGATCAGGTCGGAGTGGCGCGCCAGCACGGCGGCCTGCCCGGGGTTCAGCGTGACGCGCTGATCGGCGAAGTAGTACTGCTGCGCGATCACGAAGCGCGCGCGCTCGTCGCCGGTGCGCGGATCGATGAAGCGCGACGTCAGGCCGGCCGTGATCCGGTTCGCATCGGCGATCCGGTCGTTACCGACGAACGTGTTCGGCTGGTAGATCTCCGCGAGGCCGAAGTCCGATTCCGCGGTGTCGAACAGCGGCGCGTTCGACTGGTCGCGATACGGCGTGTACACGTAGTACAGGCGCGGCTCGAGGGTCTGGATGAAATCCTGGCCGAACAGGCGCACCGAGCGATCGAAGATCAGGCCCGTGTCGAAGGTCACGGTCGGGATCGACTCGGTGAAGCGCTTCGGGCTGTTCGGCGTGGTCGACGACAGGTAGTTCAGGTCGTACGACGCGAAGTGGTACTGGACCTTCGGCACGACGAAGTAGCCGGGACCGTACACGCCGTACGAGATGTACGGGTTGAAGACGATCCGGTCGCCTTCGGTCGCATCGGCGGTCGTGATGCGGAACCGCGAATAGTCGGCTTCCGCGCCGAAGTCGAACCCGCCGACGTTGTACTTCGTGTACTTCACGTTCAACTGCGGCTCGCGGCTGTACGGCGCGATCGACGGCGGCAGCGTCTGCCAGTGCTGGTAGCGCGCGAGCACCGACCACGGGCCGTTGTTGTACGTGAGGCCCGCTTCCTGCTGGTACAGCGTCTGCGTCCCGTTGATGAACTGGTTCGCCGAGCCGAGGTCTTCGGGATACGTGTTGTCCGAGACCTTGTTGTAATAGACGTAGCCGCCGAAGCCGCCGCCGAAGTTCTGCTGGTGCTGCCAGTAGATCGCGTAGCGGTTGCGGTGCGCGAGCCGGTCATCCGGCAGGTAATTGGCCGTAAACGTGCCCGAATACGACGGCGACAGATAGCGGAACGTCGCTTCGGTCATCACGCCGCGCCGCGAGATGATGCGGGGCGTGAGCGTCAGGTCGCGGTTCGGCGCGATGTTGAAGTAGTACGGCAGCGACAGCTCGAAGCCGTTGCTCGAGTTCATCGAGAACGTCGGCGGCAGCAGGCCGCTGCGCCGCTCGCCCGACAGCGGGAACGTCATCCACGGGCTCGCGAAGATCGGCACGCCCTGGAAGAACAGCACGCCGTTGCGCGCGGTGCCTTCGTCGGCGCCCGTATCGAAATCGAAGCGGCTGCCCTTGATGTACCACGCGGGGTTCGTCGAGCACTGGCACGCCGTGTACGTGCCGTTGACGAACACCGAGCGCTCGTTGTCGACCATGTCGACACGCTCCGCGCTGCCCGACCCGCCCGTCACGTTGAAGTGATACTTCGGCGCGGTCATGAAGCCCTGGTTCGCTTCGATCTTCAGGTGCGCCTCGGGCCCGGCGAACGACGTGCCGCCATTGATCACCTTGACCTGGCCGTACGCATCGGCCATGTCGGTATCCTGATCGTAGTGGATCGCGTCGGCCTTCACGACGGCGTCGCCGCGCCGTAGCTCGGCCGAGCCCTTCGCGGCGAGATCCTGCTCGGCGGTGCCGCTCGTATGGTCGGCGATCACGAAGGCGGCCGGCTTCGCGCCGTCCTTCAGCGGATGATCCTCGAGCTGGGGCGCGAGACGCAGATCCCACGGCGAGTCGAGCGGCTGCGGCTGCGCAGCCGCGCCCGACAGCTGCGCATACGACACGGCCGGCACGAGGCCGGGCACGGCCAGGAGCGCGAGCGCGAGCCGCCGTTTGCGCGGCGCCCCGTCACCGGGGAAAACATTCGGGAATAGCGGTTTGGGCGGCATCTATCGTTTGGCGAATCGCCCCTTGTCAACCGCGCCTGCACGGCACCTCGCGCGCGGCGGCCGCGCCGTCGAGCCGCGACTGCGGCTCTTCGCAAACCGGGGAGGCGATCGGGCGGACGGCGCGACAGGCGGCGGGCCTGCACGGCGGAAGCTGACGCGGGGCGCGTCAAAAAAGTCGTGGGGTATTATATGGCAAGACGTTCCCCCCTCCGCCGAGTTTCATGACGCCCCCATCCGCCGCATCCCAGCCCGACGCCCGCCTCGACGCGCTCACCGCGTGGCTGCACCCGCTCGCCGAGCGCTACGCCCTCGACCTGTCGACCCTCGCGCCCGCCTCGTCGGACGCCAGTTTCCGCCGCTATTTCCGCGTCGCGTCGGCCGCGAGCCCCGGCGGCACGCTGATCGCGGTCGATGCGCCGCCGCCCGAGAAGTGCCGCGAGTTCGTCCAGGTCGCGCAGTTGCTCGCCGCGGCCGGCGACCACGTGCCCGACGTGCTGGCCCACGATTTCGACGCGGGCTTCATGCTGGTGACCGACCTCGGCCGCACGTCGTACATCTCGGTGCTCGATCCGGCCGACCCGGCCGCCGCACGCCCGCTGATGCGCGCCGCGCTCGATGCGCTGATCCGCTTCCAGCTCACGTCGAAACCGGACGTGCTGCCGCCGTTCGACGAAGCGTTCCTGCGCCGCGAAATGGAGCTGCTGCCCGAATGGTTCGTCGGCCGCCACCTCGGCAAGCCGGTCACCGACGCGATGCGCGGCACGCTCGACCGCACCTTCGCGCTGCTGGTCGCGAGCGCGCACGCGCAGCCGCAGGGTTTCATGCTGCGCGACTTCATGCCGCGCAACCTGATGGTCTGCGAGCCGAACCCCGGCGTGCTCGACTTCCAGGACGCCGTGTACGGGCCGCTGACGTACGACGTCGTGTCGCTGCTGCGCGACGCGTTCATCAGCTGGGACGAGGAGTTCGAGCTCGACTGCTTCGCGTATTACTGGGAAAAGGCGAAAAAGGCCGGCCTGCCGGTCGATCCGGATTTCGGCGAGTTCTACCGCCAGCTCGAATGGATGGGGCTGCAGCGCCATATCAAGATCCTCGGCCTGTTCGCGCGCATCAACTACCGCGACGGCAAGCCACACTACCTGAACGACCTGCCGCGCTTCCTGACCTATGCGCGCAAGGTCGCGCTGCGCTATCGCCCGCTCGTGCCGTTCGCGAAGCTGCTCGACGAGCTCGAGGGCAACGCGCCGGCCGACGTCGGCTATACGTTCTGACCGTTCTCACGCCCAGTCGAACATGAGCACTACCCTGACCACGGCGATGATCTTCGCCGCCGGACGCGGCGAGCGGATGCGCCCGCTGACCGACACCCGCCCGAAACCGCTGCTCGAAGTCGGCGGCAAGCCGCTGATCGTGTGGCAGATCGAGGCGCTCGCGCGGGCGGGCATCGAGACGATCGTGATCAACCACGCGTGGCTCGGCGAGCAGATCGAGGCGGCGCTCGGCGACGGCTCGCGCTGGGGCGTACGGCTCGCGTATTCGGCCGAAGGCGACGCGCTGGAGACCGCGGGCGGCATCGCGCAGGCGCTGCCGCTCATCGAGCGCGACGGGCAGCCGGCCGTGTTCGCGGCCGTCAGCGGCGACGTGTACTGCGCGTTCGACTACCGGACGCTCGCGCCGCGCGCCGCCCGGATGGCCGCGCTCGACACGCCGGCGATGCACCTGGTGATGGTGCCGAACCCGCCGTTCCACCCGGCCGGCGACTTCGCGCTCGGTGACGACGGTCGTCTGGCGCTCGACGGTGCCGCGCGCTTCACGTTCGGCAACATCGGCCTGTACGACACGCGGATGTTCCGCGATCTCGAGCCCGGCACGCGGCGCGCGCTGACGCCGTACTATCGAGCGGCGATCGAAGCCGGCCACGCGACCGGCGAACTGTACGAAGGGATCTGGGAGAACGTCGGCACGCCCGCACAGCTCGGTGAGCTGGATCGAAAATTCAAAGATTCGTTGAACTCGAACTAAATCGCTCCTTTGTGCACACCAATTTGAGACAACCTCGTAACGCTAGAATAGCAGTAAGCTTATAATCACCTCCTCCATCGAGGAAGCCTTCATGATCGTCACTCATCTCAAATTAAAAAATTGGCGCAATTTTCGCGAGGTTGACGTTCCACTACGTGACCGCACCTACCTCCTCGGAGCAAACGCTTCCGGGAAATCGAATCTGCTCGATGCATTTCGGTTTCTGAGAGATGTGAGCAAGCCACAAGGCGGCGGGCTGCAAAAGGCCATTCACGATCGCGAGGGAATTCAGAAGCTCCGCTGCCTGCATGCACGCAGGGACCCAGAAGTTAGCATCGAAGTCCACGTCGCCGAAAATGTTGACGACGACAAACCCCTCTGGCGATATATATTGGGATTTAAACCCGAAGGGAAAGGCGCCCAACGTACACTAATTTCGATAGAGCAAGTATGGCAAGGTGAAAAATGTTTATTGAACCGGCCAGATGAGAACGACAAAAAGGACGCAGTCCGTTTAACACAGACAGCCCTCGAACAAATCCAGGGCAATGCAAAGTTCCGCGAACTCGCAGCATTCTTCGCAGAAACGACGTATCTGCATCTCGTTCCTCAACTACTCAAGTATGGCGACAAAATTGGCGGACAACGTCTCGAAGAAGATCCTTTTGGACAAGGCTTCCTTGAGCGCATCGCGAAAACGCCCGAAAAAACGCGCGACTCACGCTTAAAAAAAATTGGCGCCGCTTTAGAGTTGGCTGTCCCTCAGTTCAAAGAACTTCGCTTCGCCCCTGACAAAATAAATGGCCGACCGCATTTGGAAGCGAAATATTCGCACTATCGACCGAATGCCGGATGGCAGCGTGAAGAGCAGTTTTCAGATGGCACCCTGCGATTACTAGCGCTTCTATGGGTGCTCCTTGAGGGTGATTCCTTACTGCTGCTAGAGGAACCGGAGCTATCTCTAAACGACGCCATTGTCCGCGAAATCCCTCGACTACTGCATCGCATTCAACGAGATAGAAAGCGGCGCCCCAGACAAGTGCTGATTAGCACGCACAGTGAAGCACTGCTGAGCAATCCTGCTATCGACGGCCGAGGAGTTCTGCTACTTGAGCCCGCGCAAGAGGGAACTCGTGTTCGGCCTATCAATGCACAGGAAGAATTTGCGCTTAAAAATGGGCTATCGGTCGCAGAAGTAGTGCTTCCTAAAACGCACCCCAAAACCGCCGAACAATTGGGACTGTGGCAATGACGTGGCTAGTTATAGCAACGGAAGATGAGGTAAGCGAGCAGATCGGAAAACGTTTGGCACAGGAGGCCGGCCTTGAGGTCGGTCTTTGTATAGGCAAGCAGGGCAATGGATATTTAAGGAAGCGCATTCCAAACCTATGCCAAATGTCCGAGCAGCACCCCGTTTTATTGATCACGGATCTTGATCAGATCGCCCATCCGCAAATTTTGATCAAGGAATGGCTCGGCACGAAAAAACCATCCAAGAATTTAGTGTTCAGAGTCGCGGTTCGCGAAATTGAGTCCTGGATACTTGCTGACCATGTAGCCATGCGAACGTTGCTGGGGCCTAAGGTTTCGAAACTTCCGCAAACCCCCGACGAACTAGCAGACCCTAAGCAGGCGTTGCTAGCATTGGCTCAGAAAGCGCACCGCGACGTACGGGACGACTTAGTTGTTTCCCAAGGCAGCGTCTCCTCGCAAGGCTTTGGGTACAACGCTCGACTAAGCCAATTGATCAGCACTGTATGGTGTCCGGAGAGAGCGTCCGCGCGTTCGCCAAGCCTGTCACGTGCTCGCGCTAGGCTGCAAACGCTGGCCTAGACGGATACGCTGCTGCTCAATAGCCCGCTGGATGCTCGGCTTGCTCGCGGTTCCGCTGTTGCAGCGCCCACATCTGCGCATACAGCCCGTCGGCGCGCACGAGTTCGTCGTGCGTGCCGCGCTCGACGATCCGCCCGTGGTCCATCACGAGGATCTGCTGCGCGTGCACGACCGTCGACAGCCGGTGCGCGATCACGAGCGTCGTGCGATGCCGCGCGATCTGGTCGAGTTCGTGCTGGATCGCTCGCTCCGAGCGCGAATCGAGCGCCGACGTCGCTTCGTCGAACAGCAGCACCGGCGGGTCCTTCAACAGCGTGCGCGCGATCGCGACGCGTTGCTTCTCGCCCCCCGACAGCTTCAGCCCGCGCTCGCCCACCGGCGTGTCATAACCCTTCGGCAAAGTTTCGATGAAATCGTGGATGTGCGCGGCGCGCGCGGCCGCGACCACCTCGTCGCGGGTCGCCGTCGGCCGGCCGTACGCGATGTTGTAGTAGATCGAGTCGTTGAACAGCACGGTGTCCTGAGGCACGATCCCGATCGATGCGCGCAGCGATTCCTGCGTGACGTCGCGGATGTCCTGACCGTCGATCCGGATCGCACCGCCCGTCTCGCGGTCGAGATCGTAAAAGCGGAACAGCAGCCGCGACAGCGTCGATTTCCCCGAACCGCTGTGGCCGACCACCGCGGTCGTCGTGCCGGCCTCGATCGTAAACGTCACGTCGTGCAGGATCTGCCGCGACGGCTCGTACGCGAAGTTCACGTGTTCGAAGCGCACCTGCGCGCCGGCCACCGCGAGCGGCGACGCATCGGGCCGGTCGGCCACTTCCTTCGGCGCGGACAGCAGCCCGAACATCCGGTCCATGTCGGTCAGGCTCTGCTTCAGCTCGCGATAGACGACGCCGAGGAAGTTCAGCGGAATGTACAGCTGCAGCATGAACGTGTTGATCAGCACGAGATCGCCGAGCGTCAGCTTGCCCGCGAGCACGCCCTGCGTCGCCCGCCACAGGATGAACACGAGGCCCGTGCCGATGATCGCCTGCTGGCCGAAGTTCAGCACCGACAGCGAGTTCTGCGAGCGGATCGCGGCCTTCCGGTAGCGCTTCAGGTTCTCGTCGTAGCGCTGCGCCTCCCACTCCTCGTTGCCGAAGTACTTCACCGTCTCGTAGTTGATCAGCGAATCGATGGCCCGCGAGTTCGCGCGCGAATCGAGCTCGTTCATCGTGCGGCGAAAATGCGTGCGCCAGTTGGTGACCTTCACGGTGAACACGATGTACGTGACCAGCGCCGCGAACGTCACGTACGCGTAGTAGGCCTCGTACTTGACCACGAAGAAGCCGAGCACGAGCCCGACCTCGACGAGCGTCGGCAGGATGCTGTACAGCGAATACGAAATCAGTTGCTGGATGCCGCGCGTGCCGCGCTCGATGTCGCGCGACATGCCGCCCGTCTGGCGTTCGAGATGAAACCGCAGCGACAGCCCGTGCAGATGCCGGAACACCTGCAGCGCGAGCTGGCGCACCGCGCTCTCGGTGACCTTCGAGAACAGGATCTCGCGCAACTCGGTAAAGAGCGACGTCGACAGCCGCACAAGCGCATACGCGACCACCAGCAGCCCGACGCCGCCCGCGAGCACGATGCCGGCCGACTGTTCGGCACGGCCGAGCGCGGTGAGCTGCTGCACGTAGGACAGATGGTCGACGATGCGCTTCATCACGACCGGCACGCCGAGGTTCGCGACCTTCGCACCGATCAGACAGCCGAGCGCGAGCGCGACGCGCCATTTGTAGGTGGTCAGGTACGGCAGCAGCGACCGGATGGTCTGCCAGTCGTTGCGAGGCCCGGTCGAAGCCGGCGCGGGCTCGCCGGAAGCAGGAAATCGGCGCATGGGGAAGGGTTCCGCGGCGGGGCTCCAACCGTGTATCGACGGCCGGCTCGCGCGCTTTCTCGTACAATTTGTGAACGTTGTATTGTCGCAGAAGCCGCTTCGCGCCGCTGCCGGCGCCCTCGCCGGCCGAGCCTGCGCGCGGCGGCTCATTTATTACAGGATGAAAGCCCCCGCCATGACCGATTCGACCCTCGAACTCCCGCAGAAGCAACCCGCGCTGCGCGTCGTCCCGCAACCGCACGACGCGAACGTCCACGGCGACGTGTTCGGCGGCTGGATCATGTCGCAGGTCGACATCGCCGGCTCGATCCCCGCAAGCCAGCGCGCGAACGGCCGCGTCGCGACGGTCGCGGTCAACTCGTTCGTGTTCAAGCAGCCGGTATTCGTCGGCGATCTGCTGAGCTTCTACGCCACCATCATGCGCACCGGCAACACGTCGATCACCGTCGACGTCGAGGTGTACGCACAGCGCATGCGCCTGATGGGCGAAGTCGTGAAAGTCACCGAAGCGACGCTCACCTACGTCGCGACCGGGTCGGACCGCAAGCCGCGGCAACTGCCGCCGCTCTGACGCTCGCGCGCCGCAGCGCGGCATGCGGCCGTCAGTGCGTGGCGGCCAGCCCGAACTCCCGCATCGCGGGCAGGAAATCGTGATTCAGCTTCGGCTTGCGCGACAGCTTGACCAGCACGTAGCGCTGGAATGGCGCAAGCCGCTGCCACTGCGCGAGCGCCGGCGCCGGCAGCCCGGCCAGCGCGCTTTGCTGCACGAGCGACGCCGGCACCGTGTCCACGGCGCGCCAGGCCGGTTGCTCGTCCGGCTGGAACCATGACGGCTCCAGATCGGCGTGCGTGCGCAGCATTTCGAACAGCGCGTGATCGAAGTTGGGCTCGATCGCGGTGTCGTCGTCGGCCGGAAAGCGCGCGAGCAGCTTGCGGTCCTCGAGCGGCAGCAGTTGCCACTGTTCGAGCGAAATCCGCAGCCCGAAGCGGTCGAGATTGAAACGCACGATCATCGGGATGTACGTGAAGTTTTCCGACGAATCGTGTTCGAAGTTGAAGAGCAACGGAGCGTCGCTGAGTCCCATGGTCGTTACCTGACGTGGCGGATGCCGGCGCGGCCGGCTTGCCTGGGGTATTTTAGAACCTCTGCGCGCGGGCGGCGGCACGATCGTCGCCGGCCGCGCTTCGAATCAACGGGAGTGCTCGTGAATCCGACCCAATCAGACGAACTGCGCGACGCATTGCGCGACGAACCGCGCGGCGCGATCGAGCTGCCCGTGAGCCGCACGCGCGGCGGCGCGGTCGAGACCGCGCACGACTTCGTCGGCCAGGAATGGCCGGTCGCACTCGTCTTCAACGGCATCTCGCACGCGGTGATGATGTGTACGCCATGCGACCTCGAAGCGTTCGCGGTCGGCTTCGCGATCTCGGAAGGCATCGTCGCGCGCGGCAGCGACATCAAGGACATCGAGGTGATCCTGCACGCCGACGCGCCGCTGCCGCATGCGGAAGTCCATCTGGAAGTGGTCCAGCAGGCGTTCGCCGCGCTGAAGGACCGGCGCCGCGCACTCGCGGGGCGCACGGGCTGCGGCGTCTGCGGCATCGAGAGCATCGACCTGCTCGACCTCGCACCCGAACGCGTGCCCGATACCGGCTTTCTCGCGCGCCTCGCGCCCGACGCGCTGGCGCGCGCCGCGCATGCGCTGCCGGCGCATCAGGCGCTGACGAAACTGACCGGCGGCCTGCACGCGGCCGCGTGGTGCGACGCAACAGGCGCGATCCGCGCGGCATTCGAGGATGTCGGCCGCCACAACGCGCTCGACAAGCTGATCGGCTCGCTCGTGCTGTCGCGCGCCGATACCACCGACGGCTTCGTGTTCCTGTCGAGCCGCGCGAGCTACGAGCTCGTGCGAAAGGCCGCGCGGGTCGGCATCCCGCTGGTCGCGACCATCTCCGCGCCGTCGTCGCTCGCGATCGAGATCGCGAAGGCGGCCGGCTTGCGGCTCGTCAGCTTCTGCCGCGAAACCGGCCACGTCGATTACGGCACGGCCTGATCCAGACCGTGCGCGCGCGCCGACGGTCTCCCGCCGGCGCGCCTCAGTCCGTCAGTCGAACTGACGGAAATCCGGCTTGCGCTTCTCGAAGAACGCGGTCATCGCCTCGCGCGCTTCCGGCGCGCGCAGCATCGTCGCGAAATGACGCGCTTCCTCGGCCATCCGCGCGGGCGTCGCCACGCCGCCCGTATCCTTGAGCAGCGCCTTCGTCACCCGCAGCGATGCCGCCGGCAACGCCGCCAGCTTCGCTGCCTGCTTCGCCGCGAACGCGTCGAGTTCGGCTGCCGGCAGCACGCGGTTGACGATGCCGATCCGGTGCGCTTCCAGCGCGTCGAACGCCTCGCCCAGCAGCAGCTTCTCGGCGGCGACCTGATGGCCTGCCAGGCGCGGCAGCAGTGCGCTCGACGCAGCTTCCGGGCACAGCCCGAGCTGCGCGAACGGCAGCGAGAACGTCGCGGTGTCGGCCGCGTAGACCAGATCGCAGTGCAGCAGCATCGTCACGCCGACGCCGACCGCGATGCCCGGCACCGCGGCCACGACCGGCTTGCTCGCGCTACTGATCCGCGCCAGGAACTGGAACACCGACGCGGTGTCGTCCTGCGGCGGCGCCTTCAGGAAATCCTCGAGATCGTTGCCCGCGCTGAAATTGCCGTCGCTGCCGCGCAGCAGGATCACGCGCGTCGCCTTGTCTTCCTGCGCGTCGGCGAGCGCATCGGCCATCGTCTGGTACATCGCCGCCGTCAGCGCATTCTTCTTCGCCGGGCGCGCGATCGTGATCGTCATCACGCCGTCGGCGCGTTCCACTTGAATGTCGGCCACAACCGTCTCCTTTGACTGTCTCTACCGGAATGAAAAAACGGTGCGCGAGCTCGTGGCCCGCGCACCGTCGTCGCTTCTCGTCGCGTCCCGCTTACAGGCGTTCGATGATGCCCGCCGCACCCATGCCGGTGCCGACGCACATCGTGACCATCCCGTACTTCAGGTTGCGGCGGCGCAGGCCGTGCACGACGGTCGCCGCGCGGATCGCGCCGGTCGCGCCGAGCGGGTGGCCCAGTGCGATCGCCCCGCCCATCGGGTTGACCTTCGACGGATCGAGGCCGAGATCGCGCATCACCGCCAGCGACTGCGCGGCGAACGCCTCGTTCAGCTCGATCCAGTCGAGATCGTCCTGCTTCAGGCCCGCGGCCTTCAGCGCGGCCGGAATCGCTTCCTTCGGACCGATGCCCATGATTTCCGGCGGCACGCCGCGCACTGCGAAGCTCACGAAGCGCGCGAGCGGCGTCAGGTTGAATTCCTTGAGCACCTTCTCCGACACGACGAGCAGCGCACCCGCGCCGTCCGACGTCTGCGAGCTGTTGCCGGCCGTGACCGAGCCCTTGTTCGCGAATACCGTGCGCAGCTTCGCGAGGCCTTCGAGCGACGTATCCGCGCGCGGACCTTCGTCGAGCTTGATCTCGCGCGTCTTCACGTCGACCTCACCGGTCGCGAGGTTCGGGAACCGCTCGGTGATCGTGTACGCAGCGATTTCGTCGCCGAACTCGCCGGCCTGCTGCGCGGCGAGCGCCTTGCGGTGCGATTCGACCGAGAACGCGTCCTGGTCGTCGCGGCTCACCTTCCACTGCTCGGCGACGCGCTCGGCCGTCAGGCCCATCCCGTACGCAATGCCGAAGTCTTCGCTGCGATCGAAGATGTGCGGCGACATCGACGGCTTGTTGCCCATCATCGGCACCATGCTCATCGATTCGCAGCCGCCCGCGAAGATCGCGTCCGATTCGCCCACACGGATGCGGTCGGCCGCCATCGCCAGCGCGGTGATGCCCGACGCGCAGAAGCGGTTGACCGTCACGCCGCCGACCGTCTGCGGCAGGCCGGCGAGCAGCGCGCCCATGCGCGCGACGTTCAGGCCCTGCTCGGCTTCCGGAATCGCGCAGCCGATGATCGCGTCCTCGATCACCTTCGTGTCGAGACCGGGCACCTGCGCGACGGCCGACTTGATCGCGTGAACCAGCAGCTCGTCGGGGCGCGTGTTCTTGAAGACACCGCGCGGGGCCTTGCCGATCGGCGTGCGGCTGGCGGCGACGATGTATGCGTCTTGCAGTTGTTTGCTCATTTCAGACTCCTTGTCTGCTCGCTCAGTTACGCACCGGCTTGCCGGTCTGCAACATGCCCATGATCCGTTCCTGCGTCTTCTGCGTGCCGAGCAGCTCGACGAACGCGCGGCGCTCCAGCGCGAGCAGCCATTCCTCGTCGACGAGGCTGCCGGCTTCGACGTCGCCGCCGCACACGGCTTCGGCGATGCGGCTCGCGATCAGGTAGTCGTGGTCGCTGATGAAGCGGCCGTCACGCATGTTGACGAGCGATGCCTTGATCGTCGCGATCGCCGAGCGGCCCGCGACCGGCACGTCCTTCGCGCGCAGCGGTGCGCGGTAGCCGGTGTCGGCCAGCGCACGCGCTTCCTTCTTCGCGGTATCGAGCAGTTCGAACACGTTGAAGACGATCGTGTCGGACGGCTTCACGTAGCCCATCGCCCGTGCGTCGTGCGCGGACGCCGACACCTTCGCCATCGCCGCGTTCTCGAACGACTTCGTGACGAACTTCAGGATGTCGGTGGTCGCGTTCGCGGCCGTCGCGGCGTCCGCCGCGCGCAGCGCCGCTTCCTTCAGGCCGCCGCCGGCCGGCACGAGGCCGACGCCCACTTCGACGAGGCCGATGTAGCTCTCGACGTGCACGACGCGCTTCGCGCTGTGCAGCATCAGCTCGCACCCGCCGCCGAGCGCGATGCCCGACACGGCTGCCACGACCGGCACGTTCGCGTACTTCACGCGCAGCATGCCTTCCTGGAACTTCTTCACGAACGGCTCGATGCCCTTCGCGCCGCCCATCATGAACGCGGGCATCGCCTCTTCGAGGTTCGCACCGGCCGAGAACGGGCCGCCCGGCGTGCCGAGCTTCAGCGACGTCGGCTGCCAGATCACGACGCCCTTGTAGTCCTTCTCCGCGAGTTCGATCGCCTGCACGAGGCCGTCGATCACGCTCGGTCCGATCGTGTTCATCTTCGACTTGAACGACACGATCACGACGTCGTCTTCACCGGCACGATCGTCGACCCACGCGCGCACCGCGTCGGTCTCGAACAGCGTCTTGCCGTACGTCTTCGGATCTGCGCCAGCTTCGCCGATGAGCGGCGCGCGGAACACCTGCTTGCGGTACACGGGCAGGTCCGAACGCGGCACGAAGCGCTTCGATGCCGGCGCCCACGAGCCTTCGGCCGTGTGCACGCCGCCCTTCTCGGCGACCGGGCCCTCGAGCACCCACGACGGCAGCGGCACGTTCGCGAGCGCCTTGCCGGCCGCGATGTCTTCCTGCACCCACTCGGCGACCTGCTTCCAGCCGGCGGCCTGCCAGCCTTCGAACGGGCCTTCGTTCCAGCCGAAGCCCCAGCGGATCGCGAGGTCGACGTCGCGCGCGTTGTCGGCGATCGACTCGAGATGCACGCCGATGTAGTGGAACACGTCGCGGAAGATCGACCACAGGAACTGCGCATGCGGATGATCCGTCTCGCGCAGCAGCTTCAGGCGTTCCGCCGGCGGGCGCTTCAGGATGCGGCCGACCGTTTCGTCCGCCTTCGCGCCCGAATCGACGTAGCTGCCCGTCTTCGCGTCGAGCACCTTGATCGCCTTGCCTTCCTTCTTGTAGAACCCGCCGCCCGTCTTCTGGCCGAGCGCGCCCTGCTTCACCAGTTCGGCGAGCACGGCGGGCGTCTGGTAGACCGGGAAGAACGGATCGTCGGCGAGGTTGTCCTGCATCGTCTTGATCACGTGCGCCATCGTGTCGAGGCCGACCACGTCCGCGGTGCGGAACGTCGCCGACTTCGCGCGGCCGAGGCGGCTGCCCGTCAGGTCGTCGACTTCGTCGAAGCGCAGCCCGAACTTCGCGGCCTCGGTGATCACCGCGAGGATCGAGAAAATGCCGACGCGGTTCGCGATGAAGTTCGGCGTGTCCTTCGCGCGCACGACGCCCTTGCCGACGACGCTCGTCAGGAACGTTTCGAGCTGGTCGAGGATTTCCGGACGCGTATGCGCGGTCGGGATCAGCTCGACGAGGTGCATGTAGCGCGGCGGGTTGAAGAAGTGCACGCCGCAGAAGCGCGCCTTCAGCTCGTCCGAGAAACCTTCGGACAGCTTCGTGATCGACAGGCCCGACGTGTTGGTCGCGAAGATCGCGTTCGGCGCGATGTGCGGCGCGACCTTCTTGTACAGGTCGTGCTTCCAGTCCATCCGCTCGGCGATCGCTTCGATCACGACGTCGCATTCGGCGAGCTTCGCGATGTCGTCTTCGTAGTTCGCCGCCTCGAGGTACTTCGCATCGTCCTTCACGCCGAACGGCGCGGGCGACAGCTTCTTCAGGTTCTCGATCGCCTTCAGCGCGATCGCGTTTTTCGGGCCTTCCTTGGCCGGCAGGTCGAACAGCAGCACCGGCACGCGCGCGTTGACGAGGTGCGCGGCGATCTGCGCGCCCATCACGCCGGCGCCCAGCACGGCGACCTTGCGAATCAGGAAATTGCTCACGGGATGTCTCCGGATAGTGTCGTGCAGCGCGGGATGTGAGGGCTGCACGGCGAAGTGAGTACCAGGAACCGTTGCGTTCGGGCGGCGCGGCACGCGGCGCGCACCGCCCGGACTCGCGTCAGAACAGCGATTCGTCGACTTCCATCAGCGTCTTCGAACCGGCGCGCGCGGCGCGGATCGTCGATGCCGTTTCGGGCAGCAGACGCGCGAAGTAGAAGCGGGCGGTGGCGAGCTTCGACTTGTAGAACGGATCGCCCGACGCTTCCTTGTCGAGGGCGAGGCGCGCCATGCGCGCCCAGAAGTACGAGAACACCAGGTGGCCGACGGTACGCAGGTACGGCACGGCGGCCGCGCCGACTTCGTCCGGGTTCTGCATCGCCTTCATGCCGATTTCCATCGTCAGCTTCTGCACCTTTTCACCGATGTCGGCGAGCGGGTTGATGAACTCGGCCATCTCCGGCTTCACGCCTTCGGCTTCCGCGAATTCGGTCACGAGCTTGCCGAACTTCTTCAGCTTCGCGCCCATGTCGCCGAGCACCTTGCGGCCCAGCAGGTCGAGCGACTGGATCGAGTTCGTGCCTTCGTAGATCATGTTGATCCGCGCGTCGCGCACGTACTGCTCCATGCCCCACTCGGAGATGAAGCCGTGGCCGCCGTAGATCTGCATCGCGTGGTTGGTCGACTCGAACGCGTTGTCGGTCAGGAACGCCTTGATGATCGGCGTGAGCAGCGCGACGAGGTCGGCCGCTTCCTTGCGCACCGCTTCGTCGGCGTGCGACAGCTCCTTGTCGATCTGCAGCGCGGACCAGTACGTGAACGCGCGCGCACCTTCCGCGTAGGCCTTCTGCGTGAGCAGCATGCGGCGCACGTCCGGGTGCACGATGATCGGGTCGGCCGGCTTGTCCGGTGCCTTCGGGCCCGTCAGCGAACGCATCTGCAGGCGTTCCTTCGCGTACGTCAGCGAGTTCTGGTACGCGACTTCCGTGAGGCCGAGGCCTTGCATGCCGACGCCGAGGCGTGCGGCATTCATCATCACGAACATCGCGTTCAAGCCCTTGTTCGGCTCGCCGACCATCCAGCCCTTCGCGCCGTCGAGGTTCATCACGCACGTCGAGTTGCCGTGGATGCCCATCTTGTGCTCGATCGAGCCGCACTTGATGCCGTTGCGCTCGCCCGGCTCGCCCGCGGCGTCCGGAATGAACTTCGGCACGATGAACAGCGAGATCCCCTTCGTGCCTTGCGGCGCGTCCGGCAGGCGCGCGAGCACGAGGTGGATGATGTTCTTCGACATGTCGTGCTCGCCGCTCGAGATGAAGATCTTCGTGCCGCTGATCGAGTACGAGCCGTCGCCGTTCGGTTCGGCCTTGGTGCGCAGGATGCCGAGGTCGGTGCCGCAGTGCGGCTCGGTCAGACACATCGTGCCCGTCCATTCGCCCGACACCAGCTTCGGCAGGTATTGCTGCTGCAGCTCCGGCGCGCCGTGCGCGTGCAGGCATTCGTACGCGCCGTGCGACAGGCCCGGATACATCGTCCACGCCTGGTTCGCCGAGTTCAGCATTTCGTAGAGTGCGTTGTTCACGAACGCGGGCAGGCCCTGGCCGCCGTAGTCCGGATCGCAGCCGAGCGCCGGCCAGCCGGCCTCGACGTACTGCTGATAGGCTTCCTTGAAGCCGGTCGGGGTCTTCACGACGCCGTCGCCTTCATACGTGCAGCCTTCGCGGTCACCGACCTGGTTCAGCGGGAACAGTACCTCGGAGCAGAACTTGCCCGCTTCCTCGAGGACCTGGTTGATCGTGTCGGCGTCGAGGTCCGCATGCTTGGGCATTTGCTTGACTTCGGCTTCGACGTTCAGAAGCTCGTGCAACACGAATTGCATGTCGCGCAGCGGCGCGGCGTACTGTCCCATGACTCTCTCCAAAGGTGGGCAAAACGGCTCGAGCTCCTGGCGGGCGGGTCACGCGCCGCTAACGGCTCTCGCTCTGATACGAAACAATCGTCTTTTCCAGCGCGGCCCACGTGAGGCGCACGGCGTCCGGCGAATGCAGGAAGCGTGCGTCGTGATGCAGGCCGAGCGTGAAGCTGTACAACTCGAAGAGCATCAGTTCCGGATCCGTATCCGCACGCAGATGCCCTTCTTCCATCGCCTGCGAAATGGCGCGCAGCAACGCGGCACGCCAGGCGGTCACGCTCGCGATCAACTGCTCGCGCACGGGGCTGTCCGGCCGGTCGTCGTACTCCACTGCGCCGCTGATGTAGATGCACCCGGTCGTCACCTCCTGGATGCGCTTCTCGATCCAGCGCGCCAGCATCGCCCGAAGACGCGGCAGACCGCGCGACTCGCGCAGGCTCGGAAAGAACACCTCGTTCTCGAAACGATGGTGGTACTCGCGGACGACCTCGACCTGCAGGTCCTCGCGCGATCCGAAGTGCGCGAACACGCCGCTCTTGCTCATCTGCATGCGCTCGGCCAGCAGGCCGATCGTCAGCCCCTCCAGCCCGTCACGGCTGGCGAGGTCCAAAGCAGCTTCAAGTATCGCGGCACGCGTCTGTTCGCCTTTTCGCATAGCTATTTCTGTAACCGTTCGGGGGTTCGAATAAAATCGAACGGCCGTACTATTATTGAGTGCGGCCGCTCGCGAAACAAGGAAATTATTAGAAACCGGTGTCTAACCGAGCCGCTATTTTGCGCGATTCCGGCGGGACCGGAGCGGCTTTTCCGCACGAACGTGCGGACAGATTTTTTGAAGCGAATACTTAGTCGGCGTCAGTCGTAACCGCCGACCGTCAGCGCCTTCATCACGACCCGGTACGTGGTGTACGCGAGCCAGTTCAGCAGCCGTTCGATGCGCGGGCGGGCGGCATAGTGCGCGGCGTCGATCTCCCGCCCTTCGGCGAACGCGGTGGCGATCGCGTCGCGCAACTGATTCGTCACTGCATCGTAGCGCACCAGCACGACGTTCGCTTCATTGTTCAGCATCAGGCTCAGCGCGTCCAGATTCGACGAGCCGACCGTCGCCCAGTTGTCGTCGATCACGGCGACCTTGCCGTGCAGGATCGTCTTGTCGTATTCGGCCACGCGCACGCCCGCGCGCAACAGCGAGTGATACAGGAACGGCACGGCCGTATCGAGCGCCGTGAACTCCTTGCGGCCGATCAGCACCTGCACGTCGACGCCGCGCCGTGCCGCGCCCGTCAGCGCGCGGCGCAGCTTGCGGCCCGGCATGAAATACGGATTCGCGAGCAGGATGCGCTGGCGCGCCTGGCCGATCGCCGCGAGATAGGCCTTCTCGATCGCGCGGCGGTTCACGACGTTGTCGCGCGCGACGAACGCGACGCTCGGCTCCGTCACGACCCGCAGCGCGCCGGCCTTGATCCACCGGTGGCTGCGCATCCAGCGCCGGAACATGTCGGGGAACGCTTCGCCGCCGTGCAGTCCGGCCGCGTACTGCGCATACGGCTTGTGGCCGAACTGGATCCGGTGCCACTGCAGCTCGAACGCGGCGCGCACGTCGGACACCGCGGGCCCGGCCATCTCGACCGCGAAATCCCAGCGCGGGAACGGCAGCGTCGCGCTGCCCTGCGTGTAGTCGTCGACGATGTTGATGCCGCCGCAGAACGCGGCCGTCTGGTCGATCACTGCGAGCTTGCGGTGCGTGCGCGAGAAACCGAAACGGCCGAACAGGAAGCGGTTGTAGATGCAGTGCTCGACGCCGGCTTCGGCCCATGTGTCGAACAGCGGCAGGCGCGCGGTGCCGATGCCGTCGGTGATCACCCGCACGCGCACGCCGCGCTGCGCCGCGCGGATCAGCGCGTCGGACACCGGGCGGCCGGCCTCGTCGTCGCAGAAGATGTAGGTTTCGAGCATCACCTGCTCGCGGGCGGCGTCGATCCGCTCGATCAGCGCGTGGAAGAATTCGCCGCCGGTTTCGCACAGCCGCACCGTGTTGCCGGCCGTAAACGCGAGCCGCGACGCGGAGCCGCGCTCCTGCAGGAACATCTGCCGCAATTGCGCGAAGCGCTTGCGGGTCTCCGCATTCATGCGGACGAGCCGTGCGGCGCACGCGCGAGGGCCATGCGTGCGGGCAATTGCAGGATCGCCTCGGCGTTCGACGGCGAGAAGCAGCGTGCGGCCGCCTCGCGGAACGGCAGCCACGCATGGTCGACATGCTCGCGCGGCGACAGCGTCACGTCGACGCGATGCGGCACGCACAGGCCGAACCAGTGCTCGACGTTGCGCGTGACGCCCGGCGCATAGCGATGCAGGTATTGCGGATAGATCGTGTATTCGATCCGGTGATGCCAGTCGACGAGCGCGCTGGCCGGCACGTCCGGCGTGCCGACCGCGATGCCGGTTTCCTCGGCCACTTCGCGCGCGGCGGTGAGCGCGAGCGGCTCGTCGGGCGCGTCCTTCGAGCCGGTGACCGATTGCCAGAAATCGGGCTGGTCGGCACGCTTGATCACGAGCACATCGAGATCGGGCGTGTAGATCACGACGAGAACGGATTCGGGGATTTTCGGCGGCTTCGTCATCTTTGTTTCATGCGGCACAGGGCCGTGCGCCGGGCCTGCGCCCGAACGTGCGGCAAGTGCTGCGACTGTACCGCAAAAAATGAAAAAGGCGCATCACTGCGCCTTTTTCAGGGTGCCGTGCGTGCGTGACCGCACACACGACCGGGGGCGAAAGCGCGTTACGCCTTCGGCTGCTCCGGCTGACGCAGACGGATGTGCAGCTCGCGCAGTTGACGCTCGTCGACCGGGCTCGGCGCCTGCGTGAGCAGATCCTGTGCACGCTGCGTCTTCGGGAACGCGATCACGTCGCGGATCGAATCGGCACCGGCCATCATCGTGACGATGCGGTCGAGACCGAATGCGATACCGCCGTGCGGCGGCGCGCCGTACTGCAGCGCGTCCAGCAGGAAGCCGAACTTCAGTTGCGCTTCTTCCGCACCGATCTTCAGCGCGCGGAACACCTTGCTCTGCACTTCCTCGCGGTGGATACGCACCGAGCCGCCGCCGATTTCCCAGCCGTTCAGCACCATGTCGTAGGCCTTCGCGAGGCAACGGCCCGGGTCGGTCTCGAGATACTCGAGGTGCTCGTCCTTCGGGCTCGTGAACGGGTGGTGTGCTGCGACGTAGCGCGCATCTTCGTCGTCGTATTCGAACATCGGGAAGTCGACGACCCACAGCGGCTTCCAGCCGGCCTGGACCAGACCGTTCGCCTTGCCGAATTCCGAATGGCCGATCTTCAGGCGCAGCGCGCCGAGGCTGTCGTTGACGACCTTCGCGCGGTCGGCCGCGAAGAAGATGATGTCGCCGTCTTCGGCGCCGGTGCGCTCGAGGATCGCCGCGATCGACGCATCGTGCAGGTTCTTGACGATCGGGCTTTGCAGGCCGTCGCGGCCCTTCGCCTTCTCGTTGACCTTGATCCACGCGAGGCCCTTCGCGCCGTAGATGCGCACGAATTCCGTGTAGCCGTCGATGTCGCCGCGCGACAGCTCGCCGCCCTTCGGCACGCGCAGCGCCGCGACGCGGCCGTCCTTCGCGTTGGCCGGCGTGCTGAACACCTTGAAGTCGACGTCCTTCATCGCGTCGGTCAGCTCGGTGAATTCGAGCTGCACGCGCAGGTCCGGCTTGTCCGAACCGAAACGCGCCATCGCTTCCGAGTACGGCATCACCGGGAATTTCGCGTCGAGCTCGACGTCGATCGTCGTCTTGAAGATGTGACGGATCATGTCCTCGAACAGGTCACGGATTTCCTGCTCGCCGAGGAACGACGTCTCGCAGTCGATCTGCGTGAATTCCGGCTGACGGTCGGCGCGGAGATCCTCGTCGCGGAAGCACTTGGTGATCTGGTAGTAACGGTCGAAGTTCGCGACCATCAGCAGCTGCTTGAACAGCTGCGGCGACTGCGGCAGCGCGAAGAACTGGCCCGCGTTCACGCGCGACGGCACGAGGTAGTCGCGCGCGCCTTCCGGCGTGCTCTTCGTCAGCATCGGCGTCTCGATGTCGATGAAGCCCTGCTCGTCGAGGTACTTGCGCGCCTCGATCGCGACGCGGTAGCGCAGGCGCAGGTTGTGCTGCATCTGCGGACGACGCAGGTCGAGCACGCGGTGCGTGAGACGCGTCGTTTCCGACAGGTTGTCGTCGTCGAGCTGGAACGGCGGCGTGACCGACGCGTTCAGCACGTTCAGTTCGTGGCACAGCACTTCGATCTTGCCGCTCTTCAGGCCGGCGTTGACCGTGCCTTCCGGACGGTTGCGCACGAGGCCCTTGATCTGCACGCAGAACTCGTTGCGCACGCCTTCGGCGGTCGCGAACATCTCGGCGCGATCCGGGTCGCACACCACTTGCACGAGGCCTTCACGATCGCGCAGGTCGATGAAGATCACACCGCCGTGATCGCGGCGGCGCTGCACCCAGCCGCACAGCGACACGGTTTGGCCCAGCAGGTGTTCGGTCACGAGACCGCAGTATTCAGTACGCATCGACATGATGTTTGCTTTCGTTCGGTTTGATCAACGGGCGCCGCAACGCGCGGCCCGGGCGATGATTCTTTACTTACAGCGGCGGCTCGACAGGACGACGGGCGGGCGCCGGAACCGGCGCCGAAGGCGCCACGACGCCCATCGAGACGATGTACTTGAGCGCGGCATCGACCGACATGTCGAGTTCGATGACTTCGCTCTTCGGCAGCATCAGGAAGAAGCCCGACGTCGGGTTCGGCGTCGTGGGCACGTACACGCTCACGTACTCTTCCGTCAGATGGTTGACCACGTCGCCGCCGGGCGTGCCGGTCAGAAACGCGATCGTATACGAGCCGCGGCGCGGGTATTCGATCAGCAGCGCCTTGCGGAACGCGTTGCCGCTGCTCGACAGCAGCGTGTCCGATACCTGCTTGACGCTCGTGTAGATCGGCCCGACGACCGGGATGTGGCGCACCACCGCGTTCCACCACGTGACGAGCTTCTGGCCGATGAAGTTCTGCGTGGCCAGCCCGACGACGAAGATGAACGCGAGCGTCAGCACCGCGCCGATCCCCGGCAGATGGAAGCCGAGCATCCGCTCGGGCTGCCACGATTCGGGCAGCAGGAGCAGCGTCTGGTCCATCGTGCCGATGATGAGGCCGAGCACCCACAGCGTGATCGCGAGCGGGACGAGAACCAGCAAGCCGGTCAGGAACACCGTTTTCAGGGTCGTCTTTTTCATCATCTGCCGTCAATGAACCGCGCCTGCGGCGCGAGTGGGTCGCGACCCGGCCGGGCCGCGACGGTCAACTGCCGGCGGCGGGCGTCGCGGCCGGAGCCGGCGCGGCGCTCGTCGTCGTGGTGCTGCCCGAACTGCTCGCCGCAGCCGGCGCGGCAGCGGCGGGTGCGGCTTCCGCCGCGGGTGCTGCCGGCGCCGCGTCGCCCGACGCCGTCGCCGGTGCGCTGGCGCCGCCCGAGCCGCCGCGGAAATCGGTGACATACCACCCCGAGCCCTTCAGCTGGAAACCGGCGGCGGTCACCTGTTTGCGAAAAGCATCCTTCCCGCATTCAGGACATTGCGTCAGCGGCGCGTCGCTCATCTTCTGGAGCACGTCCTTCGCGAAACCGCACGCTTCGCATCGATAGGCGTAGATCGGCATGATATTTTTCCCGCAGAAACTGGAAACGGCTTGCAAAACCTTGAATTATAGCCGAAACCCCGGCGCGCTCCGGCAATGGCCGCGACGCCCGCGCATCAGCGACGGCGCCACGTGAGCCAGCGCTCGTGCCCGTCGAACACGGCCAGCGAATCGGTCACGGGCAAATCCTCGAGCAGCTCGAAGTGCGGCGCAAGCAGCGCATCGAGTTCCGCCCGCTCGATCCCGAACGGCGGCCCCTTCGGTTTGGCCACCACGAAGAAATAGCCGGCCAGCAATCCGCCCGTGGGCAGCAGCTCGGCCATCCGCGCCGCATAACCGGCGCGCAGGCCCGGCGGCAACGCGCACAGGAACGCGCGCTCGTACACCCACTGCACGTCGAACGGCGGCCGGTACTGGAAAAAATCGGCCTGCTCGACGACGTCCGCATGCGCGCCGAGCTGCGCCTTCGCCGCAGCGACCGCCTGCGCGGCGAAATCGATCGCACGCACCGGCCAGCCGGCCTGCGCGAGCCAGCCGGCCTCCTGAGCACTGCCGCAGCCGGGAATCAGCACCGCGCACGGCTCGTGCCGCTGTGCGAATGCGCGAAACCCGTCCGGCACGCCGCCGAATTCCCACGGCGTCACGCCGCGTGCGAAACGCTCGTCCCAGAACGATGCGCTACCGGGGTCGCGCGTCGCGAAATCGGCGGCCGACGGGGCGGCCGGTTGCTTCGGATCGGACATCGCCGCGCTCCTTTCGATCAAGCGCCGTACGCAAGCGCGAGCAGCACGCGCGCGACGAGCGCCCCGACGCCGACGGCCAGGCCGAATATCAGCAACGCCTGCAGCAGCCGGTTCGTCCGCTTCTGCTCGACGAGGACCTGACGCATCAGCTCCTCGCTCGCGGCGCGTGGCGCGTCGTGGCGCGCGGCCAGCGCATGGTGGATCAGGCGCGGCAGTTGCGGCAGCGTCTTGCTCCACTGCGGCGCCTCGACCTTGAACCGCTCGTACCAGCCGCGCAGGCCGATCTGCTCGGTCATCCAGCGCTCGAGATACGGCTTCGCGGTCTTCCACAGGTCGAGTTCGGGATCGAGCGAGCGACCGAGCCCTTCGACGTTCAGCATCGTCTTCTGCAGCAGCACGAGCTGCGGCTGGATCTCGACGTTGAAGCGGCGCGACGTCGAGAACAGGCGCATCAGCACCTGGCCGAGCGAGATGTCCTTCAGCGCGCGATCGAAATACGGCTCGCACACCGCGCGGATCGCGCTTTCGAGCTCCTCGACGCGCGTCTCGGGCGGCACCCAGCCCGATTCGAGGTGGAGCGTCGCGACACGGTGATAGTCGCGCTTGAAGAACGCGAGGAAGTTCTGCGCGAGGTAATTCTTGTCGAAATCGGACAGTGCGCCGACGATCCCGAAATCGAGCGCGATATAACGGCCGAACGTGTTCGGGTCGAGGCTCACCTGAATGTTGCCCGGGTGCATGTCCGCATGGAAAAAGCCGTCGCGGAACACCTGCGTGAAGAAGATCTCGACGCCTTCGCGCGCGAGCTTCTTGATGTCGACGCCGGCCGAGCGCAGCGTCTCGACCTGGCTGATCGGCACGCCGGTCATGCGCTCCATCACGAGCACCTGCGACGTCGAGAAATCCCAGAACATCTCGGGCACGAGCAGCAGGTCGAGGCCCGCGAAGTTGCGGCGCAGCTGGCTGCCGTTCGCGGCCTCGCGCATCAGGTCGAGCTCGTCGTGCAGGTACTTGTCGAATTCGGCGACGACCTCGCGCGGCTTCAGGCGCCGACCGTCGGCCCACATGCGCTCGGTCCACGTCGCGATGTCGCGCATCAGCGCGAGGTCGGAATCGATCACCGGCAGCATGTTCGGCCGCAGCACCTTGACGGCGACGGCCTTGCCCGCGTGCACACCCTGCTTCAGCTTCGCGAAGTGCACCTGCGCGATCGACGCGCTCGCGACCGGCTCGCGCTCGAATTCGTCGAACAGCTCGTCGACCGGCGCGCCGAGCGACTTCTCGATGATCGCGATCGCGACGGCCGAATCGAACGGCGGCACCTGGTCCTGCAGCTTCGCGAGTTCGTTCGCGAAATCGACCGACAGCAGGTCGCGGCGCGTCGACAGCACCTGGCCGAACTTCACGAAGATCGGGCCGAGGCTTTCGAGCGCGTGACGCAACCGCACGGCGGGCGGATCGGAGAAGCGGCGGCCGATCGTCGTGATCCGCAACAGCAGCTTCACGCGCCGGTCGTCGATCCGGGACAGCATCACTTCGTCGAGACCAAAGCGGATGACGGTGTAGACAATCTTGATGAAACGGAAAATGCGCATGCCCTGCGGCCCTCAGTGCGCGCCGCGCGGGCCGGAGCCTGCGCGCGCGCCGATTTTTTGTTCGAGTCGCTCGACCCGCTTTTCGACCCGCGCGAGCGCATCGCGTGCGCGCGCCAGTTCGGCGTCGAAGCCGCCGAGCGACGCGCGCCGGACGACCTGCGGGTTCTCGTCGAGCCAGTATTCGGCGACGGAATCGAGCACGTTGCGGCCGGTGCGGCGCGCGCGCGCGCCGGCGTCGCGCACGACCGTCGCGATCCGGTACGCCGCCGCGTCACCGACCAGCTTCGCGAGATCTTCTTCCGGCTCCCAGCGCAGGTGCTCGGCCAGCTTCGCGATCTGCGTCGCGAATTCCGCGTCGCCTTCGATCTTCACGTGCTTCATCACGGCCGCCTGGCCACCCTGCAGGAACGCGGCGACCGTGTCGCCGGCAAGCGCGATCGACACGTCGACCTGCTGCGCATCGTGCGCGTCGACGGCCGACAGATAGCCGTCGGGCTGCACCAGCAGCGTGAGCGTGACGGGAGGCACGTCGATCCGGGCAGTCTTGCCCGCATAGGGAATCAGGCGGTCGCGCGCCCACAATTCGCGCGCGAGCAAGTGGTTGACGGCAGCAGCAAAAGGCTTGGCGGCAAAGGTCATCGGGCTGGGAAAGAAAAAACCCGCGCAGGCCGGGCGCCCACGCGGGTTTCTATTGTAACGTCGGATCGGCGGCAGACCGTGCCTGACCGTACACCCGGGCGGCAAGCGGTCGCAGTGCGGCGGCCGTCGCCCGGGTGCCCGGCGGCGCAGGCCGCCGGCCACGCTCAGTGCGTGTTGATCTGCTGGATACCCGCGAGCAGCCAGCCCTGACTGCCCGACTTCGACAGGTTCCACACCTCGTCGAACGGCGCGGCCGACGTATTCGCCGATTCGCGGATCAGGCCGTGGAAGCGCACGCTCGCCGACTGCTCGATGCCGCGATCCTCGATCGCGACCAGTTCCGCGTCGAGCTGCACGACGTCGGTCTGGTTCGCGTCGTTGCCGCGCGAATCGAGGTCGATCTTGATCTCGGCGAACATTTCGGGCGTCGTGAACTCGCGGATGTCGGCCAGGTTGCCCTGGTCCCACGCCGCCTGCAGGCGCACGAAATAGACTTTCGCGCTGCGCAGGAACGCTTCGGTGTCGAAGCCGGCCGGCACCTGCAGCGGCGCCGCTGCCGCCGCGGCCGCGCCGGCGGCCGCTGCACCGCCGCCGAACACGCCCTGCGCTTCGTTCGCATAGCTGCTGCCACTGCCCGCGTAGTTGCTGCCGGTGTTGCCCTGCTGGAACGACGGGCTTTGCGAGTAGCCGCCCGACGACGAAGCCGCGCCGCCGGCCGAATACGCCGGCTCCTGCGGGCGACGGCGGTTCATGAACTTGCGGATCAGCCAGATGCCGACCATCGCGAGCAACGCGATCACGATGACGTTCGCCATCATGCTCGCGAATGCGCCGCCGAGACCGAAGTGCGACAGCAGCGCCGCGATGCCGAGACCGGCCGCGAGGCCGGCGATCGGCCCGAGCCAGCGCGAGCGGTTGGGCTGCGCGGCCGGCGTGGGCGCAGCCGGGTTCGCACGCTGCGCCTGCGACGGCGCGGCTTGCTGCATCGGCTGCTGCGCGGGCGGCGTGGCCTGGCGCTGCGTGACGGTGGAATTCTGGCGGCCGATGCTGCGCCCGCCGCCCATGCGCCGGGCTTCGGCGTCGAGCGATGCGAACGTGCCGGCCGTGAGCAGGCCGACCATCAGCAGCGTGCCGACCCGTCGAGCCCACGGCTTCGACGGTTTGCTACGGTTGAACAACGAACGCGATTCAGACATCAGCTTCTCCGAATGTAAGACGAATGCAGGGAAAGAACCCCTTAGTACTTGGTCCCTAGGTGTAAAGCTACCACGCCACCTGACAAATTGTAATATTTGACGGCGTCGAGGCCCGCTTGTTCCATCATCGTCTTCAGCGTGTCCTGATCGGGGTGCATCCGGATAGATTCAGCAAGATACCGATAACTTTCAGCATCTTTCGCGAACTTGTCGCCAAGCCACGGTAATACTTTGAAAGAATACAGATCGTACGCCTTTTTCAGCGGATCCCAGACTTTCGAGAATTCCAGCACCATCACGCGGCCGCCGGGCTTCGTCACGCGGCGCATCTCGGCGAGCGCGGCATCCTTGTGCGTCATGTTGCGCAGCCCGAACGCGACCGTGACCACGTCGAAGTAGTTGTCCGGAAACGGAATTTTCTCGGCGTCGCACAAGAGCGACGGCGTCACGACGCCCTTGTCGAGCAGCCGGTCGCGGCCGACGCGCAGCATCGATTCGTTGATGTCGGTATGCCAGACCTCGCCCGTCGGCCCGGCCGCCTTCGCGAACGACTTGGTCAGGTCGCCGGTGCCGGCCGCGATGTCGAGCACCTTGAAGCCGGGGCGCACGTTCGCCTGCGCGATCGTGAACGCCTTCCACGCGCGGTGCATGCCCGCCGACATCAGGTCGTTCATCAGATCGTAGTTGCTCGCGACCGAATGAAACACGCCCGCCACTTTCTTCGCTTTTTCGTTTTCCTCGACGCTCTCGAAGCCGAAGTGGGTTTTGCTCATCGCGTTGATCCTCAGTAAATGGCAAGACGGCGCCGAGCGGGCGCCGTCGATTTCAGTGGCAGTGGCCGTGCGGCGCGCTGGCCGCCTGCATCGGCGCGTCGCGCTCGACGCCCGCCGCCTTCAGTTTGTCGAAATAGTCGCGCCACAGCGCGTCCTGCTGCGTCGCCAGCTCGTACAGCAGATCCCACGAATAGATGCCGGTCGAATGGCCGTCGGAGAACGTCGGCTGCAGCGCGTAGTTGCCGACGCCCTCGAGCGCGGTGATCGTCACTTCGCGCTTGCCGGTCTGCAACGTCTCCTGGCCGGGCCCGTGGCCGCGCACCTCGGCCGACGGCGAATAGACGCGCATCAGCTCGAACGGAATCCGGTAACTCTCGCCGTTCGGGTACTGCAATTCGAGCACGCGCGACACCGCGTGCACGACGACGCCGGACGGAATCGGCGTCGTGGAAGTCAAACCGCTCATGCTTGCCTCGAATCGGTCATGCGTTGAATTTCCTCGCGCACCGCATTGTGCAGCAGCGAGGCCTGCGCCGCGCGCGAGCGCAGCAGCGCCTCGGACACGCTGCGCTGGCGCGGCGCCCACACGGGCTGCGGAAAATGGGCATCGTTGGAAAAACGCGGAATCACGTGCCAGTGCACGTGCGGCACCATGTTGCCGAGGCTCGCGAGATTCACCTTGTTCGGCTGCATCACGCGGCGCACGGCCCGCTCGACCGCGTAGACCACGCGCATCAGATGTGCCCGCTCGGGCTCGCCGAGATCGGAGAACTCGGCCACGTGCGCGCCCCAGATCACCCGGCAGAAGCCCGGGTAGTCGTGCTCGCCCGTGGCGAGCACGACGCGCAGCGCATCGTCCTGCCAGAGCACCTCGCCGCCGTCTTCACGGCAAAACACGCATTCCATCGTCGCTCCCATGTGGACGGGCGCCGGCATGGCATGCCGGCGCCCGCTCATTCCCGGCCCGGTCGGGCGGTCGTCATGCCCGCATTAGACCAGCACGCGCTCGATCCCGCCATGGTTCGCCCGTGCGACATAATCGGCCATCCAGTTCTCGCCGAGCACCTGGCGCGCGATTTCGACCACGATGTAGTCGGCTTCGAGGTTCGCGTCCTCGCTGTAGCGCGACAGGCCCTGCAGGCACGACGGGCAGCTCGTCAGGATCTTCACGTCCGGGCCGTTCGCGGCCGCGGCGGCCGGCGCCGGCGCGTCGCCCGCCACCACGGGAATCGCGCGCAGCTTCGCGGCGCCCTTGCGGATCTCCTCTTCCTTGCGGAAGCGGACCTGCGTGGAGATATCCGGCCGCGTGACCGCGAGCGTGCCCGATTCGCCGCAGCAGCGATCGTTCTTCTCGATCTTGTAGCCGTCCTTCTCCGAACCCATCAGCTCGTTGACCAGCTTCACCGGGTCGATCGTCTTGATCGGCGTGTGGCACGGGTCGTGATACATGTAGCGCGTGCCCGTCACGCCATCGAGCTTCATCCCCTTCTCGAGCAGGAACTCGTGGATGTCGATGATCCGGCAGCCCGGGAAGATCTTGTCGAATTCGTAGCCCGCGAGCTGGTCGTAGCAGGTGCCGCACGACACGACCACCGTCTTGATGTCGAGGTAGTTCAGCGTATTCGCGACACGGTGGAACAGCACGCGGTTGTCCGTGACGATCTTCTCGGCCTTGTCGTACTGGCCCGAGCCGCGCTGCGGATAGCCGCAGCACAGGTAGCCCGGCGGCAGCACCGTCTGCACGCCCGCTTCCCACAGCATCGCCTGCGTCGCGAGCCCGACCTGCGAGAACAGCCGCTCGGAGCCGCAGCCCGGGAAGTAGAACACCGCTTCCGAATCGACGGTCGTCGACTTCGGGTTGCGGATGATCGGCACGATCTTGTTGTCCTCGATGTCCAGCAGCGCGCGCGCCGTCTTCTTCGGCAGGTTGCCCGGCATCTTCTTGTTGACGAAGTGGATCACCTGCTCGACCGCCGGCGGCTTGCCGGTCGTCGCGGGCGGGTGCTGCGTCTGCTTGGTCACGACCTTCTTCAGCATGTCGTTCGCGAAGCGCTGCACCTTGTAGCCGACGCCCATCATCACGCCGCGCGCGAGGTTGATCGTCTGCGGATTGGTCGCGTTCAGGAAGAACATGCCCGCCGCATTGCCGGCGTTGAATTTCTTCTTGCCCATCTTGCGCAACAGGTTGCGCATGTTCATCGTGACGTCGCCGAAGTCGATCTTCACCGGGCATGGCGTCGCGCACTTGTGGCACACCGTGCAGTGGTCGGCCACGTCGTTGAACTCGTCCCAGTGCTTGATCGACACGCCGCGGCGCGTCTGCTCTTCGTACAGGAACGCCTCGACCAAGAGCGACGTCGCGAGAATCTTGTTGCGCGGGCTGTACAGCAGGTTCGCGCGCGGCACGTGGGTCGCGCACACCGGCTTGCACTTGCCGCAGCGCAGGCAGTCCTTCACCGAATCGGCGATCGCGCCGATGTCGGACTGCTGCATGATCAGCGACTCGTAACCCATCAGCCCGAAGCTGGGCGTGTACGCGTTGCGCAGATCGGCGCCGTCGAGCAGCTTGCCCTTGTTGAAGCGGCCGTTCGGGTCGACGCGCTGCTTGTACGCGCGGAATTCGGCGATCTCGTCGTCGGTCAGGAATTCGAGCTTCGTGATGCCGATCCCGTGTTCGCCGGAAATCACGCCGTCGAGCGAGCGCGCGAGCGTCATGATGCGGGCGACCGACGCGTGCGCGTCCTGCAGCATCTCGTAGTTGTCGGAGTTGACCGGGATGTTGGTGTGGACGTTGCCGTCGCCCGCGTGCATGTGCAGCGCGACGAACACGCGGCCGCGCAGCACGCGCTTGTGGATCGCCTGCGCCTCGTCGAGGATCTGCTTGAACGCGCCGCCGTTGAAGATCGCGCGCAGTTCCGCGCGGATCTCCTGCTTCCACGAAATGCGGACCGTGCGGTCCTGCGTGATGTGGAACACGGTCGCGCCCGGCTGCTCGTCCGCGCGATCCGCGAACTTCTCGGCGAGCGCCTCGTAGCCGAGCTGCACCAGGTAGTGCTGCGCCTCGCGCAGCGGCTGGTCGAGCCGGTCGCGCACGAATTCCCAGCGCGCGCGCACGCGCTTGAGCAGTTCCAGCGCCTGCTGCACACGGTCTTCGAGCAGTTCGGCGCTCGGGATCTCGTTCGCGTCGTCGGTCTTGCCGAGCGGCAGGTTGCCGCCGCGGAAGAACGCTTCGAGCGCGTCCACCAGTTGCAGCTTGTTCTTCAGCGACAGCTCGATGTTGATCCGCTCGATGCCGTCGGTGTACTCGCCCATCCGGTTCAGCGGGATGACGACGTCCTCGTTGATCTTGAACGCGTTCGTGTGCTTCGCGATCGCGGCCGTGCGGCTGCGGTCGAGCCAGAAGCGCTTGCGCGCCTCCGCGCTGACCGCGACGAAGCCTTCGCCGCTCTTGCCGTTCGCCATCCGGATCACTTCGGACGTCGCCTGTGCGACCGCGTCGGCGTCGTCGCCGACGATGTCACCGATCAGCACCATCTTCGGAAACGCATTGCGCTTGCTCTTGGTCGCGTAGCCGACCGCGCGCAGGTAGCGCTCGTCGAGGTGCTCGAGGCCCGCGAGGATCGCGCCGCCCTGCTTCGACGTCTCGAACAGGTAGTCCTTGATCTCGACGATGCTCGGGATCGCCTCGCGCGCCTGGCCGAAGAATTCGAGGCAGACGGTGCGCGTATGCGCGGGCATCTTGTGCAGCACCCAGCGCGCGGACGTGATGAGCCCGTCACAGCCTTCCTTCTGCACGCCCGGCAGGCCGGCGAGGAACTTGTCGGTCACGTCCTTGCCGAGCCCTTCCTTGCGGAACCGGCGGCCTTCGATCTCGAGCATTTCAGTGCGCAGCAGCTTCTCGCCCGGCGCATACGCGCCGTCGAACCACTTCAGCTCGAAGCGCGCGACCGCGATGTCGTGGATCTTGCCCTGGTTGTGCTCGTGGCGCGTGACTTCGAGCCAGTTGCCGTCCGGGTCGACCATCCGCCACCAGGCCAGGTTGTCGAGCGCGGTGCCCCACAGCACGGCCTTCTTGCCGCCCGCGTTCATCGCGACGTTACCGCCGATGCACGATGCGTCGAGCGAGGTCGGATCGACCGCGAACACGTAGCCGGCCGCTTCCGCCGCCTCGGTCACGCGGCGCGTGACGACGCCTGCGCCTGAGAAGATCGTCGGCACCTTGTGCGCGACGCCCGGCAGCTCGGTCAGCTCGACCGCGCCGAGCTGTTCGAGCTTTTCGGTGTTGATCACCGCGGAGAACGGCGTGAGCGGCACCGCGCCGCCCGTGTAGCCGGTGCCGCCGCCGCGCGGGATCACGGTCAGGCCGAGCTCGAAGCACGCCTTGATCAGGCCGGCGATCTCGGCTTCGGTGTCGGGCGTCAGCACGACGAACGGGTATTCGACGCGCCAGTCGGTCGCGTCGGTCACGTGCGACACGCGCGACAGCCCGTCGAAGCGGATGTTGTCCTTCTGCGTGCAGCGGCCGAGCGCCTTGGTCGCGCGGCGGCGCAGGTCGGCCATCTTGTCGAATTCGTCCGCGAACTCGTTGACCGCGCGCTGCGCGGCGGTTTCGAGCATCTCGACGCGCGACGCGCGCTCGCGGCCGGCATCGTCGCGGTGCTCGGTGAGATCGGCGCTGCGGCGTTTGCCGATCTCGGTCAGGCGGTGGTTCAGCGCCTCGATCAGCAGCGCGCGGCGCTTCGGGTTGTCGAGCAGGTCGTCCTGCAGATACGGGTTGCGACGCACGACCCAGATGTCACCGAGCACTTCGTACAGCATCCGTGCCGAGCGGCCCGTGCGGCGCTCGGCACGCAGTTCGTCGAGCACCGACCACGCCTCTTCGCCGAGCAGGCGGATCACGATCTCGCGATCCGAGAAGGACGTGTAGTTGTAGGGAATCTCGCGCAAGCGGGGCGCGGGGTCGGCGGCGACGGCGGCGGCCGCGCCATGCGGATCGAAAACTTGTGGTGCGTTCATGTTCGGACGACTCGGAGGGCCGATACACCGTGCACGGGCGTCGGCAAGCGCGTAGGCGCAATCTTGGGGAAATCTGTTCTGTTACCAGGCGCGCGGCTGTCCTTCATGGGGCCGGAGCGGGCGACTCGCCCCTCCTGGCCGGCGACAGGGCCTGGCGGCACTCGGAATCATCAGCACGATCGCGCGCGGCGCGCATGCCGTTCGGCCGCGGGGCTGGCTGCGCGCGGCGTCGGCTTCAACGGTGCGATCCGAGGGTGCCTCTGCATCTTCCGAATCCTTGATTCAAAACGGAATTCTAACCCATGATCGGGCCGCCCGTGACACGCCGGACAGGTCGTGGGGCTATCGCCGCGAGCCGCGCCGGGCGGGGCTCGGCGCGATTTCATGTGATCATTCGCCGTCCGTCCGGTCGGTAACCATGCGGTTAAACCGGTAAAGTCCGCCGGTAAAAGGCGGCGCCCGGCGGCGCGAATGCCCTGTCCGCCCGCGCACGCGAGCGCTCACGGCCGCCCGCCCGGCATGCCGCTTGCGTGCGGGCGGACCCTTGGCGCTATCATTGACCCTTTACCGTCTGCATCCGCACTGCCCGCGAGCGCCCATGGCATCCCACGATTACCTGAAGAAAATCCTCACCGCGCGCGTCTACGACGTCGCGATCGAGACGGAACTCGAACCGGCCCGCAACCTGTCGGCCCGGCTGCGCAACGCCGTTTACCTGAAGCGCGAGGACAACCAGCCGGTGTTCTCGTTCAAGCTGCGCGGCGCGTACAACAAGATGGCGCACATTCCGGTGGACGCGCTCGCGCGCGGCGTGATTACGGCGTCGGCCGGCAACCATGCGCAGGGCGTCGCGTTCTCGGCGGCCCGGATGGGCGTCAAGGCCGTGATCGTCGTGCCCGTCACGACGCCGCAGGTGAAGGTCGACGCGGTGCGCGCGCACGGCGGCCCGAGCGTCGAGGTGATTCAGGCGGGCGAATCGTACAGCGATGCGTACGCGCACGCGGTCAAGGTCCAGCAGGAGCGCGACCTCACGTTCGTCCACCCGTTCGACGATCCGTACGTGATCGCCGGTCAGGGCACGATCGCGATGGAGATCCTGCGCCAGCACCAGGGCCCGATCCACGCGATCTTCGTGCCGATCGGCGGCGGCGGGCTCGCGTCCGGCGTCGCCGCGTACGTGAAGGCGGTGCGCCCGGAGATCAAGGTGATCGGCGTGCAGGCCGAGGATTCGTGCGCGATGGCGCAGTCGCTGGACGCGGGCGAGCGCATCGAGCTGAGCGAAGTCGGCCTGTTCGCGGACGGCACCGCGGTGAAGCTCGTCGGCGAGGAAACCTTCCGGCTGTGCCGCGAATTCCTCGACGGCGTCGTGACGGTCAACACCGACGCGCTGTGCGCGGCGATCAAGGACGTGTTCCAGGACACGCGCAGCGTGCTCGAACCGTCCGGCGCGCTCGCGGTCGCGGGTGCGAAGCTGTATGCGGAACGCGAAGGCATCGAGAACCAGACGCTCGTCGCGGTCACGTCCGGCGCGAACATGAACTTCGACCGGATGCGCTTCGTCGCCGAGCGCGCCGAGGTCGGCGAGGCGCGCGAAGCCGTGTTCGCGGTCACGATCCCCGAGGAACGCGGCAGCTTCAAGCGCTTCTGCTCGCTCGTCGGCGATCGCAACGTCACCGAGTTCAACTACCGGATCGCCGACGAGAAGTCCGCGCACATCTTCGTCGGCGTGCAGATCAAGCGCCGCGGCGAATCGGCGGAGATCGCCGCAAACTTCGAGTCGCACGGCTTCAAGAGCGTCGACCTGACGCACGACGAGCTGTCGAAGGAACACATCCGCTACATGGTCGGCGGCCGCTCGCCGCTCGCGCTCGACGAGCGCCTGTTCCGCTTCGAATTCCCGGAACGGCCGGGCGCGCTGATGAAGTTCCTGTCGTCGATGGCGCCGGACTGGAACATCAGCCTGTTCCACTACCGGAACCAGGGCGCGGACTACAGCTCGATCCTCGTCGGGCTGCAGGTGCCGCAGGCCGATCGCGCCGAATTCGAACGCTTCCTCGCGGCGCTCGGCTACCCGTATGTCGAAGAGAGCGCCAACCCGGCTTACCGCCTCTTCCTGTCGTAAAGGCTTCGTGCAATGAATCCCGAACATTCCCCGCTCGGCAAGGCCACCGTCTACGCGGCGCAGTACGACGCGTCGCTGCTGTTCCCGATCCCGCGCGCCGGCGCGCGCGAGCAGCTCGGCATCACGTCGGCGCTGCCGTTCTTCGGCACCGACATCTGGAACGCGTACGAGCTGTCGTGGCTCAACGCGCGCGGCAAGCCGCAGGTCGCGATCGCGACGTTCTACGTGCCGGCCGAATCGCCGAACATCGTCGAATCGAAGTCGTTCAAGCTGTATCTCGGCTCGTTCGCGCAGTCGAAGTTCGACTCGGTCGATGCGGTGCGCGACGTGCTGAAGCGCGACGTGTCGGCCGCGTGCGGCGCGAGCGTGTCGGTCCAGCTGGTGTCGCCGCACGATTTCGCCAAGCTCGAGATGGACGAGCTGGACGGACTGTCGCTCGACCGGCTCGACCTCGACACCGACGTGTACGAACCTGATCCGTCGCTGCTGTCGGCCGCCGACGGCGAGAACGAAGCGCCGGTCGAGGAGACGCTCGTGTCCGACCTGCTGCGCTCGAACTGCCCGGTCACGGGCCAGCCCGACTGGGGCAGCGTGCAGATCCACTACGTCGGGCCGCAGATCGACCACGCGGGCCTGCTGCGCTACATCATCTCGTTCCGCAATCACACGGGCTTTCACGAGCAGTGCGTCGAGCGGATCTTCCTCGACATCCTGCATGCGTGCAAACCGGTGAAGCTCGCGGTGTACGCGCGCTACACGCGCCGCGGCGGGCTCGACATCAATCCGTTCCGCACGAATTACAACCAGCCGATGCCGGACAACGCGCGGACCGCGCGGCAGTAACGGCCACGCGCGCGAGCGCCAAACGAAACAGCCCGGTCGGCTTCAACCGACCGGGCTGTTTCACTGTGCGCGGGGAAGCGCGGCCGCGTTACTTCACCGGCGCCTTGTAAGCGATGCAATCGACCTCGACCTTGCAGTCGATGACCATGCTCGACTGCACGCACGCGCGTGCCGGCGGATGCTCGCCGAAGTACGACACGAACACCTTGTTGAACGACGCGAAATCGCGCGCGTCGTCGAGCCACACGCCGCAGCGCACGACGTGCTCGAGTCCGTAGCCGGCTTCCTTCAGGATCGCGATCACGTTCTCGATCGTCTGCTTCGACTGCGTGACGATCCCGCCTTCGACGACCTCGCCGTTCACCATCGGCGTCTGGCCCGACACGTACAGCCAGCCGTCGGCCTCGACCGCCCGTGCAAACGGCATCACCTGGCCGCCCGTGCCCTTCGCTTCGCCTACGCCATATCGCTTCATCGTTTCACTCCTCACATTTCGGTTACGGATGCGCGCGCCGGCCTGGGCACGCGCGGAAGATCGGAACACCTGCCGCGTTCAGAACGCCGCATCGGCACTCGCCGGCACGCGCTCGCCGCGCGCGACAAAACCGCCTGCACGCTCGCCGGTCGGCCGGCCGTTTTCATAGGTCAGCACGCCGTTCACCCATACCGCGTCGATCCCGTGCGCGGGCTGTTGCGGCTTCTCGAACGTCGCGGCGTCGATCACGCTGGCCGGATCGAACAGCACGAGATCCGCGTGGTAACCGACATGCACTTCGCCGCGCTTCGGGATGCCATAGCGACGCGCGGACAGCGACGTCATCTTGCGGATCGCCTCCTCGAGCGGCAGCAGGTTGGTGTCGCGCACGTAATGGCCGAGCACGCGCGGGAACGCGCCCCACAGCCGCGGGTGCGGCAGCGGATCGTTCGGCAGGCCGTCGGAGCCGACCATCGTCGCCGGATGCGACAGGATCCGGCGCACGTCGTCCTCGGACATGTTGTGGTACACGGCGCCCGCGGGGCGAATGCGCTGCGCGGCTTCCTGCTCGCTCACGCCCCAGTCGGCCGCGATCGCCTTCAGCAGCTTGCCCGCGACTTCCGGGTGCGGCTCCGACCACGTGATCGTGATGTCGATGTCGCCCGTCACCTGCTTCAGGTCGAGCGTCGACGAACTGCGGCTGTACGGATAGCAGTCGCAGCCGACCGGCTGGTAACGTCGCGCGCCGTCGAGCGACGCGAGCACCTCGGTGCTGCGCCCCCAGTTCGACGGGCCCGCGCACTTCAGGTGCGAGATCACGACCGGCACCTGCGCGTGACGGCCGACGCGATAAGCCTCGTCCATCGCATCGAGGATCGCGTCGAACTCGGTGCGCATGTGCGTCGTGTACAGCGCGCCGGCTTGGGCAAGCGGCTCGGCGAGCGCCATCACTTCCTCGGTCGGCGCCGCGAACGCGGAGCCGTACGCGAGCCCCGACGACAAGCCGAGCGCGCCGTTCGCGAGCGCCTCCTCGAGCTGCGCGCGCATGCCGGCGATCTCGCCGTCGGTCGCCGCGCGGTCGAGGCGGTCCATCTGGTTGTTGCGCAGCGCCGTATGGCCGACGAGCGCCGCGACGTTCACGGCCGGGCGCGCCTCGTTGACGGCCGCGACGTAAGCGGCGAAGCTCGGGTACTGGAACGCGCCGCGCTCGCCGAGCAGGTTCATCGGATCGGGCGGGTCGCCGGCGAGCGTCACCGGCGATGCGCTGATTCCGCAGTTGCCGACGATCACGGTCGTCACGCCCTGCGAGATCTTCGGGATCATCTCCGGCGCACGGATCACGTGCGTGTCGTCGTGCGTGTGCACGTCGACGAAGCCCGGCGCGAGCGCCCGGCCGTTCGCGTCGACGACGTTCTCGGCGAGCCAGTTCGACAGGTTGCCGATCGCCGCGATCAGGCCGTTGCGGATCGCGACGTCGCGCGTGACGGGCGGCGCGCCGGTGCCGTCGTACAACTGCGCGCCGACGATCAGCGTATCGGCCGCTTCGGGATGCGAATGCATGGTCAGTCTCCTACCGGTTGACGGTCGCCGCCGCCGCGGTGCGCGTCGAGCGCGTGTTTGATGCGGCGCAGCGATTCGCGGCCCGCATCGCCGAGCCGCAATGCGACGCCAGTGACGAGCACGTCGATCGCCATCATCATCGCGTAGCGCGATGTCGACGGCTTGTAAATGAAATCGGTTTCGAACGCGACGACCGGGATCAGGTGGTCGGCGAGCTTCGCGAGCGGCGACGCCGGTGCGGTGATCGCGATCAGCTTCGCGCCGTAGCGCTTCGCGAGCCGGCAGCTCTCGAGCAGCTCGGGCACGCGCCCGCTCACCGACAACGCGACGACGACGGTGTCGGCCGACAGCGTCGCGGCCACCATCCGCTGCAGCAGGCTGTCCTGGTAGCTCGCGACCGGCCGGCCGAAACGCACGAGCCGGAAGCGCAGCTCGTCGGCCAGCGCGGTCGAGCCGCCGCCCTGCCCGTACACGTACGTCATCTTCGCGCCGGCGAGCAGGTCGGCCGCCGCGTCGAACGACGTGTTGCGCAGCAACTGGTGGTTGTGCGCGAGCGCCACGCGAATCTCGTCGTAGACCATCGACGCGGGGCTCGCGTCGTCGGCCGGCGCGTCGTCGGACGGCACCAGGAAGCGCTGGCCGACGGCCGCCGCCTGCGCGACGAGCACCTTCAGTTCGCGCACGTCGCGGCAGCCGACGGCCTTCGCGAAACGCGTGACCGTCGCGACGCTGACCTCCGCGTCGCGCGCGAGCGCGCCGATGCTCGCATGCGCGGCGCGCGCCAGATCGGCGAGGATGAACGCGGCGACCTTGCGCTCGGCTTCGCGCAGCTCGGGCGCGCATTCGGCGATCCGCGCGACGATGTCGAGGACCGGCGGGGCGGCCTGAGCCGGATGCGGCTCGGCGGCAGGCGGAGCGGACGGGGAAGCGGATGTATTCATCGGCGGAAAAGGGTGCGAAGCAGGATGTTATTAAATAACATCACCGCGCCGATGCTACTTTCTGTACCATCTGCATGTCAACTTCAGTGCAATGCATAGTGATGATGGAGCGGGATGACATGAAAGTTACAAACTATCAGGAAGCGACGATCGATCCGTTCGGCAAGGGCCTGGGCAATCTGCCGAGCGCGAGCGTGCCGCTCGGCGACGCGAGCCGGCTCGAATGGAATCTGCTCGCGGAAGACGTCAGCCTGCCGGCCGCCGTGCTTTACGAGGATCGCGTCGAGCACAACCTGAACTGGATGCAGGCGTTCGTGCAGAAATACGGTGTCAAGTTCGCGCCGCACGGCAAGACGACGATGGCGCCGCAACTGTTCCGCCGCCAGCTCGACGCCGGCGCGTGGGGCATCACGCTCGCGACCGCGCACCAGACGCAGGCCGCGTATCACGGCGGCGTGCGCCGCGTGCTGCTCGCGAACCAGCTGGTCGGCCGCCAGAACATGACGATCATCGCGGGGCTGCTGTCCGATCCCGATTTCGAATTCTTCTGTCTCGTCGATTCCGCGGAGAGCGTCGACCAGCTCGGCCGCTTCTTCGGCGCCGCGAAGAAATCGCTGAACGTGCTGATCGAGCTCGGCGTGCCGGGCGGCCGCGCGGGTGTGCGCGATGCCGCGCAGCGCGAGGCCGTGCTGGCCGCGATCGCGCGCTATCCGGACACGCTGAAGCTGGCCGGCATCGAGCTCTATGAAGGCGTGCTGAAGGAGGAAGGCGAGATCCGCGCGTTCCTGCAGCAGGCGGTCGCGCTCACGCGCGAACTGGCCGAAGCCGGCCGCTTCGCGCGCACGCCGGCGATCCTGTCCGGCGCCGGTTCGGCGTGGTACGACGTGGTCGCGGAAGAATTCAGGAAGGCGTCCGACGCGGGCTTCGCGGAAGTCGTGCTGCGTCCGGGCTGCTACCTGACGCACGACGTCGGCATCTACAAGAAGGCGCAGACCGACGTGTTCGCGCGCAACCCGATCGCCCGCTCGATGGGCGAAGGGCTGCTGCCGGCGCTGCAGCTGTGGGCGTACGTGCAGTCGGTGCCGGAGGCCGACCGTGCGATCGTCGCACTCGGCAAGCGCGACGCGGCGTTCGACGCGGGCCTGCCCGAGCCGGCGCGCCACTTCCGCCCGGGCCGCGACACCGCGCCGCGCGACGTCGCCGCCGCCGAAGGCTGGGCCGTCACCGGGATGATGGACCAGCACGCGTACCTGCAGATCCCGCCCGGCGCGGACGTGAAGGTCGGCGACATGGTCGCGTTCGACATCTCGCACCCGTGCCTGACGTTCGACAAGTGGCGCCAGGTGCTCGTGCTCGATCCGCAGTTCCGCGTGACGGAAGTCGTCGAAACCTTCTTCTGACGCCCGCCGCGCGCGGCGCCGCCCTGTCGCTCGCGCGGGGCGGTCGTCACACAGGCTTCAATCCGCCGGAGTACACTGCGCTTTCGTCCTCGGGGCCCGTCGCGGCCGTCATGCACGGCGCGACCGGGCCTTCAACGCTGCTTCACTGGAGAAAGCCATGGCCGCGAAGAAGATCCTGTTCCTGACCGGCGATTTCGCCGAAGACTACGAAACGATGGTGCCGTTCCAGGCGCTGCAGGCCGTCGGCCACCACGTCGATGCAGTCTGCCCGGGCAAGCGCGCGGGCGACAAGATCAAGACCGCGATCCACGATTTCGAGGGCGACCAGACCTACACCGAGAAGCCCGGCCACAATTTCACGCTGAACGCGGCGTTCGACGACGTCGACGCGGCGCGCTACGACGCGCTCGCGATCGCGGGCGGCCGTGCGCCCGAATATCTGCGACTCGATCCGAAGGTGATTTCGCTCGTGCGCGAGTTCGCCGAAGCCGGCAAGCCGATCGCGGCGATCTGCCACGCGGCGCAACTGCTCGCGGCCGCCGACGTGATCCGCGGCAAGCGCATTTCGGCCTACCCGGCCTGTGCGCCGGAAGTGAAGCTCGCGGGCGGCGAATACGCGGACATTCCGGTCGACGCGGCCGTGACCGACGCGCCGTTCGTCACCGCGCCCGCGTGGCCCGCGCATCCGGCCTGGCTCGCGCAGTTCCTCGCGCTGCTCGGCACGCGCATCGAGCTGTAAACCTGCACCCACTCGGAATGAAATGAAGCGATGGCCGGCGGCGCTGACGTGCCGCCCGGCTCCGCACGTCAACGCGCAGCCGGCGTCGACCCGACGTCCGCGATCCGCGATTCCAGCATCGCGAGCGCGCCCGACAGCGCATTCAGCACGTCGTCCGGCAACTGCGCCATCGTCTGTTCGAGAAACGCCTTGCGGCGCGGCAGGCACGCGTCGAACGCCGCGCGGCCTGCGTCCGTCAGCGTGACGTTGGTCACGCGGTTGTCGCGCGCGTCCGATTCGCGCTCGATCCAGCCGAGCGCGTCGAGCGACTTCAACTGGCGCGTGAGCGCGCCTGGATCGATGCGCAGCACTTCGACGAGCTTCTTCTGCGACGCATGCCCGTCCATCGTGTGCAGCGCGACCATGATGCGCCAGCGCGGCATCGGCTGCCCGACGTGCGCTTCGAACGCGGTCATGAAGGCGCGATACGTGCGTCCGAATTGCTGCAAGATCGCGACGCGGTCCTGTTCTTCCATGCGCTGATTTCGTTCCGGTGAATCGTTGAGTCGTCGAATCGCTCGCCCGACTGATCGGTCAGTCGGCCGCGACGTGCGGTTCGATCTTGCGCCGCAGCGCGACCGGCGGCACGCGACGGCACTGCCACACCGACACCACGGCGACGACGGCCGCCATCGCGACACCCAGGTGAATCGCGCCGACCAGCGATTCGCGGGCCGCTTCCAGCAGCAGCGCGCCATTATGCCCGGCACGCGTCAACTCCGCGACGAGACCGCCCTGCGCCGCGCGATCGATCAGGATCTGCGGATCGGCGAGCCGCGCGTGCCACTGCATCGCGTGGTCGGCCGACAGCGCGTCGCGCACGCCGCCCGAATACATCTGGTTGACGAGCGTGCCCGTGAGCGCGGTGCCGAGCATCCCGCCGACCATCCGCAGCGACTGCAACAGCGCCGTCGCGATGCCGAGATGCTCGCGACCGGCCGTCTGCTGCGCGAACACGGTGAGATTCGGCAGCACGAAGCCGAGCCCGATGCCGCCCGCGACCATCAGCGCCATCAGCATCCAGGCCGGCGTCGTGTGGGTCGACACGACGACGCCCGCGCACGCGATGGCGAACAGCACGAAGCCGACGTGCAGCATCGTGTTCGGATGGCGAATGCGCGTGACGACGCGGCCGTTCATGATGCTGCCGATCGTGATGAACACGACGAGCGGCGTGATCACGAGCCCCGCCTCCCTCGGTGACATCCCGAAGCCGCCCTGGAACAGCAACGGCGCGTAGAACAGCAGCGAGAACATCGAGAAACCGGCGAGGATCGCGAGCACGAAGAGGGCCGACAGCGCGCGGTTGCCGAACATGTCGAACGGCAGAATCGGCTGCCCGCAGCGCTTTTCCCAATGCCACAGGCCGATGCCCGCCGCGACCGCGACGACGAGCAGCAGCGACGCCCAGCTCGCGACGCCGTACTTCGGCAGCCATTCGACGAACAATTGCAGCGCACCGAGCGACAGCGCGATCAACAGCGCGCCCGGCCAGTCGAGCCGCATCTTGCGGTCGTGCTCGACGTGGCGCAGGTGCGGCAGGTAGCGCCACACGAAGAACAGCGACAGGATGCCGATCGGCAGGTTCACATAGAACACCGAGCGCCAGCCGAACGACTGGGTCAGCACGCCGCCGAGCGACGGGCCGACGGCGTTCGCGATACCGAACGCCGAGCTCATCAGCACCTGCCAGCGCAGCCGCACGACGGAATCGGGGAACAGATCGGGAATGCACGCGAACGCGGTGCCGACCAGCATCCCGCCGCCGATTCCCTGCAGCCCGCGCGCGAGCACGAGATACAGCATGTCGTTGGCCATCCCGCACAGCACCGACGCGCCAGTGAACACGACGATCGACGCGATCACGAACGGCTTGCGGCCGTAGTAGTCGCCGAGCCGGCCGAAGATCGGCACCGTGATCACGGAACTGAGCAGGTACGAGGTCGCGACCCACGCGTACAGGTCGAAGCCGCGGAGTTCGGCGACGATGGTCGGCAGCGCGGTGCCGACGACCGTCTGGTCCAGCGCGACCAGCATGGTGACGAACGAGATCCCGATCATCGCGAGCAGCGATTCGCGGAACGGCAGGACTTGCCCGCTCGAATGGTGGGCGGCAGTATGAACGGCCATTTTTTGTCGATGCAACTTTTGCCGAGTCAAAGAATCTCAAAATTCTAGCATGCCGGAGTAATCTAGGCTGGCGATAGGTTCAGGGCCTGTTCAGGCCAAGGAGAAAGATGGAACCGATTTCAATCACCCCCGCGACGACGCTTTCGCCGGAGGATCGGGACGCGCTGCGGCGCGCGAAGCAGGTGCTGGAAAGCCCGTCGCTGACGATGAAGCTGACGGGCGTGCTCGGCGCGCCGGTCGAGAAAATGATCGCGCGGCTGCCGGACTTCGCGACCGGCAAGATCAACGACGCGACGCAGCTCGCGCTGCGCAAGTGCCTGAACATCGCGCTGCGCACGCTCGGCAAGCCGCCGGCTCCGGACGCCGAGCCTGAAAAGCCCAGCAACCTGCTGCACAAGCTCGCGGTCGCGACGACCGGCGCGGCGGGCGGCGCGTTCGGCTTTCTCGCGCTGCCGGTCGAGCTGCCGGTCACGACCACGCTGATCTTCCGCTCGGTGTGCGACATCGCGCGCAGCGAGGGCGAGGATCTGACCTCGGTCGATACGCAGCTGCAATGCCTGGCCGTGCTCGGCATGGGCGGCAACCCGGACAAGCAGGAGGAAGACGCCGATCTCGGCTATTTCGTGCTGCGCGGCGCGCTCGCGCAGGCGATCTCGAAGGCATCGTCGGATATCACCGCGAAAGGCATCGCCGCGCACAGCTCGGCGGCTGTCTTCAAGCTCGTGCAGACGGTGGCGTCGCGCTTCTCGGTGCAGGTGACCGAGCAGATGGCCGCGAAGTCGATCCCGGCGATCGGCGCCGTGCTCGGCGCGACCGTCAACACGCTGTTCATCGACCACTTCCAGCAGATGGCGCACGGCCACTTCACCGTGCGCCGGCTCGAACGCAAGTACGGCTCGGTGGCCGTCCAGGCCGCCTATCAGGCGATCGACGCCTCGCCCGCGCGCTGAACCGCACGCTCGACCGCGACGCGGCGCAGGAACGCGGCCGCGCGGTCGAGCGCGTCGCGCGCTTCCGGCACCATCGGCGCGTACAGTTGCCACACGTGCGGCATGTCGGGCCACACCTCGATTTCAACCTGAACGCCGGCCGCCTTTGCCTTCTCGGCGACGCGGCGCGAATCGTCGAGCAGCACCTCGGTGCTGCCGGCCTGGATATACAGCGGCGGCAGGCCCGTGAAATCGGCGTAGAACGGCGACGCGTACGGATGCGTCGCCGGCGCGTCGCCGAGATACAGCTTCGCCGCCTTCGGCAGCGCCGCGGCCGCGAACATCGGGTCGACGCCGTCGTTGCTGCGCATCGTGCCGCCGGTGCCGGCCAGGTCCGTCCACGGCGAGAACAGGATCGCGCCGGCCGGCAGCGGCTCGCCGTGGTCACGCAGCGCGACGAGCGTCGCGAGCGCGAGGCCGCCGCCCGCCGAATCGCCGCCGAACACGATCGACTCGGGCGGCGTGCCGAGCGCCAGCAGTTGCCGGTACGCGGCGAGCGCATCGTCGAGCGCGGCCGGGAAGCGGTTTTCGGGCGCGAGCCGGTAGTCGAGCGAGAACGAACGCACGCCCGCGCGCTTCGTCAGCCCGAACACCAGCGGCCGGTGAGTCTTCGTCGAACAGAAGTAGTAACCGCCGCCGTGGAAATACAGCAGCGTGCGGCCCGGCCCGCGCCCTGCACCCGCATCGGTGCGTTCGAGCCATTCGCCGCGCAGCGGCGCGTCGCCGGCGCCATAGCACTGCCGCAGCCGGTAGCCCGACGGCGGGCGGCGCGGCACGAACATCCGCAGGTCGGTAAAGCGCCGGGCACGCGCGGGGTCGAGCACCTCGCGCGTGGTCTCCGGACGAAACTGCCAGCGCAGCAGCCAGCAGGCGAACTTGCTTTGCCAACTCATTGGACGCACTCCGTCATCACAGTGTGACGATGGTACGTTCAAACGTTCCCGCGTCGCTCGACAGGTGCCTCTACATCAAACGCCGGCGCTCAGTTCGCCGGCATCACCTGGCCGCGGATCTCGCCGGACGGGTGCTCCTTCGTATGGATGTTGAAGTACCACTTGCCGCCCATCAGGTCGGTGACCTGCTCGTCGGTGAGCGCCTTCGAACCCTTGATCGGGCTCGCCAGTTCGTCCTTCGGAATCGGCACCTGCACGCCGGCGTTCTGGCCGACCGGCGCGGGCCCGTGGAAATGCGCGGCGGTGGCCGGGCCCGAGAGGTGTTCGTAAGTGACCGTCCACTGCAGCATGTGGGTGGCCGTGTCGTAGGTGGCGGCGACGGTGCCGGAGCCCTTGGTCGCCGTCGGCGGCACTTCGCTCGACGGCTGCAGACTGGCGGACAGGCGCACCGTTTCGGCGGCGGCGCTGCCGGCGGCCAGCACGCCCGCCAATAACGCGACCTGGAGCAAACGCAGCTTGAGCATGGATTCTCCTTGTACGACGTGGTACGCCGCGCGAGCGGCGGCGTCACCCCTGATGGTAGTCGATCGGCGCCCGGTCCGGCAGACTGCCGGAACCTGGAAGAGACCTTTGCAGCATGGCCTCTGAATCCGTGCGCGGCCTTTCGCTACACTTCGTTTCACAGTTGCTTGTTTCCTTCGTCCGAAGGAGTCTGCGAGTATTCACGCGGCCGCCCCGGCCGCGTTTTTTTTGGCGTGTCCCGAACGACACGCGGCATGCCGCACGCGGATTCCGATTTTCCGCTCCCTCCATTACCAAGCAGCACGAAGCATTTCTCTTCGCGCACACCACGCGACCGACGCGCGTCCCGCCAGTCACCAGGACGAGCCAGCGTACCCGCATGTTGTCGCGATACGTGTAATACGTTATTGCGCCAAGCCGGGTCGACACGTGTTTTCCTGCGCAGGAAAATGTTCGCGTGTTGTCGTGACTGGAAAGTGAACCGTGCCGGCCCGTCCCCCGATGCCCTGCCCGACCCGCCCCGTCCGTGTCCGTCCGCTGCTGGCGGGTCTCTGCTCCGTCGCCGCCCTTTACGGCGCGCCCGCCGACGCGCAGGAGTTCTCGCTGTTCACCGGCCCGCTGTGGGGCGGCGGGCAACGCACGTATTCGTGGGCGTTCGATTACCAGGAAGGCTTGAGCCCGCATACCGCGCTCGGCTTCACGTGGTACAACGAAGGGCATATTCCGAATCACCACCGCGATGGCCAGGCGGTGCAGTTCTGGGGCCGCGTGCCGCTCGAGAACCGCCGCCTGGTGCTGTCGGCCGGCGCGGGCCCGTATCGCTACTTCGACACGGTGCCGGCCGCCGAAGGCCGCGGGTATTCGAATACGCACGGCTGGGGCGTGCTGATGAGCGTGCGCGCCGCGTACTACACGTCGCACCGCTGGATCGCGCAGCTTCAGGTCAATCGCGCGCACGTGTTCAGCGGGCCCGACACGACATCGGTGATGTTCGGCGTCGGCTACCAGCTCGATGCGCCCGACACGCCGGGCCCGCGCGACACCGCGCTGCCGCGCACCCGCAAGGTCACGCACAACGAAGTCACCGCGATGCTCGGCGAGACGATTCTGAACAGCCGCTCGTCGCCGTCGACGCTCGGCGGCAGCCTCGAATACCGGCGCGGCCTCACGCGTTCGATCGACTGGACCGCGACGTGGATGTACGAAGGCGCGAAGCAGGCGGTCCGCCGCAACGGCATCGCGTCCGAGCTGTGGCTCACGCGCGCGTTCCTGAACGACAAGGTCACGCTGTCGGCCGGCGCCGGCGCGTACTTCACCGTCAACCAGCGCAACCGCGACGGCCAGCCGGGCCCGGGTGACGGCCGCCTCTCCGGCATCGTGTCGATCTCGGCCAGTTACCGGATTTCCGAGCGCTGGCTCACACGTATCACGTGGAACCGCGTGGTCACGCGCTACGACCGCGATACCGACGTGATCCAGGCCGGCGTCGGCTACCGGTTCTAGTCCGGCGCCCTCACCGGGCGTGCTGTCCGCATCACGCGCGGTAGCCCGGATCGATCCGGTCGACGATGCGCTGCAGCGCGTCGAACGCGTCCTGTCCCGCGCCATGCTTCGGATCGAAATTCAGCGAATCGCGCACGCACGCTTCGAGCACGGGCGGCGCAATCGGCAGCGCCGCGCCGATCGCATGCGTCGCGATCTGCACCTCGCACGCGCGGTTGAGCAGCCACATCAGCGAAAACGTCTGCGCGAGCGTCGCGCCGATCGTCACCGGCCCGTGGTTGCGCAGCAGCAGCACGGGCCGCCCGCCCGCGCTCTCGACGATGCGCCGGCCTTCCTCGAGATGCACGGTGATGCCTTCGAAGTCGTGATACGCGATCTTCCCGTACAGCTGCGCCGAATAGAAATTCGAGAACGACAGCCCATCGCGCGAACAGCACACGGCCATCGTCGGCGTCGTGTGCACGTGCATCACGCAATGCGCATCGGGCAGCGCCGCATGGATCGCGCCGTGGAACGTGAAGCCGGCCGGATTGATCGGCCAGTCGGAGTGGCCGATCACATTGCCGTCGATGTCGATCTTCACGAGATTCGACGCGCACACCTCGCGGTAATGGAGCCCGAACGGGTTGATCAGGAAATGTCCGTCCTCGCCCGGCACACGCAGCGAGATATGGTTGTAGATCAGCTCGGTCCAGTCGAGATGATCGAAGATGCGGTAGGCGGCGGCGAGCTGCACCCGCGCCTGCCATTCGGCTTCGGAGAAGCGCGCGGGACGCGTGAACGGCTGGTTCGGAACACGTTGCATGGGGAACTCCGGTTGCGGGGCGCGCGGCCCCGGGCGAATGGCGATGCGCATCGTCCATCGTGTGCAGGCGCCGGGGCGCGGTGCGAGGTGCGTATCACGCACGTGTGGCGGCGCGTCGGTCGGCGCCGTTCCGGCCCGCATTGTGCGAGCGGCTCGGCAGCGCCTCTTCTCGATTCACTTATAGTTGCGCGCACAACCATATCACCTTTCCCCGCGCACCGGTATCGCGGGTTTTGCCGGAGCCGTTCGTGCCCTTACAGCTGGTCGTCGACCGGCAGCAGCGTGAAGATGCCCGTCATCACGTTGCGCAGCAGCCCCGCATGCGGGTCGACGTGATAGGTGGTGGTCTGGCCGCCTTCGGTGCCCGTCCATTCGAGCGCGGGCGGGCTGCCGTCGGTCCGCTTCGCGAGCGTGACGCGGTAGCTTTCGTCCGGCTGCGTCACGCGCGCGAAGATCGCCGCGGCCTGCTGCGCGAGCACCGGGCTGTGGATCACGAGCGCGAGCTCGGTGTTCAGGTGTGCGGAGCGCGGATCGAGGTTCAGCGAGCCGATCACGAGGATTTGCCGGTCGATCACGTACGCCTTCGCATGCAGGCTCGCACGCGAGCGCGAACCGAACAGCCGCGCGGGCTGCTGGTCCGGCTGCGACTTGAATTCGTACAGCTCGACGCCGCGCTGCAGCAGCGGCACGCGATACGGCGCATAGCCGGACTGCACCGCGACCGCGTCGGTCGCCGCGAGCGAGTTCGTCACGATCGCGACGCGCACGCCGCGCGCGACCGTGTCGCCGAGGATCTTCACGCCGGCGTCGTGCGGCACGAAGTACGGCGAAAACGCCAGAAATTCCTTCTGCGCGCCGCGCGTCAACTCGGCCAGGCGCTGCATCGGCGGGCTCACGTACGTGCCGGTCGGCCGCGCGACCTTGTCCGGCGCATCGACCTTGAATTCGGCCGGCGCCCACACGAGTTCGAGTTCGTCGCGCGCGATCTGCCGGGCGAGCGGCGTCGCGTTCAGCGGTTTCGCGTTGTACGGATCGGCATTCTTGCGCCAGTGATCGCGCAGCTCGTCGCGCATCGCGTCGAGATCCTTCGGATCGAACGTCTGATGATTGAGCACGCGCAACGGGTAGCTGCTCGCGCTCGCCCAGTAGTCGTCGAAGCTCTTCGAGATGTCGCCCGTCACGGGGCCGGCCGCCAGCACGTCGAGATCGCGGAACTGCAGCGTCGGGCTCGCGCTGAAGTATTCGTCGCCGAGGTTACGGCCGCCGACGATCGCGAGCTGGTTGTCCGCGATCATTGCCTTGTTGTGCATCCGGCGCGTGAAGCTGTCGATCCGCGTGAAGAAGTTCGCCGTGCGCTCCATCATGCCGCGCTGCGACGCGCCGAACGGGTTGAACACGCGGATCTCGATGTTCTGGTGCGTATTCAGCGCGGCCATCACGCGGTCGATATCGTGGAAGTTCAGGTCGTCGACCAGCATCCGCACGCGCACGCCGCGATCGGCCGCGTACAGCGCCGCGCCCAGCAGCAGCTTGCCGGTCGTGTCCTCGGTCGCGATGTAGTACTGCATGTCGAGCGTCTTCGTCGCCGCACGCGCAAGCGCGATGCGCATCTGCAATGCGGTGGCGCCGTCGGCCAGCAGCCGGAAGCCCGACTGCCCGGGATGCACGGCTTCCGGCGCGGCCAGCGCATCGCGCAGCGGCGTGGCGGTTTCCGCCGACAACGCATGGGAGACGGGGCGATCGAGCGAGGTGGCAGGCGGATGCGTCGCGCACGCGGCGAGCGGCAGCAGCGCGCAGACAACCAGCGCGCGGGCCTGGCGGCATGCGGCGCGCCACGACAGCGCGGCCGGCGCGCGCCGGATCAAGGATGTGAGCACGGAAGCTTCCTCGACAGTCGGATCAATGGGCACATCATGGCCGCGGCGCGCGGCTGACAGGCGGTTCCGGACGATTCTAGTGGGCGCCCGACGAGCGGGTCAATCGAGCGGCCCCCGCATGCCGCGCCGCACCGCCGCCACGTGCGTCATGCACGGCGGCTCGTGATGCGTGATGCGCGACTGGTCGCCGCTCCTGCGGGCACTGGCGCAGGTCCAACCAATCTCACGGTGCGCCGCTCCCGTTCGAAATGGCTGCGCACGCAGCCGATATGCGTCTGCATCGCGGTGTGCGCCTCTTCGGGCCGGTGCGCGCAAATCGCCTCGTACACGCCCCGTGTGCTGCAATGACAGCAACTCGGATGCCTGCTCGTCCTCCATCGTCATCCGGTCACGTCGATGAAGATGTGCTCGCGCAGCATGCCGATCACGCTCGTATGTAGATGCAGGAACATCGTGTTGTCCGACGCCAACGCGATCGCCTCGTGCAGCTTCGCCTGGGTCGCGGCTTCGACGGCCGCGTCGTCCTTCGCGTGCGCGGTTTCGAGCTGGTAAGCGGCGACGTGTATGCCGAAAAAAACAAAATACCCACGCCCGAGCGAGCGTGGGTTGCTTCATGTCGCTTGCCGATCGCCGGCGCTGACGGCCGGCGACCGGCCGCGGGATCAGCTGCCCTTCGCGATGCGATCCTGGATGTGCTGCGCGCGGCTCGCCGACGACGGGTGCGAGCTCATCATCGAGCTCTGGCCGCCGTCCATCTGCGCGAGCTTCTGGAAGCCGGTGACGAGGCCCTTCTGGCTCATGCCCTTCTGCTTCATCAGGTCGAACGAGTAGTCGTCGGCCGCGCTTTCCTGCGACTGCGAGAACTGCGCGTTGATGAACTTCTCGGTGATGTCGCCGAGCTGCGAGCTCGACAGCGCCGCCACGCCCGGCGATGCCGCGCCGGCCGCGCTGCGCGCCGCGCTCACCGCGTATGCCGTCTGCATTGCCTTCTTCGAGTGGCCGAGTGCGACGTGGCCCATTTCATGGCCGATCACGCCGCGCAGCTCGTCGTCGTTCATCATGTCCATCAGGCCGCTGTACACGCGCACGCAGCCGTTGCCCATCGCCCACGCGTTGACGTCCTTGGTCACGTAGACCTTGTAGTTGATCTTCTGGCCGTTCAGCGTCATGTCGCCGAAGCCCTTCATCACCTTCGTCAGGCGCTTCGCGTAGGCGCTGTTGGCCGGCGCGATCTTCGATTCGGCGTCGCTCGACTTGCACGACTCGTTCGACAGCGCGGCGATGTCGCTGTCCGACAGCGTCGCTGCCTTGTACAGGTTGGTCCCCGCCGACGTCAGGCTGTTCGCGTCAAGGCTCTGTACCCCGCCGCACGCGCTCAACAGAAACGCCACGCCACACGCCGCCACCGCTTTCTTGAGTTGCATCCCGGAATCCCTCGATAGTTGTATTTGGGAGCGGCGATTTTGCATAATCCGGCAGAAAATTACCAGATGTTTACATCGGATGACACGTTCATTACTCAGCGGATTGACATGACGTGGCGATCCGGCCCCGGATTGGCGACGAAAAGCGGGGCAATCGCGCCGGTCGGGAAGGAAAGCGGGCAGACCGTGGCTTAGGCCGGCTGGTCGCGGCGACGCGTCAGGCGGCGTGCGACCAGCATCGGCAGCCGCATCGCGAAGCCGGTGAACAGGCGCAGGTGCATCCACGCGAGCAGTGCGTTGTCGCGGCCGTAGTGAAAGTGCGACACACCGCCTTCGTGCCGGCCGAAATAGCGCACCGGCGCGTCGATGCGGATCGGGCGCACGCCGGCCCAGCACAGCCGCACGGCCGCCTCGGGATCGAAGTCGAAGCCGCGCATCCACGGCTGGCGCCGCATGATCGCCGCCAGCGGCGCGACCGGATAGACGCGAAAACCGTACAGCGAATCGCCGATCCCGGCCCACAGCGTCTCGAGGTCGGCCCACGCGTTCGACAACCGGCGCCCCTGCACGCGCAACTGCGGCGCGCTCGCGTCGAACTTCGGCACGCCGAGCACCATCGCGTCGGGCGCGGCCTGCGATGCCGCCATGAAGGCGGGAATCAGGTCGGCCGGATGCTGGCCGTCGGAATCCATCGTCAGTACGTGCGTGAAGCCACTCGCGGCCGCCGCGTCGAGCCCCGCGAGCACCGCGGCGCCCTTGCCGCGATTCTCCGGCAGCACGATCACGCGCAGGCCGGGATCGCGCTCGGCCATCGCCTGCAGCCGTTCGGCGCTGCCGTCGGTGCTGCCGTCGACGACGACCCACACCGGGTTCCACTGCGCACGGGCATTGCGCACGGTCGTGTCGACCTTGGCGCCCGGGTTGTAGCTCGGAATCAGGACGAGATGGGTGGACGACGCGTGCAGCTTGGACATGGGAACAGCCGATGACGAAGACGGAGATCCTGACAAAAGTGTATGACTCGCCGACGAACGCCGGCACGCTTCGTCGACACCGGCCGCGGGCCGGACCGGTTGCCGGATCGTGAGGCTCTCGCGCTTCATGACAGCCACTCCATCGCATGACCGGCGCTGGCCTCGATCTCGACCAGCAGGTCGTCGCGACACACGTCCGCATGAACGAACAGCGGCCGCACGTGAGGACCGGCGGCCTCGCGCAGCACGCGGCCGATCGCGGCCAGCGCCGCGGTGTCGCCTGCGTCGCGCACGTAGACGCGGTAGCCGAGGTCCGCGAGCGAGAACGGCCCGTGCCCCTGCCGCGCGGCCTGCTCGAGCACGGCCGCGAGGTTCGCGACCGTCTCGCGCGTCTGCGCGACGACGTCGCCGCGATGCACGGTGCGGTGCCCGACGATGCTCGCGGTGCCCGAGACGAACAGCACCGGCGTCGCTTCACCGTCGGCCCACGCGGCGGCGCGCGCGAACGTCGGCGCACGCGGGCCGTACTGCGCCGGATAGTGATACGCGCTGACCTGGCGCGGATTCTCGATCGAGTCGGCCGGCGTGCGGCTCGCGAGGAAATGAATCGCGAGCGGCGCGGCCGGCGACGCATCGCCCGCGACCGCCTCGACCGAGCCGAGCGCGCACGCGGCCGGCACGCCGCCCGTCAATGCGCGGCGGCACGCGTCGAATGCGCGCTGACGGCCGATATTGAACTGACGATAGCGCTCGACGCCGAACTGCACCGCATTGATCGCCGGCACGGTGTTCCAGATCCGCAGCGGATGCGGCATGCCGAGCGTATCGAGCAGGTCGAACAGCGCGCGGTACGCATCGAACGTCGCGCGTTCGAGCGGCGTGCCGCCGTCGCGCGGCGCGTCGTAAGCCGCGTCCGTCTCGTGCACGACGAGGCTGCCGAACACGAGCCCCGCCGCTTCACTGTAGCGGTAATGCAGTGGACCGCGCCGTTCGCCGCGCAGGTCGTGCGCATCGCACTGCCACAGTTCGCAGACGGCCTCGCCCGGTGCGACTTCGGCGCCGAGCAGCGCCATCTGCACCGGCGCGACCGGCAGGCCGGGCGCGGCATCGGTCAGCATCCGCGCCATGGCCGCCGCGCGCGACGCGTCCGGGGTTCCCGCCGCGCCGATGCACACCGCACCCAGCGCGCCGGGAAACACGCGATCGAGTCCGTCGCCTCGGCCGCGCGCATCGTGCAGCAGCGCGACGAGCCGCGCATCGCTCATCTGGACGAGCCGCAACGCGCGGTCGCCGCCGTGCGCGAACGGCGCGGCCGCAGGCGCGGCGGCGGGCAACATCGAACACGGGCGCCGTTCGGCGTCGACTGGATGCACGGACACTTCGATTTCCTCACTATGCGGCGCAGGCCACGCGGCCCTGCGCCGCGTTGCGTTACGTCAGGCGAATGCGGCGCGCTTCGTCATGCGAGCCCGCCGTTGACGGACAACACCTGCCCCGTCACATAGGCCGCGGCGTCGGATACCAGATACGCGACCATCGCCGCGACTTCGTCGGGCCGGCCCGCGCGCTGCGCGGGCACGAGCTGCTTGATGCGTTCGGCGGGAAACGCCTGGTCGGCCATCGGCGACGCGATGATGCCGGGCGCCACCGCGTTCACGGTGATGCCGCGCGACGCGAGCTCCAGCGACAGCGACTTCGTCGCGCCGATCAGCCCCGCCTTCGCGGCCGCGTAATTGGCCTGCCCGCGATTGCCGGTCACGCCAGCCACCGACGCGATGTTGACGATCCGTCCGCGCCGCGTGCGGATCATCGGCAGCAGCAGCGGCTGCGTGACGTTGAAAAAACCGTTGAGCGTCACGTCGATCACGCTGTGCCATTGCTGGCGCGACATGCCGGCCATCGGCGCGTCGTCGTGAATGCCCGCGTTGTTGACCAGGATCTGCACCGGCGCATCGTCGATGAACGGCTTCAGCGCGGCGAGCGTCGCATCGGCGTCGGTCACGTCGAACGCGATCGCGTGCGCGGCGCCGCCGGCCGCGACGATCCGCTGCGCGACGGCCTGCGCCTGTTCGAGATGGCGGTTCGCATGCACCCACACCTCATGGCCGGCCTGCGCGAGCGCCGTGCAGATCGCCTGCCCGAGTGCGCCGCTGCCGCCCGTCACGAGCGCCCGCATCGCCTTGCTCCGTTCATCGCGTGTTCCCCTCGATCGATGCCGCCGCGCATCGTCCGTCGAGCGCCGCCGTCACTTCGTACGATGCGCGGCGACGTAGGCCGCCAGCGCACCGAGCGTCGCAAAGATTGTCTGGTTGTCCGGATTGTCCGAGCGCAGTTCGAAGCCGTATTTCTTCGAAATCAGCAGCGCGATTTCCAGGATGTCGATGGAGTCGAGCCCGAACCCTTCGCCATACAGCGGGGTGTCGGCCGTCACTGTGTCGAGCGGGACGTCTTCGAGATTCAGTTCGCCGATGATCAGCGTGGCGAGCTCTTGTTCCAGTGCGTTCATCATGCGTGCGTGCAGGCGGCCCATGGCAGCGGGAGGCGCCCGGAAACGGCAACCGTCGTGCACGCCCGGCGCGTGCAAATCTCCGTCCCTCCGGCCTCTGCCGGCTTCCCCGCCTGCGTCGTTGGGGATTGTTTGTAAAAGTTACGCGGATTCTAGACGAAGGGTATCGGGGCGTATACCGCGAATGGTTACAAGACTGGCGAGCCGCCACGGCAGCCCGTTTCGGACGCGAAGGCACGAGACGCTTGAGCCGCTTCGGATGGAAATGGACCGACCCCGCGAAACCGTTCGGCCGGCGCCATACAATCGGTTACAAAACCCGGTCGCGACGGCCCCGAACCCGCACTGCCGCGGCCCTAAAATGTGCGTGCCCGACCACCGGCCCGGACCCGCGTCCCGGCCGTCATTCATATGATGTTTGACGGCCCGACCATCGTGTCCGGCCACGATCCGTCCGATGTCTCCAGTCATGCCGTATCCGCCCTTGCGCTCCGTTCCGCTTCGCCCGCCCGTCAGCCGCTGCCGCCCGGCCGCCGGCCGGTGCGCGTGCCGCGCGCCCGGAGGCTGCCGATGAGCCGGCTGCTGCCCGTCGTGCGCGGCGTCGCGGCAGTGGGCGCCGTGGCCGCCTACCAGGTTGGCGCGCACTACGCGAGCGCGACACCCGGCGCGCACGGCCTCGGCCTCGCGATGGCGCTCGTGCCGCCGCTGCTGCTCGCGCTGGGCGCGGCGCTGCGTTCGCCGCGGCGCGCGTGGCTCGTGCCGGCGTGGCTGCTGGCCGCCGCCGCGCTGTGGGCCGCGCGCACGCCGCTCGCGCGGCACTTCGAATGGGGCCTGTATCTGGAACACGCGAGCTTCAACGTCGCGATGGCGCTGCTGTTCGGCCGCACGCTCGTGGCCGGCCAGGTACCGCTGTGCACGCGCTTCGCGGCGATGATCCACGGCACGGTCACGCCGGCCGTCGCGCGCTACACGCGGCGCATCACGCTCGCGTGGACGCTGTTCTTCGTCGCGATCGCCGCCGTGTCGACGCTGCTGTTCGCGATCGCGCCGATCGTCACGTGGTCGACCTTCGCGAACTACCTGTCGCTGCCGCTCGTCGCCGTGATGTTCGCCGCCGAGCATGCGTGCCGGCGTGTCGCGCTGCCGCACGAGCCGCGGCCGCGGATGGTCGACGCGGTGCGCGCGTATCGCGCGTCGACCCACGCCTCGCAGGCCGCGCGATGAATTCATGACCGGCGCGGCCCCAACGGCCGCGCGGGCCTTCGTTCCCGTCTTGACCGATTTATGCCGACTCACCCGCTGGTATTTCACGCCTCGCCCGACCAGACGATCGCCTGGCGCGACGGCTCGCCCGTCACCGTGCGCGCATTCGTCGCCGACGTCGCGCGCGTGGCCGCCGCGCTGCCCGCCGGCGGCCACGTGTTCAACGTGTGCCGCGACCGCTATCGCTTCGCGGTCAGCCTGTGCGCGGCGCTCGTCGCCGGCAAGGTCAGCCTGCTGCCGTCGACGCACACGCCGGAAATGGTCCGCCAGCTCGCGTCGTTCGCGCCCGATGCGTTCTGCCTGCACGATGCGCCCGACTGCGCGATCGACCTGCCGCGCTTCGCGTATCCCGATGCCGCGCCCGGCGAGCCGCCGAGCGATGCGCCGTTCGCCGTCCCGCGGATCGACGCGGCGCGGATCATGGCCTACGTGTTCACGTCCGGCTCGACCGGCACGCCGGTGCCGCACCGCAAGACCTGGGGCTTCCTGATCGGCTGCGTGCGCGCGGCGGCCGATCGGCTCGGGCTGCTCGACGGCCGCGCGGCCACGCTGATCGGCACGGTGCCCGCGCAGCACATGTACGGCTTCGAGTCGACGGTGCTGCTCGCGCTGATCGGCGGCCTCGCGTTCAGCAACCGCCAGCCGTTCTACCCGAGCGACATTCGCGACGAACTCGACGCGATCCCGCAGCCGCGCGTGCTCGTCACGTCGCCGATCCACCTGCGCGCGCTGCTGTCGACCGGCCATGCGCTGCCGCGCGCGGCGCTCGTGCTGTCGGCCACCGCGCCGCTGTCGGAGAAGCTCGCGTGCGAAGCCGAGGCCGCGCTCGACGCGCCGCTCGTCGAGATCTACGGCAGTACCGAGACCGGCCAGATCGCGACCCGTCGGACGTCGCACGGCGCGGCGTGGGAACTGTTCCCGGACATCCGACTCGACGCACGCGCCGAACCGGATGGCGACGACAGCGGGCCGACGGTCTGGGTATCGGGCGGCCACGTCGAGACGCCGGTGCCGATGGGCGATGCGCTCGAACTGCTCGGCGACGGCCGGTTCCTGCTGCACGGCCGCAAGGCCGATCTCGTCAACATCGCGGGCAAGCGCACGTCGCTCGCTTACCTGAACCATCAGCTCAACGCGATTGCTGAAGTGGTCGACGGCGTGTTCTTCATGCCCGACGAAGCCGCGCCGACGCACGGTGACACCGCCCTCGAACCGGTCACGCGGCTCGTCGCGCTGGTCGTCGCGCCGACGCTCGCGGCCGCCGATCTGCAACGCGCGCTGCGCGAGCGGATCGATCCCGCGTTCATGCCGCGCCCGCTCGTGTTCGTCGATGCGCTGCCGCGCAACGAAACGGGCAAGCTGCCGCGCGACGTGCTGGCGGCGCTCGTCGCGCAACATGCGCGCGCCGCGGCGGCGACGGCCACGACGGCCATGCCGCCCGCGACGCCGAACGAGCGCGACCCGGCCGGCACGCCCGCGCTCGCGTTCACGATTGCCGTCGACCATCCCGCGCTGCCCGGCCACTTCCCCGGCCATCCGGTCGTGCCCGGCGTCGTGCTGCTCGATCACGCGATCCATACGCTCGGCGCGACGCTGAACCGTCCGCTGCATGCGTGGCGGCTCGGGTCCGCGAAATTCCTCAGCCCGGTCGCGCCCGGCGAACCGCTCGATCTTGCGTACGACGCCGCGGCCAGCGGTGCGATCCGCTTCACGGTGCGCGCCGGGTTGCGCGAGGTCGCGAGCGGCGTGCTGTCCGCACCGCCGCCCGCCGCGCGGGATGGCGCGCAGCCATGAAGCGCACCGCATGGGCCGAGCGCCAGGAACGCAGCAACGCGGGTTTGCTGCGCGTCATGACGTGGATCTCGCTGCGCTTCGGCCGGCAGCGCGCGCGCATCGTGCTGCACCTGATCGCGACGTATTTCGTGCTGTTCTCGCCGATCGCGTGCGCGGCGTCGCGCGACTACCTGCGCCGCGTGCTCGGCCGCCCCGCGCGCTGGCGCGACGTGTACCGGCACGTGTTCACGTTCGCGGCGACGATCCACGATCGCATCTACCTGATGAACGGGCGCTTCGACCTGTTCGACATCCGGCTGCACGGCGAAACCCTCGTCGACGCCGCACTCGCGGGCGGGCGCGGCGCGTTCCTGATGGGCGCGCACCTCGGCAGCTTCGAGGTCGTGCGCGCGATCGGCCGCACGCATCCGGATCTGCGCGTGGTCGTCACGATGTACGAGAAGAACGCGCGCAAGATCAACGCGACGCTCGCCGCGGTGAATCCGGCCGCGCAGCCGGAGGTGATTCCGCTCGGCCAGGTCGACTCGATGCTGAAGGTGCGCGAGCGCCTCGACGCGAACTGCATGGTCGGCATGCTCGCCGACCGCACGCTGCTCGACGATGCCGCCGCGTCGCTGCGGCGCGTGCCGCTGCTCGGCGCGCCGGCCGCGTTCCCGCTCGGCCCGCTTTACATGGCCGCGATGCTGAAGCGCCCGGTGATCTTCATGACGGGCCTCTATCGCGACGGCAACCGCTACGACGTGCACTTCGAGACGCTCGCCGATTTCTCCGACGTGCGGCGCGACGCGCGCGCCACGGCGGTCGATGCGGCGCTCGCGCGCTACGTCGCGCTGCTCGACAAGTACTGCCGCGCGGCGCCGTACAACTGGTTCAACTATTTCGATTTCTGGCAAGGCGGCGATGCCGCGGCCGCGCGCCGCGGGACGGCGCACGCCGGCGCCGACCTGCCCGCCACGAGGGATTCCGACGCATGACCGCCGTTCGCCGCCGCCTGTTTCCGTTCCCGTCGCCCCGCCTCCACCGCGCGGCCCGTGTGCTCGCCGCCGGCGCCGCCGCGATCGCGCTGGCCATGCCCGCGCACGCGGCCGATACCGGTTCGGCCTGGACCCTCGACCGGCTGATGTCGACGCTCGCGCAGCACAAGTCGGGCCGCGCGACCTTCACCGAGACGAAGACCCTGTCGATCGCCACGCAGCCGGTCGAATCGTCGGGTGAACTGATGTTCGTCGCGCCCGATCATCTGGAAAAGCACACGCTGAGCCCGAAGCCCGAACATCTGGTCGTCGACGGCGACATGCTCACCGTCGAGCGCAACAACCGCAAGTACACGCTCGCGCTCGCGCGCTATCCCGAGCTCGGCGCGTTCATCGACAGCATCCGCGCGACGCTCGCCGGCAACCGCTTCGCGCTCGAACGGGTGTACAAGGTCGCGCTGTCCGGACGCGGCGACGACTGGACGCTGACGCTCACGCCGCTCGACTCGCGGATGCTGAAGGTCGTCAGCACGATCACGCTCGACGGCACGCGCGACGTGCTGCGCAGCGTCGCGATCCGGCAGGCCGACGGCGATCGTTCGGTGATGCGCCTGCAACCCGTGGCGGCGAACGCGAACTGATGGACGAGCGCATCCGATCCTCACCCGTCGCCCGCCGCGTGCCCGCGTGGCGGCGGCGGGCGGTGCTCGTGTGGCTGCTCGCGCTGGTCGCGTGCGGCATCGCGATCGGACGCGCGCACTTCACGGCCGACCTGTCCGCGTTCCTGCCGAACGCGCCGAGCGCCGGGCAGCGCGTGCTCGTCGACCAGTTGCGCGACGGCATCGTGTCGCGCCTGATCCTCGTCGCGATCGACGGCGGCGACGCGGGCACGCGCGCCGCGCTGTCGCGGCGCGTCGCCGGCACGCTGCGCACCGATCCGCAGTTCGCGGCCGTGCACAACGGCGAAGCCGCGAACGACGCGCGCGACCGGCAATTCATCTTCGCTCACCGCTATCTGCTGAGCCCGGCCGTCACGCCGCAGCGCTTCAGCGCCGACGGCCTGCACCAGGCGCTCGGCGACAGTCTCGACCTGCTGAGTTCGTCAGCCGGCCTCGTCGCGAAGGCAATGCTGCCGCGCGACCCGACCGGCGAAGTCGCCGCGCTCGTCGACGAGCTCGACCGCGCGGCCGAACCGGCGAGCCGCGACGGCGTGTGGGCGTCGCGCGACGGCACGCGCGCGGTGCTGGTCATGCAGACGGCCGCCGCCGGCTCCGATACCGACGCGCAGGCCCGCGCGATCGACGCCGTGCGCCGCGCGTTCGCGGCCGCGACGCAAGCCGTGCCGAACGCGGCCGGCACCTCGCTCGCGATGACGGGCCCCGGCGTGTTCTCGGTCGACACGCGCGACACGATCCGGCACGACGTCGAACGATTGTCGACGGCGAGCGTCGTGCTGATCGTCGCGCTGCTGCTCACGCTGTACCGTTCGCCGCGCACGCTCGCGCTCGGCCTGCTGCCGGTGCTGACGGGCGTCGCGGCCGGGATCGCGGCGGTCAGCGTCGCGTTCGGCACGGTTCACGGGCTGACGCTCGGGTTCGGCACCACGCTGATCGGCGAAGCCGTCGACTATTCGATCTACCTGTTCGTGCAATCGGCGCAGGCCGGTACGCGCGGCGACCCACGCCCGGCGGACGCGACGCGCGCGTGGGTCGCCGCGTACTGGCCGACGATCCGGCTCGGCGTGCTGACGTCGGTGTGCGGATTCGCATCGATGCTGTTCTCCGGGTTCCCCGGCCTCGTGCAGCTCGGGCTCTATTCGATCGTCGGGCTGACGGCCGCCGCGCTCGTCACGCGCTTCGTGCTGCCGCATCTGCGTGGCGAGCATGTCGCGATCCGCGACGTATCCCGCGTCGGCGCCGCGCTCGCGCGCGCGGCCGACGCCGCGCCGCGGCTGCGCTGGCCGCTCGCGGTGCTCGTGGTAGCCGCCTGCGCGACGCTCGCGCTGCATCGCGACGCCCTGTGGAGCCGCGAGCTCGCCGCGCTCAGCCCCGTGCCGGCACAGGCGCAGGCGCTCGACGCACGGCTGCGCGCCGATGTCGGTGCGCCCGACGTGCGCTACCTCGTCGTCATTGCCGCACCAACCGAACAGGCCGCACTCGAAGGCGCGGAAAAAGTCGCCGCGCAATTGCAGCCGCTCGTCGACCGGGGTGCGCTCGGCGGTTTCGAGAACCCCGCCCGCTATCTGCCGAGCGACGCCGCGCAGCGCGCGCGCCAGGCGAGCCTGCCGGCTGCGGATGCACTCGCCGAACGGATGCGCGATGCCGTCGCGCATCAGCCGATCACGGTGAAGCCCGATCTGTTCGCACCGTTCCTCGCCGACGTCGACGCCGCGCGCCACGCGCCGCTGCTGACGCGTGCGGACCTGTGCGGCACGTCGATGGCGCTCGCCGTCGATGCGCTGCTGACCGAACGCGACGGCCGCTGGAGCGCGATGCTGCCGCTGCGTGCGCCGGACGCCGCGCGCGCCGGGCAGCCGGCGTCGAGCCTCGACGCCACGCCGATTCGCGCCGCCGTCGCGCGCGCGGGCGTGCCCGATGCGCTGTTCGTCGACATGAAGGCCGAAGCCGATCGGCTGTACGTGAGCTACGTGCATGAGGACATCCGGCTGTCGCTCGCAGGGTTCGCCGCGATCGCCGTGCTGCTGCTGATCGCGCTGCGCTCGCCGCGCCGCGCCGCGCGCGCCCTTGCGCCGCTCGTCGCCGCCGTGCTGGTCGTGACGGCCGGCTTCGCGCTCGCCGGCGTGCAACTGACGATCCTGCACCTCGTCGGGATGCTGCTGATCGTCGCGGTCGGCTCGAACTATGCGTTGTTCTTCTGCCGGCGCGACGATGCGCAGCCCGTCACGCCGCATACGCTCGTGTCGCTGCTGATCGCGAACCTCGCGACGGTCGCCGGCTTCGGGCTGCTCGCGCTGTCGCGCGTGCCGCTGCTCGAAACCTTCGGGCTGACCGTGGGCCCCGGCGCGATGCTCGCGCTCGCGTTCGCGGCGATTCTCGCGCCGCGCGCCGCAGAGACGGCGGCGACGGCGACGGCGACGGCGACGGCCGGCAATCGTGAACGAGGAGGCCGCGCATGAACGCGCCGCCTCTCGTTCCACCGCACGACGCCGGCGACGCGCGCCGTTGGAAGCCGACGCCGCTGATCGCCGGCGCCGCCGCGCTGCACGCGGGCGCGGCCGCCGCGGTGATCGCGCAACCGGCCACGTGGCCGTGGGCCGTCGGCGGCGTGGTCGCGTCGCATCTCGCGCTGACCGCGGCCGGGTTGTGGCCGCGCAGCACGCTGCTCGGCCCGAACTGGACGCGCCTGCCGGCCGGCGCGGGCCGCCGCATCGCATTGACGATCGACGACGGTCCGGACCCGGACGTGACGCCGCGCGTGCTGGACCTGCTCGACCGTTACGACGCGCGCGCGACGTTCTTCTGCATCGGCGATCTCGCGCGCCGCCACCCACTGTGGATCGAGGCGATCGTCGCGCGCGGCCATGCGGTCGAGAACCACAGCCAGCGGCACCGCCATACGTTCTCGCTGTCGGGGCCGGCCGCACTGCGGCGCGAGATCGCGGCCGCGCAGCAGACGCTGACCGACATCGCCGGCACGCGCCCGCTGTTCTTCCGCGCGCCGGCCGGCCTGCGCAATCCGTTTCTCGAACCGGTGCTGTGCGAATTCGGGCTGCAACTCGCGAGCTGGACGCGGCGCGGCTTCGACACGCGTGCGCGCGACGCCGCGACCGTCACGCGCCGCCTGCTGCATGGGCTCGATGCGCGCGACATCCTGCTCGTGCACGACGGTCACGCGGCGCGCGACACGCGCGGCGAACCGGTCGTGCTCGACGTGCTGCCCGCGGTGCTGCGCGCGGCCGCCGACGCGCAGTTGCCCTGGACCACCCTGCGCGCGGCGCTGGCGCCCGAACCGCCCGGCCAGCCGGGCGTTCCGGCACCCCCGTTTGATAAAATCTGACCTCGAACGGCGCGCGTGCCAGCCCTGCTGCGGCGCCCGTTCCGGCCACCGGATGCGACCCTCGTGAACCCTCTCCTGCTCTCGCACTTCACCGCCACCAGCTGCATCGGCCGCGGCCTCGACGCGACCCTCGATGCGCTGCGCCACGCCCGCGGCGGCCTCGTGCCGTGCAACTTCGAGCGTGCGGATCTCGACACGTGGATCGGTGCGGTGGACGGCGTCGATGCGCAGCCCGTGCGCGCCGATCTCGCCGACTTCGACTGCCGCAACAACCGCCTCGCGCAACTCGGCCTGACGCAGGACGGCTTCGACGCGCGCGTCGCGGCGGCGGTCGCGCGCTACGGCGCCGCACGCGTCGGCGTGTTCGTCGGCACGAGCACGGCCGGCATCCTCGAAACCGAACGCGCGTACCAGTGCCGCGATCCGGCAAGCGGCGCGCTGCCCGCCGACTTCCGCTACGCGCACACGCACAACCCGTATTCGCCGGCCGCGTTCGTGCGCGCGTATTTCGCGCTGCGCGGGCCGGCGATGGCGATCTCGTCCGCGTGCTCGTCGGGCGCGAAGGTGTTCGGCTCCGCGCGCCGCATGATCGAGGCCGGGCTGATCGACGCGGCCGTCGTCGGCGGCGTCGATTCGCTGTGCCTGACCACGCTGTACGGCTTCAATTCGCTCGAACTGCTGTCGCGCCAGCCGTGCCGGCCGTTCGACGTCGCGCGCGACGGCATCTCGATCGGCGAGGCCGCCGCGTTCGCGCTCGTCGAGCGCGTCCCTGCCGCGCCCGCCACGCTCGACGCCGACGCGATCCTGCTGCTCGGCATCGGCGAATCGAGCGATGCGCACCACATGTCGTCACCGCATCCGGAAGGGCTCGGCGCGCGCGCCGCGATCGAGCAGGCGCTCGCGTCCGCCGGCCTCGGCGCGCACGACATCGACTACGTGAACCTGCACGGCACGGCGACGCCGAGCAACGATGCTGCGGAAAGCCGCGCGCTCGGCGCGCTGTTCGCCCGCACGCCGTGCAGCTCGACGAAGGGCGCGACCGGCCACACGCTCGGCGCGGCCGGCGCGCTGGAGGCGATCGTCGCCGCGCTCGCGCTGCGCGAGCAGTTCGTGCCGGCCGGCGTCAACACGACGCAGCCCGACCCGGCGCTCGTCGCCGATTACGTGCTGGCGAGCCGCGACACGCGCGTGCGCGCCGTCCTCTCCAATTCGTTCGGCTTCGGCGGCACGAATTGCAGCCTGATCCTCGGCCGCGCCCAGCGCGTGGCCGGTCGCGCCCGCCGTTGAGACCCGCCATGACACTCACCGCCTTCATCGAAAGCATCGGCCTCATCGGACCAGGATTGACCGACTGGCCGCACGCGGCCGACGTGCTCGCGGGCCGCGCGCCCTACGTGCCCGCCCGCACCGAGCTGCCGCCGCCGGCCGGGCTACCGTCTGCCGAACGGCGCCGCACGGGCCCGGTCGTGCGCGCGGCGCTCGCGGTCGGCCACGAAGCGGTGGCCGCGAGCGGCCGCGACGCCGCGACGCTCGCGACCGTGTTCAGCGCATCCGGCGGCGACGGCCAGAACTGCCACGCGATCTGCGAAACGCTGGCCGGCGACGATCGCCAGCTGTCGCCGACCCGCTTCCACAACTCGGTGCACAACGCGCCGGCCGGCTACTGGAGCATCGCGACCCGCGCGACGGCGACGTCGAACGTACTGTGCGCGCACGACGGCAGCTTTGCCGCCGGCCTGCTCGAAAGTCTCTGCCAGGTCGTCGTCGATCGCGTGCCGAGCCTGCTGATCGCGTACGACACCGACTATCCGGAACCGCTGCGCGCGGTGCGGCCGATCGGCGATGCGTTCGGCGTCGCGCTCGTGTTCGCGCCCGAAGCGAGCGCGCGCACGCTCGCCCGCATCGACGTGCAACTCACCGATGCGCCCGCCACGACGCTCGTGCATGCCGAACTCGACGCACTGCGCGCCGGCAACCCGGCCGCCCGCGTGCTGCCGCTGCTCGAAGCGCTCGCCGCACGGCAATCGACGCGCGTCGTGCTCGACTACCTGGCCGATACGCGCGTGCAGGTCGACGTCGCGATGTCCGAACCCTTCGCGGAGCGCGCGCGATGACCGCCACGGTCGTATTGACCCCACCGCTCGACCATGCGTGGATTGCCGCGCACATTCCGCACGCCGGCACGATGTGCGTGCTCGATTCGGTCGATGCGTGGGATACCGAACGAATCCGCTGCACCGCGACGAGCCACCGCGATCCAGACAACCCGCTGCGCGCGCATGGGCGGCTCGCGTCGGTCTGCGGCATCGAGTACGCGGCGCAGGCGATGGCCGTGCACGGCGCGCTGCTCGGCGCGCACGAAGCCCGCCCGCGCGTCGGCTATCTCGCGAGCGTGCGCAACGTCGACGCGTTCGTCGACCGCCTCGACACGTTCGAGCAGCCGCTCACCATCGACGCGCAACGCGTGAGCGGCGACGGCCGCTCGGTGCTGTACGAATTCACGCTGCGCTGCGGCGAGCGCGTGCTGCTGTCCGGCCGCGCGGCGGTGATGCTCGACGCATCGGCCGCCGGCGCGTTTCAACCGGCGCCTGCCGGCAACACGAATCCTCGATGAAGAGGCTCACCTCAAGGAACCCGGTCGTGAAAGTTCGTCAGTTCATTGGCGCCACGCTCGTTCTGGCGCTGCTCGGCCCGCTCGCCCACGCGGACATGTCGGAAGTGAAGCAGGACATCAAGCGCGATTCGAAGGAAGCCGCGCACAAGACCGGCGACGCGGCGCGCAGCTTCGGCCACGCGACCGCGAGCGCCGCGAAGGCGGTCGGGCACGGCGTCGCGCATGCGTCGCGCGAAGGCTGGGAAGCCACCAAGCGCACGACGAAGCGGATCTTCCACAAGAACGACTCCGGCGAGTCGGCTGGAAAGAGCGAAAAGAACGACTGATCATGCATCCCGCGCGAGGGGCCGACGGCATGCGCGCGGGGCGTGACCGCTCATCGATCGGTCATCGAGCGTTCACCGATCGCGACGCGCCGGCGCCGCGCTCAGCGTGCACCGCGCATGCGGCGCAGCGACCTCGCCGGCTTGCGCGCGAAGCACTTGCCGTACGCGGCGAGCCAGCAATCGCGATGATCGAAGTTCCTCAGCCGCCGCGCGCGGCGCCGCTCGAGCCAGTAGAGCGAGATCGCCATCGTCAGCGCGACGGCCAGTGCCGAGCCGCCGATCACGAGTCCCAGCCAGGTGTCGCCCATGCGTTCTCCGGAATGCGAGGCCGAAGCGGCGGCCTGCCGCCGCTCCGGCACAGGATGGTTGGGGAACGCGGCCCGCCGGGCGCGAACGCCGTACGGGCCGCCGCGCGTCAGTGCATGTGCTGACCGCCGTTGATCGCGATGTTGGAGCCCGTCACGAAGCCGGCCTCCTCCGAGCACAGGTAAGCGACCAGCGCCGCGACTTCCTCGGGCTTGCCGAGCCGGCCCGCCGGAATCTGCGGGAGGATCTTCGTGTCGAGGATGTCCTGCGGAATCGCGGTGACCATCTTCGTCGCGAGATAGCCCGGCGACACCGTGTTCACCGTCACGCCCTTACGGGCGACCTCGAGCGCAAGCGATTTCGTGAACCCGTGCATGCCGGCTTTCGCGGCCGCGTAGTTGGTCTGGCCAACCGACCCTTTCGAGCCGTTCACCGACGAGATGTTGACGATGCGGCCCCAGCCGCGCTCGACCATGCCGTCGCAGACCGGCTTCGTCATGTTGAACACGGAGTCGAGATTGGTGCGGATCACCGCATCCCAGTTGACCTTGTCGAGCTTGCGCAGCGTCATGTCGCGCGTGATCCCCGCATTGTTCACGAGAATGTCGACCGGGCCGACGTCGCGCACGATCTTCTCGATGCATTGCTGGCACGAGTCGTGATCTGCCACGTCCACCGGATACGCATGGAATTCGCGGCCGGCCGCATGCATCTCGGTCAGCCAACGGTCCGCGCCGGCATTGTTCGGCGAATATGTGACGACTACCCGGTGACCCGCGTCGTTCAACCGGATGCTGACCGCTTCGCCGAGGCCGCCCATCCCACCTGTCACAACTGCGATTCGCTTAGTCATACTATGAATTACCGACAAAAAAGTAATCGATGAAAGACGAGGCGACGGCATCGCACCTGCTGCCACCCCACCGCTTCGATGCGCAGCCGCCCGCGTCGCGGGCGCGGCACGCACCGGCACCTCGCGCGTGTTATTAACTGCCTGTGTTGCGCGAAAACCGCCCGGCTCGCCCGCGGCGCTGGCCCACGCCGCAAGCGAACCGTGTCGTCAACCGCCGCTCAGACGCGCTCGACCGCAAGCGCGACGCCCATCCCGCCGCCGATGCACAGCGACGCCAGCCCGCGCTTCGCGTCGCGCCTGGCCATCTCGTGCAGCAGCGTCACCAGAATCCGGCAGCCCGACGCGCCGATCGGGTGGCCGATCGCGATCGCCCCGCCGTTCACGTTCACCTTCGACGTGTCCCAGCCCATCTGCTTGTGCACCGCCAGCGCCTGCGCCGCGAACGCCTCATTGATCTCCATCAGGTCCAGGTCGCCCGGCGTCCAGCCCGCGCGCTCCAGCGCACGGCGCGACGCCGGCACCGGGCCCATGCCCATCACGCTCGGGTCCACGCCCGCGTTCGCATACGCCTTGATTCGCGCCAGCGGCGTCAGGCCCAGCGCCGCCGCCTTCTGCGCCGACATCACCAGCACCGCCGCCGCGCCGTCGTTCAGCCCCGACGCGTTCGCCGCCGTCACCGAGCCGTCCTTCGCGAACGCCGGCTTCAGGCCCGCCAGCGACTCCGCCGTCACGCCGTGACGCACGAACTCGTCGGTCGCGAACTGCAGCGGCTCGCCCTTGCGTTGCGGGATCGACACCGGCACGATCTCGTCATTGAAACGGCCGGCCTTCTGCGCGGCTTCCGCCTTGTTCTGCGACAACGCCGCGAATGCGTCCTGCTCTTCGCGCGTGATCCCGTATTCCTTCGCGACGTTCTCCGCCGTGATGCCCATGTGGTACTGGTTGTACACGTCCCACAGGCCGTCGACGATCATCGTGTCGACCAGCTTCGCGTCGCCCATCCGGAAGCCGTCGCGCGAGCCCGGCAGCACGTGCGGCGACGCGCTCATGTTCTCCTGGCCGCCTGCGACCACGATCTCCGCGTCGCCCGCGATGATCGCGTTCGCCGCCAGCATCACGGCCTTCAGGCCCGAGCCGCACACCTTGTTGATCGTCATCCCCGGCACGGCCGTCGGCAGCCCCGCCTTGATCAACGACTGCCGCGCCGGGTTCTGCCCGGAGCCGGCCGTCAGCACCTGGCCCATGATCACTTCGCTGACCTGCTCGGGCTTCACGCCCGCACGCTCCAGCACCGCGCGGATCACCGTCGCGCCCAGTTCGGGCGCCGCAATCTTCGCGAGCGAGCCGCCGAATTTGCCGACCGCGGTCCGCGCGGCCGATACGATCACTACATCCGTCATGTTCAATCCCTGCATCGAAATCAGTTTGTCGTCGTGACGCCGGCACGAGGCGATCATACGTGGCGATGGCACGCGCCGCGCCAACCGGCGCAATCGCGGTCGGGGTCGCACGCCGCCGTCCGGACGGGCGGCGCCTGTTCGCACCGGCGGCACGGCACACCGCCGCACGAGCACCGTGCACGGACGTCTTGCGGCACACCGGACGCGCCGGCCTCCGCGTGGCACACGCGGCGCCGGCGCCGTCCGGCGCCGATCAATCGCGTCGCGCCGACGCGCGACACGCATTCACGCGCGCCTTCATGCGCGCATTTGCGCGATTACGCAGCCGATTCGCGCGCAGCCGCTGCGTCCTTGCGGGCGGCGGCCGCCGTCTGCTTGGCGCCGCGCGTGGCCGTTTCGCTGACCGCATCGAAGCCGCTCTGCGCCGCTTCGATCGCCTGGCCCGTCGCCGCACGCACGGAATCGGCCGCGGCGCTCGCCGCGGACAGCGCCGAATTCAGCGCGGCCACCACCGGCGCCGAGCCGGCCGGCGCGTGCTTCGACAGTTCGCCGAGCACGTCCTTCAGGCGCTTGTCGTTCTGTTCGTACTGCGCCTGCGCGACCTTCGCCCATTCGGACTGCGTCGACACCGCGATGTCGAACAAATGGCGCCCATACGACACGGCCTTGCCGGCTGCTTCCTGTGGCGCGGCGACCTGTTGCGCGAAACCCGCGGCCGGGTTGTTGGCGTTGAACGCGTTCTTCAGCTTGTCCTCGTATTCCTCGAGCGCCGTCCGGGCCGCTTGCAGGTTGAGTTCGACGACGGCCTCGAAGCCGTGGATCGCCGGACGGGCGATCGCGAACCAGGCGGCGATACCGGATTGATAATCGGCGGCGAGTTTTTCGGGGGCAAATACGGACATCGGGCACGCTCCTGTTAACAATGCGAGAGACAAACGTAAAGAAAAGTGGAAGCTTGATCGACAGTCGCTTCCTTATTGGCAACCCGCTACCTGTTTGGGCACGGGAAGTTGAAGGAAACCATTCTAGAGCGATTAATTGTCAATTAAGTGGCATTAATGATAGGTATAAACCCTTATTATCCTATACGGCGACCGCGGAGGCCCGCTGCACGCCGATATCGCGGACACGCAAACCGAGCGGCTCCGACCCGCAATGCCTTTTTACCTTTTTGCAGCATAGCGCATCGTGACATCGCGCAATATTTACCAATTCATTATTCTGTTTATTAGAAAACTGGCCTTCATTGAAAATGGAGCCGTAGTCTATGTAATCGTTTTTCTGAATTTATTATGAAATCGTTTTCCGGATTATAAATGACGAATTCAATAATCGGAGGAATGACGAGTCGCGATAAAAAAGGCCGCTCGAAGCGGCCTTGGTCGATCCGGTCAGGCGCGGGCTCAGCCCGTCAGTTCGCGATGCAGCGCGCGGAACTCCTGCGCGAGCTTGTGCGTCGGCTCGAGATGGATCACCGGCGTCGACTGCTGATGTGATTCGCGGATCTTCACCGACGCGGACAACCGCGACGCGAGCACCGGCAGCCCTTCGTCGACGAGCTCGTCCACCAGCCGCTGCGGCAGGCTCGCGCGCGGCTGGAACTGGTTGATGACGATCCCTTCCACCTCGAGCGCCGCGTTGTGGTCCTGCTGGATTTCCTTCACGTTCTCGAGCAGCGTGTACAGCGCACGGCGCGAGAAATCGTCGCAGTCGAACGGGATCAGGCAGCGCTCGACCGCGATCAGGGCCGAGCGCGTATAGAAATTCAGCGCGGGCGGCGTGTCGATGTACACGGCGTCGTACATGTCGAGTTCGTTCAGCGCGTCGCGCAACTTGTAGATCTTGTAGCGCGATTCGAGCTTGCCGTGCAGCGTATCGAGATCCGGATGCGCGGGCATCACGTCGAGCCCGTCGAACGGGGTCGCGTGGATGAACGACGCAACGTCGACCGGACGGAAGTTGAAGGTCAGCGCGGTTTCGAAGAAACCGGCGACGCCCGGTTGCGCGTCGGCCGCTGCGTCGCCGAGCAGGTAGCGCGTCGAGTTCGCCTGCGCATCGAGATCGATGACGAGCGTGCGCAATCCTTCGCTCGCGCTGATCGCCGCCAGGTTGCAGACGATCGTCGACTTGCCCACGCCGCCCTTCTGGTTGAATACGACCCGCCGCATGGTGTCCCCTCGATCGAAACGTCGAAACAGCCAGCTTAGCCGATCAATAATGGCGACCGCGTGACGCAGGTCGAATCGGGCGCGACGGGCATGTGACTTGGGCGCGGCACGCGTCAGATGCGCGGCACCGCGCCCGATACGTATCGGTTGCCGGGCACGCTCCACCGCCACGGCAGATCCTGGCCGACGCGAATGCCGATGCGCGGCCCGCCCGCCAGATCGGCGGGTGGCGCCATCCCGTCGTCGACGATCGCGAATCCTTCGCGCGCGCCGACCAGATCGACGCCATCCTGCGCGCCGCCGATCCCCATCGCCTGCGTCAATCGAGCCGGGCCGCGGCACAGGTCGCGATCGCGCGTGCGCGGCGGCCGCGCCGCGTGCATCTGCTCGAGCCCGTGCAGCGGCTCCAGCGCACGGATCAGCACGCCCGTTCCCGCGCCGTCCGGGCCGCACACGCAGTTGCAGCACCAGTGCATGCCGTACGTGAAATACACGTAGAAGTGCCCGGGCGGCCCGAACATCGTCGCGTTGCGCGGCGTCTTGCCGCGATAGGTGTGCGCCGCCGGATCGAGCGCACCCGCATACGCTTCCACTTCGACGATGCGGCCGGCCCGGCCGTCCGCTGCCGCGAGGATCTTGTTCAGGAGTTGCGGCGCCACCTCGGTGGCCATGCGGTTGAAGAACGCGCGCGGCACGATGGTGCCCGGCCACGGCGCCGCCGTCTTACTGCGTCGCATCGTGCTGGTCCTTCATCGCCGCGAGATGAAGCTCTCGATACGCATCGACCAGATCGTCGAGCCCGAACGCGAGGTTTCTGCCGCTGGGGTTGGGGAGCACCCACACCCGCGCCTGCTGGATAGGGGACGGCTGCAATCCCCACGCGACTTCCCGTTGCCCCGACAGCGCCGCATACGCCGCCTTGCCGAGAAACGCGACGAAGCGCGGCGCATGATGCGCGACCTTCTGCTCGAACCCGGCGGCCGCGGCCACGAATTCCGCGCGCGACAGCTGATCGGCACTGGCGGTCGGCCGCGGCACCACGGCCGTTAGCCCGCAGCCGTAACGGAGAATCTCGCGATCGTCCCGCGGCGAAATTTCCGTCGGCGTGAAGCCCGCGAGATGGATCACCCGCCAGAAGCGGTTGTTTCTCCCCGCGAAGTGATGACCGGTCGCGGCCGCGATCAGGCCGGGATTGATCCCGCAGAACAGGACGTCGAGATGGGGCGCGATGAGGTCGGGGAGTGCGTCAGCCACGGTTCATCCAGGGTGCGGCGTGCAGGAACCACGTAAACGAAACAAGACCCGAAAACCCGGGCCAAGCGACTGGCTTGACTCGGACGTTCGGGCCCATCGTGATGCAGGATGCCGACTGGCGATCAGAACGGAATATCGTCGTCCATCTCGTCGAAGCCGCCGCCTGCCGGTGCGCTCGGACGGCTCTGGCCGCCGCCACCCGCACCGCCACGTGCCGCGCCGCTGGCACGGCCGCCGCCGCCACCGCCGCGCTCCGCCTGCTCGCCGCGACCGCCGCCACCACCACCGTAGCCACCGCCATAACCGCCTTCGTCACCGCCACCACCGCCGCCGCCCGAACCGCCGCGGCCACCGAGCATCTGCATCTGTTCGGCGACGATTTCGGTCGAGTAACGGTCCTGGCCGTCCTGGCCCTGCCACTTGCGCGTGCGGATGCGGCCTTCGATATAGACCGACGACCCCTTCTTCAGGTATTCGCTGACGATCTCCGCCAGACGGCCGAAGAACGCGACGCGATGCCACTCGGTCATTTCCTTGAAATCGCCGCTTGCCTTGTCCTTGTAGCGATCGGTCGTCGCGAGACGGATGTTCGCAACCGCGTCGCCGCTCGGCAGGTAACGGACTTCAGGATCGGCGCCGAGGTTGCCGACGAGGATGACCTTGTTGACGGATGCCATGTGTTTCTCCAGTAAATTCGATGCGGGGCCGCCCGCGCAAGCGTCGGAGCGGCCCGCCGGGCGAGCCGGCGAACGCCGCCGGCGCCTGCCCGACAATCAGATTCAGGCCTTGCGCGGCGGCGCTTTCATATTGGCCGCGATTATAAGCCACGCGGCCACGAGCCCCGAACACGTATAGAACACCGTGTTCGCGCCGCCGTGCTTCAGCAGCCAGCCGCCCACGATGCCGCCGAGCGCGAGCCCGATCGACTGCGTGGTGTTGTAGACACCCGTGGCCGCGCCCTTGCGCGAACCCGGCGCGAGCTTCGACACGAGCGACGGCTGCGACGCTTCCAGGATGTTGAAGCCGAGGAAGTAGACGAAGAGGATCGCCGCCACAATCAGAATGGTATGCGGTGCACTGCCGAGCAACAATTGGCCGATCAGGATAGCCAGAATGCCGCCGAGCAGCACCGGCTTCATCTTGCCCCGTTTTTCCGCGACGATGATCGCCGGCACCATCATCACGAACGCGAGCCCCATCACCGGCAGGTAGACCTTCCAGTGCGCGGCGACCGGCAGCCCGCCGTCGACCAAGAGGCGCGGCACGACCAGGAACAGCGCCGTCTGCGTCGCATGCAGCACCAGCACGCCGAAGTTCAGGCGCAGCAGTTCGACGTTGTGCAGCACCTCGGCGAACGGCGCGCGCACGTGGACGGGCTTCGCCGCGTCGGGCACGATCCACAGCACGACGCCGATCGCGAGGATCGACAGCACGCCGACGATCGTGAACAGCCCGCTCATCCCGACCCAGTGGAACACGATCGGCGCACCGACGATCGCGACCGCGAACGACACGCCGATCGAGCCGCCGACCATCGCCATCGCCTTCGTGCGGTTCTGCTCGGAGGTCAGGTCGGCGATGAACGCGAGCACCGCCGACGACACGGCGCCCATCCCCTGGATCACGCGGCCGACGATGATCCACGTGATGTCGTGCGCGAACGCGGCGACGAAGCTGCCGAGCGCGAAGATCACGAGGCCCGTGGCGATCACCGGCTTGCGGCCGAACTTGTCGGACGCCCAGCCGTAGAAGATATAGAACAGCGACTGCGTGACGCCGTAGGCCCCGAGCGCGATCCCGACGAGCAGCACGTTGTCGCCGCCCGGGATGGTTTTCGCATAGACCGAGAACACCGGCATGATCATGAACAGGCCGAGCATGCGCAACGCGAAGATCGCCGCGAGCGACGTGGTCGCGCGCAGTTCGGGCGCAGTCATGCGGGAAGACGTGGCAGACGGATTGGACATCGGGAATGAATTTCGAATGATCGGAATGTCCGCCCGGCAGCGGGCGGCGGAAGATCAGGACCGGCGGCCTGGCGGCCTTTCGGACGACACGTCGGGGCCGGATGCAGACGGCCTGCGGGCCGCCCGGAACCGTGCGGCGCGACCGCTTTCCCCGGCGCAGGTGTCGCCTTGCTGCCACCTGCTGTAAAGGCTGGGGGCCGTAAACGACGGTCTCGAAAAGCCGTTATAGTAGCAGGTTTGGTTCCCTCCATTTTCGCCAGGTTCATGGAACAGATCCGTATCCGTGGGGCACGCACCCACAACCTGAAAAACGTCAATCTCGACCTGCCGCGCCACAAGCTGGTCGTGATTACCGGGTTGTCCGGGTCGGGCAAGTCGTCGCTCGCGTTCGACACCCTTTATGCCGAAGGCCAGCGCCGCTACGTGGAAAGCCTGTCCGCGTATGCCCGCCAGTTCCTGCAGCTGATGGAGAAGCCCGATGTCGACCTGATCGAGGGGCTGTCGCCGGCGATCTCGATCGAGCAGAAGGCCACGTCCCACAACCCGCGTTCGACCGTCGGCACGGTCACGGAAATCCACGACTACCTGCGACTTTTGTACGCACGGGTCGGCACGCCGTACTGTCCCGATCACGACATCCCGCTCGAGGCGCAGAGCGTGTCGCAGATGGTCGACGCGGCGCTCGCGCTGCCCGAGGAAACCAAGCTGATGATCCTCGCGCCCGTCGTCGCGGATCGCAAGGGCGAGCATGCCGAGCTGTTCGAGGACATGCAGGCGCAGGGCTTCGTGCGCTTTCGCGTGCGCTCGGGCGGCGGCGCCGCAAACGAAGGCGCCGCGAAGATCTACGAGGTCGAGTCGCTGCCGAAGCTGAAGAAGAACGACAAGCACACGATCGACGTCGTCGTCGATCGCCTGAAGGTGCGCCCGGACATGAAGCAGCGGCTCGCCGAATCGTTCGAAACCGCGCTGCGCCTCGCCGACGGCCGCGCGATCGCGCTGGAGATGGATACCGACAAGGAGCACCTGTTCAGCTCGAAGTTCGCGTGCCCGATCTGCTCGTACTCGCTGCAGGAGCTCGAGCCGCGCCTGTTCTCGTTCAACAACCCGATGGGCGCGTGCCCGGAGTGCGACGGCCTCGGCCAGATCACGTTCTTCGACCCGAAGCGGGTCGTCGCGCACCCGTCGCTGTCGCTTGCCGCCGGCGCGGTGAAGGGCTGGGACCGCCGCAACCAGTTCTACTTCCAGATGCTGCAGAGCCTCGCGGCGTTCTACGAATTCGACATCGACGCCGCATTCGAGGACCTGCCCGAAAAAATCCGCAAGGTGCTGCTGTTCGGGTCGGGCAAGCAGACGATCCCGTTCTCGTACATCAATGAGCGCGGCCGTACGACGATCCGCGAGCACGTATTCGAAGGGATCATCCCGAACCTCGAGCGCCGCTACCGCGAGACCGATTCGGTCGCGGTGCGCGAAGAGCTGTCGAAGTACCAGAACAACCAGCCGTGCCCGTCATGCGACGGCACGCGCCTGCGCCGCGAGGCGCGCCACGTGCGGATCGGCACCGGCGACCACGCGCGCGGCATCTACGAGATCAGCGGCTGGCCGCTGCGCGACGCGCTCGGCTATTTCGACGCGCTGACGCTCGAAGGCGCGAAGCGCGAGATCGCCGACAAGGTGATCAAGGAAATCGTCGCGCGCCTGACGTTCCTGAACAACGTCGGCCTCGATTACCTGTCGCTCGAACGCAGCGCCGAGACCCTGTCGGGCGGCGAGGCGCAGCGCATCCGGCTCGCGTCGCAGATCGGCTCGGGGCTCACGGGCGTGATGTACGTGCTCGACGAGCCGTCGATCGGCCTGCACCAGCGCGACAACGACCGCCTGATCGCGACGCTCAAGCACCTGCGCGACCTCGGCAACTCGGTGATCGTCGTCGAGCACGACGAGGACATGATCCGCACGGCCGACTACGTGGTCGACATGGGCCCCGGCGCGGGCGAGCACGGCGGCGTCGTGGTCGCCGAAGGCACGCCGAAGCAGGTGCAGTCGAATCCGCAGTCGCTGACGGGCCAGTACCTGCTCGGCAAGCGCGTGATCGAGTACCCGGACGAGCGGCTCGCGCCCGATCCGGAGCGGATGCTGCGCATCGTCGACGCGCACGGCAACAACCTGAAGCACGTCGATCTCGAACTGCCGGTCGGCCTCCTGACCTGCATCACCGGCGTGTCGGGCTCCGGCAAGTCGACGCTGATCAACGACACGCTGTATCACGCGGTCGCGCGCCACCTGTACGGCTCGGCGGCCGAACCGGCGCCGCACGAGGCGATCGAGGGCCTCGAGCACTTCGACAAGGTGATCAACGTCGACCAGTCGCCGATCGGCCGCACGCCGCGCTCGAACCCGGCCACGTACACGGGCCTGTTCACGCCGATCCGCGAGCTGTTCTCGGGCGTGCCGACGTCGAAGGAGCGCGGCTACGATCCGGGCCGCTTCTCGTTCAACGTGAAGGGCGGCCGCTGCGAATCGTGCCAGGGCGACGGCGTGCTGAAGGTCGAGATGCACTTTTTGCCGGACGTCTACGTGCCGTGCGACGTGTGCCACGGCAAGCGCTACAACCGCGAAACGCTCGAAGTGCAGTACAAGGGCAAGAACATCAGCGAAGTGCTCGACATGACGGTCGAGCACGCGTACGAGTTCTTCAGCGCGGTGCCGGTCATCGCGCGCAAGCTGAAGACGCTGCTCGACGTCGGCCTCGGCTACATCCGCCTCGGCCAGTCGGCCACGACCCTGTCGGGCGGCGAGGCGCAGCGCGTGAAGCTGTCGCTGGAGCTGTCGAAGCGCGACACCGGCCGCACGCTGTACATCCTCGACGAGCCGACCACCGGCCTGCACTTCCACGACATCGCGCTGCTGCTGGAAGTGATCCACCGGCTGCGCGACCAGGGCAACACGGTCGTGATCATCGAGCACAACCTCGACGTGATCAAGACGGCCGACTGGGTGATCGACCTCGGCCCCGAAGGCGGTGCCGGCGGTGGCCAGATCATCGCGCAGGGCACGCCCGAGCAGGTCGCGAAGACGAAGGCGAGCTTCACCGGCAAGTACCTCGCACCGCTGCTCAAGCGTCCGACCCGCAAAGTCGCGGCCGGCTGAGGCCCGTTCCACCCTGCCCGCGCGCGGCCGCCCGGCCGCGCGCTCGTCGTAGCCGCCGCGCCCCCTCGTTTTCCCTTCTGCGTTTACACCACGCGCCAAACGGCCCGTTTGCGGACCATAATGGCAGCTATACTTTACGGTCGTAAGGTTCGCCATCCGCACCAATCCGGTGCGGCGCCGGGCGACCCGCGCGCTACCGCGCGCGGCGCGGCACGACATACGGACGACAGGAATCCACGATGGAGAAGCAACAAGAGTCGCGCGACACGCAGAACCGCGAGCCGCACCTGCGCAGCGTGCGGCTGACGAGCGACTTGAGCCTGCCGAAGCTGTCGGCACTCGAGATCGGCAGCTATCTATTCGCGCTCGTCATGATGTGGCTCGTCCTCGAGCTCAAGCTGCTCGGCGGAATGCTGGCCGGCCTGCTGGTCTACCAGTTGATCCACACGATCGCGCCCGTGATCGAACGCCATACCACCAGCATGCGCGCGCGCTGGGTCGCCGTCGTGCTGCTGTCGATCGCGATCGTCGGCGCGCTCACCGGCCTGACGCTCGCCATCATCGAGCATTTCGAGCACACGGTGCCGAACCTGCAGAGCCTGCTCGGCCAGTTGATGCAGATCGTCGAGCAGACCCGCGCACGCACGCCGGCCTGGATCGCCAACCTGCTGCCCGTCGACGTCGAACAGATGAAGACGAAGGCGGCCGTGCTGATGCACTCGCACATGGACCAGCTCCAGCAAAGCGGCAAGAGCGTCGCGCGCGGCTTCGGCCACGTGCTGTTCGGGATGATCATCGGCGCGATGATCGCGATCGGCGTCGAGCAGGGCAAGGTACGCCGGCCGCTGTCGACCGCGCTCGTCACACGCGTGTCGCGCTTCGCCGACGCGTTCCGCCGCATCGTGTTCGCGCAGATCAAGATCTCGGCGATCAACGCGGCATTCACCGGCATCTACCTGCTCGTCGCGCTGCCGATCTTCCATCAGCGGCTGCCGCTGTCGAAAACGCTCGTGCTGGTCACGTTCATCGTCGGCCTGCTGCCGGTGATCGGCAACCTGATCTCGAACACGCTGATCGTCGCGGTGTCGCTGTCGGTCAGCATGGGCACCGCGATCGCGTCGCTCGCGTTCCTCGTGGTCATCCACAAGCTCGAATACTTCCTGAACGCGAAGATCATCGGCGGCCAGATCGAGTCGCGCGCGTGGGAGCTGCTGCTCGCGATGCTGATCATGGAAGCCGCGTTCGGGCTGCCGGGCGTGATCGCCGCGCCGATCTTCTATGCGTACCTGAAACGCGAGCTGTACCTGCTGCGGCTGATCTGAAGCCGCCCGTCCGCCACCGGCAAACAAAAACGCCGCGCCCCGTGAAGGGCGCGGCGTTTTCGCTTGTGGAGCCGGCCGTTGGGGGCCGACGGATCAGCGAAACACGACCGTCTTCGTCCCGTTCAGCACGATCCGGTGCTCGACGTGCCACTTCACCGCCCGCGCGAGCGTCACGCACTCGACGTCGCGGCCGATCGCGGTCAGCTGGTCGGGCGTCATGCTGTGGTCGACGCGTTCGACTTCCTGCTCGATGATCGGGCCTTCGTCGAGATCGGTCGTCACGTAGTGCGCGGTCGCGCCGATCAGCTTCACGCCGCGGTCGAACGCTTGGTAGTACGGCTTCGCGCCCTTGAAGCTCGGCAGGAACGAATGGTGGATGTTGATCGCGCGCCCGGCGAGCTGCTCGCACATGTTCGGCGACAGGATCTGCATGTAGCGCGCGAGCACGACGAGATCGGCCTGGTGCTCGTCGATCACTTCCAGCACGCGCGCTTCCTGCGCGGCCTTCGCGGCATCGGACGAGCCGCCGATCAGCGGGAAGTGATGGAACGGAATGTTGTAGCTCGCGGCGAGCTGGTAGAACTCCTTGTGGTTCGACACAATCGCCGGAATCTCGATCGGCAGCTGGCCGGTGCGATAGCGGAACAGCAGGTCGTTCAGGCAGTGGCCGATCTTCGACACCATGATCACGACGCGCGGCTTCACGGCCGCATCGTGCAGCTCCCAGCGCATCGAGAACTGTTCGGCGAGCGGCGCGAATTCCTTGCGAAGCGTGTCGAGCGCCGACGCGGCATCCACGCCGCCGCCGTCCTGTTCGAAGTGCACGCGCATGAAGAACTCGCTGGTGCGGCTGTCGCCGAACTGCGCGGAATCGAGGATGTTGTTGCTGCGCTCGAACAGGAAGCCCGAGACCGCATGGACGATGCCGTGCCGGTCAGGGCACGACAGTTTCAAGATAAAGCTGTGATCGGTCGGCATGACCGCTACTCCCATTGTTTCCGTATTCGTCAAATTGCCCGTTCGCGCCGCGCGGCGCGCGTCGCGGTGCACGTCATGCAGCCGGCACGAACAGCGCGTCGATGCCGGCCGCGTCGGCCGCCGCGATCCAGCGGTGGCGCAGCAGCGTGTCGAGCGTCGCGAGGCTCGCATCCATCGTCGCGCGGCCTTCGCGCAGCCAGCCGATCACCTCGGGCACGCCGGCCAGCAGGTGTTCGGCCACTTCGCCATCCTGGTTGCGCGGCGCGAAATCGTGCGGCAGCGGCAGGTCGTACACGAAGATCAATTCGGACTGCGTGCCTTCCGGCAGCGAGTTCAGTACCTGCACCGTGCGGCCCGCGATCGCGCGCGCCGCCAGGTCGGCCGGAATGCCGGCTTCTTCCCAGCATTCCTTCGCGAGCGTCTCGTGAACGCCCAGCCCCCAGCCGATCCCGCCCGCGACGACGTTGTCGAGCATGCCGGGGTCGGTCGCCTTGGTCGCGCTGCGGCGGCCGAGCCACATCTTCGGCGCGGCCGCGACGGGCGGCTCGCCCGGCGTAACCGCATATTCTACGATGCCGTTCACGTGCACCGCATAGGTCTGCGTGCCGAAGAAGCGCGACGCGGCGCGCTCGATGTACGCGAGCGGCGGATCGTCGAAGCGGTTGCGGATCGCGTAGATCTCGTCGCGCCAGCCGGGAATCGCGCCCTCGGCCGCGAGCGCGCCGATCGCGCTGGCCAACGCCATGCTGCGCGCATCGACCGAATCGTAGCGCGCCGACAGCACCACCCGCTCGCCGGTCAGCTCGAACACGTCGGGCCAGCGCACGAGCTTCGCGACGTCCTGGCGGCGCACCCAGCCGACCGCTTGGCCGGCGATCTCGAAACGCAGGTGCGCGGCCGGATCGAAGCGGCGCGCGGCCGCGATGCACGGAAACGTCATCGTCATCAATCCTTCAGCGCGACGCGGATGCCGATCGCGATGAACGTGGCGCCCGCGATCCGGTCGAGCCACACGCCGGCCTTCGGGCGCCGCTTCAGCCATGTGCCGATCATGCCCGCGCCGACGCCGAACAGCGAGAAGACCGCGGCCGTCTGCAGCATGAACAGCGCGCCGAGCTCGAACATCTGCAGCGTCACGCTCTGTGCGCCGTGCGGATCGACGAACTGCGGCAGGAACACGACGAAGAACAGCGTGACCTTCGGGTTCATCAGGTTGCCGATCACGCTCTGCCGGAAGATCGTGCCGAGCGGCTGCGGCGGCCGCGCATGCGCGTTCGCGAGGCCCTGGCTGCGCAGCGCCTTGATGCCGATCCACACGAGGTACGCGGCGCCCGCGAGCTTCAGGATCTGGAACGCGACCGGCGACGAACGCAGCACGGCCGCCACGCCGAGCGCCGCGAGCGTCGTGTGGAACAGGATGCCGGCGGTGAAGCCGAGCGCGGCGACAAAGCCGGCCGCGCGGCCCTGCGAGATGCCGCGGGCGAGCACCTGCAGGTTGTCGGGACCCGGCGCGAACGTGATCGCGACCGACGTGGCGAGAAACAGCATGAAGTTGGGCATCGTGACCTCGCTGCGGCAGGTGAACCAAGCGGTGAACCAAGCGTGAACCGAGGCCAGCCGGGACGGCAAACCCCGACGACCGGCGTTCAGTGGCCGGCGAATTCGGTGACGGTATAGACCGTCAGTCCGGCGTTGCGCAGCAGCGTCGAGCCGCCGAGATCGGGCAGGTCGATGATCGCCGCGCCTTCGACGACCTCCGCGCCGAGCCGCTGCAGCAGGTTGCGCCCGGCCATCATCGTGCCGCCGGTCGCGATCAGGTCGTCCATGATGATCACGCGGTCGCCGGGCTTGCACGCATCTTCGTGGATCTCGACCGTCGCGCTGCCGTATTCGAGGTCGTACGACTCCGAACGCGTCTTGTACGGCAGCTTGCCGACCTTGCGGATCGGCACGAAGCCGACGCTCAGCTCGTACGCGACGATCGGCGCGATGATGAAGCCGCGCGCGTCAAGCCCCGCGACGTAGTCGAGCTTCGCGTCGACATAGCGTTCGACGAACAGGTCGACGAGGATGCGCAGCGCCTTCGGGCTCTGCAGCAGCGTCGTAATGTCGCGGAACTGCACGCCGGGCTGCGGCCAGTCGGGCACCGTGCGGATCTGGCTGTGGATGAAGGCGACCGGATCGAGCGGTGCGCCCGGCGACGAATGCGGCATGAAACTCTCCGAAAAAAACGGTGCGCGAAGATCGGGCACCGTTTCTGATCAATACGGGTCGGGTTGTGAATCGCGGCTCACGCAGCCGCGGCCGGCGGATCGCGCCGATGGCGCGACAACCGCTCCTCCGCGAGCGCGAGCGCCTCGGGCAGCCCGCGCAGCACCACGATGTCGCTCGCGCGCAGCTTGGTCTGCGGATCGGGTTCGACGCCGCGGATGCCGTGCCGGCGGATCGCCGTGACTTCCAGCCCGAGCGCGTACAGCCCGAGTTCTTCCAGCGAACGCCCGACCGCGTCCGCGCGCGCGTCGACCGGCACCGATTGTAGCCGCACCTGCTCGTGATCGTCGTCGTCCGCATCGTCCGCGCCGCGGAAATAGCCGCGCAGCAGGCTGTAGCGCTCGTCGCGCATCTCCTCGACGCGCCGCACGACCTTGCGCATCGGCACGCCGACCAGCACCAGCGTGTGCGACGCGAGCATCAGGCTGCCCTCGACGATCTCCGGAATCACCTCGGTCGCGCCGGCCGCGAGCAGCTTCTCGAGATCGGCATCGTCGACGGTGCGTACGATCGCGGGCAGCGTCGGCTCGAGCTCGTGCACGTGATGCAGCACGCGCAGCGCGGACGGCGTGTTCGCGTAGGTGATCGCGACGGCCGCCGCCCGGTGGATACCGGCCGCGAGCAGCGACTCGCGGCGCGCCGCGTCGCCGAACACGACCGATTCGCCGGCGGTCGCCGCAGCACTCACGCGATCGGGGTCGAGGTCGAGCGCGACGTACGAAATGCCTTCCTGTTCGAGCATGCGCGCCAGGTTCTGGCCCGCACGGCCGTAGCCGCAGATGATCACGTGGCCGCGCTGCTTGAGGCTTTGCGTCGCGATCCGCGTCATCTGCAGCGACTGCTGCATCCATTCCGTCGACGACAGCCGCATCACGATGCGGTCGGCGTTCTGGATCAGGAACGGCGCGGCGAGCATCGACAGCAGCATCGACGCGAGGATCGCCTGCAGCAGCGTCGAATCGACGAGATGCCGGTCGAGGATCAGGTTCAGCAGCACGAAGCCGAATTCGCCGGCCTGCGCGAGGCCGATGCCGGTGCGCATCGCGACGCCCGGCGTCGCGCCGAACAGCCGCGCGAGCCCGGCGATCATCGTCGCCTTGAACAGGATCTGCCCGACGAAGAAGCCGAGCACGATCAACGGATGCTCCCAGATCACGCGCGGGTCGAGCAGCATCCCCGTCGTCACGAAGAACAGGCCGAGCAGCACGTCGCGGAACGGCTTGATGTCCTCCTCCACCTGATGGCGGAACGGCGTCTCGGAAATGAGCATCCCGGCGATGAACGCGCCGAGCGCGAGCGACAGGCCGAAGCGGTCGGTGATGAACGCGGCGCCGAGCGTGACGAGCAGCAGGTTCAGCACGAACAGCTCCTGCGAGCGGCGCCGCGCGACGACGTTGAGCCAGCGCGTCATGAAGCGCTGGCCGATGACGAGCAGCAGCGCGAGCGCGATCACGATCTTGACCGCCGCGAAGCCGAGCGTGAGCGCAAGATCCTTCGACGACTCCGCGCCGAACGCGGCGATCACGATCAAGAGCGGCACCACCGCGAGATCCTGGAACAGCAGCACGCCGAAGATGTTGCGGCCGTGCTCGGTCTCGATCTCGAGCCGCTCGGCGAGCATCTTCGACACGATCGCCGTCGACGACATCGCGAGCGCGCCGCCGAGCGCGATGCTGCCCTGCCACGTGATGTGTACCCAGTGCTCGAACAGCGCGCCGAGCACGAGCGCGAGCACGAGGGTCGCGACGACCTGCAACAGGCCGAGCCCGAACACGAGCCGCTGCATCGACCTCAGCTTCGCCAGCGAGAATTCGAGGCCGATCGAAAACATCAGGAACACCACGCCGAATTCCGCGAGGTGCTCGGCCCGTTCGAGATCCGCCGCGACGCCGAATGCGTGCGGGCCGACCAGGATGCCGACGGTCAGGTAGCCGAGCATCGGCGGCAGGTTCAACGAGCGGAATACGACGACGCCCACCACTGAGGCCAGCAGCAGCAGCAGGGTCATTTCGAGCGGGGAAATCACAGGCGAAGCATCCTCGTTCGTCGGGGCCACGGCAATGCGGGCGCGGGGTGGTGGCGGTGGACAGGCTGCTTCGGACGAGTCCGAAGGCCGGCGCGGCGAACAAACGCCTTTGCTATACTCCGCGCATGATAGCGAAAATCAATGATGATCGGGCGCTCGCGCTCGCCCGCGACGTGCTCGACATCGAGGCGGACGCCGTGCGCGCGCTGCGCGACCAGCTCGACGGCGGCTTCGTCCAGGCCGTGGCGCTGCTGCTCGGCTGCCGCGGCCGCGTCGTGGTCTCCGGGATCGGCAAATCGGGGCATATCGCCCGCAAGATCGCAGCCACGCTGGCCAGCACCGGTACGCCGGCCTTCTTCGTCCACCCTGCCGAGGCCAGCCACGGCGACCTCGGGATGGTCACCTCCGACGACGTCTTCATCGGCATCTCCTATTCCGGCGAATCGGAAGAACTCGTCGCGATCCTCCCGCTCGTGAAGCGGATCGGCGCGAAGCTGATCGCGATCACGGGCCGTGCGGGGTCGAGCCTCGGCACGCTCGCCGACGTGAACCTGAACGCCGCGGTGTCGAAGGAAGCGTGCCCGCTGAACCTCGCACCCACCGCGAGCACGACCGCCGCGCTCGCGCTCGGCGACGCGCTCGCCGTCGCCGTGCTCGACGCGCGCGGCTTCGGCTCGGAAGATTTCGCGCGCTCGCATCCGGGCGGCGCGCTCGGCCGGCGCCTGCTCACCTACGTGCGTGACGTGATGCGCTCGGGCGACGACGTCCCGTCCGTCGGGCTGAATGCGACGCTGTCGGACGCGCTGTTCCAGATCACCGCGAAGCGCCTCGGCATGACGGCCGTCGTCGACGCCGACGGCAAGGTTGCCGGCATCTTCACCGACGGCGACCTGCGCCGCGTGCTCGCGCGCGACGGCGACTTCCGCACGCTGCCGATCACCGAAGTCATGACGCGCGACCCGCGCACGATCGCGCCGGATCACCTGGCCGTCGAGGCCGTGGAACTGATGGAGCGCCACCGGATCAACCAGATGCTGGTCGTCGATGCCGACGGCGCGCTGATCGGCGCGCTGAACATGCACGACCTGTTTTCGAAGAAGGTGATCTGATGAGCGCAGCGCTGACTGCGGCCGAACGCGCGAGCCGCGTGAAGCTGATGATTTTCGACGTCGACGGCGTGCTGACCGACGGCGGCCTGCTGTTTACCGCGGCCGGCGACGCGATGAAGTCGTTCAATTCGCTCGACGGCCACGGCGTGAAGCTGCTCGGCGAAGCCGGCATCGCGACCGCGATCATCACGGGCCGCCGCTCGGACATCGTCGCGGCCCGCGCGAAGGAAATGAAGATCGCGCACCTGTTCCAGGGCGTCGAGAACAAGCTCACCGTGTTCGGCGAGCTGATCGCGTCGCTCGCCCTGACGGCCGACGCCTGCGGCTACATGGGCGACGACTGGCCCGACTTGCCGGTGATGCTGCGCTGCGGCTTCGCGACGGCCCCCGCGAACGCGCACCCCGAGGTGATCGCCCGCGCCCACTGGGTCGCCGAGGCCCGCGGCGGCCACGGCGCCGTGCGCGAGGTCTGCGATGCGATCCTGCGCGCGCAGCGCCGCTACGACGCGCTGCTCGCCGCCTGCGGAGCCTGACCGATGAGCACGCATTTCCGCTGGACCCAGATGTTGCCGCTCGCCGCGGTCGCCGCGCTCGCGGGCGTCACGTGGTGGCTGCTGCAGGCCACGCTGCCGCCGCCCGGCGAGGGCATCGCGCAGCCGAAGCGCCACACGCCCGACTATTTCGCGGACAACTTCTCGGTCACCGAGCTCGACCAGACCGGCACGACCCAGTATCGGCTGACGGCCGCGAAGCTGGTCCATTACGAAGACACCGAAGGCAGCGACCTGACCGATCCGGCCATGCGCGCGTTCCAGCCCGGCAAGCCGGTCGTGACGACCACCGCGAAGCGCGGCACCGTCAACGGCGACGTGTCGATCGTCGATTTGTACGACGATGCGCGCATCCTGCGCGCGGCCGGCGGCGGCGATCCGCAGATGCAGGCCGATTCCCAGCATTTCCGGATCTTCGTCAATGACGATGTGATCCAGACCGAAAAGCCGGTTAAACTTCAGCGCGGCCTGTCGCTCGTCAACGCGACCGACGGCATGAAGTACAACAACGTCACCCGGGTCATCGAGCTTTACGGCAACGTGCGCGGCACGATCGCCGCGGCGGACACGTCCGGCGGCTCGAAAGGTCAACCCAAGTGACGCATCCCTCACGTGACTGCATGAACGAACCGTTCCCTCGACAGATTTCCGGCGGCGCTGCGCGCGCCGTCCGCGCCGCGCTCGCCGCGACGCTCGTGGCGCTCCCGCTCGTCGGGCTGGCGCCGCTCGCCCATGCCGAGAAGGCCGACCAGAACAAGCCGATCAACGTCGAGGCCGACAACCTGACCTATGACGATCTGAAGCAGGTGACGGTCGCGACCGGCAACGTCGTGATCACGAAGGGCACGATCATCATCAAGGGCGACCGCGTCGAAGTGCGCCAGGACCCGGAAGGCTATCAGTACGCGACGTCGTTCGGCAGCGGCAAGAAGCACGCGACGTTCCGCCAGAAGCGCGAAGGTCTCGACGAATACATCGACGGCGACGCCGAGCGCATCGACTACGACGGCAAGCAGGATCTCACCACGCTGACCACCGCCGCGACCGTGCGCCGGCTGCAAGGCACGTCGACGGTCGCCGATACCGTGCACGGCAGCGTGATCACGTACGACGGCCAGCGCGACTTCTACACCGCGAAGGGCGGCAAGGACGTCGCGGCGCCGGGCAACCCGAACGGCCGCGTGCGCGCGATGCTGTCGCCGAAGAACGGCGGCCCCGCGCCGCTGAACGGGGCGCCGGCCAAGCTGTCGCCGTCGACCACGATCCAGGGAGCGCCGGGCCAATGAACGCGCTCCCGAACCGCCAGCCGGCCGGCACCACGAGCTCGCTCGTCGTCCGCAACCTGAAGAAGCGCTACGGCTCGCGCACGGTCGTCAAGGACGTGTCGCTCGACGTGAAGAGCGGCGAAGTCGTCGGCCTGCTCGGCCCGAACGGCGCCGGCAAGACCACGTCGTTCTACATGATCGTCGGCCTCGTGCCGACGGACGCGGGCGAAATCTCGCTGAACGGCAGCTCGATCAGCCTGCTGCCGATCCACAAGCGCGCGTCGCTCGGCCTGTCGTACCTGCCGCAGGAAGCGTCCGTGTTCCGCAAGCTGACCGTCGAGGAAAACATCCGCGCGGTGCTCGAGCTGCAGCACGGCGAGGACGGCAAGCGGCTGTCGAAGGACGCGATCTCGTCGCGTACCGAAGCACTGCTCGACGAGCTGCAGATCGGCCATCTGCGCGAGAACCCCGCGCTGTCGCTGTCGGGCGGCGAACGGCGCCGTGTCGAAATCGCGCGCGCGCTCGCGACCAACCCGAGCTTCATCCTGCTCGACGAACCGTTCGCCGGCGTCGATCCGATCGCGGTGCTCGAGATCCAGAAGATCGTCAAGTTCCTGAAACAGCGCAACATCGGCGTGCTGATCACGGACCACAACGTCCGCGAAACGCTCGGCATCTGCGACCACGCGTACATCATCAGCGACGGTTCGGTGCTGGCCGCCGGCGCGCCGAGCGAAATCATCGAAAACGAAAGCGTGCGCCGCGTGTACCTCGGCGAACACTTCCGCATGTAACGTCCTCCTCGTGGCTGGCTGCACCCCGCCCGGCATCGCCGCGCGGGGCTGCGCCCCGCTTTGCATCCACGCCCGCGGCCCTGCCCGCGGCCGGGCGGCGCGCCGCGCGTAATCGCGGATGGCTCAATGCGCCTGGGTCGTGGCAAACTGCCGGTATGACTCCCTCCTTGCCATGAAAGCCAGCCTTCAACTCCGCCTGTCGCAACATCTTGCGCTGACGCCTCAGCTGCAGCAGTCGATCCGGCTCCTGCAGTTGTCGACGCTCGAATTGCAGCAGGAAGTCGCGATGGCCGTCGCGCAGAACCCGCTGCTCGAGAACGACGACGAATGGATCGCCAGCCCGCTGCGCGTCGCGGCGGACGGATCGCTGATCGCGCAGACGCCGCCCGCACAGAACACCGAGCCCACCGCGACCAACGGCAGCAGCACGTCCAGCGATCGCGCCGAGCGCGACGAGCCGGCCGGCGCCGACGAATACGACGGTTACGGGTCCGGTGACGGCAACGACGGCCCACAGTGGAATCTCGACGAATACGGCCGCTCGAGCGGCGCGTCCGACGACGACGACCTGCCGCCGCTGCAGGTGCAGGAAGCCGCGACGTCGCTGCGCGATCATCTCTCGGCGCAATTGCGCGTCACGCAGGCCGGCCCGCGCGATCGCGCGCTCGTGATGTTCCTGATCGAATCGCTCGACGACGACGGCTACCTGACCGCCACGCTCGACGAAGTGCTCGCCGACCTGCCGCCCGAACTGGAAATCGACTGCGACGAACTGAACGCGGCGCTCGCGCTGCTGCACAGCTTCGACCCGGCCGGCGTCGGCGCGCGCTCGGCCTCCGAATGCCTGAAGCTGCAGCTGCTGCGTCTCGATCCGTCCCCCACGCGCACGCTCGCGCTCGAGATCGTGTCGCAGCATCTCGAACTGCTCGCCGCACGCGATTTCACACGGTTGCGCAAGCACCTGAAGGCGAGCGACGACGCGCTGCGCGACGCGCACGCGCTGATCCGCTCGCTGGAGCCGTTCCCCGGCGCCGCCTACGGCAAGGCCGAGGCCGACTACGTCGTGCCGGACATCATCGTGAAGAAGGCCGGCCAGGGATGGCTCGCGGAGCTCAATCCGGAGGTCGTCCCGCGCCTGCGGATCAACAACCTGTACGCGAACATCCTGCGCAACAGCCGCGGCGATCCGTCGGCCGGATCGTTGAAACAGCAGCTCCAGGAAGCGCGCTGGTTGATCAAGAACATCCAGCAGCGTTTCGACACGATCCTGCGTGTCGCGCAGGCTATTGTCGAGCGTCAGAAGAATTTCTTTGCGCACGGTGAAATTGCCATGCGCCCCTTGGTTTTGCGGGAAATAGCTGATACGCTGGGCCTACACGAGTCGACTGTCAGCCGTGTGACAACCGGGAAGTACATGCTGACCCCGTTCGGGACGCTTGAATTTAAGTACTTCTTCGGATCTCACGTCTCGACCGACACCGGTGGCGCCGCCTCGTCGACCGCCATCCGAGCCCTCATCAAGCAACTGATAGGAGCTGAAGACCCAAAATCGCCACTTTCGGACAGCCGCATTGCCGAGCTGCTGGCAGAACAGGGTTTCGTGGTCGCGCGCCGCACGGTTGCGAAATATCGCGAAGCCCTCAAGATCCCGGCAGTGAATCTGCGCAAGTCTCTTTAAGCCTGCTGCCTGCCCGGCGGCAGGCGTGTCCCGGCCACCGCGCACACGGGGAACAGGCCGGACGATCTGTCCGCGATACGCCGCTTCATGCGGCACGGGCAAGTCGACCGGAGCGCCGCCTCGATGCGGCCGGGTGGCCACTCGCTTGGAGAAGCACTATGAACCTGAAGATCAGTGGACATCATCTCGAAGTCACGCCTGCAATTCGCGAATACGTGATCACCAAGCTGGACCGGGTGCTACGGCATAGCGATCAGGTGATCGATGGCACTGTGATCCTCTCGGTCGACAACCACAAGGAAAAGGACAAGCAGCAGCGCGCGGAAATCAACCTGCACCTGAAGGGCAAGGACATCTTCGTCGAAAGCGCGAACGGCAACCTGTACGCCGCGATCGATCTGCTGATCGACAAGCTGGATCGCCAGGTCGTCAAGCACATGGAGCGCCTGCAAACGCACGCGCACGACCCGATCAAGCTGCAGCCGTCGATCGATCAGATCGAGCTGCCGCCGCAATAACCGTCACCGCAACACGCACGCCGCCCGGTTCGCCGGGCGTTTTTTTTGCCACTCCGCGCGGAGGTGCAACCGGTCCGTCCGTGCTGCGCCACGCACGCGGCTGTGCTCTATAATGTTCCGGTTATCGCCGGGGGGTGTTGGATGCGGTAGCTGCGTTGCAGGTTGCCATGCCACATGCCTTGATATCGCCGAACATGGAAAATCAGTCCGCCGCCGCAAGGAGACCCCAGGCCGCCCAATCGCCTGCCAACATGAATCGCCTAGCCAAAATCCTGCCCATAGAGAACGTCGTCATCGACCTCTCGGTCACCAGCAAGAAACGCGTCTTCGAACAAGCCGGGCTGATGTTCGAGAATCAGAACGGCATCGGCCGCAGCACCGTCACGGACAACCTGTTCGCGCGCGAGCGCCTCGGTTCGACCGGGCTCGGCGAAGGTGTCGCGATTCCGCACGGCCGCATCAAGGGCCTCAAGCACCCGCTCGCCGCGTTCGTCCGCCTCGCCGATGCGATCCCGTTCGAAGCGCCCGACGGCCAGCCGGTCGGCCTCCTGATCTTCCTGCTCGTTCCCGAGCAAGCCACCCAGCAGCACCTCGAGATCCTGTCGGAAATCGCGCAACTGCTGTCCGATCGCGACGCACGCGAGCGTCTGCACAACGAAACGGATATCGCCGAGTTGCATCGCCTGCTCACTCAGTGGCAACCTTGAGTTGTTCCGGGCGGAATATTTCCCCGTACGAGGCGGCCCACGCCGCCGTCCAGGGCCGCCCGGCGCCGGCCCGGCATGGCGACGTCCGTCGCCGCGCGCCCGCACCGGCCCATTGGAGTGACGAGAGTCATGGATACGTCCAGCATCAACGCCCAGAGCATCTTCGACGACAACGCAGCCACGCTGAAACTGAGCTGGCTGACGGGGCATGAAGGCTGGGAACGCGGCTTTTCGGCCGACACGGTCGGCAACGCAACGTCGAGCGCCGACCTCGTCGGCCACCTGAACCTGATCCACCCGAACCGGATCCAGGTGCTCGGCGAAGCCGAAATCGACTACTACCAGCGCCAGACCGACGAAGACCGTTCGCGCCACATGGCCGAGCTGATCGCGCTCGAGCCGCCGTTCCTCGTCGTCGCCGGCGGTGCCGCGGCGCCGCCCGAACTGGTGCTGCGCTGCACGCGCTCGTCCACCCCGCTGTTCACGACGCCGATGTCGGCCGCCGCCGTGATCGACAGCCTGCGGCTCTACATGTCGCGCATCCTCGCGCCGCGCGCGACGCTGCACGGCGTGTTCCTCGACATTCTCGGGATGGGCGTGCTGCTGACCGGCGATTCGGGCCTCGGCAAGAGCGAACTCGGCCTCGAGCTGATCAGCCGCGGGCACGGCCTCGTCGCCGACGACGCGGTCGATTTCGTCCGTCTTGGCCCCGATTTCGTCGAAGGGCGCTGCCCGCCGCTGCTGCAGAACCTGCTCGAAGTGCGCGGCCTCGGCCTGCTCGACATCAAGACGATCTTCGGCGAAACCGCCGTGCGGCGGAAAATGAAGCTGAAGCTGATCGTTCAGCTCGTGCGGCGCCCCGACGGCGAATTCCAGCGCCTGCCGCTCGAAAGCCAGACCGTCGACGTGCTCGGGTTGCCGATCAGCAAGGTCACGATTCAGGTTGCGGCCGGCCGCAACCTCGCGGTGCTCGTCGAGGCGGCCGTCCGGAACACGATCCTGCAGTTGCGCGGAATCGACACGTTGCGCGATTTCATGGATCGGCAACGACTCGCGATGCAAGATCCCGACAGTCAGTTCCCCGGCAAACTGGTGTAACCCGCACGCGCCGGCCGCGCAACGCCGACGCGTCGAGCCGGTGCTATGATGAAACGTCAGGATTCTCTGTTCCCATGCGCATCGTCCTCATCACCGGCATCTCCGGCTCAGGCAAGTCCGTCGCGCTGAACGCGCTCGAAGACGCAGGCTATTACTGCGTCGACAACCTGCCGCCGCACGTGCTCCCCGAACTCGCCCGCTACCTCGCGCAGGACGGCCAGCGCCGGCTCGCGGTCGCGATCGACGCGCGCTCGAGCGCGTCGCTCGACGAAATGCCCGGGCTGATCCGCGAGCTGTCCCGCGAGCACGACGTGCGCGTGCTGTTCCTCAACGCGAGCACCCAGGCGCTGATCCAGCGCTTCTCCGAAACGCGCCGCCGCCATCCGTTGTCCGGCTCGCGGTCGCACGATGCGGACGTCGGCCTGCTGTCGTCGCTCGAGGAAGCGATCGAGCGCGAGCGCGAACTCGTCGCGCCGCTCGCCGAATTCGGCCACCAGATCGACACCAGCACGCTGCGCGCGAACGCGCTGCGCACCTGGGTCAAGCGCTTCATCGAGCAAAAGAACAACGACCTGATGGTGATGTTCGAATCGTTCGGCTTCAAGCGCGGCGTGCCGCTCGACGCCGATCTGATGTTCGACGTGCGCGCGCTGCCGAATCCGTACTACGACCACCAGTTGCGCCCGCTCACCGGGCTCGACCAGCCGGTCATCGCCTTTCTCGACGCACTGCCGATCGTCCATCAGATGATCGACGACATCCATGCGTTCCTGATGAAATGGCTGCCGCACTTCCGCGATGACAACCGCAGCTACCTGACCGTCGCCATCGGCTGCACGGGCGGCCAGCATCGCTCGGTGTTCATCGCGGAAACGCTCGCCGCGCGCCTCGCGCGCGACGCGAACGTGATCGTGCGGCATCGTGACGCGCCAGTGGATGTCGACGCGTCGTCGCGGCTCGTCTCCGAGGTCGACCGACCCTAGCGACACCCGCCCCCACGCCCGCGCGCCATGTCCTCCCTATCGACCACCCTGATCGACCTGCCGCTGTTTCCGCTGCACACGGTGCTGTTTCCCGGAGGGCTGCTCCCGCTCAAGGTGTTCGAGGCGCGCTATCTCGACATGTCGCGCGCATGCCTGCGCGACGACGCACCGTTCGGCGTGTGCCTGCTGAAGAGCGGGCCCGAAGTCGCGCAGGACGGCGCGGTGTCGGTGCCCGAAACCATCGGCTGCATGGCGCGCATCACCGAGTGCGATACCGGCGAATTCGGGATGCTGTATCTGCAGGCGGTCGGCACGCAGCGTTTCGAGCTGCTGTCGTATCGCGTCGAAGGCAACGGGCTGCTGGTCGGCATCGCGGAGCCGCTGCCCGACGACATCCCGCTCGAAGGCGAACAGGCGCTCGCGCAGTTCGGCTCGTGCGCCGAGGTACTCGAGCGCATCATCGACGCGCTGAAGAAGTCCGATCCGGAGAAAATGCCGTTCGGCGAACCGTTCCGCCTCGACGATCCGAGCTGGGTGTCGAACCGCCTCGCGGAGTTGCTGCCGCTCGACCTGCGCGCGCGGCAGAAGCTGATGGAGTTTCCGGACGTCGGCGCGCGCATCGACGCCGTGCACCACGTACTCGACCGACACGGCTGGCTGTAACTGCCGCGCCCGAGCCGCCGCGCATCGCGTGCCGCGCCCGCCCGACGACCGCTCCTGCGCGCGGCCACCCGGCACCTTCCCGAACGCGGCCGGCGCCGCGCCCTTCCCCGTTCGTTACAGCAGTGGCCCGCTCAGCGCATCGAGCAGCTTGCGCACGGGCGCCGGCACGCCGTACGCGTCGAGCCGGCTCAGCGGCACCCATGCGGTGTCCGCGTCGCGCGCCTGCGACGGCAGGCCCCCGCCGTCCGCCAGATCGCTCAGCCGCGGCTCGATCTCGAGCCGGAAATGCGTGAACGTATGCGTGAGCGGCGCGAGCGGCACCGTGCCGCCGCCGCCGAAACCGCGCGCAAGCTCCGCGAGCGCGGCATCGCCGTCCGCTTGCGGCAGGCTCCACAGTCCGCCCCAGATGCCGGTCGGCGGCCGTCGCTCGAGCAGCACGGCGTCGCCGTCGCGCAGCACGAGCATCCAGGTCTTGCGCGTCGGCACGGCCTTCTTGGGCCGCGCGGCCGGCAGTTCGCGCTGGCGGCCGGTCGATTGCGCGACGCAGTCGCCTGCGAACGGGCAGCGCGCGCAGTCGGGCTTGCCGCGCACGCACAGCGTCGCGCCCAGATCCATCAGCCCCTGCGTATACGCGCTCACGTCGGCCGCGTTCGCGGCATCGGGCAGCAGCGATTCGGCGAGCGCCCACATGTCGTTCTCGACACGCTTCTCGCCCGGAAAGCCCTCGACGCCGAATACCCGCGCAAGCACGCGCTTCACGTTGCCGTCGAGGATCGTCGCGCGCGCACCGTACGCAAACGACGCGATCGCGGCGGCCGTCGAACGGCCGATGCCCGGCAGTTCGGCCAACGCGTCGGGCGTCGCGGGAAACACGCCGCCGTGCTCGGCGACGACGACCTGCGCGCAGCGGTGCAGGTTGCGCGCGCGCGAGTAGTAGCCGAGGCCCGCCCACAACGCCATCACGTCGTCGCTCGGCGCGGCCGCGAGCGCGGCGACGTCCGGGAAGCGGTCGAGAAAGCGCGTGTAATACGGAATGACGGTCGATACCTGCGTCTGCTGCAGCATGATTTCCGACAGCCAGATCCGGTACGGATCGCGGGTGTTCTGCCATGGCAGGTCATGGCGGCCATGCTCGCGCTGCCACGCGACGAGACGCGTGGCGAACGTGCGGTGCAGCGGCGTGACGGGGAACGGAGCGGGGGCGATGCGGGGCGGCTTCAAGTTATCGAATTGTGGAAAAGGGTTTCAACGCTGGCACGTCGGGCAGAAATAGGTCGACCGCTGGCCCTGCACGATCTGGCGAACCGGCGTGCCGCAAACGCGGCACGGCTGGCCGGCACGATCGTAGACGAAGCAGTCGAGCTGGAAGTAGCCGCTTTCGCCGTTGCTGCCGACGAAATCGCGCAATGTGCTGCCGCCGCGCTCGATCGCGTCGGCGAGCGTCGCGCGCACCGCGTCGGCCAGCCGCTCGTAGCGCGGCAGTGAAACCTTGCCGGCGGCCGTCGTCGGCCGGATGCCGGCGCGAAACAGGCTCTCCGACGCATAGATGTTGCCGACACCGACGACCATGTCGCCCGCGAGCAGCGCCTGCTTGACCGACACCGTACGGCCGCGCGTGCGCGCATGCAGCAGCGCGCCGGTGAACGCCGGCGAGAACGGCTCGACGCCGAGGCTCGCGAGGAGCGGATGCGCATGCACGTCGCCTGCTTCGCGCGGGTGCCACAGCACGGCGCCGAAACGGCGCGGATCGCGGAAACGCAGCACGAATTCGTCGAAGATCCAGTCGATGTGGTCGTGCTTCGCGGCGACCGGCACGCCGGCCGCGGGCAACACACGCAACGTGCCCGTCATCCCGAGATGGACGATGAACCAGCCCGCATCGACCTCGAACAGCAGGTACTTGCCGCGGCGCTCGACGGCGAGCACCTCGCGCGCGCGCAACTGCTCGGCGAGCCCCGCCGGCACGGGCCAGCGCAGCATCGCGGTACGGACGTCGACACGCTCGACGCGGCGGCCCGCGACAAAGGGCTCAATGCCCCGGCGCGTGACTTCGACTTCTGGCAACTCTGGCATGTTTTGCGGGTCTGAGGCTACGGTCTGTTTACAGGGTGAACGCGCATGCGGCGCCACGAGAACGGCCGTTCTCGCGGCAACCCCGAATGAAACACGGGAATGCCCGAAATCACCCGCCTGGCAGCACGCGAGGCGGGCGATTTCGGGCATTCGCATGGGGGTTCCACAGGTAAGCGGACCCTATCACGATCGTGCGTGTATTGTAGCGAGCGCGTTACAATCGGTTGAAACATCGAACGGATTTCCATGACCCTGCCCTCGAAGCTGCTTCAGGAGCGCCCCGCCGCCGTGCGCGGCGCGCGCGCCTTCCCGGTCCGCCGTGCACTCGGTGCCGCGCTGTTTGCCGCCTGGACCCTCACCGCCTTTCCGGCCCACGCGCAGGATCCGGCATCGGACGACGCGGAGCCGCAGGGTGCGTTCGAGCATGTGATGCCGGACGAGCAGAAAAATCTCCCCGGCGTGCCGCTGACGAGCCAGATCGTCTACCAGGTGCTCGCCGCCGAGGTCGCGCTCCAGCGCAACCAGCCAGCGCCGGCCTACCAGACCTACCTCGCGCTGGCCCGCGACACGCGCGATCCGCGCATGGCGCAGCGCGCGACCGAAATCGCGCTCGGCGCGCAGAGCCCGGCCGACGCGCTGTCCGCCGCGAACCTGTGGCGTCAGTACGCACCGGATTCGAACCGGGCGTCGCAGGTCGACGCCGCGCTGCTGGTGCTCGCCGGCAAGCCGGCCGACGCGCAGCCGATGCTCGCGCGCGAGCTGGCCCGCGCGACCGGCGACACGCGCGGCCCGGCGATCCTCGCGCTGCAGGCGCTGCTCGTGCGCGGCCCCGACCGCGTCGGCGGCCTCGCGGTGCTGAAGGACATGCTGAAGAACGACATGAATCGCCCCGAGGCGCAGCTCGCGATCGCGCGACAGCAGCTCGCGGTCGACGACAAGGACGGCGCCGCGCAGTCGCTGAAGCAGGCGCTGCAGATCCGCCCCGACTACCTGCCGGCAGCGCTGATGCTGTCGCAGATGGGGCCGGCCGAACGTGCGGCGGGCATCGCGTCGTTCGAGAAGTATGTTCAGCAGAATCCGAAGTCGCGCGACGCGCGGCTCGCGCTGTCGCAGCTCTATCTCGCCGACGATCGCCTCGACGACGCGCAGAAGCAGTTCGAGACGATGCGCAAGCTCGACGCGAAGGACCCGACGCCGTTGATGGCGCTCGCGCTGATCAAGATCCAGCAGAAGAAACTCGACGAGGCGACCGGCTACCTGAAGCAGTACGTGCAGCTCGGCGACAAGCAGCCGAACCTCGACGTCGGCCAGGGCTACATCTACCTCGCGCAGATCGCGATCGACCAGAACAACGACGCGCAGGCGTCGCAATGGCTCGACAAGGTCGACCAGACGAGCCAGCACTACCTGCCCGCGCAGATCACGCGCGCGCAGTTGCTGCAGAAACAGGGCAAGACCGACGAGGCGCGCAAGGTGCTCGACAACCTGCCGATCTCGGATCCGCGCGACGCGGCCGTGGTGGCGCGCACCGATGCGTCGATCCTGTTCACCGCGAAGCGCTATCCAGAAGCGGAGGCGCGCCTCGGGCAAGCCGTCCAGGACTTCCCGGACGATCCCGACCTGCGCTACGACTACGCGATGGCGGCCGAAAAGACCGGCCACTACGCGACGATGGAAAAGCAGTTGCGCGAACTGATCCGTACGCAGCCCGACAACCCGCAGGCCTACAACGCGCTCGGCTATTCGCTCGCCGATCGCAACCAGCGCCTGCCCGAGGCCAGCAAGCTGATCGACAAGGCGATGGCGCTCGCGCCGAACGACGCGTACATCATGGACAGCCTCGGCTGGGTGAAGTACCGGATGGGCGACACGGCCGGCGCGACGAAGGTGCTGCAGCGTGCATACGAACTGCAGCCGAACGCCGAAATCGGCGCACATCTCGGCGAAGTGCTGTGGAAGAGCGGCGCGCAGGACGACGCGCGCAACGCGTGGCGTGCCGCGCAGAAGCTCGAGCCCGACAACGAAACGCTGGTGCAGACGCTGAAACGCCTGCAGATCAACGGCCTCTGATGCAGAGGTTCCCGATGTTTTCCCTGCCCTCCCGCGCGCAGCGCGCGCTGGCCGCGGCCGGCGCGGCGCTCGCGCTCGCCGGCTGCGCGAGCACGCCGCCGTCGGCCAATGCACCGACGGGCGCCGTACTGCAAACGGCCGCAACGCATGCCTACCATGGCCGCTTCGCGGTGCGCTACGACGATCGTCTCGGCAACCCGCAGAACGTGTACGGCAACTTCGACTGGCAGGAGCACGGCGACGACGTGTCGCTCGAACTGCGCAGCCCGCTCGGCCAGACGCTCGCGGTCGTGAAGTCGACGCCGCGCGCGGCGTCGCTCGAATTGCCGAACCGGCCGACCCAATATGCGCCTGACGTCGGCGACCTGATGCAGAAGACGCTCGGCTTCGAGCTGCCGCTCGCGGGCCTGCGCTACTGGCTGCTGCCGACCGCCGCGCCCGCGACGCCCGCCGAAACCGTGCGCGACCCGGCCGACGGCACGCGCATCAAGCAGTTGCGCCAGGACGGCTGGACGATCGACTACCTTGCCTACGCGGATGCCCCGGCCACGGGCGTCAAACGCGTCAACCTCGTGCGCGCGACGCCGCCGCTCGACATCAAGCTCGTGCTCGATCAGTGAGCACGCGCGCCTAGCCCCGATACCCGCATGACCGATTCGACCCGCTCGCTGCGCAACTGCCTGGCGCCCGCGAAACTCAACCTGTTCCTGCACATCACCGGCCGTCGTCCGAACGGCTATCACGATCTGCAGAGCGTATTCCAGCTGCTGAACTGGGGCGACACGCTGCACTTCACGCTGCGCGACGACGGCCGCGTCGCACGCGTCACCGACGTGCCCGGCGTGCCCGAGGAAAGCGATCTCGTCGTGCGCGCGGCCAACCTGCTGAAAGCGCATACGGGTACCGCGCACGGCGTCGACATCGAGATCGACAAGATCCTGCCGATGGGCGCCGGCCTCGGGGGCGGCAGCTCCGACGCGGCGACGACGCTGCTCGCGCTGAACCGCCTGTGGCAACTCGATTTGCCGCGCGCCGAGCTTCAGTCGCTCGCGGTCAAACTCGGTGCCGACGTCCCGTTTTTTATTTTTGGAAAAAATGCGTTCGCAGAGGGTATCGGAGAAGAATTAGCTGAGGTAGAATTGCCGACTCGCTGGTTCTTGGTTGTGACGCCACGCGTTCATGTCCCGACCGCTGAAATATTTTCAGATGAGTTGTTGACAAGAGATACGAAGCCAGTCACAATTGCTGACTTTCTTGCACAGCAAACCAGCGATGCGGAATGGCCAGATAGCTTCGGCCGGAACGATATGCAGGAAGTTGTAACAAGGAAGTACGCGGAAGTTGCGCAGGTGGTCAAATGGTTGTATGATGTGACCCCCGCGAGGATGACCGGCTCCGGAGCAAGCGTGTTTGCAGCGTTTCACAGCAAGCACGAGGCAGAAGCGGCGAAAGCCAAACTGCCCGCCAGTTGGAATGGCGCAGTTGTCGAGAGTCTGAACGAGCATCCGCTCTTCGCTTTCGCGTCATGAAGTTTTACTTTGCCGAACGGCCTACACGAGTTCGGTAAAGTTATCAGTTAAGTGTAGGGGAGTCGCCAAGTTGGTCAAGGCACCGGATTTTGATTCCGGCATGCGAGGGTTCGAGTCCTTCCTCCCCTGCCAAAAATTTTCCCGCATTTCCCGCCCAAGCCTGAAGCAGGTGCACGATGAGCAGCCACAGCCATGATGGCCTGATGGTCTTTACTGGCAACGCGAATCCCGCGCTCGCCCAGGAAGTCGTCAATATCCTTGGTATCCCCCTCGGCAAAGCAATGGTCAGCCGTTTCTCCGACGGCGAGATCCAGGTCGAGATCCAGGAAAACGTGCGCGGCAAGGACGTCTTCGTCCTGCAATCCACGTGCGCACCGGCGAACGACAACCTGATGGAACTGATGATCATGGTCGATGCGCTCAAGCGCGCATCCGCTGGCCGGATCACCGCTGCCATCCCCTACTTCGGCTATGCGCGTCAGGATCGTCGCCCGCGTTCGGCGCGCGTCGCGATCTCGGCGAAGATCGTCGCGAACATGCTGGAAATCGCCGGCGTCGAGCGGATCATCACGATGGATCTGCACGCCGACCAGATTCAGGGCTTTTTCGACATCCCGGTCGACAACATCTACGCGACGCCGATCCTGCTGGGCGACCTGCGCAAGCAGAACTACTCGGATCTGCTCGTCGTGTCGCCGGACGTCGGCGGCGTGGTGCGTGCCCGGGCACTCGCGAAGCAGCTGAACTGCGATCTCGCGATCATCGACAAGCGTCGCCCGAAGGCGAACGTCGCCGAAGTGATGAACATTATCGGTGAAGTCGAAGGCCGCACCTGCGTGATCATGGACGACATGGTCGATACGGCAGGCACGCTCTGCAAGGCTGCACAAGTGCTGAAGGATCGCGGCGCGAAGCAGGTGTTCGCCTACGCGACGCACCCCGTGCTGTCGGGCGGCGCCGCGGATCGCATCGCCGCGTCGGAACTCGACGAGCTGGTCGTCACCGATACGATCCCGCTGTCGGCCGAATCGCTGGCGTGCTCGAAGATCCGCTCGCTGACGAGCGCGAGCCTGCTGGCCGAGACGTTCTCGCGGATTCGCCGCGGCGATTCGGTGATGTCGCTGTTCGCGGAATCCTGATCGCGAATCGACGGAACGAAGCATGCGCAGAAAGCGAAGCGGCAACGCTTCGCTTTCTGCACAATCGGACGGGATAGACGAAACCCCGGCCGTTTCATCGGGGGCCGCTTGATGGCCCCGTTTTACTGCCTGGTCGCGGGCAGCAAATGGAGAATCACATGAAAGTCGTCGCTTTCGAGCGCCAACAGCAAGGTACGGGTGCGAGCCGCCGCCTGCGCAACGCCGGTAAAACCACGGGTATCGTCTACGGTGGCGAAGCAGCCCCGCAAAAGATCGAACTGGATCACAACGCGCTGTGGCATGCACTGAAGAAGGAAGCCTTCCACTCGTCGATCCTCGACCTGGAAGTGGCTGGCCAGTCGCAACAGGTTCTGCTGCGCGACGTGCAATACCACCCGTTCAAGCAACTCGTGCTGCACGTTGACTTCCAGCGCGTCGACGCGAAGAAGAAGCTGCACACGAAGGCACCGCTGCACTTCCTGAACGCAGAAGTCAGCCCGGCCGTGAAGCTGTCGAGCGCGATCGTTTCGCACGTCGCGACGGAAATCGAAATCGAGTGCCTGCCGGCCGACCTGCCGGAGTTCCTCGAAGTCGACCTGTCGAAGATCGAAGCCGGTCAGTCGCTGCACGCGAAGGACATCGCACTGCCGAAGGGCGTCGCGCTGGTCGCGCACGTCGACGCGGAAAACCCGGTCATCGCTTCGGCGACGGTCCCGGCTGGCGCCGTGTCGGACGCAGCAGAAGGCGAAACGCCGGCTGCCTAAGCGGCTGCGTACGCGCCCCATCGATCCGTTTCACGAAACGGTCGACGCAACCCGCCGCGGCTTGCCCGGCGGGTTTTTCTTTTTCTGCGCCCAGGCGGCTGCCGCCGCCTTCGAAACGTCATGATCAAACTGATCGTCGGCCTCGGCAATCCCGGGGCGGAATACACCGCGACGCGCCACAACGCCGGCTTCTGGCTGATCGACCAGCTCGCCCGCGAAGCCGGCACGACGCTGCGCGACGAACGCCGCTTCCACGGCTTCTATGCGAAAGCGCGCCTGCATGGCGAGGAAGTTCATTTGCTCGAGCCGCAGACCTACATGAACCGCTCCGGCCAGTCGGTCGTCGCGCTCGCGCAATTCTTCAAGATCCTGCCCGACCAGATCCTCGTCGCGCACGACGAGCTCGACCTGCCGCCCGGCACCGTGAAGCTGAAGCTCGGCGGCGGCAGCGGCGGCCACAACGGGCTCAAGGACATCACCGCGCACCTGTCGTCGCAGCAATACTGGCGGCTGCGGATCGGTATCGGCCACCCGCGCGACCTGATTCCGGAAAGCGCGCGCGCCGGCGCGAAGCCCGACGTCGCGAACTTCGTGCTGAAGCCGCCGCGCCGCGAGGAACAGGACGTGATCGACGCATCGATCGAACGCGCGCTCGCCGTGATGCCGATGGTCGTCAAGGGCGAACTCGACCGCGCGACGATGCAGCTGCATCGCAACTGAGCGCACTCGCACCGGCCTGGCGCGTCGGCCGGCCGGCGCAACCGGGCGGCCTCGCCCGCCCCACCGCGACGCGCACATGCGGTAATCTGGACGCTTTGCCCGACAGGAGCCAAGCGGTGAGCCGTTACTGGAGCGACGTCGTTCAGCAACTCGTGCCTTACGTGCCGGGCGAACAGCCCGCGCTCGCGCACCCCGTCAAGCTGAACACCAACGAGAATCCCTATCCGCCGTCGCCGCGTGTCGTCGCGGCAATCGCACGCGAACTCGGCGCGACCGGCGACACGCTGCGCCGCTATCCGGACCCGGTCGCGCGCGCCCTGCGCGAGACGGTCGCGGCCCATCACCGCATCCAGCCCGAACAGGTATTCGTCGGCAACGGCTCCGACGAGGTGCTCGCGCATGCGTTCCAGGCGCTGCTCAAGCACGACCGGCCGCTGCGCTTTCCCGACATCACGTACAGCTTCTACCCGACCTACGCGCGCCTGTACGGCGTCGAGACCACGGTCGTGCCGCTCGCGGACGATTTCTCGATCCGCGTCGACGACTATCTCGACGACGCCGGCGGCGTGCTGTTTCCGAACCCGAATGCACCGACCGGGCGTGCGCTGCCGCTCGCGGACGTCGAGCGGATCGCGGCCGCGAATCCGTCGTCGGTGGTCGTGATCGACGAAGCGTACGTCGATTTCGGCGCGCAGTCGGCCGTCACGCTGATCGACCGTCATCCGAACCTGCTCGTCGTGCATACGACGTCGAAGGCGCGCTCGCTCGCGGGCATGCGCGTCGGCTTCGCGTTCGGCGACGCGGCGCTGATCGACGCGCTGAACCGCGTGAAGGACAGCTTCAACTCGTACCCGCTCGACCGGCTTGCACAGGTTGCCGCGCAGGCCGCGTATGAAGACACCGACTATTTCAACGCCACCTGCCGGCGCGTGATCGACAGCCGGGCGCGGCTCACGCACGCCCTCGACGCACTCGGCTTCGAGATCGTGCCGTCGGCCGCGAATTTCGTGTTCGCGCGCCATCCCGCGCACGATGCGGGCGCGATCGCGGCCAAGCTGAAGGAACGGGAAATTTTCGTGCGGCACTTCCGGCTGCCGCGGATCGACCAGCATCTGCGCATCACCGTCGGCACCGATGCCGAATGCGATGCGCTCGTCGCGGCGTTGCGCGAGTTGCTGGCCTGACACGGAAGCACCGGCGCCGGGCGGCGCCGATCTGAAAGAAAACGCGACGCGCGCGCCCCTCAATCGAAGCGCGCGCGTCAGCGCAGGATCACGACGCGTCGTCGCCCTTCACGGCGATCAACGCGTGGTACTTCTCCATCAATTGCGCGTGCGATTCGTCATGCTGCGGATCGCGCGGAATGCATTCGACCGGACACACCTGCTGGCACTGCGGTTCGTCGAAATGGCCGACGCACTCGGTGCACTTGTTCGGGTCGATCACGTAGATGTCCGGGCCCATCGAAATCGCGCCGTTCGGGCACTCGGGCTCGCACACGTCGCAATTGATGCACTCGTCGGTAATCATCAAAGCCATACTGGTCTCACTTCTTCAGGCCGGCGGCCGGCTTCCCAACGAAACCGGCCGGCGCCGCGTCACGCGGCCGGGCCTCCCATCGCGGTGACTTTCTCGGTCAGCCACTTCTCGACGGACGGAAACACGAATTTGCTGACATCGCCGCCCAACTGCGCGATTTCGCGCACGATCGTCCCCGAGATGAACTGGTACTGGTCGGACGGCGTCATGAACATCGTCTCGACGTCGGGCAGCAGATAGCGGTTCATCCCCGCCATCTGGAACTCATATTCGAAATCGGACACGGCGCGCAGCCCGCGCACGATCACGCGCGCATTGTTGACGCGGACGAAATCCTTCAGGAGGCCGGTGAAACTCATCACCTTCACGTTCGGGTAATGGCCGAGCACCTCGTTCGCAATCGTCAGACGTTCCTCGAGCGAGAAAAACGGCTTTTTCGCGCGGCTGTCGGCAACGCCCACCACCAGCGTATCAAAAATGCTCGACGCACGCCGCACGAGGTCTTCGTGCCCGCGCGTCAGCGGATCGAACGTACCGGGATACACGGCGACTACCATGTCGCTCCTCCTGTCATCACGCAAACGGGATGGCAGCCGTGCGATGCACGCGCCGCTGCCGAGATGGGCATGCGTCGCCTTTGCGGCGCGCCGCCTCGTATGGAACGCGCATTATTCATCATTTTCGCGCCGCAGCAAATGATAGTGAACCGCACCGGCCTTGCCGTGCTTCACCACCTGCCAGCCCGCCAGCGCGTCGTGCGCGGCCGGGTCGAGTTCCGCCCCCGTTTCGACGTACAGCGCGCCGCCCGCCGCGACGAGCGGCGCCGACAGCGCGATCGCGCGCTCGAGCGCGGCGAGGTCGTCGAACGGCGGATCGAGGAACACGACGTCGAACGCGCCCGGCGTGAGCCCGGCCGCGAGCCGCAGCGCATCGGCTTCGGCAACCTCGACCGAACGGGCGCCGAGCTTGTCCTTGATCGCACGCAGCTGCTGCGCGGCGCGCGGATGGCGCTCGACCATCACGACGCTCGCCGCGCCGCGCGACGCGGCCTCGAAGCCGAGCGCGCCGGTGCCCGCGAACAGGTCGAGGCAGCGCCGGCCTTCGAGATCCTGGCCGAGCCAGTTGAACAGCGTCTCGCGCACGCGATCGGGCGTCGGGCGCAGGCCGTCGAGATCGAGCACCGCGAGCGGGGTGCGCTTCCAGTCGCCGCCGATGATGCGGATCGTGTGCGGCTTGCCGCGACTGGAAGGGGCCGCCGGGCGGCCGGAAGAGGAACGGGACATACGGGATATCGACGACGGAGGAACCGGGCGCGCGCAGGGGCGCGCCGCCAAACAGGCGCACGTTACCACAGCGGCGACGCGCACTGACGCGAGGGCCACGCCGCACTGATAAAATGCACGGTTTCGGCCGCCGTGCGCCGCGCCCGCGCGAACGCAGAACGGCCCGTCCGGCGCCCCGCTCCCGGCGGCGGCCCACCCTCTTCCCGACGTCAGACCATGTTCAGTTTCTTCAAACGATTCAAGAAAACGCAGGAGCCCGATCCGGCGGAATCGCAATCGGCCGACGCGCAGCAAACGGACGAAGCGTCCGACGCGGCCGAAGCGGCGCCCGTGCTCGACGCGCCGCCCGCGGCCGACGTGCCGCAGGCGAGCGCGCAACCGGCCGCGCCGGCCGTCGTGATGACGGTCACGCCGACCAACGACGGCCGCGACGAAGTCGTCGAGACGGTCGAGATCGTCCCGCCGCCGCTGCAGGACGCCTCGGCGAAGAAATCGTGGCTCGCGCGCCTGAAAACGGGGCTCGCGAAGACGGGCTCGAGCATCACCGGCGTGTTCGTCAACACGAAGATCGACGAGGATCTGTACGAGGAGCTCGAAACCGCGCTGCTGATGTCCGACGCGGGCGTCGACGCGACCGAATACCTGCTCGACGCGCTGCGCGAGAAGGTGCGCGCGGGCCGGCTGACCGATCCGCAGCAGGTGAAGGATGCGCTGCACGACCTGCTCGTCGAGCTGCTGACGCCGCTCGAGAAATCGCTGATGCTCGGCCGCGCGCAGCCGCTCGTGATGATGATCACCGGCGTGAACGGCGCGGGCAAGACGACCAGCATCGGCAAGCTCGCGAAGCATCTGCAGAGCTTCGACCAGTCGGTGCTGCTGGCCGCCGGCGACACGTTCCGCGCGGCCGCGCGCGAACAGCTGGCGGTCTGGGGCGAGCGCAACAACGTGACGGTCGTGCAGCAGGAAAGCGGCGATCCGGCCGCGGTGATCTTCGACGCGGTCAGCGCCGCGCGCGCGCGCAAGATCGACGTGATGATGGCCGATACGGCCGGCCGCCTGCCGACGCAACTCCACCTGATGGAAGAGCTGAAGAAGGTGAAGCGCGTGATCGCGAAGGCGCACGACGGCGCGCCGCACGAGGTACTGCTGGTGATCGACGCGAACACCGGCCAGAACGCGCTCACGCAGGTGAAGGCATTCGACGACGCGCTGGGCCTGACCGGCCTGATCGTCACGAAGCTCGACGGCACCGCGAAGGGCGGGATTCTCGCCGCGATCGCGCGGCAACGGCCGGTGCCCGTCTACTTCATCGGCGTCGGCGAGAAGGTCGAGGACCTGCAGCCGTTCAGCGCGGTCGAATTCGCGGACGCGCTACTCGGCTGAACGCCGCCGGCCCGCCTCGCACAGGGCGCCTTCGGGCGCCCTTTTTCATGCGCGCCCGATCCTGCGCGCCACGGGCCGCGGCGCGCATTCCGCGCTCATTCCGCGTCCGGCTGCACGCCCGGCTCGGCAGCCTTGAACGCATCGATCGTCGCCGCATGGTCGACGATCCGCTGGATCGTGGGGAAACGCGTCGTGTCGATCGAGAAGCGGTTCGCGTTGAACACCTGCGGCACGAGGCACACGTCGGCGAGCGTCGGCGTGTCGCCGAAGCACAGCTTGCCGGTGCGCGGATCGTTCGCGAGACGCGTCTCGAGCGTGTCGAAGCCCGCCTCGATCCAGTGCCGGTACCACGCGTTCTTTGCTTCCTCCGGCACTTTCAGCGTGTGCTTCAGATACTTCAGCACGCGCAGGTTGTTGAGCGGGTGGATTTCGCATGCGATCTGCAGCGCGACCGCCCGCACATAGGCACGATCGACCGGCTGCTTCGGCAGCAACGGGGGCTCGGGATGGGTTTCGTCGAGATATTCGATGATCGCGAGCGACTGCTGCAGCGTCGCGTCGCCATCGATCAGCGTGGGCACGACCGCATCCGGATTCAGCGCGCGGTACGCGTCCTTCAGTTGCTCGCCGCCGTCGCGCAGCATGTGCACCGGTGCATAGTCGAACGGCAGCTGCTTGAGGTTCAGGGCAATCCGCACGCGGTACGACGCGGAACTGCGGAAATAGCTGTAGAGCTTCATGGGATGTCTCTCTTTGGTCGTATTCGGCCGGCGGCGGCCTGGGCGCGGCGCAGCGGCGCGCGCCGCCGGGACCCAGAGTGTAGCGCGGCACGATGGGCGGCCGCGCCCGTGCGATACTCGGGGCATTCCTTACCGCTCACCGCGCGGCCCGATGCCGGCCGCCCGCCCCACGTTCCGATGACCGCTTCCCACGATCCCGCCGCCGCTCCGTTCCCTTGCGCCCGCTTCATCAAGGAAATCGGCCGCGGCCCGAACGGCGCGCGTGCCCTGTCCGCCGAGGACACGTTCGCGCTCTATCGCGCGATGCTCGATGCGCGCGTGTCGGACATCGAACTCGGCGCGATCCTGATCGCCTATCGGCTGAAGGGCGAATCCGCCGACGAACTGGCCGCGATGCTCGCCGCCGCGCAGGCGTCGTTCGAGCCCGTGCACGTACAGGATGCCGCGTTCCGCCCGGTGTCGATCCCGAGCTACAACGGTGCGCGCAAGCAACCGAACCTCGTGCCGCTGCTCGCGCTGCTGCTCGCGCGCGAAGGCGTGCCGGTGCTGGTGCACGGGGTGGAGCAAGACCCGGGCCGCGTGACGAGCGCCGAGATCTTCTCGGCGCTGTCGCTCGCGCCGTCGACGTCGCACGATGCGATCGAGGATACGCTCGCCGAACGCCGCGTCGCGTTCGCGCCGATCGACGTGCTGGCGCCGCGCATCGCGCGCCTGCTGTCGATGCGCGGCGTGCTCGGCGTGCGCAACTCCACGCATACGCTCGTGAAGATCCTGCAGCCGTTCGCGCCGGCCGGGCTGCGGCTCGTCAACTACACGCATCCGCCGTACCGCGACAGCCTCGCGCAGTTGTTCCGCGATCATCCGGACGCCGCGCTGGGCGGCGCGCTGCTCGCGCGCGGCACCGAAGGCGAAGCGGTGGCCGACACGCGGCGCCAGGTGCAGGTCGACTGGCTGCACGACGGCGTGTGCGACACGCTGATCGACGCCGAGCGTTCGTCGACCGACGCGCCACCGGTCGCGCTGCCCGAGTCGCGCGATGCGGCGACCACGGCCGCGTGGACGGACGCCGTGCTGCGCGGCGAGGTGCCGGTGCCCGACACCGTGGCGCGGCAGGTTGCGACGATCGTGCAGATCGCCCGCATCGCGCGCTGACGGCGCGACGACGACCTGCCCCTTTATCCCGACATTTGACACGCGGGCGCATCCTGGCATAGAGTGACCGTCATGCGTTCCTTTCCGAACCCCCTCCGAATTACCTCCGGCCGCCTAGCGCGGCCGCTATCGCTACGACTAGCCTAAGGCTGTCGTAGCGCCGTGTGCCGTCCGCACGGTCCTCCCAGCAGTTCCTCGCCGTACCCCTCTCGCAGTTTTTACAACCCGAAGTCGTCAGCATTCGTCCGTCCATCCGTCGGCCGATTCGCGAAGATCATCCGCATTCGCGGCGCCATTGCGCGCCGGGTGCGAGGCAGCGCCAACCGTCGCCCATGCCGCCCGTCTTCGCTCGCGACTTGAGACCCGAGGTCCAGAAGATGATGCGCAATCCGCAAGACAAGTACCGTCCGTTCGAGCCCGTTCGCCTCAATGGCCGACGCTGGCCGGCCCGCACCATCGAGCGTGCGCCCGTGTGGATGAGCACCGACCTGCGCGACGGCAACCAGTCGCTGATCGAGCCGATGAGCATCGAGCAGAAGCTCGAGTTCTTCGAAATGCTGGTCGCCATCGGGTTCAAGGAGATCGAAGTCGGTTTTCCGTCGGCGTCGCAAACCGACTTCGATTTCGTGCGCAAGCTGATCGACGACAAGCGGATTCCCGACGACGTGACGATCGAGGTGCTCGTGCAGTCTCGCGAAGACCTGATCGCCCGTACGTTCGATGCGCTCGAAGGCGTGCCGCGCGCGATCGTGCACCTGTACAACGCGGTCTGCCCGTCGTTCCGCCGCATCGTGTTCGGGATGTCGAAGAACGACGTAAAGGCGCTCGCGATCGACGGCACGCGCATCATCAAGGCACACGCGGCCGCGCGCCCCGATACCCGCTGGACCTTCCAGTACTCGCCGGAAACCTTCAGCATGACCGAGCTGACGTTCGCGCGCGAGATCTGCGACGCGGTCGCGCAGACGTGGCGCCCGACCCGCGACCACAAGATGATCGTCAACCTGCCGGCCACCGTCGAGGCCGCGACCCCGAACGTATTCGCCGACCAGATCGAATGGATGGACCGCAACCTCGCGTATCGCGACAGCATCGTGCTGTCCGTGCATCCGCACAACGATCGCGGCACCGCGGTCGCGGCGGCCGAACTCGCGCTGCTCGCGGGCGCCGACCGCATCGAGGGCTGCCTGTTCGGCAACGGCGAGCGCACCGGCAACGTCGATCTCGTCACGCTCGCGTTGAACCTCTACACGCAAGGCATCGACCCGGGCCTCGATTTCTCCGACATCGACGCGGTGCGCCGCGTCGTGGAGCGCTGCAACCAGATTCCCGTGCATCCGCGCCACCCGTACGCGGGCGACCTCGTGTTCACCGCGTTCTCGGGCTCGCACCAGGACGCGATCCGCAAGGGTTTCGCGCAGCAGCGTCCCGATGCGATCTGGGAGGTCCCGTACCTGCCGATCGACCCGGCCGACCTCGGCCGCAGCTATGACGCGGTGATCCGCGTGAACAGCCAGTCCGGCAAGGGCGGCGCGACGTTCCTGCTCGAGCGCGGGATGGGCTTCACGCCGACGCGCCGCGTCCAGATCGAGTTCAGTCATGCGGTGCAGACGCTCGCCGACGCGTCGGGCGAGGAAGTGACGGGCGACGCGATCTGCGCGCTGTTCTCCCGCGAATTCTTCGAGACCGACGGCCCGGCCGCACGTCACGGCAGCGGCGCGCGCTGGCAAAACCGCGAGATCGCGGTGGCGCCCGCCGCCGACGCGACGCCCGACGACGCCGTGCGACGTTTCGCCGCGGCATTTGCGACGGCCGCCGGCGCCGCGATCGACGTCGCGTCGTGCGAACACACGCGCACCGCGGACGGCCGGATCGCGGTATCGGTCGGCTGCCGGGTCGGCGACGCGCCGCTGCGGCACGGGGTCGGCGTGCACGCCGATGCGGCGAGCGCGGCACTCGATGCGGTCGTCAGCGCGATCAACCGCTCGGCATGGCACTGCGCCGATCGACGCGCGGCGGCCTGAGCGCCGGGCTTCGATGCAGGGTTGAAAGGTCAGCGAGCGGTGCGTGACCGCCCGTGCGCCGCGCGATCCGCGCCGCACGAGGCAGCAAAAAGCGGCTCAGAAGGCCGCTTCGGTCGGGACATGAAAAGGCGCGCCACCCGCGCTCACGTCTCGGTCGCGCACCGCGTCGCCTGCCACGCGAACAGGCACCATCGACCATGGTCGTGCGTGTGGACGGACGTATAGGCAATCGGGAAAACGAGGCCGCCGTTGTTCGTTTCCATCTCGATCAACGCGCGGCCGGTGACGACGCAGGTCTCGTCGCCGACCGGCAGCACGTCCTGCGACTGGATTTCGATCTGGCGATAGCGGCGGCGGCCGGCGACGATGGCGTCGATGAACTGCTGCTTGGTTTCGCGCTTGCCGTTGGTGTGGACGAAAAACACCTTGTCCGACAGCAGCGCGGCGAGCGCCTCCCCGTCGCCGTCCACCATCGCCCGGAACCGGTCGCGCTCGAGCGCGCGGATCGCATCGACCACCTTCGCCATCGCCTGACTCCTCGGCAACGCGCCCGCCTTGCTCGGGCGTACGGATCAGAAGTTGTACTGCAGGTAGAACTGGTGGAAATTTATACCAGGATTCGGCTCTTTGATACCCGCGTTAGACACATGTTCGAACCGGTAGCCGACCTGATACTGTTGCCGTTGGCCGAACTGCACGCCCACGCCGCCCGTCGGCGCGAACTGGAACGCGGTCGACAGCGAGAAATTGTCCGAGATCGTCGGGTGCGTCAGAAGCCGGACGCCGCCGCCCGCCTCGATGAACGGGCGAATCTGCCCGCTGCTCTTGATGAAACGGAACATCGGCGTGACGCCGAACTCGCCGATGTTGCCGTGGACGTTGCCGCCCGTATGCCAGTAGCCGGCGTGCCCTTCGACGACGAACGCGAAGTGCCAGCCGCCGATTTCCCACCAGTTCCAGCCCGGGTCCCACACCACGCCGATATCGGCCTTGTCGATCCCGCGACGATCCGAAAACCCGCCGCCCGCCTGGATCCCCCATCGATCCGCGAAAGCCGCACCGGATCCGCCCAGAAGAGACGCCGCCAGCATCGCATGCAGCACCAGCCGGCTGCCGGGCCGGCGATTCTTCTTATTGTTCATCTGACACTCCAACTTTGTGGATTGAATGGAGCCTGCCGCAACGGCCGGGCCCGAGCGAACTGAATGGTATGGTAAAGGACTTTTCGGATCGGCATCACGAAGCGAAATTGTTTGCTTCCAAAACGACAAAAATCGAAATCGTCTACTGATTCCCATCAGAAACAACGGGTTACGGAACTTCACGGCGCCGCCCGTGTCGCAGAATAGACTATCGACTCAACCGGTTCGATAGAAAAACCGGGAACTCCGATGCCCCCGCCCGCTCTAAGGAATTAGCACTCGTATTGCGGGAGTGCTAAGATGACCCACGGAATCTCATTCGAGACCGGGGTTTGTCCCTGATTCCAAAGGAGTTTTTTAGTGAGCCACGCCCTGACCCTCCCGAACACGCTGAGCCCGACGCCGGCCAAGGCCGAATCGGCAGGCTCGCTGGCGCTCGCAGCCCAATCGATGTTGCCCGGCCAGCTCGGCAACATCGACGCGTACATCCAGGCCGTCAATCGCATTCCGCTGCTGACCGCCGAAGAGGAACGCCGCTACGCAACCGAATTCCGCGAGGACAACAACCTCGACGCGGCGCGCCGCCTCGTGCTGTCGCACCTGCGTCTCGTCGTGTCGATCGCGCGCAACTATCTCGGCTACGGCCTGCCGCACGGCGACCTGATCCAGGAAGGCAACATCGGCCTGATGAAAGCCGTGAAGCGGTTCGACCCGGCGCAAAACGTGCGCCTGGTGTCGTATGCGATTCACTGGATCAAGGCCGAAATCCACGAGTACATCCTGCGCAACTGGCGCATGGTGAAGGTCGCGACCACGAAGGCGCAGCGCAAGCTGTTCTTCAACCTGCGCAGCCACAAGAAGAGCATGCAGGCGATGACGCCCGAGGAAATCGACGGCCTCGCGCAGGAGCTCAACGTCAAGCGCGAGGAAGTCACCGAGATGGAAACGCGCCTGTCGGGCGGCGACATCGCGCTCGAAGGCCAGGTGGAAGACGGCGAGGAGTCGTACGCGCCGATCGCCTACCTGGCCGACTCGCACAACGAGCCGACCGCCGTGCTGGCCGCACGTCAGCGCGACATGCTGCAGACGGACGGCATCGCGCAGGCGCTCGACGCGCTCGACGCGCGTAGCCGCCGCATCATCGAGGCGCGCTGGCTGCACGTCGACGACGACGGCTCGGGCGGCTCGACGCTGCACGATCTCGCCGCCGAGTTCGGTGTGTCGGCGGAACGCATCCGCCAGATCGAAGCGAGCGCGATGAAGAAGATGCGCACGGCCCTCGCCGAATACGCGTAAATCCCGGCGATTTAGAGCGCTTCATCGAAAACCGCTGCCTGCCCGGCAGCGGTTTTTTTTCGTCCGTTTTTCCGCTGCTTTTCACCCGCTTTTCAACGCGTTTCACGCTCCGTTTCTTCGCCGATTAATTGACCTGATTCATCGGGTATTACGCCATTTGCGGTGCCCTTCCGCATAACCTTGATCCACCTCAATTTTTACCCCACGTTTCGCGACGGTCTGCCGCAGCGCAGCACTCGGCATCGGAAAGCAGTCCTTTTAAAATTGGCATGTCAGGCGCACAAGGATTAAAACAGCTTCACGGCCGTCATAAATCCGACGTAAAGTCGCCCCCAATCCGACGTAAATCGATTCAGGATAATCGCCTTGATCTCGATCAATAAAGAGCCTGCGCCGCCTTCGCGGCCGGCCGGCACGATCGGCTGGCGTGCGCGCATCGCCGCGTGGGCACGCGGACCGACCCTCGCCCGCGACATCACCCTGGTGCTGATCGTCAAGCTGATCCTCCTGATGTCGCTCAAATACGCATTCTTCAATCATCCGCAGGCCGAGCACATGTCGTTGCCGCCTGCCGCCGTCGCCGAGAAGCTGCTCTCGGTGCCGGCGCCCGCCTCTACCGAGGGAGACCACCATGATAAGTAGTGAAGTCGTCGATCTGTCACGCCTACAGTTCGGCATCACGGCGCTCTACCACTTCCTGTTCGTGCCGCTGACGCTCGGCCTGTCCTGGCTGCTCGTCATCATGGAAGCCGTCTACGTGATGACCGGCAAACAGGTCTACAAGGACATGACCCAGTTCTGGGGCAAGCTGTTCGGGATCAACTTCGCGATGGGCGTGACGACCGGCATCACGCTCGAATTCCAGTTCGGCACGAACTGGTCGTACTACTCGCACTACGTCGGCGACATCTTCGGCGTGCCGCTCGCGGTCGAAGGCCTGATGGCGTTCTTCCTCGAATCGACGTTCGTCGGCCTGTTCTTCTTCGGCTGGAACCGCCTGTCGAAGGTGAAGCACCTGATCGTCACGTTCCTCGTCGCGCTGGGCTCGAACCTGTCGGCGCTGTGGATCCTCGTCGCGAACGGCTGGATGAACAACCCGGTCGGCGCCGAGTTCAACTACCAGACGATGCGCATGGAGATGACGAGCCTGTTCGACGTGCTGTTCAACCCGGTCGCGCAGGTGAAGTTCGTGCACACGGTGTCGGCCGGCTATGTGTCGGCGGCGATGTTCGTGCTCGGCGTGTCGTCGTGGTACCTGCTGAAGAAGCGCGACGTCGACTTCGCGCTGCGCTCGTTCGCGGTCGCGGCCGGCTTCGGCCTCGCGGCGACGCTGTGCGTGATCGTGCTCGGCGACGAATCGGGCTATACGACCGGCGAAGTGCAGAAGATGAAGCTCGCCGCGATCGAATCCGAATGGGAAACCCAGCCGGCGCCCGCGTCGTTCACGCTGATCGGCATCCCGAACCAGGAAGAACAGCGCACCGACTACGCGATCAAGATCCCGTACGCGCTCGGCCTGATCGCGACGCGCTCGATCGACGAACCGGTGATCGGCCTGCGCGATCTCGCGAAGCACAGCGAGGAGCACATCCAGAGCGGGATGATCGCGTACGGCGCGCTGCAGAAGCTCAAGCAGGGCGACACGAGCGACGCGACCCGCGCGCTGTTCGACCAGCACAAGCAGTATCTCGGCTACGGGCTGATGCTCAAGCAATTCACGCCGAACGTGACCGACGCGACGCCGGAACAGATCAAGGCCGCCGCGAAGAAGACGATCCCGCCCGTCGCGCCGGTGTTCTTCTCGTTCCGGATCATGGTGTTCCTCGGCTTCCTGTTCGTCGCGACGTTCATCGCCGCGTTCTGGTTCTGCGCGCGGCGGCAACTGCTGCAGGACAACCGCCGCTGGTTCCTGCGCTACGCGGTGTGGGCGATCCCGCTGCCGTGGATCGCGATCGAATTCGGCTGGATCGTCGCCGAGCTCGGCCGCCAGCCGTGGACGATCGCCGGCGTGCTGCCGACGCACCTGTCCGCGTCGAGCCTGCAGCCGAGCGACCTGTACCTGAGCCTCGCCGGCTTCATCCTGTTCTACACCGCGCTGTTCGTCATCGAGATCAAGCTGATGTTCAAGTACGCACGCCTCGGCCCGTCGTCGCTGCATACCGGCCGCTATCACCACGAACTCGCCGCCGCCGGCGAGCGGGCCGCGGTCTGAGCACGCCTTCGCAACCGAACAAGGAATCGCTATGGACTATGCAACTCTCAAGCTGATCTGGTGGCTGCTCGTCGGCGTGCTGCTGATCGGCTTCGCCGTCACCGACGGCTTCGACATGGGCGCGACCGCGCTGCTGCCGTTCCTCGGCAAGACCGACGAGGAGCGCCGCATCATCGTCAACACCGTCGGCGCGACCTGGGAAGGCAACCAGGTGTGGCTGATCACGGCCGGCGGCGCGATGTTCGCGGCCTGGCCGCTCGTCTACGCGGCGTCGTTCTCGGGCTTCTACTTCGCGATGCTGCTCGTGCTGTTCGCGCTGTTCTTCCGGCCGGTGGGCTTCGACTACCGCAGCAAGCGGCCGGACCCGCGCTGGCGCGCGGGCTGGGACTGGGGCCTGTTCGCCGGCGGCTTCGTGCCGGCGCTGGTATTCGGCGTCGCGTTCGGCAACCTGCTGCAGGGCGTGCCGTTCAAGTTCGACAGCGACCTGCGCGTGACCTACTACGGCGGCTTCTGGGCGCTCTTGAACCCGTTCGCGCTGCTGTGCGGGCTCGTCAGCCTCACGATGCTCGTCGCGCACGGCGCCGCGTTCATCAAGATGAAGACCGACGGCGTGATCGCGCGCCGTGCGTCGATCGCGCTGCGCGTCGCGTCGTTCCTCGCGGTCGTGCTGTTCGTGCTGGCCGGCGTGCTGGTGGCCTCCTATATCGGCGGCTTCCACATCACGCACGCCGCGCCGACCGACACCGTCGCGAACCCGCTGCTCAAGGACGTCGCCGCCGGTTCGGGCCTGTGGCTCGCGAACTACGGCGACTATCCGTGGATGATCGCGGCGCCCGTCGTCGGGATCGCGGGCGGCGTGCTGGCGCTGCTGCTCGCCGGCTCGAAGCAGGAGAAGACGGCGTTCTTCTGCACGGGCCTGATGATCACCGGCGTGATCCTGACCGCGGGCTTCTCGATGTTCCCGTTCATCATGCCGTCGTCGCTCGACCCGCGCAGCAGCCTGACCGTATGGGATTCGACGTCGAGCCACATGACGCTGCAGGTGATGCTGTTCGCGGTGATCGTGTTCCTGCCGATCGTGCTGCTCTACACGAGCTGGGTGTATCGCGTGATGCGCGGCAAGGTCACGCACCAGACGCTCGAAGAGAACACACACTCGATGTATTGATGCATTGAACCGGGCCGGGGTGCGCAAACGCCCTCGCCCATCGTTTCGCAAGGAGTCGGATCATGTGGTATTTCAGCTGGATTCTCGGTATCGGCGTCGCGCTGTCGTTCGGCATCGTCAACGCGATGTGGCTCGAAGCGCGGCAGAAGACGCAGGAAGCGCCCGTGCGTGCGCGGCGCGACTGACGCACCGGCGCTGACACGGGATACGCGCGCGGCCCATCGCGCGCCGTCGCCGCCCGGAAAGGAAAAGAACCTCGCTTCGTGCGAGGTTTTTTTTCGTCCTGGCCGCGCCGGCAGGCGTCGCCCGTCGATGCCAATTTAGCGCCAGATTGATACCACTTGAATACCAATAAAAGGTTTCATAAGATCGTTGGACACGGCCGCTGACAGGCCGAATCCTTCCGGGTGGGGGAGACATGCGAATCCCGTGTGTGGCGTGCGCCTGCGCGCCATTTCGACGTCCGTGCGCCACGGCGCGCGCCGTCGTCGCGCTCGTGCGCGGCCAACCGAGCGCCGCCGGCCGTGGCCGCCTCGTCGCCGCGCCGAACGCCATGGGCCGCCGATGAATCCGCGCACGCCGCCGCGCCGCTCCGATCGGCACGCATGCCCGCCGCCCGTTCCGTAACGCACGCTCCCGCGTGCCGAATGCACGTGGTGCAGCCGCATCGCCCCGCGTGCCGGTATCTCCCGCAGCTCCACTGAAAGACCCGATCGCAGCGACGTCGCGTCACGGCGTCGCTACGCCCCCTTTTTTCTCAGGAGTTCGAATTGAAGCGTACCTTGCCATCCCTCATTGCCGGCCTGCTGATCGCGGTGCTGTCGCCTGCCGCGATCGCCACGGTACCGGCGTCGGGCGCCGCCAACGCGAACGCCGCCAACGCGAACGCCGGCACCGCAGCAGCGGCCGCCGCCCAAGCAGCCAGCCTCGCGACGCAGCTGTCGAACGGCCTCGCGTTGCGCGTCGCCGTGGACAACAACCATGCGGCCGCGGCCGGCGTGCCGTGCGCCGATCTCGGCGCCGACGGCGCGGCCTGCGCGACCGGCCGCCTGATCCTGCAGAACCGCGGCCACCAGGCGATCGCCGACGGCGGCTGGAAGCTCTACCTGCACAGCATCCGCCGCCTGCTGCGGATCGACCGGCCCGGCTTCGCGCTGCGGCGGCTCACCGGCGACCTGTACGAACTGACGCCGCAGCCGGGCTCGGTGCGGCTCGCGCCCGGCGAGCGCATCGAGCTGCCGTTCGTCGCCGAATACTGGCTGCTGCGTTACAGCGACGTGATTCCGCGTCCGTACGTCGTCGTCGACGGCGCGCCGCCGGCCGTGCTGCGCTACAACGACACCGACAACGAGCTGCGCTACGTCGAATCGCTGCCGGCCGACGCGCAGAACAACTCGACCGGCAACGCGCCACCGGTGGCCGCACGGCCCGATCCGGGCCGCGCGCTGCCGAGCGTGAAGCGCGAACTGCCGCTGCCCGGCACGCTCGAGCTGCGCGGCGTCGAACTCGCGCTGCCGGATCTGCCGGACGCGCAGGTCGCGGCGCTGCACGAGCGCGCGACGACCCTCGGGCTCGACGGCGCTCGCGTGCCGGTGCGCGGCTTCGTCGCGCCGCGCCGGCTGCCGGCCGACATCGCGACACCCGGCGGCTATCGGCTCGCGATCGGGCCGCGCGGCGTGCTGATCGAAGGCTACGATCGCGCGGGCCTCTACTACGGCGTGCAGACGCTCTACTCGCTCGCGCCGGCCGGCGGCGGCCCGATTCCGGCGATGCTCGTCGAGGATGCGCCGCGCTTCACGCATCGCGGGATGCACGTCGACCTCGCGCGCAACTTCAAGCAGCCGGCGACGCTGCGCCGCCTGATCGACCAGATGAGCGCGTACAAGCTCAATCGCCTGCACCTGCATCTGTCCGACGACGAAGGCTGGCGCATCGAGATTCCCGGCCTGCCCGAGCTGACCGAGATCGGCTCGCGCCGCTGCCACGACCCGAGCGAGACGCGCTGCCTGCTGCCGCAGCTCGGCTCCGGCCCCGACAACCGCTCGGGCGGCGGCTACCTGACGCGCGACGACTACGTGGCGCTCGTGCGCTACGCGGCCGCGCGCTTCGTGCAGATCATCCCCGAGATCGACATGCCCGCGCATGCACGCGCGGCCGTCGTGACGATGGAGGCGCGCTACCGGCGGCTGCATGCGGCGGGCCGCGAGCAGGAAGCGAACGCGTACCGGCTGCTCGACCCGCAGGACACGACGAACCTGACGACGGTGCAGTTCTACGATCGGCGCAGCGACCTGAACCCGTGCGTGCCGGGCGCGCTGAACTTCGCGTCGAAGGTGATCCGGGAGATCGCGGCGATGCATGCGGACGCGCAGGCGCCGCTGCAGACCTGGCACTACGGCGGCGACGAGGCGAAGAACATCTTCCTCGGCGGCGGCTTCCAGCCGCTGAACGGCACCGACCCGAACAAGGGGCGCATCGACCTGGCCGCGCAGGACAAGCCGTGGGCACGTTCGCCCGCGTGCACGGCGCTGCTCCAGCGCGGCGAAATCAAGTCGATCGACGAGCTGCCGACGCGTTTCGCGAAACAGGTAAGCGCGGCCGTCAACGCGAACGGAATCGGCACGATGGCCGCGTGGCAGGACGGCATCAAGCATGCGAACGGGCCGCAGGATTTCAGCACGCGCCACGTGATGGTGTCGCTGTGGGACACGATCTTCTGGGGCGCGTCGGACAGCGCGCGCGACCTGAGCGGCAAGGGCTACCAGACGGTGCTCGCGCTGCCCGACTACCTGTACTTCGACTTCCCGTACACGCTCAATCCGCGCGAGCGCGGCTACTACTGGGGCTCGCACGCGACCGACGAGTACAAGGTGTTCTCGCTCGCGCCGGAGAACCTGCCGCAGAACGCAGAAGTGATGGGCGACCGCGACGGCAACCCGTTCGAGGTGACGGGCACGGGCCCCGCGCCGCGCATCGAGGGCATGCAGGGCCAGGCATGGGGCGAGGTGATGCGCAACGACACCTTCCTCGAATACATGACCTATCCGCGGCTGCTCGCACTCGCCGAGCGCGCGTGGCACCGGGCCGACTGGGAGCTGCCGTATGCGGCCGGCGTGCGCTTCAAGCGCGGCGACACGCATCATGTCGACATCGCCGCGCTGCAGCGCGACTGGGCCGGCTTCGCGACGCTGCTCACGCAACGCGAATTGCCGAAGCTGGAGCGCGCGGGTGTCGGCTACCGGAAGCCGACCTTCACGTTGACGAATCCGTGAGCGGGTGAACGGCCGGGCAGTTGAGCGGCAGGCGATGCGGACCCACGCATCGCTTATCGCACACTTATCGCACACTTATCGCACACTTATCGCACACTTATCGCGCACTTATCGCGCACGGCCTTCGCCAAAGCAAAAACGGCTTGCGACGCACACGTCGCAAGCCGTTTTCCTTTGACCGCTTTTGTCCGCCGGCCCGCATCCGCCGCGCGGATCGATCAGGCCGGCCTCACCGCATCACGCCGGTTGTGCCGCCGCCCCGCCGCCCGACGGCGGCAGGCGCGCGCCGAGCTGTTCGGCATAGCGTGCCGCCGCGTTGCCGCAGACGATGTGGAACGTATCGAGCGACACCCACGCGACGTCGAGCGCGCCGAGACGCTCGCGATCGACCGCCGACGGGTCGCGCACGACCACGCGCAGGCGCGTGGTGGCCACCGCATCGAGCGATGCGACGTTGGTCGCCCCGCCGAACACCGCGAGCCAGCGGGTCGGTTCCGGATCGAGCGGGCCGGCGGCCGCGCCCGTGACGGGCTGCGCGGCGGCGGCCGGCGCCGTTGCTGCCGCACCGGTCGCGCCGCCACCAATCGCGGCGCGCATCTCGTCGGCAATGATGTCGGCCTCGGGCCCGATGATCACCTGCACGCTGTTGCCGCCGCGCTTGAGCACGCCGCGTGCGCCGATCGACTTCAGTTCCGGCTCCGATACCTTTTCCGGATCGACGACGGTCAGGCGCAGGCGCGTCGTGCATGCGTCGACGACCGACAGGTTGGCTGCCCCGCCGAGTGCGGCGATGTAGCGTTGCGCACGCGGTGCGGCAGCCGTTGCAGCCGCTCCCGCGGCCGGTGCTACGAAGCCGCCCGGTGCGTACGACTCCGTGGCCGCGTCGGCCGAGGCCGGCTCACGGCCCGGCGTGGCCATGTTGAACTTGCGGATGAAGAAGCGGAACAGCCCGTAGTACGCGACGCCGTACGCGATGCCGAGCGGGATCGCGATCCAGCCCTTCGTCGACAGCCCGTAGTTCAGCACGTAGTCGATCGCGCCGGCCGAGAACGTGAAGCCGAGCTTCACGCCGAGGATCTGGCAGATCGCGAGCGACAGCCCGGTGAGCACCGCGTGGATCACGTACAGCACCGGCGCGAGGAACATGAAGCTGAATTCGATCGGCTCGGTCACGCCGGTCAGGAACGACGTCAGCGCCATCGACAGCAGCAGGCCGCCGACCATCGCGCGGCGCTCCTTCGGCGCTTCGTGCAGCATCGCGAGACATGCGGCCGGCAGGCCGAACATCATGATCGGGAAGAAGCCGGCCATGAAGGTGCCCGCGGTCGGATCGCCCGCGAAGAAGCGGTGCAGGTCGCCGTGCACGATCTCGCCGCCGGCGGGCGGCGTGAAGTTGCCGAACACGAACCACGCGAGCGAGTTGAGGATGTGGTGCAGGCCGGTGACGAGCAGCAGGCGGTTCAGGAAGCCGAACACGAACGCACCGATCGCGCCCGCCGTCGTCAGCCACTGGCCGGCCGCGTCGATCGCATGCTGGATCGGCTGCCACACGTACCCGAACGCGATGCCCAATATCACGCAGACCAGCCCCGTGATGATCGGCACGAACCGCTTGCCGCCGAAGAACGCGAGGTAGTCCGGCAGCTTGATGTCTTTATAGCGGTTGTACAGCAGGCCCGCGACGACACCCGCGATGATCCCGGACAGCACGCCCATGTTCAGCTTGGGATCGATGTCCTTCATGATCGCGGTTTCGATCAGGTAACCGATCGCGCCCGCGAGCGCCGCCACGCCGTTGTTGTCCTTCGCGAAGCCGACCGCCACGCCGATCGCGAACAGGAGCGGCAGGTTGTCGAAGATCGCGCCGCCGGCGTCGGCGATCATCTTGATGTTGAACACGTCCGGCTGGCCGAGTCGCAGCAGGATGCCGGCGACCGGCAATACCGCGATCGGCAGCATCAGTGCCCGGCCCAGGCCCTGTATTTTCAGAAACGGATTCCCGTTCATTCAGTCCTCCAATCCATGTCTCGTCATTAATCGTCGTTAATCGTCGTTGACCTACTTGCCTTCTTCGTCGTGAAACGCGCCGCGAACCTGCCGTCGACGCTCAGTCGAGCGGCCAGACCTCGCGGCTTGCTGCCCTTACCGCCTGTGCCGAATCGAGCGCGAGCAGATCCTGCGCGCGCTGACGGCACAACGGGTAATCGAGACGGCGCACACGCGCCTTGATGCCCGGCACCGACACCGGGTCGACCGACAGTTCGGTCACGCCGAGGCCCACCAGGATCGGCACTGCGAGCGGATCGCCGCCGAGCGCGCCGCAGACGCCCACCCACTTGCCGTGCTTCGCGGCGCCGCGCACCGCGATGTCGATCAGGCGCAGCACGGCCGGATGCAGGCCGTCGGACTGCGCGGCGAGATCGGCCTGGCAGCGGTCCATCGCGAGCGTGTATTGCGTGAGGTCGTTGGTGCCGATCGACAGGAAATCCGCATGCTGCGCGAGCTGGTCGGCCAGCAGCGCGGCCGACGGCACCTCGATCATCACGCCGACCTCGATCGGCTCGGTGCGACCCTGCGCGCGCGCGAATTCGTCGATGCGCTTGCGCAGCCGCACGAGTTCGCCCGCATCGGTCACCATCGGCAGCAGGATGCGCACCGCGCCGAACGGCTTCACCGCGAGCAGGCCCTGCAACTGATCGTCGAGCAGATCGGGGCGCACCTGCGCGAGACGGATGCCGCGCAGGCCGAGCGCCGGGTTCGGTTCGGGCGGCAGCGTCAGGTAGTCGACTTCCTTGTCCGCGCCGACGTCGAGCGTGCGGATGATCGCCGTGCGGCCCTGCAGCGCGTCGACGATCGACTGGTAGCTCTGCTGGTGCTCGACCGCCGTCGGGGCGGCCTGGCGATGGATGAACATCAGTTCGGTGCGCAGCAGGCCGACCGCGTCCGCGCCGTTGTCGACCGCGGTGTTCGCATCGTCGAGCGTCGCGATGTTCGCGGCGACCTCGATCGCGCGGCCGTCGATGGTCGCGGCCGCCTCGCCGGCCTGTTGCCGGTTCGCCTCGCGCACGCCGTCCAGGCGCTGGCGCTCGTGCCGCGCGCGCTCGACGTCGAGCGCGGTCGGCGCGTGTTCGAGGCGGCCCGCGCTCGCATCGACGACCACCTGCGTGCCGTCCGGAATCGCGTACAGCGCATCGCCGACCGCCACGAGCGCCGGGATGCCCAACTGCCGCGCGATGATCGCCGCGTGCGACGTCGCGCCGCCGCGCGCCATCACGAGCGCGGTCACGCGTTCGCGATCGAGCGACGACAGGTCGGACGGCGTGAATTCCTCGGCCGCGAGCACGGCTTCGTCGGGCAGCACACGCGCGGCGCCGCTCGTGTGGCCGAGCGCGCGCAGCACGCGCTTCTCGATGTCGCGCAGATCGGCCGCGCGTTCGGCGAGCAGCGCGTCGTCAAGTTTCGACAGCGTGTCGATCTGCGTGCGGATCGTCGAGCGCCACGCGAAGCCCGCGCCCTTGCCGAGGCTGATCAGGTCGCGCGCCGCGTCGACCAGCGTCGGGTCTTCCAGCAGCACGCGATGCACCGCGAAGATGCCCGCCTCGCCGACCGCGCCGCGCGCCGACGCGCTGCGAACCGTTTCGGTAAGTTCGGCGTCGACCGTCTTCAGCGCCTGATCGAGCCGGCGGCTTTCCGTGGCCGGTGTGCCGGTCGCCTGCTCGGGCGGCACGATGTCCGCATCGTCGAGACGCACCAGCGTGCCGACCGCGATGCCGGGCGCCGCGCACACGCCGGCGAGCGTGTTCGGATCAATCGGCGCGCCGGCATGGCGTGCGACCGCCTGCGGCGCCGGCGATTTCAGCCGCGCCGGCTTTTCTTCCACTTCGCCGTGCGCTTCGCGCAGCAACTCGCGCTCGACCGCATCGACGGCCTGCTGCGCATGCGCGCCACGGCCGACCAGCTCGACCGTCGCGCCTTCGCCGGCGCCGAGGCCGAGCAGGCCGACGACGCTCGCGATCGACGCCTTGCGGCCGTCGAACAGCACGTCGACGCTCGCGTCGAAGCCGCGCGCGGCTTCACGCGCCCGCGCGGCCGGCCGCGCATGCAGGCCGCCCGGCTGCGCGAGCACGATCTCGCGGCGCACTTCGTTGTGCGCGGCCGCACCGGCCTGCGCCGCCTGCGCGGCGGCTTCGCCCTTGCCGCGCAGCGCGAGCAGCGGCGTCTCGCCGGCGGTTGCGAAACCGCTCGCGCGGTCGACGACCTCGAACGCGTCGGAATTCGCGATCGCGATCACCGACACGAGCGAATGCGCGTTTCGCGCCACCGCGTCCTGGTCGAACTCGATCAACAGCGCGCCCGCTTCGACGCGCGCGCCGGCTTCGACGTGCGCGATGAAGCCCTGCCCGTTCAGCTCGACGGTGTCGATGCCGATGTGCAGCAGCACTTCGGCGCCTTGCGGCGTCGTGATCGTCACCGCGTGGCCGGTGCGCGCGAGATGCGACACGACGCCCGCGCACGGCGCGACGAGCTTGCCCGCGAGCGGGTCGATGCCGATGCCGTCGCCGAACATCCCGCCGGAGAACACCGGATCGGGCACGTCGGCCAGTGCGACGATCGGCCCCGTCAACGGGCTAAGCAGAACGATCTGATCGTGGTTGGGGCTCTTCAACTGGGATTCCTCGGCGCGTCTCATCGGCTTTCTCGGCTATCAGTGCGTTTCGGTGACTTTGTTCAGGTGGCGCGGCGTGTCGGGATTGCGGCCGCGCGCGACGGCGAGATCCGCCGCCATCACGTAGAACGAAAGAATGGCGGCGATCGGGTCGAGCGCCGAATGGGCGGACTGCGCGAGCGGCAGCACGGTGCCCGATACGCCGGGCGTCGATACGCCGGGCGTGCCGGCGGGCGCCGCGAGCAGCACGGCGGCGCCGCGTGCGCGCATGTCGGCGGCGAGCTGCAGCAGGCCGGCCTGCTCGGGCCCCGGCGGCGCGAACACGAGCAGCGGATAGTCGCGGTCGATCAGCTCCATCGGGCCGTGACGGACTTCGGCGCTCGAGAACGCCTCGGCCTGGATGCCGGACGTTTCCTTCAGCTTCAGCGCGGCTTCCTGCGCGATCGCGAGGCCCAGCCCGCGGCCGATGACGATCATCCGTTCGACGCCCGCGAGCGCCGCGACGGCCGGCGACCAGTCGAGCCGGCCGGCCTGCGCGAGCACGTCGGGCAGGCCGCGCAATGCGGTGATCAGCGCGGCGTCGCGCTGCCAGTACGCGACGATCTGCGCGGACAGCGACAGCATCGCGATATAGCTCTTGGTCGCGGCAACCGACAGTTCGGGGCCGGCCAGCAGCGGCAACTGGTGCTCGCACGCATCGGCGAGCGGCGACGGCAGCACGTTCACGGCGGCGACGGTACGCGCGCCGGCTTCGCGCAGCGCGGCCATCGTGTTGACGAGATCGGGGCTCTTGCCCGACTGGGAGAACGCGAGCGCGAGCTGGTCCTGCACCTTCAGCGGCGCCTGCTGCAGCGTCGCGACCGACATCGGCAGCGACGCGACCGGCACGCCGAGGCGGCTCATCGTCAGGCTCGCGAAATAGCTGGCGGCATGATCCGAGCTGCCGCGCGCGACCGTCAGCGCGACGGCCGGCGGGTGATCGAGCAATTGGCCGGCGAGCGCTTCGACGCGCGTGGTGTCGGCGAGTTGGGCGGCGACGACCTGGGCGGACTCGCGCGCTTCCTTAAGCATATTCGACAATCGATTCTCCTTCGACATAGGTCGCGGTGAGGTTCAGGTCGCGATCGAACACCGCGAGGTCGGCCCAGGCGCCGCGCTCGAGGCGGCCGCGATCGGCGACGCCGAGGTAGTCGGCCGCGTAGCGCGACATCCGGTTCGACACGTCGGCGATCGGCAGACCGAGTGACACGAGGTTGCGCAGCGCCTGGTCCATCGTCAGCGTGCTGCCGGCGAGCGTGCCGTCGGCGAGCCGCACGCCGCCGAGGCACTTCGTCACGTGCTGGCTGCCGAGCCGGTATTCGCCGTCGGGCATGCCGGTGGCGGACGTGCTGTCGGTCACGACGTACAGGCGCGGAATCGCGCGCAGCGCCGCCCGGATCGCACCCGGGTGGACGTGCAGCAGATCGGGGATGATTTCCGCGTATTCGGCGTGTGCGAGCGCCGCGCCGACGAGGCCCGGATTGCGGTGATGCAGCGGCGACATCGCGTTGAACAGGTGCGTGAAGCCGCATGCGCCGTGCTTGAGCGCGGCGACCGCATCGTCGTAGGTCGCGAGCGAATGGCCAAGCTGCACGCGTACACCGCGCGCGGCCATCTCGCCGATGATCTCGATGTGGCCCGCGATTTCCGGCGCGAGCGTGACGACGCGAATCGGCGCGATCGACAGGTACTTCAGCACCTCGTCGAGCACGGCCGACACGGCCGCGTCGGGCTGCGCGCCGAGCTTGCCCGGGTTGATGTACGGGCCTTCGAGATGCACGCCGAGCACGCGCGCGCCACCCGGCGTGCGGTTCCGCGCGACGGTGCCGAGGTTCGCGACGACTTCCATCAGCTCGTCGCGCGGCGCGGTCATCGTCGTCGCGAGCAGGCTCGTCGTGCCGAATTGCGCGTGCGTGCGGACGATCGTCTCGATCGCGTCGCCGCCTTCCATCACGTCGGCGCCGCCGCCGCCATGCACGTGCAGGTCGATGAAGCCGGGCAGGATGTACGGCGCGTCGTTCGTCGCGGGATCGACGGGCGTGCCGTCGAGCGTGGTGATGCGGCCGTTCTCGCTATCGAGCGAACCGTGAATCCAGCCGTCGGGGGTGAGGATATTGCCAGTCAGCATGACGTTCTCTTGATGATCGGGTGACGCGAGCGTCCGCGTCGTGATGTGCCAATCCGTTGCGATTCATTGCGCGCGATTGCGTTCCATCGCGATTGCGCGGGATGCGCGGGCAGTCTCGCGCGTCAGCGTTTCAGTTCGGCGACGAAGTCGTAGTAGTCGTCGCGGCAATACGTTTCGGTCACTTCGATCGCACGCTGGTCGGCGCCGTAGCCGACGCGCGTGATCACCAGCAATGCCGAGCCCGGCTTCACCGCCATCCATTTCGCGATCGCGTGCGTGGCATTCGCCGCGCGAAAGTGCTGCAGCGCGCGCACGACGGTCATGCCGCGCGTATCGAGGTATTCGTACAGCGACGCGCCGAGCGCCTGCGGATCGGGCACCACCGCGGCCGGCAGCGTCGAATGCTCGACGGCCATCACGATGCCGTCCGCGCGGCGCAGCCGTTCGAGCCGCGCCACCGTCGCGCCGGGCGCGAGGCCGAGATGCGTGAGCTCGTCACGGCTCGCGGCGCGCAGCGTGCGCGACAGCCACACCGAATCGGGTACGAAGCCGCGCTGCTGCATCTTCGCGGTGAAGCCGACGAGCCGCGACAGCGGATCGGCGACGCGCGGCGTGATGAAGCTGCCCGCACCGCGCGCCCGCTTGATCAGGCCCTGCTCGACCAGCAGCGCGAGCGCACGACGCGCGGTGATCCGCGACACGCCGACCGACCCCGACAGCAGCCGCTCCGACGGCAGCGCCTCGCCGGCCCGCCACGCGCCGGCGTGGATCGCGCTCGCCAGATTGCGGGCGAGCTGCAGATAGAGCGGCGTGTCGTCGAGGGGGTCGGGCGCCAGTTCGGACCAGCCGGTTTCCATGTGCCTCCGGGTGTCGGACGACGATCCGTGACCGTCGAAAGTGAACGCATTATATAACCACCATAATACCAGTCAACGAACTGGTATTAGCGCCGCGGAAATCGCTGGAAGCCTTGCGCGGCAAGCGTTTTAGTGCCGGCAAAGCCTTTGTTTACAACGCAGTGCGGGATAGGGATTTACCCGAAGGGGTATGCAAAGGGACGGTTCCAGTGCGTGGACCGGCCGGGTTTCCGGCACGAATATGAGACCAGAATAGAACCAATTTGACTGACTGGTATGCATCGACGACAGAGCGCCGGTGCGACGCACGGATCAGTGGAATTCGCGGCTCGACGTGCGCAGGCCGCCGAGCAGCGGCGTCAGATCCTCGAAATGCTGCGCGACGAGGTGCCGCACGTCGCTCACGACTTGCCACACGCCGGACGCCGCAAGCAGCCGCGAATCGAGCGTTTCGCGGCGCTGCCGCGCGAGCAGTTCGGGCCGGACGATCACGTTCACGCAGCCCGTTTCGTCCTCGAGCGTCATGAACATCACGCCCTTCGCGGTGCCCGGCATCTGTCGCGCGATCACGAGCCCGCATGCGCGTGCGAGCCGGCCGTCGGGACGCTCGCGCAACTCGGCCGCCGACGACAGCCGCTGCGCGCGCAAGGCCGGCCGCAGCAGCGCGACCGGGTGGCGGTTCAGCGTGAGGCCGGTGGTGTGATAGTCGGCGAGGATGTCGTCGGCTTCCGACGGCGCGCCGAGCGCGGGCTGCTCCACCTCGTCGATCGGCGCGGCGGCGAGCAGGTCGCGCTCCGGCGCCGCGGCGACGGCCTGCCACAGCGCATCGCGGCGATGGCCGGCGAGCGTCGCGAGCGCATTCGCCGCGGCGAGCGCCTCGAGATCACGGCGTTCGAGCTGCGCGCGGCGGGCGAGGCTGTCGACGCTATCGAACGGGCCGGCGGTACGAGCGGCCTCGATGCGCCGCGCGGCGGCTTCGCTCAGGCCGCGCACGAGCGACAGGCCGAGCCGCACGGCCGGTTGACCATGTGGGGGCGGCTGGTCGGGCAGTGCTTCGAGCGACGCCTCCCAACCGCTTTGCGTGACGTCGATCGGCAGCACCTTCACGCGATGACGCTTCGCGTCCTGCACGAGCTGCGACGGCGGGTAGAACCCCATCGGCTGGCTGTTCAGCAGCGCGGCGAGGAAGATCGCGGGTTCGTGGCATTTGAGCCAGCTGCTCGCGTACGCGAGTTTCGCGAAGCTGGCGGCGTGGCTCTCGGGGAAACCGTATTCGCCGAAGCCCTTGATCTGCTCGAAGATCTGCTCGGCGAATTCGCGCGTGTAGTTGCGTTCGAGCATCCCGCTGATGATCTTGTCCTGATATTTCTCGAGATTGCCCTTGCGCTTCCACGCGGCCATCGCGCGGCGCAAGTCATCCGCTTCGCCGGGTGTAAAACCGGCCGCAACGATCGCGATCTGCATCACCTGCTCCTGGAAGATCGGCACACCCAGCGTGCGAACGAGCACTTCCTTGAGCGCGTCGCTCGGATACGTGACCTCCCCCTTCTCTTCGCCGGCCACGATCCTGCGCCGCTTCAAATACGGATGCACCGCGCCGCCTTGAATCGGACCGGGCCGCACGATCGACACCTGGACGACGAGATCGTAGTAGTTGCGCGGCCTCAACCGCGGCAACATCGACATCTGCGCGCGCGATTCGATCTGGAACACGCCGACGGTATCGGCACGGCAGATCATGTCGTAGGTTGCCTTGTCATCCTGCGGAATGTGTTTCAGCGTGAATGGCTTGCCGTCCTTCGCTGGTCCGCGCCACGCAGTGCGCAGGTCGAACGCGCGATGCAGCGCCGACAGCATGCCGAGCGCGAGCACGTCGACCTTCATCAGCCCGAGCGCTTCGAGATCGTCCTTGTCCCACTGAATCACGCGCCGCCCGTCCATCGCCGCGTTCTCGACCGGCACGAGCCGCGTGAGCTTGCCGCGGCTGATCACGAAGCCGCCCGAATGCTGCGACAGGTGGCGCGGAAAGTTGAGCAGGCGCCCCGCCAGTTCGGCCCATGTCTGAATGATCGGCGTCGCCGGATCGAGCCCGGTCGACGCGAATTGTTGCAACAGGTCACGGCTGCCGTCGAACCAGCGATGGCCCTTCGCGACGCGGTCGACCAGCATCGGATCGACGCCGAGCGCCTTGCCGGTTTCGCGCAGCACGCCGCGCGGACGATACGTCGAGACGGCGGCGGCAAGCGCGGCGCGATCATGTCCGTATTTCGCGTAGATATGCTGGATCACTTCCTCACGGCGCTGATGCTCGAAGTCGACGTCGATATCAGGCGGCTCGCCGCGTTCCTCGCTGATGAAACGCTCGAACAGCATCGTGCTCTGATCGGGATTCACTTCGGTGATGCCGAGGCAGTAGCAGACCACCGAGTTCGCAGCCGAACCCCGCCCTTGGCACAAGATGTTCTGACTGCGCGCGTATTTGACGATGTCGTAGACGGTCAGGAAGAACGGTTCGTAACTCAACCGGGCGATCAGGTCGAGTTCATGGCGGATCTGCTTGTCGACCTTCTCCGGAATGCCGTTCGGATAACGATCGGCCGCGCCCGCGAAGGTTTCCTGTTCCAGATAGCGCGTCGGCGTGAGCCCCTTCGGCACGATCTCGTCGGGATACTCGTAGCGCAGCTTGCCGAGATCGACATCGCACGCGTCGAGAATCGCGCAGGTCTCCGCGATCTCGTCCGGCGAAAACAACGCTGCGATTCGCTTCCGCCGACGCAGATGCTGCTCCGCATTCGGCGCGAGCGCATAGCCGCACTCGGCCACCGGCATGCCGACACGGATCGCCGTCATCACGTCCTGCAGCGGTTTGCACGAACGCCGGTGCATCGTCACGTCGCCGAGCGCGACGAGTCGCACGCCGCGCCGTTTGCCGGCCGCACGAATCTCGTCGCGCTGCACGCCGTCGAGCGCGCGCTGCAACTGCACGAGCCCGAGCCGCGCACGCTCGCCGAACGTCGCGCGAAACCACGCGACCTGCGCATCGAGCACGTCCGCCCGCACCGGATACGTCGGCACGAGAATCGCGAAGCAGTCGGGCATCCCGCGCAGGTGTGCAAACTTCGCCGGCGGCGCCGACAGCATCCGCGACGTCAGCTTGTACGTCCCCTTCGGCGCCTCCATCCGCCGCCACGAAATCAGCTCGGACAGATTGCCGTACCCTTCGCGGTTCTGCGCGAGCAACACGAGCCCGAACGCACCGGGGCCCGGGTCGTGGCCGGGTGCGACGTCATCCGGCGTGACGTCGAAATACGAACCGATGACGAGCGGCAGCCCTTTCTCTTTAGCGGCGACATGCATGCGCGGCGCGCCGGCGAGCGAGCATTCGTCGGTGATCGCGATCCCGCGATAGCCGAGTTTCACCGCACGCTCGACCAGTTCCTCCGCATGCGATGCGCCATGCAGGAACGAAAAATTCGAGCGGCAGAACAACTCCGCGTAATCGGGCAGCAAGCTGAATTCCGCAACCATCTTCGTTCACCCGAACAGGCCGTGCAGGAACCAGCGCGGCGCAGCCTGACTGCTCGTCCGCTCCTTGAACACCCAATAGCATGCGCCCTCTTCGTCCTGCGCGACGTGGTAATCGCGTGCAGCGAGTTGCCCGTCGAACCACCCGGCTTCGATCCGCTCGGCCGACGACATCATCCGGAGCGGCGTATGAAATACCGGCCGCTCGCCGCGCATCAGCAACGGCAGCGGTTCGGCCAGCAGCCACGCGGGACGCGGCGGCGCGGCGGGTGAAACAGCAGCGGGCTTGCCGGCCTGCGCATCGAGCGGCAGCCAGCGGTTCGCGACTTCGGGCCGGTAATCGGCGACAGGCGCCGCGCGCAGCACGTTGTCCGCGCCCAGCCGTGCGACCAGCAGTTCGAACAACCGCTCGCGGGTTTCCCGCGTACCGCCCGGCTCGGGAAAAAGATCGTCGGCCGGCGGCGCGACCGATTCGACGCGCGTGGCCTTCAGCCGCACCGCAATCACCGCGGCCGGCAACTCGACGCGCGCGAGCCGCTCGCCCAGCAGCCGCATGAAATGCGCTTCGTCGCGCACAGGCGCCGCGAACGCGAGCTCGAGCGGGGTCGGCGGCACGGCCTGACGGCCGCGCTCGTGCTCGAGATCGAAGGTCATCGCGGCCAGCGACAGTTGCCGCGCGGCCAGCCACCCGCACAGCTGCACGACGAGCCGCCGCGCGGCGAACAGCACGGCTTCCGCGTATTCGACGCGCTCCGGCAACTCGAGCCGCACGTCGAACACGGGCGGCACCGCCATCCATGCGAGCGGCTCGACCGCTTCGCCGTAAGCACGATCGAGCGCGGCCAGCAGCGCGGGACCGCAGCGCCGCTGCAGCCCCGCGCGCGGCAGGCGGCGCAGATCGGCGAGCGTGCGGCAGCCGAGGCCGTCGAACCAGCCCGCATACGGACGCGCATCGGGCAGCAGCACGCACGGCAACCGATCGAGCGTGCGGACGAGCGAGCCCTGGCGCGCGACACGGCGCCGGATGCGTGCCCGCGCCGACGTGCGCGCGAGCAGCCACGCGCCGCACCCGGTCGGCGCGGCGGACAGGCGCGCCGCGTAGCCGAGCGCCGCGAGCGTCGCGCGCACCTGGCGGCACAGCGACGGCAGCCCGCCGAACAGCCGCAGGCTCGGACCGACGTCGACGATCAGCGTGGCTTCGTCGCCGAGCGCGACGCACGGCGAGAAGCGCAGCAACGCGAGCGCGACCGCGCGCAGCGCATCGGCTTCGCGGGCGGGATCGCGCTCGACGAGCAGCGTGTCCGGCGCGAGCGTGAGCACGCCGCCGCGCTTCATGCCCGCGCGCACGCCCTGCCGGCGCGCGGCCGCATCGGCGATCAGCACGACACCCTGCTCGAGCACCGCGCAGCCTGCCTCGCCGGCCTCGCCGGCCGCCGCGTCAGACGGCGGCGGGGCGCACACGTCGAGCGGCAGGCGCGGCAGATGGATGCCGAGCAAGACGCGCATAGCGGCTCTCCACGATGGGCGACGGCAAATCGAGCACGAGCGGCTCGCTGCGCGCGGGCCCGCGACGCTTGACGATGTCGAGCGACACGCCGCCCGGCACCGGATACAGCGCGACGCGCAGCACGGCCGGCGACGGCTGCCGCGCGGCCGACAGCGGACGCAGCATCACGAACAGCGTGTCGCCGGTGCGCGCGGCCGCGAGATGCAGGCGCCGCAGCGCATCGGGGCGCGCGTCCTGCCAGAGCAGCAGCGCGCCGCAACAGCCGGTCTTGAGCGCCTGCTCGGCGGCCCACAGCGCATCGGTGCGGCTACCGGCGCGCAGCCACAGCAGCGTATCGGCCGGCACGCCGAGACTGGCGAGCGCGGTGGCATGCGGCGACTGCGGCGGCGCGACGAGCGCGAGCGGCCGCCGCGCGCTGACGCTGCGGGCGAGCGCGGGCGCGAGCAGCCGCATCTCGCCGCCGCCCGGCTGCGCGGCCAGCAGTTCGACGAGGCCGCCGACCGGCCAGCCGCCACCCGGCAGCTCGGCCGACAGCGGCGCGAAGCCCGTGTCGATCGTGCGCGGACCGCCGCGCGCGAGTTGCGAGCCGCGCCAAAGGGACGGATGAAGGGATTCGGGAGCAATGGAGGATGCGAGCATGACGCCACCCACAACTGTATGGATATACAGTATATGGCAATGCGTCCGCGCCGCACAGCACCGGTGTAAAACCGGTTTTCGTCAGAGGAAAAACGACGGGAAAGCCGGCGTGACCGTCATGTTACGCCGCGCCGGAGCGGGCGTGCCCGGATCGTGTCGCCCGGCCGGGCCGGCACGCCAACCCGCCGGAGAACCGGCACGATGCAGCACCCCGCACCGCACCGGCCGCCCGTCAGCCGAGCAGCAGCGCGTCGTCGTCGAGCTGCTCGTGCCGCACCTTCTCGAACATCTGCAGCAGGTCCGGCACGTCGAGCCCGCGACGCGCCTCGCCCGACACGTCGAGCACGACCTGCCCCTGGTGCAGCATCACCGTGCGGTCGCCGTAGTCGAGCGCCTGCCGCATGCTGTGCGTGACCATCATCGTCGTCAGCTTGCTCTCGGCGACGATGCGCGCGGTCAGCTCCAGCACGAACGCGGCCGTCTTCGGGTCGAGCGCGGCCGTGTGCTCGTCGAGCAGCAGGATTCGCGACGGCCGCAGCGACGCCATCAGCAGGCTCACCGCCTGCCGCTGGCCGCCCGACAGCAGCCCGATCCGGTCGGTCAGCCGGTTTTCCAGCCCGAGGTTCAGCAGCCGCAGCTTGTCGCGGAACAGCTCGCGCGACGGCCGGTCGAGCGCCGCGCGAAAACCGCGCCGCGTGCCGCGCGCCATCGCGAGCGCCATGTTCTCCTCGATCGTCAGCGCCTCGCAGGTGCCGGCCATCGGGTCCTGGAACACGCGCGCGACGAGGTGCGCGCGATCCCACGCGGCCTTGCGCGTGACGTCCGTGCCGTCGATCGCGATGCGCCCCGCATCGACACGCTGGTCGCCGCTGACCGCATTGAGGAAGGTCGACTTGCCGGCGCCGTTCGAGCCGATCACCGCGACGAACTGGCCGTCGGGAATCTCGAGCGACAGCCCGCGCAGCGCGCGCGTCTCGATCGGCGTGCCGGGATTGAACGTGAGTTTGAGATCGTGTGCGGACAGCATGTCATGCCCCTCCGTTCTTGCGCGCGAACAGCTTCTTGCGCGTCGCCGGCAGCACCAGCGCGATCGTGACGAGCGCGGCCGTCACGAGGTTCAGGTCCTGCGCCTTCAGGCCGATGAATTCGCTGTTCAGCGCGAGCGCGATGAAGAAGCGGTAGACGATCGCGCCGAGCACGACGGCGAGCGTCGTCAGCACCAGCCGGCGCGCGGGCAGCAGCGTCTCGCCGATGATTACCGCGGCCAGCCCGATCACGATCGTGCCGATCCCCATCGAGATGTCCGAGCCGCCCTGCGTCTGCGCGAACAGGGCGCCCGCGAGCGCGACGAGCGCGTTCGACAACGCCATCCCGGCGAGCGTCGCACGGCCGGTCGCGATGCCTTGCGCACGCGCCATCCGCGGGTTCGCGCCGGTCGCGCGCATCGCGAGGCCGAGCTGCGACGAGAAGAACCAGTCGAGGCCGAGCTTCGCGGCCACGACGACGATCGCGAGCAGCGCCGGGCGCAGCACGTAATCGGGCATCCAGTCGGGCTGCAGCACGGTGAAGAGCGTCGGCTCGGTGATCAGCGGCACGTTCGGCCGGCCCATGATCCGCAGGTTCACCGAGTAGAGCGCGATCATCATCAGGATACTGGCGAGCAGATCCATGATCTTCAGGCGCACGTTCAGCCAGCCGGTGACGAAGCCGGCCAGCGCGCCCGCGACGATCGCGATCACGGTCGACGTGAACGGGTCATGGCCGGCCGAGATCAGCGTCGCGGCGACAGCGCCGCCGAGCGGAAAGCTGCCGTCGACGGTGAGGTCGGGGAAGTTGAGGATGCGAAACGAGATCAGCACCCCGAGGGCGACGAGGCTGAAGATCAGGCCGATCTCCAGTGCGCCCAGAAACGAGAACAGAGACATGATGGGGAAATCCTGTTGCTTCCCGGCCGGACGTGTACGGCCGGGCGAAGCGAACGGGCGGCCCCGGGTGGAGGCCGCCCGTCCGGCGATGTCGTCGAGGCCCGGATCGGGCCTGCCAGCGCGGCGGTCGGGCCGCGGCTTACTTGATGACCGTCTTCGCTTCCTTCACGAGATCCGGCGACAGCGTGACGCCCTGCTTCGCGGCCGCGCCCGTATTGACGAACAGCTCGAGGTTGCTGCTCATCTCCGATGCGATCGCGCCCGGCTTCTCGCCCTTCAGGATGCGCGCGACGACCTTGCCCGTCTGGCGGCCGAGGTCGCCGTAGTTGATGCCGAGCGCCGCGATGCCGCCGCGCTTTACGCTGTCGGTATCGCCCGCGACGAGCGGGATCTTCGCTTCGTTCGCGACCTTCACGAGCGCTTCGTACGCGGACACGACGTTGTTGTCGGTGTTCGTGTAGATCACGTCGACCTTGCCGATCAGGCTCTTCGCGGCCGGGCCGATGTCGACGGTACGCGGCGCGGCCGCTTCCTTCAGCGTCATCCCCTGCTTCGCGAGGATCTCCTTGAGCTCCTTCACGACGACGACCGAATTCGCCTCGCCCGGGTTGTAGACCATGCCGACCGTCTTCGCATTCGGCACGACGCGCTTGATCAGCGCGACCTGGCGATCGAGCGGCAGCTTGTCGGACACGCCCGTCACGTTGGTGCCCGACGGGCCCCAGCCCTTCACGAGCTGCGCGGCGACCGGGTCGGTGACGCCCGAGTAGACGACCGGCACGCTCTTCGTCGCGGCGACGACCGACTGCGCGGCCGGCGTCGCGATCGCGACGATCACGTCGGGCTTGTCGCCGACGAACTTGCGCGCGATCTGCGCGGCCGTGCCCGTGTTGCCCTGCGCGCTCTGGTATTCCCACTTGAGCTTGTCGTCGCCGTAACCTTCCGCCTTCAATTCGGCGCGCACGCCGTCGCGGATCGCATCGAGCGCCGGATGGTCGACGATCGACAGCACCTTGACGGTCTGTGCATGCGCGGCGCCGGCCAGCGCGAGTGCGGCGACGCCGGCCGTGATCGAACGGATCGCGAAAGTCTTGAATCGCTTCATGGGTATGTCTCCCCCGTATTGTGTCGGTTCTGGATGATGGATTCCCGCCGCCGTCGGGCGGGCGCCGCCCGTGCGTACGAAACGCGGGCGATCGACCCGCGCATGCTCCGGGAAAGCATGCAGCGGCGAACGCACGAGGATACCATTTCCGCAGACCACCGCCTGACTCCACGCTTTCACGCGGCGCGCCGGACGCAGCCCTCGCCGGGGTCTGGCGAAGGCGTCCAAAGCCCCGCCGGTGGCGGCTCCGGCGCGCGGCGGCCAACGCGTCAGCCGTGCTCATGGCTTTACGCTATGCTGTCGGCCGACCCAATCCACTCCATCGGAGGGCAGATGAAACGGGGTATCCGAGCCGTCGCGTTCGCCGCCGTCGCGCTGGCGCTGCCGGGCGCGGCGTTCGCGCTGACCGACGGCAGCGCGCAATACGACGACTGCATGCTCAATGCGCTGCGCGAAAGCCGCAACGGCGCGGCGGCCCAGTTGATCCAGCGCTCGTGCGACGCGCTGTACCGCAACAACGCGATGCTGCTGCCGCGCGAGCGGCGCTTTCACGAGTGCGTCGTGCAGTCGCTGCCCGGCGTGCGCGACAACTACGCGATCCAGCAGATCATGTCGATCTGCTCGCGGCGCGGCGAGATGTAGGCGCACCTGCCGCGCCAATGAAAAAGGGCCTGCGCGATGCAGGCCCTGTTCGTTCAGCGGTCCGACCGGTGAGCGGCGTTCAGAACGACGCGACCATCGAGCCCTTGAACTGCTTCTTGATGAATTCCTTCACTTCCGGCGACTGGTACGCCTTGACCAGCTTCTTCACCCACGGCTGATCCTTGTCCTTCGCGCGCACGGCGATCAGGTTCGCGTACGGGCTCGTCAGCGCCTCGAGCGCGATCGCGTCCTTGGTCGGCTGCAGGTTCGCGGCCAGCGCGTAGTTGGTGTTGATCACGGCCGCATCGACGTCCGACAGCACACGCGGCAGTTGCGCGGCGTCGAGTTCGGAGATCTTCAGCTTCTTCGGGTTCTCGGCGATGTCGAGCACCGTCGCGTTGTTGCCGCCCGTGCCGGCGCCCGCCTTCAGCTTGATCACGCCTTGCGTCTGCAGCAGCAGCAGCGCGCGGTTTTCGTTCGACGGATCGTTCGGCACCGCGAGCTTCGCGCCCTGCGGCAGATCCTTCAGCGACTTGAACTTCTTCGAGTACACGCCGATCGGCGAGATGTAGGTCAGGCCCGCGCTGACGATCTTGTAGCCGCGCTGCTTCACCTGGCTGTCGAGGTAGGGCTGGTGCTGGAAGCTGTTCGCGTCGAGGTCGCCCGAATCGAGCGCCGCGTTCGGCTGCACGTAGTCGTTGAACTCGATGACCTTCACGTTCAGGCCTTCCTTCTCTTTCGCGACCTTCTGCACGACTTGCCACACTTCCGAATCCGGGCCGGCGACCGTGCCGACCTTGATCACCTTGTCTTCGGCGTGCGCGCCGGCCGACAGCGTCAGCGCGGCACCGGTGGCCAGCACGGAAAATACCTTCAGGAGACTGCGACGCTTCATCTGTTTCTCGCTTGCTTGCTTACTTGAAATGGGGCGCGATACGGGTATGCCCGGACTCGCAGGAAGGGCCAAATGGTGTCACAGGATCGGCGCGAAGTGAAATACATCCCGCTCATATGGGTATGCACCAGCGCAGTGCTGGCGGCCGACGCGTCGACTCGGCCGTTAGTTGCATTTCTCACTCAACGCATCGGTCCGTCGACCGACCGCGTCACGCCGCCACCGCCTCGTCGGCCGTCTGCTTGCCGAAGGCCGGCTCGGCTGCCCGCGCGCCGGCTCCGCGCGGCGACGCGCCGCCGGTATTGCCGACCCGGAACGCGCCGACCGCATCGCGCAGCCGTGCGGCCTGCTCCTGCAGCGACGCGGCCGCCGCCGCGGCTTCCTCGACCAGCGCCGCATTCTGCTGCGTCACCTGGTCCATCTGCGTGACCGCGCGCCCGACCTGCGTGATGCCGCTCGCCTGCTCCTCGGACGCGGCCGCGATCTCGCCCATGATGTCGGTCACGCGCGCGACCGCCTGCAGGATCTCGCCCATCGTCGTGCCGGCCTGGCCGACCAGCGTCGAGCCGTTACGCACGCGCTCGACCGAATCGACGATCAGCTCGCGAATCTCCTTCGCGGCCGTCGCGCTGCGCTGCGCGAGCGAACGCACCTCGCCCGCGACCACCGCGAAGCCGCGGCCCTGCTCGCCCGCGCGTGCGGCCTCGACCGCCGCGTTCAGCGCGAGGATGTTGGTCTGGAATGCGATGCCCTCGATCACGCCGATGATGTCGGCGATCTTGCGCGAACTGTCGTCGATCTCGCCCATCGTGCCGATCACGCGGTTCACGACGTCGCTGCCGGTGCGCGCGATGTCCGACGCGTTGTTCGCCAGCCCGCTCGCCTGCCGCGCGTTGTCGGCGTTCTGCTTCACCGTCGCGGTCAGCTGTTCCATGCTCGCGGCCGTTTCCTCGAGCGACGCGGCCTGCTCCTCGGTGCGCTGCGACAGGTCGTCGTTGCCGGCCGAGATCTGGCGGCTCGCCGACGCGATCGCTTCGGCCGACTGGCGAATCCCGCCGATCGTCGCCTGCAGCCGCGCCTGCATGTCGTGCATCGCGGCCATCATGCTCGTGCGGTCGCCCGCGCGCACCGGCACCGGCAGCGTGAGGTCGCCCTGCGCGATGCGCGCCGCGAGCGCGGCCGCTTCGTCCGGCTCGCCGCCGAGGCTGCCGCGCACGTTGCGGATGATCACCAGCATCGCCGCGCTGATCACGAAGCCGATCACGAACACCACGGCCAGGTGGCCGAGCAGCGTCCGGTAGTAGACGGTGTCGATGTCCTTCAGGAACACGCCGCTCGAGATGTTCCAGTCCCACGGCGCGAACCGCGTGACGTAGCTGATCTTCGGCACGGCCGTCTCGCTGTGCGGCAAGCGCCCGCGATATTCGGCGAATCCGCTGCCGGTTGCCTTCGCGGCGTTCAGGATCGTCACGAACAGCGGCTTGCCGTCCGGATCGAGATAGTCGCCGACCTGCGTGTCGACGAGCTTCGGCAGCGTCGGATGCATCAGCACGACCGGCTTCGAATCCATCACGAACACATAGCCCGAATCGCCGTAGCGCATCGCGGCGAGGCTCGCGAGCGCGTCGCGCTTCGCGTCGGCCTCGGGCAGCGTGCCGTTCTGCGCGAGCGCGTGATAGGCCTTCACGATGCCCGTCGCCGAGTCGACGAGATTCGCGATGCCGGCCTTGCGTTCGGCGAGCATCGTCGCGCGCGTCTCGTAGGCGCTCCATGCGCCGACGCCCAGAAGACCGATCCATACCAGCGCAAGCGCGAGCCACAGCTTGCGGTTCAAACTCATTCTGCTCATCTGCGTGCCTCTGTCGATATCGATGCATCTGGCGTGCGAACGGCCTGCCGTGCGCAAACGGTTGCTCTTTTATTTACGGCAACGAGGCTTACATCTTGAATACACGCGAACACGGCGAACCGGAGATCGACAAACGCACCGCCCGCCGGCGCGACAGCCCGCATCCGCTGTGCTAAAAAGACCGGCCGGCCGGCACACAAGGCGCCGGCATCATTCCAGGGCCATCCATGTACGTCATCGACATCCACTACACCGCGTCGCTCGAGCGCATCGACGACGCGCTCGAACGCCACCGCGCGTACCTGCAGCCGCAGTTCGACAAGGGCATCTTCATCGCGGCGGGGCCGAAGGTGCCGCGCGAAGGCGGCGTGATCCTCGCGGCCCGCATCGATCGCGACGAACTCGACGCGATCCTCGAAACCGACCCGTTCGTCACCGAGGGGCTCGCCACGTATCGCGTGACGGAGTTCCGGATCACGCGCGCCGCGTCGGGCTTCAACGTGCCGGCGCTGCCGTAACGCGGCGTCGGCGCAATACGCGCGCAATACGCGCGCACGCCGACGCGCCGCCCGGCGGGCAGCGCATGCGCACGACAACGAGAGCGGGAAAACGTGACGGCGCGAAAGCGGCCGTCACGCGAAACGCCGGGCGGGCGCCCGGCGGTTGCCGGTCAGTCGACCAGCAGCTTCAGGTCGTGGACCCACGGAGCCGGGCCCTGACCGTCGCGCACGAACAGGCGCAGCTTGCCGTCGCGGTCGAACACGTAGCTCGCGGCCGTGTGATCCATCGTGTAACTGCCGGGCGTCTTGCCGGGCACCTTCGCGTAGTACACGCGGAAATCCTTCGTGACCTTCTTCAGCGCCGCTTCGTCGGCCGGCCGCAGGCCGATGAACGACGGATCGAACGCGGGCACGTACTGACCGAGCAGCGCCGGCGTGTCGCGTTCCGGATCGACGGTGACGAACAGCACCTGCACGCGCTTCGCGGCGTCGGGGCCGAGCTGCTTCAGCGCTTCGGACAATTCGGCCATCGTGGTCGGGCACACGTCCGGGCAATGCGTATAGCCGAAGAACATCACGACGGCACGGCCCTTGAAGTCGGCGAGCGTGCGGACCTTGCCGGTCGTATCGGGCAGCGAGAAGTCGCTGCCGAACTGCGTGTTGCCGGTGATGTCGAGATTCTGGAATTTCGGCGCGTTGTCGCATCCGGCGAGCAGCAGCGCTGCCGTGAATGCGCACGCGAGCATCCAGCCTTGGCGCGCGCGGCGCCCGAACCGTGATGGAAGCATTGCGTTCAAACCGTGCGGTTACACGCCGAGCAGCGGGCGTGCATAGTGATCGACGAGCAGCGCAGCAAACAGCAGCGACAGATAGACGATCGAGTAGCGGAAGGCCTTGCGGGCGAGTTCGTCCGAATAGTCGCGATGGATCTTCCACGCATACGCGAGGAACACCGCGCCGAGCAGCACCGCGCTCGTCAGGTAGACGGCCCCGCTCATCCCGGAAATGAACGGCATCAGCGTGACCGCGAACAGGATCACCGTGTACAGCAGGATGTGCAGCCGCGTGAACTTCTCGCCGTGCGTGACGGGCAGCATCGGCAGCCCGGCGTTCTCGTAATCCTTGCGGCGATACAGCGCGAGCACCCAGAAATGCGGCGGCGTCCAGACGAAGATGATCAGCACGAGGATCCACGCGTCGCCCGGCACCGCGCCGGTGACGGCGGCCCAGCCGAGCGCCGGCGGCATCGCGCCCGACGCGCCGCCGATCACGATGTTCTGCGGCGTCATCGGCTTGAGCAGCAGCGTGTAGATCACCGCGTAGCCGACGAACGTCGCGATCGTCAGCCACATCGTCAGCGGGTTCGTGAACGTATAGAGCGTCCATGCGCCGACGCTGCCGAGCACGGCCGAGAACAGCAGGATCTGCGGCGTCGTGATCTCGCCGCGCGCGGACGGACGCCACGCGGTGCGGCGCATCATCGCGTCGATCTTCTGTTCGACGAGGCAGTTGATCGCGAACGCGGCGCCGGCCAGCAGCCAGATGCCGACGGTGCCGCCGATCAGCACATGCCACGGCACCATGCCCGGCGTCGCGAGGAACATGCCGATCACCGCGCAGAACACCGCGAGCTGCGTGACACGCGGCTTCGTCAGCGCCATGTACTGGGAAAAGCGGCTACCGGGCGATTGGGAGAGGGTGCTTTGCATGGGGACGGTCACGCCGGGGCGGCGTCGCGCGCAGGCTGCGCGACACGGCCGGGGCGGCTTGAAAGGATGCGAAAGTTTAACATGACGACGAGCAGCAGCAGGATCGCGGCCCCGCCGTTGTGCGCGACGGCGACGGGCAGCGGCCACTGCAGCACGATGTTGGTCAGGCCCGTCACGAACTGCAGCAGGACGACCAGCAGCACGCCGTTCGCGGGCCGCCGCAGCGAGTCGAAGCGGCGCATCTTCAGCGCGAACGCGACCAGATACGCGACCACGACGAACGCGAACGTGCGGTGCGTCCAGTGGATCGCGACCAGCGCGTCCTGCGTGATCGCGTCGCCGTCCTTCGTCATTCCGAGCGCGCGCCACAGGTGGAAGCCGTGCTGGAAGTCCATCGGCGGAATCCACTGGCCGTTGCAGGTCGGGAAGTCGGTGCACGCGAGCACCGCGTAGTTGGTGCTCACCCAGCCGCCGAGCGCGATCTGCACGACCAGCAGCACGAGCGCCGCGAGCGCGGCCGCACGGTAGCGCCCGGCCTCGGGGTCATACGACGGCAGCGGCGTCTGCCGCGCCGCGAGCCAGCCCAGCGTGCCGAGCAGCGTGAGACCGAGCAGCAGGTGGATCGTGACGATCACCGGTTGCAGCTTCATCGTGACCGTCCATGCGCCGAACGCGCCCTGCACGAGGATCAGCAGCAGCAGGCTCGTCGGCCACCACGGCGACACGTGCAGCGGGCGGCGGCGCAGCCGCGCGGCCCATGCGATCACAGTCTGCGCGATGATCAGCACGCCGATCGCCATCGCGAAATAGCGGTGGATCATCTCGATCCACGCCTTCGTCATGCTGACCGGCCCGGTCGGCATCGCCTGGTGCGCGGCCGTGATCGCGGCGTGCGCGATGAACGGCGACGACGTGCCGTAGCAGCCGGGCCAGTCGGGGCAGCCGAGACCCGAATCGGTCAGCCGCGTGAAGCCGCCGAACATCACGAGGTCGAGCGTCAGGAACGTGGTGATCCACACGAGCTTGCGGAACTTGTCGTCGTCGGCCTTCACCCACACGTACGACAGCGGCAGCAGCGCGATGCACAAGCCGATCAGGCCGAGTTGCAGTAGATACGACATCGGAATGGTGCCTCGTTCTCTCGCCTTAACCGATGCTCGACCACTTCAGCAGCTTCGTCACGTCCGACTTGATCTTGCTGGGATTCGGGTCTTTCGGGAAACGCATCATCAGGTTGCCGTTCGGGTCGACCATGTAGATGTGGTCGCTGTCCTTCGTGCCGGCATCGGCCGGCAGCCACGCGGCCACCGCGGCCGGATCGGCGACGAGCCGGCGCGTGTCCGGATACGCATCCAGCACCTTCTGCGGCATCGCGCCCGCATCGCTGCGCAGCCACACCATCTTGATCCGGTGCCGTTCGCCCGCCTGCGTGACGCGGACCTGGCGCATGAAATAAAGCTTCTGCGCGCAGGCGTCGTCGCACGCGCTGCGGTCGGTCATCACGAACAGCCAGACCCCGCGCAGCGACGACAGCGGCACCGTCTTGCCGGTTTCGTCGGTGACCTGCAGATCCGCCGGGATCGGGCGCTGCGGCTCGATCAGCGTGCCATAGTTCGTCGACCCGCCCTTCGGCTTGATCACGTAATAGGTGAAGTACGACGCGATCATCGGCGCGGCGCACACGAGACCCAGCAGCACGAGCATCCAGCGGCCGCGCTTGCGGGCCGCGGGCGACATCGGCGCAGCGGCCGAACCCTGACGGGGAGATTGCATGGACAAATCAGACCTCTCGAAACGAACCCGCGGCGCCGGCGCCGCGTCCTGGCATGACGCTCACGCGCCGGCCGACTTCTTCGCCGCACGCCGCGCGGCGTACAGGCCGAAGCCGAGCGCGGCGGCCGCCATCGCCCACCACTGAAACATGTAACCGTAATTGCGCTCGACGCCGGTCGTCGCCGCCGGCCAGTCGCGCACGAGCTTGTCGCCGTCGTCGCTCGTCTGCTGGATCACGAACGGCTGCAGCGGCAGCCCGGTTTCCTTCGCATACGCGGCGACGTCGAGGTTCTGCCGGATCTTCTGGTGCGCGGCCGACCCGCCTTCGCCGAGCTCGAACGCGCGCGACGCATCGGCGCGTGCGATGCCGACGATCTCGATGTCGCCCGCCGGCGTCGCGAACGGCTCGATCGCCGTGCGATCGGCGATGTTGCGCGGCAGCCAGCCGCGGTTCACGAGCACGACGCCGCCGCCCGTGAGTTTAAACGGCATCACGACGTAAAAACCCGGCTGGTCGTTATACGGCCGATTGTCGAGGAACACCGCCTGCTCGGGCATGAAACGGCCCTTTGCCCGTACGCGATGAAACTCGATCGACGCGAGCGGAACCGGCTGCGCGCCGATGTCGACGGGCGCCGCCCGTTCGTAGCGCTCGACGCTCGCCTGCAGCGCTTCCTTCTGGTGCGCGCGGTCGCGCTGCCAGAAGCCGAGACGGATCGTGACCGCGACGACGACGAGGATCAGCAGCGCGGGCAGCCAGCGGATCTTCATCATGCGGCCCGCCCGGCACCTGCGCGAAAGCGAAGTGCGATAATTATCCTCTTCCTTTCGAATTGCCGTCGTCCGGTTCGTGTCATGCACATACTCGTTCCCATCGCCTTCGTCCTCATCATTGCCAGCATGGGCTCGGCGCTCTACTTCATGATGCACGACCGCGGCCATACGAAACGCATGGTCTGGTCGCTCGCCACCCGTGTCGGGCTGTCGGTGTCGCTGTTTCTGCTCATCCTGTTCGCGAACTGGATGGGCTGGATCCATTCGACCGGCCTGCCGATCGGGCGTTGATGCCGTTTGCCGCGCCGGCCGCTGTGACATTTAGCCGCACGGCCGCGCCACCAAGCAAAAGCGCCGCCTGACTGAGTCGCGGCGGCGCCAGGGTGGTATCGCTCGCGGCTCGCCGCCGCGCCCACGACACCAATGAAAACGGCCCGCGCATCGCTGCGCGGGCCGTCGTTCCATTTACAGCCAGTAGACGACGACGTACAGGCCGAGCCAGACGACGTCGACGAAGTGCCAGTACCACGCGGCGCCTTCGAAAGCGAAGTGATGATCGGGCTTGAAGTGGCCGCGGATCATCCGCACCAGCACCACCGCGAGCATCGTGCCGCCGAGGAACACGTGGAAGCCGTGGAAGCCGGTCAGCAGGAAGAACGTCGAACCGTACACGCCCGAGTTCAGCGTCAGGTTCAGTTCGTTGTACGCGTGGTAGTACTCGAAACCCTGCAGGAACAGGAAGCAGATACCGAACACGAGCGTCGCGGCCAGCCACGCGATCGCCTTCTTGCGATGATCGTCGCGCAGCGCGTGGTGCGAGATCGTCAGCGTCACGCCCGACGACAGCAGGAACGCGGTGTTCAGCGTCGGGATCGGCCACGGGCCCATCGTCTTGAAGTGACCGGCGAGCGCGGCGGGGCCTTCGTTCGGCCACACGGCGGAGAAGTCCGGCCAGATCAGCTTGTAGTCGAGGCTGCCGAGCTGGTGCAGCGCGATTTCACGCGCATAGAACAGCGCGCCGAAGAATGCGCCGAAGAACATGACTTCCGAGAAGATGAACCAGCTCATGCTCCAGCGGTACGACTTGTCGACGTTCTTGCCGTAATGACCGCCTTCCGATTCGGCGATCGCGTCGCCGAACCAGTGATACAGCGTGAAGAGCAACCACAGCAGGCCGAGCAGCGCAGTAAACGGCGCCCAGTCGTGACCGTTGATCCACAGCGCGGCCGACCCGAGCATGACCAGCAGGCCGATGGCCGCGCTGATCGGATGCTGCGACGGATGCGGCACGAAATAGTACGGGGTCTGGTTTTGACCGCTCATGCTTGATTCTCCACTTCAGTCCAATTTGTGTACCGGAAACCGCTCCGGCTTTATTTCTTGCGCGGCGAGACCGCCACCGCGCTTTCCTGCACGCCGCGCCGTGGCGCCGCGCACTGCATTCTTTCGTCGCAGCGAGCCGCTGGCCGTGCGCCGCTAGCCGCACGCCACTAGCCATGCGCCCTCAACCCACGACGGCACGCACGATCAGGATCAGCACGCCGATGAACACGCCGGCCGCGAGCAACGCGACGATCAGCACGTGCAGCGGATTGAGCTGCGTCGCGTCGGCCTCCAGGTCGCGCCGCTTGCGCACCCCGAAGAACGACCACAGCACCGCTTTCAGCGCCTGACCGAACGTTCCGCTCCGCTTGACTTCCGTCATCGCCCCGTCTCCTTCGTCATGCGTCCGGCTTCGCCGCACCCTGCGCCGCCGTACTGCGCTGCGCCGGTGCCGGCGTGGCCGGGGTATTCAGCTCGAAGAACGTGTACGACAGCGTGATCGTCTTCACGTCCTTCGGCAATTTCGGGTCGATCACGAACACCACCGGCATCTTGCGCGACTCGTTCGCGGTCAGCGTCTGCTGCGTGAAGCAAAAGCACTCGATCTTCTTGAAGAACTCCGTCGCCTGCTTCGGCGCGTAGCTCGGAATCGCCTGCGCGACGACCGGCCGGCCCTGCCCGTTCGTCACGTCGTACACGATCGTCGTCAGTTCGCCCGGATGCACGTCGAGGCTGTTGTGCTCCGGCTTGAACCCTAGCGGCCCGCGCGCGTTCGCATCGAACTCGACCGACACCGTGCGGCTGGTGTCGACCTGCGAGTTCTTCACCTCGCGCTCGCTGACATCGCGCTGCACCAGGTTGTTGATGCCGGTGATCTGGCAGATCGCCCGATACATCGGGATCAGCGCGAAGCCGAAACCGAACATCAGCCCGGCCACGACGAAGAGCTTCACCAGCATCGAACGATTGAACGCACGATCCACGGCGCCCTCTTCCGGCTTCGACATACGACGACTTCCTCGCTACTGCGTCAGTTACTGCATCAGTGGGTGGACAGCCACCACTGCTTGATCACGACACCCACGAAAAAAACGGCGGCGATGACGAGCAGGGTGAGGCCGAGCCGCTTGTTGCCCGCGCGGATCTGCTCGGGCGTTCGTCTTTCTTGTGGATTCCGGGTCATCTGAAACTTCAGTTCCGCGCCCGCCGCGCCTGCCTGCGCGGCAGGCAGCGGCGGAACGCTCGGTGAAACTTATTCGACGTGCGGCGGTTGCTCGAACGTGTGGAACGGAGCCGGGCTCGGTACCGTCCACTCGAGGCCCGTCGCGCCATCCCACGGCTTGTCCGACGCCTTTTCCAGCTCGCCGCCGCCACGGTAGGCCGGCAGCGCGACCGCGAACAGGAAGTACACCTGCGCGAGGCCGAAGCCGAATGCGCCGATCGTCGCCACCTGGTTGAAGTCCGTGAACTGCGCCGGGTAGTCCGCATAGCGGCGCGGCATGCCCGCGAGACCGACGAAGTGCATCGGGAAGAACGTCAGGTTGAAGAAGATCATCGACGCCCAGAAGTGGATCTTGCCGCGCGTCTCGTTGTACATCCAGCCCGTCCACTTCGGCGCCCAGTAGTACCAGCCCGAGAACAGCGCGAACAGCGAGCCGGCCACCAGCACGTAGTGGAAGTGCGCGACCACGAAGTAGGTGCCGTGATACTGGATGTCGAGCGGCGCCATCGCGAGCATCAGGCCCGTCAGGCCGCCGAACGTGAACACGAACAGGAAGCCGATCGCGAACAGCATCGGGGTTTCGAACGTCATCGAGCCGCGCCACATCGTCGCGAGCCAGTTGAACACCTTCACGCCCGTCGGCACCGCGATCAGCATCGTCGCGTACATGAAGAACAGCTGGCCGGTGACCGGCATGCCCGTGGCGAACATGTGGTGCGCCCAGACCATGAACGACAGGATCGCGATCGATGCCGTCGCGTACACCATCGAGCTGTAGCCGAACAGCGTCTTGCGTGCGAACGCCGGGATCACCTGCGACACGATCCCGAACGCCGGCAGAATCATGATGTACACCTCGGGGTGGCCGAAGAACCAGAAGATGTGCTGATACATCACCGGGTCGCCGCCGCCTGCCGCGTTGAAGAACGACGTGCCGAAGTGGCGATCGAACAGCACCATCGTGATCGCGCCCGCCAGAACGGGCATCACGGCGATCAGCAGGTACGCGGTGATCAGCCACGTCCACGCGAACATCGGCATCTTCATCAGCGTCATGCCCGGTGCGCGCATGTTCAGGATCGTCACGACGATGTTGATCCCGCCCATGATCGACGATGCGCCCATGATGTGGACCGCGAAGATCGCGAAGTCCATGCCCGGGCCCATCTGCGTCGACAGCGGTGCGTACAGCGTCCAGCCGGCAGCCGTCGCGCCGCCCGGCGCGAAGAACGAGCCGACCAGCAGCACGGCCGCGACCGGCAGCAGCCAGAAGCTGAAGTTGTTCATCCGCGCGAACGCCATGTCGGATGCGCCGATCTGCAGCGGAATCATCCAGTTCGCGAAGCCGACGAACGCCGGCATGATCGCGCCGAACACCATGATCAGGCCGTGCATCGTCGTGAGTTCGTTGAAGAACTCCGGACGCATGATCTGCAGGCCCGGCTCGAACAGCTCGGCACGGATGCCGAGCGCCATCACGCCGCCCGACAGGAACATGATGAACGAGAACAGCAGGTACAGCGTACCGATGTCCTTGTGGTTGGTGGCGAACAGCCAGCGACGCCAGCCGTGCGGGGCTTCGTGCGCGTGGTCGTCGTGCGCGTGGTCCGCGGCTACGTCGTGCCCGATGCTAGACATGAGAATCTCCTAATGCGAATACGTCGACTAACTCAACGACACGTCAAGCCGCCGGGCCGATCTCGACACGCCGGGCTTCCTTCGCGTCAGCCCCGCCCGTGATCGTTTCCGGCTTTTTGAGAATAATGTGGTCTTCCGCCACGCCTGCTGCCTTCAGCGCCTCGCGCACGGCCTGCGCCCGATGCTTCGCCAGTTCGGCGTTCGCGTCGGCCGAGCCCGTCTTGTCGGTGAAGCCCGACAGCGCGAGCTTCGCGTCCGGATGTGCCTTCGCATAGTCGGCCGCGGCGGCGATCGCCGCTTTCGCGTCGGCCGGCAGCACGCTCTTGCCCGTCTCGAAGTAGATCGTCGACAGCGCAGCCGATGCCGCTGCCGCCGGCTGTTCGGCGCCCGACGCGGCTTGCGCCGGCGCCGAAGCCGCTTCTGCCGGGGCCGCTGCCGTTGCCGCGCCCGCCGTGTCTTCCGGCAGCTTGCCGTTGCGTGCGTCAGCCACTTGCTTCGGCTGCAGCAGGTCGTTCTTGTGGTTGCCCCACGAGTTGCGTTCGTACGTGACGACCGAAGCGATGTCGAGGTCCGACAGCGACGCCCACGACGGCATCGCGCCCTTGCCGTGCAGCACGCGCTCGACGTGCGCGGCGATCGGGCCGTTCACGATCGGGCTGCCGTCCATCGCCGGGAACGCGCCGAGGCCCTTGCCGTTCACCTGGTGGCAGGCCGCGCAGTTCGCCTTGTAGACTTCCTCGCCGTGCGCGACGAGTTCGGCCATCGTGTAGACCTTGTTCGGGTCGACCGCCGCGCTGGCCAGCTTCGCCTTCTGCGCGCTGACCCACTTCGCGTAGTCGTCGTCCGACAGGACTTCGACGACGACCGGCATGTACGCATGCTCCTTGCCGCACAGCTCGGTACAGAAACCGCGGAACGTGCCGACCTTGTCGGCCTTGAACCACGTGTCGCGCACGAAGCCGGGGATCGCATCCTGCTTCACGCCGAACGCGGGCACGTACCACGAGTGGACGACGTCGTTCGCGGTCGTGATGATGCGGATCTTCTTGTTGACCGGCACGACGAGCGGGTTGTCGACTTCCTGCAGATAGGTGTCGGTGATCGGCTTCTTGCCCATCACTTCGTCGCGCGGGGTGGTCAGCGTCGACAGGAAGCCGATGCCCTCGCCCGGGCCCTTCACGTAGTCGTAGCCCCACTTCCACTGGTAGCCGGTGACCTTGATCGTGAGATCGGCGTTCGTCGTGTCCTTCATCGCGACGACGGCCTTCGTCGCCGGCAGCGCCATCAGCACGACGATGACGAACGGCACGATCGTCCAGATGATCTCGACGGTCGTGCTTTCATGGAAATTGGCGGCCTTGTGGCCCTTGGATTTGCGGTGCGCGAAGATCGAATAGAACATCACGCCGAACACGCCGACGAAGATCACCGTACACAGGATCAGCATCATCGTGTGGAGATCGTAGAGCTCCTCGGCGATCTTCGTGACAGGCGGCTGAAAGTTGATCTCGTTGACACGGGGGCCGCCCGGGCTATCACCGACCGCCAGGGCCGCACCGGCAAAGAGCAATCCGCTGCATGCCAGCACGCCCGTGAGGGCTCGCTTGATTGTTTTCATAGCATCCTTACCCAAAATTTCCATTCAAACCCTCCCCCGTCGCAAGCCACCAGCCTGTTCCGGCCAATGACCGCGCCTCGTCAGCCGCAGCGCCTGAGCGACACGCGCAGTTCGTCGGCGAACTGCGCACGCTTGTACTGCGCGAGATGCTGCCCGATTACGACGGTCTGCCCGCGCGATACCAGCCGAATCGGATCGCGTGGCGTCGCACCCGGCTCGACCCGCACCCAGCGCGGGTTGAATTCGATCTGCGTGAGCCGCTCCGCATCCATCCGCTCGATCACGAGCCGGTGCGGAAACAGCCTGATGCGCTCGTAATCGACCGCATGGCGAGCATAGATCGCAAATGCGACACCCACCGCCAGCAACTCGATTCCGGTAAAGGGCATGACGAGCCAGACCCCTCTCCACAACAGCAACGCCGCGATCGCCAGCGAGAAGCCCGCGAGCGACGCGTAAAACAGCACGAACTGGCGTGGCGACACCGAACAGTTGCGTTTCATGAGCCAGTCTTCGAGGACCGGTTCGCTGTCCGCCGTCTCCGCCAAAACCCTCGCTGCTTCCATCGCCGCCTCACGCGAATGGCATGCGATGCATGCCTGCATCGGACTCGTCGCCCCGTATTGCGGGGACCCCGGGACGACAAGCTGACGCATTATAGGCGGGTTCAATGGCATCCACAAGCAAGCGCCTATCGCCCGCCAAGCCAAGCGCGACAAGCTTTCCGGCCGTTTTGGCCGCCAATTCGACCCCGCTTTGCGCCGCTAATTTCAGACATAACAAAACCCCTCTTTACCGCTTTACCGATTCTTCGGACGCCCCTTGCCGATGTCCTCGATGCGCACGATCCCGTGCCCTTCGGCGGTCGTGCGCGGCACGGCCTTCCACGCGTGGCCGTAGATCACCTCGAACGTCAGCGGAATCGTGCCGTCCTCGCGCCGGCGCGCGTCCAGCGCGTCGCCGAGCGCCGCGCGAAAGCGCCGCGTCGCGTGCTGCGGCGTCACCCGCTCGAACGGATAGGCGCCCCAGCGGCGCACGTCGGCCAGCAGGGAATCGGGGGACTTGTAGGTGACGGTCAGCACTTCCTGGTCCATCACGGGAATCTCGAAGCCGCTCTCGACCAGCATGTCGCCGAGGTCGTGCATGTCGACGAAATCGATCACGCGCGCGGCGGGCGGGGCGATGCCGAGCGCCGCTTCGGCGTCCGCGCAGGCCGCGCGCAGCTCGCGCAGCGTGTCGGGGCCGAGCGTGCTGAACATCAGCAGCCCGTTCACGCGCAGCACGCGCTGCCATTCGGGGAAGACGGTATCGGGACGTGAATGCCAGTGAAGCGCGAGATTCGACCAGATCAGGTCGAACGCGCCGCCCGGGAACGGCAGCGCGGCGAAGTCGGCCTGCGCGACGCGCGGGCCGCGCTGGCCCAGCGCCCGGCCGAGCGACGCCGGCAGCCAGCGGCGCCAGGTGGTCTGCTCGACTTCCCGCTGACCGGCCCGCGCGAGCATCGCGCCGGACAGGTCCACGCCGAACACCGGCGCTTCCGGAAAACGCGCGCGCAGCGCCGGCAGGTCGTCGCCCGGGCCGCAGCCCGCATCGAGCACGGCCGCGGGGCTCACCTTGATGTATTCGAGGCGCTCGTTCATCCGCTGCGCGATCTCGCGCGGCAGGAACGCAACCGCATCGAACGTGGCGGCACGGCGATCGAAGATCCGCCGCAGGCGCCTGGTGTCATTGGCCGGACGGCCGGTTGAAGTCGAAGCTGGGGACATGTCGGGCACACTGGCGAAGAGCCCGAAGTATACTCGCTCGCCTCGCAAGCTTCATTGAGGCGGCGTGCCAGGAGTGTTGCGATGGTCCGCGGTTCCGCCGAGCGCACGTTGCGCGTCGTTTTGTCGCAGGTTCGAACGCTGGCCGTGCGCGTTGCCGCGGTCATGCTGCCGAATCGCTGTGCGTTGTGCGGCAATTTGTCACACGTCGTGATTTGTGGCGCCTGCGATGCCGCGTACTGGAATGAAGCGCAGCTGCGCTGCGAGGTCTGCGCGCTGCCGCTCGGTGTCGGACACGCGCGGTCACGCGGCGGCAGTCGCAGCGGCACCGCCCGCGCGGCCGCATACCGGTGCGAAACGTGCCGCACTGCGCCGCCGCCGTTCGACGCGACGCTCGCGCTTGCCGATTACCGCGCGCCGCTCGACGGGCTCGCGCGCGGCCTGAAATTTCACGCACGGCTCGCGCTCGGTGGTGAATTCGCAGCCCGGCTTGCACGGCTGGTCGACGATACGCGCGGCACGAGCGGCTTCGACCTCGTCGCGCCGGTGCCGCTGTCGCACCGGCGGCTCGTCGGGCGCGGCTACAACCAGGCGTGGGCGATCGCGCGTCCGCTCGCGCGCCGGCTCGGCGTGCCAGCGGAGGCAGCCTTGCTCACGCGCGTCGCCGACACCGCGCCGCAGTCGCGGCTCGACCGGCACGCACGACGCGACAACGTGATGGCGGCTTTCGCGGTGGCAGGCGGCGTCGCCGGCCGCCACATCGCCCTCGTCGACGACGTGATGACGTCCGGCGCGACGCTCGCGGCGGCCGCGCAGGCGCTGAAGGCGGCGGGCGCCGCGCGCGTGACGAATCTGGTTGCGCTGCGCACCGCCAGGGATTAATTAGATAGAGAGGCCGCCCGCATGCGGCCGTCACGAACCGGCCAGCCGGATGCACGCGCATTGCGCCGCTCCGGCCGCCCCAGCCAAACCGAAACATGTTCAACGTCGTTCTCGTCGCCCCCGAAATTCCGCCGAACACCGGCAACGTGATTCGCCTGTGCGCGAACACCGGCGCGCATCTGCACCTGATCGAGCCGCTCGGCTTTCCGCTCGACGACGCGCGGATGCGCCGCGCCGGCCTCGACTATCACGAGTATGCGCAGATGCGCGTGCACCGCGACTGGGATGCGTTCGTCGCCGCCGAAACGCCCGATCCCGCGCGGATGTTCGCGTTCACGACGCGCGGCTCGGGCCGCTTCCACGATCATACGTTCCTGCCCGGCGACTGGTTCGTGTTCGGCTCGGAAACGCGCGGCCTGCCGGCCGAACTGCTCGAACGCTTCCCGAACGAGCAGCGCGTACGCCTGCCGATGCGGCCGGACAACCGCAGCCTGAACCTGTCGAACACGGTCGCGGTGGTCGTGTTCGAGGCGTGGCGCCAGGCTGGCTTCGAAGGCGGCGCCTGACACGCGCCCGGTGTAGCCCGCGGCGCGAAACGTGTCAGGTTCGTGCGAGCCGCGCGCGGTACAGGTCGTAGATGTCGGGGGAAAAGCACGCGAACACCACGCGTGCAAGGTTCGGCGCCTGCGCGAGCATCTCGACGACGGTGCCGACCGCGATGTCGACGGCGGCTTCGGCCGGATAGCGGTAGACGCCGCAACTGATCGCCGGAAACGCGATCGACGTCGCGGCAACTTCTTCGGCCAGCTCGATCGCGCGCCGGTAGCACGACGCGAGCAGCTCGGCCTCGCCGCGCGCGCCGCCGTACCAGACCGGCCCGACCGCGTGGATCACGTAGCGCGCCGGCAACCCGTGGCCGCGCGTGAGCTTCGCGTCGCCGGTGTCGCACCCGCCGAGCGTGCGGCACTCGGCGAGCAGGCCGGGGCCGGCCGCGCGGTGAATCGCGCCGTCGACGCCGCCCCCGCCGAGCAGCGAACCGTTCGCGGCGTTGACGATCGCATCGACATCGAGCGTCGTGATGTCGACGACCTGCGCATCGAGCGTGGTGGAATGGATCTGCAGCATGACAACCTCGCGGAACGCCGAAGACTGTTCAAGCGTAGTCCGCTTTGGCGCCGCGCGCCCGGCGCGACCGCGCCGGGCGAACCCGGCCCGTGCTACTCGGCGCGTGCGTCGCGGCGCAGCAGGCCGCTGACGGCGTCGCGCGGTGCGATGCCATCGAACAGCACGCCGCACACGGCTTGCGTGATCGGCATGTCGATCGATTGCGCGCGCGCGAGCGCCAGCACGGCCTGCGCGCAGCGCACGCCTTCGGCCACGTGGCCGAGCGCGCCGAGGATGTCGTTCAGCGTGCGGCCGGCCGCCAGTTGCAGCCCGACCGTGCGGTTGCGCGACAGGTCGCCCGTCGCGGTGAGGATCAGGTCGCCGAGGCCCGTGAGGCCCGTGAAGGTTTCCGCGCGGCCGCCGAGCGCCACGCCGAGCCGCGACATTTCGGCGAGGCCGCGCGTGATCAGCGCGGCGCGCGCGTTCAGCCCGAGGCCGAGGCCGTCGGAAATGCCGGTCGCGATCGCCAGCACGTTCTTCACCGCGCCGCCGACCTCGACGCCGACCACGTCGTCGCCCGTATAGATCCGCATCGCGCCGTGATGGAACGCGGCGAGCGTGCGCTCGCGGCATTCGGCCGACGCGCTCGCCACCGTCAACGCGACGGGCAGCGACCGTCCGACCTCGCGCGCGAAGCTCGGGCCCGACAGCACGCCGTTGCTCTGCTGTTCGGGCAGCTCGGCCGCGATCACCTGATGCGGCAGCAGATGCGTGTCGGCCTCGAAGCCCTTGCAGACCCAGACGACGTGCGCAGGCACGCAGCCGGCGTCACGCATCGCGTGACACAGCGTGCGCAGCCCGGCCACCGGCGCGGCGATCACGCACAGCGCATCGTCCGCGGCGCCATGCGCGAGCGCGGCGCCGAGATCGGCGTCGTAGCGCAGCGCGTCAGGCAGCGCGATGCCGTCCAGATAGCGGGAATTTTCGTGCCGGGCCTGCAGCCCGGCGATGAGCGCGGCGTCGCGCGCCCACAGAAGCGTATCGTGCCGCGCGGCCAGATGGCCCGCGAGCGCGGTGCCCCAGGCACCGGCGCCGAGAACGGCTACTTTCATACCCAGCACCGGTCCGGAGTGAAACGTCAGTTCAGCGTCGTGCCATTCGGCGCGCCTGCTGCGGCGCCGGCTTGCTGCTGAAGCTGCGCGAGACGCTGCTCGTACAGCGCCTGGAAGTTGATTTCCGCGAGGTGGATCGGCGGGAAGCCGGCGCGCGTGATCGCGTCGGCGATGTTCGAGCGCAGGTACGGGAACAGGATCGTCGGGCATGCGATGCCAACGAGCGGATCGAGTTGTTCGTCCGGAATGTTGCGGATGTCGAAAATGCCGGCCTGCTTCGCTTCGATCAGGAATGCGACCTTGTCCTTCACCTTCGCGGTGACGGTACCCGACACGACGACTTCGAACACGCTTTCCGCGAGACGGTCGGCCTTGACGTCGACCTCGACTTCAACCGACGGCATGTCCTGCTCGAGGAAGATCGCCGGCGAATTCGGCTGCTCGAGCGACATATCCTTCAGGTAGACGCGCTGGATGTTGAAGAACGGTTGGTTTTCGACGTCGGACATGGTGTTTCCCTAAAAGTGGTGACGGGGCGGCCCGGCTGTTCGCCGGCCGCCACGGATGAATCCTGCGCGCCCGACCCGCGGCGCGGCCGGCGGCCATTCTGCCCTAATCAGGCCGCTTGCAGAAGCGGCACGAGGCCGCCTTCGCGGTCGAGCTTCGACAGATCGTCGTAGCCGCCGACGTGCGTGTCGCCGATATAGATCTGCGGCACCGTGCGGCGCCCCGTGCGCGTCATCATTTCCTCGCGGCGGGCCGGATCGCGATCGATCAGCACCTTTTCGATCTGCTCGACGCCGCGCAGCTTCAGCAGGCGCTCGGCCTGCATGCAATACGGACACACCTGCGTGCTGTACATCAAAACCTTGTTCACTTCGCCACTCCTTGTTTGACGACCGGCATCCCGGCCTGCTGCCAGGCGGCCACGCCGCCTTCGAGCACGTGCACCTCGGCGTAGCCCGCCGCCTCGACCTCGCGCGCCGCCTTCTGCGACTGCTGGCCATTCTGGCAGACGAGCAGCACCGGGGTGCTCTTGTTCTTCGCGACCTGCGCAATTTTCGCGCCGATCTCGCCCGCCGCGACCTGGCGCGCCGACGGCAGGTGGCCGGCGGCGAAATCGGCGGCGGCACGCAGGTCGATCACGACCGCGTTGCGGCGATTGATGAGCTGCGTCGCTTCCGCAGCCGACAGCCCGCCGCGGCCGCGGCGCAGGGCCGGCCATGCCAGCAGGCCGCCGGAAACCAGCAGGATCGCGATAAGGGCCAGGTTCGTGTAATTGGTAAAGAACGTCACGGAATGCCGCCGGAAAAAGAGAAATCGGATGAGGACAATCCCGCCATTATAAAATAACCGTCTTGCGCGATGTCGGGCCCCGGTTCGGTCCCGTGCGGCGCGCCCCGCTTCCCATCACTACCGACCGCAAGATCCATGTACAAACTCGTTCTCATCCGCCACGGCGAATCGACGTGGAACAAGGAAAACCGCTTCACCGGCTGGGTCGACGTCGACCTGACCGAACAGGGTCGCAACGAGGCCTACCAGGCCGGCGAACTGCTCAAGGAGGCCGGCTACACGTTCGACATCGCGTACACGTCGGTGCTCAAGCGCGCGATCCGCACGCTGTGGCACGTGCAGGACAAGATGGACCTGATGTACCTGCCGGTCGTCCACTCGTGGCGCCTGAACGAGCGCCACTACGGCGCGCTGTCGGGCCTGAACAAGGCGGAAACGGCCGCGAAGTTCGGCGACGAGCAGGTGCTCGTGTGGCGCCGCAGCTACGACACGCCGCCGCCCGCGCTCGAGCCGACCGACGAGCGCGCGCCGTTCAACGACCCGCGCTACGCGAAGGTGCCGCGCGAGCAACTGCCGCTCACCGAGTGCCTGAAGGACACGGTCGCGCGCGTGCTGCCGCTGTGGAACGAGTCGATCGCGCCGGCCGTGCGCGCCGGCAAGCAGGTGCTGATCGCCGCGCACGGCAACTCGCTGCGCGCGCTGATCAAGTATCTCGACGGCATCTCGGACAGCGACATCGTCGGCCTGAACATCCCGAACGGCGTGCCGCTCGTGTATGAGCTCGACGAAAACCTGAAGCCGATCAAGCACTATTACCTCGGCGACCAGGACGCGATCGCGCAGGCGCAGGCCGCCGTCGCGAAGCAGGGCAAGGCGGGCTGACGCCCGGCGCGGCGTGCCGGGCCCCGGCCCGCACGCCGCGCGAACCTTCCCGGCCCCGCTGCGGTCGAACCCGTTTTCGAACCCCGCAGCACGCCTGGCGGTGCCCCGCCGGCGCCTCTGCGGCCTTTTCGACGCTTTTCGCGCCGTTCCACTGAGTTATCGGACGAACAGTTATACTTGTCCGCTACATCCCCGCTACCGCCACGCGCTTCCCGACCGCACCAGACTCTCTATGCGAATGAATTTGAAGAACATCGGCCTGATTGCCGCGGGCCTCGCCACGGGCGTGTTCGCCACGCTGCAGGTTTCCGCATCGGCCGAGCAGACCGCCACGGCGCCGCTTCCCCTCGACCAGCTCCGCCTGTTCGCGGAAGTATTCGGGCAGATCAAGCGCGAGTACGTCGAACCGGTCGACGACAAGAAGCTGCTGACGGCGGCGATCAAGGGCATGGTGTCGAGCCTCGATCCGCACTCGTCGTTCCTCGACAAGACCGACTATGACGAGCTGCAGGAACAGACGAAGGGCCGCTTCGCGGGCCTCGGCATCGAGATCTCGCAGGAAGACGGCCTCGTCAAGGTGATCTCGCCGATCGAGGATACTCCCGCGTTCCGCGCCGGCATCCGTCCGGGCGACCTGATCACGCGCATCAACGACAAGCCGGTGCGCGGCATGACGCTCGACAAGGCCGTCAAGCAGATGCGCGGCGAGCCGGGCACCAAGGTCACGCTGACGATCTTCCGCAAGAGCGACGACCGCACGTTCCCGGTCACGGTCACGCGCGCGATCATCAAGGTCCAGAGCGTGAAGATGAAGATGCTCGATCCGGGCTATGCGTATGTCCGCATCACGAGCTTCCAGGAGCGCACGACACCCGATCTCGCGCAGAAGCTCCAGGACATCGCGCGCCAGCAGCCGAACCTGAAGGGCCTCATCCTCGACCTGCGCAACAACGGCGGCGGCCTGCTGCAGAGCGCGGTCGGCGTGGCCGGCGCGTTCCTGCCGCCCGACTCGGTCGTCGTGTCGACCAACGGCCAGATCCCCGATTCGAAGCAGGTCTACCGCGATACGTACGACAACTATCGCCTGCCGTCCTTCGACGGCGATCCGCTGAAGAACCTGCCGCCGGTCTTCAAGACCGTGCCGATGATCGTGCTGACGAACGCGTATTCGGCGTCCGCGTCGGAAATCGTCGCCGGTGCGCTGCAGGATTCGAAGCGCGCGCAGATCATGGGCAAGACGACGTTCGGCAAGGGTTCGGTGCAGACGGTCCGCCCGATGACGGCCGACACCGCGCTGCGCCTGACCACCGCGTACTACTACACGCCGAGCGGCCGTTCGATCCAGAACAAGGGCATCACGCCCGACGTGCCGGTCGATCAGTACGCGGACGGCGATCCGGACGACGTGCTCGTGACGCGCGAGGTCGACTACACGAACCACCTCGCGAACACGCAGGATCCGAACGAGAAGAAGGAACAGGAAGAGCGCGAGCAGCGCCGGATGGATCAGCTGCGCGTTCTCGAAGAGCAGAACGACAAGAAGACGCCGGAGCAGCGCCAGAAGGATCGCGATCGCAAGCCGATCGAGTTCGGCAGCGCCGACGACTTCATGATGCAGCAGGCGCTCAACAAGCTCGAAGGCAAGCCGGTCCAGGAATCGAAGTCGCTGCTCGCCGAGAGCACGGCGAAGAGCCCGGCCGCCAAGGCAGCCGCGAAGGCATCGGGCGCCAGCGCCGCGAAGCCGGCTTCCGCACCGAAGCCGGCATCCGCGCCGAAGTAAGCGCCAGCCGGCATTCAACGGGCCATCGCGGGAAGACCGCGATGGCCCGTTTTTCATGCGCGCCTAAAATAACGAACGTCCGCCCGCCTCGCTCACGACTCCCCATGAACGACGATCAACTCCTTCGCTACTCCCGCCACATCCTCGTCGACGAGATCGGCATCGAGGCGCAGCAGCGCTTTCTCGACGCGCATGCGATCGTCGTCGGCGCGGGCGGCCTCGGCTCGCCGGCCGCGATGTATCTCGCGGCCTCGGGGGTCGGCACGCTCACGCTCGTCGACGCCGATACGGTCGACCTCACGAACCTGCAGCGGCAGATCCTGCACGTGACGGCATCGGTCGGCCGCAGCAAGGTCGAATCGGGACGCGACACGCTCGCGCAGCTGAACCCCGAGGTGACGGTGAACGCGGTCGCGGAACGCGTCGACGACGCGTGGCTCGACGCACACGTGCCGCACGCGAGCGTCGTGCTCGACTGCACCGACAACTTCGCGACGCGGCATGCGATCAACCGCGCGTGCGTCGCGCACGGCGTGCCGCTCGTGTCCGGCGCCGCGCTGCGCTTCGACGGCCAGATCAGCACGTTCGACTTCCGCGACGCGGCCGCGCCCTGCTATGCGTGCGTGTTTCCGGAAGACCAGCCGTTCGAGGAAGTCGCGTGCTCGACGATGGGCGTGTTCGCGCCCACCGTCGGGATCATCGGCGCGATGCAGGCGGCCGAGGCGCTGCGCGTGATCGGCGGCATCGGCAAGACGCTCAACGGGCGGCTGATGATGCTCGATTCGCTGCGGATGGAATGGACGACGATGAAAATCGCGCGCCAGGCCGACTGCCCCGTATGCGGGCGCCGGCACTGACGCGCGATGGGCATGCGCCGGACGCGCATGCGTGACACTTCGCTACAGTTAGCGGCGGCGAAAACGCCTACGCGGCCGCGTCCGCCCGCGGCTCGGCGACCGCCAGCCGCTGCAGCGCCGCCTGCACTTCCTCCGGCTCGAACGCGGCCAGCACGTCGGCCGTCGGCTTCTCGAGCGCCTTCAGATGCGCGCGCAGGATCTCCTGCTTCACGACGAGCAACTGGCTCGGGTGCATCGAGAACTCGGTGAGCCCCATCCCGAGCAACAGGCGCGTGAGCGCCGGGTCGCCCGCCATCTCCCCGCACACCGACACCGACACGCCCGCGCGCTTCGCTTCGCGCAAGGTGTACGCGATCAGGTGCAGCACGGCCGGATGCAGCGGGTCGTACAGGTGCGCGACCGCGTTGTCGGCGCGATCGATCGCGAGCGTGTACTGGATCAGGTCGTTCGTGCCGATCGACAGGAAATCGAAGCGCTTCAGGAACAGCGGCAACGCGATCGCCGCGGCCGGGATCTCGATCATCGCGCCGAGGCGCACGTTCGGATCGTAAGCGAGCCCCGCGTCGTCGAGCTGGCGCTTCGCCTCGCGGATCAGGTCGAGCGTCTGGTCGATCTCCTGCGCGTGCGCGAGCATCGGGATCAGGATCTTCACCTGGCCGAACGCGGACGCGCGCAGGATCGCGCGCAACTGCGTGAGGAACATCTGCGGCTCGGACAGGCTCCAGCGGATCGCGCGCAGCCCGAGCGCCGGGTTCGGCGCCGTTTCGTAGCCTTCGTCGAGCGCCTCGAGCGGTTTGTCGGCGCCGACGTCGATCGTGCGGATCGTCACCGGCATGCCCTTCATCCACTCGACGGCCCGCTTGTACGCGGCGAACTGCTCCTCCTCTTCCGGCATCTCCTTCTCGTGCATGAACAGGAACTCGGAGCGGAACAGGCCGACGCCGACCGCGCCGGCCTCGACGGCCGCCTTCGCGTCGTCGGGCAATTCGATGTTCGCGTACAGGTCGATCTTCGTGCCGCACAGCGTTTGCGTCGGCGAGAACTTCAGGCGCTGCAGCTTGCGTTGCTCCAGCAGCTTCTCGGACTGGCGGTACGAATATTCCTCGAGGACGATCGGCGCCGGATCGACGATCACGATGCCCTGGTCGCCGTCGACGATGATCAGGTCGTCCTGGCGGATCAGCGAACTCGCATGCTGCACGCCGACCGCGGCCGGAATGCCGAGGCTGCGCGCGACGATCGCCGTGTGCGACGTGCGCCCGCCGAGATCGGTGACGAACGCCTGGAACGACTGCGTCTTGAACTGCATCATGTCGGCCGGCGCGATGTCGTGCGCGACGACGATCATGTCGTTCGTGCCGTTCCTGGCCGCGCCGTCGAGCGCCTGCGACGCGGACGGCGCACCGGCGAGCGCCTTCAGCACACGCTCGACCACCTGCTCGATGTCGGCCTTGCGCTCGCGCAGGTATTCGTCCTCGATGTCGTCGAAATGGCGCGTCAGCAGTTCGAGCTGCTCGGTCAGCGCCCATTCGACGTTGTAGCGGCGCGTGCGGATCAGGTCGATGGTTTCCTGCACGAGCATCTCGTCGCTCAGGATCATCGTGTGGACGTCGATGAATGCACCGACTTCGCTCGGGGTGTCGTCGGTCAGGTCGGCGCGCAGCGCTTCGAGCTCGCGACGCACGACGTCGAGCGCCGTGCGGAATCGCTCCACTTCGGCGTCGGTCCGGTTGGCCTCGATCAGGTAATGGGCGACGTCGAGCGCCGCCGGCGCGATCAGATACGCTCGCCCGATCGCGATACCTCGTGAGACGGGAATGCCATGCAGCGTGAAGGACACGCGCACCTCCTCTGTACAAGTAAAGCCGCGGCACACTGCTGCGATGCGCTTATGACCCCGGTTAGCGATTATAAATTCCGCGACTCCCTGCTGACTGCATGCAGCGCAGCATTGCGCATTCCGCATCAATGCTTCCGACGAAAAAAATGCCGCGACATCCGCGGCATTCTGACTGGAAACGGCAATGATTCCGCGTGGCGATCACTGGCCTTCGCCGAACTTGTCGGCGATCAGCTTCAGCAGCGCATCCATCGCTTCCCGCTCGTCGGGCCCTTCCGTCTCGATCGTCACGGTGCTGCCGATACCGGCCGCCAGCATCATCACGCCCATGATGCTCTTCGCATTGATCTTGCGCCCGTTGCGTGTCATCCAGACTTCGGACTGGAAGTTGCCGGCCAGTTGCGTAAGCTTGGCCGATGCGCGTGCATGGAGCCCCAATTTATTGACGATGGTGGTTTCTTGTTGAAGCATGATTCTCGGTCGGGTCGGTCGAGGCCGCCGGCGACGGGCGTCGGCGGGTCAGTCTAAAACGGAAAACGGGGCGGTCAGTGCGATTCGGTGCGCGGCTGCGGTTCGGGCGGAATCGGCGCGCACTGGCCGCAGCCGGTTTCCGACGGCGGCGGCGGCGTGCCGGCCGACACCTCGTGGACACCCTTCGCGCCGCCGGACAGCGCCTTGTCGACCAGCTTGTCGAGCGGCACGGTGCGGTAGCAGACGGCCCGCACGAGCATCGGCAGGTTCACGCCGGCCAGCACGCGCACGTTGTCGAGCTTCGCGAGCTGGCCTGCGATGTTCGCGGGCGTCGCGCCGTACATGTCGGTCAGCACGACCACGCCGTTCTCTTCCTTGAGCCGCGCGAGTTCCGCGTGCGCGAAGGCCATCACCTGGGCCGGATCGCTGTCCGCCGTCACGTCGATGCAGCCGATGCGGGCGGGCACGCCGCCGTAGATGTGCGCGATGCAGTCCCGCAGCGCGGTGGCGAGCGGAGCGTGCGCGATGATCAGGATTCCGGCCATGTCAGATCGCTCCCGGCCGCCCCTGGCGGGCCGATACCCCGCGGCGGGGCAATGAGCGTAGCGAGTGTGGAGAACGTTTCATGTTCAGCCTTGCAACAGTGTCGGCCCGACCGCCGGGCCTTCGGTGCGCCGATCACGGCACCGGGCAAGCGGGCATTGTAGCAGGCCGGTCAAGCTGCTCCGGCGACGGGGGACCTGCGCGGCCGCCGCCGGGGTTGCGCGGGAAACGGGTCGGGCCTACGCGGCCGCACGCTCCAGCGCGTCAATGAACATCGCGGCGACGTCGAAACCCGTCTGCTCCATGATCTCGCGGAAGCACGTCGGGCTCGTGACGTTCACCTCGGTCAGCCAGTCGCCGATCGCGTCGAGCCCGACCAGCAGCAGCCCGCGCGACGCCAGCACGGGCCCGAGCGTGTCGGCGATCTCGCGGTCGCGGGCCGTCAGCGGCTGCGCGACGCCGAGCCCGCCCGCGGCGAGATTGCCGCGCACCTCGCTGCCCTGCGGAATCCGCGCGAGCGAATACGGCACCGGCTCGCCGCCGATCAGCAGGATGCGCTTGTCGCCGGCCTTGATCTCGGGAATGAACTTCTGCGCCATCACCGAGCGCGTGCCGTCGTGGCTCAGCATCTCGACGATCGAGCCGAGGTTCATGCCGTCCGGCTTCACGCGGAACACGCCCATCCCGCCCATCCCGTCGAGCGGCTTCAGGATCACGTCGCCATGCTCGGCGTGGAACGCGCGCAGCCGTTTCGCGTCGCGCGTGACGAGCGTCGGTGCGACGAACTGCGGAAACTCGCCGATCGCGAGCTTCTCCGAATGGTCGCGGATCGACTGCGCCTTGTTGAACACGCGCGCACCCGCACGCTCGGCCAGCTCGAGCAGCCACGTCGACGTCACGTACTCCATGTCGAACGGCGGGTCCTTGCGCATCAGCACCGCGCCGAACGATTCGAGACGGCGCGCGTCGACCGGGCCCGCTTCGAACCAGGTGTCGCGATGCAGGTCGTCCAGCTCGCCGACGAACGTGATGCGCCGCACGTCGGCCTCGACGGCCGAGCCCGTCCACGCGAGATGGCGCGGCTCGCACGCGTACACCGCATGCCCGCGCCGGGCGGCCTCCGCCATCATCGCGTAGGTCGAATCCTTGTAGATCTTGAAATGATCGAGCGGGTCGGCGATAAAAAGAATGTCCATGCGGGTCCTGTACGTAGCGAAGGTCCGTTACACCTGGATGGCTTCGGGATCGGTCTTTTCCAGTTCGATCGACGACGCGATCAGCGACAGCCGCGCGACGACGCCGTACATGTAGAAACGGTTCGGCGGCGCGGCGCCCGGCTTGGCGCCTGCATCCGGCAGCGCGGTGTGCTCGAAGCCGAGCGGCACGTAGTGCATGCCGGGCGCGTTCAGGTTCTGGTCGCGCTCGCGGCCGCCGTGCGTGCGGTAGAAGCCGCCGACCACGTAGCGGTCGATCATGTACACGACGGGCTCGGCCACTTCGTCGCCGACGCGCTCGAACGTGTAGACGCCTTCCTGCACGATCACGTCGCGCACCGCGAGGCCGGCCTTCGATTCGGCCATCTGCGCGCGCTCGGCCTTCGTCATGCGGCCGATCTCCGCCGCGTCGTGCACGGTCATCACGCCACGGCCCGCGGTGCCCGCGTCGGCCTTCACGACGACGTACGGCTTCTCGCTGATCCCGTATTCGCGATACTTGCGCGCGATCTTCTTCAGCACGCCGTCGATCGCGTCGGCGAGCGCCTGCTCGCCTTCATGCGCCTGCCAGTCGACGCCTTCCACGTGCGCGAAATACGGATTCACCATCCACGGATCGACGCCGACCATCTTCGCGAACTTCTTCGCGACGTCGTCGTAGCACGAGAAGTGCGTCGACTTGCGGCGCACGGCCCAGCCCGCGTGCAGCGGCGGCAGCAGATACTGCTCGTGCAGGTTTTCCAGCACGGCCGGGATGCCGGCCGACAGGTCGTTGTTCAGCAGGATCGAGCACGGATCGAAATTCTTCAGGCCGAGGCGGCGCTGCGAACGCTCGAGCGGTTCGAGCACGATCTTCTGGCCGTCGGCCAGCGTGATCGGCGTCATGTCGGTGATGCTCGGGTCGAGCGAGCCGAAGCGCACGTTCAGGCCGGCCTGGCGCATGATCGTCGCGAGGCGCGCGACGTTTTCCAGGTAGAACGCGTTGCGGGTCGGCAGCTCGGGAATCACGAGCAGATTCTTCGCGTCCGGGCAGATCTTCTCGATCGCGGCCATCGCGGCCTGCACGGCGAGCGGCAACACTTCGGACGGCAGATTGTTGAACGCGCCGGGAAACAGGTTCGCGTCGACGGGCGCCAGCTTGAAGCCGGCATTGCGCAGGTCCACCGAACAATAGAACGGCGGGGTGTGTTCCTGCCATTCGAGCCTGAACCAGCGTTCGATCGCAGGCGTCGCGTCGAGGATCTTCTGCTCGAGTTCGAGCAGCGGACCGTTCAACGCGGTAACGAGGTGGGGAACCATGAATCACTCGCGAGCGGGAGAATGAAGATTGTAGAGCAATTGCCTTGCCCATTTGGGGATTGTTCCCGGCTTCGCAAGGATATCGAGGAACTTTTCGGCTATTGACCCGATAGAGTGAAGGGTTATCCGCTACGGCAGCGGGTGGCAGGAGAAAAAAAGCCCGCCGGGTAGGCGGGCCGAAGTCGCTGCGCTCATTCGGGGCGGGCGCCGTCGTCGCGGCGGCCCGCCGTTGATTCGTGTGACTTATTCCACGTGCTCGCCGTGCAGGATCACGTCGAGACCTTCGCGCTCTTCCTCTTCGGTCACGCGCAGGCCGATCGTCAGGTCGATCAGCTTCAGCAGCACGAAGCTCAGCACGCCGCTGTAGACCAGCGTGATCAGCACGCCCTTGGCCTGCAGCAGCAGGCTGCCGTCGAAGCCGCCGATGTCCTTGACCGCGAATACGCCCGTCAGCAACGCGCCGAGAATCCCGCCGATGCCGTGCACGCCGAACGCGTCGAGCGAATCGTCGTAGCCGAGCTTGGATTTGAGCCAGGTTGCCGACCAGAAGCAGACGACGCCCGCCGCGATACCGATCACCAGTGCGCCCGCCACGCCGACGAAACCGGCGGCCGGCGTGATCGCCACGAGACCCGCGACCGCGCCCGACACGATGCCGAGCACCGACGGCTTGCCCTTCGCGATCCACTCGGCAAACATCCAGCCGAGCGCCGCGCAGGCGGTCGCCACTTGCGTGGTCAGCATCGCGAAGCCGGCACGGCCGTCGGCCGCGACCGCGGAGCCCGCGTTGAAGCCGAACCAGCCGACCCACAGCATCGAGCCACCGATCATCGTCAGCACCAGGTTGTGCGGCGCCATCGATTCACGGCCGTAGCCGACGCGCTTGCCGAGCACGAGGCACGACACGAGGCCCGCGATACCGGCGTTGATGTGCACCACCGTGCCGCCCGCGAAGTCGAGCACGCCGTCGGCCGACAGCCAGCCGGTCGGCTCCCACACCATGTGCGCGATCGGCACATAGACGATCAGCGACCAGAGCGTCATGAACACGAGCATCGCCGAGAACTTCATCCGGTCGGCGAACGCGCCGCAGATCAGCGCCGGCGTGATGATCGCGAACGTCATCTGGTAGACGAAGTAGACCGATTCCGGAATCGTCGACGCGAGATGGCTGACGGTCAGCGTCGTCGCCTTGTCGCCCTTGATGTAGTTCATGCCGTGCAGGAACGCACGCGACAGCCCGCCGATGAAGCCGTTGCCCGGCGTGAACGCGAGGCTGTAGCCGACCACCGTCCACAGCACCGTGATCACCGCGGTGATCGCGAAGCTCTGCATCACGGTCGCGAGCACGTTCTTCTTGCGGACCATGCCCGCGTAGAACAGCGCGAGGCCGGGGATCGTCATGAACAGCACGAGCGCGGTGGACGTCAGCATCCACGCGGTATCGCCCGCGCTGATCTTCGACGAATCGACCGAGAACGGGGCGGTGGGCGCGGCCGGGGCGGCCGGCGCGGACGCGGCGGCGGCAGCCGATGCGTCGGCCGTGCCCGAAGCCGGTGCGGCAGCGGCGGATGCGTCGGCGGCCGGCGCCGAAGCGGCCGGTGCAGCGGCGGCCGATGCGTCGGAAGCGGTGGCGGCGGGCGCGGATGCAGCCGCGGCGGACGCCGCGTCGTCGGCGAGCGCGGAGCCGACGCCGGTCGCGATCAGCGAACCGGCCATCAGCAGGGACATCAGAAGTTTTCGCATCTTGGGTTTCCTCTTGTCGCTTGTCTTGTCTGTTCTGTTACAGCGCGTCCGCGCCTGTCTCCCCGGTGCGAATCCGGATCACCTGTTCGATCGGCGTGACGAAGATCTTGCCGTCGCCGATCTTGCCGGTGCGCGCGGCCCGCTCGATCGCTTCCACCGCCTGGTCGACGAGATCGTCGGACACGGCCGCCTCGATCTTCATCTTCGGCAGGAAATCGACCACGTATTCGGCGCCGCGGTACAGCTCGGTGTGCCCCTTCTGGCGCCCGAACCCTTTCACCTCCGTCACCGTGATGCCGGAGACGCCAAGCGCCGACAGCGCCTCGCGCGTCTCATCGAGCTTGAACGGCTTGATGATTGCGGTAATGAGTTTCATGAAGTCCTCTCGCTGGGTTGTCCCGTCGAATGAGTTGGAATGTTGTAACGGACTCTTCTCAGCAACTCGCATGCCATGTTGGCCCGAACACCGTCTCGAACGGCTCCGGAACGGGGTCACATCCCGCGGTGTAAGGCGCAAAAGCCCGGCCGAATGGCCAACATGGCCCGGTTTGCTGGCGCGGCGAAAGGATCGTTGCTAGAGTGCACGCACGTCCCGGATCGCCGGGCCATTCACCCATGCGGGCGCCATGCCCGGAATTCGCGCCCCGCGCGCACCATTTCCGGTCATGCGTGCATCATGGGCACGTACGCAACTGAAGATGCACATTTTTTGTGCAAGGAAGGGGAATCACATGAAGCAACCCAGCGACGTTTTCAACGATCTGCAGTCGCGCGTCAGCGATTTGCTGAAAAACTCGCCGGCCAAGGACGTCGAGCGCAACGTGAAGGCCATGCTGTCGCAAGGCTTCTCGAAGCTCGATCTCGTCACGCGCGAGGAATTCGACACCCAGGCGCAGGTGCTCGCCCGCACCCGCGTGCGCCTCGAGGAACTCGAAAAGCGCGTCGCCGAACTCGAGCAGAAGCTCGCGGCCCCGCAGGCCTGACGCTCTACCCGGGTGCGGGCCGCGTCGTGCGGCCCGCACCCGCCACCTTCCGCCACGCTTCGTCGTCCGTCGTTCTTCGCTGCACCCCGTTCTTCGCAGTCCGTCGCTCTTCGCAGCACCCCGCTCTTCGCAGTCCATCGCTCTTCGCAGTTCGTCGTTCCGCAACACCTCGTTCTTTCCCAGCGCCACGCCGGCAAGCGCGCACCCGATTCCTCCGATTCCCGCGGCATGCGGCCCCCAACGGCCGTCGTCCGCCTGCTTTTACAGGAGCCTCGCCATGTCGCTCGCCGTGGTGCGCAGTCGCGCGCCCGCCTCCGGCCGCGCGCCGGACGTCACCGTCGAAGTCCATCTCGCCAACGGGTTGCCGTCGTTCTCGATCGTCGGCCTGCCCGATCTCGAAGTCCGCGAAAGCCGCGAGCGCGTGCGCGCCGCGCTGCAGAACTGCGGGTTCGAATTCCCGGTGCGCCGCATCACCGTCAATCTCGCGCCGGCCGATCTGCCGAAGGAATCGGGCCGCTTCGATTTGCCGATCGCGCTCGGCATTCTCGCCGCGAACGGCCAGATCCCGGCCGACGCGCTGGCCGGCCGCGAATTCGCCGGTGAGCTGTCGCTGACGGGCGCACTGCGGCCGATGCGCGGCGCGTTCGCGATGGCGTGCGGCGCCGCGCGGGATTGGCGCACGGAGGCGTCCGGCGCGGGCCTCGTCGGCGGCCCGGGCCTGGATGCCGGCGAGACGCGCGCTTGCACCGCGACGTCGCGCTCGCCCGAGTTGTACCTGCCGCTCGACAGCGCCGCCGAGGCCGCGCTCGTGCCGGGCGTGACCGTATTCGGTGCACGCGACCTGCCCGCGCTGTGCGCGCACCTCGCCGATGCGCCGGACGGGCGGCTCGCGCCGGTCGCGGCGCCCTGCCTCGACGGCCTGCCGGCACCCGCCGCGCCCGACCTCGCGGACGTCGTCGGCCAGCGCGGCGCCCGGCGCGCGCTGGAAGTGGCGGCTGCGGGCGGCCATCACATGCTGATGGTCGGCCCGCCCGGCGCCGGCAAGTCCATGCTGGCCGCGCGCCTCGCCGGGCTGCTGCCGCCGCTGACCGACGACGAGGCGCTGACCTCGGCCGCGCTGCTGTCCGCGAGCCGGCTCGGCTTCTCGCCCGCGCAGTGGCGCCGCCGGCCGTTCCGCGCACCGCACCACTCGTCGAGCGCCGCCGCGCTGGTCGGCGGCCGCAATCCGCCGCAGCCGGGCGAAATCACGCTCGCGCACCTCGGCGTGCTGTTTCTCGACGAACTGCCGGAATTCGACCGGCACGTGCTGGAAATGCTGCGCGAGCCGCTGGAAGCCGGCCGCATCACGATCTCGCGCGCGGCCCAGCAGGCCGACTTCCCCGCCGCATGCCAGCTGATCGCCGCGATGAATCCGTGCCCGTGCGGCTGGCACGGCGATCCGTCCGGGCGCTGCCGCTGCTCGCCGGACGTGGCCGCCCGCTATCTGCGCAAGCTGTCGGGGCCGCTGCTCGATCGTATCGACATCCAGATCGACCTGCCCGCGCTGTCGCCGGCGGAACTCGCGACGCGCGCGACGGCGCCCGGCGAGCCGAGCGCGGCGGTGGCCGCCCGGGTCGCGCAGGCGCGTACGCTGCAGCTCGCTCGGCAGGGCAAGACGAATCACATGCTGAGCGGCCGCGAAACCGACGACCTGTGCCGGCCCACCGACGAAGGCGAGCGATTGCTGCGCGAGGCCGGCGAGCGCTTCGGCTGGTCGGCGCGCGCGTATTTCCGCGTGCTGAAAGTCGCGCGGACGATCGCCGACCTGGCCGGCGACCCGCTGCCGACGGCCGCGCAGATCGCCGAGGCGATCCGCTACCGGCGTGCGCTGACGGCGCTGTAAGCGCGCTGGGAGGACAAAATCAGGCTGTCAAGACTTGACTTATGCACAATTCCCCTAATCCGGCCCCGGATCGCGGCTCGCCGCGGCCTTTGCCGGACGGAATGCGTATCCCGTTGTTTTGATTGATTTTTCTCAAAGGGCGAATGGGCGACCAAACGAGCCGGAGGGCCGTCCGGCGCGGCTTTGCGGGAAATCCGTGTGACTTTTCAACAAAGTTATCCACATGCGCTGTGGATAGCCGAAAAACCCTCGCAAAATCCGGTGATTAGCGTCGAAAGCTGCGAATGAACTTTCAGTTGCCGCTGCCTGTCGGAGCGCCCTCGCCGGCCGTCGTCAATCGAGTTTGAACGAGCCGAAAAACTGGTCCAGCTGCTCCTGCGCGAGCGGCCCGTCGGCGATCACGACGGCCTGGTATGCGTGCCGGCCGCGCGCGGCAAGCCGCGCGACGATCGTCTTGCGCGCGCGATCGCCGCCGGCGGCGGCCCCCGCGATACGCAGTTCGAGCCCGTTCACCGCGCCGCCGGCGGCGAGCGGCACGGGCACCGCGGCCGTCTGCGGCGCGCCTTCGAGGTTGCGCGACAGCCCCGCGCGCAGGAAGTCGAGTGCCGTGCGGCGCGTGTCGTCGCGGTCGTCCGGCAGCGTCAGCGTGCCGACCGCGAACACCGCGCCGTCGACGTGCGCGGCCTGCATCCGCATCGGCATCGACGTACCGCCGAGCGCCACCGGCTGCTCCTCGACGGTCGGCTTCGCCGGCAGGTCGATCGTGTAGCCGGCATCGTTGTGCAGCGTGCGCCAGTCGTACGACGGCGAGCACGCGGCCAGCACTGCGCTCACGCAGGCCAGCGCGGCGAAGTGTCGCAGCGGGCGAAAAAGGGGGCGCAACGAATCAGGGACTTCCTTCGGCATGGCGTGGATCGCGGCAGGCAAAACGGCCATTATCCGCCGAACCTGAAAACCGGGATGCGCGGCCGCCGCCGGTGCGCGCGCCGCATTCGCGCTAAAATGAGCGCCGAATTTCGACGTCCTTTGCATCGATCCGCGTCATCGACTCCGAGAGCACCAGATGAACACCACGCCTCCCGCCCGCCGCAGTACCGGCCCCGTCCGCTATATCGTCGCGGCCGCCGTCGTCGCGGCGATCGCCGTCGCCGGCTTCTTCGCGTTCAACGGCAAGTCCAGCGTGCCGGACGCGACCTTCACGCTGCTGTCGGGCCAGAAGGTTTCGACCGGCGGCGACCTGAAGGGCAAGGTCTACCTGGTGAACTTCTGGGCGACCAGTTGCGCGACCTGCATGCAGGAAATGCCGCAGATGGTCGACACCTACAATCGCTTCAAGGGTCAGGGGCTGGAATTCGTCGCGGTCGCGATGAACTACGATCCGCCGATGTACGTCGCGAACTACGCGCAGACGCGCCAGTTGCCGTTCAAGGTCGCGCTCGACGACGGCAGCGTCGCGAAGCAGTTCGGCAACGTGCAGCTCACGCCGACGACCTTCGTCGTCGACAAGGACGGCAAGATCCTGAAGCGCTACGTCGGCGCGCCGCAATTCGCGGAACTCGACGCGCTGCTCAAGAAGGCGCTCGACGGCAACGCGGCCTGAGCGCCGCACGACAGGACTCGCAGGGCCGCACGCCGTGCCCTGCTCCGCGAAACGGACCGCACTGCGGTCCGTTTGCTTTTCAGCGCTCGGTTTCGCCTTTCGCCGACAGCCCGTAGCGCTTCATCTTCTCGTACAGCGTCGCCTTGCCGACATGCAGCCGGTCGGCCGTCGCGGCGACCGCGCCGCCCGTCTGGTTCAGCGCCTCGGCGATCACCGCGCGCTCGAACTGCTCGATGCGCTCCTTCAGCGTCTGGTCGTTGTCGGCGTCGTCGCCCGCGCCCGTTTCCGGCGGCATGTCGGCCACGCCGAGCACGAAGCGGTCGGCCGCATTGCGCAGCTCGCGCACGTTGCCCGGCCAGTCGCGCTGCATCAGGCTCGCGCGCTGCCGGTCGGTCAGCACCGGCGCCGGCCGCCCGTAGCGCACGGCCGCATCGAGCATGAAGTGCTCGAACAGCGGCACGATGTCCTCGCGGCGCTCGGCGAGCGGCGGCAGCGCGATCGTCACGACGTTGAGCCGGTACAGCAGGTCGCGCCGGAACGTGCCGGCCGCGACGAGCTCGCTCATGTCGCCCTTCGCGGCCGCGACCACGCGGCAGTTCACGCGGATCGGCTGGTTCGAGCCGAGCCGTTCCAGCACACCGTCCTGCAGCACGCGCAACAGCTTCACCTGCAGCGCGAGCGGCATGCTTTCGATTTCGTCGAGGAACAGCGTGCCGCCGGACGCGTATTCGAGCTTGCCGACGCGCCGCTTCGCCGCGCCGGTGAACGCCCCGGGCTCGTAGCCGAACATCTCCGACTCGAACATCGGCTCGGGCAGCGCGCCGCAATTGACCGCGATGAACGGCTTGTCGCGGCGCGGCGACAGCTCGTGCAGGCTGCGCGCGATCAGTTCCTTGCCGGCGCCCGTGTCGCCGTTGATCAGCACCGACGCGTCGGTGGGCGCGACGTTCGCGATCAGCTTGCGCACCTGCTCGATCGCGGGGCTGCGGCCGATGATGCGCGGCGCGACCACGTTCTGTCCGGCCAGCTCGCGCCGCAGCGCGTGGTTCTCGAGCACGAGCTCGCGGCGCTCGAGCGCGCGGCGCACCGTCTCGATCAGGCGCTCGGCCGCGAACGGCTTTTCGATGAAGTCGTACGCGCCGTCGCGCATCGCCTGGACGGCCATCGAGATGTCGCCGTGCCCGGTGACGAGAATCACCGGCACGTCCGGCACGCGCTCGCGGCACTGCGCGAGCACGTCGAGCCCGCTCGCGCCGGGCAGCCGGATGTCGCTGACGATCACGCCGGCGGTATCCGCGACGATCGCCTTCTCGGCCGCCTCGGCCGACTCGAAGCCGGCGACGTCGAAGCCCGCCAGTTGAAGGCTCTGCACGCTCGCCCGGCGCACGAGCGCATCGTCTTCGATATAGATCACTTGCAGCCGGTTGGCCATCTTGGTCACTTGCTCCTGACAGGCCGCGCGGCGCCTGGCGCGTGCGGCTCTCGTTGATCCCGGTCGTTCGTCGACCGGCCTGTTCACGCTAATGCGAGCCCGCCGGCTCGGACACGGAGTCCGGATGATGCGTGCGGGCGCGCCGCAGCGTCAAGACGAACAGCGCGCCGCCCGACGGTGCGTTGCGTGCGGTCAGCGCGCCGCCCGCGTCGCTCGCGATCGACGACGAGATCGCGAGGCCGAGCCCGAGCCCGCGCCCCATTTCCTTGGTCGTGAAGAACGGCTCGAACAGGCGCGGCAGCAGATCGGGCGCAATGCCGGAGCCGTTGTCGCGCACCTCGACCGCGAGCGTCGCGGCCGACACCGCGATCGTCACCTCGATGGCCGGCGCCGCGACGCCGGCCACCGCGTCGAGCGCGTTGCCGAGCAGGTTGATCAGCACCTGTTCGAGGCGCAGGTCCTCGCAGCGCGCGACGAGTTCGGGATAGTCGCGCGCCAGGTCGAGCGGCGCGTCGTGCGCGGGCGACACGGTCGCGTCCTGCAGCGTCAGCGTGAGCGCGACGCCGCGCAGGCGCTCGCCGAGCAGCGACAGCACGCTGCGCAGCGCGCGCACGACGAGTGCCCGCTCGTTGCGCGGCTTCGCGCGGCCGACGAACAGCTTCAGCTGGTTGGTGATCTTGCCCATCCGCTCGGTGAGCGCGGCGATCGCCTCGAGATTCTCGCGCGCGGCGGCCTGCTCGCCGCGATCGAGCAGCACGCGCGTGTTGTCCGAGAAGCTGCGCAGCGCCGCGAGCGGCTGGTTCAGTTCATGCGTGATGCCGGCCGCCATCTGGCCGAGCGCGGCGAGCTTGCTCGCCTGGATCAGTTCGTCGTGCGCGGCGCGCAGCTCCTGCTCCGCGCGAATCCGGTCGCCGACCTCCTTCTGCAACTGCTCGTTCGCTTCAGACAAATCGGCCGTACGCTCCTCGACGCGCCGGTTCAGCTCCGCGTACGCCTGCTGCAGCAGCGCGCGGCCGCGGATCATCTCGCGCACGCGGGCGCGGCGCATCCGCCAGTAGAACGCCAGGAGCGCGACCGACACGAAGCCGAAACCGGTGACGATCGTCGCGTTGCGCGCATCGGCGTCGATCGGTGCGAGCGGCGCGAGCGTGACGAGCAGCCAGTCGGGCTCGCCGATCCGGCGCTTGCTGGCGAGGAAGCGCGGCGCGCGCCGGCCGGCGCCGAGGCGCACGATTTCCGCGTCGGCGCCGAGCGTCTGCTCGACGCGCAGCGGCAGCGGCGTGACCGGTTGCTGCGCGTACTGGCGCGTTTCGTAGATCGACGCGGCGACCGGCCCCGTGAGCGGGCGCAGCGTGTGGTACTTCCACGCGGGCACCGACGACAGGAACACGACGCCGTGATCGTCCACGACGACGAGCGGCTCGGACGCGTCGGCGCCCTGGAACCATTCGAGGTTGAGCTTCACGACGACGACGCCCGCGATCTTGCCGTCGCGCCACACGGGCTGCGAGATGTAGTAACCGGGATCGCGCGAGATCGTGCCGATCCCGAAGAAGCGGCCGACCTGGCCGTTCATCGCGTCGAGGAAATACGGGCGGAAACGGTATTCGATCCCGACGAAGCTGTCGGGTGCGCGCCAGTTGCTGGCGGCGACGCACAGGCCGTCCGCGCCGATCACGTAGGTGACGGTCGCGTGCGCGTGTTCGTTGAGGTCTTCGAGATAGCGGTTGACGCGGGCGGTGTAGTCGCCGCGCTTCGGGTCGGCGAGCAGATCCTGCACGTACGGATGGCTGCCGAGCAGATAAGGCAGCGATTCGTAGCGGTCAAGCGTGCTCTTGAGCGCGCTGGTGGTGCGGTCGACCCGCACCGCGGCATTGCGCTGCAGCTCGGCGACGCCGCGCTGCCAGGTGATCGTCCACGTCAGCGCGCACGCCGCGACGAGCGCGGCGGCGAGCACGACGAGGATGAGCAGGCGGCGCGTCACGGTCGAGGCTTCCTGGCGATGCGGATCGCCTATTGTGTCATAGGCCTCCGCCTCGATACCCCGGCCGCCGCGGGCCGCACGGCCGGCGGGCGGTGCCGCCGCCTGCTCCTTCATGACGTCAGACGCCGGCCGTCGTCTCGGTCGGCGCGACTTCGCCGCCACCCTTCAGCGCCTGGCGCAGCTTGTTGCGGTCGAGCTCCTTCTCCCATGCCGACACGACGACGGTGGCCACGCCGTTGCCGACGATGTTGGTCAGCGCACGGCATTCGCTCATGAAGCGGTCGATGCCGAGGATCAGCACCATGCCCGACAGCGGGATCGTCGGCACGACGGCCAGCGTCGCGGCCAGCGTGATGAAGCCCGCGCCGGTCACGCCGCTCGCGCCCTTCGACGTCAGCATCGCGACGGCCAGCAGCGTGAGCTGCTGCATCCACGTCAGCTCGATGTTGGTCGCCTGCGCGATGAACAGCACGGCCATCGTCATGTAGATGTTGGTGCCGTCGAGGTTGAACGAGTAGCCGGTCGGCACGACGAGGCCGACGACCGAACGCGAGCAGCCGGCCTTCTCGAGCTTTTCCATCAGCTGCGGCAGCGCGGCTTCCGACGAGCTCGTGCCGAGCACGATCAGCAGCTCTTCCTTGATGTACGACACGAAGCGGATGATCGAGAAGCCGGTGAAGCGCGCGATCGCGCCGAGCACGACCAGCACGAACACGACCGACGTCAGGTAGAACGTGCCGATCAGCTTGAGCAACGGCACCAGCGAGCCGACGCCGTACTTGCCGATCGTGAACGCCATCGCGCCGAACGCGCCGATCGGGGCCAGCTTCGTGACGATGTGCACGATGCCGAACAGCACGCGCGTCAGGCCGTCGATGAAGTCGGTGACCACGCGGCCGCGCTCGCCGAGGTGCGCGAGCACGCTGCCGAACAGCAGCGCGATCAGCAGGATCTGCAGGATTTCACCCTGCGCGAACGCGTCGACCATCGTGTTCGGGATGATGTGCATCAGGAAGTCGACAGTCGACTGCCCGTGCGCCTTCGCCGCGTACGACGCGACGGCCTTGCCGTCGAGCGTCGCCGGATCGATGTTGAAGCCGACGCCCGGACGCAGCAGGTGCGTGGCCGCGAGGCCGAGCAGCAGCGCGAAGGTCGACACGATCTCGAAGTACAGCAGCGCCTTGCCGCCGACGCGGCCGACCTTCTTCATGTCCTCCATGCCGGCAATGCCGGTGACGACCGTACAGAAGATGATCGGGCCGATCACCATCTTGATCAGCTTGATGAACCCGTCGCCGAGCGGCTTCATGTCGGTGGCAATCGATGGGTAGAAGTGGCCGAGGATCACGCCGACGATGATGGCGAAAATCACCTGCACATAGAGCACTTTGTAGAAGGGTTTCTTCTTCACGATGGTTCCTGCTGAAGTAGATGAGCCGTGGAAACGGCGTCACGCGCGCAGGGATGAACGAGAACGGGGGGCAATCCCCCCCGAAGCCATTCGCCCGCGCGGCTGCCGTGCCGCAACAAGCGATGCCTCAGGACATCCGGAGGGGGAGGAAGGCATTGGTCATCGGTTGTCTCCTTGGTTTAATAGTCAGGCCGGAGGCCGGCCATGCGCTTTATATTGCAAGGTCGATGCCAGGTTTCCGGAACCCCTCAAGCCGTTGTTTTCATTGTATTTCCCATAATGCGGCAGGCAAGGAAATCCGGGATTCCGGATTTCCGGAAAATATCCGTCCGGCGATCCGGACGGATGCGTCGTTTCACCAGAGGAATCAGTGCTGCACGGCCTCGCCGGCCAGGAGGCCGGTCTGCGCGTAGAACTCCTGCTGCGCGAACGCGTCGCGCTCGCGGCGTGCGCGCTCCCCGCGATCCGCGAGCGAACCGACCACGATCCCGACGAACGCGAGCGGCACCGACACCAGCGCCGGGTTGTCGAGGAACACCGCCGCGTGCGCGTGGTGCAGCACGTCGACCCACACCGACTTCGACAACACCGTGAGCGCGACCGCCGACACGAGGCCGAGACCGCCGCCGAGCACCGCGCCGCGGGTCGTCATCCCGCGCCAGAAGATCGACATCGCGAGCACCGGGAAATTGGCGCTCGCCGCCACCGCCGCGACGAGCCCGACCATGAACGCGACGTTCACATGCTCGAACAGGATCGACAGCGCGATCGCGACGGCCGACAGCGCGATCGTCGCCGCGCGCGAGATGCGCATCTCGAGCCGTTCGTCGGGCTTGCCGCGCGCCCACATCTGCGCATACAGGTCGTGCGAGATCGTCGTCGCGCCGGCGAGCGTCAGGCCCGCGACCACCGCGAGGATCGTCGCGAACGTGACGGCCGCGATGAACCCGTAGAACCAGTTGCCGCCCACTGCCTGCGCGAGCTTCACCGCGACCATGTTGGAGCCGCCGAGCAGGTCGTGCGTCAGGTTGAACGTGCCGTTCGCGCCGAGCCGGAAGAATTCCGGATGCTGCGCGAGCAGCACGATCGCCGAGAAGCCGATCACGAAGGTCAGCAGGTAGAAGTAGCCGATGAAGCCCGTCGCGTAGAGCACCGACTTGCGCGCCTCCTTCGCGTTCGGCACCGTGAAGAAGCGCATCAGGATGTGCGGGAAGCCGGCCGTGCCGAACATCAGCGCGATGCCGAGCGACAGCGCGTTGGCCGGGTCGCGGATCAGCTTGCCGGGCCCCATGATCGACAGCGCGCCCGGATGCACGGCCACCGCGCGGCGGAACATCGTGTCGACGCTGAAGCCGAATTCGCCGAGCACGAGCCACGCGAGCAGCGTCGCGCCGCACAGCAGCAGCACGGCCTTGATCACCTGCACCCAGGTGGTCGCGGTCATCCCGCCGAAGAACACGTAGACGACCATCAGCACGCCGACGATCAGCTCGGCCGTGCCGTACGACAGCCCGAACAGCAGCTGGATCAGCTTGCCCGCGCCGACCATCTGCACGACGAGGTACAGCACGACGATGGTCAGCGCGTTCGCCGAGGTCAGCAGCCGGATCGGCCGCTGCGCGAAGCGGTACGCGACGACGTCGACGAACGTGAACTTGCCGAGGTTGCGCAACGGTTCGGCAATCAGGAACATCACGAACGGCCAGCCGACCAGGAAGCCGATCGAGTAGATCAGCCCGTCGAAGCCGAACATGAACACCATGCCGGACAGCCCGAGGAACGACGCGGCCGACATGTAGTCGCCCGCGATCGCGAGCCCGTTCTGCAGCCCGGTGATGCCGCCGCCGGCCGTGTAGAAGTCGCGCGTCGAGCGCGTGCGGCGCGCGGCCCAGCGCGTGAGCGCGAGCGTCGCGAACACGAACGCGAAGAACATCCCGATCGCGACCGGGTTCAGATCGACCTTGTCGGGCATCGGGCCGGCGATGCCGGTGGCATGGGCGGTGGAGGAAACGAGAACGGCCAGCGCGACGAGCGCGCTCGAAAGGAATCGCATGCGGACCTCCGTCACGAACGCTGCAGGATCGCGTCGACGCGGCGGTCGAACGCACGGTTCGCGCGCAGCACGTAGCACGCGGTCAGGCCGATCGCGATCAGGATGATCGCGACGCCCGCGGCGATCCCGACCGTCGTCGTCGCGCCGCGGTACAGCGGCGCGGCGAGCACGTGCGGCGCGAGCGCGACGAGCAGGATGAAGCCGTAGTACGTGGCGATCATCAACGCGGTGAGCGTGAAGCTGAAGCGGCGCCGGGCCCGCACAAGCTGCTGGTAGTCGCGGCGCGCCGTGACCGATTCGATGACGGAAAGCTCCATGGTGTCTCCATTTCCGGCTCATCATTGCGAGCGGTGTTTTGTGGAATGGTCGGCGCGCGTCGACTCACCGCCCGCGCCGCGGCGGAACAAGCGATCTACACGACGCGATCCGCCCGCAGCCGCGCGACGTCCTCCGCCGACATCCCGAGCCAGCCGCCGAGCACCGCGTCGGTATCGGCGCCGAGCACCGGCGGCGCACCGCGCACCGGCAGCCGCGCGCCGTCGAAGCGGTACGGCGGCGCGAGCACGTCGACCGCGCCCGCGGCCGGATGCGGCTGCCGCGTGACGAGCCCGGCGCGGGTGGCGCGTTCGGACGTCAGCGCTTCGTGCAATCCGAGCACTTCGCCGCACGGAATGCCCGCGTCGGCGAGCGCCGCCAGCAGCGTCGCGCGCGACCGCCGCGCGAGTTCGCGGCGAATCTCGGGCAGCAGGTCGGCACGATTCTGCGAGCGGCCGAGGTTGGTCTTGTAGCGTTCGTCGGCCGCGAGATCGGGCCGCTCGATCGCGTCGCAAAAGCGCGCGAACTGCGTGTTGTTGCCGACCGTGATCACGAGCGGGCCGTCGGCCGCGTCGAACACGCCGTACGGCACGATCGACGGATGCGCGTTGCCGTAGCGCGGCGGGTCCTCGCCCATCAGCAGCGCGTCGAGCCCGTAGTACGCGGTGATCATCAGCCCGCAATCGAACAGCGCCATCTCGATGCGCCGCCCGCGCCCGGTCGCATGGCGTTCGTACAACGCGGCGAGGATCGCCTGCGCCGAATACATGCCGGTGAACAGGTCGACCGCCGCGACGCCGAACTTCAGCGGCGGCTGGCCGGCCTCGCCATTCAGCGCCATCAACCCGGCCTCGCCCTGCACGACGAGGTCGTAGCCGGGCCGCGCGGCCTCGGTGCCCGACCGGTCGTAGCCCGAGATCGCGCAGTGCACGAGGCGCGGATTCAGGTCGGCCAGCGCGTCGTAGCCGAGCCCGAGTTTCTCCGCGCCGCCGAACTTGAAGTTGTGGATCACCACGTCGGCCTGCGCCGCCAGCTCGCGCGCGATGCGCCGGCCGGCTTCCGTCTGCAGGTCGACGCAGATCGACCGCTTGCTGCGGTTCACGCTGTTGAAATACGTGGTTTCGGTGTCGCCGATCCGCAGCCCCCAGTCGCGCGTATCGTCGCCGCGCGCCGGATGCTCGACCTTGATCACTTCCGCGCCGAAATCGGCGAGCACCATCGCGCACCACGGGCCCGCGAGCACGCGCGAGAAATCGAGCACCTTCACGCCGGCCAGCGGCAGCGCGCACGTGTCGTTCGTCATCGTTGTCTCCTCCATTCGCGTTTTCCGCGCTTATTGTTTCGACAGCGCGATATAGCGCGCGAGGTGGTGATCCTCGTCGCCGAGCTGATGATCGATCATCACGAGACGCTTCGCGTAATGCGACAGCGGCAGCTCCCACGTCATCCCGATCCCGCCGTGCAGCTGGATGCTTTCTTCCGCGACCAGCGTGCCGATCCGGCCGATGCTGTACTTGGCCGCGGCGAGCGCGCGCTCGCGCACCGCGCGCGGCGCATCGAGCTGCGCGGCCGCGTTGATCACGGCCGAGCGCGCCTGCTCGACTTCGAGCAGCAGGTCGGCCATCCGGTGCTGCAGCGCCTGGAAGCTGCCGATCGGCATCCCGAACTGCTTGCGCGTGCGCAGGTAGTCGAGCGTGTGCGCCTTCGCGACGTCCATCGCGCCGAGCGCTTCCGCTGACAGCGCGAGCAGCCCGTAGCCGAGCACGCGTTCGAGCAGCTCGGCGCCCGCTTCGCCGTCGAGCGCAGCCGGCGCGCCGAGCGCGGCGTCGGCCGGCAATGCGACACGGTCGAAGCGCACTTCGGCCGCGCGGCCGCCGTCGATCTTCTTGTAATCGCGCAACGACACGCCCGGCGCATCGGCCGGCACGACGAACAGGCCGATGCCGGCCGCGTCGTCGTCGTTGCCGGACACGCGCGCGCTGACGACGAAGAACGCCGCCTGCGCGGCCTGGTCGACGACGCCCTTCGCGCCGGTCAGCACCCAGCCGTCGCCCGAACGTTCGGCGCGCGTGCGCACCGTCGTCAGTTCGTAGTGCGAGCCCGGCTCGTCGTGCGCGAACGCGGCGCTCGCGCTGCCGTCGATCAGCGCGGCGAGCCGGTCGCGATGCGCGGCGCCGCCGGCGAGCGCGAGCGCACGGCCCGCGAGCAGCGCGCCGAGGAACGGCTCGACGACGAGCCCGCGCCCGAGGCATTCGAACACCACGGCGATGTCGAAGCCCGCGCCGCCGAAGCCGCCGTCGGCTTCGGCGAACAGCGCGCCGACCGTGCCGAGTTCGGCGAAGCGCTGCCACATCGCGCGGTCGAACCCTTCGGCCGACTGCGCGATGCGGTCGCGCACCGGGAACGCGTACTGTTCGGCGATGAAGCGGTTCAACGTGTCCGCCAGCATCCGGCGGTCTTCTGTGTGCTGGAAATCCATCGTCGCGTCCCTCGTTACAGCCCGAGCATCATCTTCGCGATGATGTTCTTCTGGATCTCGTTCGAGCCGCCGAAGATCGACAGCTTGCGGTTGTTGAAGTACTGCTGCGCGGCGCTCGCGGCTTCTTCCGGGCCGACCGGTTCGCCGTCGTAATCGGCGTCGAGCGCGTCGTCAATGAACGGCTGCGCGTACGGCCCCATCGCGCGCCGCATCAGCGCGGTGATCTCCTGGCGGATCTGCGTGCCGCGAATCTTCAGCATCGAGCTTTCCGCGCCCGGCACGCCGCCGCCCGCGACCGCGGCCAGCACACGCAGGTTGGTCGTGCGCATGTTTTCCAGTTCGATCTCGACGCGGGCGAGCCGCGCCGCGAAGAACGGATCGTCGGCCAGCGGCCGGCCGTTCTTCGTGACCTTCGCGGCCACCGCGCGCAGCCGGTCGAGGGCGGCGGTCGAGAAGCCGATCCCCGCGATGTTGGTGCGCTCGTACGTGAGCAGGTATTTCGCGTAGGTCCAGCCGCGGTTCTCTTCGCCGACCAGGTTCTCGACCGGCACGCGCACGTCGGTGAAGAACACCTCGTTCACCTCATGCTCGCCGTCGAGCGTGATGATCGGGCGCACTTCGACGCCCGGCGTATTCATGTCGATCAGCAGGAAGCTGATGCCCTCCTGCTTGCGTACGTCGGTCGCGGTGCGCACGAGACAGAAGATCATGTTCGCGTAGTGGCCGAGCGTGGTCCACGTCTTCTGGCCGTTCACGATGTAGTGAGCGCCCTGCGCATCCACACGCCGCACCGCGCTCGTCTTCACCGCCGCGAGATCGGAACCGGCGCCCGGCTCCGAATAACCCTGGCACCACCAGTCGGTGCCGTCGAGAATGCGCGGCAGCCAATGACGCTTCTGCGCTTCGTTGCCGTACTTGATCAGCACGGGGCCGAGCATGTTCACGCCGAACGGCACGATGCGCGGCGCGCCGGCGAGCGCGCATTCGTTGTCGAACAGGAATTTCTGCGCGACGCTCCAGCCGGGGCCGCCGTATTCGCGCGGCCAGTGGCTCGCGAGCCAGCCGCGCGCGTTGAGGATCGCGTGCCATTCGCGCATGTCGTCGCGCGTCAGGTGCAGGCCGCCCTTCACCTTGCGCGCGGTGCGCGCCGGCAGTTCGGCGGCGAGGAAGCGCTGCACTTCCGTGCGGAAGGCTTCCTCTTCGGGAGTGAAATTCAGGTCCATCTTCGGTCCGTGGCAAATGCGGTGGATGCGGTGGGTGTTCAGTCGATGCGGTTCAGGCTCGCGAAATCCGCGCCGCGCGCGACGAGATCGACGAGCAGCGGCGACGGCTTCCAGAACAGCGGATCTTCCTTCGCGAACGCGCGGATATCGGCGAGCACGTTCGCGAGGCCGACCGTGTCCGCGTAGTGCATCGGGCCGCCGCGATAGCGCGGGAAGCCGTAGCCGTACAGGAACACCGCGTCGACGTCGAGCGGGCGCAGCGCGATCTTCTCGTGCACGACGTTCGCGCCTTCGTTGATCATCGCGGCGAGGTAGCGGCGCAGGATCTCGTCGTCGGTGAAGGTGCGCGGCGTGATGCCTTTCTTCGCGCGTTCTTCCGCGACGATCGCGTCCACTTCCGGGTCGGGCGTGCCGACGCGCGCGCCGTCCGGATACAGGTAGTAGCCGCGGCCGGTCTTCTGCCCGAACCAGCCGCGCTCGCACAGCCGGTCGGAAATCTCCACGTAGCGCGCGTTCGGATCGCGCGTCGCCGCGCGGCGCTTGCGGGTCGCCCAGCCGATGTCGCCGCCCGCGAGGTCGACCACCTGGAACGGGCCCATCGGGAAGCCGAACCCGCGCACCGCGCGATCGATCTGGTACGGCGACGCGCCGTCTTCCATCAGGTAGTCGGCAGCCGTCCGATAGACGGCGAGGACCCGGTTGCCGATGAAGCCGTCGCATACGCCCGCGCGCACCGGCGTCTTCTTCAATTGCTTGGCCAGCGCGAACGCGGTCGCGACGACGTCCGGGCTCACCCGCGCCGGCACGACGATCTCCAGCAGCTTCATCACGTTGGCCGGCGAGAAGAAATGCAGGCCGATCACGTCGGCCGGCCGGTCGATGCTCGCGGCGAGCGCGTCGATGTCGAGATACGACGTGTTGGTCGCGAGCACCGCGCCCGGCTTGCACACGCGCGCGAGTTCGGCGAACACGGCCTGCTTCACGGCCATGTCCTCGAATACGGCTTCGATCACGACGTCGGCCTGCGCGAGCGCGTCGTACGACGTGCTGCCCTTGAAACGCGCGAGCCGCGCCGCGTGCGCGGCCGGCGTCATCCGCCCTTTCGCGACGAGGCCGTCGTACACCTTCTCGACGTGCGCCCGACCGCGCGCGAGCGATGCTTCGTCGCGCTCGATCATCGTCACCGGCAGCCCGGCGTCGAGCGCCGCGACCGCAATGCCCGCGCCCATCGTGCCGCCGCCGACCACGCCGATCCGCTCGACCGGCCGCGGGCTCGCGCGCCGCGCCTCGGGCGCCTTCGCCGCTTCGCGTTCCGCGAAGAACGCATGCACGAGGCCCGCGCGCTGCGGACTGTCGAGACATTGCAGGAACAGGCTGCGTTCGAGCTTCATCCCCGCGTCGAACGACTGCGTGAGCGCGGCCTCGACCGCGTCGACGATCTTCGCCGGCGAGAACAGGCCTCGCGACTTCTTCGGCAATTCCGTGCGCGCCGCGTCGATCGCGGCCTGCGCGGCCGCGCGGTCGGCCAGCCCCTGCGCGTCCCGCGTGCGGCGCACCGGCGCGCCGAGCGACACGAGTTCCTGCGCATAGGCGAGCCCTTCAGCGAGCGTGTCGTCGCTGTGCGCGATGCGATCGACGAGGCCGAGCGCGAGCGCTTCCTCGGCGCTCGCATGGCGACCCGTCAGCATCAGGTCGAGCGCGGCCTTCGCGCCGATCAGGCGCGGCGCACGCTGCGTGCCGCCCGCGCCGGGCAGCAGGCCGAGCGTCACTTCGGGCAGCCCGAGCTTGGCGCCGGGCACCGCGAGCCGGTAATGCGCGGCCAGCGCGACTTCTAGGCCGCCGCCGAGCGTCGCGCCGTGCAGCGCGACCACGACCGGCTTGGTACCCGATTCGATCCGCTCGCACACGTCGGGCAGCGACGGCGGTACGGGCGGCTTGCCGAATTCGCGGATGTCGGCGCCCGCGATGAAGTTGCGGCCGGCGCCGACGATCAGCACCGCGCGGATCGCGTCGTCGGCCTGCGCGGCGTCGATCGCATCGGCGAGGCCGCGCCGCACGTCGGCGGACAGCGCATTGACGGGCGGATGGTCGATCGTGACGACGAGCACCTTGTCGCGCCGTTCGCGCGTGACCGTGCCGGTGGGGGGGATGGCGGGGGAATTCATGGCGTCTCCTTCGAAGCTGTCGAGGCAGCAGGCATGCCCTGATTCTCGATTGATCGAGATTCATTGACAATTCCCGCACGCCTTTACAAGCTGTCAAATCTGACTTGACACTGAATGTTTTCGGACCGTGTCGGACCGCTTCGATCCGCTTAACGGGCCAGATCAGGAGAGACCCCGCATGGACCTGAACGCGCTGACGCTGCTCGTCGAGATCCTCGACGCCGGCAATCTCAGCAAGGCCGCGCAGCGGCTGAAGATGAGCCGGGCGAACGTCAGCTACCGGCTGAACCAGCTCGAACGCTCGATCGGCCAGCAGTTGGTACGGCGCACGACGCGGCGCATGGAGCCGACCGAGATCGGGCTGAAGCTGTACGAGCACGGCCGGCGCATCCGCAACGAACTGCTCGCCGCGCAGGAATCGGTGACGACGCTCGGCCAGGACCTGCAGGGCCGCGTGCGGCTGTCGGTGCCGAGCGGCTACGGGCAGATCGTGATGTCCGACTGGCTGCTCGCGTTCAAGCGGCGGCATCCGGGCATCGTGCTCGACGTGGTGTTCGAGAATCGCGTGGAAGACCTGATGCGCGACGAAGTCGACATCGCGATCCGCGTGATGTCCGAGCCGCCGCAGAACCTGGTCGCCCGCGACATGGGCGCGGTGCGCTACGTCGCCTGCGCGTCGCCCGCGTTCGCGGCCGCGCACGGGATGCCGGCGAGCCTCGGCGCGCTGGCCGCGGCCCCGGTCGTCACCGCGACGGTGATGGGCCGGCAGCTCCGGATCGCCGCGTATCTCGGCGACGAACGCCACGAGGTGCTGCTCGAGCCGACGCTGATTTCGGAGAACTTCCTGTTCCTGCGCCAGGCGATCCTCGCGGGCATCGGCGTCGGCATCGTGCCCGACTACGTGATGCAGGACGACCTGCGGCACGGCACCGTCGTCACGTCGCTCGATGCGTACCGGCTCAGCATCTTCGGTACCCACATGTACATGCTGTACATGCCGAACCGCCACCACACGCGCGCGACTTCCACGTTCATAGAGTTCATCCTCGAACAGGCCGGAAAGACCGGCCGGGGCGGCCCGGCGGGATGCGTCAGGGTTTCCTGACGGATGACAAGCCGGCGGGCCCGCGGCGACAATAGCGCGCCGGGGCGGGCCGCACCGTTGCGCCCGCGCCGACGTCAACGTCAACATCAACGCCGCCGTCTCCTTCGAATTCACTGCTGCCGAGGGTTCAATGTTCGACCGGATTCGTCCGCATTCGCGTCCCTGGACGCTGCTCGCCGCCGTCGCGTTCGTCACGTTGAACGCCGGCTGCACGTCCCCGTCCGCGCCGTCGGGCGCCGTCGTCCCGGTCGCCGCCGCGTCGGGCGCGGCCGTCCCGCTGCCCGGCGTTCACGCGCCCGAACCGTCGTCCGGCTGGACCGACAAGTCGGGCTGGACCTCGCAGCACTTCATGATCGCGGCCGCGAACCCGCTCGCGACGCAAGCCGGCTACGACATGCTGAAGGCGGGCGGCACCGCGATCGATGCGGCCATCGCGACGCAGATGGTGCTCGCGCTGGTCGAGCCGCAATCGTCGGGCATCGGCGGCGGCGCGTTCATGCTGTACTTCGACGGCAAGACGACGCAGGCGTACGACGGCCGCGAAACCGCGCCGGCCGCCGCGACCGAGCGCCTCTTCTACGGGCCGACCGGCCAGCCGATGGGCTTCTACGACGGTGTCGTCGGCGGGCGCTCGGTCGGCACGCCGGGCGTGCTGCGCATGCTCGACGCCGCGCACCGCGCGCACGGCAAGCTGCCGTGGCGCCGGTTGTTCCAGCCGGCCATCCGGCTCGCCGAGCGCGGCTTCACGATCAGCCCGCGCCTGGCGATGCTGATCGCGAACGACAGGTACCTGAAGAACGACCCGGCCGCCCGCGCGTACTTCTACAACGCGGACGGTACGCCGAAGGCCGCCGGCACGGTGCTGAAGAACCCGGCGCTCGCGACCGTACTGCGCCAGGTCGCCGACCGCGGCGCGAACGCGTTCTATGGCGGCGCGATCGCGCGCGACATCGTGACGAAGGTGCGCAAGCACCCGACCAACCCGGGGCTGCTGTCGCTGCAGGATCTCGCGCGCTACAAGGCGAAGGTGCGCGCGCCGCTGTGCGCCGACTACCGGCGCTCGGTCGTGTGCGGGATGCCGCCGCCGTCGTCGGGCGGCCTCGCGATCGCGCAGATGCTCGGCATCCTCGAAGCGATGCCCGACTGGCAGCAGATCGGCGCGCAGAAACCGGTGCGCAACGAGGTCGGCTACGAGCCGACGCCGTTCGCCGCGCACCTGTTCAGCGAAGCCGGGCGCCTCGCGTATGCGGACCGTGCGCGCTACGTGGCCGATCCCGATTTCGTGCCGCTGCCGGGCGGCACCTGGGCGAGCCTCACCGACAAGACCTATCTCGCGCAGCGCGCGCGGCTGATCGGCGACACCAGCATGGGCGTCGCGCAAGCCGGCACGCCGCAGGGCGCGGCGCTCGCGCTGGCCGACGACCGCAGCCCCGAATTGCCGTCGACCTCCGACATCGCGATCGTCGACCGCTACGGCCAGGCGCTGTCGATGACGACCAGCATCGAGGACGCGTTCGGCTCCCGGCTGATGGTGCGCGGCTTCATGCTGAACAACCAGCTCACCGATTTCTCGTTCGCGTCGAACGACAACGGCCGGCCGATCGCGAACCGCGTGCAGCCGGGCAAGCGACCGCGCTCGGCGATGTCGCCGGAACTCGTGTTCGACAAGAAGACGAAGCAGGTGACGATGATCGTCGGTTCGGCCGGCGGCCCCGCGATCATCAATCACGTGACGAAGACGCTGGTCGGCGTGCTCGACTGGGGCATGACAATGCAGCAGGCGATCGCGCTGCCGAACTTCGGGTCGATGAACGGGCCGACGCAGCTCGAACGCGGCCGCGTGTCGGACGCGCTCGCCGACGGGCTGAAGGGCCGCGGGCACGACGTGCAGATCGTCGAGATGAACTCGGGGCTGCAGGGCATCCAGCGGCTGAACGTGCAGGGGCAAACCGTGTGGTTCGGCGGTGCGGACCCGCGCCGGGAAGGGGTCGCGATGGGCGATTGAGCGGACGATGTTCGTCCGTCGGTGGCGGTGTGCGTGAAGCGGCGCGCACCGCCCATGCGGCTCCGGCGTTCATGCGCCATGCGCCCCCGCCCTATCCGCGCGCCCGCCGGCGCCGGCCGCGCGCTGCCTCGACGCCCCGCCTGTACCCGATCCATCCCGGCGACACCGCCGGCACGCGATCATGCGCTCGTAGCGCGTCCTATATCCGCCCAATCAATTTCGAAACTGTCTGATCGACGGCGCCTGCGTGCGTCCGTATAGTCGCTCCCCTTACGTCGGGGCGACGTGATTGCGGTTCACCGCACACGCACCACTACACTTCGCCCCCGCCTTTCGACGAAGCCGCACAGGCGTCATCCGGCTGCGTCACGCATAACGTTGATCAGGATTACGATTAATATGTCAGGTATCTCCGCTGCCCGCTCGCATGCTTCGCTCAAACGACAACGCACGCCGTCCGCCCGCCTGTCGGCGCTCGCCCTCGCCATCGCCGCACTCGCGCCGTGCTACGGCCACGCGTCCGGCACCGATCTCGTCGAGACCAACCTGATCGTCAAGGGCGACGACAGCGGCGACCCGATCGCCTCGGGCGCCGGCTCGATCGCAATCGGGGCGGGCGCGAAGGCGACCGGCGAAACCGGTAGCGATTATTCCGCGATCGCGATCGGTGACAGAGCCGTCGCCAATGGTCGCTCGACCATCGCCGTCGGCGAAGCGGCGAACGTCCACGGCGATCGCTCTAGCACCTTCGGCGTGTCGTCAAGCGTCAACGCGAATCGCGCGCTGGCGCTCGGCGCGGACGCGAAGGTCACTGCGCACGGTGCGGTCGCGCTCGGCCAGGGCAGCGTCGCCGACCGCACGAACACCGTCTCGATCGGTACCGCGGATACCCAGCGCCAGCTCGTGAATCTTCGCGCCGGCACGCGCGACACCGACGCAACCAACCTGTCGCAGTTGAAGCCCGTGGTCGACGCGCTCGGCGGCGATGCGGCCGTCAACACGGACGGCACCGTGCGCGGCCCGAACTACACGGTGGACGGACGATCGTTCAACACCGTCGGCGGTGCGCTGACCCAACTCGACGGACGCGTCACGACGATCGACGGGCGTGTCACCACCGTCGAAAACAACGTCACGTCGATCCGCAACGACGTCACCGATCTCGGCACGCGGCTCGACAATGGCACGACCGGCCTCGTCCGGCAGGACCCGGCGAATCTCGCGATCTCGATCGGCGCCGACAAGGGCGGCACGTCGGTCAGCGTCGGCGGCACTGACGGCACGCGCACGCTGACCGGCCTGTCGAACGGCACCGGCGACACCGACGCCGTGACGGTCGCGCAGCTCAAGGCGACCGGACTGATCGATCCGAACGGCAAGGCGCTCGGCGCGATCGTGTACGACGACCTGACGCTGAATCGCGCCACGCTCGGCGGCGTCGGCGGCACCTTGCTCGACAACGTCAAGGCAGGCGCGATCGCGGCGAGCAGCATGCAGGCCGTCAACGGCGGGCAGCTCTTCTCGATGCAGCAGCAATTCGAAACGCGCCTGGAATCGCTCGACACGCGTATCAAGAACATCGAGCAGGTCGGCCCGAACACCCGGCCGCCGACCGGCGAGCAGGGCGGCCAGCTGGCGCAGCTGGGCGACGGCTCCGGCGCGACCGGCTCGGATTCGATGGCGCTCGGCCCGAACTCGAGCGCATCCGGCAACGGCAGCCTCGCGATCGGCAACAACACGACGGCGCCGGGCAACAATTCGGTGGCGCTCGGCAACGGCTCCGTCGCCGATCGCGACAACACGGTGTCCGTCGGCGCGCCGGGGCAGGAGCGGCAGATCACCAACGTCAAGGCCGGCACCGCGCCGACCGACGCCGTGAACGTGCAGCAACTGAACGACCACATCGGCAGCGTTCGTTCCGACATGGATCATTACCGGCGCGACGCGAGCGGCGGTATTGCGTCGGCGGTGGCAATCGCGAACTTGCCGCAGGCATCGCTGGCGGGCGAAAGCATGGTGGCGATCGCCGGCGGCACCTACAGCGGGCAGTCGGCCGTCGCGTTCGGCCTGTCGACTGCCACCCGCAACGGGCGCTGGGTGGTCAAGGCATCCGGGTCGACCAATACCCGCGGCACGGTCGCGGTGGGCGCCGGCGCGGGCTATCGCTGGTAACGCGCCACGGCGACACCGCTCGCATCAAGCAACAGGGGCCGGGTTCGTTCGATACGAACCCGGCCCCTCGGTCTTCTCGACACGGGCACCCACCGTAAGTCCTTTCCGCCTGTACGGCCTACCCTCGCCCCTTCCATGGCACCACCCGCCGCTCGACCCAGCGCATCGCCAGATCGAACAGCCATGCGATCGCGCCGATGATCAGGATGCCCATCACGACGATGTCGGTGCGCAGGAAACTCGATGCATTGAGCACCATCTGCCCGAGCCCGGCCGTCGCGGCGACCATCTCGGCCGCGACGAGCGTCGTCCAGCCGAACCCGATCGCGATCCGCAGGCCGGTGAGGATCTCCGGCAGCGCGGCCGGCAGCACGACATGCCGCACGATCTGCGCGAAGCTGCCGCCGAGCGAATACGCGGCGTTGATCTGCTCGACGGTTGCCGCACGCACGCCGGCGCGCGCGGCCATCGCGATCGGCGCAAAGCAGGCGAGAAAGATCACGACCAGCTTCGCCGTTTCGTCGATGCCGAACCAGATCACGACGAGCGGCAGATACGCGAGCGGCGGCAGCGGCCGATAGAACTCCAGCAACGGATCGAGCACGCCGCGCGCGATGCGGCTCACGCCCATCAGGATGCCGGCCGGCACGCCGATCGCGGTCGCGAGCAGGAACGCACCGAACACGCGCGCGGCGCTCCACAGCAGATGTTCGGACAACGGCAGGCCGCCCTGGATGCGGCCGTGCCATGCGTCGACGAACGCGGTCCACACTGCTTCCGGTGCGGGCAGGAACAGCGGCGGCAGCCACTGGAAATGCGTCGCGACCCACCAGAGCGCGGCCAATGCCGCGATCGTCGCAGCGCTCAACCCGGCCGTCTTTCCTTGCCCCGGCAACCGGTAACGATGTGATGTCCGGGCGGGACGCACCGCATGGCGCTGTTGCGCCGCGCGCGCATCCCGTTCGGAGTCGGCGGTCGCGCGATCGGCCGCCCAGGAATCCTGCGTGCTCATGTCGTCCTGCCTGTGCAATGTACTGATCCGGCCGCGCCCGACGGACGCACCCTGCCGCGCGAACTCGTGCATCACGCGGGCTCCGCGACCGCCTCGTCGCGATGCAGGTACGCGATCAGCCGCTCGCGCCACCCGATGAAATCCGGCGACGACTTCACCGCACGCGCGTCGCGCGATTCGACGTAGCGGCGCGCGAACGGCAACTCGAAGGTTTCGGCGATGCGACCGGGGCCCGGCGTCATCACGACGAGACGCGTCGCGAGGAACAACGCCTCCTCGACGTCGTGCGTGATGAAGAACACCGTCTTGCCGGTGCGCGCCCACACGTCGAGCACGAGCGCCTGCATCGTGCCGCGCGTCATCGCATCGAGCGCGCCCATCGGTTCGTCCATCAGCAGTACGCGCGGGTCGCTGGCGAGCGCACGCGCGATGCCGACCCGCTGCTGCATCCCGCCCGACAGTTCATACACGCGTGCATGCGCGTGGCGCTCGAGACCGACGAGCGTGAGCATCTCGCGCGCCCGCGCTTCGCGTTCGGCCTTCGACACACGCGCGAAGCGCAGCCCGAGCGCGACGTTGTCGAGCACGTCGAGCCACGGCAGCAACGCGTATTTCTGGAACACGACGCCGCGATCGGCGCCGGGGCCCGTGATCGGCACGCCGTCGACGCGCACGTCGCCCGTCGTCGGCGCGACGAAGCCGGCCATGCAGTTCAGCAGCGTGGTCTTGCCGCATCCGGACGCCCCGAGCGCGACGACGAATTCACCGGCATCGATGCGCAGGTCGACCTGCGCGAGCGCCTGCGTCGTCGGCCTGCCGCGCTCGCCCGGATAGGCAACCGATACCTGGCGAACTTCCAGCGTACTCATGATCGAAGGGCTCCGCGATGAGTGGTGAGTCGGCTGAATCGCCGCGCTCAGCGCGCGGCCTTCTGCACGAACTGCGGATCGACGCCGACCGAATAGTCGGACAGCACCGTCTGGATCGTGCCTTGCGATTTGAGGAACGTGGCCGTGGCCGCGAGCGACTTCGCGGCGCCCGATTGTGCGCCGCCGCCGAGCCACGTCGGCGATGCCTGTTCGGCCGCCGTCGGGAATGCGTAGAGCGCGAGGCTGGCCGGCACGTCCTGCGCGTTCGCGCCGGACACCTTCGCGACCGCCGCGACCTGCGGCGAGCCGACCTTCCACGCCGCCGCATGCGCGCGGTAGTCGGCGTCCGCCGCCGCGAGCACCTTCACGAAGCGCGTGACGAACTCGGGGTTCTCGCGCGCGAACTTGCGGCTCACGACGAAGCCGTCGAAGGTCGCCTTGCCACTTTCTTTCGCAACCTGGCCGGACGTCGTCAGCACGGTGCCCGACTGCTTGACCTTCGCGAGTACCGGGTCCCAGATATAGGTCGCGTCGATGTCGCCGCGCGTCCATGCGGCCGCGACTTCGGGCGGACGCAGGTTGACGATCTTCACGTCGTTCGGATTGACGCCCGCGGCCTGCAGCGCGACGAGCGTATGGAAGTGCGACGTCGACACGAACGGCACGCCGATCTTCTTGCCCTTGAGCGCGGCGATGCTGGTCACGCCCGAGCCGTTGCGCGCGACGAGCGCCTCGGCGTCGTTGATGTTATCGAGCACCCAGAACAGCGAGATGTCGAGCCCCTGCGACAGGCCGGCCGCGATCGGGCTCGACCCGGCTTCGCCGAGCTGCACGGAGCCCGACGCGAGCGCGCGGATCACGTCGGCGCCGCTGTCGAGCTTGCGGAACCTGACCTTGTAGCCGGTCGCCTTTTCCACTTCACCGCTCGCCTGCGCGTAGCGCCACGGCACGACCATGTCCTGGTACGCGATCACGACTTCGCGCGATTCGGCGTGCGCCGCGCCGAGCGCGGCAAAGGCGGTCAACGCGACGACGGCGCGGCGGATGAAGCTGAAACGGGACATGCGGCTCTCCTTCGGAATGCGGGCCTTGCTGCGGGAGAGCCGACTTTACGGGCTTTGCGCGCGGCGGGAGCGAACTTATCCTGCGAAGCTATCGATGCCGTTTCAGCTTTGCTTTCCACGCTAGACCGGATTGCGCATCCGGTCGGATGACGATTGCCGCGCGCATGCACGGATAACCGCCGCGCCAACGAAAAAGCCCGCATCGCTGCGGGCTTTTTTCGACTGCTCGAGACTGTTGCAGAGGGAAGCGGGCGCGACGCTCAGACCACCCCGGCCCCATGTGCCTGCAGATCGGCGTGATAGCTCGAGCGCACCATCGCGCCGACGGCCGCGTGCGTGAAGCCCATCTTGTACGCCTCTTCCTCGTACATCTTGAACGTGTCCGGATGCACGTACGCACGCACCGGCAGGTGGTGCTCGGACGGCTGCAGGTACTGGCCGATCGTCAGCATGTCGACGTCGTGCGCGCGCAGGTCGCGCATCACCTGCAGGATTTCCTCTTCCGTCTCGCCGAGGCCGACCATCAGGCCCGACTTCGTCGCGACGTCCGGATGCAGCGCCTTGAAGTCCTTCAAGAGCTTCAGCGAGTGCGCATAGTCCGAACCCGGGCGCGCTTCCTTGTACAGGCGCGGCACCGTTTCGAGGTTGTGGTTCATCACGTCGGGCGGCGCGGCGTTCAGGATCGAGATCGCACGGTCGAGACGGCCGCGGAAGTCCGGCGTCAGGATCTCGATACGCGTGTCCGGCGACTGCGCACGCGTTTCGCGGATGCACTCGACGAAGTGGGCAGCGCCGCCGTCGCGCAGGTCGTCGCGGTCGACGCTCGTGATCACCACGTACTTGAGCTTGAGCGCCGCGATCGTGCGCGCGAGGTTCTTCGGTTCATCCGCGTCGAGCGGATCGGGACGGCCGTGGCCGACGTCGCAGAACGGGCAGCGGCGCGTGCACTTGTCGCCCATGATCATGAACGTCGCGGTGCCCTTGCCGAAGCATTCGCCGATGTTCGGGCAGCTCGCTTCCTCGCACACGGTGTGCAGGTTGTGCTCGCGCAGGATCGTCTTGATCTCGTTGAAACGCGAGCTGCCGGTGGCCGCCTTCACGCGGATCCACTCGGGCTTCTTCAGCTTCTCGATCGGAATGACCTTGATCGGGATGCGCGCCGTCTTCGCCTGCGCCTTCTGCTTGGCGGTCGGATCGTAGGCCGGAGTCGCGGCCGAATCGGCCGGTGCGGGAGAAGCGGTAACGTCAGTCATTCGATTGTTCCAGTGCGTGCGGCTTGTCGGCGGCCGCGGATGCGCCGTCGAGGTTGGCGATCAGACGGCCCACCAGCGTGTGGGCGACGTCGGTCCAGTCGGCGGCAACCGCGAGGCTCGCCATGTCGACGGTTTCCAGTCCGGCATAGCCGCACGGGTTGATCGCAAGAAACGGGCGCAGATCCATCTTCACGTTCAGGCTCAGCCCGTGATAGCTGCAGCCGTTGCGGATCTTCAGGCCGAGGGCCGCGATCTTCGCGCCCTCGTGCACGCCGGACGCCACGTAGATCCCGGGCGCGCCCGCCTTGCGGACCGAAGCGAGATTATACGCCGCGAGGGTTTCGATCACGGCCTCCTCGATCTTCGTCACGAGCGTGCGCACCATCAGCTTGCGCCGGCGCAGGTCCAGCAGCAGGTAGACGACGATCTGGCCGGGGCCGTGGTAGGTGATTTGTCCGCCGCGGTCGACCTTCACGAGCGGCACGCCGCTGTCGGCCACCAGCAGGTGCGCCGGGTCGCCGGCCTGGCCGAGCGTGTAGACGGGCGGATGCTCGACCACCCAGATCTCGTCGCCGGTGTCGGCCGTGCGCGTGTCGGTGAACGCGCGCATCGCGTCGAAGCTCGCCTCGTATGCCTCGCGACCCCGCCACCGCACGGTGACCGGCTGATCCGGAGCTCCGGCGGGCGATGCGGAAACGGCGACAGGCGTGGACACGATGGAAACCGGCGAAACGGACATGGGCGGTAGTTTACCGAAAACCCGTGGGTCTCGCCGGCCTGGGGAGGGGGACGGATCGCCGGTATCCGTCGGATGAAATGACGGTCAGACCGTGCGCCAGCCGTCGTGGAACAGCGCGCTCACGCGTTCGCGCAGCCGGGTCAGGCCGCCCAGCGCGACTTCCCGCGGCGGCCGCGACACCGAGAACGCGACGCACGCGCCCTCGCGGCCTTCCGCGCTGAGCCACAGCCGTTCGCCGCGACGCAGCTTGAGCGTCTCGCCGTCGACCAGGAAGTAGTCGTCCACGTCGTTGCTGCGCGTCGCCCAGATCGGCCCGCACTGGACGGTCAGCCGCGTGCTGCGCTGCACCTTCATCGGCACGGTCTCGCCCGCGGGAATTTCAAAGGTGATGCTTGAAGAAATTTCTTGCATGATCGACTCCGCCAATAAGTGCTTCGATGGCTACAATCGTAGTCATTCAAAGGCGTCCGACCAAACGACCAATTTTCACGTCGATGTGAGGAAAATTAGCAAATGGACCTCCGCCAGCTCCCGGCGCTGAACGCGATTCGCGCGTTCGAAGCCGCCGCCCGCCACGAGAACTTCTCGCGCGCCGCCGACGAGCTGTTCGTCACGCACGGCGCGGTCAGCCATCAGGTGCGCGCGCTCGAGGAAGAGCTCGGCGTGCAGCTGTTCACGCGCAACGGCAAGCGGCTGTGCCTGACCGACGCCGGCATGCGCTACGCGCAGCAGATCCGCACCGCGCTGATGGTGATCGCCGACGCGACACGCGACGTGCGCGCGAGCGACCGCGACCGGCGGCTGGTGGTGTCGATGCTGTCGTCGTTCGCCGCGCGCTTCATCACGCCGCGCATCGGCACGTTCATCGAGCGGCATCCGGAAATCGACGTCGAGCTGCAGTCGACCAATTCGCTCACCGATTTCGCGCGCGACGACGTCGATCTCGCGATCCGCTTCGGCTTCGGCAGCTATCCGGGGCTCCACGTGGAGCCGCTGTTCGAGGAGGTGTTCTTTCCGGCGTGCGCGCCGACGCTGAACGGCGGCAAGCTGCCGCAGACGCCCGCCGATCTCGTGCACTACCCGCTGCTGCGCTCGGACGACGAGCTGTGGCGGCCGTGGTTCGACGCGGCCGGGCTCGATACGCTGACCGAGCCGAAACGCGGGATTCTGTACCAGGATTCGTCGAACCTGCTGCTGGCCGCGATCGAGGGCCAGGGCATCGCGCTGGTGCGTCGCTCGCTCGCGGTGCACGACCTGCTCGACGGGCGCATCGTGCGCCTGTTCGACATCGACGGGCCGAGCCCGTGGCACTATTTTTTCGTGTGCCCGCCGCCGCTGCTGAACACGCCGCGCGTGCAGGCGTTCCGGACCTGGCTGTTCGAGGAAGTGGCCGAATACAAGCGGCTGTGCGACGAGCTGGACGCGCGGCGCGCGGCGGGGAAATGCCCCGCCGAGTGCGCGCTGGAGGGAGGATGGAAAGGGGTCAGCGGCCGATTGCGCTGATCCCGGACGCCGGAACGAGCGCTTAAAGGACGACCTTGACCATCGGATGGCCGGTCAGCGCACGGTAGATGTTGTCGAGCTGTTCCTGGCTCGTCGCGCGCACGGTGATCGTGAGGCCCGTGTAATTGCCGCCGCTCGACGCACGCTCCTCGATCTTCTCGACGTCGATCTCGTTGTCGTGAACGGCCACGACCTTGAAGATCGTGTCCTTGAATTCGGGGTGCGCCTTGCCCATGATCTTGATCGGGAAATCGCACGGAAACTCCAGCAGCGACTCCTTCCGGGTCTCGATCGCGCCGGTCACCTCGACGGTTTTGGTCGGTTCGCTCATCATTTTCTCCGGGTCAGGTCAAACTGTTCAAATTCGCGTGCCTTCGCACGCTGGTACGCGTCATACAGCGCCGCGAACACGGGGCCCGGCTTGCCGCCCTGCACGGGCAGATCGTCGAGCGACGTCACAGGCAGGATTTCCTTGGTTGCCGACGTCAGCATGATCTCGTCGGCCGAGCGCAGCTCGACCTCGCTGATCTCGCGCGCGACGAACCGGATCCCGCACTCTTCGGCCAGCTGCTCGACCAGCGCGTAGCGGATCCCTTCGAGGATCTTGTTGCTGCGCGGCGGTGCGAACAGTTCGCCGTTCTTCACGATCCATACGTTCGACGACGAGCCTTCCGTCACGTTGTCGTCGCGCAGCTGGATCGTCTCGAACGCGTCGCGTTCGGCCGCATGCTGCGCCATCAACACGTTGCCGAGCAGCGAGATCGACTTGATGTCGCAATGCAGCCAGCGACGATCCTCGGCCGTCACGCAGCGCACGCCCTTCGCGCGCTCCGCTTCCGACGGCAGGCGCAGCGGGCTCGTCATCGCGAACACGGTCGGCACCGCGTTCGCCGGGAACGCGTGGCCGCGCTTCGCGACGCCGCGCGTCACCTGCAGGTAGACGAGCGCGTTGCCGTCGCCGAGGCCTTCGGCATTCGCCGCGACCACCCGCTCGATCAGCGCGCGCCAGCCCGCCGCATCGTGGGGGTCGTCGATGCCGATCTTCTTCAGGCTGCGCGCGAGCCGGTCCAGATGCTGTTCGATCCGGAACGGCACGTGCGCGCCGTCGTGCGCATAGACGGGCACGACTTCATACACACCGTCGCCGAAGATGAACCCGCGGTCGAGCACCGGTACACGGGCTTCGGACAGCGGCACCAGTTCCTCCTGCGCCGAGACGCTGAGGTAGACGATCGGTTCGAATTCGGCTTGGCTCATGGCTATGACAGATGGGGATGAAGTCGTGAAAACAAAGGCCCGTCGTGCTTACTTCTTCTTGCTGAACATCAGCAGGATCGAGTCCCAGATACGTCCGAAGATACCCGCTTCCGGCACGGCTTGCAGCGCGACGACCGGGAATTCGGACAGCGTCTTGCCGTCGGCGACGATCTTCACGGTGCCGACCTGCTGGCCTTCGGCGAGCGGCGCGATCAGCGGCGCGTTGACGTCGACTTCGGTCTTGACCTTGTCGCCGAGGCCGCGCGGCACGGTCGCCCACTGGTCGCCCTTCACGCCGACCTGCACGGTGTTGTCCTTGCCCTTGTAGATGCGCGGCGTCGAGATCGCCTGGCCGCCCTTGAACAGGCGTACCGAATCGAACGCGCTGTAGCCGTAGTTCAGCATCTTCATGCTGTCCTGCGTACGCTCGCTTTCCTTCTGCTCGCCCATCATCACCGACACCAGGCGGCGCTGGCCGTCGACGCCCGGGATCGCGCGCTTCGCCGACGCGATCAGGCAGTAACCGGCCGCCTGCGTATGGCCGGTCTTCAGGCCGTCGACTGTCGGGTCGAGCCACAGCAGCCGGTTGCGGTTGCCCTGGCGGATGTTGTTGTACTTGAATTCCTTCTCCGAGAAGATGCTGTAGTACTGCGGAAAATCGCGGATCAGGTGGGCCGACAGCTTCGCGAGGTCGCCGGCCGTCGTGTAGTGGTTCGGGTCGGGCATGCCGTTCACGTCGGCGAAGTGCGTGCCCTTCATGCCGAGGCGCCCTGCCTCGTCGTTCATCATCGTGACGAACTGCCCTTCGCTGCCGCCGACGAGCTCGGCCAGCGCGATCGCGGCGTCGTTGCCCGACTGGATGATCATCCCGTACACGAGGTCGTGCACGGACACCGGCTTGTTCGCCTCGATGAACATGCGCGACTCGTCGCGGCCGACGCGGCGCACCGCGTCGCTCGGCGTGACGATCTGCTCCATCGAGATCTTCTTCTTGTCGAGCGCCTCGAACACGAGGTAGGCCGTCATCAGCTTCGTCAGCGACGCCGGCTCGACGCGTTCGTCCGCATTGCCCGATGCGAGCACCGTGTTGCTCGTCGCGTCGACGAGCACCCACGAGCGCGCGTTCACGCCCGGCGGCGGCACCGCGCCCGGCATGTAGGTCGCGGGCGCGCCGGTGAACTGCTCGGCGGCCGGCGCCGCATGCGCGGCCTTGGCCTTGGCGGCCGGCTTCGCCTCGGCGACGACGATCGTCGAGGCGAGCGCGACGGGCAGCATCACGCCGAGCGCGACGTTGCGCGCGGCGGTGCCGAAGGCGATGGAGGAAGCGAGGGACTTGAGGCCTTGGGAAGACAGACGCATGATCGATTCAGGCTGATGGCAGAAAGTGCGGTGCGAGACGCGCAGGGTTGAACGGCAAGGCGGCGGGCGTCTCGGGCACTCGCCCGACACCGTCGGGCGACGCGAAACGCGCCGGTTGGACTCGTGCGGGCGCGTTCGGTTCGCGGCCGTCGCGAGCGGGCGGACAGGCGGCGAAACGAGCGCCGCATGGGCCCAGCCGGGCCGCGGGCAACGCGAAATGCGGCCATTATACGTGGCCGCGAACGGCGTTTTCGCGAACCTGGCGGCGGACACCCGCATACCGGTTGCGAGAACATCGCACGGGCATGCAGCGGACACACGCGCTCGAAGCCGCGCGAAAGGTGTACGCAGGCGGCGTGCAAGTCGGGTTGCGCCGCCATGCGGCACGCGGCGCGCCGTGCGGGGCGGCGCGATGTCGCATGAAGTTTCGGGAAGGGGCGCGCCTCAGCCGCCCGGGCGCCGGTGCGCGGTACGGTCGCCGGCGCTCACGCCGGCCATCGCATGCAGGCAAGGGCCTGTTCACACTGGTGACGGGCTTGCGCCGGCCCTAGCGCCATGCGTCGACGATGATGCGCTTCAGCACGTGCAGCTTGCGATGGAGGAAATGCTCGGCGCCGGGGATCACGACGACCGGCAGCTCCTGCGGCCGCGCCCAGTCGTACACCGACGCGATCGGCACCGTGTCGTCGGTTTCGCCGTGGATCACGAGCGTGTTCTCGGGCACGTCGGCCACTTGCCAGCGGCTCGCGGCCGTGCCGACGAACACCATCCGCTCGATCGCCTCGCCCGCGTCGCGCAAGCGCTTCGCGACGTGCGACAGCACGAAGGTGCCGAACGAGAAGCCCGCGAGCACGAGCGGCAGGTCCGCATACGCGGGCTGCGCGCGCATGTGCGCGAGCACCGCGAGCAGGTCGTCGGCCTCGCCCGTGCCGTTGTCGTGCACGCCTTCGGTCGCGCCGACACCACGGAAGTTCGACCGGTAGACGACGTAGTTCAACTGCACGAGCGTGCGCGCGAGCGTTTGTGCGACCTTGTTGTCCATCGTGCCGCCGAACAGCGGATGCGGATGCGCGACGAGCGCGATGCCGCGCGGTGCGGCACCGCCTTCGCGCACGGCGTCGGGCAGGTCGACCGCGATTTCGATCTGGCCGATCGGGCCCGCGATCAGCGATTTCTGCGTATGAGCGTTCATTCGGCCGGCCCGCTCAGATCTTCAGGCGGTCGACGACCTTGCCGTCGCGCAGGTGCGACTCGACGATCTCGTCGATGTCGGCCTGGTCGACGTACGTGTACCACGTGCCTTCCGGATACACGACCATCACCGGCCCTTCCTCGCAGCGGTCGAGGCAGCCGGCCTTGTTGATGCGGACCTTGCCGGGCCCCGCGAGACCGAGTTCCTTCACACGCTTTTTCGCGTATTCCTGCATGGTCTGTGCATCGCATTGCGCGCAGCTCGGGCGTTCGGCGCCCGGTTCGCGTTGATTCAGGCAGAAGAAGACGTGGTGCTGGTAGTAGGAATCCATGATGGTGACGAGCGGCCCGGCACGAAGCCGTGCGGAAAGAGGGGCGATGGATTGCCGTTGCGCGAGGCGGCAACGGAGGATGCGGACGATTATAGCGACCGGCGCACGCGGCTGCCCGCGGCACGGCCGCCGCCGCACAGCCCCGGCCGCCGCGTCAGCGGCGCAGCGCGGCCGGCAGCCACGCGTGTTCGACGCGCTGGCCGAGCCAGATCAGCGCCGCGTAGGGCCAGATCCAGGCGAGCCAGCGCGCGATGCTGTTGAAGTGCACGTAGCGGCCCTGTCGCCACCCCGACAGCGTGAAGTCGAAGAACGGGTTGACCGGCAGCAGGTTCACGAGCGCGACGCCGGCCAGCAGCGCGAGCGCCGCGAGCAGCGCGCGCCACGTCGCCGGCACGCGCAACGCGACGAGCGCCGCCGCGAAACCGAGCTCGATGCCGAGCCGCGCGCCGGGTGTGGCCCACACGACGACGAGGCCGGTGGCCGACTGCATGAACGTCGCGGCCGCCTTCAGCACGAGCGTGGCGACCACCAGCGCGATCAGCAGCCGGATGCGCGGCGCGCGCGGACGCATCGCGAGCGATGCGATCGCCAGCGCGGCGAACAGCATCAGCCCGCCGAGCACGGCTTCCCATGCGGAATCGGACAGCCAGCCGTCGACCCGCTCGGGCCATTCGCTGACGCGCCATGCGGCCGGCAGCCACGCGAGCAGCGCGTCCTGCATCGACGCGTCGGCGCGCTCCCACAGCGCGGCCGGCCAGTCGCCGATGCCGAACAGGAACGGCGACGGAAACACGATCGCGAACGGCCACAGCGCGGCGAGCAGCAGCGGCGTCGAGCCGTCGGGCTCCAGCCACGCGAAGCGCAGCCGGCGCAGCGCGCCGCGGTCGAGCAGCGCGCCGGTGGCCGGCGCCGCCAGCGCCGCGCCCAGCAGCGCGCCGAGCGCGTTGGCGCCGAGATCGAGATTCGACGCGACGCGCGTCGGCAGGTAGGTCTGCAGCGCTTCCATCGTGCCCGACAGCAGCACGCCGAGCCCGCCCGCGATCAGCGTCGCGGCCACGCCGCGCCAGCGCGGATGCAGCGCGAGCACGCCGAGCGCGCCGAACGGCAGATAGCCGAGCACGTTCGTGACCACGTCGAATGCGGTTACATAGCGCTGCATCGGCGCGAACAGGTAATCGAACGGGCCGATGCCGAGCGACACCCAGCCTTCGAACGGATACAGCGACGCATAGACGATCAGCGCCGCATAGGCGGCAAACGCCTGCCGTGCGAGCGGCGACGCGCGATGCGTGCCGGGCACGTTCATCGCGGATGCAATCGCGGCGGCACGTCGGGCGTCACGGCGTGCCCGCGTACGCCTGCACGCCGACCCACGCGGCGATCTGCGACACGAGTTCGTCGCTGGCCGCCGCGAGCGCACGCGCGCCGCCGGCGGCGTCGGGCGTGCTCGACGGTGCGCGCGCGACGAACGTGCGCTGGCCGAGCACCTTGCCGTCGAGCATCAACGTCGCGCGCGCGGTGACCGCGCCGTGGCTTTGCGACTGCCCGTCGAAGACCTGTTCGAATTCGCTGAGGTCGACCTTGAGCGTCGGCGCGCGCACGCCGTCGGCGCCTTCGAGCACCGTGCCGCGCGACGACAGCGCGCCGCGCAGCCGCTGCGTGAGCAGTTGCGCGGGCGGCGCGGTCCAGCGGCTGTCGCGATAGACGGCCACGTGCTGCGCATCCGCGTACGCGAGGCGGTACGCGAACTTGTCCGAATCGAGCGCGTCGGGCGCGGCGACGTCGAGCACCTTCAGCGCGGGGCCCGAACCGGTGGTCGTCACCGACGAGGCAGGCCCGAGGTCGTAGCGGATGTTCGACAGTACCGCGTCGTTGCCGGCGCAACCGGCCGCCAGCGCGAGCGTCAGCACGGCAAGCGCGGCCGCGGCCGGGCGCAGCGCGCGGTCAAGAATTCGTGGCATGGCGTATTCCTGCATGATGTGTCCGGTTTCGATGGGCGTCATGCCCGGCCGCTCCCGGCCGGACGATCGATCAACTGTTGCCGTGTGTTCCGTACGTCCCGTCTGTCACTTCCCGGCCGTCGCACCCGGCCAGACGAAGCCCGCTTCGCCGGGCCCCGGCGCCGCACCGGGCGAACCGAACAACAGACTGCGCGGGTTGCGGCCAAGTTCACCGGCGACGTCCTTCAATTGCCGCGACGCGTCGCCGACGCTGTCGGCCAGCGCATTGAAGCGCGGCAGCGTGTCGTACTGCACGCGCGCGTTGAGGCCGTTCAGCGCGACGCCGACCTGCTCGGCGGCCGTGCCGGCCTTGTTCAGGTTCGACACGAGCGGCCCGTTCGGCTGCAGCAGCGTGTTCGCCGACGCCATCGCGCGGTTCACCTCGTGCATCGTCTCGGGCAGCGCGGTGACCGCCGGGCCGAGCTGCTTCGTCAGCGTCGCGGCGCCGTCGGCCGCGTGCTGCAGGCTTTCGGCGGTCGCGCGCAACTGCTCGCGCATCTCGGGCGACATCAGCGCGTTCGCGCTCTTCGCGGCCAGTTCGAGCTGTCGCAGCAGCACGTCGCCGCGCTCCTGGATCTGGTCGAACAGGCTCGGCCGCATCGGAATCTGCGCGATCGCCTTCGGCGACGACGGCAGCGGCGCCAGATCGCGCCCCGTATCTTCCAGCTGCACGAACGCGATGCCCGTCACGCCCTGGAAGCCGAGGCTGCCGTAGGTCGACTGCGTGATCGGCGCATCGTGATCGACGAGGATGCGGATGCGGATCTGGCCCGGATGCGTGCGATCGAAGCCGATCGACTGCACCTTGCCGACGTCCAGGCCGCGAAAGCGCACCGCCGCGTCCGGGAACAGCCCCGTCACGTTGGTGCGCGCGAGCAGGTCGTACGGCACGCGCACGGTGCGGTCGACGTTGAACCAGAACACGGTGCCCGCGATCGCGAGCGTCAGCGCGATCGTGAACAGGCCGGCCCAGAACGCATGTGATTTGTTTTCCATTCGCGGGTTCCTTGCTTCTACAGCTCGACGCTCGAGAGCGCCGGTTCGAGGGCCGCCTTCGGCAGCTTCGCGCGCCGCTCGGGCGGCAGCGCCTGCAATGCGCGGCGCCCGCGCAGCCCCAGGAAATATTCGTGGATGAACGGATGGTCGACGTTCGCGGCCTCCTCGACGGGCGCGGCGACCAGCACCTTGCGGTCGGCCAGCACCGCGACGCGCGTCGACAGCGCGACCATCGTGTCGAGGTCGTGCGTCACCATCACGACGGTCAGCCCGAGCGTGCGATGCAGCGTCGCGATCAGCTCGACGAATTCGTCGGACGCCTGCGGATCGAGGCCAGCCGTCGGCTCGTCGAGGAACAGCAGCTCGGGCTCCAGCGCGATCGCGCGCGCGATGCCGACCCGTTTCACCATCCCGCCCGACAGCGCGGCCGGCATCTTCGACGCGTGCTTGCACGGCAGCCCGACCATCTCGAGCTTCAGCATCACGATGTCGTGCAGCAGGTCCGGCGGCACGCGACCGAGCTCGCGCAGCGGCTGCGCGACGTTGTCGAACACCGTCATCGACGAGAACAGCGCGCCCTGCTGGAACAGCATCCCCGAACGCGTGCGCATCATCCGCGCGCTTGCATCGTCGATCGTCGCCGTATCCTCACCGAACACCTTGATCGTGCCCGACGTCGGCCGTTCGAGGCCGAGGATCTGCCGCACGAGCGTCGTCTTGCCGGAGCCCGACCCGCCGACGATCGACACGATCTCGCCGCGCCGCACGTCGAAGTCGAGCTTCTGGTGAACGATGTTGCGCCCGTAGCGCTTGGTCAGGTTGCGCACCTCGATCACGAGATCGCCGGCGTCGGCGGCCGCGTCCGGTCGGGGGCCGACCGACCCGGCGCCGATGGCCGCGGCATGCGCGGTCGTTTCGTTCGATGCGTTCATCCGAGCCCCACGTTCTGGAACAGGATCGCGAACACCGCGTCGGCGAGGATCACGACCGTGATCGACGACACCACCGACGTGGTCGTGCCTTCGCCGAGGCTCTGCGAGTTCGCCTTGATCCGGAAGCCGAAATGGCACGCGACCAGCGCGATCAGCATGCCGAACACGACGCCCTTGCCGACGCCGATGTACAGGTTCGCGATCGGCACGACGCCGGGCAGCGAGCGCACGAAATAGTTGATGTCGATGCCGAGCACCAGCTTCGCGGCGAGCGCGCCGCCCGTCAGCGCGATGATGTTGGTCCACATCACGAGCAGCGGCATCGCGACGCCGAGCGCGAGCACGCGCGGCAGGATCAGCCGCAGCCCGTGCGGAATGCCCATCACGCGCATCGCATCGAGCTCCTCGGTCACCCGCATCACGCCGATCTGCGCGGTGATCGCCGAGCCGGAGCGGCCCGCGACGAGGATCGCCGACAGCACGGGGCCGAGCTCGCGGATCACCGACAGCCCGAGGATGTTCACGATGTAGCGGTTCGCGCCGAACATCTGCAGCTGCTGCGCAGACAGGTAGCTGAGCACGATGCCGATCAGGAACGCGACGAGCGCGGTGATCGGCAGCGCCTGCGCGCCGGCGCTGTAGATGTTCGCGGAGGTTTCCTTCCACGGCATCGTCTTCGGGCGGCGCAGCACCGACAGCGCATCGAGAATCACGCGGCCGAACATCGTGATGCCGCCCTGCAGGTGTTCGCCGAACGCGAAGATCGCCAGGCCGAGCCGCGTGACGGGATCGACGCGCACGATGCGCTCCGGCGCCTCGCGTTCGCTGTCGAGCCGCTCGATGCGCTCGAAGATCGTGCGCTGCGTGGCGCTCAGCGCGACGCCGGCCGGCAGCTTGCGGCCCCATACGCGCCACAGCGCCTGGCCGCCGACATGGTCGAGCCGCTCGATGCCGGACAGATCCCATTCGCTCACGCGCCCGGCGGCGATGCTCGCGATGCGGCGCGCCACGGCGCCGCGGTTGCGCGCGAGCGACAGCGCGGTCCACTGGCCGGTCAGGCGCACCGTCTGGCCCTGGCCGCCGGCGTCGACCGACAGGCCGGGAGGAGTCTCGAAGTCCAAGGGCAGGTTGTTTGCAAAAGGATGACAGCGGCCATTGTAGCGAACCGCCCGATGCCGCGACGTGAGGATTTCGGCGGGTTGCGCAGCCGGCGGCGCGAACTCGGGAGGCGCCGCCGTGGCGCGGGGCCGGGGGCGCCGATCGAGGCGCCGGGCTCGGGCGCGCAGCCGGGGCGCCGGGCTGGTGCCGGCCGGGACCGGCCCGAAACCGAGACGGACCTCGGCTCGCGACCGGCATCGCGACCTTTCATTGTTCCGTCACGTTTCCTTTCGATACTCTCACGCGCCGCACCTCAGGCCGACGGCGCGCCGCGCCGCCATTCGTGCGTACCTCGCGTTTCATAAAACAGAACACCGAACAGGACAACCGATGCGTCTCCCCCCGCTTTCCCGCCGTCACGTGCCGGCCGCCGCCGCGCTCGCCAGCCTCGCCTTCGTCCTCGCCGGCTGCGGCGGCGACGACGTCACCGCCACGCCGCCGTCGCAGCCCGAGGCCCAGGCGCCCGTCGGCACGACGGCCACGCTCGCGCTGCTCGAGACGACCGACCTGCACACCAACGTGCTGTCGTACGACTATTTCAAGCTCGCCGCCGACAATTCGCTCGGCTTCGAGCGCGTGTCGACGCTGATCGCGCAGGCGCGCAAGCAGTACCCGAACACGCTGCTGCTCGACAACGGCGACACGATCCAGGGCACCGCGCTGTCGGACTACCAGGCGCTCGTGAAGCCGGTCGGCTGCGACCAGACGCTCGCGATCTACAAGGTGATGAACGCCGCGAAATTCGACGGCGGCGGGATCGGCAACCATGAATTCAACTACGGGCTGCCGTACCTGTCGCAGGTGACCGGCAACACGTTCGAGGTCGACGGCCTGCCGGCGCCGGCCCAGCAGAAGAAGTGCGCGGGCCCGAACTTCCCGCAGGTGCTCGCGAACGTGATCAGCGCGAAGACCAACGCGCCGCTGTTCACGCCGTACACGATCCTGACGCGCACGGTGACGGCCACGACGCCGGACGGCAAGACGGTCAGCGCACCCGTGAAGATCGGCATCATCGGCTTCACGCCGCCCGCGATCATGAACTGGGACAAGCGCTGGCTCGACGGCAAGGTCTACACGACCGGGCTGAAGGAAGCGGCCGAGAAGTACATTCCGGAGATGCGCGCGAAGGGCGCCGACCTCATCGTCGCGATCTCGCACGGCGGCCTCGACAATTCCGCGTACTCGCCGACGATGGAAAACGGCAGCTGGTGGCTGTCGAAGGTGTCCGGCATCGACGCGATGCTGATCGGCCACTCGCACCAGGTGTTCCCGGACGCGAACAGCACCGTGTCGCAGTTCAACCTGCCGGGCGTCGACAAGGTCAAGGGCACGGTCAACGGTGTGCCGACCGTGATGGCCAACTACTGGGGCAAGCATCTCGGCGTGATCAAGCTCGGCCTGAAGTTCGACGGCAAGACCTGGGCCGTCGACAAGTCGCAGACGACCGTCGAGGCGCGGCCGATCCAGAACGCCGACAAGAGCTACGTCGCGGCCGACCCGTCGGTGTCCGCCGCGATCGCGGCCGAGCACCAGGCGACGATCGACTACGTGAAGACGCCGATCGGCTCGACCGACTACCGGATGAACTCGTACTTCGCGGACGTCGGCGATCCGGGCGCGATCCAGATCGTCAACGAGGCGCAGGCCGACTACGTGAAGACCTACGTGCAGGCGAACCTGCCGCAGTACGCATCGCTGCCGGTGCTGTCGGTCAGCGCGCCGTTCAAGAGCGGCTTCGGCGGCGGCACCGACTACACCGACGTCGCGCCGGGCGCGCTCGCGATCAACAACGCGGCCGACCTGTACCTGTATCCGAACACCGTGTACGCGGTGAAGGTGAGCGGCGCCGACGTGAAGAACTGGCTCGAGACGGCCGCCAAGCGCTTCAACACGATCGACCCGACCAAGGCCACCGTGCAGCCGCTCGTCAGCACCTTCCCCGGCTACAACTTCGACATGTTCACGTCGGCCGATCTCGCGTATGAAATCGACGTCACGCAGCCGGTCGGCAGCCGAATCAGGAACCTGACGTACAAGGGTGCGGCGATCGACCCGAACGCGCAGTTCATCGTCGCGACCAACAACTACCGCGCGAGCGGCGGCGGCAACTTCCCGGGCCTCGACGGCAGCAAGACGATCTTCGCGTCGCCCGATGCGAACCGCGACGTGCTGATCGCGTTCATCAAGAAGCGCGGCGCGATCACGCGCGCGGCCGACGGCGCGCAGCGCAGCTGGCGCTTCACGAAGCTCGCGAGCTCGGTCGCGCACGTGCAGTTCGCGTCCGCGCCGAACCGCCTCGGCGACGCGGCGGCGGCCGGCCTGACCGGCATCACGCAGGTCGCGGCCGACGACGGCTCGGGCAAGAACCTCGCGACCTACGAAATCGACCTCACGCAATGAGACACGCGATGCAACCGATCCGGACGATGCGGCCCGCCGAAACCGGCTTCGCCGCCGCCGCGCGGCGCGTGCTGCGCGCGAAACTCCCGCCGGCCGCGCTGCTCGCGGCGGCGGCCGTGACCGTCGCGGCCGTCGTCGCGGCGACCGGCCTGCGCGGCGCCGGCCCCGCGCCGAGCGCCGCGCAGCTCGACGAATGGCAGGCGATGGTCACGCAGGCGACCGAGCCGCATGCGCTGGCCCAGTTGCGCACGCTCGCGCGCCGCGGCTCGGGCGCCGCGCAGGCGGCGCTCGGCATCGCGCTCGTCGATGCACATGAGCCGGGGCTGCGCGACGAGGGGCGCGGCTGGCTGGAAACGGCCGCGGCGGCGGAGGGCAAGGCCGACGCGCCGGCCGCGCGGCGCGCGCAGCTTGCGCTCGGCAAGGCGTTGCTGCTCGGCAGCGGCGACATTCCGAAGGACTATGTGCGCGCCCGCGCGCTGCTCGGCGCGGCGGCCGAACAGGGCGACCCGGCCGCCGCGTACTACCTCGGGCTGATCTATCGCAGCGGCTACGGCATCGCGGCCGACCCGGTGCAGGCCGCGCACTGGTTCGACATCGCGTCGCGCGCGGACATCCCGGCCGCGGACTTCATGCTCGCGAACGCGTACCGCGACGGCAGCGGCGTGCCGCGCGACGACGCGCGGGCGCTCGCGCTGTATCGCCGCGCCGCCGAGCACGAGCTGCCGGAAGCCGTGCAGACGCTCGCGATGGCCTATCGCAACGGCGAACTCGGGCTTCGGCCCGACGCGGACGAATTCCACGCGCAGTGGATCGAGACCGCGCATGCGCTGAAGCACCCGGTCGTCGCTCCGTGATGGCCGTTCGGCTGGGGGAGCGCACGAGCGTGACCTGGCCGAACGGGCGGCTGCGTCACATGCAAGACGGCATCCGAAGGAGACGTCAAGGCGCTGGAGCAGGCGGAGCGCTGGCGCGACGCCGCTGCGGGGATATCTCGCATGCCAATACCGCACGTCGTTACTTCTGCTCTGGCAAGACCGCACCTCAAGGATTCTCGCAACCTTCCGACGAACACGCTGGAATGAACTCTATCTCTATCTGATTGCGTTCACTCGATGGAACAACGGAGTTGCTTCGCCAGACTTTAGAGTCCATGTGAATCCGATCTTTTGCTACGCCGAGATCGAGCAGATACGCTCGGACAGCATTGGCCCGACTACGGGCAGTCGAAATTGCGTCTCCCTCGTGCTCGTCGGCATATCCGTAGATCACGACGGGACCGTTGTTGGCCGCACTGTCCCGGACTCTAACCAACAAGCTGGCGAGCGCGATCCGGTCAGCATTCGAAATGGTCACGACGCCGTGGTCGAGCTTACTTGCATATTGCAAGGAAAAGCTGCAAGCAAACACGACGCCTGAAGCACAAAGCCCCGCGAGGCTAATCGACGCACAAGATATACCACGCAATATTGTCCGCATTCCTGATCGCCATTGTCGGGGCCTCTTTGGCGAGCCGCCTGCTGAGAAATTGCCCATAGGTGTTCTTGTAGTCAACCGCTCCGAATGTATCCCCAAAATGCACGCACTCGTGAACAATGGCCAGTTGCATCGAGGCAAACGTACCCGCGGTCGTATCCGAAAGCTCACAGAACTTCGGGGAAATCGATATCGTGTGCGTGGCGGTATCGGGGCCGCAAACGTGCGCAACTTCGCCGTCTAGATTTTTGGTATTCGGCGTACAGCCGAGAGCCCGATCAAGGTCGGGATCGGAGCGAACGAAATTCCTTGCCGTCAATCCATTCATGACTGTGATCAACGCCACCAATCCGTTCGTCAGCACCCCGCGAATTGGCTCGTCGGCGATCCCGAACCACTCTCCGACTCTTGCTCGCGCAGGCTCTCTCCAGGTATCGAGTTCGTCAATTCGCCGCGTGATTATTTTTACGGCATCGTCGCGCAACGACCGGTGAAAGATCGTCCGTTCATCACATACGCCACTTAAGCATCCGGGAAACATAGGGCTCAAGGTAGAACAGGCCCGTGAGTAGGGTTCCAGTGCCGAGCATGGCACTCCACCTCTTGCATGACCAACGTCTATAAGCCAGTACATTGACGATGCAGAAAAACAAGGCGGGCGCCAGCAAGTACGCCAGAAACAATACTCCCTGCCACCATGAGGTCGGGCACTTGTCGATCTCGTAACAACCGTGAGCCGGTGTGGCTGCAAGTTTCGGCCAACTGATGTGGCTGTATACGAAGAGGTAAAACCAAGTTAACAGCAAACCGCCTAGCGCCCCCGAGAGCGCAATCGCAAACCGCTTCACTTGATCTCCCAGAACAAGACGGACTTCGATTTCCCGAGATCTGAATAGCTGAGACCTGGGAAGACATTCGCACCTTGCCGAAACGACACCATCCCGATATATCGTCCTATCGTCGACGCGGCGCCCCAGAAGCCATTCATCGTCATTCGAGAGCCATTCCAGAGATCAATGTGCCCACCGCTCGCATTCAATTCCGACTCGCCTGCACGCGCCCAGTACCCATCGAACATCACAATACCAGTACGCCCTTTTATTTTCGCCTCCCAGTCCGCTCCGGTAATTACCTCCGCCCTTCCGAGACCAGCAAATGGCTGCAGGTTGAGCCACGAGCCGAGTTCATTGGCGCGCGTGGCCGTTGCCTTTCCATTCAGCAGAATTCGCCCAATACTACGTTGACCGCCGAGAGGCCTGACGAGCCTCGATGAAAATGACTTCATGTCGACACCAACACGGTGCAAGGCGACACTGATACGAATAGCGCATTGATTCGTATAAGCCGGATCGTTGTATGGATTCCCCGATGGATAGGCATCCCACAACGATTCGAATGTCACCGCGTGAAGCTGTACTACCTTGGTGGATCGAGGGATCGTATTCGCTCTCACCGTTATCGGTCTGTTGGGCATGGCGTCCAGTCTGGATGGGCGAGCGCATCTTCGCCCCAATAGATCGTATAACTGCCAGCGGGCTCGGTACCGATGCGCGGCAGTTGGCCATTCGTACCGACACGCCCCGCATACGTGCGTCCGTCGGTCATTTCGATCAAATAGGGATAGTTTTGCGGCAACGTCGTGCCGATACCAACACGTACCTGTTCGTCGTAATCGAGCGCGACATCCGCTCTCGCCGTAGCAACCGGCGCATCGTCCTCGGGCGTTGGAGTGGGTCTATTCTCCATAAGCTCAGTCGCCTCATGCGAAGTCAGGATCATCCTCATGCCTCGCTCGGCATAGAACACGGGCGGCGGACTGCACCCGCATGCATTGATATCCCCACTCAACGCCCATCCTTGACCATTCGGTGCCCTGCCGGGCAAACGCGGTCCTTTCGGCGCGACAAATCCCACCTGCTCGCAAGCCGTGCAGTAGGTTTTCATGTAGAGCGTGGCGATCTGCACACGCGGCGGCGGATCGGAACACGTGACGCATTCCAGTCCCTCGGTGATCGTCGCGTTGCCGCCCCGGTCGCCCCTAGCGAGGAAATAGCGGATCATGCGGCGTCACCTCGGCTCATCGCGCCCGAGCCACGCTCATCTGTGAAAGTACCGAGCGTCGCGCGTCTGACGACGGTCCGCCTGCCAGCGGCATACCGGCCGCCGCCAGCCCTCAACCGGCCGACAACAGCCGACGAAGACTCGAATAACCATTGCTCACGCCCATTCATCCGGATTCCCTCCCGTCGCTATCAGCGCAAATCTCACCGCACCAAAATGCACGATCGGCAGCGGGGAATCCATCGTACGAATTCGAAATCCTGATCAATCGATATCGGTCGACGATGTTTCGTCCATCGGTCGATCCGAATGCCGGAGCGACATTTCCTCCAGCTCGCATGCGCCCGACGATCTGAATACAACGCCTCTCGATGCGCCCCGAGCGAATTCGTGCCCAGCGTCGCCCGTCAATCGGCCCGGTCTCCCGACGGAAATGACCCTTCCCCCGCTTGCCGACGCGCCAACGCCCCCTGTCGCTACAATAGGCGCCATGAACGCCCCCACCTCCTCCGACACGCCCGAATCCGGCGACGCGCACATCGCGCGCAACCGGCTCGAGGCGCACCTGGACGCCGCGCCGCGCGCGTGGCCGCTCGACATCGTCGCCGCCACCGGCTCGACCAACGCCGACGTCGCGACCCGGCTCAAGGCGCTGCCGCGCAGCGCGAACGCGTTACCCGCGCCGCTCGTGCGCGTCGCGTTCGAGCAGACGGCCGGCCGCGGCCGGCAGGGCCGCCCGTGGTTCGCGCAGCCCGGCAATGCGCTGCTGTGCTCGGTCGGCTGCATCGTGCCGCGCGCCGTCGATGCGCTCGGCGGCCTCAGCATCGCGATCGGCGTCGCGCTCGCCGAAGGGCTGGCCACGCTGCCGCTCGACGCCCGCACGCGCGTCGCGCTCAAATGGCCGAACGACCTGCTGCTGACGGCCGACGACGACGGCACGCCGCGCATCGTCGGCAAGCTCGCCGGGATCCTGATCGAAACCGTCTGGACCACCGCCGACGCCACCGCCGTCGTGATCGGCTTCGGCATCAACGTGCGCGGCGCGGAAGCCGTGGCCGCGCAGGTCGACGCGCTGCGCGCGCGCGAAGCGACGCTCGCGAGCGGCCTGCCGCCCGCCGCGCTGTCGATCGCGTGCGCGTCGGCGAACCTCACCGATACGCTCGCCGCGTCGCTGAACGCGCTCACGCCCGCGCTCGCGCAGTTCGGCACTGACGGCCTCGCGCCGTTCCTGCCGCGCTGGCACGCGCTGCACGCGTACGCGGGCCGCGAAGTCGTGCTGCTCGAACAGGGCGTCGAGCGCGCGCGCGGCATCGCGACGGGCATCGACGCGACCGGTCAGTTGCTGCTCGACACGCCGAACGGCATACAAACGATCGCGGCCGGCGACGTGTCGCTGCGCGAAGCGCAATGAGCGAACCGCACCTGCTGATCGATGCCGGCAACAGCCGGATCAAGTGGGCGCTCGCCGACGCACGGCGCTCGCTCGTCGACACGGGCGCGTTCGGCCATACGCGCGACGGCGGCGCCGATCCCGACTGGTCGCACCTGCCGCGGCCGCGCGGCGCGTGGATCTCGAACGTCGCGGGCGCCGACGTGGCCGCACGGCTCGACGCGCTGCTCGACGCGCGCTGGCCTGGCTTGCCGCGCACGACGATCCGCGCGCGGCCCGCGCAATGCGGCGTGACGAATGGCTATACGACGCCCGAACAACTCGGCAGCGACCGGTGGGCCGGCCTGATCGGTGCGCACGCGGCGTTTCCCGGCGAGCATCTGCTGATCGCGACGTTCGGCACCGCGACGACGCTCGAGGCATTGCGTGCGGACGGCCGCTTCACGGGCGGGCTGATCGCGCCGGGCTGGGCGCTGATGATGCGCGCGCTCGGCACGCACACCGCGCAGTTACCGACGCTGACCACGGATATCGCCAGCGGCCTGCTCGCGGGCGCGCAGGCCGAACCGTTCCAGATCGATACGCCACGCTCGCTGTCGGCCGGCTGCCTGTACGCGCAGGCCGGCCTGATCGAACGCGCGTGGCGCGATCTCGTCGCGGCGTGGCAGGCGCCCGTGCGGCTCGTGTTGGCAGGCGGTGCGGCGGACGACGTCGCGCGTGCGCTGACGGTCGCGCATACGCGGCATGACGCGCTGATCCTGTCCGGGCTCGCGCTGATCGCAACAGACACGGCCGCCCCGGCAACGGCGCAGGATTGACGCAAAAGCGTCGGCATCGCGCCGGCGCGTCGCGACGCAGGCCAAAGTGAGCCCGACCGGCCCACGTCACGCCGACGATGCACTACGCGGTCCGCACGAACGGTCAACGAAAGCCATGAAAAAGCCGGCCATGCGGCCGGCTCGACTAAATGACGTGAATCACGTCAATGACGACAAGGAGTTTCGACGATGCTGCGCTGGCTGATCGCTGTTCTCTTTCTCGCCAACATGCTCGCGTTCGTGGTGGCGCGCGGCGTGTTCGGGCCGCTGCCGGCGGCCGGCCCGCGCGAACCCGGCGTGCTGTCGCGGCAGGTACGGCCCGACGCGCTGCACGTGACGCCGCTCGCGCAGGCGACCGACCAGCCCGTCATCGGCGGCCCGATCACGCCGCCGGCCGTCACGACCGCACCGCTCGCGGCGTCCGCGCCCTGACGGCGCCGGTCCGTGCTCAGGACTGCTGCGCGCGCACTTTCTTCAGCAACGCGGTGGTCGAGCGATCGTGCTCGAACGGAATCGCCAGCGCCCGGCCGCCCCAGCCGCGCACGAGCGCCGATTCCGGCAACGCGTCCATGTCGTAATCGCCGCCCTTCACGAGGATGTCCGGACGGACGGCCTCGATCAGCGACACGGGCGTCTTTTCCCCGAACGTCACGACCCAGTCGACGCTTTCCAGCGCCGCGAGCAATGCCGCGCGATCTTCTTCGCGGTTGATCGGCCGGTCGTCGCCCTTGCCGAGCATGCGCACCGACGCGTCGCTGTTCACGCCGACGATCAGGCAGGCGCCGAGCGCTTTCGCATCGGCGAGATACGTGACGTGACCACGATGCAGGATGTCGAACACGCCGTTGGTGAACACGACGGGCGACGGCAGCGATGCGCGCAGCGCGACGAGGGCATCACGGGTGATCAGCTTGCGTTCGAAAGTGGCGGACATGATGGAGATCGGACGGGATGAACGACGGCGCGCGCGACGGCGGCGGCACCCGATAAAAAGCCCGCCGGACCGGCCGGGCGGGCTTCATGCGACGAGCGCGACACGGTGCCGCGAGCCGGGCGCGAACCGGACACGACTCGCGCCGACGGCGGCCCCTGTGCCGGCCTCAGGCCGGCTGCGCGGCCGACGACGGGCCGCTTTCGGCCTGCAGGCGGCCGGTGACTTCCTTGCGGTAGCGGTTCAGTTCCTGCGCGGTCGCGAACGTGCGCTCGAACAGGATCGACAGGTTGTGCAGAATCCGCTCGACGACCTTCTTCTCCCATTCGCCGTCGAAACGGATCTGCTCGTCGAGCCAGCGCTCGAGCCATTCCGGATCGGGCAGGCGCGACTGCACGGTGTCGCGCGGGAACAGCGCCTGGTTCACGTGCAGGTTGGTCGGGTGCAGCGGCTTCTCGGTGCGGCGCGCTGACGCCATCAGCACGCCGATCTTCGCGAAGGCGGCACGCGCGACGTCGCCGCAGTTGTTCAGCGCTTTCTTCATGTAGCGCAGGTACGCGCCGCCGTGACGCGCTTCATCGCGCGAAATCGTTTCGTAGATCTGCTTGATGACGGGCTCGGTGTGCCAGTCGGCCGCGCAGCGGTACCAGTGGTTCAAACGGATCTCGCCGCAGAAGTGCAGCATCAGCGTCTCGAGCGGCGGCGCCGGATCGAACTGGAAGCGCACCGCGTGCAGTTCCTCTTCGGTCGGCACCATCTCCGGCTTGAAGCGGCGCAGGTATTCCATCAGCACGAGCGAATGCTTCTGCTCCTCGAAGAACCACACGCTCATGAACGCGGAAAAGTCGCTGTCGTGCTGGTTGTCGCGCAGGAACATTTCCGTCGCGGGCAGCGCCGACCATTCGGTGATCGCGTTCATCTTGATCGTCTTCGCCTGCTCGTCGGTGAGCAGCGAAGCGTCGAACTTGTCCCACGGAATGTCCTTCTCCATGTCCCAGCGGACAGCTTCGAGCGACCTGTAAAGTTCCGGATAAAGCATGGTGTTCATGATGGTCCCACCCCTGTTCTGCGCAATGCGACTTCTCTAAACGTGACTGTTGCCGCGCCAGCGCGCCGCGCGCGCTTTTTGCAGCCAAGACTCTAATTTTACGCGGGAAACCGGCCCGCCGGACGCTGATTCCTCGTCCGGTGGCCGGGCGGCCGCGTTGCCGCCGTTGGGCATGCCGCAACCCGCTCCGTTCCGACGGAGGCCGGTCGCGCTTGCCTGAGTGGGGGCCGGCGCTGGCCGGCTCGTTGGCGCGCCCGTCCCCTGCCCCAGGCGGGTTCCCCGAAAGGTCCCGTGCGGATGCCGGATCGGCGGGCTGCTCGATATGGTGTATACGGCGGCGGCCATGATAGCACGCGTGCATGACGGTTCCGAGACGCCTGCCCGGTCGCGCGCCGCCAACCGCGGTGCGGCGATCGGTCGCGCCTGACCGTCGCGAAAACGCAACCTTACATTGCGCCTGCGCGTGTCAGACCCGTATTTCACCGGCCGCGAGGCCGCCTTCCGGCGGCGTGCCGGCCGCCGGTGCGCTGCTGCCGTCCGCCTGGGCGATCCAGCCGGCGAGCGTCTCGCGCTGCGCCCGGCCGTCGCGGTAGCCGAGCTCGATCAGTTCGCGCGTGAAGGCCTCCTCGAACAGCAGGTAGCTCGCGAACGACGCGCCGGCCGGCTGGCTGCCGCCGATCGCGCCGAGCAGCCCGCGCATCGTCGCCGGCATCTGCTTCAGGTGCTTCGCGGCAATCAGCTCGATGCGCTCGGACGGCGCGATCGCGAGCACGTCGACGTGCCGCCAGCCGCTGTCGATCTCGACCTGGTGCGGCAGGTGCTCGATCATCCGGTTGATGTGCTCGATCCGTTCGATGTCCGAGCCGATCGAGTCGAGGAACACGCTCGCGAGCACCTGCTGGCCGATCTGCGCGAGCGTCGGGTAGCCACGGGGCCGCCCCGCGCCGTTCGCGGCCGGAATCTCGGGCCGCGGATCGGCGGCACCGACGACGACGATCCGGTCCGCACCGAAGTGGATCGCCGGCGACAGCGGCGCGATCTGCCGGATCGAGCCGTCGCCGAAGTACTCGATCTGCCCGTCGAGCACGAGCGGCACGGCGGGGAACACGAACGGAATGGCCGACGACGCGAGCAGGTGCGACGCCGACAGGTCGACGAGCCGCGCGGTGCGCTGCGCGCGCCGCCACGCCTGGATCGGCTCGGCCGCCTGGTAGAACGTGAGGTGCCGGCCGCTCGAATAGCTGAGCGCGGTGATCGCGAGCGCGTGCAGCAGGCGCGCCTCGAGCATCTGCTCGATCCGGTGGAAACTCAGCTCGCGCTGCAGCAGGTGCGCGAGCGGCGTGTTGTCGAGCAGCCCGCGCGGCGAGCGGCGCGCCGCCCAGCCGAACGTCATCGTCGCGAGCCAGCGCGCGCCGGCGGCCGCGATGCCGAGCCAGTCGGTGCGATACACATAGTCGGCGCGCAACGGCTCCCAGAATTCGAGCAAGCGTCGCACGCCATGGGAAAAGTCGTCCGCGTGGCTCGCGACCGACGTCGCGTTGATCGCGCCGGCCGACGAACCGCACACGACCGCAAACGGCAGCGTGTGCCGCTGCGGATCGGCCTCGCGCGCGATCTCGGCCAGCGCCTTCAGCACGCCGACCTGGTATGCGGCGCGCGCGCCGCCTCCCATCAGAACGAGCGCGAGTCGCATGATCGACCTGCTACCTGCGCCGCATCACGTCGAGCGCTTCGGCGGACGCGTTTCGGGCGACGAAGCGGCCGCCGCGCGCTCCGCGGCCGAACCGGACGGCTTCGCACGCTTCGCGGCGGGCTTGCGCGGTGCGGCCGCGGCGGATTTCGCGGCGGGCTCCGGCGCGGTGGCGGCCTCCGGCGGCGCGGCGCCCGGCGCGGCAGGCTGCATGCCCGGCTGCGCCATCGCGAGGCTCGCGAGCTGATTGAATTGCGTCTGCAGCAGGTTCCACCAGCCGGCCGGGTCGAACTGCTGCGCGGGGTCGCCCGCCGGCGCATCCGCCGTGGACGCCGCGGCATCGGGTGCGGCCTCGCCCGCCGACGCGGGTTTCGCGGCCTGCGCGGCGGCCACGGCCGCTTCCTCGGCCGCCGACATCGAGCTTTGCGCGAACGCGCCGAACGCGCGCAGCGTCGCGAGCGTCGCGCGCTGCACCTCGAGCGCCTGGATCGCGGACTGCAGCATCCCGAGATTGAGCTTCAGCCATTGCTCGACCGCGCGCAGGTCGGTGATCCGCTTGTCGAGCTCCTCGACGTTCGTGAGCGGCGACATCATGTCGGACATGCTCGACAGCGACGGCGGCAGCCCGTGCGTGGCGCCCGGAAACGGCGCCATCCCGCCGAACGGCGACATCCGCATCATGTCCCACATCCGGTCCATCATGTCAGCGGGCTGGAACCCGGCAAAGCCGGCGAAAGGGTTGGCGCCGGAGGCATCGGTCGTCATACGGGCATCCTGGTTGACTGGGGGAGCGAGGCGGCCGCCGTGCGTCGCGCAGCCGCGCGTGGTTCGATCATAGCGCGCACGTCAGAACGGCGCGTCGCCGGGGAACGCGGGCGGGCGCCGCTCGCGCAGCGAGCGAATGCCTTCCTGCACGTCGGGCCCCGAAAAACCCATGAATTCGAGCGCGAGCGACGTATCGAAGGTCGGGCCGGCCATGCGCAGCCAGTTGTTCAGCGCGTACTTGGTCCAGCGGATCGCCGACTGCGAACCGTGCGCGAGCCGCTCGGCCACTTCGTATGCCTTCGGCAGCAGGTCGGCCGGCTCGACCGCGAGCGAGACCAGCCCGATCCGCTCGGCCTCCTCGCCGCTCACGGGCTCGCACAGCATCAGGTAGTACTTCGCCTTCGCCATCCCGCACAGGAGCGGCCACACGATCGCCGCGTGGTCGCCGGCCGCGACGCCGAGCCGCGTATGGCCGTCGATGATGCGCGCATCCTTCGCGGCGATCGAGATGTCGGCGAGCAACCCGGCGACGAGCCCTGCGCCGACGGCCGGGCCGTGCATCGCCGACACGATCGGCTTGCTGCAGTTGATCACGTTGTAGACGAGGTCACGCGCCTCGCGCCACACGCGGGCGCGCACGTCGAAATCGTTCGCCATCTCCTCGACGAGCGCGAGATCGCCGCCCGCCGAAAAGCCCTTGCCTTCGCCGCGGATCACCGCGACGCGCGTGTCGGGATCGCGATCGACGTCGCGCCAGATGTCGGCGAGCTCGCGATGCATGCGCGCGTTCGCGGTCGCGAGGCCGCTGCGGTTCGCGCCCTCGCCGCTCATCACGATGTCGAGCACGCCATGGTCGCGGCGCGTCACCTTCAGTGCTTCGTAACCGCCGTACGCGGCAAGATCGGCCATCTGCTGCTCCTTGTTCGAGGCGCTCGAACGCTTGAATCGAGTGTAGCCAAGCCCGCGCGGTCAAACATCGGGCGAAACCCGGCGCGCGGGCCGAAGCCGGGGTTCGCCGCTGCGTTGCATCCGCCGCGCGGCTTATGCCGCGCCGTCGGGCGGGGAAACCGACTGCTCGATCGCGCCGAAGATCGACTTGCCGGCCGCATCGAACATCTCGATGCGCACCGTATCGCCGTAGCGCATGAATTCGGTCTGCGGCGCGCCGTGCTCGATCGTCTCGAGGCAGCGCTTCTCGGCGATGCAGCAGTAGCCGCGCTTCGCGTCCTTGTTCGACACCGTGCCCGAGCCGACGATCGAGCCGGCACGCAGGTTGCGCGTCTTCGCCGCGTGCGCGATCAACTGGCCGAAGTGGAACACCATGTCGGTGCCGGCGTCGGGCTGGCCGACCTTCTTGCCGTTCCAGTGAACGATCATCGGGCGGTGCACGCGGCCTTCGCGCCATTCGTCGCCCAGCTCGTCGGGCGTGACGGCGACCGGTGCGAACGCGGTGGCCGGCTTGCTCTGGAAGAAGCCGAAGCCCTTCGCGAGTTCGGCCGGAATCAGGTTGCGCAGCGACACGTCGTTCACGAGCGTGACGAGCCGCACGGCCTTCAGCGCGTCGTCGGGCGTCGCGCTCATCGGCACGTCGCCAGTGATCACCGCGACTTCCGCCTCGAAATCGATGCCCCATTCCTCGGACGGGCACACGACGTCGTCGCGCGGCCCCAGGAAATCGTCGCTGCCGCCCTGGTACATCAGCGGATCGGTCCAGAATTCGGGCGGCATCTCGGCGCCGCGCGCACGGCGCACGAGCTCGACGTGGTTCACGTACGCGGAGCCGTCGGCCCACTGGAACGCGCGCGGCAGCGGCGCCATGCAGTTGGCCGGATCGAACGCGAACGCGTTGCGCGCGCGGCCGTGGTTCAGCGCGTCGTACAGGTCGCGCAGTTGCGGCGCGTAGAACGCCCAGTCGTCGAGGACGCGCTGCAGCGTCGGCGCGATCGCATCGGCAATCGCCGCGGTGTGCAGGTCGCGCGACACGACGATCAGCTGGCCGTCGCGCGTGCCGTCCTTCAGCGAAGCAAGTTTCATAGGGAGGATCTGCCGTTGTAGTGACGATGGAGGGAATCTATTTTACGATGGTGAATCCATGCGGCGCGCCACGATCGCGCACGCCGTTTTCGCCCCGTTTCCTGTCGCATTTTCGCGTACCCGTTGCCCATGCCCGCCAGCCCGCTTCCCGACGACGATCTCGCCGACTCCGATACCGACGACGCTGCTTCCGGCGAACACGGCGAGAAGGTCCGCTCCGGCATCCAGTCGATCGAGGTCGGCTTCCGCCTGCTCGACGTGCTGACGAGCGAGCCGCGCGCGATGATGCTGCGCGATCTCGCGCAGCGCGCGGGCATGAGCCCGGCGAAGGCGCATCGCTACCTGGTCAGCTTCTCGCGGCTCGGCGTCGTGTCGCAGGACCCCGTCTCGGGCCGCTACGAGCTCGGCGGCTTCGCGCTGCAGATGGGCCTCGCGCGGCTCGCGCGCGTCGACGGCGTGAAGCTCGCGCGGATCGCGCTGACCGAATTCCGCGACCGTCTCGACCAGACGGTCGGCATCGCGGTATGGGGCAACCAGGGGCCGACGATCGTGCACTGGATGGAATCGAGCCATCCGGCGAAGGCGTCGCTGAAGCTCGGCGACGTGATGCCGCTGCTCGGTTCCGCGACGGGCCTGCTGTTCGCCGCGTACCTGCCCCGCAGCAAGACCGCCGCGATGCTGGAGCGCGAACTCGCCGATACGCGCCGCTCGCCGCACCGCGGCGGCCCGCGCACGCTCGACGAAGTCGATGCGGTGCTCGCCGACGTGCGCGAGCATCAGGCCGCGCGCGTCGAGGGGATGCTGCTGCCGACGATCCACGCGTTCTGCATGCCGGTGTTCGACGCGGTCGGCGAACTCGCGCTCGCGATCGTCGCGCTCGGCCAGGAAGGCTCGTTCGACATCGCGTGGGGCGGCGAGATCGACACCGCGCTGCGCGCCTGCGCGCAGAAACTGTCTTACGAACTCGGCTATAGTCCCGACGCACGCGACGCCTGACGCGTCCGGTTCACGCCACGTCACGCATCGCGAACGCGCAGCGCATCCGACGGTCCGATTCCTGTGGCGCGCGCCGCGCGCCCGACGTCACCCACGCGCCCCGATCCTGTTCCGATGCCCATGCAGCCTGCCGACCTTCGCCCGACTCACGCCCAGCCCCGCCGCTGGCTGCGCGTGGGCGTCGCGCTCGTCGCCGTGCTGGTGCTGCATGCGCTCGCCGGATTCTGGCTGATGCGCAACCGCGAATCGTTCACGCCGCCGCCGCCCGCCGACATCCCCGTGCAGATCGAGTTGCTGAAACCGCAGCCGATCGAGCGCCAGCCGGCCCCGCCGGCGCCGAAGCCGGTCGAACGTCCGGCCGCGCCCAAGGCCACCCCGCCGAAACCCGCGCCGTCGCAGGAGCCGGTCCTCACGTCGACGCAGACGGCCGAGCACGGCGAACCGCCGGCGGCGGCCGCGTCCGCTGCGAGCGGCGTACCGGGGGCTTCGGCCGCGCACGCCGCGTCGGCCGCGGGCGCCAGCGCCGCGACACCCGGCCCCGCGACGAGCGGCGTGAAGTTCGCCGCGCCGCCGTCCGGCGACCTGCAGTACGACACGTTCTACAACGGCATGCAGAACATGATCGGCACGATCCACTGGCGCACCGACGGGCACACCTACGACCTGTCGGTGTCGATGCCCGTGCCGTTCGTGGGCCCGTTCACCTATCGCAGCGAAGGCCGCATCGATGCGTTCGGCGTCGCGCCCGACCGTTACGTCGAGAAGCGCGGCAAGCGGCCGGAAGACATCGCGATCTTCAACCGCGAGATCCGGCAAGTCGTGTTCACGCGCACGCCGAACAACGCGCCGCTGCCCGACGGCGTGCAGGACCGCTTCAGCATGCTGATGCAGTTGTCGGGGCTCGTGCGCGGCAATCCCGCGGCCTACAAGCCGGGCGTCACGCAGCAGTTCTTCGTGATCGACAACAACAGCGGCGAGACCTGGCCGATCACCGTGATCGGCGACGAGCAGGTGCAGACGCAGGCCGGCATCATCGCGGCGCGGCACTTCATGCGCCTGCCGCGCCGCGACGGCGACACGCGCCGCATCGACATGTGGCTCGCGCCGTCGCTCGGCTGGCTGCCCGCGCGACTCGTGCAGAGCGAGCCGAACGGGGCGCAGATCGAGCTGCTGTGGCACGGCCGCCTCGCCGCACCGAGCGTGCCTGCCGATGCCGCGCCGCCCGGCGGCGCAACGAACGCGCCTGCCGCCGCGCCGACACCCGATGCATCGCCTGCGCCGCCAGCGGAACCGGCGCAAGCGGCACCATCGGCACCGCCCGCGCCGATGCAACCCCCTGCCTCGTCGACTGTCACACAGTGAACGCGAATGAATGCAGGCCAATCGGCAATTTCGACCGATTACAGATTTCCCGGAAATGGCCGATGACACTCTTTAACAACTATTTCAGTCCACCGGCTCACAATGAGAAACGTTTGATAGACATCGGCTTCTAACCGATACACCCCACGCAACGGGAGAACGGGGTGTGCAGCGCAAGCCCCTTGAAACCGGCAAGGCTTGCCCCACCTAGGGGACAACAAGGCCAGATGCCACTGCGAAGAGGAGTGCCGCCATGCAAATGATCTACAACAGCCCCAACTACTGCGTCGTCGAATTTGCGCCGCAGGCCGGCCATCACCTGATGAATGCCGGCGGATACGAAATCGTCGACAAGAACGCGCAGCGCGAAATCTTCATCGACGGTGAACTCGCCGAACGATTCCGCGCGCACGTGAAGCAGCTGATCGAGGATGAACCGTCGCTCGACGAGGTCGACGAATTCCTCGGACAATTCGACAGCCTGATGATGATGCCCGTCGTGCTGCACTGACGAGCGCGGCCCGGCGCGTCACGCGGCCGGGCCATTCGCCGCGCATCGATGCGGCGCCGCGTGCACTCCGATCCTGCCCCCGTCCGGCTCGCCGGCGGGGGCTTTCATTTGGCGGGCCGCCAGGCCGGCACGGCGAGGGCCCGCGCCCCCTTGACGCACCGGCTACAATGACGGTTTTCCGTCTTCGCCGGTCTTCCGCCCATGTCTGCGACTCCTCTCGCCGCTTCCGTCCCGCTCGACGCGCCCTACACGCGCGGCGCCGCCCTGCCCGCGCTGCTGAAATCGCGCATCCTGATCCTCGACGGCGCGATGGGCACGATGATCCAGCGCTACAAGCTCGACGAGGCCGCGTATCGCGGCGAGCGCTTCAAGGATTTCCCGCGCGACATCAAGGGCAACAACGAGCTGCTGTCGCTCACGCAGCCGCAGATCATCCGCGAGATCCACGACCAGTACTTCGCGGCCGGCGCCGACATCGTCGAGACCAACACGTTCGGCGCGACGACCGTCGCGCAGGCCGACTACGGGATGGAAGAGCTCGTCGTCGAGATGAACGTCGCATCGGCGAAGCTCGCACGCGAATCGGCCGCGAAATACGCGACGCCGGACAAGCCGCGCTTCGTCGCCGGCGCGATCGGGCCGACGCCGAAGACGGCCAGCATCTCGCCGGACGTCAACGATCCGGGCGCGCGCAACGTCACGTTCGACGAGCTGCGCACGTCGTACTACCAGCAGGCGAAGGCGCTGCTCGACGGCGGCGTCGACCTGTTCCTCGTCGAGACGATCTTCGACACGCTGAACGCCAAGGCCGCGCTGTTCGCGCTCGACGAGCTGTTCGAGGACACCGGCGAGCGCCTGCCGATCATGATCTCGGGCACCGTCACCGATGCGTCGGGCCGCATTCTGTCGGGCCAGACCGTCGAGGCGTTCTGGAATTCGCTGCGTCACGCGAAGCCGCTCACGTTCGGCCTGAACTGCGCGCTCGGCGCGGCGCTGATGCGCCCGTACATCGCCGAGCTCGCGAAGCTGTGCGACACCTACGTGTCGTGCTACCCGAACGCGGGCCTGCCGAACCCGATGAGCGACACCGGCTTCGACGAAACGCCCGACGTCACGTCGGGCCTGCTGAAGGAATTCGCGCAGGCCGGGCTCGTGAACCTCGCGGGCGGCTGCTGCGGCACGACGCCCGAGCACATCGCCGAGATCGCGAAGGCGCTCGCCGACGTGAAGCCGCGCCGCTGGCCGAACCAGTACAGCGACAACGCCTGACCGACCGCCCCCGTCCTTCATCAAAAGAATTCGCACCGCCATGACCGATCACATGATGCGCCTTGCCGGCCTCGAGCCGTTCAACGTCACGCCCGGGACGCTCTTCATCAACGTCGGCGAACGCACCAACGTCACCGGCTCGAAGGCGTTCGCACGGATGATCCTCAACGGCCAGTTCGACGAGGCGCTCGCCGTCGCGCGCCAGCAGGTCGAGAACGGCGCGCAGGTGATCGACATCAACATGGACGAGGCGATGCTCGATTCGAAGGCGGCGATGGTGCGCTTCCTGAACCTGATCGCATCGGAGCCGGACATCGCGCGCGTGCCGATCATGATCGACTCGTCGAAGTGGGAGGTGATCGAAGCCGGCCTCAAGTGCGTGCAGGGCAAGGCGATCGTGAACTCGATCTCGCTGAAGGAAGGCGAGGACGCGTTCCGTCACCACGCGAACCTGATCCGCCGCTACGGCGCGGCCGCGGTCGTGATGGCTTTCGACGAAACCGGCCAGGCCGACACCTACGCGCGCAAGACCGAGATCTGCAAGCGCTCGTACGACTTCCTCGTGAACGAAGTCGGCTTCCCGCCGGAAGACATCATCTTCGACCCGAACATCTTCGCGGTCGCGACCGGCATCGAGGAGCACAACAACTACGCGGTCGACTTCATCGAGGCGACCCGCTGGATCAAGCAGAACCTGCCGCACGCGAAGGTGAGCGGCGGCGTGTCGAACGTGTCGTTCTCGTTCCGCGGCAACGACCCGGTGCGCGAGGCGATCCACACCGTGTTCCTGTATCACGCGATCCAGGCCGGGATGGACATGGGCATCGTGAACGCGGGCCAGCTCGGCGTGTACGCCGATCTCGACCCCGAACTGCGCGAGCGCGTCGAGGACGTGATCCTGAACCGCCGCGACGACTCCACCGATCGTCTGCTGGAGATCGCCGACAAGTTCAAGGCGGGCGGCGCGAAGAAGGAAGAGAACCTCGAGTGGCGCAACCAGCCGGTCGAGAAGCGGCTCTCGCATGCGCTCGTGCACGGCATCACGACCTTCATCGTCGAGGATACCGAGGAAGTGCGCGCGAAGATCGCCGCGGCCGGCGGCCGTCCGATCAACGTGATCGAAGGGCCGCTGATGGACGGGATGAACATCGTCGGCGACCTGTTCGGCCAGGGCAAGATGTTCCTGCCGCAGGTCGTGAAGTCGGCGCGCGTGATGAAGCAGGCGGTCGCGCACCTGATCCCGTTCATCGAGGAAGAAAAGCGCCTGCTCGCGGAAGCGGGCGGCGACGTGCGCGCGAAGGGCAAGATCGTCATCGCGACCGTCAAGGGCGACGTGCACGACATCGGCAAGAACATCGTGTCGGTCGTGCTCCAGTGCAACAACTTCGAAGTCGTCAACATGGGCGTGATGGTCCCGTGCAACGAGATCCTCGCGAAGGCGAAGGTCGAAGGCGCGGACATCATCGGGCTGTCGGGCCTCATCACACCGAGCCTCGAGGAAATGGCGTACGTCGCGTCCGAAATGCAGCGCGACGACTACTTCCGCGTGAAGAAGATTCCGCTGCTGATCGGCGGCGCCACGACGTCGCGCGTGCACACGGCCGTGAAGATCGCGCCGCACTACGAAGGCCCGGTCGTCTACGTGCCCGATGCGTCGCGCTCGGTGTCGGTCGCGTCGAACCTGCTGTCCGACGAAGGCGCGGCGAAGTATCTGGACGAGCTGAAGTCCGACTACGAACGCATCCGCGACCAGCACGCGAACCGCAAGGCGCAGCCGATGGTCACGCTCGCCGAAGCACGCGCGAACAAGACCAGGATCGACTGGGCCGGCTACCAGCCGGTGAAGCCGAAGTTCATCGGCCGCCGCGTGTTCAAGAATTACGACCTGAACGAGCTCGCGAACTACATCGACTGGGGCCCGTTCTTCCAGACCTGGGACCTCGCGGGCCCGTACCCCGCGATCCTGAACGACGAGATCGTCGGCGAATCGGCGCGGCGCGTGTTCTCCGACGCGAAGTCGATGCTCGCACGCCTGATCCAGGGCCGCTGGCTGACCGCGAACGGCGTGATCGCGCTGCTGCCGGCCAATACGGTCAACGACGACGACATCGAGATCTACAGCGACGAATCACGCTCGGAAGTGCTGCTCACGTGGCGCAACCTGCGCCAGCAGAGCGTGCGCCCGGTGGTCGACGGCGTGATGCGGCCGAACCGTTCGCTCGCCGACTTCATCGCCCCGAAGGAGTCGGGGGTGGCCGACTACATCGGGATGTTCGCGGTGACGGCCGGCCTCGGCGTCGACGTGAAGGAAAAGCAGTTCGAAGCCGACCACGACGACTACAGCGCGATCATGCTGAAGGCGCTCGCCGACCGTTTCGCGGAAGCGTTCGCCGAAGCGATGCACGCGCGCGTGCGGCGCGAGCTGTGGGGCTATGCGAGCGGCGAGACGCTCGACAACGACGCGCTGATCGCCGAGAAGTACGCGGGCATCCGCCCGGCGCCCGGCTATCCGGCTTGCCCCGACCACCTCGTGAAGCGCGACATGTTCGACGTGCTGCACGCGGACGAGATCGGCATGAGCGTGACGGATTCGCTCGCGATGCTGCCGGCGGCGAGCGTGTCGGGTTTCTATCTCGCGCACCCGGACAGCCGCTACTTCTCGGTCGGCAAAATCGGGCAGGATCAGCTCGAGGACTACGCGCAACGCATGGCGCTGTCGCTGGACGACGCGCGCCGCGCGCTCGCGCCGCAACTCTGATCGACGCAAACGGGCGGCCGGGCCGCCTTTTGATCAGACAAAAGAAAAAGCCCGCTCGAAAGCGGGCTTTTTCCTGTCTGGCGAACCTTTCGATCTGCCAAGCAAGGAAGAAGGAAGCTCAGAAGCCCCAGTGCACGTCGGCCTGGCCGGCCTTCGCTTCGCGCAGCATCGTCAGGAACGGCGCGACGCGCTGCGCCAGGCTCGGCGGCACTTCATGGTGCGCGTGGTCGGCTTCGTCCTCGTGGAAATGGCCGGCGTGCTCGGCGCGCTCCTGCTTCGCCTGCGCGACCGCGCCTTCCAGCTTGGCGATCGCGTGGTCCAGTTCGTCGTGCGTGATCACACCGCGCTCGCCCAGCTGCTTGCCGACGAGACCCAGCACATACACGGCGAAATCCTTCAGCACGTCGAGATCCTGTGCCGCCTTGCTCTTGAACGTAATCATGACAATTCCCTTTTCATCTTGTTGTGCCTGCGCGGCGCGGTTGGGGAACGCCGGCAGACCGGCGTCCGGCCTCGCGGACGCGGGCCGCCTGAGCGGCATATTAGCACCTGTTAAAATTCTGCGATCCCTGAAACGCGCGCTTAAAAAGCGTGCCGGCGGGCCGGTGTTTCCGGCCGCCACCAACGAAGCCTTCTACCAGCATGCTGCCAGCACACAAACAGACCCTCGAAGCCCTGCTCGCGGATAGCGTCAAGCAGGTCGCACACGCGCTGAAAGGCGCCGACGCAGCGTTCGTCGCCCCGGCCATCACGCTGGAGCGCCCGAAGGTCGCCGCGCACGGCGACGTCGCGTGCAACGTCGCGATGCAGCTCGCGAAGCCGCTCGGCACGAATCCGCGCCAGCTCGCCGAGCAGATCGTCGCCGCTCTCACCGCGCAGCCGGCCACGCAAGGCCTCGTCGAAGCCGCCGAGATCGCCGGGCCCGGCTTCATCAACCTGCGCCTGTCGGCCGCCGCGAAACAGGCGGTAATCGCCGCCGTGTTCGAGCAGGGCCGCGCGTTCGGCACGTCGGATCGCGAGAAAGGCACGCAAGTGTTGCTGGAATTCGTGTCGGCCAACCCGACCGGCCCGCTGCACGTCGGTCACGGCCGCCAGGCCGCGCTCGGCGACGTGCTCGCGAACGTGATCGCGAGCCAGGGCTACGCGGTGCACCGCGAGTTCTACTACAACGACGCGGGTGTGCAGATCGGCAACCTGGCGATCTCGACGCAGGCACGCGCGCGCGGCCTGAAGCCGGGCGACGCCGGCTGGCCGGAAGCCGCGTACAACGGCGAGTACATCGCCGACATCGCGCGCGACTACCTGAACGGCGAAACGGTCGCCGCGTCGGACGGCGAGCCGGTCAAGGGCACGGGCGACGTCGAGGATCTCGACGCGATCCGCAAGTTCGCGGTCACCTACCTGCGTCGCGAGCAGGACATGGACCTGCAGGCGTTCGGCGTGAAGTTCGACCAGTACTACCTCGAGTCGTCGCTCTACAGCGAAGGCCGCGTCGAGAAGACGGTCGACGCGCTGGTCAAGGCCGGCATGACCTACGAGCAGGACGGCGCGCTGTGGCTGCGCACGACCGACGAAGGCGACGACAAGGATCGCGTGATGCGCAAGTCGGACGGCACGTACACATACTTCGTGCCGGACGTCGCGTACCACGTGACGAAGTGGGAGCGCGGCTTCACGAAGGTGATCAACATCCAGGGTTCGGACCACCACGGCACGATCGCGCGCGTGCGCGCCGGCCTGCAGGGGCTGCATATCGGTATCCCGAAGGGCTATCCCGACTACGTGCTGCACAAGATGGTCACCGTGATGCGCGACGGCCAGGAAGTGAAGATCTCGAAGCGCGCGGGCAGCTACGTGACGGTGCGCGACCTGATCGAATGGTCGGGCGGCGCGGCCGCGGGCCAGGAAGCGGCACCCGACCTGATCGACGAGGCAACCATCACGCGCGGCCGCGACGCGGTGCGTTTCTTCCTGATCTCGCGCAAGGCCGATACCGAGTTCGTGTTCGACATCGACCTCGCGCTGAAACAGAACGACGAAAACCCGGTCTATTACGTCCAGTACGCGCATGCGCGGATCTGCTCGGTGCTCAACGAACTGAAGTCGCGCTACAACGTCGACGTCGCGCAACTGCCGGGCGCCGACCTGTCGCAGCTGACGAGCGCGCAAGCGGCGTCGCTGATGCAGAAGCTGGCCGAGTATCCGGACATGCTCACGCACGCGGCGAACGAGCTGGCGCCGCACGCGGTCGCGTTCTACCTGCGCGATCTCGCTGGCGAATTCCACTCGTTCTACAATGCGGAGCGCGTGCTGGTCGACGACGAGGCGCCGCGCAATGCGCGCGCCGCGCTGCTCGCCGCGACCCGGCAGGTGCTCGAGAACGGCCTGGCGGTGCTCGGCGTATCCGCGCCCGCCAAGATGTAAGGATGTCAGCGCGGCCCCGAACCGGGCCGCGAATGGCTGCGGCAGCGGCCGCCGTCAGGTTGCCCGTCGCCGGGCGCCCGTCGTCGGATACCCGCCGCAGCCTTTTCACGATTCTTTTTGCAGGTGACTCAAGCAATGGCACAACCACGCCGAACTTCGAAGCAGTCGAAACAAGCCGGAGGGACATTTCTTGGAATCGTGCTGGGCCTGATCGTCGGCCTCGCAATCGCCGTGGTGGTGGCGCTCTACATCACGCGTTCGCCGTCGCCGTTCGTGTCGAAGGTCGCGCCGCCGCCGGCCGACAACGGCGCGAGCCAGCCGCAGCAGTTCGACCCGAACCGCGCGCTGCAGGGCAAGACGCCCGGCCAGCCGGTGCCGCAGGCCGCGCAATCGGCGCCGCCGAACACCGCGCCCGGCCAGGCCGCGAACCAGACCCAGGGCGGCCTGCTGCCCGAGCCGCAGATCGTCGAAGTGCCGCCGTCGGGTAACACGAACGGCGCCACCGGTTCGAGCAACACCACCGCGTCGAACACGCCGTCGTCGGGCAACGGCGTCGCCGTCGCGCCGAAGCCGGCCGACACCACGCCGCCGCCGAAGAAGACGCAACAGGCGCAGCAACAGCAGCAAGGCGGCGAGGACGACCTCGCCCGCTTCGCCGCGCAGAAGCAGGCGCAGCAGGCCGCCGCGCAAAAGCAGCAGCAACAGCAGCAGGCCGCGAACACGCCGAAGCCGACGTCGTCGGCCGGGGCCGCGGCAGCAGCAGCGGCGAAGCCGCCGACCGCGAACGACGCGAACACCGGCTACTTCCTGCAGGTCGGTGCGTACAAGACGGAAGGCGATGCCGAGCAACAGCGTGCGCGCCTCGGCTTCCAGGGCTTCGAATCGAAGGTGTCGAAGCGCGACGTCAGCGGCGTGACCTATTTCCGCGTGCGGGTCGGCCCGTTCTCGAAGTTCGAGGATATGAACTCGGCCCGCCAGCGCCTGTCCGATGCAGGTGTCGACACGGCGGTGATCCGCTTCACGAAGCAGTAAGCCAACCGGCCGAGCCCACGCAGAACCCGTTACGTTCCGTAACCCGAGCAACTGATTCGACGTTCACAACATGAAAAAACTGCTTAGCACGCTCCTTCTGTCCCTGGGCCTGGCCGCCGGCCTCGCCCAGGCTTCGCCCGCCGCGCCGGCCTCCGGCAAGGACTTCGAGGTGATGAAGTCGCCGCAGCCGGTGTCCGCGCCGGCCGGCAAGGTCGAGGTGATCGAGTTCTTCTGGTACGGCTGCCCGCACTGCTACGAATTCGAGCCGACGATCGAGGCCTGGGTGAAGAAGCAGGGCAACAACATCGACTTCAAGCGCGTGCCGGTCGCATTCCGTGACGATTTCCTCCCGCACTCGAAGCTGTTCTACGCGGTATCCGCGCTGGGCATCTCCGAGAAGGTCACGCCGGCGATCTTCAACGCGATCCACAAGCAGAAGAACTACCTGCTGACGCCGCAGGCGCAGGCCGACTTCCTGGCCACGCAGGGCGTCGACAAGAAGAAGTTCATGGACGCGTACAACTCGTTCAGCGTGCAGGGCGAGGTGAACCAGTCGGCCAAGCTGCTGAAGGACTACGCGATCGACGGCGTGCCGACGGTCGTCGTCCAGGGCAAATACAAGACGGGCCCGGCTTACACGAACAGCATCCCGGGTACCGCGCAGGTGCTCGACTTCCTCGTGAAGCAAGTTCAGGACAAGAAGCTCTGATCCCCGCCCGCGCGCCGGCATGACTACTCCGCTGAAGGTCTTCATCACCGGCGCGTCGAGCGGCCTCGGCCTTGCGATGGCCGAGGAATACGCCCGCCAGGGCGCCACGCTCGCCCTCGTCGCGCGACGCACCGATGCACTCGATGCGTTCGGGCGGCGGTTCCCGAAGCTGTCCATCTCCGTCTATTCCGCCGACGTGCGCGACGCCGATGCGCTCGCGACGGCCGCCGCGTCGTTCATCGCCGCTCACGGCTGCCCCGACGTCGTGATCGCGAACGCGGGTATCAGCCAGGGCGCCGTCACGGGCCAGGGCGATCTCGCGGCGTTCCGCGACGTGATGGACATCAACTACTACGGGATGGTCGCGACGTTCGAGCCGTTCGTCGGCCCGATGACGGCCGCGCGCCACGGCACGCTGGTCGGCGTCGCGAGCGTCGCCGGCGTGCGCGGCCTGCCCGGCTCCGGTGCGTACAGCGCGTCGAAATCGGCCGCGATCAAGTATCTGGAAGCGCTGCGCGTCGAGCTGCGCCCGGCCGGCGTCGGCGTCGTGACGATCGCGCCCGGCTACATTCGCACGCCGATGACCGCGCACAACCCGTACCGGATGCCGTTCCTGATGGACGCCGATTGCTTCGCCGCGCGCGCGGCACGCGCGATCGCCCGGCAGCACGCATTCCGCGTGATTCCGTGGCAGATGGGCGTCGTCGCGAAGGTGCTGCACGTGCTGCCGCGCTGGCTGTACGACCGCCTGTTCGAAAAAGCGCCGCGCAAGCCGAAGGCCGGCGCGCACTGAGCGCGTCGTGGATCCCGGCGCGCGTCTCGCCGGATCGCTGTCGGGCCTCGGCCTGATCCGCATCGCCATCCCGCGAAACCGCGCGGGTTTCTCCCCCTCGTATCGCATCACACGCCGCGCACATCTGTCGCGGTCCTGCCCATTCCGGCGTTTGTGCCGCTCATTTCCGCCCCGCATTCGCGACCGACGGCCCCGTCCCGGCCCCTCGCCTCGCCCACACCTCCCGCACCGCGTCCGCCCCGTCTGGACCGCCGCATCAACACCCGTTCCGTCGCGAACGCAGCCGTTTTTCGGTCAATTCACCGCGTTCCGGCGCCTTTTTTCGCGCGTCGCACGCTTTGACGGTATGCTATTCGCCAGCCGCGCCGGCCCTGCCCGCTTCCGGGCCGCGCCTGCCTCCGTCATTCAGCGAAAAACACACGCCACGTGGGAGATCCTATGCACGTCAAGCTGTTCGCCGCGGCCGCCGTGGCCACGGCCCTCGCCGCCCTTGCCGCCCCCGGCCTCGCCGCCGCCAAGCCGCTCACCGTCTGCACGGAATCGAGCCCGGACGGCTTCGACGTCGTGCAGTACAACTCGCTCGTCACGACCAACGCATCGGCCGACGTGATCTTCAACACGCTCGTGTCCTACGACGAAGCCGCGAAGAAGGTCGTGCCCGCGCTCGCGGACAAATGGGAAGCGAGCGCCGACGGCCTCACGTACACGTTCCACCTGCGCCCGAACGTCGCGTTCCAGACCACCGACTACTTCAAGCCGGGCCGCACGCTGAACGCGGACGACGTCGTGTTCACGTTCACGCGGATGCTCGACGATGCGAATCCGTGGCACAAGGTCGCCGGCGCGAGCGGCTTTCCGCACGCGCAGTCGATGGGTCTCGTGAAGCTCGTGAAATCGGTCACGAAGGTCGACGACAGCACCGTGAAGTTCGTGCTGAACGAACCGAACGCGACGTTCGTGCCGATCCTGACGATGGGCTTCGCGTCGATCTACTCGGCCGAATACGCGGACCAGCTGCTGAAGGCCGGCAAGCAGGCCGACCTGAACGCGAAGCCGGTCGGCACCGGCCCGTTCGTGCTGAAGAGCTATACGAAGGACGCGCTGATCCGCTACGACGCGAATCCGACGTACTGGGGCACGAAGCCGAAGGTCGACCGGCTGATCTACGCGATCACGCCCGACCCGTCGGTGCGCCTGCAGAAGGTGAAGGCCGGCGAATGCCAGATCGCGCTGTCGCCGAAGCCGCAGGACGTGCTCGCCGCGAAAGGCGAAAGCGCGCTGAAGGTCGTGCAGACGCCCGCGTTCATGACCGCGTTCGTCGCGCTGAACACGCAGAAGAAGCCGCTCGACAACGACAAGGTGCGCGAGGCGCTGAACCTCGCGTTCGACCGCGCGACCTACCTGAAGGTCGTGTTCGACAACACCGCGACGGCCGCGAACAACCCGTATCCGCCGAACACGTGGAGCTATGCGAAGGACGTCGCGCCGTATGCGTACGATCCCGCGAAGGCGAAGCAACTGCTCGCGCAGGCAGGCTTCCCGAACGGCTTCTCGACCACCATCTGGACGCGCCCGACCGGCAGCGTACTGAACCCGAACCCGAAGGTCGGCGCGGAACTGCTGCAGGCCGACCTCGCGAAGATCGGCGTGAAGGCCGAAGTGAAGGTGATCGAATGGGGCGAGCTGATCAAGCAGGCGAAGCTCGGCCAGCATGACATGCTGTTCATGGGCTGGGCCGGCGACAACGGCGATCCGGACAACTACCTGTCGCCGCTGTTCAGCTGCAGCGCGGTGAAGTCGGGCATCAACTTCGCGCGCTTCTGCGATGCGCAGCTCGACAAGCTGATCGCCGACGGCAAGTCGACCGCCGACCAGGCCAAGCGCGCGAAGCTGTACGAAAGCGCGCAGAAGATCATCCACGACCAGGCGCTGTGGATCCCGCTCGGCTACCCGACCGCGGCCGCGTTGACGCGCACGAACGTGAGCGGCTATCACGTGAGTCCGTTCGGACGACAGAACTTCACGGCGGTCGCCGTGCAGTAACCGTGCGTGGCGCGCAAGCGACGGCGTGCACGCCGCTCGCTTGCGGCCCGCGCGCCGCGCTTGCTACACTGCGCGCCTGTTCCTCCTACCGGACGCCAGCCAAAGTGAACCACTAAGCCTTCCCGAAATGTTTTCGCCGCCCGTGCCACGCACGCCGCGCGCGAAGGTCTTCACGCATTTTTGGAGGTGCTCATGGCTGCAGCCACGCCCACCGGCGCGCTCGTCGCGCTTCATCACGTTTCCTTCCGCTTCGACGACGGCGTCACGCTGTTCGATTCGCTCGACCTGTCCATCGATCGCACGCCCACCGGCATCGTCGGCCGCAACGGCGTCGGCAAGAGCCTGCTCGCGCAACTGATCGCGGGCCACCGTGCACCCAGCGCGGGAACGATCGAGCGGCATGCGCACGTCGTCTACGTCGCGCAGCAGCACGATCACGGCCGCGACCGCGACGACGCAGCCGCCGCCCCGCGAACCGTCGCGCAAATCGCCGCGCTCGATGCACCGCTCAGCGCGCTCGCGCGTCTCGCGGAAGGCCACGCAACACCGAACGACTTCGACCTGATCGGCGATCGCTGGGATCTCGCGGAACGCGTGCGCATGGCGCTCGACGCGGCCGGCCTGCACGACGTCCACGCCGACACGCCCGCGCACGCGCTGAGCGGCGGCCAGGTCGCACGCGTGGCGCTGATCGGCGCGCTGCTGTCCGGCGCCGGCCTGCTCGTACTCGACGAACCGACCAACCATCTCGATGCACCGGGCCGCGCGTGGCTGCGCACGGCGCTCGACGGCTGGCGCGGCGGCGTCGTCATCGTGAGTCACGACCGTGCGCTGCTGGCGGGCGTGCAACGGATCGTCGAGCTGACGCCGCACGGCGCACGCTCGTATGGCGGCAACTACGCGCTCTACCGCGCGCAGCGCGACGCGGAACACCAAGCCGCGCACGCGGCGCTCGACCATGCGCGCACCGAGCGCGGGCGCGTACGGCGCAGGCTCGAACAGGAGCACGACACGATCCAGCGCCACGCGGCCGCGTCGCTGCGCGACGCGAAGACGGCCAACCTGTCGTCGATGGCGCGTCAGAGCCGCAAGGGCGCCGCGCGCGCGATCATGGGGACCGTCCGGCGTCATCAGAGCGACTTCAAGGCGACGCTCGACGCGCGCGTGCAGGAAGCGGCCGCGCGCGTCGAAGCCGACGCACCGGTGCTGGTATCGCTGCCGGGCACCGAGGTCAGCGCGCGCCGCCAGCTGTTCACGCTCGAACGCGCGCAACTGCCGTGGCGCGTCGCGGGCGACGCCGACGCGATCACGTGGTCCGCAAGCGGCGCCGTGCGCATTGCGCTGACGGGCCCGAACGGCTGCGGCAAATCGACGTTGCTGAGGATGCTCGCGGGCGAGCTCGCGCCGCGCTCAGGCACCTGCACGACGCACGTGAGCGCCGCGTATCTCGACCAGCGGCTCGCGCTGCTCGACCCCGAGCGCTCGATCGTCGAGCAACTGGGCCTGCTCGATACGCCCCTTGCCGAAGGTGATCTGCGCAGCCGTCTCGCGCTGCTGCAACTCGACGCGACGCGTGCGACGCAACCCGCGCGGCAACTGAGCGGCGGCGAACGGCTGAAGGCCGCGCTCGCGTGCGCATTGTGGCGCGGCACGCCCGCGCAACTGCTGCTGCTCGACGAGCCGACCAATCACCTCGATCTCGAATCGGTGCGGGCGATCGAAGCGGCGCTGGCCGGCTTCCCCGGCGCGATCGTGGTCGCGTCGCACGACGCCGCGTTTCTCGCGGCGCTCGAACCAACGCACACGATGCAGTGGCATCGCGACGGATGGCGTTACGAACCCGTCGCGTAAGCGCTACGAAAAACGCTCAGCCCGCGGTACGGAACCGCAGCACCCCGTCGTCGCCCTGCTCGCGCACGAGTTCGCCCGCGAGCCACAGCAGGTTCAGGTGCGCGAGCGCCTCGCCGAGCGCGAACGTCATCTGGTGGATATCGAGCTCGCGGCGGCGGAACATGATCGGCACGATATCGGCCGCGCTCATCGGCTGCTCCGCGCACGCGACGCGCACCTCGGCCAGGCGCGCATCGTGGTGTTCGCGCAGTTGCGCGATGCGTGTGCGCACGCCGCGGAACGGCTTGCCGTGCGACGGCAGCACGAGCGTGTCGGGCGCCATCGTCTCGTAGCGGCCGAGCGATTCGAGGTACAGCGCGAGCGGGTTCGCTTCCGGTTCGAGGTCGAACACCGACACGTTCGTCGAGATGCGCGGCAGCACCATGTCGCCGGAAATCAGCACGCCGTCCGCTTCGCTGTAGAGCGCGCAATGTTCAGGCGAATGGCCGAAGCCGGTGACGACGCGCCACGTGCGCGCGCCGATCGTCACCGCGTCGCCTTCGCGCAGGCGCCGGTAGCGCGGCGGCACGGCCGGCACCAGATCCGCGTAGTAGCTGCGGCGGTTGCGCAGCTTGTCGAGCGCGGCCGGATCGGTCAGCCCGTGGCGCGCGAAGTGATCGGCGGCGGCCGCGCCGCCCGCGTTCGAACCGTTGCCGGCCGCCATCAGGCAGCCGAACATATATTCGCCGAGCGTCATCCACAACCGCACGTTCCAGCGGCCCTTGTCGCCGCCTTCGCACAGCCAGTTCGCGAGGCCGAAGTGATCGGGGTGGCAGTGCGTGACGAGCACGCGCAGCACGGGCAGGCCGTCGAGCTGCGTGTCGAAGATCTGCTCCCAGTGCGTGCGGATCGCGTCCGACGCGATCCCGCAATCGACCACCGTCCAGCCGGCCTGCCCGTCGATCTCGTCGCGCAGCAGCCAGAGATTGATGTGGTCGAGCGAAAACGGCAGCGGCATGCGCAGCCAGCGCACGCCGGGCGCGACCTCGAACGTGTCGCCCGCGGCGGGCAGCGTATCGGCGAAGGGGTAATCGAGTTGGTGTTCCAGGGCGTTCATCGGTGGGGCGTCTCGTCGTTATCGGTGCGAATGCGCGCCGGCGGCACGCGCGGCGGGCGGTGCGTCGATTCTATCGCCGTCGCGAGAAAGACGTGCCCGGCGCCCTGCGGCCCGTCAAAAAAGTTCGTGTCAGAATCGGTTCCGTACCCGTATCTTTACGCGAAGATGCACCGAACAGTGCCTAACGGCGAGCAACACACCGATTGACGACTGTTCGCGCGTCACCTCGAAAGTCATTGAAACGCCGACTTGGGCGCTAAAATGGCGGGTGCTTACAGCCCCTTGAACGAGCCTGCACGCGATGAATCACTTCCCCAAACTGCTGTCGTCGCAGATCGGTTTCGACGTCGCGCAGTCGATGCTCGAATACTTCGATCGCCATTACCGGATCTTCCGCGAAGCGGCGGTCGATGCGAAGACGCTGTTCGAGCGCGGCGACTGGCACGGGCTGCAGCGGCTCGCGCGCGAGCGGATCACGTCGTACGACGAGCGCGTGAAGGAATGCGTCGAGGTGCTGGAAGACGAATACGACGCAGAGAACATCGACGACGAAGTGTGGCAGCAGATCAAGCTGCACTACATCGGCCTGCTCACGTCGCACCGCCAGCCCGAGTGCGCGGAAACCTTCTTCAATTCGGTGTGCTGCAAGATCCTGCACCGCTCGTATTTCAGCAACGATTTCATCTTCGTGCGCCCGGCGATCTCGACCGAGTATCTGGAGAACGACGAGCCGGCCGCGAAACCAACCTACCGCGCGTACTATCCGGGCACCGACGGGCTCGCGGTCACGCTCGAGCGCATCGTCACGAACTTCCAGCTCGACCCGCCGTTCGAGGATCTCACGCGCGACATCGGCTGCGTGATGCAGGCGATCGACGACGAATTCGGCCACTTCGACGAGGCGCCGAATTTCCAGATCCACGTGCTGTCGTCGCTGTTCTTCCGCAACAAGAGCGCGTACATCGTCGGCCGCATCATCAACGCCGACCGCGTGCTGCCGTTCGCGGTGCCGATCCGCCACGTGCGCCTCGGCGTGCTCGTGCTCGACACCGTGCTGCTGCGCCGCGACCTGCTGCAGATCATCTTCAGCTTCTCGCATTCGTACTTCCTCGTCGACATGGGCGTGCCGTCCGCGTACGTGGATTTCCTCTGCACGATCATGCCGGGCAAGCCGAAGGCCGAGATCTACACGTCGGTCGGGCTGCAGAAGCAGGGCAAGAACCTGTTCTACCGCGACCTCCTGCACCATCTGTCGCATTCGAGCGACCGCTTCATCATCGCGCCTGGGATCAAGGGCCTCGTGATGCTCGTGTTCACGCTGCCGTCGTTCCCGTACGTGTTCAAGATCATCAAGGACCACTTCCCGCCGCCGAAGGAAACGACGCGCGCGCAGATCATGGAGAAGTACCAGCTCGTGAAGCGCCACGACCGGCTCGGTCGGATGGCCGACACGCTCGAGTATTCGAGCGTCGCGCTGCCGCTCGCGCGGCTCGATCACGCGCTCGTGCGCGAACTCGAGAAGGAAGTGCCGTCGCTGCTCGAATACGAGGACGACAAGCTGGTGATCAAGCACCTGTACATCGAGCGCCGGATGACGCCGCTGAACCTGTACCTGCAGAACGGCAGCGACGCGGACGTCGAGCACGGCGTGAAGGAATACGGCAACGCGGTGAAGGAGCTGATGAAGGCGAACATCTTCCCCGGCGACATGCTGTACAAGAACTTCGGCGTCACGCGCCACGGCCGCGTCGTGTTCTACGACTACGACGAGATCGAATACCTGACCGACTGCAACGTGCGGCGCGTGCCGCCGCCGCGCAACGAGGAAGACGAACTGTCCGGCGAACCGTGGTATACCGTCGGCCCGCACGACATCTTTCCGGAGACCTACGGGCCGTTCCTGCTCGGCGACCCGCGCGTGCGCAGCGTCTTCATGAAGCATCACGCGGACTTTTTCGACCCCGCGCTGTGGCAGGCGAGCAAGGACAAGCTGATGCAGGGCGAACTGCCCGATTTTTATCCGTACGACGCGACCCTGCGCTTTTGCGTGCGCTACCCCGCGCGCTTCGGCGCGACGGGCCGCAACGACGGCGCGGGCGACGCGCAGCGCGCCGCCTGACGCCGGCCACACCCCATCCGATATCGACTTGATTTCCGCCAACGGAATCCACACCGATGACTACCCAAGACAATCCGCTTTCACATCTGTTCGACAACAACGATGCCTGGGTCAGGCGCCAGCTCGCCGACGATCCCGATTTCTTCGCACGGCTCGCCGACCAGCAGGCGCCGGAATATCTGTGGATCGGCTGCTCGGATTCGCGCGTGCCGGCGAACCAGATCATCGGCCTGCCGCCGGGTGAAGTGTTCGTGCACCGCAACATCGCGAACGTGGTCGTGCACAGCGACCTGAACTGCCTGTCGGTGATCCAGTTCGCGGTCGACATCCTGCGCGTGAAGCACATCATGGTCGTCGGTCACTACGGCTGCTCGGGCGTGAACGCGGCGCTGCATAACCGCCGCGTCGGCCTCGCGGACAACTGGCTGCATCACGTGCAGGACGTGCGCGAGCGCCATGCGGCGCTGCTCGACGAATGGCCGGTCGGCGAAGCGCGTTACCGTCGCCTGATCGAGCTGAATTCGATCGAACAGGTCGTCAACGTGTGCCGCACGACGATCGTCAACGACGCATGGGCACGCGGCCAGTCGCTGACCGTGCACGGGCTCGTATACGGCGTGCACGACGGCCGGATGCGTAACCTCGGGATGTCCGTGTCGAACTTCGACGCGCTCGACGCAACCTACAAGCGCTGCGTGGCGGCGCTGACCGCGCGCGGCCAGCATGCGCCCGACAACGACATGGTCGCGGCGGACGCCGCGCAGCTCGACGGCGTCGCGCAGGCGGTCGCCGCCACGCTGAAGCCGTGCGACGACGCGCAGTAACGTGCGGTGACGCGCCAGCTGCCCGGCGGCGGCTGCCGCGCGGGCGCGGCACGCATCGAACGGATCTGACACCGGCACCGCCACGGCGGCGCCAACCCAAGGAGCGACGGGCATGAAAACCGTATTGATCGTCGGCGCATCGCGCGGCCTCGGCCGCGAATTCGTCCGGCAATACCGGCGCGACGGCTGGAACGTGATCGCCACCGCACGCGACGCGGCATCGCTCGACGCGCTGCGCGCGCTCGGCGCGCAGCCGCATGCGCTCGACATCGCGCGGCCCGAGCAGATCGCGGCGCTCGGCTGGAAGCTCGACGGCGAACGGCTCGACGCGGCCGTGCTGGTGTCGGGCGTGTACGGGCCGCGCACCGAAGGCGTCGAGACGATCACCGCCGAGGATTTCGACGCGGTGATGCATACCAACGTGCGCGGGCCGATGCAGTTGCTGCCGATCCTGCTGCCGCTCGTCGAGGACGCCCGCGGCGTGCTGGCCGTCGTGTCGAGCCGGATGGGCAGCATCGCCGAGGCGACCGGCACGACCGGCTGGCTGTACCGCGCGAGCAAGGCCGCGCTGAACGACGCACTGCGCATCGCGTCGCTGCAGACGCGCCATGCCGCATGCATTTCGCTGCATCCCGGCTGGGTGCGCACCGACATGGGCGGCGCGCAGGCCGCGATCGATCCGGAAACGAGCGTGACCGGCATGCGTCGCGTGATCGCCGAATCCGCTTCGGACGTGTCCCAGGCGAACGGCCGGTTCTTCCAGTACGACGGCGTCGAGCTGAGCTGGTGAGTACGCCGGCCGGCAACCCAGCGTTGTTAATTCACATTTCGCATGATTTTGACCCGACCTGACGCGTGCCCGTGCGGCGGCGCGTCTCCCGCGCCCGCCAAATCGCCGGCGCCGCGCTATGCAGCCTGCTGCGGCCGCTTCATCGACGGCGGCGAAGCCGCCCCGACCGCACTCGAATTGATGCGTTCGCGGTACAGCGCGTACGTCCTCGGCGCGACCGATTACCTGCGCGCGACGTGGGCCGTGCGCACCTGCCCGCCTGATCTCGACACCGACCCCACTGCGCCGGACGCGCCGCGCTGGCTGGGCCTCGCCGTCAAACGCCACGTGCCACTCGACGACCGGCACGCGGAGGTCGAATTCGTGGCCCGTTACAAGATCGGCGGCCGCGCCTACCGGCTGCACGAGACGAGCCGTTTCGAGCGCGACGAGCAGGGATTCTGGCGCTATGTCGACGGCGAAGTAAGTGAACGCTGACAAATAGTTGCCATGTCAGACGCCGGGTTATTCCCGCATTGCACAACCTGATTTTGTCGGGCTACGATGGGCTCGAATTGGTCATGTTGCGTGGCAGGGCTTACGGATGGCGTTCAGCAAGGTATTGGTGGGATGGATGGCGGCCTGTGCGCTGTCGGCCGCTCAGGCCGGTACGCTGCCGAGCGCCAATACGGGTGCAGGCGCCAGCGGCTCGCTCGCGCACGCCGAGCACTTCGACTACGCCGACGCGAACCTGCCGCAGGTCGCCGCCGACCTCAACGAACAGATCCTCCGCATTCCGGCCGACGCGTCGGGTGCCGTCACGCTCGAGGCGACGCTCTTCAAGCCGAACGGCCCCGGCCCGTTCCCGCTCGTCGTCTTCAATCACGGTAAAAATACCGGCGATCTCCATCTGCAGCCACGCAGCCGGCCGCTCGCGTTCGCGCGCGAATTCGTGCGCCGCGGCTATGCGGTGATCGCGCCGAATCGCCAGGGCTTCGCCGGTTCGGACGGCACGTACCGGCAGGAAGGCTGCAACGTCGGCAAGAACGGCCTCGCGCAGGCTGCGGACGTCGATGCGACGGTGCGCTACATGGCGCGCCAGCCGTACGTCGATGCGTCGCGCATCGTCGTCGCCGGCACGTCGCACGGCGGGCTCGTGTCGGTCGCCTACGGCACCGAAGCCGCGGCGGGCGTGCGCGGCATCATCAACTTCTCCGGCGGGCTGCGCCAGGACCTGTGCGACGGCTGGCAGCGCAACCTCGTCGACGCGTTCGACCAATACGGTGCGCACACGGCCGTGCGGTCGCTGTGGCTGTACGGCGACAACGATTCGGTGTGGACGCCCGCGCTCGTCGCGCAGATGCACGATGCGTACGTGTCGCACGGCACGCAGGCGCAGTTCATCGATTTCGGCCGCTACAAGGACGATGCGCACCGGTTGATCGTCGATCGCGACGGCGTGCCCGTCTGGTGGCCGGCCGTGCATGCGTTCCTTGCCGAACTGAACCTGCCGACCGCGGTGCGCTATGCGGTCGCGAACCCGCACGAACCGAAAGCCACCGGCTATGCGTCGATCGATGCGGTCAACGCGGTGCCCTACGTCGACGAAGCCGGCCGCGAAGGCTATCGCCGCTTCCTGAACCAGCATCCGAGCCGCGCGTTCGCGGTGTCGTCGGAAGGCGCGTGGTCGTGGGCCGAAGGCGGCGACGATCCGATGGCGCTCGCGCTCGACAACTGCGCGAAGCAAGGCGCGGGCGCCTGCCGGCTGTATGCGGTCAACGACCGCGTCGTGTGGAACGACAGCACGACGCAGACGGCCGACAACGGCGACGACAACACCCGCGCCCCCGATACGCGCGCACTGGCTTCGCGCTGACGCGCGGTTGTCGTTTCTCCCGCTTCCCCCTTCGCGCGCCGTCGACTCAACGTCACCGCGGCACTCCGCCGCCTGCTCGTCAAATCGAGCACACGCCGCGTAATGCTCGTTTTTACGAGCAATCGACCTGAATTCGCGCCAGATTTCGTCCGGTCGCCCGGCGTTGCGCCGCCCCGCGTCGATCGACCCCGCGCCCAACAAGTTCGCCCCCTTGTCGCCGTCAGCATCTCACCTCATCGCTCCCCCTATTTCGACGCTCCATCGCGCCCCGGCCCACGATTTTTTTCTGTCCGGGGGTGTCACTCGAACGTCGTCATCTGCGCGCATTTCGCCCGATCCGCCGCGTTCCGTCCCGAGCACCCCCGAACTGCGTCGAACTCCCGCCCAGCAAGGCTGTGCGGCGTTTGTAACCGCTAGTGCAACGTCCGGCGGAACACGCTAATCTCTGCGCGTTTCGTGTCCCGCCGCGCGGCATCCCACCGATGCCGCGCGGTCGTTTTACCCCCGGAGTCGCCTTGAGTACGCCAGCCACCGACGACTGGGTCGCGCGCAGCCTGCGCGCGGTCTGGCATCCCTGCACCCAGATGAAGCATCACGAGCGCCTGCCGCTCGTCCCCGTCGCGCGCGGCGCGGGCCTGTGGCTGTACGACCGTGACGGCCGCCGCTACTTCGACGCGATCAGCTCCTGGTGGGTCAACCTGTTCGGCCATGCGAACCCGGACATCAACGCGGCGCTGAAGGACCAGCTCGACACGCTCGAGCACGCGATGCTCGCCGGCTGCACGCACGAACCCGCGATCGAGCTCGCCGAACGGCTGCACGCGCTCACCGCGCGCACGCTCGGCCATGCGTTCTTCGCATCCGACGGCGCGTCGGCCGTCGAGATCGCGCTGAAGATGAGCTTCCACGCGTGGCGCAACCGCGGCCGCGCGAACAAGCAGGAATTCGTCTGCGTCGCGAACAGCTATCACGGCGAGACGATCGGCGCGCTCGGCGTGACCGACGTCGCGCTGTTCAAGGATGCGTACGACCCGCTGATCCGCCACGCGCACGTGGTCGCGTCGCCCGATGCGCGCGGCGCGCTGCCGGGCGAGACGGCCGCCGACGTCGCGGGCCGCGCGCTCGCGGACGTGCGGCGCCTGTTCGTCGAACGCGGCGACCGGATCGCCGCGCTGATCGTCGAGCCGCTCGTGCAATGCGCGGCCGGCATGGCGATGCACGATCCGTCGTACGTGCGCGGGCTGCGCGCGCTGTGCGACGAATTCGGCGTGCACCTGATCGCCGACGAGATCGCGGTCGGGTGCGGGCGCACCGGCACCTTCTTCGCGTGCGAGCAGGCCGGCGTCTGGCCCGATTTCATGTGCCTGTCGAAAGGGATCAGCGGCGGCTATCTGCCGCTGTCGCTGGTGCTCACGCGCGACGACGTGTTCGCGGCGTTCTACGACGACGACACGACGCGCGGCTTCCTGCACTCGCATTCGTACACCGGCAACCCGCTCGCATGTCGCGCGGCCGTTGCGACGCTCGACCTGTTCGCGCGCGACGACGTGCTCGCGAGCAATGCCCGCAAATCGGCGACGCTGCGCGCGGCGCTCGCGCCGCTCGACGCGCACCGCCAAGTGCGCCACCTGCGCGAGCGCGGTACGCTGTTCGCGTTCGACGTCACACTCGACGGCGACGCGGCGCGCGGCTTCTCGCGACGTTTCTTCGAACACGCGCTCGAACGCGAGCTGCTGCTGCGCCCGATCGGCACGACCGTGTACCTGATGCCGCCGTACGTGATGAGCGACGACGACATCGCGTGGCTCGCGCAGCGCACGCGCGACACGCTCGACGCGACGCTGGAGGACCTCGGCCGATGAGCCTGCTCGACACCCTGCAACGCGGCCTCGCCGACCTCGACGCGCAAGGGCTGCGCCGCGTGCGCCGCATCGCCGACACCGCGTGCGACGCGCGCATGATCGTGAACGGCCGCGAGATCGTCGGCTTCGCGAGCAACGACTACCTCGGCCTCGCCGCGCATCCGGCGCTCGTCGCCGCGTTCGCCGAGGGCGCGCAGCGCTACGGCGCCGGCAGCGGCGGCTCGCACCTGCTCGGCGGCCATTCGCGCGCGCACGCCAGACTGGAAGACGAACTCGCGGGCTTCGCGGGCGGCTTCTCCGATGCGCCGCGCGCGCTGTACTTCAGCACCGGCTACATGGCGAACCTCGCCGCGATGACGGCGCTCGCCGGCAAGGGCGCGACGATCTTCTCCGATGCGCTGAACCACGCGTCGCTGATCGACGGCATGCAGCTGTCGCGCGCGAACGTGCAGGTCTATCCGCACGCCGATACGGCCGCGCTCGCCGCGCTGCTCGACGCATCGGCGGCCGAAACGAAGCTGATCGTCAGCGACACCGTGTTCAGCATGGACGGCGACATCGCGCCGCTCGCCGAGCTCGTCGCGCTGGCCGAACGCCACGGCGCGTGGCTCGTCGTCGACGACGCGCACGGCTTCGGCGTGCTCGGCCCGCAGGGTCGCGGCGCGCTCGCGGCCGCCGCGCTGCGTTCGCCGCATCTGGTGTACGTCGGTACGCTCGGCAAGGCGGCCGGCGTCGCGGGCGCGTTCGTGATCGCACATGAAACCGTAATCGAATGGCTGATCCAGCGCGCGCGCAGCTACATCTTCACGACCGCCGCGCCGCCGGCCGTCGCGCATGCCGTGTCGGCAAGCCTCAAGGTGATCGCGGGCGACGAAGGCGACGCGCGCCGCGCGCACCTCGCCGCGCTGATCGAACGCACGCGCGCGCTGCTGCGCAACACGCGCTGGCAGCCGGTCGATTCGCACACGGCCGTGCAGCCGCTCGTGATCGGCAGAAACGACGCGACGCTCGCGGCGATGCGCGCGCTCGACGCGCACGGCCTATGGGTGCCCGCGATCCGGCCGCCGACGGTGCCGGCCGGCACGTCGCGGCTGCGCGTGTCGCTGTCGGCCGCGCATTCGTTCGACGATCTCGCCAGGCTCGAAGCCGCGTTGATCCAGGCCAGCGACGAGGCTGCGGCCTCCGTGGGAACGGCCCAGCAGGAGGCAGCAGCATGACCGCCTCGCTCTCCGTCTTCGTCACCGGCACCGACACCGAGATCGGCAAGACCTTCGTGTCGGCCGCGATGCTGCACGGCTTCGCGCGGCACGGCCTGCGCGCGGCCGCACTGAAGCCGGTCGCGGCCGGCGCGTACGAACGCGACGGCGTGTGGCGCAACGAGGATGCGGACCAGCTCGACGCCGCCGCGAACGTCGCGCTGCCGCCCGAGCTGCGCACGCCGTTCCTGCTGAAAGCGCCGGCCGCACCGCATATCGTCGCCGCGCAGGAAGGCGTGACGCTCGACCTCGACACGATCGTCGCGTGCCATCGCGAAGCGCTGACGCGCGCGGACGTCGTCGTCGTCGAAGGCGTCGGCGGCTTTCGCGTGCCGCTGAACGATACGCAGGACACCGCCGACCTCGCGGTCGCACTGAGCCTGCCCGTCGTGCTGGTGGTCGGCGTCCGGCTCGGCTGCATCAGCCACGCGTTGCTGACGGCCGATGCGATTCGCCGGCGCGGCCTCACGCTCGCGGGCTGGGTCGCGAACCACGTCGACCCGGCCATGTCGTTCGCCGACGAGAACGTCGCGACGATTCGCGACTGGCTCGCGCGCGAACACCGCGCGCCACTCATCGGCCGCATCGCGCACATGACGCCGGCCGCCCCCGAATCCGCCGCGGCGATGCTCGACATCGCCGCGCTCGTCGAGTCGCTGCGCACCGCGCGGCCTTGACCCAACCGATCCCCCAATCCCGCCCAGGACAGGAAAACGAAATGACCCAAGCCCAGACCGCCGCCGTGCAACCCGCCGCGATCCCCGTGGCCGCCCCGGCGTCGCAGCGCTGGCGCGTCGCCGACGTCGTCGCGCTGTTCGAGCTGCCGTTCAACGACCTGATGTTCCGCGCGCAGCAGGTGCATCGCGAGCACTTCGACGCGAACGCGGTGCAGTTGTCGACGCTGCTGTCGATCAAGACGGGCGGCTGCGAGGAAGATTGCGGCTACTGCTCGCAGTCGTCGCATCACGACACGGGCCTGAAGGCCGAGAAGCTGATGGACGTCGACACGGTGCTCGACGCCGCGCGCGCGGCGAAGGCGAACGGCGCGAGCCGCTTCTGCATGGGCGCCGCGTGGCGCAACCCGAAGGAGCGCCACATGCCGGCGCTGACCGAGATGGTGCGCGGTGTGAAGGAGCTCGGTCTCGAGACCTGCATGACGCTCGGCATGCTCGAGGACGAACAGGCGCAACAGCTCGCCGATGCGGGCCTCGACTACTACAACCACAACCTCGACACGTCGCCGGAGTTCTACGGCCAGGTGATCTCGACGCGCACGTACCAGGATCGCCTCGACACGCTCGACCGCGTGCGCGATGCGGGCATCAACGTGTGCTGCGGCGGCATCATCGGGATGGGCGAGTCGCGCCGCGAACGCGCGGGCCTGATCTCGCAGCTCGCGAACCTGAACCCGTATCCGGAATCGGTGCCGATCAACAACCTCGTCGCGATCGAAGGCACGCCGCTCGAAGGCACCGCGCCGCTCGATCCGTTCGAGTTCGTGCGCACCATCGCGGTCGCGCGCATCACGATGCCGAAGGCCGTCGTGCGCCTGTCGGCCGGCCGCGAGCAGCTCGACGACGCGATGCAGGCGATGTGTTTCCTCGCCGGCGCCAACTCGATGTTCTACGGCGACCAGTTGCTGACGACGAGCAACCCGCAGACGCAGCGCGACCGCGCGCTGTTCGAGCGCCTCGGCATCCGCGCGAGCCAGGCCGACGCGCTGTCGGACAACGCGTAAGCGGCAACGGCCGGCGCGTCGCGCCCGCCAACGAAAAAGCCGGGGCATGCCCCGGCTTTTTTCATCCGACCGTCTGCATCGGGTCATCCTACGCGTCGCGAATCGAGCGTCTTCTCGACGCGTCCACGCGCAGCTTCGGCATGCGCGTCACACGTGCGACGCCGCGCCGTCGAGCGCCGCGCGCACGCGCTCGACGCGCTGCGCGTCGACGGGCGCCAGCACCTCGCCGCGCGGCCGCACGCCCGAGCCGAAATGCACCGCGCGCACGCCAGTGGCGCGGACGAAGTCGCCGACCGCGTCGATCGTGAGCCCTGAGCCGGCCAGCACCGTGCAGGTCGTGCCCGCCGCCTGCCGCACGAGCCGCGTGATCGTCGCGACCGCGTCGAGCACCGACGGATGGCCGCCCGACGTCAGCACGGACGTGACGGCCGGCACGCGCAGCAACGCGTCGAACGCGGCGTTCAGATCGCGCGCGACGTCGAATGCGCGGTGAAACGTGAGCGCGCGCCCGTCGGCGGCCGCCGCGATCCGGGCCAGCGCGCCGAGATCGACGTCGCCATGCGCGTCGAGCGCGCCGAACACGACGCCGTTCGCGCCGGCCGCGACGGCCGCGCGCACGTCGCGCTCGATCACGCGCAGGTCGTCGGCGTCATAGACGAACGAGCGGCTGTGCGGACGCACGATCACGTTGACGGGAATCGGCACGGCGGCCACGACGGCCTCGATCAGGCCGACGCTCGGCGTCAGCCCGCCCTCGGTGATCGCGGTCACGAGTTCGAGGCGGTCGGCGCCCGCGCGGGCGGCGGCCTTCGCATCGCCGACGGTCGTGGCGATCACTTCGAGGAGAACGGAGGAAGCGGCGTGTCGGTTCATGGGCGGCCCGCGAATCGTCAGGACAATTCGCGCATCCTAGCCGAGCCGCGTGACGGACGCCAGCGTCGCGGCCGCCGCGGACTTCAGCCGCGCCGCACGAGCCAGACGCCGACGATCGCGGACAACGCCGTCACCGCGGTGCCGGACACGAACCGGAACATGCGCGCATCGAAGTACGCGCCCTGCTGCCGCATCACGTCGACGATCGCCGGTGTGAGCACGAGCATCCCCCAGCCGAGCATCCCGAGCGCGGTGGTCGCGGCCGCGACGAGCAACGTGATGCCCGCACCGCGCGCACGCGGCCGGAATACGCCGGCAAACGCGCCCGCGGCCAGCAGCACGGCCGACACCGCGAACAGCACGGCGACGAATACCACCGTCGCGCCCGCCTGGCCGACTTTCAAGAACGCGGCCATCTGCGCGGCCATCACGCAGAAGCCGGCGATCGAGAACAGCACGATCGCCAGCGCGTTGCGCACGACGCTCACGCGAAGGTCAAGCGAAGGCGTGACGGAAATACGCGGTCGCCGGGCGCCGGAACAGCAGGTAGACGAACACCGCGAACAGCAGGAAGCCGGGAATCAGCACCATGAACATCGACTTCGGCATGTTGACGAACGAAAACGCGAAGCCGAACACCGACGTCGCGAGGTAGGCCTTGCGCGACCATTCGCGCCCCTTGAGGATCGCGATGCCGATCACGACGTTCGCGGCTTCGATAATCACGCTGATGCCGAGCGTCGCCCAGACGGGCAGCAGGTAGTGCGACAGCAGCGCCTGGGTGGTCGGCATGCCGATCGAGAACGGCGTATAGACACAGGTGATCGCGTTGGTCACGATGATGATCCACGCGAGGATGGTCAGCGAAATTGGTCTTTTCATGGTGTTTTCCTTTTTATATTCGCCGCCATGGTGGCCCCCGGGACGGCGCGCGCGGTCACGACGGCCGCGCTCGCGCCATTGTCGGGGAAGCACGCGGTGAACGCAACGGCCGCCCCCGCGGCCCCGCGCGCCCCCTCTCCGCATGCGAGCCGTGCGTCGCTACGCGGCCTGCGCGTCGTCGTCGAGCCAGTCGATATCGCCGCACAGCACGCGCTGCGCATCGCCGACGCGCACGGCCACCGACAGCGTCACGCACGGCTGCGCCTCGTTGATCGACAGGTACGGCCGCGTGACCTGCACGCGCCCCGGCTCGGCGATCGCCGAGCGGAAATACGGCCGGCGCAGCCAATTCGCGCCCTGCGCGTCCGCCAGCGGCGAAAAACGCGCCTCGGCCAGCGCGCGATCGGCGCGCAGCACGACGTTGCGGCCCGACTGCCGGCCCTGCGCGTCGAGCAGGAAGCAGCGCGCGGCGGCGTCGAGCGCGAGGAAATTCCAGCACACCTCATCGAGCGGCTCGCCGGCCTCGAGGCGCTCGGCCGCGCGTTCGAACGCGCGCAGGTACGGTGCGAGCCGCTGCGTGTCGCGCCGTTCGCGCGCTTCGGTCTGCTGACGAAAGCGCTCGGTCAGCTCGCCGATGCAGCCGGTGGCGGCCGCGCTGTCGGGCAGCCCCGGCGCCGGGCGGCCGAAGTAGTAGCCCTGCACGAAATCGGCCTCGCACGACAGCGCGATCTGCGCTTCGTGCTCGGTCTCGATCCCCTCGACGAGCACCAGCTTGCCGGCCTCGTGCAACAGCGTCACGAGCCCGTGCAGGATCGCGGTGAGCCCGGTGCGGTGCGCCGCGTGCGACAGCATGATGCGGTCGAGCTTCACGATGTCCGGGTTCAGTTGCCAGATCCGTTCGATGTTCGAGTGGCCCGCGCCGAAATCGTCGAGCGCGATCAGGAAGCCGTGCGTGCGGAATTCGCGCACGGCCTCCGCGAGCCGCTCGACGTCGTCCGCGCGCTGTTCGAGCACCTCGAGCACGATGCGCCGCGGCGGCATGCCGAGCCGCTTCAGGTTCGCGAGCAGCGCGGCCGCCTGGAACGGGTCGGTGAGCACGCCGGGATGGACGTTGAGAAACAGCCACTCGCGCTCCGCGCCGAGCAGCGCGAAATTCTCCAGATGCAGCGCCTGCGCGAGCCGGTCGAGCTGCAGCAGCTCGTCGCGGCGCGCGGCTTCGCCGAACACGTCGAGCGGCGACACGGCGCGGTCGAGCGCATCGTGCGCGCGCAGCAGCGCCTCGTAGCCCACCGCGCGCTGATGCGACAGGCTGAATATCGGCTGGAACACGGTCGTCAGCGTCAGGTCGCGGTGCTGCGTCGCCAGCCGTTCGAGGCCGGAGCTCATCTCCCGCTCGAACCGGTACGGCGACGCGGCGGCCGGACGCTCCTGTTGCACGATCGTCATGCTTCCTCCTGGTGATGCAATCGAACGCGACGTCCGGCGAAACGGACGACGAACGGGACGGCGCGCAATGTCATGGTTGGACCCTCGGTTGCCCGGCGCGGGCCGGGTGGCTGCCCACCTTCAAGCAAGCTCCGTGCAAGGCGCGCAGAACCCATGCGCCGCGCGGCCGCACGCGGCCACCGCACCACCGTGGCGCGCTACTCGCGCACCATTTCCGTGCGCACGCACCGACCGCTTGAACGCGCCCGTCACGTCGGCACGCTACACTCCGTACGATCGTTTCATTTCACGTCATTCGCCGTATCGATGGAAATCGTTTTCACAGTCCTCATTCTGCTGCTGACCGTCGCACTGTCCGGCGCCGTCACGCGCCTCCTGCCGTTGCAACTGCCGCTGCCGCTGATGCAGATCGCGTTCGGCGCGATGCTCGCGTGGCCGAAGCTGAACCTGCACGTCACGTTCGATCCCGAGATCTTCATGCTGCTGTTCATTCCGCCGCTGCTGTTCGCGGACGGCTGGCGGATTCCGAAACGCGAGCTTTACCTGCAGCGCCGCGCGATCCTGATGCTCGCGTTCGGGCTCGTGTTCATGACGGTACTCGCAGTGGGCTACTTCGCACACTGGCTGATTCCCGAGTTGCCGCTGCCGATCGCGTTCGCGCTCGCTGCGGTGCTGTCGCCGACCGACGCGGTCGCGCTGTCGGGCATCGCCGGCAAGGGCCGCATTCCGCCGCAACTGATGCACATCCTCGAAGGCGAGGCGCTGATGAACGACGCGTCGGGCCTCGTCGCGCTGAAGTTCGCGATCGCGGCCGCGCTCACCGGCGTGTTCTCGCTGCGCGCCGCGTCGGTCACGTTCGTGATCGTCGCCGCCGGCGGGCTCGCGACGGGCGCGATCGTGTCGTGGGTATTCAGCGCGCTGTCAACGCGCTTCCTGAATGCCGAGCAGGAAGGCGATCCGGCCCCGGGCATCGTGATGACGCTGCTGGTGCCGTTCGCCGCCTACCTGTTCGCCGAGCACCTCGACCTGTCGGGCGTGCTCGCGGCCGTGTCGGCCGGGATGATGATGAATTACACGAGCTTCTCGCGCAAAAGCACCGTCGCGTCGCGCGTGCGCGCCGAAAGCACGTGGGCGATGATCGAATTCGTGTTCAACGGCATGGTGTTCATCATGCTCGGGCTGCAGTTGCCGCACATCATCGGCCGCGCGCTCGTCGACGCGCACCATACGAGCGACGCACTGGTAGGCCGCATGATCTTCAACGTGTGCGCGATGATGCTCGCGCTGTATGCGATCCGCTTCCTGTGGGTGTGGCTGCTGCGCTGGTTCGCGAGCCGCCGCGCCGCGCGCCATGGCCTCGCCGGCACGATGGCCGGCGTACGCACGATCGCGGTGATGACGGTCGGCGGCGTGCGCGGCGCGGTCACGCTCGCCGGCGTGCTGTCGATTCCGGTCGCGCTGTCCGACGGCGCGCCGCTGCCGGGCCGCGACACCGCGATCTTCATCGCGTCGGCCGTGATCCTCGGTTCGCTGATCGTCGGGGTGATCGGCCTGCCGCTGCTGCTGCGCGGCGTGCGCTCGACGCGCAACCCGCTCGGCAACGAGGAGCGCATCGCACGCTCGGCCGCCGCGCAGGCCGCGATCCGCGCGATCGATTCGTCGCACGACGCGATCTCGGCCGATCTCGACGAATCGGGCGCGGCGCGCTGCGCGGACATCTCCGCGCGCGTGATGGATCAATATCGCCGCCGGCTCGCCGCGCTGGCCGACGACGGCCCCACGCCGCGCGCGCAAGCGCAGCAGGCCGAAACGATGGAGCTGCAGATGCGGATCGCGGCCGTGCGCGCAGAACGCTCGGCGCTGTACCGGCTGCGCAGCGACAGCAAGATTTCCGACGAGACGCTGACGAAGCTGCTCCGCGAGATCGACCTGTCTGAAACCGCGCTGTCGACGCGCAAGAAAGGCATTGTTTGACGGGCCGGCTGCGGCCTGCGCGCAGCCACCGAGGACCATAAAAAAACGGCGACGCTCGCACGAGCATCGCCGTTTTCACATCCACTCACGTTCGCGTTACTTCGCGACGACGACCGGAATCCCCTTCAGCATCCCCGCGCCCTTCATCTCGTCGAGCGCATGCTGCACGGCCGCGCTCGTCGCCGCGTCGATGCCGAGCTGCAGCGCGAGCTCGCGTTCCGCACGCTTCACGCCGGCCAGGTTGCGCACCTTCACGTGACCGAAGCCGCGCACGCGGGCATGCAGGTCGGCCAGTTGCACGACCTGCGCCGTATTGCCGGGGGTCATCGCGGCGAACGCACGCGTGAGCGTCGTTTCGTAGTCGTCGGCCAGCGCGCGCTCCATCTTGCGCTCGACCGTGCGGCCGAACGGATCGAGCCACGTGCCGCGCAGGCTGCGCACGCGCGCCAGCATGCCGAGCACCGGCCACATCCACTGGCCGAACACGCGCTTCTTCGGCGTGCTGCCGTCGCTGCCGGCCTTCGCGACCGTCGGCGGCGCCAGGTTGAACTTCACGCGGTACGTCTGCCCCGGCACGCCTTCGAACTGCGCTTCGAGCGCCGTGCGGAACGCGTCGTCCGTGTACAGCCGCGCGACTTCGTATTCGTCCTTCACCGCGAGCAGCCGGTAGAACGTCGTCGCGACCGCGCGCGTCAGCGCGTCGTCTCCCTTCGCGCGCGCCGCGTTCACCAGCGCCCGATAGCGCTCGACATAGCGCGCACCGCCATACGCGTCGAGACGCACCTCGCGATCGGCGATCAGCTCGGCAAGCGTCTCCGGCGCGGCGTGGACGGCCACCGCATGACGCGCGTTCCACAACGCGTCGAGGCCCGCCGCGTCGCCGGCCGCCATCCGGCCGATCGAGAACGCGAGCTTGTTCATCTGCACCGCGACGTTGTTCAGCTCGATCGCGCGCATCATCGCGGCGAGCGACACCGGCACGAGGCCGAGCTGCCACGCGTAGCCGAGCATCAGGATGTTCGCGCCGATCGAATCGCCGAGGAATTTCGCGGCGAGCGCCTGCGCGTCGCAGCTCGACAGGTAGCCGTCGCCGGCCGCGTGGTGCATCTTCTCCAGCAGCGCATCCGCATGCAGGTTCGCGTCGGGGTTCTGCACGAACGATGCGTTCGGAATCCGGTGCGTGTTGACGACGATCCGCGTGCGCGCGTGACGCACCGTCTGCAGCGCCTCGGCGCTCGCGCCGACGACCATGTCGCACGCGAGCAGCACGTCGGCTTGCTGCGTGTCGATGCGCACCTGGTTCAGCCAGCGGTCGCTCGACGCGATCCGCACGAACGACAGCACCGAGCCGCCCTTCTGCGCGAAACCCATGAAGTCGAGCACCGATGCGCTCTTGCCTTCGAGATGCGCGGCCATGCTGATCAGCGCGCCGACCGTCACGACGCCGGTGCCGCCCACGCCCGTCACGAGCATGTCGAACGGCGCCGCGTCGAGGTGCGTCGCCGGCACCGGCAGCGCGTCGACACGCGCGGCGAGCGCGGCTTCGTCGAATGCAGCGCCGGCCGCCTTCTTCAGCGCCGCGCCTTCGACCGTCACGAAGCTCGGGCAGAAGCCGTTCACGCACGAATAGTCCTTGTTGCACGACGATTGATCGATGCGGCGCTTGCGGCCGAGCGGCGTCTCGAGCGGCTCGACCGACAGGCAGTTCGACTGCACGCCGCAGTCGCCGCAGCCTTCGCACACCGCGTCGTTGATGAACAGGCGCTTGTCCGGGTCGGGGAATTCGCCCTTCTTGCGGCGGCGACGCTTCTCGGCCGCGCAGGTCTGGTCGTAGATCAGCACGGTGACGCCCGGCGTTTCGCGCAATTCACGCTGCACCGCGTCGAGTTCGCTGCGGTGATGGAACGTCGTGCCGGTCGGGAACTGCCCGTGATGGCCGTCGTACTTCTCCGGTTCGTCCGACACGACGACGAAGCGCGACACGCCTTCCGCCTCGACCTGCCGCGCGATCTGCGGCACCGAGATGCTGCCGTCGACCGGCTGGCCGCCCGTCATCGCGACCGCGTCGTTGTAGAGGATCTTGTACGTGATGTTCGCTTTCGCGGCGACCGCCTGGCGGATCGCGAGGATGCCCGAGTGGAAGTAGGTGCCGTCGCCCAGGTTCTGGAACACGTGCTTCGTGTTGGTGAACATCGCGTGCGCGGCCCAGTCGACGCCCTCGCCGCCCATCTGGATCAACCCCGTCGTGTCGCGCTCCATCCACGACGCCATGAAGTGGCAACCGATGCCGGCCTGCGCGATCGAGCCTTCCGGCACCTTCGTCGACGTGTTGTGCGGGCAGCCCGAGCAGAAATACGGCGTGCGCTTCACCGCGTCGGCCTCGTTCGACAGGATCTGCGGCGCGACGAGATCGACCACGCGCTCGCGCCGGTCGAGCGCCGGCTTGTGCCGCGCGAGCCATTCCGCGAACACCGGCAGGATGCGCGACGGACGCAGTTCGCCGAGCTCGGACAGCAGGCACGCACCGGCCGCGTCGTGCTTGCCGAGCACGCGCGGGCGGGCGCCTTCGGTGCGGTTGTACAGGTAGTCCTTGATCTGCTGCTCGATGACCGGGCCCTTCTCCTCGATCACCAGCACTTCGGCGAGCCCGTCGACGAAGGTTTCGATGCGCGTCATTTCGAGCGGATACGACAGGCCGACCTTGTAGATCCGCACGCCGGCCGCGTCGAGGTCGGCGACCGTCAGGTCGAGGCGGCGCAGCGCTTCCATCAGGTCGAGGTGCGCCTTGCCGCAGGTGACGATGCCGACGTTCGCCTGTGCGCTCGGCGCGATCCACTTGTCGATGCTGTTGGCACGCGCGAAATGGCGCACCGCGTCGAGTTTCGCCGCGAGACGCGCCTCGATCGTGAGGCTCGGCAGGTCGGGCCAGCGGTTGTGCAGGCCGCCCGCCGGCGGCGTGAAGCCTTCCGGCGCCGGCCAGCGCGTCTGCAATGCATCGAGGTCGACGGTCGAGCCCGACTCGACCGTCTCCGAGATCGCCTTGAAGCCGACCCACGCGCCCGAGTAGCGCGACAGCGCCCAGCCATACAGGCCGAATTCGAGCATGTCGGCGATGTTCGACGGGTTCACGACCGGCATGTGCCACGCCATCATCGCGAAATCGCTCTGGTGCGGCATCGACGACGACACGCAGCCATGGTCGTCGCCCGCGACGACCAGCACGCCGCCGTGCGGCGATGACCCGTACGCGTTGCCGTGCTTCAGCGCATCACCCGCGCGATCGACGCCCGGGCCCTTGCCGTACCACATCGCATACACGCCCTCGACCGTACGCTCCGGGTCGGCCTCGACCCGCTGCGTGCCGAGCACGGCCGTGCCGCCGAGTTCCTCGTTGATCGCGGGCAGGAAGCGCACGCTGCTGGCGTCGAGCAGTTTCTTCGCCTTCCACAACTGCTGGTCGACCATACCGAGCGGCGAACCGCGATAGCCGCTGACGAAGCCGGCCGTGTTGAGCCCTTGTTCGGTGTCGACCGCGCGCTGCATCAGCAGCAGGCGGATCAGCGCCTGCGTGCCGGTCAGGAAGATCCGGCCGCGCGTCGCGGTCAGGTTGTCGGTCAGGCGGTAGTCGGACAGGGCAGGCGTGCCGTCGACGGGCAGGCGGGCGGTCATGAGGGGATGTCTCCGGATTGTGCTGTCGTGCTGTTCTGGGTCGTGCGCGGCGGGGCGTCGGATGACGCAGGGTGCCGGCAGCGAATGGCTCTATTTTTTCGCGCGCGGCCGAGAATGTTTTTTCTCATCTTGCTCGGAGGGGCCTGCCGTGAGAAAAACTGCGCAGCTTTTTGACGGGATTTGAGAGAGTTCTCGCGCGGGGCGGCCAGAGTGTGCTGGGGAGGCGTGTCGCGGTGGTCGGATGGTCTGGCGGAAAAGGCGAGGCGTGCCACAGGGCTCACCGTCAGCAGGGTGGATGGCGCTCGAACCCCGTGCGACAAGGGTTTCGGCGGCATCGGGCCGTCACCCTCACCGTTGGAATGCACAGCGTTCCGATTGGCTGGCGACGTCGGATGTCCACAATGCCGCGCCCCTCTGTCGATCGGCTCGCGCACTCACCGTTCGATTGCACAGCGTTTCGAGTGGCGTCGGGGCCGGGATATCCACATCAGGAATCGGCATGCGGGGCGCTCACCATTGAAATTCACAGATTGGCGAGTGGGTTTCGGCGGCGGATATCCACATCGGAAACCGCGCGTTTCGGCGGTCCTCCGCCTGCGCTCACCGTTCGAATACACAGGGGCGAGCGTGGGTTTGCCGGCTGGACATCTCGCCTGAACACGCTGGTCGAGCGATTGCCGGCTCGCCCTCACCGTTGAAATACACAGGGCTTCGACTGGCTGGCGGGGTAGTTGTCCACGTGCGGAACTGCGTTGCCTCCCGACCATACGCGCACTCTCACCATTGAAAACCACAGCGCTTCGAGTGCTTGAGCAGGCCGGATATCCACATGGACGTGCGTTCTCCGATCGATAGCTGACGCACGTTTCGAAGCGTACCGCCAAGGGGCAATCCATATCGGAAGCGGCTCGTCACCCGATCGGACGCGGATGCTCACCGTCGAAATACACAGTGCCGCGAGTCGTTTCGACGGATGGATATCCACATGGACGTGCGTTCTCCGATCAATAGCTGACGCACGCTTCGAAGCGTACCGCCAAGGGGCAATCCATACCGGAAGCGGCTCGTCATGCGGTCGGGCACGGATGCTCACCGTCGAAATACACAGTGTCGCGAGTCGTTTCGACGGACGGATATTCACATGGAGGTGCGTTCCCCGATCAATAGCTGACGCACGTTTCGAAGCGTACCGCCAAGGGGCAATCCATACCGGAAGCGGCTCGTCATGCGGTCGGGCACGGATGCTCACCGTCGAAATACACAGTGTCGCGGGTCGTTTCTGCCGACGGATATCCACACGGGCACGCGCGTCGTCGTTGCTCGCAACCTTGCGCCCGAGCCTGACAGGAACACCGCTTCGTGCGGCATCGGCGGTCGAACGGCAGCACTCCGACGGGCCTCGCGCCGATCGCCGGCGCACGCTTACCATTGAGTTGCACAGCGCGCCGAGTCGCTGGAGAACGCGGACAGGCACGTCGAAATCTGCATATTGCGAACCACGCGCCGGCGCTCACCGTTAGAATGCACAGCCCTTCGATTGGGGGCCGGAGCCGGATATCGACGTGTCGGGTCTGCGGATCGCGGTCATGCACGCTGCGCCATTCGGCTAGAATGCGCGGCGCTCCGAACCACGGCAACGACCGGAAAGCCGCGCCAATGCAGGCACACCGCCAGATCGGACGCGACACTCACCGTTGACTTTCACAGCATTTCGCTTCGTTTTGCCGCGAGTTGTCCACAACCGCTTCATGTATCGCGCAGCATCCGGTCACCCTCACCTGTGAAAACCACAGCGAGCCGAGTCGTTTCAGCGTGCAGATATCCACAACCGGCGCACGCCCGGATCTTCCTCTGCCGATCGACGGACGACTCGGCGCACAACAATCGGGAAAAGCTGGAAAGGCTTGTCGGGACGGCCTCGGCGGCACGCTCACCGTTCAAATGCACAGCGTTTCGAGTGATCGTGGTGAGCGGTTGTCCACATCCCTCCGCCGATGCCTCATCGCACCGGCGCGCACACCCGGGCGACGTTATTCGGCAATCGACCGGATGATCTTCGCCGGATTGCCGCCGACCAGCGTATTCGGCGGAACGTCCCGGGTAACGACGGCCGCGGCTGCGACGACCGCATTCTCGCCGATCGTCACGCCGCCGATGATCGTCGCGCCCGCGCCGATCCACACGTTCCGCTCGATCACGATCGGCTTCGCGATCACGCCGTCGCGCCGCCGCGAAGGCTCGACCGGATGACCGGACGTGATCAGGCTGACGTTCGGGCCGATCATCACGTCGTCGCCGATCTCGAGTCCGCCGAGATCGTAGAACGTGCAGTTCTGGTTGACGAACACGTTGCGCCCGAGCTTCATGCCGGCGCCGCCCGTCGCATGGAATGGCGGGATCAGCACGAAGCCGTCGTCCACCTGCGTGCCGATCAGTTCACCGAACAATGCGCGTACGTCCGCCGCATCGTCGAACGTCAGGCGGTTGAGCCGCGCGGTGATCGCCATCGCCCGCTTGACCTCGGCCACCATGGCCGCCGATTCGGGCGTTCTGCGCGGAATGATCGTGGTGCGATCGTCGGTTGCCATGCGTGACTTGTCTCCGGTGAGTGCGACGGTGCGTAATACGTCGGCGAGCGCGGCCGGGCGATTGCGTTACCGTATGCGTGGGTACTGGGCAATGAGCCGGGCGCAGTGTAGCAATGCTGGTTCGCGCCAAGGACTTTCCTGAATTTTCATAACTAGTTTTACTATAACTAGTTATGTTACGAACTTCAGTCACACAAGGCTCTGCGGGTCATCTCCCGCGATTCACCGCTGCCCCAGCGCATCGAATCAACCGCGTGCAACCGAACCTGGTACCCCTGGCCGGCCGCCCTAGCGGAGCGCCGTTGGCCCTGCGCCCTTGGCCGGGCGCCCCTAGCCGGGCGCCCCTGTCCCAACCTCCCGCGCTCGGGTACGCTTGAGCATCGATCGGATCGACAGCAGCACCCAAACGCGGAGGCGCGATGAAGCTCTACTACTGGCCGAAGACCCGGGCATTCCGGGCGCTGTGGATGCTCGAGGAAATCGGCGGGGTGTACGAACTCGTGCCGATCGACCTGCGCTCGCACGAACAGGGCAGCGACGCGTTCGTGCAGGTCAACCCGATGGCGAAGCTGCCCGCGCTCGACGACGGCAGCGCCCCGTTCGCCGAATCGGGCGCCGTGCTGCTCTATCTTGCCGACCGTTGCCCGGACGCCGGGCTCGGCGTCGCGCCCGACGATCCGCTGCGCGGCCGCTTCCTCCAGTGGATGTTCTTCACGCCGACCTGCCTCGAACCGGCGATGGCCGAGAAATTCACCGGCGCGTCGGGCAATCCGGTCGCGTTCGGCTGGGGCAATATCACGCGCGTGCAGCGCGCCCTCGCGCAAGCGCTCGCCCACAGCCGCTGGCTCGTCGGCGAACGCTTCACCGCCGCCGACCTGCTGCTCGCCAGCACGCTGAAGATCGCGTTCGATGCGCATCTGCTGCCGCACGAAGGCGTGCTCGGCGACTACGTCGCACGCGCCGAGGACCGCGACGCGTTCCGCCGCGCGGTCGCGATCGAACAGCGCGAAGCGGCGCGTCTGCTGCACGCATGACGCGCGACGGGGCGGCGCCCCGCCGCCCTTGATCACGCCTGCGCGGCCGGCCCCGGCGCCGACGCACCCGCGTCGATCACCACGCCCGGCGAACCGCGCTCGTCGGTGTCGACGTCGATCGGCACGACTTCATGAAAATGCGTGTAATCGATGTGCGTGATGCCGTCCTCGTCGTGCATCAGGTCGACATAGCGGTGGCCCCAGCGGATCGCGTCATGCGCCCACTCATGACGCGCCTGCATGACCTGCGCGGTGGTCTCGTCCGAGCCCTCGATCGTGATCAGCAGCGACGCTTCGCGCGCGGCGAGCGACTCGGGCGTCTCGCCGAACAGCGCGCTCGACTCGTCGATCACGTGCATCAGGTTCCAGCCGAGCAGGAAGATCGGATGCTCGTTGCGCACGAGCGGCAGGTCGTGAATCTTGCGCAGCGAGTAGCCCTCGTGCGTGCCTTCGACGCGCATCAGCCGCAGTTTCGCCTGCGCCTCGGCAATCACGTTCTGGCGGGCATTCGCGGCGCGCACCATCAGCGTCATCCGGCCGTTCAGCGGCCGCACGATCGCGTAGCGCGCGAACAGGATCTTCGCCTGCGGCCGCGAAAACCGCGCGAACACGAGCCCCGTGGCCAGTGCGATGCCCGACATCCCGACGAAGATCTCCAACGTCGCGACGAGGTGCGCATAGACCGTCTGCGGATGCATGTCGCCGTAGCCGACGGTCGCAAGCGTCTCGACGCTGAAGAAGAACGCGCCGCCGAAGCCGGCCGGCGACTGGTTCGCGATCGGCGCATGGCCGAGCAGGTAGAGCGTCGCGAAGCCGCCGTTGAGCAGCAGGAACAGCACCGCGAGCGACAGGAAGAACACGGGCCAGCTGACCGTCAGCGCGCGATGGTAGAAGTCGCGCCAGCCGAGCGGCGGCATCCCGTACGCAATCACCGGGCGGGTGCCCGACCAGATCTTGCGGCCACGGCCGCGGGAGGCTGGGGAGGACGAATCGACGTTCATCGCGCGGCGCCGGTTGCAGGGAGGCGATGAGCGTAGCACGCGCGGCGGCGGCCGGGAATGCGGGCCGGTTTGGAACGGCAACGCGCCGCGCAGGCGTAAAAAAAAGCCGGCCGCACAAGCGGCCGGCTGCGTCGTCATGCGAACCCGCGCGTCGCGCGCGCCGCGCTCACTTGCGGTCGACGATCACCTGGTCGAACGTACCGCCGTCGGCGAAATGGGTCTTCTGCGCGTTCGCCCAGCTGCCGAAGACCTGCTCGACGCTGAACGTCTTCAGCGCCTTGAACTCGGCCGCATGCTTCTTCAGCACGGCCGCGTCACGCGGGCGCAGATGGTGCTGCGCGATGATCTCCTGCGCTTCCGGCGTGTACAGGTAGTCGAGATACGCCTGCGCGACCTTGCGCGTGCCCTTCTTGTCGACCACCTTGTCGACGACGGCGACGGGCGGCTCCGCGAGGATGCTCGCCGACGGATACACGGCGTCGAACTGCGCGCCGGATGCGCCCGTGTCCATCAGCGCGACTTCGTTCTCGAACGTGACGAGCACGTCGCCGATGCCGCGCTGCGTGAACGTCGTCGTCGCGCCGCGGCCGCCCGAATCGAGCACCGGCACGTTGCGGAAGATCGCCTTCTCGAAGTCGAGGGCCTGCTGGTCGGTCGCGCCCTTCTGCTTCTGGAAGCCCCATGCGGCGAGATACGCATAGCGGCCGTTGCCCGACGTCTTCGGGTTCGCGATGATCACCTGGACGCCCGGCTTCGCGAGATCGCTCCAGTCCTTGATCGCCTTCGGGTTGCCCTTGCGCACGAGGAACACCATCGTCGTCGAGTACGGCGAGCTGTTGTCCGGGAAGCGCGCGCGCCAGTCCTTCGGCAGCAATTGCCCGCGCTCGGCGAGCAGGTCGATGTCGTTCGGCTGGTTCATCGTCACGACGTCGGCCTGCAACCCCTGCAGCACCGACAGCGCCTGCGCGCTCGATGCGCCGTGCGACTGCTTGATCGTGACCGTCTCGCCGGTCTTTTGCTTATAGGCGGCGGCAAAGCTCGTGTTGATGTCCTTGTACAGCTCGCGCGTCACGTCGTACGACACGTTCAGGATCGACGTGTCCGCGTGCGCGGCCGTCGCCGCCACGACCAGCGCCGCCGCCGCGCCCGTGTGCAGCCAACGGCCGATCCCCTTGATGCTTGCCATCGTGATATGCCCCGTTTCCAGTGGTGGTGAATGTGCGTGACCGCACGCGTACGCGCTGTCATCGAAACGTAAGCGGGCATTCTAGCGGCCGGCCGCGGCGCGCCTTCCAATCAGTCGTGGAAAGCAAATCTCGAATTCTGCTAAACGGCGGCCGGGGCTCGCGCGCGCCGCCGCCCCGGTGTTAAGATCGCCGCTCAGCCCACTCACGGTTCATCCATGTCCGCTACCCTGCGCTCGCCCCCGATCCTCGCCGCCGTCGCGGCAGGTGCGCGCGCGGCCGGGCTGAAACTGAAAAAACGACTCCTCGACTGACGGGGACGTCGCGTCCCGTCAGGCGAATGCCGGACGGGATGCACGCAGGTCGTTTCTTTCTCCTTGCACGCACGCCTCGCTCCGGCACACCGCCGGCGGAACGGTTCCTTCCCACTCCGTTTCCACCATGAGGCTTTGCATGAACACACGTTTCGAAGGTATCTGGCTGCCGATCATCACGCCGTTTCATCATGGCGAGGTCGACCATGCAGCGCTCGCGCGGCTCGCGCGCCACTATGCGACCGCGGGCATCGCAGGCTTCGTCGCGGGGGCGACGACCGGTGAAGGCGTGCTGCTCGACGCGCGCGAACAGGACGCGGTGTTCGCGACGCTGCGCGATGCGGCGCCCGCGCTGCCGATCGTCGTCGGGCTGACCGCGAGCGCCACGCACTTCGCGGCCGCCCGCGCGCGCGAACTCGCGGCGCTGCGCCCCGACGGGCTGCTCGTCACACCGCCCGTCTACGTGCGGCCGACGCAGGACGGCATCCGCCGCCACGTCGAAGCGATCGTCGACGCGGCCGACCTGCCGGTGCTCGTCTACAACATCCCGTACCGCACCGGCGTGAACGTCGAACTGGACACGCTGCAGGCGCTCGCGTGCGACTCGCGCGTCGCCGGCATCAAGGAATGCGGCGGTACGCTCGACCGGATGAGCCGGCTCGTGCACGACACGCCGCTCGCGACCCTGTCCGGCGACGACAACCAGAACTTCGCGGCGATGTGCGCGGGGGCGCACGGTGCGATCGCGAGCAGCGCGCACGTGCTGCCTGAATGGCATGTGCGCATCCATGCGCTACTGCGCGACGGGCGGCTCGCCGATGCGCGGCGCCTGTCGGTCGCGCTGCAGCCGCTCGTCGCGGCGCTGTTCGCGGAACCCAACCCGGCGCCGGTGAAGGCCGTGCTCGCCGCGCAAGGGTGGTGCGAGGACGGGTTGCGGCTGCCGTTCGTGCCGGCGAGCGAGGGGTTGCGGGAGCGGTTGGCGGCGCTTTGCGCGACGCTCGAGGCGTCCGCGCAAATTACCGCGGCGGCGTAGGATTTCGCGCCGAAAACTGTTTCAAACCGTCAAAATCCGTGAAGCGCCATACTGCGAAAGATGGCCGTCCGCAGTTACGAGCAACAGCGGTTCGTACCACGCCTGCGCGACGAGCAGGCGGTCGAATGGATCGAGATGGTAGTGGGGTAGATGACGCACGGCCGCGCCGTGCGCCATTCGAACCGGCAGTTCACGGTACTCGCTCGTGTTGATCTTGTCGACCAGACGATCCACATCGACATCCAGTTTTCCCTTCCCGGCCTTGATCGCAACTTCCCAGATACTCACGCTGCTAACGAACACTTCATCGGCAGCGGTGATCAAACTGCGCGCGCGAACGCTCAGTTTCGGATCGTTCGCCACTGCCCAGAGAAAAATGTGCGTATCGAACAGCAACCGCATTACTTCCCCATGAATGCGGCCAGTTCTTCGACGGAAAGCGGTGCATCGAAATCATCCGCAATCCACATCTGCCCCTCGAGGGCACCGAATGGATGAATCGGCCTGAGCGGCACGAGCCGGACCGCCTGCTTGCCGGCCTGCGTGATCACGACACGTTCGCCGGCAATCGCGGCATCGAGAAGCCGCTGCAGATCGAGCGTGGCTTCGGGGACAGTGGCAACTTGCATGATGAGCTCCATTGAGTGACCCACCATTGTTACGACATTCGCGTCATTGCTCCAATAGGCCGAACGTCCAGCCGCTCGGACACTGGCTGGTCGTCGCGTCCAGAATCACGCCGCAAGCACTCCCTCCGTCGCCTCCCCCACCGCCTGCGTCACGATCCGCGCGAGCCGGTCGACCGTCGGCGTCGCCGACGACGTGCGCCGCAGCAGGATCAGCGGCAGGCTCGGCAGCGCCGGCAGCCCGCACGACGCCGCATCGAGCACGCGCACCGACGCGGGCAGCCCGTAATGCGAGCGCACCGTCAGCCCGAGACCGGCCGCCGCGGCCGCCCATAAGCCGGCCAGGCTCGGCGTCGTGAACGCAACGCGCCACGGCACGCCCGCACGGTCGAGCGCATCGGTCGCCGCGCCGAAGAACCGGCACGGCCGGTCGAACACGACGAGCGGCAACGGCTCGCCCGTCGCACGCACGGCACGGCCGCCCTCGCCCTCACCGCGCACACCGCCCTCCCCACCCGCATCCCCGCCGCCGTACATCATCCGGACACCCCCGCCCGCCACCGCACCGATCCATTGCATCGGCACGTGCGCGATCGCTTCGCTGTCGATGCCCGCCCGCGACACGAGCGCCGCCGACGCCGGATCGCCCCACACGAGCGCCAGATCGAGCTGGTTCGCATCGAGCCGGTCGAGCAGATCGGCGTTGCGCGCCACGCGCGCCTCGATCTTCACCTTCGGATGCGCACGCGCGAACCGCCCGAGCACGTCCGGCAGGATCGCCTCGCCGAAATCCTCCTGCAGCCCGACCCGTACCCAGCCGTCGAGCTTCACGCCGCGCACGGCCGCGGCCGCCTCGTCGTTCAGCTCGATCATCCGCCGCGCGTAGCGCACCATCGCGTCGCCGGCGTCGGTCAGCGCGAGCCCGCGCCCGGCTTTCACGAACAGCGGCGTGCCGGCCTGCTCCTCGAGCTTGCGAATCTGCGCGCTCACCGCCGACGACGAGCGCGCGACGCGGTCGGCCGCCTTCGCGAAACTGCCGAGATCCACGCCCGCGACGAGGCTGCGCAGCGCCGCGACGTCGAAGTTGGGCCGCGCCAGCGCGGCATCGGCCCCCGCGAGCGGCTCGCCGCCGTCGCGCGGAATGTCTTGTCCGGGCATCTCAATCATCCTGATTTATCGAACGATTCATCAAAAACTTTCCGATTTTCAGGATGAATGTAGGCCGCCAGACTGTGGACGTCAACTTCGAACCGGGCCTGTCGTCATGGATACGTCGTGCATCGCTTCTCCCTCCTCGCCTGCCCGCGACGTGCGCGGGCCCGCCCATCGCTGGCGCGTGCTGGCGGCCGGCGTCGCCGCGAACCTGAGCTTTTCGGCCGCCGCGGCCGGTATTCCGACCACGGCCGTGTGGATGCGCTCGGCCTATCACCTCGACAACGGCGCGCTCGGCCTCGTGCTCGGCGCGCTCGGCTTCGGCGTCGCGCTGTCCGAGCTGCCGTGGGGAATCGCCGCCGACCGCTTCGGCGACCGCCGCGTACTGCTGACCGGGCTCGTCGCGACGGCCACGATGCTCGCGCTGATGGTGTGCACGATCGTCCCGAGCGCGCACGCGGTGCCGCCGCTGATGCGCGTCGTCGCGGCGATGTGCTGCGTCGGCCTGCTCGGCGGCAGCGTGAACGGCTCGAGCGGGCGCGCGGTGATGCGCTGGTTCGGCGAGCGCGAACGCGGGCTCGCGATGAGCATCCGCCAGACGGCCGTGCCGCTCGGCGGCGGCCTCGGCGCGGCGCTGCTGCCGTCGCTCGCATCGCATGCCGGCTTCGCCGCGGTGTTCGGTGCGCTGATGCTGCTGTGCGCGGGATCGGCCGCGCTCACCTGGCGCTGGCTGCACGAGCCGCCCGCCGAGCCGGCCGCGGCGCACCTCGCCCCACACGTCGCCACGCCTCGCGCGGCCCAACGGCCGCAGGCCGCCAGCCCCGCGCGCAACCCGCTGGCGAGCCGCCCGGTGTGGCGGATCGTGCTCGGCATCGGCCTGTTGTGCGCGCCGCAGTTCGCGGTGCTCACGTTCGCGACGGTGTTCCTGCACGACTTCGGTCGGCTCGGCCTCGCCGGCATCAGCGCGGCGATGGTCGCGCTGCAGCTCGGCGCGATGGTGATGCGCGTCTGGAGCGGCCGCCATACCGACCGGCACGGCAACCGCCGCGCCTACCTGCGCGGTTCCGTGTTCGTCGCGGCCGGGTCGTTCACGCTGCTTGCGGCGGCCACGGCCGGCAGCCCGCATGTGCCGCTCGCCGCGATCGTCGCGATTCTCGTGTTCGCCGGCATCTGCGTGTCGGCGTGGCACGGCGTCGCGTACACGGAGCTCGCGACGCTCGCCGGCGCGAACCACGCGGGCACCGCGCTCGGGATGGCGAACACGGTCGTCTACCTCGGGCTGTTCGCGGCGCCGCTCGCGATTCCGCCGCTGCTCGCCGCGAGTTCGTGGAGCGTGGTGTGGCTCGCGGCGGCGCTGGTCGCGGGCGCGACCTATCCGCTGTTCGCGGCGAAATAGCCGCCGCCCGCTTCATTCGGGCGACTCGGGCGTCGCGGCAACGCCCCTCGACGGCCGCCCCCGTCAGGCCGCCTCGCGCGCCAGCGCGCGCCGCGCGGCCGGCCGTTCGGCCTCGCGCTGCGCATGGGCGGTCCATGCGGGATGCCGGGTCATGTCGAGCCCGATCGCGACGCCCCAGCGATACAGCACGAGCAGGAACGGATCGACGATCGAATGCGCGCCCGGCTCGGCCCACGTGCGGCCGTCGGCCAGCAGGGCTTCGATCGACGCGTTCGCGGCGTCGATCGTGCCGCGCCCATGCGCGCTCACCGCGCCGTGCAGCGCCGGATCGTCGATGAAGCGGCCCGGCCGCCACAGCGCGCCGTAGCCGACGCCATGCACCCAGCCGACCAGCCAGGCGAGCCATTCGTGGCACCGCGCCTCGCGCAGCGGATCGTCGAGCGGCAGCAATTGCGCATCCGGATAGCGGCGCGCGAGATACGTGAGGATCGCCGGCGTTTCGGTCAGCGCGCGCGGCTCGCCCGGAATCGCGAGCACGGGCACGCGCGCTTTCGGGTTGATCGCGAGATAGCGCGCTTCGAGGTTCTGCTGCTCGCGCACGGACACGATCTCGACGTCGAACGGCGCGCCGGTTTCCTCCAGCGCGATGTGGGCGGCGAGCGAGCAGGCGCCCGGCGAAAGATAGAGACGATAGGCGTTCATGGCGGTGTGGCCCGACGGGCTGTGGAAGACGGAACCGAGTGTAGGAACGCACGCCGCCGCGCGGCAAACGATGAATTGTCGTGCTCGGACATTAGTGTTACTAATACCCGTATGCGACGCATCCACCTCCCTCCGTTGCAGACGCTGCGCGCGTTCGAAGCCGCCGTGCGGCTGCAGAGCTTCACGCGCGCGGCCGACGAGCTCGCGCTCACGCAAGGCGCGGTCAGCCAGCACATTCGCGCGCTCGAGGCGCAGCTCGGCTATCCGCTGTTCACGCGCGAACGCAACGGCGCGACGCCGACGCACGCCGCGCATGCCCTCGCACTGCAGGTTCGCCAAGGCCTGAGCGTGCTCGAACGCGCGTTCGAGCCGACGCTGGCGGTGCGCCGCCGCCCGCGCACCTGCGACGTGACGCTGAACGTCAGCGTGCTGCCGAGCGTCGCCGAGCGCTGGCTCACGCCGCGCCTGCCGCGCTTCTCCGCCGCGCATCCGCACATCTCGATCGTGCTGCATCCGGACGTGGCGCTCGCGCCGCTGCGCAAGCGCGACCGTATCGACGTCGCATTGCGCTACGGGCCCGGCACGTGGCCCGGCGTCGTCGCCGAGAAGCTGATGAACGAGACGATCTTCCCGGTCGCGAGCCCTGCATACCGCAATCGCGACGGCGTCGCGCCGCGCACGCCGGCCGACCTCGTACGCGCGACGTTGCTGCGTCATCCCGCGCAGCCGTGGGAACCGTGGTGCCAGGCCGCGCGGCTCGACCTCACCGAATCCGCGCGCGCCCCGCGCTTCACCGACACGAACGCGCTGATCGACGCGGCGCTGAAAGGCCGCGGCGTCGCGCTCGCGCGCCGCTCGCTGATCGAGCCGGAACTCGCCGACGGCACGCTCGTGCGCGTGTCGACGGTACGCATCACCGACGTGTACGCGCACTACGTCGTGTGGCGCCCCGGCCATCCACACGAAGCCGCGATCCGCACCTGGCTCGACTGGCTGCGCAGCGAAGTGCGGCGCAGGACGCCGCGGCGCTGACGCCAATGCCGATGCCAACGCTCACGCGCGCATCGGCATCGCCACCTTGTCGAGCGTGATCGGCAGATCGCGCACCCGCACGCCGGTCGCGTGATAGACCGCATTGGCGATCGCGGCCGGCACGCCGGTGATGCCGATCTCGCCGATGCCGCGAATGCCGAGCGGATTGAAATGCGTGTCGTTTTCGTCGACGAAACTCACGTCGAGTTCGCCGATGTCCGCGTTCACGGGCACGTGATATTCGGCGAGATTCGCGTTCGTGAAGCGGCCGTGCCGCACGTCGAGATGCGAGCCTTCCTCGAGCGCGGTGCCGAGCCCCCACACCATCCCGCCGATCAACTGGCTGCGCGCCGTCTTCGCGTTGAGCAGGCGGCCGACGCTGTAGACGCCGACGATGCGCGGCACGCGAATCGTGCCGAGCCCGGCGTCGACGTGCACTTCGGCAAACACCGCGCCGAACGAATGGGACGCATAGCGCGACTTCTCGTCGCCAGGCTTCGCCGTCGCCTGCGCGTCGATCGGCTGGCCGCCCGCACGCGCGATCACCGCCGCGGCCGGATCGCGCCGCGACGGGTCGCCGCGATGCACGACCCAGCCGCTGTCGACCGTCACGTCGTCGGCCGCGGCGCCGTGCAGCGGCGATCCGGAGTCGGCGATCGCCAGCGCGATCAGCTTCGCGCGCGCCTGCAGCGCGGCCTCGCGCACGGCGGGCGCCACGCTTGCCGCCGATTGCGAGCCGCCCGATACCGGCGCGCGCGGCAGACTGGAATCGCCGAGCGAAAAGCGCACGTTCTGCGGCGCGAAACCGAGCGCATCGGCCGCGACCTGCGTCATCACCGTGTAGGTGCCGGTGCCGATGTCCTGCGTGCCCGACGCGACTTCGGCCGTGCCGTCCGGCAGGATGCGCGCCCGCGCCGATGCTTCGCTGCGGTTCGCCGGATACGTGGCGGCCGCCATCCCGAGGCCGATCAGCGTGTCGCCGTTGCGCATCGTGCGCGGCGCGCCGGTGCGGCGCGACCAGCCGAAGCGCCGCGCGCCGGCCTCGTAGCATTCGCGCAGCTTGTTGCTCGACCACGGCTTGCCGTCCTGCGGATCGACCTCCGCGTAATTCGCGAGCCGCAGCGCGACCGGGTCCATGCCGAGCCGCCACGCGAGTTCGTCCATCGCCGATTCCAGCGCGAACGAGCCCGACGCCTCGCCGGGCGCGCGCATGAACGTCGGCGTGCCGACGTTCAGCGACACGATCCGGTGCGTGGTTGCCTGGTTCGGCACCGCATACATGATGCGCGACGGCATCCCGCACATCTCCATCCAGTCCTCGAACGTCGACGTGGTGGCGATCGTGTCGTGGCGCATCGCGGTCAACGTGCCGTCCTGCCGTGCGGCCAGCACGATGCGCTGTTCGGTGAACGGCCGCCCGCCGACCGGGCCGAACATCTGCGGCCGCGTCAGCGCGAGACGAACCGGCCGCCCCACCTGCTTCGCGGCCATCGCGCACAACGACACGTGCGACCACGACGAACCCTTGCAACCGAAGCCGCCGCCGAGGAACGGCGAAATCACGCGCACGTGCTCCGGCGCGATGCCGAACACGGCGGCCACCGCCGTGCTCGCGCCCGACACGCCCTGCGTCGCGTCATGCAGCGTGAGCGTCGGGCCGTCCCAGCGCGCCATCGTCGCGTGCGGCTCGATCGGGTTGTGGTGCTGCATCGGCGTCGTATAGGTTGCGTCGATGCGCACCGCGCCTTCGCGCAGGCCGGCCTCGACGTCGCCGCGCTGCGTGTCCATCGCGCGGCCCTGCTGCTTCGGCGGCACGCGCGCGCCGCGCTTCGCCTGCCCGAAATCCGCCACCGCCTCGCTCGCGCGATAACGCACCTGCACCGCATGCGCGGCGTCGGTCGCCTGCTCGAGCGTTTCGGCGACGACGACCGCGACGGGTTCGTTGCTGTAGCGCACCGTGTCGCCCTGCAGCAACGTGAGCCGGCGCCCGGCGGGCGGCGACAGCGGCGGCCGGCCGCCGTTGGGCAGCCGCATCGCGTTCTCGTGCGTGATCACGATCAGCACGCCCGGCATCGCGCGGGCGCGCGCCGCATCGATCGATTCGATGCGGCCGGACGCGATCGTGCTCGTCACGAGCACCGCATGCGCGAGCCGCGTATCGGAGAATTCGGCCGCGTAATGCGCGCCGCCCGTCACCTTCAGCACACCGTCGACCCGGTCGAGTGGTTGTCCCGTCAACATGTTCATGCGGCACCTCCCGTGGTGGCGGCCGCCGTTTCGACCGCACGGACGATCGCCCGCTGCGCGAGCGCGACCTTGAAGCCATTGCCGTCGAGCGGCCGCGCATCGCGCAATGCCAGCGCGGCCGCCTCGCGCAGCGTCGCGTCGGTGGGGGTGCGGCCCGCGAGATGCGCTTCCGCCTCCGTCGCGCGCAGCGGCTTGTGCGCGACGCCGCCGAGCGCGATCCGCGCGTCGGCGATGCGCGGGCCGTCCATCCGCAACGCGGCCGCGACCGACACCAGCGCGAACGCGTAGCTCGCGCGATCCCGCACTTTCAGATAGTGCGCATGGTCGGCGAAGCGCGGCGGCGGCAAGTCCACCGCGGTGATCAGTTCGCCCGGCTCGAGCGTCGTGTCGAGATCGGGCCGGTCGCCCGGCAAGCGGTGAAACGACGCGATCGGAATCTGCCGTGTGCCGCGCGGGCCGCTCACCTGCACGACGGCGTCGAGCGCGGCGAGCGCGACGCTCATGTCCGACGGGTTCACCGCCACGCACTGCGGGCTCGCGCCGAGGATCGCGTGCATCCGGTTGTGGCCGCCGATCGCCGCGCAGCCGCTGCCCGGCTCGCGCTTGTTGCACTGTGCGAACGCGGGATCGTAGAAATACGGGCAGCGCGTGCGCTGCATCAGGTTGCCGCCGACGGTCGCCATGTTGCGCAATTGCGCGGACGCGCCGGCGAGCAGTGCCTGCGACAGCAGCGGATAGTCGGCGCGCAGGCGCGGATGGTCGGCTGCATCGCTGTTGCGTACCAACGCGCCGATGCGCACGCCGCCGCCGGGCAGCGCGTCGACCGTATCGAGGCCCGCGATCCGCGTGATGTCGATGAGCGTGACGGGCTGCGCGACGCCGCCCTTCATCAGGTCGAGCAGGTTCGTGCCGCCGCCGATGAATGCCGCGCCGGGCCGCTGCGCCGCGCGCACGGCGCCGGCGACGTCGGTCGCGCGTTCGTAGGAGATCGCTTCCATTGCGGTGCCCTCCGTCGGCTAGCCATGCGCCGCATGCGCGGCGCGCACGGCGGCGACGACGTTCGGGTACGCGCCGCAGCGGCACAAGTTGCCGCTCATGCGCTCGCGGATCTCGTCGTCCGACAGGTGCTCGGGACGGCGCCGCACGTCGTCGGTGGCCGCGCTCCCCGCGCCCGCCGCGAACTCGTCGAGCAGTGCGGTCGCCGAGCAGAGCTGACCGGACGTGCAGTAGCCGCACTGGAACGCATCGCATTCGACGAACGCGCGCTGCACCGGGCTCAGCTCGCCGCCGCGCGCCAGCCCTTCGACGGTCGTGATCCGCGCGCCTTCGTGCATCACCGCGAGCGTCAGGCATGCGTTGATGCGCCGCCCGTCGACGAGCACCGTGCACGCGCCGCACTGCCCGCGATCGCAGCCCTTCTTCGTGCCCGTGAGCCCGGCGTATTCGCGCAGTGCGTCGAGCAGCGTGACGCGCGGTTCGAGCTGCAGCGTGTACGCGCGCCCGTTGATGTCGAGACGCACGGGCTGCGCCGGCACCGTATCGCGGCGGGGCGCGGCGGCCGGCGTGGATGCCGCGTACGGCGGCTGCGGATGAACGTGCGATGCGGCGCTGACGGTCGCGGCAGCCGCCGCGGATTGCAGGAAGCGGCGTCGCGCGGCGCTGGACGGCGTATCGTGCGACAGCGGCGGCGCCCCCGCTGAATGGCTGGTCCCGAGCGGCGACGGGGCGGCATCGCGCGCCGGTTCGGCAGACGGAGAATCGGATCGATCGCTGGACATGACTTCTGCTCGCTCCATGGTGGATGGACGCGGATGTGCCGCCCGTGCCTGAATGGCAGCACGGTCGGCACGCGCATCGGCAAAGAGCAATTCGGGTGCCGCGAAATTGTGGGGACAGCGTGCCGGTGCAGTGCCGGCCGCCTGTGCGTGGCGCATACCGGGCAACAGCTGGCCGCGTTGCCGGTGATAGCGGCTCCATGACGCCACGCTGGCGCGCGGCTGGCCGTTCGCTGACGAAGCGGCAATAACGCCCGGTTTTTGGGCGTGACGGGGCGCGCATCGGTCGCAAGTTGCCGGGCGCATTGGCCATGCCGCGCATGGCGCGCGCGTCGCCGCGGCCGGGTCGCGGCGTGGCGCGCCGTGTAAATGTGCGCAGCATCCGCGTCTGCTGGAAAATTCCGCCATGCGCGCCGGCGGATCGCCGTGACGGCCTTCGGTCAGTCTGACGAAAGCCTGTCGCGATCACGCCCCGAACGCAGACGATTCACCGAAACGTCGCATCGCGGCGGCATACTCGAAAACGTTTCCCGATCAGCCTGCCAGGAGAGAAGTCATGCGTCGCGTTTCCGTCGCCGTCGTTCTGTGTGCCGCCGTGTTCGTCGCTGCCTGCAGCGACGACGCACCGCACGACGCCAACGCGACCGACGCCGCGCCGCAGGCCGGCGCCTCGAGCGGCGCCGCCAGCGCATTCAACAGCGACACGACCGCGAATACCGCCGCGTCCGATGCCGCGCCGCTCGCGCCGCCCGTCGTGCACTACCCGCCCGATGACGACGACGATGCGAAGCCCGTCGCGAATGCAGCCGCCTCCAGCACGGCCGCGTCGTCGCCGGGCTGATTCCGTCGCCACCTGATAGCAGTCGGTACCGCTCGGGGAGAGCGGCGGGCGCTCACGTCGAGCCAGCGCTGGCATGACGTAACGGTCGGCGACGGCGCGAACGGCACGGTGTCGCGCCGCCTCACGGGCGATGCCGAGCCCGGCCGGCCAAGGGATTCGGACCCGGCCGCCGTCAGGCCCGTGCGCGCGCCACAAGCGCCGCAAGCGCGACGGTGCGCGATGCCGCGACCACCGCCGCGCGGCATGCGCCGCGCAACCCGCCCGTCAGACCGCGTGCGCGAGCGCGCGATCGACGAGCGCGGCCTCGAAGCCGTCGTCCGCGTCGCGAAAGCGCAGCGGCGCCGCGCAATGCACCAGCGTGTCGATGAAATATTTCGCGCGCGGCCACGGCCCGAAGCCGGCCGCCGTGTTGATGTGCCCGGCGTCGCCGAGGTTCACGAATGCGCTGCCCAGGCGCTGCGCGAGCGCGCGCGCATCGGCGAGCGGCATCCACGGATCGGTCTCGCTGCCGATCACGATCGACGGCACCGCGAGCCGGCGCGCGTCGAACGGCCCGGCAAAGGTGAATTTCTTCGGGCTGGCCGGCGCGACGAACAGCACGCCCGCGACGTCGCCCACGTGCGGCCACTGCGCGAGCGCATGCGCGGCCGCGAGGCAGCCGAAGCTGTGCGCGGCGAGCACGAACGGGCCGCGCTCGCGATCGAGCAGCGCGCGCACCGATTGCGCCCAACCCGCGAGATCGGGTGCATCCCAGTCGTGCTGCTCGACGCGCAACGAGCGCGGGAACTGCCGCTCGAGCCAGGTCTGCCAGTGGGCGCCTTCGCTGCCGTGCAGGCCCGGAACGGTGACGAGCCGCGGCGGCCACGCCGATTTGCTGCATGCGCGCATGATTGCCCTCGCTTGCTTGAAGACGAGGTTCGATTGTGGCGTCGGGTACGCGGCGACCGAACCAATATTTTGTGCTTTGCTTTTGCTCGGCCGACGGCCCGGCGACCGTGCGAAACGCGGCCCGGGTCGAATGCCCGGCCCGCACGACGGCGCAATGCGCGGCGAAACCGTAGAATGTGGGCTTCCCGTCAGCTTCACACGGACCGGTCGCCGCGCCGACGCGCCGGGCCGGCCGTCAGGAGTCGCCCGATGTCCGCTACGTCCGCCGGCGCGCCGCGCCCGGCTCTACTCGTCGTTCCCGCGACGCACCTCGCCGGCGCGCGCGCCGTCACGCAATGAAGATCCTGTTCCATTCACCGCATCAGGACGCCGGCGCATGGCGCGACGAGATCGCGCGTGCACTGCCGGAAGCCGAACTGCGCGCCTGGCAGCCGGGCGATACGGCCGCCGCCGACTACGCGCTCGTGTGGCGCCCGCCGCGCGAGTTGTTCGCGCCGCGCGACGGCCTGCGCGCGATCTTCAACCTCGGCGCGGGCGTCGATGCACTGCTCGCGCTCGAGCACGCGCATCCGGGCACGCTGCCCGCGCACGTGCCGCTGGTGCGGCTCGAAGATTCCGGCATGGCGCAGCAGATGGTCGAATACGTGACACACGCGGTGCTGCGCTACCTGCGCCGTTTCGACGAATACGACCTGCAACAGCGCGAACGCCGCTGGCAGCCGCTCGAACCGCATGCGCGCGCGAGCTTCACCGTCGCCGTCCTCGGCCTCGGCGTGCTTGGCGCCGAGGTCGCCCGCGCGCTCGCCGCGCTCGGCCTGCCGGTGCGCGGCTACAGCCGCAGCGCGAAGCAGCTCGACGGCGTCGCGACCTTCGCCGGCGACGGCGCGTTCGACGCGTGCATCGACGGCGCGAAGGTGCTCGTCAACCTGCTGCCGAGCACGCGCGATACCGACGGCATCCTGTCGGCGCGCGCGTTCGCGCGGCTCGCGCCCGGCGCGTACGTCGTCAACGTCGCGCGCGGTGCGCATCTCGTCGAAGCCGACCTGCTCGACGCACTTGCAAGCGGCCAGGTCGCCGCGGCCACGCTCGACGTGTTCCAGCATGAACCGCTGCCGGACGACCATCCGTTCTGGCGCGCGCCGCGCATCACGATCACGCCGCACAGCTCGGCCGAGACGCTGCGCGCGGAAGCCGTCGAACAGATCGCCGGCAAGATCCGCGCGTTCGAGCGCGGCGCGCCCGTCAGCGGCATCGTCGATTACGCGCGCGGCTACTGAATTCCGCCTACACAAAACCGGAGACAACCATGACGTTCCCCACCGCCGTCAAGATCGTCGAAGTCGGCCCGCGCGACGGGCTGCAGAACGAGAAGACCTTCGTACCGACCGACGTGAAGATCGCGCTCGTCGACCGGCTGTCGCGCGCCGGCTTCCGCAACGTCGAGGCCGCGTCGTTCGTCTCGCCGAAATGGGTGCCGCAGATGGCCGACGGCGCCGACGTGATGGCCGGCATCGAGCGCCGCGCGGGCACCGTGTACTCGGTGCTCACGCCGAACCTGAAGGGCTTCGAGAATGCGGTCGCGGCACGGGCCGACGAAGTCGTGATCTTCGGCGCGGCGAGCGAAGCGTTCTCGCAGCGGAACATCAACTGCAGCATCGCCGAGAGCATCGCGCGCTTCGAGCCCGTCGCGAAGGCCGCGAAGGACGCGGGCCTGCGGCTGCGCGGCAGCGTGTCGTGCACGCTCGGCTGCCCGTACCAGGGCGAGGTGCCGGTCGCGTCGGTCGTCGACGTCGTCGAACGGTTCGCCGCGCTCGGCTGCGACGAGATCGACATCGCCGACACGATCGGCGTCGGCACGCCGAAGCGCACGCGCGAAGTGCTCGCGGCCGTCACGCGCGTGTTCCCGCGCGAACGCCTGTCGGGCCACTTCCACGATACCTACGGCCAGGCGCTCGCGAACATCTACGCGGCGCTGTTCGAAGGGATCGAGATCTTCCACGCGTCGGTCGCGGGCCTCGGCGGCTGCCCGTATGCGAAGGGCGCGACCGGCAACGTCGCGACCGAGGACGTGCTGTACCTGATGCAGGGCCTCGGCATCGAGACCGGCATCGATCTCGCGCAGGTCGTCGCCGCAGGCGATTTCATCTCGAACGCGATCGGCCGCGCGAACGTGTCGCGCGCCGGTCGTGCACTGCTTGCCAAGGCGCAGAGCGCGGCCGACGCCGCGAACTGCGTCTGATCACCTCGTTCCACGGATTCCCCGACATGACGACACCCGCTTCATTCGACTCCCTCCCCGATTCCGCGCGACGCGTCGCGCTGCTGCTGCGCGAGCGCGGCCATGCGAAAGGCATCGTGATGCTCGCCGAAACCGGCAAGACCTCGGCCGAGGCTGCGGCCGGGCTCGGCTGCTCGGTCGCGCAGATCGCGAAGTCGATCCTGTTTCGCCGGCAGGCCGACGGCGCACCCGTGCTGGTGATCGCGAGCGGCGTCAACCGCGTGGATGAAAGGAAGGTCGCCGAACGGGTCGGCCCGGTCGGCCGTGCGGACGCGAAATTCGTGCGCGACAACACCGGCTATGCGATCGGCGGCGTCTGTCCGATCGGCCATCTGGTCGAACCGGTCACGCTGATCGACGCCGATCTGCTCGCGCTCGACAGCCTGTGGGCCGCCGCCGGCCATCCGCACGCGGTGTTCAACCTGTCGCCGCACGAGCTCGTGTCGCTGACGGGCGCGCCGGTCGCGGACGTCGCGTTGCGGGAGTCCGCATGAGCGACGTGACGATGCCGGTCGCCACGGTCGCGTCGCCGTGCACCGACGTCTGCCGGATCGATCCGCGCACCGACTGGTGCGCGGGCTGCCTGCGCACGCGCGGCGAGATCAAGGGATGGCGTGAGTCGGACGACGACGCGAGGCGCGCGCTGCTCGCGCGGCTCGACGCGCGGCGGCGCCTGATCGCGGGCAGCGAGACATAAAAAAAAGCCGTTCAACCTCACGGGCGAACGGCATCGAGATCGGAATCCTGTGAACGTGATCAACGTCACAGCCCGCATCATACGAGCGACGCGACCGCATCGCATCGGGTGTTTCCCTACAACTTCTTACAGCGCTTTTCACGGCTGCGCGCGACGTCGGCGGGGCGGCATTCGGCGTGCAATCTTCATTCCCGACACGCGCATTCGACGGGCTGCTACGTGAGCGCGCGGCCGCGCCGAATCGTATGACCGTTTCAGTTGCCGACCGCCGCGCGACGCGCCGGCACGATGCGCCAGCCGAGGTTCACACCGGCCGCCGCGAGCAGGATCAGCAATGCGCCGAACACCTGCGTCCACGCGAGCGTCTGCCCGAACGCGACGCGATCGACGGCGATCGCGACGACCGGATAGACGAACGACAGCGCGCCCGTCATCGCGGTCGGCAGCTTCTGGATCGCGCCGTACAGCAGCACGTACATCAGCCCCGTGTTGACAATGCCGAGCACGATCAGGTCGAGCCATTGCCCGGCCGTCGCCGGCAACGTGTCGAAGTGCGCGAACGGTGCGAGCAGCACGATGCCGAGGCCGACCTGCAGCAGTGCGAGCAGATGCGGCGGCGTGCCCTTCAGGTGCTTCGTGATGATCGACGAGATCGCATACAGGAATGCCGCGCCGAGCGACAGCGCGACGCCTTCCAGATATTCGCCGGGCACCGCGAGCACGGCCGGCTCGACGCGCACCACGAACACCAGCCCGGCGAACGCGAGCGCGAGCCACGCGAGCGTCGACGCGGTGATCCGCTCGCGGAACACGATGGCGCCCAGCGCGACGAGCATGAACGGCTGGGTGTTGTAGACGGCGGTCGCCATCGAGATCGACGCGCGCGAATAGGCGGCGAACAGCAGCAGCCAGTTCGCGACGATCGCGAGGCTGCCGAGCGTCACGAGCGCGAGCATCCGCGGCGAGAACAGCGAGCGGCGCAGGAAGCCGAACGCCGCGCAGACGATCGCGAGCGTCGCGGCGCCGAACAGGCAGCGGAAGAACACGACATTGGTCAGCGGCTGCTGCGACGACATCACGAGCCAGCCGATCGTGCCGGACATCAGCATCGCGACGATCATCTCGGCGGCGCCGCGGCGCATTTCATTCGAGGCCATCATGAACTCCGTTGAAGAGAGTGGATGACTTCGATTCTAGAAACTTGCTTTCGCCGCAACCACGGCTAAACTGAAGCGAATCAGCCAATTCACCTTCGAAAGCAAAGCGATCATGCCGAAACGCCTTTCCCCGCCCGCCGTCGCGTCGCTCGACGCGACCGACCGCGCGATCGTCGCCGCGCTGGCCGACGACGCGCGCATCGCGACCAGCGAACTCGCCCGGCAGGTCGGACTGTCGGCGCCCGCGACCGCCGACCGCGTGCGGCGGCTCGAGGCGCAAGGCGTGATCGCCGCATTCACCGTCGAGCTCGATCCGCGCGCGCTCGGCTACACGCTGCAGGCGATCGTCCGCGTGAAGCCGCTGCCGGGCCAGTTGCATCTGGTCGAGGAGTTGCTGCGGCGGATTCCCGAGTTCGTCGAATGCGACAAGGTCACCGGCGACGACTGCTTCATCTGCCGGCTCTACCTGCGCACGATCGAGCATCTCGACGACATCCTGTCGAAGGTGACGGAGCGCGCGGAGACGAGCACCGCGATCGTGAAATCGACGCCCGTGCCGCGCCGCCTGCCGCCGCTCGTCGAGGACGACCACGCACACCGCTGAGCCGCGACGGCAAGCGTACATTCCTGAGCCGCGGGCGGCACGCGCCGCCCGCGCGCCCGCACCGTCATGCCGCCGCGTCGCGCGCCTCGAAGAACGCGAGCAGTTCGTCGATCAGCGCGGCGGGCGCCTCTTCCGGAATGTAGTGCCCGCAATCGAGCGCGCGGCCGCTGACGTCGCGCGCGACGCGCCGCCATTCGTCGAGCGGATCGAAGCAGCGGCCGACGACGCCGTGCTCGCCCCACAGCACGCGCAGCGGGCACGCGACCTTGTTGCCGCGTTCGAGATCCGCGCGGTCGTGCTCGAGATCGATCGTCGCGGACGCGCGGTAGTCCTCGCACATCGCATGCACGGCGCCCGGCTGCGCGAGCGCCGCCCGGTACGCGTCGAGCGCCTCCGGCGCGAACGGCGCCAGCCCGGCCGACCGGTTGCCCATCACGCGCTCGATGTACGCATCGGTGTGCGCGCCCACCAGCGTCTCGGGCAGCGGCTCGGGCTGGATCAGGAAGAACCAGTGGAAATACGCGGTCGCGAACGCGCGATCGGTTTTCTCGTACATCGCGAGCGTCGGCGCGATATCGAGCAGCATCATCCGCTCGACGGCGTCCGCGTGGTCGAGCGCGAGCCGGTGCGCGACCCGCGCGCCGCGATCGTGCGCACACACGTGGAACTGCTCGAAGCCGAAATGCCGCATCACGGCGACCTGGTCCGCCGCCATCGCCCGTTTCGAATACGGCGTGTGCCGCGCGTCGCTCGGCGGCCGGCCCGATGCGCCGTAGCCGCGCAGGTCGGTGGCGATCACCGTGAAGTGATTCGCGAGCGTCGCCGCCACGCGATGCCAGATCATGTGGGTCTGCGGATGGCCGTGCAGCAACAGCAGCGGCGGACCCGTGCCTCCTTTGACACCGAAAATGTCGGTGTCCTGCACCGTCACGCGAAACGGTGCAAACGCCTCAAACGACATGGTTTGTTTCTCGTTGGTTTGTTATGGCGGCTATTTTAGGAGCGACGACGCGTCTTCACAGCGGGCCAAGCACCCGAAACCGTAGAAAGAGAACACTCACTCGATTGCCGGCACACCGCGCAGTTTGTTAAGCTCGCGTAGAATCGCACGACCGTTCGTATTAATATGAACGAACGCGTTGCGCAGCTACACTCAATACACTCGAATCACCGTCCGACCGCAACGCCCCCCGGAGACTGGAGACATCACATGGCATTGCCCACCGTCCTGCAGAACCTGACGCTCCCCGTCATCGCGTCGCCGATGTTCATCGTCAGCTACCCCGAACTCGTGCTCGCGCAATGCAAGGCGGGCATCGTCGGTTCGTTCCCCGCGCTCAACGCGCGCCCGGCCGAACTGCTCGACGCGTGGCTCACGCAGATCCAGTCGGAACTCGCCGACCACAAGGCAAAACATCCCGATGCGGTGATCGGCCCGATCGCGGTCAACCAGATCGTCCACCAGTCGAATGCGCGGCTCGAACACGACGTGCGCGTGTGCGTCGAGCACAAGGTGCCGATCTTCATCACGAGCCTGCGCGCACCGGCGCGAGAGATCGTCGACGCGGTGCACAGCTACGGCGGCATCGTGCTGCACGACGTGATCAACCTGCGGCACGCGCAGAAGGCGCTCGAAGCGGGCGTCGACGGGCTGATCCTCGTCGCGGCCGGCGCCGGCGGCCACGCGGGCACGACGTCGCCGTTCGCGCTGGTCGGCGAAGTCCGCAAGATCTTCGACGGCCCGATCGTGCTGTCCGGCTCGATCGCGAACGGCGGCTCGATCCTCGCCGCGCAGGCGATGGGCGCCGACTTCGCGTACATGGGCACGCGTTTCATCGCGACGCAGGAAGCGCACGCGATCGACGACTACAAGCACGCGATCCTGAACGCGAAATCGTCGGACATCATCTACACGAACCTCTTCACCGGCGTCCACGGCAACTACATCCGCGAGAGCATCGAGAAGGCCGGCCTCGATCCGGACGCGCTGCCGGAATCCGACAAGACCAAGATGAATTTCGGCAGCGACAAGACCAAGGCGTGGAAGGACATCTGGGGTGCCGGCCAGGGCGTCGGCCTGATGGACGACCTGCCGAGCGTGGGTGCGCTCGTCGAGCGGCTCAAGCGCGAATACGACGACGCGAAGGCGCGGCTCGGCATCCCGCGCTGACGGAGGCGGCGGCCGGCGCGGCCGCCATCGACACGAGATCGTCGAACCAAACGAAAAAGCGCGAACCGTTGCGGTTCGCGCTTTTTAATTGTCCCGCCGCGGCGACGGACGGGCCGACGATGCGGCTCAGACCGCGCGCTTCATCCGCGTGATCGGCAGCACGCGCAGCCGCGATTCGATCGACGGGCACAGCGACTGCCCTTCGAAACGCGCGGCCAGGAAATCGACGAACGAGCGCACCTTCGCGGACACGTGGCGACGGCTCGCGTACACCGCATAGATCGGCGCCTCGTGCGGCGGCACGGAATCAAGCAGCACCGGCACGAGCCGGCCGGATTCGATGTCGTCGCCGACCACTTCGGTGCCGAGCAGCGCAATGCCCGCGCCGGCGAGCACGGCCGCGCGCAGCCCTTCGAGATGGTTCACGATCAGGTTGCCGTTCAGGCTCACGCGCGAAGCAGCGGCCGCGTCGATCACGAGCGAATCGAGCATCGTCGAATTCGAATCGCGCCGCAGGTAGTTGTGGTTCGCGAGATCGGCGATCGTCTGCGGCGTGCCGTGTTTCTCGAGATACTCGGGCGACGCGACCAGCAGGATGTGCGCGGTCGCGATCTGGCGCGCAACCAGCGACGACGATTTCAATCCGTTCGGCGCCGCGCGCACCGCGACGTCGTAGCCTTCCTCGATCAGGTCGACCACGCGATCGGACAGCGTCATGTCGACGGTCACGTCCGGGAACCGGCCCGCGTAATCGGTGACGGCCTGCATCACGTGCCGCAGCCCGAACGCGGACAGCGACGTCACGCGCAACCGCCCCTGCGGCACCACGCTCGCGGCACCGACGGCCTGGCCGGCTTCGTCGAGTTCGGACAGCGCCTGCACGAGGCGCTCATAGTATTCGCGTCCCGCCTCGGTCGGCGCGACGCGTCGTGTCGTGCGATGCAGCAGCCGCGCGCCGAGCTGCTGCTCGAGGTGCATCACGTGCTTGCTCGCCATCGCCGCCGACATCTGCATGCGCTCCGCCGCGCCGACGAAGCTGCCCACTTCGACGACGTAGCGAAACACATTCATGCTGACGAGGGTATCCATCGAACTAGCTCGCAATCCCGGGGGAATCAACCAATTACGAGATAGGGTAACAAAGGCGAGGAAACAGAAAGGTCAAGAAAGGCAAAACGGCGCCGCGGGTGACGGCGCCGTTTTGGGTAGCAATGACGGACGGAAAACATGCAGCCAAAACGCGCGATTGACGCGCGCGTCCGGCGCACCGATCGCGCGTGCGCGTCAGAACTTCGCGCGGATGCCTGCGCCGAACGTGTTGCCGGTCGACAGGCCGCTGATGTGGTCGTTCATGTACGCCGCGTAGACGTCGGTGCGCTTGGACAGCGGATAGTCGTAGCCGACGGCCCACGTCTGGCGCGTCTGGTCGAGGCCGCCCGCGTCGCGCGAATACGCATACGACGCCATCGCGTTGCCCACGCCGATCGGCACCGACACGCCGCCCTGCGCGGTGTTGACGTGCCAGCTGCCCGCGACCTGGTCGTTCTTCGTATACATGTACTGGCCGAACAGCTTCACGAGCTTCAGGTCGTAGGTCGCGCCGACCAGCGCGATGCCCTGGCTCTTCATGCCGGTCACGAGCGCGCTCAGGTCCTGCGGGCCGTTGTTGAAGTTCACGTACTGATACACGGCGGTCGCCGCGAACGGGCCGTTCGCGTAGTTGAACTGCGCGCTCCACTTCTTCGAACGGTTGTCGCCGGCCTGGTTGCCGAGGGCGTACATCGCGCCGAAATTCAGGCCACCGAACGAAGGCGACGTGTACCCCACCGCGTTGTTCCAGCCCGAATCGCCGACCGCGCCCTGGTCGCTCGGATAGGTCGGGAACGTGCCGAGGCCGAGGAACACGTGATACACCATCGGCGAGAAGGTGTACGAGTCGTAGAACGGGTTGAACAGGATCGTCGACAGGAACAGGTGCGTCGTCAGGCGGCCCGCCGTCACCGTGCCGTACGGCGAGCTGATGCCGACGTACGCGTTGCGCGCGAAGAACGTGTCGCCCTGGAAGCGGCCGTACTGGCCGTTCTGCGCACGGAAGAAGCTCTCCAGCGTGAAGATCGCCTTGTAGCCGTCGCCGAGATCCTCTGCGCCGTGCAGGCCCCAGTACGACGTCGACATGCCGCCGCCCGACACGTTCCACGCACGATCGCCGCCGGGGAACTTGGTGGCGCCGACCCATTCGTCAACCTGCCCGTAGAGCGAGACGCTCGATTGCGCATGGACGGGTGCGGCGGCCGCCACGCAGGCGGCCGCGGCGATCAGCTTGACGGACGTGCGCGACGCACGGCGAGCGAATGCTTTCATGGGATCTCCAGGTTTTGTCGGATAGTCGATAAGTGGCGCGAGCGTTGTTGTTTGGAGCCGAGTGCTTGCGTCGTATGGGGCGCAGCCATCTTTACGGATCATTCGTCCGGTCAAAATTGCGCACACTTATTGCGGGTATAGCGCCGGCATTAATTTCGCGGAATGTATCCATGGCCGGATGCACCGCGGCGACCCGGCGCGAGCGCGGTCGCACGGGCGGGCGGCGGCGTGGCATACGCGTGCCGGGCGCGAAAGATAGCGCAATGCGGTCGGAAAATCAGCGGAAATCTGCGCGCGACTGTGGCGAATTCGCATCAGCCGGCCAAGGGACGAGCGCCGAGGCGCTCAGTTTCGGTAGAACGGGGAGAAAGAAGGCGAGTGTGCAGGCTCTTCCTGCGAGCGGGGCGGCGGCATCGGGCGACCGCCGCGCTCCTCGTTGTAGCGGGCGACGTCGGCGCGGATCGAACCGGCCCGCAGCGGGACGTTGCCGCCGCCCGGCGGGCGCGGCATCTGGCGGACTTCGGCGCTGATCGGCCGATACGGGCTTTGCGCGGCGTAATGGCCGTACGACGGCGTCGGGCGCAGCCCCCAACGGGAGCCCGAGCCGCTCACGCCGCCGGGACGCACGCCGCCGGGACGCACGCCGGCGGGCGGCGCAGCGCGGCGCCAGATGGGACCCGCGCCGGGGCCGCCGGCCGGCTGGCCGTACGCGCGCATGTCGCCGCCGCCGAAGCCGTGGCCGCCGAACCCGTGACCGCCATGGGGCAGCTGGGCGAGCGCAAGCGGCATCAGCAGCGCGCCGAGCACGCCTGCCACCCATCGTCCGATCTTCCGTTTCACCCGTTCCGTCATCGTTCCGTGCCCATCGACGCCCGCCGTCGGTTCCTTTCGGCCGACCCAAGGCTTTCAGCAGTAATTTATGGGCGGGGGGAAAGTGTGTCGAGCCAAAAAGTGTTATGTCGCCGGCATCGGTGTAACACCATGTTACTGCTAGGTTTTTTCGCTTCGACGGGCGGTCGCGACAGAACATTCTTCTGCGGTTTCGAGTGCGGCCGGGCAACGGCGGCGGCCGCCACTTCATGCAATCGGTTCATCAATCGATTCGCACAATGAATTTGTGTAGTGAATCGCCAACCGGGACAATAACGCCATCCGCGCGCGCGACGCGCGCCTTCGCCATTTCCGAATCGAGTTCCCGATGGCCCGTCCCCGTTTTCTGCCCGACAACTTCACGCTCGCGCTCGTCGGCACCGTCGTGCTCGCGAGCCTGCTGCCCTGCCGCGGCCCGGCCGCCCATGCGTTCAACTGGGCGACCAACCTCGCCGTCGGCCTGCTGTTCTTTCTGCACGGCGCCAAACTGTCGCGCGAAGCCGTCGTTGCCGGCGCGACGCACTGGCGGCTGCACGCGGTCGTGCTGCTCAGCACGTTCGCGCTGTTTCCGCTGCTCGGCCTCGCGCTGAAACCCGTGCTGCAGCCGCTCGTCACGCCGACGCTGTATGCGGGCGTGCTGTTCCTGTGCACGCTGCCGTCGACGGTCCAGTCGTCGATCGCGTTCACGTCGATCGCCAAGGGCAACGTGCCGGCCGCCGTGTGCGCGGCCTCCGCGTCGAGCCTGCTCGGGATCTTCGTCACGCCGGCGCTCGTCGGGCTGATGATCACGTCGCAGTCGGCCGCCGCGGCGTCGCCGTGGAGCACCGTCGGCAGCATCGTGATGCAGCTGCTCGTGCCGTTCATCGCCGGCCAGTTGCTGCGGCCCGTGATCGGCGGCTGGATCGACCGCAATCGCGGCGTGCTGCGCTTCGTCGACCAGGGCTCGATCCTGCTGGTCGTCTACGTCGCGTTCAGCGAGGCCGTCAACGAAGGATTGTGGCACCAGATTCCGCCGCGCGCGCTCGGCGGCCTGCTGGTCGTCAACCTCGTGCTGCTCGCGATCGCGCTGCTGCTGACCGCGTTCGTCAGCAAGCGGCTCGGCTTCAACCGCGCGGACCAGATCACGATCATCTTCTGCGGCTCGAAGAAGAGCCTCGCGGCCGGCGTGCCGATGGCGAAGGTGATCTTCTCGGCGAACGCGGTCGGCGCGATCGTGCTGCCGCTGATGCTGTTCCACCAGATCCAGCTGATGGCGTGCGCGGCGCTCGCGCAGCGCTGGGGCGCACGCGACACGAGCGGCGAGCACGACGAGGGCGACACGGCAGCCGCGTCGGGTGCGCTGAGCACGGGCAAGCGCTGAGGCGCGTGGGGGTGATGGCCGCTGCTGCTGGCGGCCTTCCGCCTTCCGCCTTCCGCCTTCCGCCTTCCGCCTTCCGCCTTCCGCACTCCGCACTCCGCACTCCGCACTCCGCGCTCCGCTTCCCGCTCCCTGCTCCCCTTCCAGCCCCACCCCGATGCGCGTCCGGCCCAGCGCACCGGCAACACGTGTCATGTCACGAAATCTTCATTCAATTCTCCGCCAGCGGTGCCGTTAAGCCGGGCGTCCCGTCGATTCGGCTGCCCTCGCCCATGCCCGCGCTCCCCTCCGATTCCGCTGTCGCCCGCACTACGCGCCTGATCGCGGAACGCGCGCTCGCCGCCGTGTTCCAGCCGATCGTCGACCTCGGATCGGGGACGGTCATCGGTTACGAAGGGCTGATCCGCGGCCCGCGCGGCACCGAACTCGAGCCGCCCGCCGCGCTGTTCGCGCAGGCCGCGCGCGAAGGCGAAACCATCGCGCTCGAACGGGCCGCCGCGCTCACCTGCCTCGACGCGTTCGCGGCGCTCGGCTGCGACGGCAAGCTGTTCCTCAACTTCAGCGCGGGCACCATCCTCACGCTCGCCAGCGAACGCGAGCGCGCACGTCAATTCCTCGGCCGCGCGCGGATCGGCGCGGAGCGCATCGTGATCGAGCTCACCGAGCAGAACGCGATTCCCGATCTCGCGGACATCGGGCCGGCGGTCGCATCGTTGCGCGACGCCGGCATCCAGTTCGCGCTCGACGACTACGGCACCGCGAACGCCAGCATGAACCTGTGGCTGCGCCTGCATCCGGACGTCGTGAAGATCGACCGCTTCTTCATCCACGACATCGCGCGCGATCCGCTCAAGTTCGAAGCCGTGAAGGCGATGCAGCACTTCGCGCAGGCGAGCGGCGCGAAGCTGATCGCGGAAGGCATCGAGAACGAATGCGACCTGATCGTCGTGCGCGACATGGGCATCTGCTGCGTGCAGGGCTTCCTGCTCGGCCGGCCGAACGCGCAGCCGTCGCGGGTGGTCGCGCCGGCCGCGCGCGACGCGATCCGCGCGCCGCACATCGCGGTGTTTCCCGGCGTGACGCGCGCGGTGCGGCCGGCCGGCACGATCGCCGGGAAGATGCTCGTGCCCGCCCCGGCGCTGCCGCGCGACGCGACCAGCAACGACGTGCTCGAGCTGTTCAACCGGATGCCCGACCTGCACGCGGTCGCGCTCGTCGAGCGCGGGCGGCCGGTCGCGCTCGTGAATCGGCGCGGCTTCATCGACCGCTTCGCGCTGCCGTATCACCGCGAGGTGTTCGGCAAGAAACCGTGCCTGCAGTTCGCGAACGATGCGCCGCTGATGATCGACAACGCGACCACCTTCGAGCAGCTCGCGATGCTGCTCGCGAGCCACGACCAGCGCTATCTCGCCGACGGCTTCGTGATCACCGAGCACGGCCGCTATGTCGGGCTCGGCACCGGCGAGAGCCTGGTACGCGCGGTGACCGAGATGCGCATCGAGGCCGCGCGCTACGCGAATCCGCTGACCTTCCTGCCCGGCAACATCCCGATCAGCGCGCACATCGACCGCCTGCTCCAGCGCGACGCCGGCTTTCACGCGTGCTACGTCGACCTGAACCAGTTCAAGCCGTTCAACGACCAGTACGGCTACTGGCAGGGCGACGAAGTGCTGAAGTTCGCCGCGACGGTGCTGGCCGGCGTGTGCGATCCGCAACGCGACTTTCTCGGCCACGTCGGCGGCGACGATTTCCTCGTGCTGTTCCAGCGCGACGACTGGCGCGAGCGCGCCGCCGACGCGATCGCGCGCTTCAACGACGGCGCGCAACTCTTCTACACGCAGGTCGACCGGCAGGCAGGCGGGCTGCGCGGCGAGGACCGCCACGGCAATCCGGCGTTCTTCGGCTTCGTGACGATGGCGATCGGCGCGGTCGGCGTGCCGGCCGGCGCGCACGGCGCGAAACGCTACGGCAGCGACGAGATCGCGTCGGTCGCGGCGCTCGCGAAGCGGCGGGCGAAGCAGCAGCCGGACGGGCTCGCGGTGGTCGATCTCGATGCCGGCCGCGCCGCGCTGCGCGATCGCGGCGAACCGCCGGCCGTGGCGGTGGCAGGCTGAACGGCGCGCAGTCGCCGGGGATGCACGGAACACGGAAGCACCTGCGCATCGTGCGAGGGGGCCGATGCGAGGCGGCGCAAGGTTCGGCCGTTGCGCAACGGCACGTCGTCGTCACGCGCGCAGGCCAAGGGCGCCGCGCCCTCATGCTCGCCCCTGCCCCGCAGCCGAGCTGTTGCCCTTTCCGGCGGGCGCCATCCGCCCCGCCAGACACCCGCACCCCCACCTTGCCTTTTTCGCGTTTTGTTTAGTATTTTTAGTAACGGCGTTTTCGCAGATTAGCGCTTAAAAACCCGTTATTCGCGGGTATTCCCCGGTTATCCGGCCCGAATTCCGCCATCCGTTTTACTATACAATCGCTTTCAACCTAAACAAACCGGACCCCGAACGATGGGTACGACCATTCGCGATGTGGCGCGGGCGGCAGAGGTCTCGATCGGCACCGTCTCCCGCGCGCTGAAAAACCAGCCCGGCCTGTCCGAAGCCACGCGTGCGCGCATCGTCGGGATCGCCCAGCAGCTCGGCTACGATCCCGCCCAGCTGCGGCCGCGCATCCGCCGGCTCACCTTCCTGCTGCACCGCCAGCACAACCGCTTTCCCGCGAGCCCATTCTTCTCGCACGTGCTGCACGGCGTGGAGGACGCGTGCCGCGAACGCGGCATCGTGCCGACGCTGCTCACGGTCGGCCCGAACGACGACGTGCTGCGCCAGATGCGCCCGCACGCGCCCGACGCGATCGCGGTCGCCGGCTTCATCGAGCCCGAGACGATCGAGGCGCTCGCCGCCACCGGCCGGCCGCTCGTGCTGATCGACCTGTGGGCGCCCGGGCTGCGCTCGGTCAACATCGACAACGCGACGGGCGCGGCGCTCGCGATGCGCCACCTGCTCGCCACCGGCCGCTCGCGGATCGCCTTCATCGGCGGCTCGGCCGCGCACTACAGCATCGCGCAGCGCGCGATCGGCTACCGGCGCGCGTTCTTCGAAGCCGGCCGGCTGTTCGATCCCGCGTACGAAGTGACGATCGACGCGGGGCTCGACCCGGACACGGGCGCCGCGCGTGCGATGGAGCAACTGCTCGACGCGCCCGGCCCGCGGCCCGAAGCCGTGTTCGCGTACAACGACGCGGCCGCGCTGGCCGCGCAGCGCGTATGCATCGCGCGCGGCCTGCGGATTCCGGACGACATCGCGATCGTCGGCTTCGACGACATCCCGGCCGCCGCGCACGCGAACCCGCCGCTCACGACGCTCGCGGTCGACAAGGAAGCGCTCGGCCGCCGCGGCGTCGAGCTGCTGCTCGCCGACGCGCCCGAGCGCACCGAGATTTCCCTGCCCGTCGAGCTGATCGTGCGGGCCAGCAGCCAGCCCGCCGGCTCCCCGGCACTCGATACCGTAACGGCCACCGAATCATGAACATGCCCCCGGTCCAACCCTGCACGGCCGCGCCGGCCGCCCACACGTCCGCCGTACCGTTCGTCGCGAGCTTCCGCGATCCGTCGTTCCTGCTGTCGCACATCGAAGACACGCTGCGCTTCTATGCGACCAACGCATTCGACCCGACCGGCGGCTTCTACCATTACTTCCGCGACGACGGCAGCATCTACAACCGCACGTCGCGCCACCTCGTCAGCACCTGCCGGTTCGTCTTCAACTACGCGATGGCGTACCGCCATTTCGGCGATCCGCGCCACTTCGACTACGCGCGCCACGGGCTGCGCTTCCTGCGCGACGCGCACTGGGACGACGCACTGCAGGGCTACGACTGGGAACTCGACTGGCGCGACGGCGGCAAGCGCGCGACGCTCGACGGCACGCGCCACTGCTACGGGCTCGCGTTCGTGCTGCTCGCGGCCGCGCACGCGACGATGGCCGGCATCGACGAAGCGCGCCCGCTGATCGCGGCCACCTACGAGCTCGCCGAGCATCGCTTCTGGGATGCGGCCGCGGGCCTGTATGCGGACGACGCGACGCCGAACTGGATCGTGTCGTCGTATCGCGGCCAGAACGCGAACATGCACATGACGGAAGCGCTGCTCGCCGCCTACGAGGCGACCGGCCACCTCACGTACCTCGATCGCGCGGAAAAGCTCGCCTCGCACATCACGCAGCGCCAGGCCGCGCTGTCGGGCGGCCTCGTGTGGGAGCACTACCATGCGGACTGGTCGGTCGACTGGGACTACAACAAGGAAGACAGCTCGAACATCTTCCGGCCGTGGGGCTTCCAGCCCGGGCACCAGACCGAATGGGCGAAGCTGCTGCTGATCCTCGAGCGGCACCGCCCGCTCGACTGGCTCGCGCCGCGCGCGGCCGAGCTGTTCGACGCGGCGCTCACGCACGCGTGGGACGCCGATCACGGCGGCCTCTGCTACGGCTTCGGCCCCGACTTCACGATCTGCGACCACAACAAGTATTTCTGGGTGCAGGCGGAAACCTTCGCGGCGGCCGCGATGCTCGGCGCGCGCACCGGCAGCGAACGCTTCTGGGACTGGTACGACGAGATCTGGCGCTACAGCTGGGCGCATTTCGTCGATCACCGCTACGGTGCGTGGTACCGGATCCTCACCTGCGACAACCGCAAGTACAGCGACGAGAAGAGCCCGGCCGGCAAGACCGACTATCACACGATGGGCGCCTGCTACGACGTGCTCGCGACCCTCGCGCGCACGCAACGCAGCGAGCCGACGCAATGAGCGGCGGCACGTTTCCGGCTTTCGTGTCGGCGGGCGACATCCTGACCGACATGGTGCGCGCGGGCGACGCGCAGTGGACGTCGGTGCCAGGCGGCGCCGGCTGGAACGTCGCGCGCGCGGTCGCCCGGCTCGGCGTGCCGAGCGCGCTCGCCGGCTCGATCGGCGAAGACTGCTTCTCCGACGTGCTGTGGCACACGAGCGAAGCGGCCGGCCTCGACCTGCGCTTCCTGCAACGGGTCGCGCGGCCGCCGCTGCTCGCGATCGTCCACGAGACGCGCCCGCCCGCGTACTTCTTCATCGGCGAAGCGAGCGCCGATCTCGCGTTCAACCCGGCGCGGCTGCCGGCCGGCTGGACCGAGCACGTGCAATGGGCGCACTTCGGCTGCATCAGCCTCGTGCGCGAACCGCTCGCGGGCACGCTGGCCGCGCTCGCGGCCGACCTGCACGCGCGCGGCGTGAAGATCAGCTTCGATCCGAACGTGCGGAACCTGATGACGGCCGCGTACCGGCCGACGCTGGAGAAGATGGCCGCCCTCGCCGACCTGATCAAGGTGTCCGACGAAGACCTGCGGCACCTGTTCGGCGACGACGGCCCCGACGCGATCGCGGCCGTGCGCGCGCTGAACCCGCGGGCGGCCGTGCTCGTCACGCGCGGCGCGCAAGCCGCCACGCTCTACGCCGACGGCGACGTGCACGAAGCCAGCCCGCCGCGCGTGGAGGTGGCCGACACCGTCGGCGCGGGAGACGCGTCGATCGGCGGCCTGCTGTTCAGCCTGATGGCCGCGCCGCAGCGCGGCTGGCGCGAGCATCTCGCGTTCGCGGTGGCGGCCGGCGCCGCCGCGTGCCGACATACGGGCGCGCACGCGCCGACGCTCGACGAGGTCGTCGCGCTGCTCGAAGGATGAAGGGACGTTGAAGGAACGACGCAGGCAGTACGGTGGCCGATCGCCGATCGGTCACCGATAAGCGGCGCTGTACATGTTGCGCCGCAGTGCTACGATGAAGTGTCCTTTTCGCGGGAGAGCACGATGGACACGAACACGTTCACCAAAGGCATCTATACGGCCAAGGCGCATACGCACCGCGCGGACAACGGCGAGTTTCAGGGCTACGTGATCCTCGCGCGGGACGACGGCGACGAGACGGAGAACATGCGCTACGACGTTCACACGACGAGTTCGAGCGAGGAAGAAGCGTTCGAGGAAGCGAAGGCGCTTGCGCACCGGATCCTCGGCGAAATCGAGCTGTAACGCGCGAACTGTCATGCGCGCGCCGCGGCCCGGCCGCGCCGTCTTCGGCTCAGAGCAGCCGCGCCACCATCGAGACCAGCATCGTCAGCACCAGCGTCGACATGAACGGGAACGGGTAGCGCCGCCCGCCGAGCGTCAGCGTGACGTCGCCCGGCATCCGCCCGATGCCGAGCTTGCCGAGCCACGGCCAGCAGCGCGTCAGGATCATCACCGCGATGAACGTCGTCAATAGCCAGCGGAGCATGTGCATTCCATATGGAAACAGGCCCTGGCCCGTCAGAGCGCGTGCGAGCGGTCGCCGCGCGCGAACGCGTCGAGCGTGCCGTCGATCCCGCGCGAAAACGCGATCACCTTGAACAACTCGCCCATCTCGGCTTCCGAGATCAGCTTCTGCACCGCGTTCGCGGCCGGCAGGAACGCGCGGACGTCGGACGGGTCGATCGCGGCCAGCGCGTCGGTGATGCCCGCGTTCAATAGGAAGCGCGCCTGCGACGTGTAGCCGAGCAAGTCGACGCCGGTGGCAACCGCCGCCTCGTAGATGCCGGTGAATTCGACGTGCGCGGTGAGGTCCTGCAGGCCCGGGTAAACGAACGGATCGTCGTGCGCGTGGTGACGGTAGTGGCACATCAGCGTGCCGCGGTCGCGCTGCGGATGGTAGTACTCGTGCGCGGGAAACCCGTAGTCGATGAGCAGCACCGCGCCGCGGCCGAGCATCGTGCAGACGGTGCGCGTGAACGCGAGCGCGGCCTCGTGCGTTTCGGTCACGTAGCCGTCACCGACGTCCAGCGCCGCGAGCATCGCCGGCAGGCCGGCCGCGCCGACCGGCCGGTCGTCGAACACGAACGCGTGCCGCGCGTCGAGCGCGACGCCGCGCTCGCGCCATGCGCCATCCGCCTTCGCGAAGAGGCGCACCGGCATCGCATCGAGCACTTCGTTGCCGACCACGACGCCGTCGAACCGCTCGGGCAGCGCGTCGAGCCAGCGCACCTTCGCGGCCAGCGCCGGCACCGCGGCTTCGATCGTGTCGCGCTGCCGTTCGCGCAGTTCGCCGGACAGGTCGACGATCAGGTATTCGTCGAGTTCGGCGCCGAGCGCGTCGAGCGCCGCGAGCAGCCCGGCCGCGAGCTTGCCGGTGCCGGCGCCGAATTCCATCACGCGGCGCGTGCCGCTCGCCGCGAGCGCCTCGGCCACCGGTTGCGCGAGCGTCTGCGCGAACAGCGGCGACAGCTCGGGCGCGGTGACGAAGTCGCTGCCGTCGTCGGCGCGGCGGCCGAACTTGCGCGCGCCGCCGCTGTAATAGCCGAGGCCCGGCGCATACAGCGCGCGCTCCATGAAGCGGTCGAACGGCAGCCAGCCGCCGGCCGCCGCGATCTCGTCGCGCAGTTGCGCGGCGAGGGTTTCGGACTGCGCGAGCGCGTCAGGGCCGGGAGCAGGTAAACTAGCGGGTTCGTGAGCTTTCGGGTTCATCCCGGCATTGTAAATGACCGTTTCAGCCGATACGTCGACCCCACGCGTGGTGCTCGTCACGGGCGCCCTGGGCAGCGCGGCCGACGCCGCGTCGATCGGCCGTGCGCTCGCGACGGGCTTCGCCCGCCGCGGCTGGGACGTCGCGCTGCAGCGCAGCCATGGCGCGCCGCGCGCGGCCGCCGACGCGCTCGTCGCCGAAGTCGCGGCGCTGGGCCGCCGCGCGGCCGTGCTCGACGCCGATCCGGCCCTGGAAGCCGATGCCGCGGCCCTCGTCGCCGCGTGCGGCGAAGCGCTCGGCCGGCCCGCGTGCGCGGTGTTCGTCAGCGCCAGCGCCGGCGCCGACGACGCGCACACGGTGGACGGCGCGTCGCTCGCCGCCGCGCTCGCCCGCAATGTGACGGCGCCGCTCGCGCTGGCCCGCGCGCTCGCCGATGCGACGCCCGATGCCGCACGCGACGACGAAACGCTGCGCGCGTGCGCGATCCACGTGCTGGATCAGGCCCTGTTTCACCCGGCACAGGCGCAGCTGTCGCACGCGCTGATGCAGGCCGCGTTGAACCGCGCGACGTCGGCGCTCGCGCTGGCGCTCGCACCGAAGGTGCGGGTCGCGGCGCTCGTGCGCGGCCACGCGCCGCACGCGGACGACATCGCGGCGGCCGCCTGCTATCTCGCGAGCGCGCCCGGCGTGACGGGCGCGACGCTGACCGTCGACGGCGGCGAGCACCTGGTGCCGCCCGCCGCCGGCCCGAATGAATGAACCGCGCGGGTGCGGCCTGAGCGCCGCCGCCCGCGCCGCTTTGCGTGCGCGCACGCCAATTTGACTGGGACGACCATGTTTTCCGCTCTCCTGCACCCCCGCCTCGCGGATTGCCGCAGGCTCTACCTGCGCGACTACGAGGTGCACATCAACATCGGGGCCTTCGAACACGAGAAGCGCGGCGAGCAACGCGTCGTCATCAACATCGACCTGTTCGTGCCGCTCGCGCTGTCCACCCCCGTCGACGACCGGCTGCACGAAGTCGTCGACTACGACCTGATGAAGCAGAGCGTCGCGCAGAGCCTGGCGCGCGGCCACATCCACCTGCAGGAAACGCTGTGCGATTCGATCGCCGCGCACCTGCTGGCGCACGATACCGTGCGCGCGGTACGTGTCCGTACCGAGAAACCGGACGCCTATCCGGACTGCGACGCCGTCGGCGTCGAAGTCTTTCGCATCAAGGACGAGGAGCGCGCATGAACGCCCCCCACATGAATGACACGACGGCCGACGCCACGACAGCCGAAACCGGCCGCCCCGCGCTGACACGCCGCGAGCAGAAGGAAGCGTACGAGAACAACAAGCTGTTCAAGCGGATCGTGCGCCAGGTCGGCCAGGCGATCGGCGACTACAACATGATCGAGCAGGGCGACAAGGTGATGGTGTGCCTGTCGGGCGGCAAGGACAGTTACGCGATGCTCGACGTGCTGCTGCGCCTGCGCGAGCGCGCGCCGATCGACTTCGACATCGTCGCGGTGAACCTCGACCAGAAGCAGCCGGGCTTCCCCGAGCACGTGCTGCCCGAATACCTGAAGCAGGTCGGCGTGCCGTTCCACATCGAGAACCAGGACACCTACAGCATCGTCAAGCGGCTCGTGCCGGAAGGCAAGACGACCTGCTCGCTGTGCTCGCGGCTGCGCCGCGGGATCCTGTACCGCGTGGCCGGCGAGCTCGGCGCGACCAAGATCGCGCTCGGCCATCACCGCGACGACATCGTGCAGACGCTGCTGCTGAACATGTTCTACGGCGGCAAGCTGAAGGGAATGCCGCCGAAGCTGCAGTCGGACGACGGCAAGAACATCGTGATCCGCCCGCTCGCGTACGTGAAGGAAACCGATCTCGAGAAATACGCGGAGCTGCGCGAATTCCCGATCATCCCGTGCAACCTGTGCGGCAGCCAGCCGAACCTGAAGCGCGCGGAAATGAAGGCGCTGATCCGCGAATGGGACAAACGCTTCCCTGGCCGCGTCGACAACATGTTCAACGCGCTCGCGAAGGTCGTGCCGTCGCACCTGATGGACACGACGCTGTACCCGTTCCAGTCACTGCGCGCGACGGGTGAAGCCGATCCGCAAGGCGACATCGCGTTCGACGAGGAACCGTGCGCATCGGGTGACGACGCGGCGGCGCCGGGCGCCGCCCAACCGATCTCGATCGTCCAGTTCGACGACCTGTAAGCAGGGACTGAACACCCGCTGAAACCGGGGCCGGCGGCCTCGTTTCGGCGTTGTCGCCCCGCCGCGACAGGCCCGGAGCGACAAGGGCCGCATGCTAAAATGGACGGCTTCGAACTCTGACCCACGCGCGCGCCATGAATATCGTGATTTTGGCGGCAGGCACCGGCAAGCGCATGCGTTCCGCGCTGCCGAAAGTGCTTCACCCGCTGGCCGGCAGGCCGCTCCTCTCCCACGTCATCGACACCGCGCGCACGCTGCAGCCGTCCCGGCTCGTCGTCGTCGTCGGCCACGGCGCCGAGCAGGTTCAGGCTGCGGTCGCCGCACCCGACGTCCAGTTCGCGGTGCAGGCAGAACAGCTCGGCACCGGCCACGCGGTGCGCCAGGCGCTGCCGCTCCTCGATCCCGCCCAGCCGACGCTCGTGCTGTACGGCGACGTGCCGCTCACCCGTGCGTCGACGCTGCAGCGTCTCGTCGATGCCGCGCGCGACGGCCGCTACGGCATCCTCACCGTCACGCTCGACGACCCGACCGGCTACGGCCGCATCGTGCGCGACGCGTCCGGCTTCGTCACGCGCATCGTCGAGCAGAAGGATGCGTCGCCGGAAGAGCTGAAGATCGCCGAGATCAACACCGGCATCATCGTCACGCCGACGGCGCAGCTGTCGATGTGGCTCGGCGCGCTGAAGAACGAAAACGCGCAGGGCGAGTACTACCTGACCGACGTCGTCGAACTCGCGATCGAGGCCGGCTTCGAGGTCGTCACGTCGCAGCCCGACGACGAATGGGAAACGCTCGGCGTGAACAGCAAGGCGCAGCTCGCGGAGCTCGAGCGCATTCACCAGCGCAATGTCGCCGACGCGCTGCTCGTCGACGGCGTCACGCTCGCCGATCCGGCGCGCGTCGACGTGCGCGGCACGCTGCGCTGCGGCCGCGACGTGTCGATCGACGTGAACTGCGTGTTCGAAGGCAACGTGACGCTCGCCGACAACGTGACGATCGGCGCGAACTGCGTGATCCGCAACGCGTCGATCGGCGCCGGCACGCGCATCGACGCATTCACGCACATCGACGGCGCCGAACTCGGCGCGCACACCGTGATCGGCCCGTACGCGCGGCTGCGCCCCGGTGCGCAGCTCGCGGACGAAGCGCACGTCGGCAACTTCGTCGAGGTGAAGAACGCGGTGATCGGCCACGGCTCGAAGGCGAACCACCTCACGTACATCGGCGACGCCGACATCGGCGCGCGCGTGAACATCGGCGCGGGCACGATCACCTGCAACTACGACGGCGCGAACAAGTTCCGCACCGTGATCGAGGACGACGTGTTCGTCGGCTCCGACACGCAGCTCGTCGCGCCCGTGCGCGTCGGCCGCGGCGTGACGATCGCCGCCGGCACGACGATCTGGAAGGACGTCGCCGAAGGCGTCCTCGCGTTGAACGAGAAGACGCAGACCGCGAAGAGCGGCTACGTCCGCCCGGTCAAGAAGAAGAGCTGAACCTTTTGCGGGCGCCCACGCGGCGCCCGCTTCGACTGACAGGATTGACCATTCATGTGCGGCATTGTCGGCGCAGTTGCGCAGCGTAATATCGTTCCGGTGCTGATCGAAGGATTGCGGCGCCTCGAATACCGTGGCTACGACTCGTGCGGCGTCGCCGTGCTCGAGCCGGGCGCACCGAAGCGCGCGCGCAGCGTCGCGCGCGTCGCCGATCTCGACACGCAGGTGCGCGAGACGCACCTCGAAGGCACGACGGGCGTCGCGCACACGCGCTGGGCCACCCACGGCGCGCCCGTCACGCACAACGCGCACCCGATCTTCTCGTCGAACGCGCTCGCGCTCGTGCACAACGGCATCATCGAGAACTTCGAGCCGCTGCGCGACGCGCTGCGGGCCAAGGGCTACGAATTCGTGTCGCAGACCGACACCGAAGTGATCGCACACCTCGTGCACAGCCTGTACCGCGGCAACCTGTTCGACGCGGTGCGCGAAGCCGTGCAGCAGCTGCACGGCGCGTATGCGATCGCCGTGATCCACAAGGACCAGCCGCACACCGTCGTCGGCGCGCGCCAGGGTTCGCCGCTCGTCGTCGGTCACGGCGACGGCGAGAACTTCCTCGCGTCCGATGCGCTCGCGCTCGCAGGCAGCACCGACCGCTTCACGTTCCTCGAGGAAGGCGACGTGTGCGAGCTGTCGCTCGACGGCGTGACGATCGTCGACCGCCACGGCGCCACCGCGCAGCGCGAAATCCGCGTGGTCAGCGCATACGGCGGCGCGGTCGAGCTCGGCCCCTATCGCCACTTCATGCAGAAGGAAATCTTCGAGCAGCCGCGCGCGATCGGCGATACCGTGCCGCAGACGGAAGCCTTCGATGCGACGCTCTTCGGCGAGGCCGCGCCCGCCGCGTTCGCGGACATCGACAGCCTGCTGATCCTCGCGTGCGGCACGAGCTACTACTCGGGCCTCACCGCGAAGTACTGGCTCGAATCGATCGCGAAGATCCCGACCCAGGTCGAGATCGCCAGCGAATACCGCTATCGCGAGTCGGTGCCGAACCCGCGCCAGCTCGTGCTGGTGATCTCGCAGTCGGGCGAGACGGCCGATACGCTGGCCGCGCTCAAGCATGCGCAGTCGCTCGGCCACACGCACACGCTCGCGGTCTGCAACGTCGCGACGAGCGCGATGGTGCGCCTGACCGAAATGCAGTTCCTGACGCACGCGGGCACCGAGATCGGCGTCGCATCGACGAAGGCGTTCACGACCCAGCTCGTCGCGCTGTTCGTGCTGGCCGCGACGCTCGGCAAGCTGCGCGGGCACGTCGACGCCGCGCAGGAAACGCAATTCCTGAAGGAGCTGCGCCATCTGCCGGCCGCGCTGAACAGCGTGCTCGCGCTCGAGCCGCAGATCATCGCGTGGTCGGAGGAATTCGCGCGCAAGGAAAACGCGCTGTTCCTCGGCCGCGGGCTGCATTACCCGATCGCGCTCGAAGGCGCGTTGAAGCTGAAGGAAATCTCGTACATCCACGCCGAGGCCTATCCGGCCGGCGAACTGAAGCACGGGCCGCTCGCGCTGGTCACGGAAGCGATGCCGGTCGTCACGGTCGCGCCGAACGACACGCTGCTCGAGAAGCTGAAGTCGAACATGCAGGAAGTGCGTGCGCGCGGCGGCGAGCTGTACGTGTTCGCCGATGCCGACACGCAGATCGTCAACGACGACGGCCTGCACGTGATCCGGATGCCGGAGCACTACGGGCAACTGTCGCCGATCCTGCACGTCGTGCCGCTGCAGCTGCTCGCGTATCACACCGCGTGTGCACGCGGCACCGACGTCGACAAGCCGCGCAACCTCGCGAAATCGGTGACGGTGGAGTAATACGCGGCGACGGGAGGGCCCCTCGCCGGGCCCTCCTGACCGCTTGCGGATGTGAGGCAGGCCGTTTGGCCAGGTCGAAATATGTACCACGTAGTGGTATATAATCCTGTGCTAACTCGACCGGCTCGACATGTCTGCTTCCGTACGACGCGTCTTCAAGACGAAGTGGTTTCACAAGGCAGCCGGGAAAGCAGGAATCGCCGATGGCGAGCTCTGCCGCGCGGTGCGGGATCTGGCCCGCGGCCAGGGCGTCGATCTCGGCGGCAACGTCTGGAAGAAGCGTCTGGACGGCAATCGGCAGCGCGGGATCGTGCTGGGCAAGGTCGGGCACACGTGGGTGTTCGTGTTCCTGTTCGCGAAATGCGACCGCGAGAACATCGACGCATGCGAACTGCGCGCGTTCAGAAAGCTCGCCGCGGACGTGGGTCGACACACCGACAGCGACATCGCGACGCTGGTCGCACTGAAAGAGCTTGTGGAGATTTGCAATGGCTAAGAGTCGATTCAAGAGCGATGCGACGGAGGCGATCCACAGCGCCGCGTCCGGCCTGTATCGTGCGCAACTGATCGACAAGAAGACGATGCGGGAATACGACGATCTCTGCATCGAAGCCGCGCCGCAGTTCGATCCGGAAGCGATCGCCCGCATCCGCAAGTCGGTCAACGTCAGCCAGAGCGTGTTCGCGCTCTACCTGAACACGACGACGTCGACGATCCGCCAATGGGAACAGGGGGACAAGCGGCCGAGCGGCATCGCCGCGCGCATGCTCCAGATCGTCGAGAAACACGGGCTCGAGGTGTTCTCCTGAGCCGGCTTCCCCGAATGCCCCTGCACGGCCCCGACCGGACGCGCCGCAACGAATATGACGGAGAGACAATGGTAAGACTGTTTGGATGCGGATTGCTGGCGCTGACGTTCGCGTCGACGGGCTGGGCCGCCGAGCACTATGTCGAGGTCTGGAACCCGCCCGAGGCGCGGCAGCCGGCAGCCCGTACGCCGACTGCCCGTACGGGCGCCGACGCGCGTACCGGCAAGAGCGCGGAGAAGCACGCGAGCGCCACGCCGAAAGCCGCCGCGAAACCGCCCAAGCGCCGCGTCGCGCAGGCCGTGAAAGCGGGCTCGCACCGCCCGGCCGCCACCGCGACCGAAACCCGTGCCGCCCCGCGCCCCGTCGCGCAACCCGCGCCCGGGCGTCTCACGGTGATGCAGCCGGCCGCACCGGACGCGACGCGCGCGCTCACCTTCTCCGACATCCCGCGTCAATACACGCCGGACGGCAACGTGCTGCAGGTCGGCACGCACGGCCGCTCCGCGGAGGTGACTCGATAATGGAAGCGCAGACCTACCACGGCTACCAGATCTGGGGCCACGCGATCCTGCAGCAGGACGAGATCATGCAGCCCGAGCGCTTCGCGGCGAGCGGCACGATCACGCAGAACAACCGGCTCGTCGAGGCGTCGGGCGTGCTCGGCGTGTTCGACACCGAAGACGACGCGCGCGATGCCGGGCTCGAATGGGCCCGGGCGTGGATCGACAACCACAGCTGACCGAGCGCAGGCGCATCACGCACCGCAAATGAAAGAAGGGGCGTCCATGACGCCCCTTCTTTCATTCGAACCCGGAAACCCGGCAACACTCACGCAGCGGCGTGCGGCGGCCTCACCGTCTGCTGCGGCCGGCCGACGAGCCGTGTCAGCACGACGATCGCGACCAGCGTCGCGACGTACGCGGCGATCTGGATGCCCGCCGGCCGCGCGGTATAGCCGATCAGCGTATGCAGCGCCTTGCCGACGATGCTCGACTCCTTGAGCAGCCACGACGTGTCCCAGACCGCATCGCCCCACGACGGCACGAGGCCGGCCGCCAGCAGGAAGCCGACGCACTGGCTCGCCATGCCCGCGGCGAGCAGCACGATCAGCGCGTTGGTGACGGAGAACAGGCGCTTCAACGGAATCTGCAGCAGGCCCGCATACATCGCGTAGCCGAGCCCCGCCCCGCCGAGCACGCCGAGCAGCCCGCCGACGATCATCTGCGGCGTCTGGCCCGGGTCGCCCGCCGCGATCCCGTACAGGAACAGCACGGCCTCGGAGCCTTCGCGCAATACCGCGACGCCGACCACGATCGCGAGCCCGGTCAGCGGCCGGCTGCCGGCCGCGACCGCCCGGCCGACCTCGCCCATGTGCAGCGCCATTTCGCGGCCGTGCCGGCTCATCCAGATGCAATGCCATGCGAGCATCAGCGTCGCGACGAACATCACGCCCGCGTTGAAGACTTCCTGGCCCATGCCCGAAGCCCATTGCGAGATCACGTCGGCGAACGCCGCGATCAGGCCGGCGCCGACCACGCCGCCGACCAGCCCGCCGCCCACCCACCAGCCGCGCCGCGGCACGCCCTTCGTGGCGGCCATCACGATCGAGACCACCAGCGCGGCCTCGAGCACTTCACGAAAGACGATCAGGGCGGTAGACAGCATGTCGGTATCGGCTTACTTGACGGTCAGGTGCGTCTTCGACTGCGCTTCGTGATACTCGTCGTGGAACTCGTAGGTCCCGGCCTTCAGCGGCCCGACCAGGATCTCGACCGACTTGCCGGCCGGCACGACCTTCTCGGCCTTGAAGTCGTCGCTTTCGAATTCCGCGGGCGTCGCGTCGAGGTTCTTCACGACGAATTTCACCTTCTTGCCAGCGGGGATCGTCACGCCATCGGGCGAGAACTTGTGGTCCTTCAACGTCAGGTTGACGACGTCGTCGGCAGCGAAGGCGGACGTTGCCGAGGCGCCCAGCAGGGCCAGTGCGAAACCGAGAGCGAAACGGGTCATGTGCGTAATGGTTTGAAATATCGAAGGGAATCGATACTAAGATCGATTCGCATTTTCACCTCGGAGTACCCTTACTCCGCTCAGGGAGATCGTGGGCAGTCGATCCCGCACGCCCGTTGCCGCGCAAGGCTCCGCCGGATTTCGCCGATAATGGGCGATCGTCAATCGGGAAAAATTCGGACTGACGCGCGCACGCGAATGACGATTCGTCAGACCTCAGCATTACAAATGGATGATGCGATGCACGTCGCCGCATGCGGCGCTTGACCTTCCCACCATGGCAAGCTTCATGCTGAACCTACTCGTCAACCATCAACCCGGGAGAACACGATGGAATTCGAAGTCCAGGACATGACCTGCGGCGGCTGCGCCAACGCCATCACGCGCGCGGTGACGGCCGCGGACCCCGCCGCGAAGCTCGACATCGACGTCGCGACGAAGATCGTCAAGGTCGACTCGGCGCAAGGCGCCGAGCGCGTGCAGTCGATCATCGAGGCCGCCGGCTTCCATCCCGCGCTGCGCACCGCGTAACGCGCGCCGAAGGCGGCGGGCGCAGTGCCGCACGGCGCCGCGCCCGCGCCCGCGCCCGCCCCGGCCTCGCGTCAGCGCAGCCGGATCAGCGTCGACTTCAGTTCGGTGTACTTCTCGAGCGCATGCAGCGACTTGTCGCGGCCGTTGCCCGACTGCTTGTAGCCGCCGAACGGGAAGTTCATGTCGCCGCCCTCGTCATAGCAGTTCACCCACACGGTGCCCGCACGCAGCCGGCGCGACACGTCGTGCGCGGTCGTCAGGTTCGACGTCCACACGGCCGCGGCCAGCCCGTATTCGGTGTCGTTCGCGATCCGCACGGCCTCGTCGACGTCGTCGAACACGATCACCGACAGCACGGGCCCGAAGATTTCCTCGCGCGCGATCTTCGCATCGGGCTTCACCTCGAACACCGTCGGCTCCACGTAGAAGCCGCCCGTTTCCGCGTTCACGCGCGCACCGCCCGTGACGAGCCGGCCTTCGCCGCGCCCCGCTTCGATGTAACCCAGCACACGCTCGAGCTGGATGCCGTCGACGATCGCGCCCATCGATACCGACGGATCGAGCGGATTGCCCGGCACGTACGCGCGGGCGGCCGCGACGAGCTTCTCGATGAACGCGTCCTTGATGTCGCGATGCACGAGCAGCCGTGAGCCGGCCGTGCACATCTCGCCCATGTTGTAGAAGATCGCGCCGGCCGCCGTCTGCGCCGCGCGGTCGAGATCGGGGCAATCGGGCAGCACGATGTTCGGCGACTTGCCGCCGAGCTCGAGCCACGCGCGCTTCAGGTTCGACTGCGCCGCGTACTGCATGATCAGCTTGCCGACCGCCGTCGAGCCCGTGAACGCGATGCAGTCGACGTCGCGATGCAGCGCGAGCAGCTTGCCCGGTTCGCCCGCGCCCGGCACGACGTTGAATACGCCGGCCGGGATGCCGGCTTCGAATGCGAGCTGCGCGACGCGGATCGCGGTCAGCGGCGATTTCTCCGACGGCTTCAGCACGACGCTGTTGCCGGCCGCGAGCGCGGGGCCGAATTTCCATGCGGCCATCAGGATCGGGAAGTTCCACGGCACGACGGCGGCCACCACGCCGACCGGCTCGCGCGTGACGAGACCGACGAGATGATGATCGGCCGGCGCGACCTCGCCGCCGACCTTGTCGATCGCTTCCGCAAACCATTCGACGCAGTACGCGGCGCCCGGCACGTCGACCGTCGTCGTGTCGCCGATCGGCTTGCCCGCGTCGAGCGTCTCGAGCAGCGACAGTTCGTCGAGATGCGCGCGCATCAGCGCGGCCCAGCGCAGCAGCACGGCCTTGCGCTCGCGCGGACTCAAGCCGGCCCACACACCCGCGTCGAATGCGCGGCGGGCCGCCGCGACGGCCGCGTTCACGTCAGCTTCGCCGCAGTCGGCGACCTTCGCCAGCACGCGGCCGTCGATCGGGCTCACGCAGTCGAACGTCTTGCCGCCGTGCGCGTCGCGCGACGCGCCGTCGATGAATGCGCGCCCTTCGATCTCGAGCGACGCCGCCTTGTGTTGCCAGTCAGCCAAAGTCAACTTGTTCATCAGGATGCCTCAATGTTGGGGCATTCGCGATGCGGCACGCCGTGCGCATGGCACGCTGCCGGCCTGCAGCGAATGCGGTGACGCGCGGTCAGAAGGTCGCCGGCGAATTGGCCGAGACGACCTCGCAGATCAGTTCCGCGCTGGGATTGCGAAAACGATGCGGCAAACGGCTCTCGAAGTAGTAACCGTCTCCGGGGTCGAGCAGCCACGTCGCACTATCGACGGTCAGCTCGAGCCGGCCCGACACGACGACGCCGCCCTCGTGCCCCGCGTGCACCAGCATCTCGGGCCCCGTGTCGGCCAGCGGCTGGTAGATCTCGCGCAGGATGCACATGTTGCGATCCTTCACGTTCGCACCGACCAGATGAAACGCGAGCGACTCGTTGCCGAGGTTCGGCATCTCGTCGCGACGCGACACGACCGCGCGCGATTCGACGAGCTCGAACGTGAAGAATTCCGCGAGACTCATCGGGATGCATTCGAGCAGCTTCTTCAGCGAGCCGACCGACGGGCTCACGCGGCCCTGTTCGATCAGCGAGATCGTGCCGTTGGTGACGCCGGCGCGCTTCGCGAGTTCGCGCTGCGACAGGCCATGCTTGTTGCGCACGAAACGCAGGCGCTCGGCGACTTCGGTGGACATCGATTCGGTTTCGGACACGATAAGTGCGATGACAAAGTGAAACGACGCGGTGGACTGCCGTTGAATATTCTAATCACTTTATGCCGCACATCAGCGGGGAAAACCCTGAAAGGCGTTCGAAATAATGGACACCGTGTCGATTATTCCTTTTATGAATCTTTTGTTTTCACGCTCGGGAAAGCCCTGATGCAGGACCTTAAAAAAACATTTGACGCCGTTATTGGCTCGTATATGCTGGCTCTCAGGTCAGCGTCATCAGGCTTTCACAGGCATCGAAAAGCGTTATCGCAACGCAACAATTCGATGCCCAGAATGTAAATGATGCGGGGCCGGCACCTTGATTATTTTAAACGCCCAGCGCGTCGAAACGATCGGGTGTTCAATACTTTCAACAAACCAGTCGAGTGTAATCGTGAGAGTCCGTGGCCCTCTGGTGAGGTGGGATCGAGGCGATGTGCGAAGTTTGCGCAGCGCCGTTCCCGCTTCCGACGGCAGTTGCGGCTGGCATAGTCCTCGCCTGCTTCACCTGTCGATCTACACCATCCTGTCCCGTCGTTCCGTTCGGCGCCACAACGCCGTTTCCGCACGCGCATTCGTCGCCGTCGATACCGACGAAGTGGCGTCGCTGCTGCCGTAGCGCCTCTCCTTTCTTCACGTCGTTCGTTTTTTCTGTCGATTCGCCAACCGCATCGTCCGTGCGGTGACGGCACACGTTCGCGCATGCGTTGCGCGTCGCGTATCGCGATGAAACGAACGACGGCCTGACCGTCGCGCGCAGCGCGGATCGCCACGCCATCCCGTTGCGCCCATTCACCAGCGGCCGTGCGCCTTGCGCCCGGCTGCGGGGTCGTGTCGCGCCTGCGTTTTGCCGCATCCGGCTCGGTGCACGTCACGTCCCTATGGATTACTGAAGACGTCATGGAAAGGAAACCTCTCGTCGGCGTCACCGCCGACCTCACCCAGATCGGCGCGCACGCGTCGCATACGGTCGGCGACAAGTACGTCGCCGCGATCGTCGACGGCGCGCAGGCGCTCGCGATGGTGCTGCCGGCCCTCGGCGAGCGCCAGTCGAGCGCCGACGTGCTCGACGCGGTCGACGGGCTGCTGTTTACCGGCAGCTACTCGAACGTCGAGCCGCATCTCTATGGCGGCGAACCGAGCGCACCGGGCACGAAGCACGACCCGGCGCGCGACGCAACGACGCTGCCGCTGCTGCGCGCGGCCATCGTCGCCGGCGTGCCCGTGCTTGCCGTGTGCCGCGGCTTCCAGGAGTTGAACGTCGTCTGCGGCGGCACGCTGCACCAGCGCGTGCATGAAGTGCCCGGCTTCGCCGATCACCGCGAGGACGACGACGCGCCGATGGACACGCAATACGGCCCCGCGCACGTCGTGCGCCTGACGCCCGGCGGCAAGCTGCATGCACTCGCCGGCGGCCGCGACGAAGTGCACGTGAACTCGCTGCACAAGCAGGGCATCGCGCAGCTCGGCTCCGGCCTCGCCATCGAGGCCGTCGCGCCGGATGGCCTGATCGAGGCCGTGAGCGTCGTCGATGCACCGGCGTTCGCGCTGGCCGTGCAGTGGCATCCGGAATGGCGACATGCGCAGGACCCACTGTCGAGCGCGATCTTCCGCGCGTTCGGCGATGCCTGCCGCGCCCGCCGCGCCGCCCGCACGCGCGCCATGGCCGCCGCCGCGCTCGCCTGAGCGCGCCCACCAGACAACGAGAACAGACATGCAAGACATCGAAGGCTTTCTGAAGCAGCACCGGATCACCGAGATCGAAGCGATCATTCCCGACATGGCCGGCATCGCGCGCGGCAAGATCACGCCGCGCAACAAGTTCACGTCCGGCGAATCGATGCGCCTGCCGCAAGCCGTGATGGTGCAGACCGTCACCGGCGACTATCCGGAAGACGGCTCGCTCACCGGCGTGACCGACCCCGACATGGTGTGCGTGCCCGACACGTCGACGATCCGCCTGATCCCGTGGGCCGTGGACCCGACCGCGCAGGTGATCCACGATTGCGTGCACTTCGACGGCTCGCCGGTCGAGATCTCGCCGCGCTACGTGCTGCGCCGCGTGCTCGACCTGTACAAGGCGAAGGGCTGGAAACCGGTCGTGGCGCCGGAGCTCGAGTTCTACCTGGTCGACATGAACAAGGACCCCGACCTGCCGCTGCGTCCGCCGGTCGGCCGCACGGGCCGCCCCGAAACGGGCCGCCAGTCGTATTCGATCGAGGCCGTCAACGAATTCGATCCGCTGTTCGAGGACATCTACGAGTACTGCGAAGCGCAGAACCTCGACATCGACACGCTGATCCACGAAGTCGGCGCCGCGCAGATGGAGATCAACTTCATGCACGGCGACGCGCTGTCGCTGGCCGACCAGGTGTTCCTGTTCAAGCGCACGGTGCGCGAGGCCGCGCTGCGTCACAACATGTACGCGACGTTCATGGCCAAGCCGATGGAAGACGAACCGGGCTCGGCGATGCACGTGCACCAGAGCATCGTCGACGAGGAAACGGGGCAGAACCTGTTCACGTCGCCGGAGACCGGCGGCGCGACGTCGATGTTCTACAACTACCTCGCGGGGCTGCAGAAGTACACGCCGGCGCTGATGCCGATCTTCGCGCCGTACATCAACTCGTATCGCCGCCTGTCGCGCTTCATGGCCGCGCCGATCAACGTGCAGTGGGGCTACGACAACCGCACGGTGGGGTTCCGCATTCCGCATTCGGGCCCGGCCGCGCGCCGCATCGAAAACCGCATCCCGGGTGTCGACTGCAACCCGTACCTCGCGCTCGCGGCGACGCTGGCGGCCGGCTATCTCGGCATGACGCAGCGCCTGGAGCCGACCGAGCCGCTGGTGAGCGACGGCTACAGCCTGCCGTACCAGCTGCCGCGCAACCTCGAGGAAGGGCTGACGCTGATGGCCGCGTGCGAGCCGCTCGGCGAGATCCTCGGGCCCAAATTCCTCAAGGCGTATTTCGCGCTGAAGGAAACCGAATACGAAGCGTTCTTCCGCGTGATCAGCTCGTGGGAACGCCGCCATCTGCTGCTGCACGTTTAAGCGTGCCAACCGCATACGGAATCACGGAGGAAACATGACTTACCGCAACGAATCTGCCTGGGTCCAGCCGGCCGCGCCGAGCGCCGCGGCCGCCGCGCCGCGCGCGACGCAGGCGCGCACGACCGCCGAATACCGCGCGCTCGATGCTGCCCACCACATCCACCCGTTCTCCGACATGGGCGCGCTCAACCGCGCCGGCAGCCGCGTGATCGTGAAGGCCGACGGCGTCTACCTGTGGGACTCGGACGGCAACAAGGTGATCGACGGGATGGCCGGCCTGTGGTGCGTGAACGTCGGCTACGGCCGCAAGGAGCTCGCCGACGCCGCGTATCGCCAGATCCAGGAACTGCCGTTCTACAACACGTTCTTCAAGACCACGCATCCGCCGGTGATCGAGCTTTCCGCGATGCTCGCGGAAGTGACGCCTGCCGGCTTCAACCACTTCTTCTATTGCAACAGCGGCTCGGAAGGCAACGACACCGTGCTGCGTCTCGTGCATCAGTACTGGCGCGTGCAAGGCAAGCCGCAGAAGAAATACGTGATCTCGCGCAAGAACGGCTATCACGGCTCGACGATCGCGGGCGGCACGCTCGGCGGGATGGGCTACATGCACGAGCAGATGCCGTCGAAGGTCGAGCACATCGTGCACATCGACCAGCCGTATTTCTTCGGCGAAGCGGCAGCCGGCGAAACGCCCGAAGCATTCGGCCTCGCCCGCGCGCAGCAGCTCGAAGCGAAGATTCTCGAACTCGGCGCGGAGAACGTCGCGGCGTTCATCGGCGAACCGTTCCAGGGCGCGGGCGGCGTGATCTTCCCGCCGTCGACGTACTGGCCGGAGATCCAGCGGATCTGCCGCAAGTACGACATCCTGCTGGTCGCCGACGAAGTGATCGGCGGCTTCGGGCGCACCGGCGAATGGTTCGCGCACCAGCACTTCGGCTTCGAGCCGGACCTGATCACGATGGCCAAGGGCCTCACGTCGGGCTACGTGCCGATGGGCGCGGTCGGCATTCATGAGCGCATCGCGCGCCCGATCATCGACAACGGCGAATTCAATCACGGCCTCACGTACTCGGGGCACCCGGTGGCGGCTGCCGTCGCGGTCGCGAACCTGAAGCTGCTGCGCGACGAGGGGATCATCGAGCGGGTGAAGACCGACACCGGCCCGTACTTCCAGGCGCTGATGCGCGAAACCTTCGCGCGTCATCCGATCGTCGGCGAAGTGCACGGCCACGGGATGGTCGCGAGCCTGCAACTGGCCGAAGCGCCGGCCGAACGCCGCCGCTTCGCGAACGGCGGCGACGTCGGCACGATCTGCCGCGACTTCTGCTTCAACGGCAACCTGATCATGCGTGCGACCGGCGACCGGATGCTGCTGTCGCCGCCGCTCGTGATCTCGCGCCAGGAAATCGATGAACTCGTGTCGAAGGCGAAGAAGGCCGTCGATGCCACCGCCCGGCAACTGGGCGTTTCGTAACGGTTTTGCCTACAGGCGTGCGGCGGGCGCCGCACGCCGCCATCACTCAAGGGAATTCCACCATGCGTGCCTGCATTCTTCGCCAAGCCTGTTCCGTCGCCGCCCTCGCCGTCGCGGCCGCGCTCACGTCGGTCGCCAGCCCGTCGGCGCATGCCGACGAGCTGAACGTCTACAACTGGTCCGACTACATCGCGCCGGACACGATCCCGAACTTCCAGAAGCAAACGGGTATTCACGTCAAGTACGACAACTACGACAGCGACGACACGCTCCAGGCGAAGCTGCTCGCCGGCAGTTCCGGCTACGACATCGTCGTGCCGACCTCGAACTACATGGCCAAGCAGATCCAGGCCGGCGTGTACCAGAAGCTCGACAAGTCGAAGATTCCGAACCTCGCGAACCTCGACCCGCTGCTGATGAAGATGATCTCGGATGCCGACCCGGGCAACCAGTACGGCGTGCCCTGGGCCTACGGCACCGACGGCATCGGCTACAACGCGCAGGCGGTGAAGAAGGCGCTCGGCGACAAGGCGCCGGTCGACAGCTGGGCGCTGGTGTTCGACCCGGCCAACATGGAGAAGCTGAAGAGCTGCGGCGTGTCGTTCCTCGACCAGGCCGTCGACGTGTTCGCCGCCACGCTGCAATACATGGGCAAGGACCCGAACAGCAAGAACCCCGGCGACTACCAGGCCGCATTCGAAGTCCTGAAGAAAGTCCGCCCGTACATCACCCAGTTCAACTCGTCCGGCTACATCAACGACCTCGCGAACAACGACGTGTGCGTCGTGCTCGGCTGGTCGGGCGACGTCGGCATCGCGCACCGTCGCTCGGCGGAAGCGAAGCGTTCGTACGACATCAAGTTCTCGAATCCGAAGGAAGGCGGCCTGCTGTGGTTCGACGTGATGGTGATCCCGAAGGATGCGCCGCATCCCGAGAGCGCGCTGAAGTGGATCAACTACATTTCCGATCCGAAGGTCAACGCGGCGATCACCAACACGGTGTTCTACCCGACCGCGAACAAGGCCGCGCATCCGTTCGTCACGCCGGCCGTCGCGCAGGACCCGACCGTCTATCCGCCCGAAGACGTGCTGAAGAAGATGGTGCTGATGAAGCCGATGCCGGCCGACATCCTGCGCCTCGAGAACCGTCTGTGGGCCCAGTTGAAGACGGGCCACTGATCGCCATGCATCACGGCGGCGCAGGCATCGCGGTACGCCTGCCCGCCTGAAATTCGCGGACCTCCGTCCGCTCGCGCGCACCGCGCGCCCTGTTCCATCCGGCACGAGCCGTTGCTCGCGAGTCGCGTTGCGCGCCTCGCGCGGGGACGCTCACGCCTGCAATCCGTGAAGAACGAATGGTGACTCCCATGCAATCGATACCCTCTTCCGCTGCTGCACGCCAGACCCAACCGGCCGCCGCGCCCCGTACGCAAAACGACGCATTCGTGCGCATCGAAAACGTCGTGAAGAAATTCGGCGACAGCACGGCCGTCGACAACGTGAACCTGACGATCGCGAAGAACGAGCTGTTCGCGCTGCTCGGCAGCTCGGGCTGCGGCAAGTCCACGCTGCTGCGCATGCTCGCCGGGCTGGAAACGGCCACCTCCGGCAAGATCTTCGTCGACGGCGAGGACCTCGCGTCGCTGCCGCCGTACCGCCGCCCGGTCAACATGATGTTCCAGTCGTACGCGCTGTTCCCGCACATGACGGTCGAATCGAACGTCGCGTTCGGCCTGAAACAGGAAGGCACGCCGAAAAACGAGATCAAGGAGCGCGTGGCCGACGCGCTCGCGCTCGTGCAGATGAGCAAGTATGCGAAGCGCAAGCCGCATCAGCTGTCCGGCGGCCAGCAGCAGCGCGTCGCGCTGGCCCGCTCGCTGGTGAAGCGCCCGAAGCTGCTGCTGCTCGACGAGCCGATGTCCGCGCTCGACAAGAAGATTCGCCAGAAGACCCAGCTCGAACTCGTGAACATCATCGAGAAGGTCGACGTGACCTGCGTGATGGTCACGCACGACCAGGAAGAGGCGATGACGATGGCGAGCCGCCTCGCGGTGATGAGCGAAGGCAAGATCGTGCAGATCGGCTCGCCCGGCGAAGTCTACGAATATCCGAACAGCCGCTTCTCCGCCGAATTCATCGGCTCGACCAACCTGTTCGAGGGGCGCGTGGTCGAGGACGAGCCCGATCACATCTTCGTCGAAAGCGACGACCTCGAAACGCGCATGTACGTGAGCCACGGCGTGACCGGCCCGCTCGGGATGCCGGTCGGCATCTCGGTGCGCCCGGAGCGCATCCACGTATCGCGCGAGAAGCCGGGCTCGAAGCACAACTGGGCGCGCGGCGTCGTCACCGACATCGCGTACATGGGCAGCTATTCGCTATACCACGTGCGTCTGCCGAGCGGCAAGACGGTGGTGTCGAACCTGTCGAGCTCGCACCTGATGAACGACGGCGCGCCGGCGTGGAACGACGACGTGTTCGTGTCGTGGTCGCCGGCCAGCGGCGTCGTGCTGACGCAGTGAGGACGCCACGATGAGAACTTCCGCTTCCACCCCTTCCGCGCCGGTGTCGACCGGCGCCGCGCGCACCGGCGCGGGTCATGCCCGCCGCGGCCGCTTCGCCGCGCTGTCGCGCTTCCTGCCGTCGGGCCGCAGCGTCGCGATCGGCGTGCCGTTCCTGTGGCTGGCCGTGTTCTTCGCGCTGCCGTTCGTGCTGGTGCTGAAGATCAGCTTCGCCGACCAGGTCATGGGCATCCCGCCGTACACGTCGCTCGTCGAAATCAAGGACGGCGTCGTGCACTTCGCGCTGCAGATGTCGCACTACGCGTTCCTGCTGCAGGACGACCTGTACATCGCGACCTATCTCAGCTCGCTGAAGATGGCCGCCGTGTCGACGGTGCTGTGTTTGCTGATCGGCTATCCGATGGCGTACTACATCGCGCGCTCGGAGCCGAACCGCCGCAACGTGCTGATGATGGCCGTGATGCTGCCGTTCTGGACCTCGTTCCTGATCCGCGTGTACGCATGGATCGGCATCCTGAAGGACGACGGCCTGCTGAACCACACGCTGATCGCGCTCGGCATCATCCACACGCCGCTGCGGCTCTACCACAGCGATGCGGGCGTCTATATCGGCATGGTCTATTCGTACCTGCCGTTCATGGTGATGCCGCTCTATGCGCACCTCGTGAAGATGGACCTGACGCTGCTCGAAGCCGCGTACGACCTCGGCGCGAAACCGTGGGTCGCGTTCACGCGCATCACGCTGCCGCTGTCGAAGAACGGGATCATCGCCGGCAGCCTGCTGGTGTTCATCCCGGCGGTGGGCGAGTACGTGATCCCGGAGCTGCTCGGCGGCGCCGACACGCTGATGATCGGCCGCGTGATGTGGGATGAATTCTTCAACAACATGGACTGGCCGATGGCGTCCGCGGTGACGGTCGCGATGGTGCTGCTGTTGCTGGTGCCGATGGCGCTGTTCCAGTACTACCAGGTCAAGGAACTGGGAGACGCGAAATGATCAAGCCGAGCAAACCGCTGTCGACGGGCGTTCTCGCCTTCGGCTTCCTGTTCCTGTACATCCCGATCATCAGCCTCGTCGTGTACTCGTTCAACGAGTCGAAGCTGGTCACGGTGTGGTCGGGCTTCTCGCTGAAGTGGTACGCGGCGCTGCTGGACGACGACGAGCTGCTGACCGCCGCGTGGCTGTCGCTGAAGATCGGCCTGCTGACGGCCACCGCGTCGGTCGTGATCGGCACGTGGGCCGGCTTCGTGCTCGCGCGCTTCGGCCGCTTCAAGGGCTTCACGCTGTACACGGGGATGATCAACGCGCCGCTGGTGATTCCGGAGGTGATCCAGGGGATCTCGCTGCTGCTGCTGTTCGTCGCGCTCGAGCAGATGTTCGGCTGGCCGAAGGGCCGCGGGATGCTGACGATCTGGATCGGCCACGTGATGCTGTGCGTGTCGTACGTGGCGATCATCGTGCAGTCGCGCGTGAAGGAGATGAACAAGTCGCTCGAGGAAGCCGCGCTCGACCTCGGCGCCACGCCGCTGAAGGTGTTCTTCGTGGTGACGCTGCCGCTGATCTCGCAGGCGTTGCTGTCGGGGTGGCTGCTGTCGTTCACGCTGTCGATCGACGATCTGGTGCTGTCGGCGTTCCTGTCCGGGCCGGGGTCGACGACGCTGCCGCTGGTGGTGTTCTCGCGCGTGCGGCTGGGGCTGAACCCGGAGATGAATGCACTGGCGACGCTGTTCATCACGGCCGTGACGATCGGCGTGATCGTCGTGAACCGGATGATGATTGCGCGCGAGCGTCGCCGGATGGCCGACTTGAAGGCCGCGTTCGCGGCGGCTTGACCGCTCGTCTCCCGCTTCGAGGATAACAAGCACTGCAGACAAGCAACACGCGCTGCCCCAGGGGGGGCGCGCGATTCGATCCCGATTTGACAGGCGCACGACTAGGAGAATCCGCAATGAAGAAGAAACTGATCTGCCTGCTGGTGGCCGGCGCGTTGCCGGGCATCGCGCTGGCCGGTTCGACATCCGCCGAAATCAAGGCGCTGCAGGCGCAGGTCGCGGCGCTGCAGAAACAGATGAAGGCGATGCAGGCGCAGCTCGCCGCGAAGCCGGGCGGCGCGGGTGTCGTCGCGACGTCCGGCGCGAGCGGCGGTGCGGCCGGCGGCGGCAACGCCGTCGCGGTCGCTGCCGACCCGGGTTCGCCGGATTACGGCCGCGCACGCGCGACGCTGACCAACGACGAGGTCAGCGAAATGAAGCAGCAGATCGCGAACCAGCAACTGAAGGTCGACTCGCTGACCGACGCGGCCAACACCGGCCCGCTCGCCGGCCTGTCGGTCACCGGCTACATCGATCCGACCTACATCTACAACCGCGCGGCCGGCACGTCGTCGTTCCTGTTCGCGAACCACGAGAACGCGTACAACTACTTCAACAGCACGTTCGGCGATCTCTACCTCGACATCAAGAAGACTTTCGGCGTCGGCCCGATGGCGCCGTCGGCCGAGATCACGTTGATGCCGAACCGCGGCAACGGCATCACGCTGCTGCAGAACTCGCGCGGCTCGATCACCGACAACCTGCTGAACACGGCGGTCATCAACGTGCCGATCACCGCCGAGACGACGCTGGTCGCCGGCCTGATCCCGAGCTTCGGCGGCTACGAAGTGCAGCAGTCGAACCAGATGCTCACGCTCACGCACAACCTGCTGTACGATTTCTCCGATCCGGGCAGCTACGTCGGTATCGGCGCGAACTACACGAAGGGCGCCTGGGCGTGGAAGTTCTTCCTCGGCAACGAGCAGTACCGCACCTACGGTTCGGTCACGCAGACGGGCACCAATGCGCTCGGCGACCCGATCACCACCAGCAACAAGGTGCCGACCTTCACCGCGCGCGCCGACTACACGTGGTCGAGCGCGCTCGATCTCGGCGGGTCGTTCAACATCGGGCGCCAGACGCTGGCGAGCGCGATCGACCCAACCACTGGCGCTGTCAGCTACGGTCCGGGCGGCGCGGCGCCAAGCGCGTATGGTTCGTTCTTCTTCGGCGAACTCGATGCCACCTACACGCTCGCCGACATTCAGTACAACGCCGAAGTCGACTACGGCCGGCAGCAGCATGCGGCGTTCAACGGCGGCCTCGCGCAGTGGTACGGGCTGTCGCTGCTCGCGCACCGCAAGTTCAACGCGCCGGTGGTCGGCCGCATGGGCGTGACGCTGCGCTACGACCTGCTCGCGAACTCGAAGAACGGCGGCGGCGGCGGCGGCATCGCGCTGAACGGCAACGGGATGGACCCGAGCAACGGCTTCGGCGTCGACGCGGACTGCCTGGCGCAGTCGAAGGCCGGCGGCGGCCTGGGCTTCGAGTGCAAGGGCGCGGTGCGCCAGGACGTCGCGCTCGACCTGCTGTTCTATCCGACCCAGCAGATCACCGTGAAGGTCGAATACCGGCACGACTGGGCGAACAACAAGGTGTTCCTGCGCAACGACGGGTCGTACGGCAAGTCCAACGACCTGCTCGCGACGCAGTTCATCTATTCGTTCTGATGCAGCACGCGCGGGGCGCCGTGCCGCACGCACGGCGTCCCGCGCCGTTTTCAGGGTGGCTGCGCGCAGGGTGCAGCCTTGTCGAGGGAGTCGGTTTCATGACGCAGTCTTTCACCCGCCGCGCCGATGCGCTCGCGCGCGACTCGTACTACGAAGCAACGGCCACGCGGCCGTTGACCGACGATCCGGTCCTCGAGGATGCGATCGACGTCGACGTCTGCGTGATCGGCGCCGGTTTCGCGGGCCTGTCGACGGCGCTCGACTGCCGCGCGCGCGGGCTGTCCGTCGCCGTGATCGATGCGCAGCGGCCCGGCTGGGGCGCGTCGGGCCGCAACGGCGGCCAGGCGATCACCGGCTTCGCGAAAGACGAGGTGATCGAGCAGCAGCTCGGTGCCGACGGCGCGCGCGCCGCGTGGTCGCTGTCGCTCGACGGCGTCGCGCTGATCGCCGAGCGCATCGCGCGCTACGGGATCGACTGCGACTTCACGCGCGGCTACCTGACGGTCGCGACGAAGCCGCGCCGCATCGACGACCTGCGCGCGTGGATGAATGCCGCGACGTCGCGCTGGGGCCATCCGTCGCTCGCGTGGCTCGATACCGGCGAGATCCAGGCGCGCATTGCATCGACGCGCTATCTGGCCGGCGTGCACGATCCGCTGTCGGGCCATCTGCATCCGCTCAAGTACTGCCTCGGCCTTGCCGACGCCGCGCGCCGCGAAGGCGTCGCGCTGTACGCACACACGCCGGCGCTCGACGTCGTGCGCGGCGCCCGGCCCGTCGTGCGCACGCCGTCGGGCGAAGTACGCTGCCGCTTCGTCGTGGCGTGCTGCAACGCGGGGCCCGGCGGCGTGCTGCCGGCCGCGACCGCCGCGCGCATCGCGCCGATCGCGTCGTACATCATCGCGACCGAGCCGCTCGGCCGCGCGCGCGCCGACGCGCTGATCGCCCGACGCGAAGCCGTGTGCGACAACAACTTCTTCCTCGACTACTTCCGGCTGTCGGCCGACCACCGGATGCTGTTCGGCGGCCGCGCGAATTCGGCCGGCGCGTCGCCCGCGGTGCTCGCCGAAGCGATCCGGCAGCGCATGGTCGGCGTGTTCCCGCAGCTCGGCGACGTGCGCGTCGATCACGCATGGGGCGGCTTCGTCGACGTCACGCGCAACCGCGCGCCGGATTTCGGCGCGATCGATCCGAACTTCTTCTACGTCCAGGGCTTCAGCGGCCACGGCGTCGCGCTCACCGGCATCGCCGGACGCGCGGTCGCCGGCGCGATCGCGGGCGACACGCGCACGTTCGACCTGTTCGCCCGCCTGCGTCACCGGCGCTTTCCCGGCGGCGATGCATGGCGGCAACCCGCGCTCGAACTCGGGATGCTGTATCACCGCGTGCGCGAGCTGTTCTGAGCCCTTTCACTCCGCTTTCCTGATCATGCAGACATTCGCCAACCAGCCGCACGTCGCGTCGTACTACGCGGCGACCGCCAACGACACGACCCGCCACGCGCCGCTTGCCGGCACGATCGACGCCGACGTGTGCGTGATCGGCGCGGGCCTCACGGGCCTGTCCGCCGCGCTCAACCTCGCCGAGCGCGGCCATTCGGTGACCGTGCTCGAAGCGTCGCGGGTCGGATGGGCGGCGAGCGGCCGCAACGGCGGCCAGTTGATCGGCGGCTTCGCGTGCGACATCGACACGTTCGCGCAGTTCATGCCGGAAGGCGACGTGAAGCGGATCTGGGACATGGGGCTCGAAACGCTGTCGCTCGTGAAGTCGCGCATCGCTCGACACGACATCGACTGCGCGCTGGTGCCCGGCTACCTGACCGCGGCCAACACCGAGCGCGACGCCGATGCGCTGAAACGCTGGCGCGACGAAGCCGCGAAGCGCTTCGGCTACGACCGCTTCCACTTCGTCGAAGCCGACGAACTCGGCGACTACGTGCAGTCGGCCCGCTATTGCGGCGGCCTGTACGACCCCGACAGTGGTCACCTTCATCCGCTCAATTACACGCTCGGCCTCGCGCGGGCGGCGACCGACGCGGGTGTGCGCATCCACGAGGACAGCTGCGTGACGCGCGTGCGCGACGTGGCGGGCGGCCACGTCGTCGAGACGAGCGGCGGCAACGTGCGCGCGCGCTTCGTCGTGCTCGCCTGCAACACCTACGTCGGCACGCTCGCGCCCGCGCTGTCGAGGAAGATCATGCCGGTCGGCACCTACGTGATCGCGACCGAGCCGCTCGGCGAAGCGCGCGCCGTCGCCCTGATGCCTGCCCGCGCGGCGATCTGCGACAGCCGCTTCGTGCTCGACTATTTCCGGCCGGCGCCCGACACGCGGCTCGTGTGGGGCGGCAAGGTCAGCTATTCGACGCGCGAGCCGCGCGATCTCGCCGCGGCGATGCGCGCCGACATGCTGAAGACGTTCCCGCAGCTCGCGGACGTGAAGGTCGACTATGCGTGGGGCGGTTTCGTCGACATCACGATGAACCGCGCGCCGCACTTCGGCCGCATCACGCCGACCACGTACTTCGCGCAGGGGTTTTCGGGGCACGGCGTGAACACGACCGCGCTCGCGGGCAAGCTGATTGCCGAGGCGATCGACGGCCAGGCGAGCCGCTTCGACCTGTTCGACAAGATCAGGCATCGCGACTTTCCCGGCGGCGAGGCGCTGCGCACACCGGCGCTGGTGCTCGCGATGAGCTGGTACCGGCTGCTGGATGCGTTCGGCGTGCATTGAGCGCCGCGCGGCATCGCCGCGCAGAAGCAGAACGGCCGCTCAGTTCGAGCGGCCGTTCGGTCCGGCAGCAGGATCGGCGTGGCGCCGCCGCGCGTCAGTCGGTACCGTACTTCGGCGAGCGCGGCCCGTACAGCAGCCCGTTCGGCGGGCCGGCCGACAACAGCCTGGTGCTCGTCAGCCCGGCCACGTCATGCGCTTCGTCGGTCAGCGAATGCGCGACCTGCTTGACGGCCGCCTGCACGAGCGCCCCGACGATGCCGAACGCATTGACGCTCATGTTGTTGCCGACTTCCTTGCCGGTCGCGCGGCCCTCGCCCTGCCACAGCACGTCGCCATTCTTCAGGTCGACGAGCTTCGCCGACGCGGAAACGATCGTCGTGCTGTCTACCAGCTGGTAGACGGAGCCGTACTGCGTGATCTTCGAATACAGCGCGGCGTCCGCGCCGAAGATTTCGCGCAGCTTCGCCGGCGACGTAGCCTGGATGTCGGTCGCGTTCGTCAGGCCGTTCTGCTTGAACGTCTCGTCCATCACCGCGACGGGCACCACGTAGTAGCCCGACTCGGCGAGCGGCAGCGTCATTTGCGACAGCACGCCGTAAGTCGCGCCGACGTCGGTGGTTTCGTTGACCGGCGGCAGCACGACGATCGAGCGCGGCTGGCTCTTCTTGAACGCCGTGTAGTCGGGACGTTGTACCGGCTGCGCGCACGCGCTCAGCAGCGCGGCGATCGACAGCGCAAACAGCAGCTTGAATGAAAGTGTCTTGAACATGGCGGGCGTGTCACTGTTTGGCAGGATTCGAATCGGCGTTCTTCTGACCGGCAACGGTCTGGCCCGCGACCGCCGCATTCGCGGCTTTCGATGCACCGGCCTTCTTCTTCATCAGGAAATCCATATACGCGGCGGATTCCGGGAACAGTTGCTTCTCGGCCTGCAGTTCCTGCTCGGCCTGCTGCTCGTTGCCGACGCTCGCATACAGCATCCCGAGATGCGCATGGAAACCCGGCGGCGGCGTATGGCCCTTCGCGCGGATCTCCTGCAGCGCTTTTTCGAGCGCGTCGATCTGCTGCTGCGGCGCTTGCTGCCCCTTGAAGTATTCGTACACCTGCGGCTGATAGCCGGTCCACTGATACAGCGGCGGCGTGGTCGGCGCCGCGCAGCCCGCGAGCAGCAAGGCGGCTGCCGTCACCGGCAGCCAGATTCCCCGTTTCATGGTCTTGTCTCTTCTGGTTGGTGAAATGATTCGTGCGCGCCGTATCGCGCGCGGCACTTACTGCGCGGCCTTCAGCACGCCGGCGTCGACCTGGTCGACGAGATGGTTCACGGCTTCCTGGATCGCGAGGTCCAGCACCTTGCCGTTGAGCGTCGAGTCGTAGCCGGCCGTGCCGCCGAAGCCGATCACCTCGCGGTTCGACAAGCTGAACTCGCCCGCGCCCTGGCTCGATGCGATGACTTCCGACGTCGTCGTGTCGACGATGTTCAGGTTGACCTTCGCGTACGCGACCTGCGTCTTGCCGCGGCCGAGAATGCCGAACAGCTGATGATCGCCGACGTCCTTGCGGCCGAACTCGGTCACGTCGCCGGTCACCACGTAGTTCGCGCCCTTCACGGCCTGCGCCTTCTTCATGAAGCCCGCTTCCTGCCTGATCTCGTCGAGGTTCTCGCGATCGAGCACGTTGAAGCGGCGGCTCTGCTGCAGGCGCGTGACGAGGATCGTCTTCGCCTGTCCGCCGAGGCGGTCGATGCCGTCGGAGAAGATGCCGCGCATGTAGCTCGAGCGGTTGTCGAACTTGCCGACGGCGATCGCGACGGGCTTGCCCGCGTACGGCTTCTGCGCGCTGCTGACGGCCGGCACGTCGAGCGTGCGCGACGATTCGGTCGCGCAGCCGGACAGCGCCGCGACGACCGCTGCCGCCACGAGGACGGTGCGTCGTGTCTGAATGTTCACTGCGGGTCTCCTTGCTGGAAAAGAGGGCACTGCGCGGGGCACGCGCACGCGTTCATCGCCGATTCGGCGATCGTGGCAAGTCATGGAGGAACGCGCGCAACGGATGCGTTACGGCGAAAAGCGGATGGGTAATGCGATACGCGCGGGCATCGCGCGCACGGATGATTCCGTTATTCTGATTACTGCGCTGTTGATCGCGCATGGTCGGCCCCGTATATGATTTTTCGCGATCATATCAAGCCTGTTTATCAAGACGGCCTATCTTGATAATAATTGACGATTTTCACGCTTATATCGAATAGGCGATCCATTCACGCGTAAAGCGTTGCAGGCATGGGCTCGCGCGACACGCGATCGATACCCGCCGGTCGTCCGTGTCGATATCGGCGGATTAACGATCGATCCGGCGATACCGACACACGTTAATCCGCCTCTTCGATCCGAACGATCGATATCTCGAAAATACGCCGTTCGGCATGCCGGCCGCACGCGCGCGTGCATCGGTGCAAACGCGCGCGTGGTTTCCCGGTTCCTGCTAATCGGCCACCTTCTGCCGCATCGTCACGAATTCCTCGGCCGCGGTCGGATGAATGCCGATCGTGTCGTCGAACTGCGCCTTCGTCGCGCCCGCGCGAATCGCGATCGCGATGCCCTGGATGATCTCGCCCGCCTCGCGGCCGACCATGTGCGCGCCGACCACGCGCTGGCTATCGCGCGCGACGACGAGCTTCATCAGCGTGCGCTCGTCGCGGCCCGACAGCGTGTGGCGCAGCGCCTTGAACGACGTGCGGTAGATGTCGACGTCGCCAAGCGTACGACGCGCATCGGCTTCGGTCAGGCCGACCGTCGCGACCTCCGGCTGGCTGAACACGGCCGACGGCACGTACGCGTGGTCGACCGCCACGCGCGACCCGCCGAACAGCGTGCGCGCGAGCAGCCCGGCGTCACGCGTCGCGACCGGCGTGAGCTGCGGCCGCGACGTGACGTCGCCGATCGCGTGAATCGACGGCACCGACGTCGCCGAATATGCATCGACGGCAATCGCGCCGCGCGCATCGAGCAGGATGCCCGCCTGCTCGAGCCCGATCCCGTCGACGTTCGGCACGCGGCCGGTCGCATAGAGCACCTGATCGTACGGCCCGTGCCGCGCGTCGCCGACCTGCACGAACAGCGTGCCGTCATCCGCGCGCTCGATCGATTCGATCACCGCGCGCGCATGAATCGTGACGCCCTGCTTCGTCATCTCGTCGGTGAGGAACCGGCGCACGTCGTCGTCGAAGCCGCGCAGGATTTGTTCGCCGCGATAGAACAGGTCGACGTGGCTGCCGAAACCGTTGAAGATGCCCGCGAACTCGACCGCGATATAGCCGCCGCCGACCACCGCGATGCGTTTGGGCAGCGCCGCGAGCGACAGCGCCTCGCGCGACGTGATCGCATGCTCGATGCCGGGCCGCGGCGGCAGCGACGGCCGCGAGCCGGTCGCGATCGCGATGTGGCGCGCGCGGATCGTACGCTCGCCGATCGCGACGGTATGCGCATCGACGAGCGTTGCGCGGCCGGCGTGCATGTCGACGCCCGATTGCCGCAGCAGGTTGATGTAGATGTCGCTCAGCCGGTTGATCTCGCGATCCTTCGCGGCGATCAGCGCGGGCCAGTCGAGCGTGCCGGCGCCGAAGGTCCAGCCGAAGCCCTTCGCGTCGTCGACTTCGTGCGGGTAGTGCGACGCGTAGACGAGCAGTTTCTTCGGAATGCAGCCGCGCAGCACGCAGGTGCCGCCGATCTGCTCCTCTTCCGCTATGCCGACGCGTGCGCCGTATGACGCGGACATGCGCGCGAGCCGCACGCCGCCCGAGCCGGCGCCGATGACGAACAGGTCGTAGTCGAAATCCATCGCATTCCCTCATCGCAGTTCGGATGGAGGGACGATAGCAAGATTCGGGAATTCGTGCGGCGCGTGGTGCGTGCCGCGCGCCCAATAAAAAACGGCGAGAGACGAGGCCTCTCGCCGGTCAAACCGGCTGGCGGTTGTGCCATGCGTCACCGATCGACCGCATGCCCGACCTGCCGATTGCGCGGCACCGGCCGGCCCGGCGCGCGAAGGGCGCGCCCGCGGCCCGGCCGGCCGCCATGCTCATGCCTGCGACGTGTCGCTGCCGTCCGTCGCCTGCGTATCGTCCGCCTGCTGCGGCTGCTCGTCCTTCTTCTCGAGCATGCCTTCGATCGCTTCAGCGCCCTTGAAACCGGCGACGGCCGCGGCCGCCTTGGTCAGGAGGCCCGCATCCGGATCCAGCTTTTCCGCGCCTTCGACGGCGGCGACTGCGCCGGCGATCTCACCCACGACATTCAGGATACCCATCGTCATCCCCTTTCAAGAAAATCGTGAGCGCATCGTCCCACGAAAGAAACCGGCGGACCGTGTTTGTCATCGCCGGATACACAAGTTACGCACCAGGCCGGCCGCGCTCGCGAAGCGCCACCGGAACGACGCACGCGCACGCCGGACGGCATGCCACGCGCGATGCACGCAGCGTAGCGGAAAGCCCTCGCGCGGACTGTAAAAGTATGTTCTGGATTGCCGACGGATCGCTTACGGCGCGGGACTTCCGCAATGGAGCGCCCGCCGAATAGTCGTGTGCGCGTATGAAGCTCGCATTGAAGCTCGCGTGACGAAAAAAAAGAGGCCCCTCGCGGAGCCTCTTCGATGCGTGCCGGACGAAGCCGGCGCGTGCGTTCCGACGTTCGTCAGAAGATATTGCGCAGGCCGATCGCGATGCCCGTCTGGTTGCTGCGGCCCGGCAACTCGACGTTCGCCGCGCCGTTCGTCTTGTTGAAGTCGACGGTGCCGTAGATTTCGGTGCGCTTGCTCAGCGCGTACTCGGCGATGCCGACGATCGCGTAGCGGTTGCCGCTCGCGAGCGTGCCGTTCGTGGTCATCGCATTGCGCATGTGGTCGTAGTAGAACGCGCCCGTCAGCGTCAGCGGCGCGCTGACCTGCCAGCTCACGCCCGCGAACGGACCGTCGTCGATCCGGCCCGTGCCCTTCGCGACCGGAATCGACTGCTGCGCGAGCAGGCTGTCGACGAAGCCCGTGTCGTCCTTCGAGCGCAGGTAGCCCGCGTAGATCTTCGCCTTGCTGAACGCGTACACGACGTTCGCGTGGTAGATCGTCTGCTTGCGCGCCGAGTTGTCGCTGTTCTGCTGCGCACCGGCCGCGATGCTGAGCGGGCCCATCACGTACGACAGCGACACGCCCCACGCATTGCCCTTGCCGAGGGAGCCCGGAATCTGGCCCGAGAAGCCGCCGGCGCCGGTCGATTCGTAGTTGGTGCCGGTCGAGTACATCGCCTTCGCCGTCAGGCCCTCGAACTTGCCCGTGTACTTGATCTGGTTGTCCGCATACAGGCCGCCGCCGAGTGCGACCGGCAGCCACGCGTTTTCGAGGTAGTTGCCGACCGTCAGAGGATCGTAGGTGTCCGACAGCAGGTCGAACAGCGGCGTCTTCTGGCGACCGAGGGTCACCGTGCCGTACGGGCTCTGCAGGCCGACGTACGCCGCGCGGTTGAACAGGCGGCCGCTGTCGGCGAACGCGCCGTTCTGCAGGTTCACGCCGCTCTCGAGGTTGAACACGGCCTTCAGGCCGCCGCCGAGATCTTCCGTGCCGTAGATGCCGAAGCGGCTGTTCGTGATCGCGCCGTTGGTCATCGACAGCAGGCCGTCGTTCTTGGCGTTGGCGTTGGTCAGGTAACGAATGCTGGCGTCGGCGACGCCCCAGAGCGTGACCGAGCTTTGTGCTGCTGCGTACTGGCTGGCGAAGGCCAGCGCCGCGCCCCCTGCGATGACTGCGAGTCGGGTGGTCTGCTTCATGAGCTTTCCCTTTTGTAGGTGTCTCCATTCATGGCCGGCCGCGTGCGCAACCGGGTGGCGATCGCACACGTTCATGGCGTGCGCGATGTGGGCTGAATCATAAGACCAGTGCGAACGCTGAAAGAAATTGAAATACGCGGCAATCGCGCGATTGTCGTCCGGGAACAACGTTTCCCCGCGCCGGGCCTGTCTCGCGCGAGGGCGGGAGGGTGCGCGATGGCGCCGGCGGGCACGTGCGGCGCTGTAAGGTTCGGCGATGGTGCGGTGCGGTGCGGTGCGGTGAAATGGTCGGTGCGATCGTTGCGACCGGCTCGCCGCTCGCCGCTTGCCGCTTGCCGCTTGCCGCTTGCCGCTTGCCGCTTGCCGCTTGCCGCTTGCCGCTTGCCGCTTGCCGCTTGCGGCTTGCGGCTTGCGGCTTGGGGTTGTCCGATTGCCGCCTGCCGTCAGGCCGTCTGCGCCGCCCCGTCGCTGCCGGCGCCCGCGTCGCCGTTACCGTCCCCGCCGCCCGCGCCGCCGTTCCCCGCGCGACGCCACGCCCGCCGCACGATCTCCGCGAACGCGCCGACGAGCAGCAGCACGGCGCCCCACAGCGCGATGTCCGGCACGAGCCGCGTCACGAGGCCGCCGACCACCGCGCCGGCCAGGAAACAGAAACTGATCGTCGCGAGCAGCGCCGAGTCGTGCAGCGCACCCGCGTCGTAGCGCGGGATCAGCCCGACGAACAGCTTCTGCGCGGCACGCCGCAGGTTGCCGGTCGTCATCACCGACGTGTACGACAGTTCCTCGAGATGGGTGAACGACAGCGTCTGCAGCGTCGCGACGAACGAGATGCCCGGAATCAGCCATGCGCTCGACGCGCCGACGAGGCCGCTCGCGGCGACGCCGAGAAACGCGATTTCGACGATCAGGCTCACGAACGCCGTATGCCGCATCCAGCCGCGCCCTGCGGCGAGACCGAGCAGGTGCGCGACGAACACCGCGAGCACGAAGCCGCCGAGCGGCGGTACGTGATGCAGCGCCGCGGCCCATTCGCCGGCCGACAGGTTGATGCCGAGCAGCGCGACGTTGCCGGTCATCGTGTTCGCGAACACGTGGCCGTGGCCGACGTACGTGTACGCGTCGAGATAGCCGCCGGACAGCGTCAGCAACGCGGCGACAGTGAGATTGCGGCTGGCGCCGTCGAGATCCATCGATCCTCCCGTGAAAAGTCGCGCCAGTATCGCGCACGGGAGGGCGGTTGTGCGCAGCTCACTGCCCGATGCCCGTGAGCCCGATCAGCGCGCCACCCGCGAGCAGCCACAGCGGATGGATGCGCGTGCGCCACGCCAGCACCGCGCACGCGGCCGTGATGCCCCACTGGATCGCGGTGCGGTTCGACGCCTCGGAAATCAGCACCGCGCTTGCCGCGACGAGCCCGGCCGTCACCGGCATCATCCCCTGCTGCACGTAGCGGCGCCACGGCCGGTCGCGAAAGCGCTCCCACGCATGCAGCGCGAGCACGGTGACGATCGACGACGGCCCGAACTTCGCGAGCGACGCGACCAGCAGCCCGGCCCAGCCGGCCACGTGCCAGCCGACCAGCGACACGATCATCATGTTCGGCCCGGGCGCCGCCTGGGCCAGCGCGAACAGCGCGGTGAACTCGTGCGCGCTCATCCAGTGATGCACGTCGACGACCTGCCGCTGCATCTCCGGCAGGATCGTGTTGCCGCCGCCGAACGCGAGCAGCGACAACTGACTGAAGATCGTCGCGATGGCGATCAGCGTATCGCTCATGGCCGGCCCTCCTGTTGCGAGCGGGGCGCATCGGGCGCACCCTGCGTGCCGGGTGCGGCAGCCGGCGCCGGCCGCGGCGTGCTCCCATCGCGGCGGCGCGACGCGAGCCAGATGCTGACGGGCGTCAGCACGAGCATCGTGGTCAACAGCGGCATGCGCAGGACCGCGATCGCGACGAACGCGAGCGCCGCGATCGCCGCCGCCGTGCGCGGCGCCCGCAGCAGCGGCTTCGCGACCTTCACGGCCATCGCGACGAGCAGGCCGGCCGCCGCTGCGGCAAGCCCCGCGAACAGGTGCTGCACGCGCGGATCGTTCTGCGTCTTCGCGTACAGCACGCCGAGCGCGACGACGACGAGCGTCGGGCCCGCGATCAGCCCGAGAATGCCGGCGAACGCGCCGGCGACGCCGCGAAAGCGCATGCCGACGGCGACCGACAGGTTGATCACGTTGCCGCCCGGCAGGAACTGGCACAGGCCGAGCAGATCGGTGAATTCGTCGGCGGAGAGCCACTTGCGCTCGTCGACGATCGTGCGCCGCGCGAACGGCAACGCGCCGCCGAACGACATCAGGCCGAGCGACAGGAAACCGGTGAACAGCTCGGCGAGGCCGACGCTGCGAGGAGACGCGCCAGGCGGCGGGGAAGCGGGTGGCGAGTCAGGCTGAAAAGCGGATTGCATGGGGTCCTCATCAAACGGTGAACCGAGGTTACCGCCGTTCAGGATTCCGGCAAAACGATTTTATCGGCGCGCCCTTGTGATCTAGAATCACAAGCATGGCACGCGATCTCCCACCCTTTTCCGCGCTTCGGGCCTTTGAAGCCGCGGCACGACATGAAAGCTTCAGCGCCGCCGGCGACGAGCTGCATGTGACTCACGGTGCCATCAGCCGGCAGATCGCCGGGTTCGAGGCGTGGCTCGGCAAGCCGGTGTTTCACCGCTACGGCAAGCGCGTGAAGCTCACCGACGAAGGCCGCCGCTACCTGGACACCGTGCGCGCGGCCTTCGACAGCATCGCGCACGCCACCGAGCAGTTGCGCAACACCGGCGCGGCGCGCGTGCTGCGCATCAACGCGCTGCCGACCTTCGCGATGAAATGGCTGCTGCCGCGCCTGTCGCGGTTCCAGCGCGACGTGCCGAACGTCGAGCTGAAGCTGTCGACGTCGAATGCGCCGCTCGACACGCTGAACGGCTTCGACGTCGCGATCCGCCGCGGCCCCGGCCACTGGCCGAACTGCACGAGCGGCCACTTCCTCGACGAAAGCGTGATTCCGGTGTGCAGCCCGGCGCTGCTCAAGCGGGCGCCGATCACGCGCGCGGACGATCTCGCGCGGCACGTGCTGCTGCATTCGGATACGCGGCCGGAAGGCTGGCGCGACTGGTTCGCGGCGGCCGGCGTGACGATGAAGGGGCGCAAGCGGCAGTCGTTCGATCACTTCTACCTGGCGCTGCAGGCGGCCGTCGACGGGCTCGGCGTCGCGCTCGGGCCGCTGCCGCTGATCGACGACGAGCTCGCGAGCGGGCGCCTGGTGATGCCGCTCGACGGGCCGCGCATCGCGACGCGCAGCTACTGGTGGATCGCGCCGGGCGCGCCGGCCGACGATCCGCTCGTCGCGCAGTTCTGCGCGTGGCTGCAGGGGCAGTCGAATACCGGCGCATGAAGGCGCGCCCGCGGGCGGCATTGCACCGCCCGCTCCCGAATCAGACCACCGGGCCCGGTTCCTTTTCCTTGCGCAGGATCGCATACAGGATGATCGCGCCGAACGTCGCGGTGCCAATCCCGCCGAGCCCGAAGCCGCCGATCTTCAGCGAGAAGTCGCCGGCGCCGAGCACCAGCGTGACGGCCGCGACGATCAGGTTGCGGTTGTCGGAGAAGTCGACCTTGTTGACGACCCAGATCCGCGCGCCCGTCACCGCGATCAGCCCGAACACGACGATCGACACGCCGCCGAGCACCGGGCCCGGGATCGTCTGGATCACCGCGCCGAACTTCGGCGAGAAGCCGAGCCCGATCGCGATCAGCGCGGCGACCGCGAACACCAGCGTCGAATAGATCCGCGTGACGGCCATCACGCCGATGTTCTCCGCGTAGGTGGTCACGCCCGTGCCGCCGACGCTGCCCGAGACGATCGTCGCGAGCCCGTCGCCGATGAACGCGCGACCGACGTAGCGGTCGAGGTTGGTGCCCGTCATCGCGCTGACGGCCTTGATGTGGCCGAGGTTCTCCGCGACCAGGATCACCGCGATCGGCGCGAGCATCAGCATCGCGTGCGGATCGAACACCGGCGCGCGGAAGCTCGGCACGCCGAACCACGCGGCCTGCGCGACGATCGCGAAATCGATCGGCTTGCCGAGGCCCATCCCGTTGGTCGCGATCGCGTAGATCACGTACGCGATCACGAGCCCGACGAGGATCAAGAGGCGCTGCATCATCCCGCGCGCGAACACCGCGACACCGCCGACGCACAGCACCGTGACGAGCGCCATCACCGATTCGAAGGTCGAGCCCGACACACCCTTGACCGCGATCGGCGCGAGGTTCAGCCCGATCACCGCGACCACCGCGCCGGTCACGACGGGCGGCATCAGCGTCTCGATCCAGCGCGTGCCGATCGCCTGCACCAGCGCGCCGAGCGCGACGTACACGACGCCGCACGCGACGATCCCGCCGAGCGCGACCGGAATGTTCGGGTTCGGGCCGCTGCCGCCATAGCCCGTCACCGCGATCACCAGGCCGATGAACGCGAAGCTCGAGCCGAGGTAGCTCGGCACGCGGCCGCCGACCAGCACGAAGAACAGCAGCGTGCCGATGCCCGACATGAAAATGCACAGGTTCGGGTCGAAGCCCATCAGCAGCGGCGCGAGCACGGTCGAACCGAACATCGCGACGACGTGCTGCACACCCATCGCGATCATCTGCGGCCACGCGAGGCGCTCGTCGGGGCCGACCACGCGCGAGGCCGCGCCGGTCGGCTGGACCCGCCAGCGCGGGAAGTAGGAATCGGACATGGGGAAAGCGCTCCTGTCGGTCGTCGGTCGCCGGCTGCCAAGGATGCGCCGGTCTGGAATCTGGCGCGAGTTTACGGAGCGGAATGGGGGCTGGCAAGCGAGCCGGTATGCGCGGCCGGCCAGACGAGGACGCGGCAGCCCGCCTGAGAGAACCGGTGCAGCGACCGCGCGGCCCGGTGAAGCGCCCGTCCGCGCACGATGCACGGGCGGCGACGGGCGCCGGCAGCAAAGTAAGCGTGCGCTCACCTCGCCGCCGGCGCGTCGTGCATCACGGATTGATGTACTGGAACAGCGACAGGTTCTGCAATTGCGCGTAAGCCTTCTGCGAACCCGTCAGCGCGTTCTGCATCTGCAGGAACTGGCTGATCGTCGCGACCATGTTGGTGCTCGTCAGGTCGGCCAGGTCGCTGCTGACCTGCAGCGTGTTGGTCTGGTTCACGGCCTGCATCGCCTTGATTTCCTGCTCGCGGCCGCCGACCGACGCCTGCACCGTGAGGACGTTCGTCATCATGTTGTTCAGCTTGGTCGTGCCGGTGGTCATCGCGTTCGCGAGCGCGGTCGCGGCGGTCGTGTTGCTGCTGATCGGCACCTTCAGCGCGGCGATCATCGTGTCGAGCGCCGCGAACACGTCGGTGCCGGCCTGCGGCGCGGGCGTGACCGTGAACGTGTCGCCCGGCGCCGGCTTGCCCGACACGGGTACCGACAGGCCGTTGCCGAGCGCGATCCCGGCGCCGTCCGAATACGGTTGCGCGGTCGTCGTGGTCGGCGGCACGACGGTGTTGTCGGTCACCGTGTAGGTCGGCGCGGCGGCCGTGCCGCCGAACGCGATCGTGAACTGGTGCGCGTTGGACGCGGCCGACGGGCTCGTGATCGTCACGCCGCCGATCGTGCCCGTGCCGGTGTTGGCCGCGCCGGCGAGCGGCACCGGCTGGCTGCCGAGCATCGGCACCGACAGGAACACGTTCGCGCCGTTGTCGCCCTGCGCGATCGAGCGCGTGTCGGCGATCTGCACCTGGCGCGAGCCGGTGTCGCCGCTGTAGGTCACGCCGCCGCCCGGCGCGTTCGAGAACGGCGCGGTGGCCGACTGGAAGCCCGCGAACAGGTAGTTGCCCGAGCCGTCGGTCGAATTCGCGAGCGTCAGCAACTGGTCGCGATAACCCTGCAGTTGCGTCGACAACGCCGAACGATCGCTGTCCGACAGCGAACCGTCGCCAGCCTGGATCACGACCGTGTGAATGCTGTTGAGCAGGTTGTTGACGCTGATGAGCGTCTGGTCTTCCTTCTGCAGCGACGACAGCGCGGCGTTCTGGTTCGACGCGTACTGCGACAGCGTCGCCGACGTCATCGACAGCTGCACGGCCTGCGCCGCGCCGAGCGGGTTGTCGGCCGGCGTCGCGAGGCTCACGCCGCTCGAGATCTGCTGGTACAGCTGCGAGAGCTGCGCCTGCTGGTCGCTCATCTGGGCGACGTTCATCTGGTAGAACTGCGCAGTGGAAATCCGCATCGCTTCGATCCCCGAAATCAGTTGAACAGGCCGAGCACGGTCTGGAACAGCGTCGACGCGGTCTGGATCACCTTCGCGTTCGCCTGGTAGAGCTGCTGGTACTGCATCAGGTTGGCCGCTTCCTCGTTCTGGTTCACGCCCGACACCGACTGCTGGGCCTGCGTGATCTGGCCGACCAGCGCGGTCTGCGCGGCGCTCGACGACTTCAGCTGGCTCGCCGTGTTGCCGATGCCGTTCACGTAGTTCGCGTACGCGCCCGTCAGCGTGGCCGAGCCGTTGCCGAATGACTTCGAGTTGACGAGCTTCGACAGCGCGAGCGCATTGCTGCCGTCGTTCGTGCCGCCCGTGTTCGGCGCGACCTTGAACGTGTCGCCCACCGCCGGCGTGCCCGACACCGTGACCGTGACGCCCGCCGTCAGCGTGATCGGCGAGCCGGACTGGTACGGCTGCGCGGCGCTGGTCGTCGGCGGCACGGCCGTGTTGTCGGTGACCGTGTAGGTCGGCGCGGCCGTGGTGCCGCCCATCGTGATCGTGTAGTTGTGCGCGTTGGCCGCGGCCGTCGCGCTCGTGACCGACAGCCCGCCGATCGTGCCGTTGCCGGTGTTGGTCGTCGTGGCCGACGGCACGTACGGCGCGGCCGCTGCGATCGCGGAGCCGTTCGACGTCGTGAGGCCGAAGCCGTTCAGCGCGCCGCGCGTCGGCTGCACGGTGAACTTGTCGCCGGCGCTCATCGAGCCGGACGAGAACGAGAAGTTCAGCCCGCCGATCGAGGCCGGCATCGACGTCGACGTACCGACCACCGTGCCGGTCGCACGGTCGGTCAGCGTGTAGTTCGTGCCGTCGTATGCCAGCGTGTAGTCGCTGGTGGTCGGCTGCGCGGCGTTCGCGAACGACACGGACAGCGCCGCGTTGCCGGTATTGCCCTGGTTCGCGTAGGTGATCGGCGCGCCGGTCGAAAACAGGTTGCCGCCGACCTTGCCCGACAGGTCGATGCCGAGCGCGTTCTGCGCGTTGACCTGCGCGGCGAAGCTGGTCGCGATCGCGCCGAGCTGCGCTTCGGCCGGATCGAGCGTCTGGCTGCGGAACGCGAGCAGGCCGCCCAGCGTGCCGCCCGACAGCGACGCGTCGGACAGGAACTGGTTCGGCCCCTGCGGGGTCGCGCCGGCGATGCCCTGCGACACGACGGTCAGCTCGCTCGGATCGGACGGCGACGTGACGGTCGCGAGCTGGTAGCTCTTGTCCGCGACGACGAGCGGCGTGCCGCCCGACATGAACACGCTGTAGCCGTCGCTGTTGCGCACCACCTGCACGCCCGCGAGATTCGACAGGTTCGACACCGCGAGGTCGCGCTGGTCCATCAGCTGGTTCGGCGGCTGGCCCTGGCTGCTCGCCGACGCGATCTGCTGGTTCAGTTGCGCGATCTGCGCGGTGTACGCGTTGATCTGCGTGACGGTGCTGGTGAGCTGCGTGTTCACGCTCTGGCGCAGCGCGTCGTACTGCTGGCCGGCCGCCGTGATCTGGTTCGCGAGCGTCTGCGCATTGCTCATCGCGGTCTGCCGCACCGACGAGTCGGACGCGCTGTTCGCGACGTTCTGCATCCCGGTGAAGTAGCTCGTGATCGCGGTCGAGATACCGGCCGTCGGGCTGCCGATGTAGTTGTTCAGCTGCGTGACGAGCGAGTACCACGTCGACAGCGCGCCGCCCTGCGTCTGCGCGCCGTTCAGCTGGTCGCTCAGGTACTGGCTGTACTGCCGCTGCACGGTGACGGTGTTGACGCCCTGCGGCATGTAGCCGCTGCTGGTGTACTGCCCGCTTGCCTCGGCATAGACGGGGCGTTCGACCGAATAGCCGGGCGTCGCGGCGTTGCTGATGTTCTGGCCGGTCGTCGTGAGGCCCCAGAGCGCGGCATTCAGGCCGCTGACACCGAGGTTCATGAGTGAGTTGGACATGCGCGATCCTGATGAGCCGGCCGCGCTGCGGCCGCCGGGTTGCGTGACTCCCGGTATAACGGCCGCGGATCGAAAAAATTGAGGAAAAAATGCACGCGCGGCGCACGGGCGTGCGTCGCCGTTCGAAGCGGCCGGCGAGGAACGCCGGCGGCGCTGCGCGGGCGGCCCGGACGGGGCCGGCGCCGGGTGCGCGTCAGGCCCGCGCGAGCGAGCGGCGCTTCATTTCGAGCTGGGTGATCAGCCGCTGCAGCGTGTTCTCCGCGCTGCCCGGCAGCGACATGTAGCGGAAGCCGAGCTGGTAGCGGCGCGACCCGTTCGGCATCTGCGTCGAACGTTGCGACACCAGCTGCAGGTCGAGCGACAGCTTGCCGTGACCGGTCAGCTCGAGCTCGACGTCCGGCAGCAGCGTGCCGACCTCGAGCGCCTCGACGCGCTCGTCGGCCGTGCGCAGCCCCACGCCGCCGAGCGACAGGTTGTGCACCTCGAACAGGAAGCCTTCGCCGTCCGGCAGCTTGCCGCGGCACAGGAACGGATCGACGATCGGCGCGTCGACGCGGAAATATTCGCGGCGCTGGATGCAGACCAGCACGTCGGGGAAATCGGCGACGAACGCGGGCAGCCCCTCGTAGCGCGTCTCGCGCGGCGTGCCCGTGGTGAATTCGACGCGCACGCCCTCCGGCGAGGCCGCGAACGTGCAGTGCGACGCGCCGAGGATGCCGGCGTTCTGCTCGGACAGCGCGCCCCAGTCGAACGTGAACGTCCGCGCGCCGACGTCGACCTCGAGCAGACGCGTGACGAGCTGGCCACCCGGGTACTGCACGGTCAGGAAATCGCCGCGATTCACCAGGTTGCGCAGCTGCACGCCGATTTCCAGCGGATTGCGGCGGGCATAGTCGGGCCCGGAGTGGCCTGCATCCAGGCTGGGGTCCGTCGACGTTTCGATATTCATGGCTAGCCGGTCTTTCTTGTCATGGGCGCCCGGGGCAACCGGTGCGCAATAAAACCGGGCCAGAACGGGGGCCCGGTCGCAGGTCTCTCACACTTAGCGGCAGTGCTGACCGAAAGTTTAGATCGAAACGGCGATTTATTTCGCGCAAACGTTGAAACCGCGCGCGGCGGGCTGCCGGGCGCGGTCCGAAGGGGGGACGAACCGATGACGGGCGGGCCCGTCAGCCGATCTGCTGCATGATCGAGATCAGCTTCTTCGCGTAATTCGGGTCGGTTGCGTAACCGGCCTTCTGCATGCCGTGCGCGAAGCCCTCGACGCTGCGGCTCGCGCTCAGCACGCCCGCGTAGCGCGGGTTGTTCTTCAGCAGGTTCGCGTAATCGGTCATCGCGTGCTCGTACGAGTCGTACGCGCGGAATTTCGCGACCACGCGGCGCGGCGTGCCGTTCACGTATTCGGTGGTCAGCGCCGACACGGTGCGGCCGGTCCAGCTCTTGTTCGCCTTGATGCCGAACACGTTGTAGCTGGTCGAGCCGTCCGCCGCGCGGATCTCGCGCTTGCCCCAGCCCGATTCGAGCGCAGCCTGGCCGACGATGAAGCGCGCCGGGATGCCGGTCGTCGCGCTGGCCGCCTGCGCGGGGGCCGCGAGCCGGTCCACGAACGCGTCCGCGTCCTGCACGCCGCTCGCGCCCTTGACCGGCGGCGTCAGCGCGCTGCCGGCCGAATAGCCGCGCGCACCGGCGAGCCCGCCGTTGTTCGCCGCGTTCGCATAGGCCTTCGCCATCGCGTTCATCGCGGCGAGGCTGCCTTCGTTGCCGGCCGTACCGAGGCCGCCGGCGCCCATGCCGCCCGCGCCCACATCCGCTGCCGTATCGCTGCCCGCGCCGGCGCCCGCATTGCGCAGCAACTGCTTCATCAGCGCGTCGGCGACGCCGATCCCGCGCGTCGACATCTGCTGCGCGAGCTGCTGGTCGAGCATCGACGTGTACATCTTCGACGTATGCGAATCGAACAACCCGCCGTCAGGCGACGCGTCGCGCATGCTCTTGAGCATCATCTGCGTGAACATCGCGTCGAACTGGCCGGCCACCGCCTTCGCGCCGGCCTGCGGCGACTGCTTCGCCTGCGCGCGCAGCGCGTCGAAACCCTGCACGTCGAGCGCGAAGCGCTGCGTGAGGTCGTTTGCGTTGGGGAGCGTGGCTGCCATTTAGATCACCTCCAGGTCGGCGCGCAGCGCGCCGGCCGCCTTCATCGCCTGCAGGATCGACATCAGGTCCGCGGGCGTCGCGCCGAGCGTGTTCAGCGCCTTCACGACGTCGGCGAGATTCGCGCCGGCCGTCACCATCTTCAGCGCGCCGTTGTCCTGCTTCAACTGGATCTGCGACTGCTGCGCGACCACCGTCTGCCCGTTCGAGAACGGCCCCGGCTGCGACACCACCGGCTGCGTGTTGACGACGACCGACAGGTTGCCGTGCGCGACCGCGCAGCTCTGCAGCGTGACCATCTGGTTCATCACGATCGAGCCGGTGCGCGCGTTCAGGATCACCTTCGCGGCGGCCTTGTCCGGGCTCACGTCGAGGTTCTGCAGCCGCGCCATGAACGCGACCTGCTGCGCCGAATCGGCCGGCGCCGCGAGCTGGATCGTGCGGCCGTCGAGCGCCGTCGCGGTGCCCGGGCCGAAACTCGAGTTGACCGCGGACACGATGCGCTGCGCGGTGCCGTAGTCCATGTCGTTCAGTTGCAGTTGCAGCACGCCGTTCATCTGCGCGATCGCGTTCGGCACCGCGCGCTCGACGATCGCGCCGCCGACGATCCGGCCGGCCGCGAGCTGGTTCACCTGCACGCGGCTGCCGTTCGCGCTGGCGCCGGCACCGCCGACCGCCATGTTGCCCTGCGCGAGCGCGTACACCTGGCCGTCCGCGCCCTTCAGCGGCGTGAGCAGCAGCGTGCCGCCGCGCAGGCTCTTCGCGTTGCCGAGCGACGACACCGTGACGTCGAGCGCCTCGCCGGGCCGCGCGAACGGCGGCAGCGTGGCCGTCACCATCACGGCCGCGACGTTCTTCAGCTGCATGTTGTTCAGCGACGACGGGCCGCCGTTGGCTGAACCGTTGTTGATCGAGATGCCGAGGTTCGCGAGCATGTTCGCGAGCGTCTGCGTCGTGAACGGCGTCTGCATCGTCTGGTCGCCCGTGCCGTCGAGACCGACGACGAGGCCATAGCCGATCAGCGGGTTGTCGCGCACGCCCTGGATCTGCGCGAGATCCTTCAGGCGTTCCGCGTGCGCCGGCGCGGTGCCGAGCACGCACGCGGCCAGCACGAAGGCGGCAAACCGCGCGACGGCGAGTGCACGAAACGACAGGCGATGGAAAAGAGGCAGCTGCATCGTCATCACCACGGCGCGATGTTGAGGAAGAAGCGCTGCAGCCAGCCCATCGTCTCGGCTTCGTTGATGTAGCCCTTCGACGAGTATTCGATCTTCGCGTCGGCGACCTGCGTCGAGTAGACGGAGTTCGCGCCCGAGATCGTGTTCGGGTTGACGACCCCCGAGAAACGCACGAATTCGTTGCCCTGGTTGATCAGCATCTGCTTCTCGCCGCTGACCACGAGGTTGCCGTTCGGCAGCACGTTGGTGACGGTCACCGTGATCGTGCCGTTGAACGTGTTCGCCGCGCTCGCGCCGCCGGTGGCCGCGAACTTGTTCGCGCCGGTCGCCGACAGGTTCGCCTTCGCGAACAGCCCGCCGAGGAAGCCGGCGGTCGGCACGTTGAAGTCGGTGTTGCCCTGCCGGTTCGTGTTCGCGCCCGACGACTTGGTCGCGTTGATGTTCTCCGCGATCATGATCGTCAGGATGTCGCCGATGTTGCGCGGGCGCTGATCCTCGAACAGCGGCCGCCCCGCGTAGCCGGGGTTGTAGATCGAGCCGGGCGCCTGCATCGACATCGGCATCGGCGGCTGCGCCGTCATCGGCTGCTGGATGATCGGATCGCGCGGGATCTGCGCGCAACCGGCGAGCGCCGCCACCGCGACCGCGCAGGCGGCGCGGACGGTGGCTGACGAGGGGAGGCGAACCTGCTTCATGGCTGCGACGGGACGTTCCGGTTAGCTCTTCATCTGCGTGACGGTCTGCAGCATCTGGTCGGACGTCGTCACGGCCTTGCTGTTGATCTCGTAGGCACGCTGCGTCTGGATCATGTTGACGAGTTCCTGCACGACGTTCACGTTCGACGCCTCGACGTAGCCCTGGTTGAGCACGCCCGCGCCGTTCAGCCCCGGCTGCGACACGTTCGGCGCACCCGACGACGTCGTTTCCGCGAACAGGTTCTCGCCCTTCGCCTCGAGGCCGGTCGGGTTGATGAAGGTCGCGATCTGCAGCGAGCCGATCTGGACCGCGTTGCTCGAACCCGGCTGCGTGACCGACACGACGCCGTCCTTGCCGATCGTCAGCGACTGTGCGTTCTGCGGCACGGTGATCGCCGGCAGCACCTGGTAGCCGCTCGACGTGACGAGCTGGCCCTGCGCGTTGGTCTGGAACGAGCCGTCGCGGGTGTACGCGTTGGTGCCGTCCGGCATCAGCACCTGGAAGAAGCCCGCGCCGTTGATCGCGACGTCCTTCGAGTTGCCGGTCTGCGTGAGGCCGCCCTGCGTGTACAGGCGCTCGGTCGCGACCTGCTGCACGCCGGTGCCGAGCTGCAGGCCCGACGGCAGCTCGGTCTGCTGCGTCGAGTTCGCGCCGGGCTGGCGGATGGTCTGGTACAGCAGATCCTCGAACACCGCGCGCGACGCCTTGAAGCCGTTCGTGCTGGTGTTCGCGAGGTTGTTCGAAATCACGTCCATCTGCGCCTGCTGCGCATTCATGCCGGTGGCGGCGATATAGAGCGAACGATTCACTTGTCAGGTCTCCTGCGTGGGCTGGCGCGGGCGCTCAGCTGAAGTTGAGCAGCTGGTTCGCCGTCTGCTCGTTCTGGTCGGCCGTCTGGATCAGCTTCGACTGCAGCTGGAATGCGCGCGCGTTGTCGATCATCGCGACCATCGCGGTCACCGGGTTCACGTTGCTGCCTTCGAGAGAATTCGGCGTGACGACCACGTTCGGGTCGACGTCGGCCGGATTGCCGTCGGCGGTGCGGAACAACCCGTCGTTGCCGCGCGTGAGCGTGGCCGCATCGGGATTGACGAGCTTCATCTGGTCGACGATCGCGACCGCGGTCGGCGGGTCGCCCGGCATCAGCGCGGACACCGTGCCGTCCTTGCCGATCGTCACTTCCGCGTTGGGCGGCACCGAGATCGGGCCGCCGTTGCCGATCACCGGCAGGTTGCTCGCGTTGACGAGCTGGCCGTTCTCGTCGATGTGCAGGTTGCCGGCGCGCGTGTACGCCTCGCTGCCGTCGGCCGTCTGCACCGACAGCCAGCCCGGGCCCTGCACGGCGACGTCCAGCGGATTGCCGGTGCGCGTGATCGGGCCCGGCGCGTAATCGGCGCCGGGCGTCGACGCGAGCACGTAGGTGCGCGTCGTCGTCGGGTCGATGTTGCTGCCGTCGCCGAAATTCATCGGCACCGCGCGATACGTCGCGAGCTGCGCGCGAAAGCCGGTCGTCGACGCATTCGCGAGGTTGTTCGCGACGATCGCCTGCTGGTCGAGCGACTGCGACGCGCCCGTCATCGCCGTATAGATCAGTCGGTCCATGGCTGCCGGTTATCCGCGCTTACAGGTTGATGAGCGTCTGGTCGACGGTCTGCTGCGTCTTGATCGTCTGCGCGTTCGCCTGGTAGTTGCGCTGCGCGGTGATCAGGTTGACGAGCTGCGACGTCAGGTCGACGTTCGAGTTCTCGAGCGCGCTGCCCTGCAGCGTGCCGTGGTTCGTGCTGCCCGGCGCCGACACCTGCGGCACGCCCGACGCGGCCGATTCCGCGTACTGGTTGCCGCCGAGGTTCACCAGCCCGTTCGGGTTGTTGAAGTTCGCGAGCGCGATCTGGCCGAGCACGGCGGTCTGACCGTTCGAATAGTTGCCGGTCAGCTTGCCGTCGGTGCCGATCGAATAGGTGGTGAGCGTGCCGCTCGCGTAGCCGTCCTGCGCGAGGTTGTTCACGCCGTCCTTGCCGCCGTACTGCGTCGTGCCGGTCAGGTCGAGCGTGAGATTCTGCGGCGTCGCCGAGCCGTCGGTGTTCGGCACGGTGAACTGGAACTGGCCGAGCGACGCGGTCGGCGTGGCCGGCGTGCCCGTCGTCGTGCTCTTGATCGCGCCCGACGTATCGAACGTGATCGTGCCGAGATCGTTCGTCGCGCCGCCCTGCACGCCCGCGTAAGCTTCCCACGTGCCGGCCGACGACTTCACGAAGTACATGTTGACCGCCTGCGAACCGCCGAGCGAGTCGTACACCTGGATCGACGTCGAGTAGTTGTACGTCGTGGTGTCGGCCGCGTTGAACGGCGTCTTGGCCGGCACCGTGTCCTGCGAGTTCAGGTTGAACTGGCCGTTGATCTTGGTCGTCGCGGTCGGCGCGATGTTGGTGGTCGGCGCCTGCAGCGGCACGGTCTGCGCGGTGTTGAGCACGCCGTTCTTGTCGGCCATGTAACCCATCAGGTTCATGCCCTGCGCGTTGACGATGTAGCCGTTCTTGTCGCGCTGGAACGTGCCGTCGCGCGAGTACGTCGTCACGCCGTTGTTCGACATCTGGAAGAAGCCGTTGCCGTTGATCGCGACGTCGAGCGACGAGTTCGTCGTGTTGATCGTGCCCTGGCCGAACTGCTGCTCCACCGAGTTCAGCGCCGTGCCGATGCCGATCTGCGTGTTGACCGACGTCGCGACCGAGTTCGCGTACATGTCGGCGAACTGCGCGGTGCTCGACTTGAAGCCGACCGTGTTCGCGTTCGCGATGTTGTTGCCGATCACGTCGAGCGCGTTCGATGCGCCCGAGAGGCCGCTCAGACCCTGTTGATAACCCATTTCGTTCTCCGTTACGGGAAAGCTCGATCAGTTGGTGGTGGTGTCGCCGGACGAGGACGACTTCGTGTTCGGGAAGATCGACGCAACCTGGGTGAGCCCCACCGTCGTGCCGTTCGACAGCACGAGCCCCGCGGTGCCGTCCGCCTGCTTGACCACGCTCTGCACCTGCGAGGCCGCGAGCGTCGTGGCCGCGTGCGGCGTGCCGGTGCTGTCGGTGTACGACGCGCTGACCGTGTACTTGCCGTCCGGCAGCGCGTTGCCGGCCGCGTCGGTCGGGGTCCAGTTGAACGGCACGGTGCCGGCCGACTGCGCGCCCGCGTTGATCGTGTTCACGACGGCGCCCGCCGAGTTCTTCACGGTGATCGTCAGGTTCGACACCGAGCTCGCGAGCGACACGCCGAACGGCGACGCCGCGCCGCTCTTCACCGCGACCGAGTTGCCCGGCGCGAGCACGTTGGTGCCGATCAGCAGCGCGGCCTGCGTCTGCTGGCCGGCCGCGAGCTGCGTCGACAGCGACGTGAGCGACGTGTTCAGTTGCGCGATGCCGCTCACCGTGTTGATCTGCGCGAGCTGCGACGTCATCTGCGAGCTGTCCACCGGGCTGGTCGGGTCCTGGTTCTGCAGCTGCGTGACGAGCAGCTTCAGGAACGTCGCCTGCAGGTCGCTCGCCGACGTGCCGTTGGTCGACGACACGTTGTTGGTGTTCATCGTGTCGGTCGGCAGCGTCGACACGCTGGTGCCGTTGCTGCCGATCGTCGTGTTGGAGGAAGTCATCCTGTTGGCCTTCTGTCGGAACTGTCGGTGTCGGGTCGGTCAGGTCGGCGGCGCGCGGCTTACGAGCCGATCGTCAGCGTCTTGAGCATCAGCGTCTTCGCGGTGTTCAGCGTCTCGACGTTGGCCTGGTACGAGCGCGATGCCGAGATCATGTTCACCATCTCCTGCACCGGATCGACGTTCGGCATCTGCACGTAGCCGTTCGCGTCGGCGGCCGGGTTCGCCGGGTCGTAGGTCGATTTCATCGGCGACGGGTCGTCCATCACCTTGGTCACGCGCACGCCGCCCACGCCCTGGCCGGACGCGGTGCGCGCGCCGCCCAGCGGGTCGGTCGCGAACACGACCTGCTTGGCCTTGTACGGCTTGCCGTCGGGGCCGGTCGCGCTATCGGCGTTCGCGAGGTTCGACGCGGTGACGTTCAGGCGCTGCGATTGCGCGGACAGCGCCGAACCGGCGACGCCGAAGATGTTCATCAACGAAGGCATGGAGGCTCCTTGTGTTCGAGTCCGGATTCGGAAGCGGCGCTTACGAGTTCGTTACGAGTTCGTCGTGATCGCGGCGATCATCGCCTTGATCTGCTGGGTCATCACGGTCATCCCGGTTTCGTAGTGCAACGCGTTGTTCGCGAACTGCACGCGCTCGACGTCGAGATCGACCGTGTTGCCGTCGAGCGACGGCTGCAGCGGCATCCGGTATTGCGCGCGGCCGTAGTCGTCCGCCGGGCCGCCGGTCGGGATCAGCTTCGCGGTGCCGGCCATGTGGCCCGCCGCCGTCGACACCATCGACATGCCGCTCGTCACGCCGGCCGGCTGCGCCATCGGCAGTTGCGCGGCGTTGCTCGGCGCCAGGCCGCCGCTCGTCTGCTTCAGCGAGCGCGCGAGCGTCGACGCGAAATCGACGTCGCGGGCCTGGTAGCCGGGCGTGTCGGCGTTCGCGATGTTCGACGACAGCAGTTCCTGCCGGTAGGCGCGCACGTCGAGCGCCTGTCGGCCGAACGCGAATTCCGCATCGAGTTTGTCCAGCATGTGTGCGTCTCTCCGTATGAAGCGCTGCACGCCCCTCGCACCGGATGGCGACCCGAGAGGCTTTTTTCCATGACAGCGATGGTAGGCGCGGGACGCAACCGGCAATCGGACGAATAACGCGGCAAAGGCCCCCTCTATTCATCGTTTGCGCGCCGCCCCCGCTCCCTAGAATGCGAAGCGGATCAACGGATCGAGGACACGGCGATGACGGGCGACGCACTTCGCGACAGCAACGGGCGGCTCACGCACGTCCGGCGTGCGTTCGCGCTCGCCGCGGCGCTGTGGATCGCCGTGCCTGCCGCCTATGCGGACGACGGGATGATCGTGATTCCCGGACGCGGCGAGACGGCCGAAACCGCGCTCGCGCACGCCAATGCGGCGAGCGGCGGGCAGTTCGGCGGGAATGCGGGCGTCGCTTCGGCTTCGGCCTCAGGCCTGCAGCGCGCGGTTGGCGGGGCGACCGGCAGCGCCTACGCGGCGCAACCGGCCAGCCAGATGGTCGTGACGAGCGTTCCGCCGCCGGCCGCTGCGCCGGCTCCCGCAACGGTCCCCGTCTACGCAGCCGCCCGCGCGAACGCCGGGTACGGCGCGACGCCGCGCGCGGCCGACCCGGCCGCGATCGCGATGGTCGTCGCCGGCACCGCCGAGCCTGCATCGAATCCCGCGCGGCCGGCGCCGCAAGCGGCCGCAGCCGCCCGCCTGGCGGCGGCTCGTGCCGCATCAGCCGCAACGGCGCCGCGCACGGCGGCCGCTTCGGCCCGCCCGGCTCCGGCTACCGTCGCGGCCCAACCCGCGACGCCGCCCGGCCAGCAAGACCCCGAAACGATCCGGCGCGCGGCGCTCGCGTTCCTGCAGCAGCAGATCGCCGGCCTGCCCGGCAAGACCACCGCGACGGTCACGACCGCCTTTCCGCGCGGGCTCGCCGCGTGCACGACGCTCGAACCGTTCCTGCCGACCGGCGCGCGCCTGTGGGGCCGCACGACGGTCGGCGTGCGCTGCGCCGGCGAGCGGCCGTGGACCGTCTACCTGCAGGCGAAGGTCGCCGTGCAGGCCACCTATTACGTCGCCGCGCGCCAGATCGCGCCCGGCGAGCCGCTCTCCGCGGCCGACCTGGTCGCACGCGACGGCGACCTGACGGTCATGCCGCTCGCGGTGATCACCGATCCGGCGCAGGCGATCGGCGCGACCGCGCTCGCGCGCATCTCGGCCGGGCTGCCGCTGCGGCAGGACATGCTGAAGAGCGCGGCGTCGGTGTCGGCCGGCCAGACGGTACGGGTCGTCGCGGCCGGCCCCGGCTTCACGATTTCGGCCGAAGGCAGCGTGCTCGCGAATGCGGCGCCGGGCCAGTCGGTACGGGTGCGGATGGCGGCCGGGCAGATCGTCACGGCGATCGTCAAGGACGCCGGCACCGTGGAAATTCCGCTGTAGGGCCGGATCTGCCGCAAGAATGTAAAGAATTGTTTATTCGGAGCATTTCGGGCTCGCGATGCTAAAGTTCGGGCCGACCCGGCCGTTATCTGGGTCAAACCGTACAGGAAACCCATCGTGAAGATCGATTCCACTCCGAAACCGAGCCCCCTCGCGCCGACCGGCAACGGCGCGGCCCGTGCGCCGTCCGGCACGGCCCAGTCGTCCGCGCAGGCAGCCGATGCAGGATCGAGCGGCGGCGACACGACCGTGAACCTGTCGGGTCTGTCCGGCCAGCTGCGGTCGGTCTCCGCGTCGGGCGACGCCGATATCGACACGGGCCTGGTCCAGTCGATCAAGGACGCGCTGAACAACGGCACGCTGACGATCGACGCGAACAAGATTGCCGACGGCGTATTGAACACCGCCCGCGAACTGCTGCAGCAGCAGCGCCCGCAGGGCAGCTAATCCCGGCCTCGTGGCCGGTTCACCCGGTTTGCCGGCGTGCGGCCATCCCGCGCACCGGCGTGACGAGCATGACGCGATGAGAGAAGAGCTGCTGGCCACGGTCAACGACGAACACGCGACGGTCGAAGCGTTCGCGTCCCTGCTCGTCTACGAGGAAAAGGCGCTGACGACGGCCGAGCCGCTCGAGATGCTGCCCGGGATCGTCGAGAAGAAAAGCGCACTGATCGACCGGCTCGCGCAGCTCGAACGCACGCGCGACACGCAGCTTTCCGCGCTCGGCTTTCCGGCCGGCAAGAAAGGCATGGACCAGGCGGCCGAGCGCGACGCGCGCCTCGCGAGCCGCTGGCAACTGCTGCAACAGGCCGCCGAACGCGCGCGCCAGGCCAACGCGAACAACGGGATGCTGATCCGGATCCGGATGGACTACAACGAGCGCGCGCTCGCGGTGCTGCGCTCGGCGCCCGCGCCGGCCGGCGTGTACGGCCCCGACGGGCGCGTGTCGGCGCTCACACGCTGACCGGCTGACGGCGCGCCGCGCGGTCGCCCGGCGGCCGCGCTCCTGCCTCCCCCTTCGTTACAACAGCGGACACGCGGTGACTTGCGTGCCGCGTTCCACGCACAGCCGCTCGTAGTCGCGCAGGTACGCGCGCTCGGCGTCGTCCAGCAGATCAAGATCGATCAGGTCCCAGTCGTAGCCGACCGTCACGATGTTCTCGAACGTCACGGTGCCGGGCTGCGCGTCGTCCGCCCGCACGATCACGATGTTCTCGATCCGCACGCCGCCCTTGCCCGGCAGGTAGATGCCCGGCTCGACCGAAATCACCGCATTCGGCACCAGCCCGTACGTCGCGCCCGGCGCGAACCGCACGCCGCCCTCGTGCACGTGAATCCCGACGCCGTGCCCGGTGCCGTGGCCGAAATCGTGGCCATGGTCGCGGCACACCTGCCGCACCAGCGCATCGACGTCGCCGCCCGTCGCGGTGGCCGGAAAGCGCGTGACGAGCCCCTTGATGCAGGCCTTCAGCGCGACCGTGTAGATCTCGCGCTGCCACGGCTGCGCGACCGTGTCCGGCCGCGTGCGGCGCAGCACGACGCGCGTGCAGTCCGTCGCGAAGCCGGCTTCGTAGTACGCGCCGCTGTCGAGCAGCACGAGTTCGCCTTCGGTCAGCTCGACGTCGGCGCTCGCCGCCGTGTAATGCGCGAACGCGCTGTTCGCGCCGTTCGCCGCGATCGACGGAAACGACAGCGCGACCGCCGAGCGTGCGCCGTACGCGTCGTTGATCCTGCGCGCAAGGTCGTACTCGGTGTGGCGTACGTCCGGCTCGCCGGACTTGGCCCAACGCATCGTCTCGGCGATCGCCGCGCAGCTGCGCGCGAACGCGTCGCGGAACTGGCCGAGCACCGCCGGCGTCTTGCTCGCCCGCATCGCCTCGACCGGGTTGAAATCGGCATGCCGCGCGTGCGGCCACACCCGCTTCACCGCGTCGACGAGCGCGCAGTTCACCGATTCGAAGCCGTAGCACACGTGCTCGACGGCGAACTGCGCGAGGAAGCGCTCGAGCGCCGCGACGTCGCGCCGGATCACCTGCAGCGCCGGATACGAATCGAGCGCGACCTCGCAGCGGTCGCAGCCTTCCGGGAGAAACAAAGCCACCCGCCCGCCGACCGTGAACAGGAAGCCGAGGTGCGACGACGCATTCGGGATGTGATAGCCACGGCTGTTCAGCAGATACGCGAGATCGTCCGACGCGCAGGTGAAGAACGCCGTCTTGCCGTCGGCCGCGCCGGTATGCGCGGCGAGCCGGCGGTTCAGCGCGTCGAGGTTCTGCACGACGCTCAGGCCGGTCATCGCTGCCGGGATCTCGAAGATCGGCCGCTCGACGTTCCAGCCCGGCAGCGCGATCGCCCGGTCGATCTCGCGCTCGGCGAGGCTCGTCCAGTCGAGCGACGCGGCCTGCGTCTGCTCGAACAGCCGGTTGCGCTGCGCGACGCTGATCCGCCGCGCGTCGTAGCCGACCCGCGCGAGCCGGCTCGCGTGCGCGAGCAGCCAGTCGGCCATCGCCTGCCAGATCGTCACGTTCATGCCGAGCTTCTCGACGCGCACGCGCGCCGGATCGCACTGCTCGTCGGCCTGGAAGTGATAGCGGCCGTCGACGAACAGCACGAACGGCGGCAGATCGAGCGCCTGCGCGGTCGCCGCGCTCTGGAAGATCCCGCAGCCGGCCGAGCCGTCGAAGCCGGACACCGCGTAGCGCGGGTTGTTGCCGCGCGGCAGGTACTCGGTCACGTATTCGTCCTGCGACGTGATCAGCACCGCGTCGAGTCGCGCGGCATCGAGCAGGCGCGACAGGCCGGCCTGCGTGTCGGCGACGGACGCGTCGTACGGGGGAAGGCCGGAGAAGCTGTATTTCAGTCGATCGATCATCGGATGCCCGTTATTCATTGTTGTCGGCGGCCGGCGGCGTGCCGCGGCATCGCGCGCCGGGCACGGCACGTCGTTGCGGCGCAGGTCACGCGCGGCACGACGCGCGGCCGGGCCGCGCCGCCGGCCGAGAGGCAGGCCTTCGGTAAAATTTTTGTCTCACTTAACTTTGTTTGATGCGCGACAGAATCTAGAGCACGTCGAAATCGAGGTCAAGCCAAGATTTTCGTAGGACTAAAATCGGCGTGCCGCCTGCAGATTCCGGCACAACGCCGATTCGCCCTCGCGACGCTGCGCGGTACAATGCGCCGGCCTCGCCGCCCCGGGCGGCCGCACGGCCCCTTTGCCCGCGCCCCGACTCGTTGCCACGAAAGAGATTCATGGATTCAGACCTCATGCGTATCGGCCAGCGCATTCGCCGCCTGCGCCGGGAAGCGAAGAAGACGCTGCTGGAAGTGGCGACCGAAGCGAACCTGTCGGTCGGGTTCCTGTCGCAGGTCGAGCGCCATCTGACGGGCATCTCGCTGTCGTCGCTCGTCAACGTCGCGAAGGCGCTGGGGGTGCCGCTCGGCACGCTGATCGAGCAGCCGCGCCAGGCGCAGCCCGATTCGCACGAGGGCAGCCGCAAGCCGTACGCGCTCGACGCCGCGTCGCAGTGGTACGAGCGGCTGTCCACCACGTTCGACGGCAGCCAGATCAATGCGCTCAAGGTGCAGATGATGGAAGGCTACCGGTCGGAATGGGTCGCGCACGGCGGCGACGAATTCGTGTACGTGCTGGCGGGCCGCGTCTGCTACACGGTCGGCAAGAAGAATTACCCGCTGACGCCCGGCGACTCGCTGCACTTCGACGCGCGCAAGCGGCATCGCGTGGCCAATGTCGGCGACGGGCCGGCCGAGCTGATCACCGTCAGCACGCTGCCGCTGTTCGACGACAGCGGTGCGGAATTCGTATCCGCGACGACGGAAATCAGGCAATCGAAGCCCGGCGAGCCGCGCGTGCGCCGGCGCGCGCCGGCGTCCAAGCGGGATGACCGGGACGCCGCCGCGCCACGGCCGTCCAGGGCAGGCGCAGCCGAAAAGAAGGGGGCGGCGAAGCCGCGCGCCGCCGCCGGCAAACGCGCGGCGGCCGCGACTCCGGCGCGCAAGAAGAAACCGTAACGGCTGGCCGGCGCGCACGCTGTTCCGCGCCTGCTACTTGCCGACTACTCGCCGATCGCGAGCGCCTGCGCGACGGCCTGGATCCGCGCGCGATGCACGGCTTCCTTGATCTTCTCCGTATCGTTGCCGATGCCGCGCGCGATCGCGCCGGCATCGACACTGCGCGCCGCCGCGAGCGCGACGCGCAGCCGCTCGGCCTGCGGATACGGCTGCGCATCGAGCCCGAGCCGGCCGCGCGCATCCGATTCGCAGGCCTGGAGCAACTCGGCGAAGCGCGCCGGCTTGCGCAGCGCGTCGCTGCGCTCGAACAGCCGCACCAGCGCGGCCGCGCCCATCTCCATCACGCGATGCAGGTTGCCGTGCTCGCGCGCGACCACCAGCGCGAGGTCGCGGCATTCGTTCGGCACCCGCAGCCGCTCGCACAACGGCTTGAGCAGCTCGACGCTGCGGCTTTCGTGGCCGACGTGGCGCGGCAGCACGTCCGCGGGCGTCGTCCCCTTGCCGAGATCGTGCGTGAGCGCCGCGAAGCGCACCGCCAGCGAATAGCCCTGCTTCGCCGCGTAGTCGACGACCATCATCACGTGCACGCCGGTATCGACTTCCGGGTGGTAATCGGCGCGCTGCGGTACGCCCCACAGCGCGTCGACCTCGGGCAGGATGCGCGCGAGCGCGCCGCAGTCGCGCAGCACGGCGAACATCCGCGACGGCTTCGCTTCCATCAACCCGCGCGCGATTTCCTGCCATACGCGTTCGGGCACCAGCGCGTCGACCTCGCCCGCATCGACCATCCGCCGCATCAGCGCGAGGGTTTCGTCCGCCACCGTGAAATCCGCGAACCGAGCGGCAAAGCGCGCGATGCGCAGGATTCGCACCGGGTCCTCGACGAATGCGTCGCTCACGTGCCGGAACACGCGCGCACGCAGGTCGGCCTGCCCGTCGAACGGATCGATCACCGGGCCGACCAGCGCGCCTTCCGGGCTCACCTCGCGCGCCATCGCGTTGATCGTCAGGTCGCGCCGCGCGAGATCCTCGTCGAGCGTCACGTCCGGCGCGTAGTGGAACTGGAAGCCGTGATAGCCGGCCGCCGTCTTGCGCTCGGTGCGCGCCAGCGCGTACTCCTCCTGCGTCTGCGGATGCAGGAACACCGGGAAATCCTTGCCGACCGGCCGGAAGCCCTGCGCGGTCATCTGCTCGGGCGTCGCGCCGACCACCACGTAGTCGCGGTCCTGCACCGGCACGCCGAGCAATTCGTCGCGGATCGCTCCGCCTACTGCGTAGATGTTCATGGCTGCGGCTCGTATTCGGTGATCACGTTGGTTTCGCGGCGCGCGGCATCGATCCACTGCTGCACGGCCGGCAGCGCGGTCACCCGCGCCGCGTAGCCGGCCGCCTCCGGCGACAGCGCCGGCGCATACGTGTTGAAGCGCATCACGACCGGCGCATACATCGCATCGGCGATCCCGAATTCGCCGAACAGGAACGGCCCGCCCGACGCCTCGATGCATTCGCTCCACAGCGCGTCGATGCGCGCGACGTCGGCGAGCGCCTCGGGCGTCGCGCCGCGCCCCGGCATCGACGCGCGGATGCTCATGCCCATCTGCGTGCGCAGCGCCGCGAAGCCCGAATGCATTTCGGCGGACACGCAGCGCGCATGCGCGCGCGAGAGCGGGTCGGCCGGCCACATCGGGAATTGCGGATAGCGCTCGGCGAGCGTCTCGGCGATCGCGAGCGAATCCCAGATCGCCAAGCCGTGATCGTCGACGAGGCACGGCACCTTGCCGGTCGGCGAGTATTCGCGGATGCGCGCGGCCGTGTCGTCGCGGCGCAGCTCGACCACGATCTCGTCGAACGGGATGCCGAAATGCGCGAGCAGCAGCCAAGGCCGCATCGACCACGACGAGTAGTTCTTGTCTCCAATGACGAGCTTCATGACGGGGTTCCGGAAAATGCGAAAAAGGAAAAGAAAGAGGCCGGCCGGCGGCGCCCCGCGCGCGGGGCTAGCGACGCGAGCGGAACCAGTCGAACCGCGAACGCCCGGTCGCTTCGCCGAGATACGCGGGCGCAATGCTTTCGAGACTCGCGGGCGAGAGCCCGAGTTCCGGCGCGAGCGGCCCCGACAGCACGTTCGGCACCGACATCGTCGCGAGATTGTCGCGCGTGAGCACCGGCTCGCCCGGCAGGCATTCGAACACGCGCGCCTGCAGCCGCGCGAGCGCGTCGGGCAGCCGCACGATGCGTGCCTGCCGGCCGACCAGCGTGCCGCAGTAGCGCACCAGTTGCTCGAGCGTGTAGACGGTCGGGCCGCCGAGCTCGTAGGTCTTGCCGTGCGCGCCGACGAGATCGAGGGTGTTGACGAACGCGCGCACGACGTCGCCGACGAATACCGGCTGGAAGCGCGCGTCGGGCATCGCGAGCGGCAGCACGGGCACCGTGCGCTGCAGGTTCGCGAACGTGTTGAGGAATGCGTCGCCGGGGCCGAACACGACCGACGGACGGAAGATCGTCAGCGCGAGCGAATCGGTGGCCGCGACCGCATGCAGCGCGGCTTCGCCGTCGCCCTTCGAGCGCTGGTACATGCTCGCGCCGTGCGAATCGGCGCCGAGCGCGCTCATGTGCAGCAGGCGCCGCACGCCGACCTCGCTGCAGGCGGTCCCAAGCGCGGCCGGCAGCGCGACGTGCGCGCGCTCGAAGCCCGGCCCGTACGGCGTGCCACGGCCGCCGTGCAGCACGCCGACCAGGTTGATCGCCGCGTGCGCGCCGGCGACGAAGCGTGCGAGCGTGCGCGTATCGAGCGCATCGAGCTCGACGATGTCGACCGGCAGCATCTGCAGGTGGCGCGCGTGGTCGCGCCGCCGCGTGCCGATCCGCACGTGCTTGCCGGCATCGATCAGCGCATTGACGAGCCGGCTGCCGATGAAGCCGGTGCCGCCCAGCAGCGCGACGGTCTGGCGATCCATGATGTGGGCCTCAAAAGAACACTGCCGCGTCTCGCGCGGCAGTTCGTGTATCAGGGCGAGATCATGCCTAGACGTTTCTTCAACGACTGCGGTTTGCCCTCGAAGAGCGCCGCGTAGTAGACGGTATTCGACAGCACGTTCTTCACGTAGTCGCGCGTCTCGTTGAACGGAATCGTCTCCGCGAAGATCGCGCCTTCGACCGGCTGCGTCAACACCTGGCGCCACTGACGCGGCCGGCCCGGGCCCGCGTTGTAACCGGCCGTGGCGAGCACCGGCGAGCTGTCGAAGTTGTTGTAGATGTCCGCCAGATACCAGGTGCCGAGCTGGATGTTGGTGTCGATGTCGTGCATCTGCGCACGCGAGATCGTGCCCATGCCGAGCTTCTTCGCGACCATCTGGGCCGTCGCCGGCATCAGCTGCATCAGGCCGCCCGCGCCGACCGACGAACGCGCGCTGATGATGAAGCGCGATTCCTGGCGGATCAGCCCGTACGCCCATTCGACGTCGAGGCCCGTCGACTGCGCATAGCGCTCGACGGTCGTGCGGTACGGCGACGGATAGCGCAGCGTGAAGTCGTGCTCGGCCTTCGTGCGGTCGGCCGTGTTGACCGTGCGGTCGAGCAGCTCGACGCGCTTGCCGTATTCGGCGGCCGCGAGCAGCTGGCGATCGGTCATCCCGCGCAGCGGCCAGTTCCATTCGCGATTGCCTTCGAGGCGCAGGTTCAGCGCGTAGAAACGCTGCGCGAGCGCGAAGCCCGGGATCTTGCCCATCGCGTCGATCTCGGCATCGCTCACCTTCGTGCGCGGCGGGATCGTCGTGCGCTGGCCGAGCTCTTCGCCGGCCAACTGCCCGTAGAAGTTGAACTGGCCCGCGACCTGCTCGAATTCCTGGTTCGCCTGCAGCGTGTCGCCGCTCTGCTTGAGCGCACGCGCGTGCCAGTAGATCCACGCCGGATCGTTGCGCAGCGACGGCGGCATCTGCTCGATCGACCAGCGCACCATCGGCCAGTTGCCGGCGAGCAGCGCGGCGCGCGTGCGCCATTCGTAGCCCGGGTTCGACAGCGGCGCGTTCGCCGATTTCGCATACCAGACCGACGCCATCGGCGAGCGCTTGATCGCGCCCTGGTAGCCGATCGCGCCCCACGCGATCGCCTGTTCCTGCTTGGTCAGCGAAGGCGCGACCGTCGTCAGCATCCCGGCGGCGGCGTCCGGATCGTTGCGCGCCATGCGGCCGAGCGCGATCAGCGCGAGCTGATGCGACGTGGCGTCAGGCCCGACGCCGCGCGCGAGATACAGCGGCGGCGCGCTCGTCGCCTGGTCGAAGCCAACGGGGCGCGGGCCGAGCGCGTCGACGATCTTGCCGCCGAGCGTCGTGTAGTTCTGCTCGTACGCGAGGCGCGCCTGCTGCCACACGTCGTCGCTCGTGAACTGCTGGTTGACGGTGAGCGCGGTGATCAGGTCGACGCACGCATCGCCGTAGTTCTTCGGCTCGACGAGCAGCGCGCGCGCCGCATCGGCGACGTTCTCGTTGCGCGCCGCGCGCGATTCGAGCGCATAGCACTTGACCTGCGTGTCGTCGTCGAGCACGAAGCGCTTGTACTGGTCGTCGAAATTGCGCCAGTCGTGGCGCGCGCCGAGCACGAGCAGGTAGTCGTTGCGCAGGCGATCGGCGATCGCCTGGCCATCGTAGCGCTGCAGGAACGACTGCACGGGCGCGTCCGGCGCATCGACGCGCGCGCGGCCCGTCGAATCGAACAGCTGCGGCTTGATCTGGAAATACTCGACGTAGGACGGCACCGGATAGTTCGGGATCATCGACGCGAGCTGCGCGGCCTTCGCGGCGTCGTTGCGGCGTGCGGCTTCGCGAAGCTGCACGAAGATCTGGTCATCCCCGGCGAGCGTGTCGTCGTTCGGTGCGGCACATGCGGCCGTGCCCGCGACGAGCGCGGCGGCGGAAAGCGCCAGCGCGACCGCGCGATATACTCGGAAAAGGCTGTTCGACATCGTTTTGAATGGAGCACGAAGTGAGCGAAAGCATAGCACGCAACCCTGTGCCGAACCCGAAGGTTGCGCTGCGCAAAACGCTGTCCGGCGCCCGTCGCGACGCCGCGTCGCAACCCGCTGCGAATGCCGCGCTCGACGCGCGGCTGCGCACGTTGCTCGACCGTCTGGCGCCGCGCACGGTCGGGTTCTACTGGCCGCTGCCGGGCGAATTCGATGCGCGCGACGCGGTGCTCGCCTGGTGCGCGGCGGGCGCCGGCCGGTGCGCCGCGCTGCCGGTGATCGGCGAACGTCACACGCCGCTCGCCTTCCACGTATGGGATGCGCACACGCCGATGCGCGAAGGTCATCACCGGATTCCCGAACCCGCGTCGGGAATCGTCGTCGTGCCCGATCTTTTGCTGATTCCCTGTGTAGGATTCGATGCGCAGCGCTACCGGCTCGGCTACGGCGGCGGCTACTACGACCGCACGCTCGCCGCCTGGCCGGGCGACACGCTGCCCGTGACGGTCGGCATCGCGTACGAAGCGTGCCGCGTCGATGCGCTGCCGGCCGAAGCGCACGATCTCGCGTTGCGCTGGATCGTCACCGACGCCGCACTTTACCCGGCCGCCGAATGATGGCGCGCGCGGCGCCGCGATCGTCGCGGCTTGCCGCGAGCGTGTCGCGGCGACCGACCGTTTCCGCGATCGTTTACAGTGACGCCGCCGCCCGCGCGGCCGTGTCGTAGAGGCCCGATGCGTGGCGCAGCAACTGCGCCGCGTCGCCGATCTGCTCGTTGGTGAGGCCGCTGTCCTTCAGCGTCTCGATCAGGCAATGCTCGCGGACCTCGCGGTACTTCAGGCACAGGTCGCGGCCCGCGTCGGTCGCGAAGAAGAACACTTCCTTGCCGTTCTTCTCGCTCTTCACATAGCCGCGGGCGATCAGTTTTTTCAGCGCATAGGTCGCGACGTGCGTATCCTCGATATTGAGCACGAAGCAGATGTCGGCGAGTTTCTTCTTGCGTTCGCGATGGCTGACGTGATGCAGCAGCGAGACCTCGACCGCCGTCATGTCCTTCGCGCCCGCCGCCGACATGCAGCGCACCATCCAGCGGTTGAACGCGTTGCCGGCCATGATGAGCCCGTATTCGAGCTCCGACAGCTCCGCGCTCGAATCGGAAACGAGGTGTTCGGATGACACGATCTTGGTCGCAGGACGCTTCATGGAAAGGCGGCGCAAGCCGGATGACAGGATGTGCCCGAGTGTACGCCAGAAGCCCCGGCCTACGAGCTAGGCGAAAACGCTTATTGAGAAGTTGTCGATATTTTATTGACAATGTGCGCTAACATTGCCGTCCGAACCGTGCCAGTCCGATGACGCAACCCCGCATTTATCCGCTCGGCGATGCCGCCCTCGTCTGCGAGGTGCCGCCGCCCGCCACGCTCGATTGCCAGCGCCGCGTCTGGGCCGTGGCCGAGGCCGCGCGCGCGTGGCCCGACGTGATCGACGTCGTCCCCGGCATGAACAACCTGACCATCGTGTTCGACGCACTCGCCGCGACGGCCGACTCGCTCACGCCCGCGCTGCGCGACGCGTGGGAAACCGCCGACGTCGAGCACGCTGACGGCCGCGAGGTCGAGATCCCGGTCGAGTACGGCGGGGCCGCCGGGCCCGACCTGGCGGCCGTCGCCGCCCACACGGGGCTGTCGGCCGACGAGGTCGTCGCACGCCACGCGGCCGGCGCCTACGTCGTGTTCTTCGTCGGCTTCCAGCCGGGCTTCGCGTATCTGGGCGGCCTCGACGCCGCGCTGCACATGCCGCGCCGCGCGGCGCCGCGCCTCGAGGTGCCGGCCGGCTCGGTCGGCATCGGCGGCGCGCAGACGGGCATCTACCCGGCCACGTCGCCCGGCGGCTGGCAACTGATCGGCCGCACGTCGCAGGTGCTGTTCGATCCGGCGCGGCAGCAGCCGACGCTGCTGCTGCCCGGCGACCGCGTGCGCTTCACCATTGCGGGAGTCGACGCACGATGACCCAGAGCAACGCACCGGGCACCATCGAGGTCGTGCGGGCCGGCCCGCTGTCGACCGTGCAGGATCTCGGCCGCCGCGGCACGCGCCATCTCGGCGTCGCGCAGGGCGGCGCACTCGACGGCCTCGCGCTCGAAGTCGGCAACCGGCTCGTCGGCAACCGCCCCGACGCGGCGGCCGTCGAAATCACGATCGGCCCCGCCACGTTCCGCTTCACGCGCGCCACGCGCATCGCGATCACCGGCACCGAGTTCGGCGCGACGCTCGACGGCAAGCCCGTGCATTCGTGGTGGAGCCTGCCGGTCGACGCCGGGCAGACGCTCGTGCTGCCGGCCGCGAAACGCGGCATGCGCGGCTACCTGTGCATCGCGGGCGGTATCGACGTGCTGCCGATGCTCGGCTCGCGCAGCACCGATCTCGCGTCGCGCTTCGGCGGCCTCGGCGGCCGCACGCTGCGCGACGGCGACCGGCTCCCGGTCGGCGTGCCGCCGGCCGGCGCGGGCTGCCTTTCGGCCGATGCGCCGGAATTCGGCGTGAAGGCGCCGGCGTGGTGCGCGTTCGTGCGCGTCGACGAGCCGCCGCGCCGTCACCGCCCCGTGCATGCGCCGTGGGCGATGCCCGTGCGCGTGCTGCCGGGCCCCGATTACGCGTCGTTCGCGGCCGATTCGCAGCAGGCGTTCTGGGATGAGGAATGGCTCGTCACCGCGAACAGCAACCGGATGGGCTATCGGCTCGCCGGCGCCGAGCTCGTGCGCGAGCGGCCGGTCGAACTGCTGTCGCACGCGGTGTTGCCCGGCACGATCCAGGTGCCGCCGAACGGCCAGCCGATCGTGCTGATGCACGACGCGCAAACCACCGGCGGCTACCCGAAGATCGGCACGGTGATCCGCGCCGATCTGTGGAAGCTCGCGCAGGCGCGGCTCAACCTCCCGATCCGCTTCGTGCGCACGACACTCGACGCCGCGCGCGCCGCCCTCGTCGCGGAACGGGCGTACCTGCGGCAGATCGACGTCGCGATCGAGATGCGCGAGGAAGCGCGCCGCCGCGCCCAATCGCGCGCGGCGTGACAATGGCGGAAGCAGTCGCGAAGGACGCGCCACGCAACCAGTGGACGAGGAACATATGGAAATCGATCTGAATGCCGATCTCGGCGAAGGATGCGGATCGGACGAGGCGCTGCTCGACCTCGTCACGTCGGCGAACATCGCATGCGGATGGCACGCAGGCGGCGCGAACGCGATGCGCGACTGCGTGCGCTGGGCCGTGCAGAAAGGCGTGTCGATCGGCGCGCATCCGAGCTTCCACGATCCGGAGAATTTCGGCCGCAAGGAAATGCAGCTGCCGGCCGGCGACATCTATGCGGGCGTGCTGTACCAGCTCGGCGCGCTGTCGGCGATCGCGCAGGCCGAGGGCGGCCGCATCGCGCACGTGAAACCGCACGGCGCGCTATACAACCAGGCCGCGCGCGACCCGCTGATCGCCGACGCGGTGGTGTCCGCGATCCACGATTTCGATCCGTCGCTCGCGGTGTTCGGGCTCGCGAACAGCGTGTTCATCGCGGCCGCGCGGCAGGCGGGGCTCGCGGCGGTGGAGGAAGTGTTCGCCGATCGCGGCTACCGTGCGGACGGCTCGCTGGTGCCGCGCAGCCTGCCCGGCGCGTTGATCGACGATGAAGATGCGGTGCTCGCGCGCACGCTCGACATGGTGCGCAACCGGCAGGTGCGCGCGCTGAGCGGCGAATGGGTGCCGCTCAATGCGCAGACCGTCTGCCTGCATGGCGACGGGCCGCATGCGCTGGCGTTCGCGAAGCGAATCCGCGCGGCGCTCGAGGCCGCCGGCGTCGACGTCGTGGCGCCCGGCGCGCTGCAGGCCGACGAAGGCGCGTAACGCAGCAGTCGGCGCATGGCCCGCGCGCCGCACGTTTTCGTCGCACCAAAGAAAAAAGCGCCCTCGTAGCGCTTTTCCGTTGGTGCAATCGGTGCGGCTTCGCCGTCTGTCGATTCACCCCCCGAAACCGTCTTTCGACGGTGACCGGAAAAATATTCCGGATTAAAAAACGTCCGCCGCCGCCCGATCACTGCCTTCCCCGGTCAGACGACGGAACGTCGCTTATGTGCAAGTCGGCCCGCATGCATGTGTTGTTCGACGATGATTGGCCCCGCCGTGCATGCAGACTCTCCGCGGCCGGCACGTGCTTCACGTGCCGGCGACGCTCACCCCGCGCTTTATTTCTGCTACCCCGTAGAACTTATCTATTCTTTTCATTTTTTCAACTTGTGGGGTGAAGAATAGATATTGGCCGAACGGGATGTCAATCGTTTTAAACGCTATTTTCCGACGATTCAAGGGTTTTCCTTATCGAGCGGCACTACCGCGCAGGCACGTCGCACGGTACGCGCGACGTCGATCAAACAGGGGACGATCAGTGCGGGCAGCCGGGCGCGATCAGTTCGCGTCGACCCGGTATCCTTGCTGGCGCAACAATTCGAGCACGCCGCGCGGGCCACCCAGATGCAGCGCGCCGATCGCGACGAACAGCGGCCGGTTCGGCGCGGCGATTGCAGTCATCCGTGCAACGAAGCGCCGGTTGCGCTCGTACACGATCTTGTTGTCGAGCGACGCCGACAACGCCTTCGAACGGGCGAGCCGTTCGCTCTTCGCGACGGCCCACGCCGAGATCGCATCGGCGTCGCCAATTCGCCACAGCCGGTGCAGCGCCTTGATGTCGTCGGCGTTCTGCGCGGGTGTCTGCACCATGTCCTGCGCGAGCATCTCGCGCTGCTCGGCCAGCGTCAGCCCGGTGAACGCGCGCATCTGTTCGGCGAGCGTCTCGAGTCCGATCACGCGGCCGCCCTTCTTCTTCAGGAACACGTTCTGCAGTTGCGCCTCGGTGCCGTATTCGGTCTGCAGGCCCGCGGACAGCGAATCGTAGGTCTCGACGACGAGCGCCGCGAGCCACGGCCGCATCTTGCGGATCTCGGCGAGCGCGGCCGGGTTGCCGCGCAGGCGCGCCGCGAGCCGCTGCCACAGCGGCTCGGGCAACAGGCGCTGCAGGCACGGGTAGCGGCACACGCCGTACTTCGACACGTCGTCCTGCGATTCGAGCAGATCGTCGGGCGACAGCTCGAGCGCGAGCGTCGGCGACGCGGCGAGCGCCGCGAGGATGCGCGGCCGGAACGGCTGCGCGCTCGGGTAATCGGACGGGTCGCCCGTGTGCAGCGTGCCGAGCACGTAGAGGGTGACCTTGCCCTTGGTCGCGACGTAGAACGGCATGCGCGCCGGCTGCACGCGCACGGTGCCGCGCGACACGGTGCCGTCGGACACGGCCGGCGTATGGAAGCCCGGCAGGCTCATGCCGGGCGGCGGAACCTGCGACGGACGAATCGGCGAAGTCGCCGGCGCACGCCCCTCGGCGCGCACCGGCTCAACGGGGACCACGACGCTGGCCGCCGCGCACGCGCCGGCCAGCGCCGCGCCCGTGACGGTACGCACGCTCCAGCGCCGCGCGTAGCGGTACGCGCGCATCACGCGCGCGCCGCCCGCACCCGCACGGCGCACGCCGGACACGCGCGCCGCCAACGCTTCAGGCATTCTCCTCCCCGACCTCCTCGGCGCGATGGCAGGCTACGCGCCGGCCATCCACTTCGCGCAATTGCGGCTCCTCGACGCGGCACCGCTCGACCGCGTACGGGCAGCGCTGGTGGAACGCGCAGCCCGACGGCGGATTGAGCGGCGACGGCAGTTCGCCCTGCAGCTTGATCTGCACGCGGCGATCCTCCTCGAAGATCGCCGGCGTCGCCGACATCAGCGCCCGCGTGTACGGATGGCGCGGCCGTGCGTAGATCGTCGCCTTGTCGCCGAGCTCGGCGACGCTGCCGAAGTACATCACCATCACGTCGTCGGCAACGTGTTCGACCACCGACAGGTTGTGCGAGATGAACACGTAGCTCGTCTTGAACTGCTCCTGCAGATCCATGAACAGGTTCAGGATCTGCGCCTGGATCGACACGTCGAGCGCGGACACCGGCTCGTCCGCGACGACGATGCGCGGATCGAGAATCATCGCGCGCGCGATCGCGACCCGCTGGCGCTGGCCGCCCGAGAACATGTGCGGATAGCGCTTCGCGTGCTCGGGGCGCAGGCCGACCGTGCGCATGATCTGCGCGATGCGCGCGGCGCGCTCGGCGGCCGTCAGGTTCGCGTTGATCTCGAGCGGCTCGGAAAGCGTCTGCTCGACGGTCTTGCGCGGGTTCAGCGACGCGAACGGATTCTGGAACACCATCTGCACGCGGCGGCGCAGGTCGGCGACCGTGTCGCGGCTCGCGCCGGCCACGTTCTTGCCGTCGATCGTCAGGCTGCCCGCGGTGGGCGGCTCGATCATCGTGAGCTGGCGCGCGAGCGTCGATTTCCCGCAGCCCGACTCGCCGACGACGGCGAGCGTCTTGCCGCGCTTCAGCGAGAACGACACGCCGTTCAGCGCCTTCACCGTGCCCTGCCCGAACATCCCGCGCTTCACCGAATAGTGCTTCGCGAGGCCGTCGGCCACCAGTACCGCTTCCTCGTCGTGCGAAGCGCGAGGCGTTTCATTGACTGCATTCATCGTGCGCCTCCCGTCAGGTCGAGGTTGGAAACATTGAGCGGCTTGATGCAGCGCGCGCGCATCGCATCGTTGGCCGGCACCAGCGTGTCGAGCGCTGGCCGCGCCTTGCGGCAATCGTCGACGACGTACTTGCAGCGCGGCGCGAACAGGCACCCGGACGGGCGATCATCGCGGCCCGGCACCATGCCCGGCAATGCGGCAAGGCGACGCGCCCCCTGATTGTGCTCGGGAATCGCCGCGAGCAGCGCTTCGGTGTACGGATGATGCGGCGCGCGGAAGATGTCGGGCACGCGGTTGGTTTCGATGATCTCGCCCGCGTACATCACCGCGACGCGATGCGCGACCTCCGACACCACGGCCAGATCGTGCGAGATCAGCACGAGCGCCATCCCGCGCTCCTTCTGCAGCTTCACGAGCAGATCCATGATCTGCGCCTGGATCGTCACGTCGAGCGCGGTGGTCGGCTCGTCGGCGATCAGGAGCTTCGGGTTGCACGCGACGGCCATCGCGATCATCACGCGCTGGTTCATCCCGCCCGACATCTGGTGCGGGAACGACGCGATGCGGTTCTTCGCATCGGGAATGCCGACCTGGTCGAGCAGTTCGAGCGCGCGGCGGTGCAGCGCGTCGCCGCGCAGGCCTTCGTGCAGCTTCAGCACTTCCTTGATCTGGTAGCCGACCGTGTAGCTCGGGTTCAGGCTCGTCAGCGCGTCCTGGAACACCATCGCGATGTCCTTGCCGACGATCTTGCGGCGCGCCTTCGGCGACGCCTTCAAGAGATCCACGCCGTTGAACGTGACCTCATCTGCCGTCACCTTGCCGGGCGCGTCGATCAGGCCCATCAGCGCCATCATCGTCACGCTCTTGCCCGAGCCCGATTCGCCGACGACGCCCACCACCTCGCCCGGCGCGACCGACAGGTTGATCCGGTCGACCGCGGGCAGGCCGTTGAAGTTCACCGCGAGATTGCGGATGGTCAGAAGATTGTTGCTCATGTCAGGCCATCCGCTTCAGTTTGGGATCGAGCGCGTCACGCAGCCCGTCGCCGAGCAGGTTGATCGCGAGCACCGAAATCAGGATCGACAGGCCGGGCATCGTCACGATCCACCACGCGTTGTCGATGTAGTCGCGCGCGGAGGCCAGCATCGCGCCCCACTCGGCGGTCGGCGGTTGCACGCCGAGGCCGAGGAAGCCGAGCGCGGCCGCGTCCAGGATCGCCGACGAGAAGCCGAGCGTCGCCTGCACGATCAGCGGCGCCGTGCAGTTCGGCAGCACCTGCGAGAACATCAGGCGCAGCGTGCCGGCGCCGGCCACGCGCGACGCCGTCACGTATTCCTTCTGCAGCTCGCCGAGCGCCGACGCGCGCGTGAGGCGCACGTAGGCCGGCAGCGCGACGATCGCGATCGCGAACATCGTGTTGGTGAGGCCCGGGCCGATGATCGCGACGACCGCGACCGCGAGCAGCAGCGACGGCAGCGCGAGCAGCACGTCCATGATGCGCATCACCGGCGTGTCGGCCCACTTCTGGAAGAACGCGGCGACCAGCCCGAGCACGATGCCGGGAATCAGCGCGAGCACGACCGACACGAAGCCGATCCAGAACGACATCCGCGCGCCGAACATCAGCCGCGAAAGGATGTCGCGGCCCGCTTCGTCGGTGCCGAGGATGAATTGCCAGTTGCCGCCGGCGAGCCACGCGGGCGGAATCTTCACGTAGTCGCGGTATTGCTCGACCGGGCTGTGCGGCGCGATCAGCGGCGCGAGCAACGCGACTGCGATCAGCACGATCACGACGATGCCCGCGCCGACGGCGCCGCGGTTGCGCGAGAAGTTGGCCCAGAACTCGCGCAGCGCGAGCGCACGGCCGCCGGCCGGCGCGGATTCGGTCGGCAGGGTATTTTGCAGATTGCTCATGGGATTACCTCGTGTGGCGGATGCGCGGATTCAGCACGCCGTACAGCAGGTCGACGACCAGGTTCACGACGATCACGAGCGTCGCGATCAGCAGGATGCCGCCCTGGACGACCGGATAGTCGCGGCGGCCGATCGCATCGATCAGCCACTTGCCGACGCCGGGCCACGAAAAGAGCGTCTCGGTCAGCACCGCGCCAGCAAGCAGCGTGCCGATCTGCAGGCCGATCACCGTGACGACCGGGATCAGCGCATTGCGCAGCGCATGCACGACGACCACGCGCACGGGCGACAGCCCTTTCGCGCGGGCGGTGCGGATGTAGTCCTCGCGCAGCACTTCGAGCATCGACGAGCGCGTCATCCGCGCGATCACCGCGAGCGGGATCGTGCCGAGCACGATCGCGGGCAGGATCAGGTGGCTCACCGCCGACTTGAACGACCCTTCGTCCGGCGCGAGCAGCGCGTCGATCAGCATGAAGCCGGTCGGGTGCGGGAAATCGTATTCGACCGCGATGCGCCCCGACACGGGCGTCCAGCCGAGGGTCGACGAAAACACCATGATGAGGATCAGCCCCCACCAGAAGATCGGCATCGAGTAGCCGGTGAGCGCGGTGCCCATCACGCCGTGGTCGATGACCGAGCCGCGCCGCAGCGCGGCGATCACCCCGGCCGGCAGGCCGACCGCGAGCGCGAACACGAGCGCGCACAGCGACAGTTCGACGGTCGCCGGGAAGCGCGCGAAGAACTCGCCCGCGACGCTCGTGTTGGTGATGATCGACATGCCGAGGTCGCCATGCAGCGCCCGGCCGATGTAGTGCAGATACTGCAGCGGCAGCGGCTCGTCGAGCCCGAGGCGTTTCATCGCCTCCGCGTGCATCGCGGGATCGACGCCGCGCTCGCCCATCATCACTTCGATGGGGTCGCCCGGTATCAGGTGAATCAGCGCAAACGCCAGGATGGTGATGCCGATGAAAGTCGGGATCACCATCCCCACGCGGCGCAACACGAATCTGAGCATGATGCGTCTCGTATTTTCTTGTGGGAAATGTGCGACCGGCGACGAGGGGCTTTTGACCCCTCGTCGCCGGATGATTTCAAGCCGGTTTTCTCAATGACGACAGCTTACGCCAGCCGGGTTACTTCACGCTGACACCGTCGAAACGCGCATAGCCGAGCGGCTCGATACGCATGTCGACCACGTTCTTGCGCACCGGCTGGTAGACCGTCGAGTTCGCGATCGGCGAGAACGGCAGCTGTTGCGCGAAGATCTGCTGCGCCTGCGTGTAGAGCTTCGTGCGCGCGTCCTGGCCCGTCGTCGTGCGGCCCTTCTGCACCAGCTCGTCGAACGGCTTGTAGCACCAGTGCGAGAAGTTGTTGCCCTTGATCGCCTCGCAGCCGAGCAGCGTGCCGAGCCAGTTGTCCGGATCGCCGTTGTCGCCCGTCCAGCCGATCAGCATCGTGTCCTGCTCGCCCGAGTGCGCGCGCTTGATGTACTCGCCCCACTCGTACGTGACGATCTTCGCCTTCACGCCGATCTTCGCCCAGTCGGCCTGGATCATCTCGGCCATCAGGCGGGCGTTCGGGTTGTACGCGCGCTGCACCGGCATCGCCCACAGCGTGATCTCGAACCCGTTCGGGAAGCCGGCCTTCGCGAGCAGCGCCTTCGCCTTCGCGGTGTCGTAGGCCGCCATCTTCAGGTTCTTGTCGTACGACCATTGGGTCGGCGGCATCGGTGCGGTCGCGGCCTGGCCGGCGCCCTGGTAGACCGACTCGAGAATCGCCTTCTTGTTGATCGCCATGTCGAGCGCCTGACGCACTTCGAGCTTGTCGACCGGCTTGTGCTCGACGTTGTACGCGAGGTAGCCGAGGTTGAAGCCGGCCTGCGACGGCATGTCGACGTTCGAATCGGCCTTCAGCGTCGCGATGTCGGCCGGACGCGGATAGCTCATCACCTGGCATTCGTTGCGCTTGATCTTCTGCACGCGCACGCCCGGGTCCGGCGTGATCGAGAAGATCAGCTTCGACAGCTTCACCGCACCCTTCTTCCAGTAATCAGGATTGCCATCGAAGCGGATCGTCGCGTCCTTCGTGTAGCTGCGGAAGATGAACGGGCCCGTGCCGACCGGCTTCTGGTTGATGTCGGCGGCCTTGCCGGCCTTCATCAGCTGGTCGCCGTATTCGGCCGACAGGATCGACGCGAATTCCATCGCCATGTTCTGGATGAACGGCGCGTTCGGCTCGGCCAGCGTGAATTTCACGGTGTACGGATCGACCTTCTCGATCTTCGTGATCAGCTTGTCGAGGCCCATGTCGGTGAAGTACGGGAACGACACCGGGTACGCCTTGCGGAACGCATTGTTCGGGTCGAGCATGCGCTCGAACGAGAACACGACGTCGTCCGCGTTGAATTCACGCGTCGGCTTGAAGAAGTCGGTCGTGTGGAACTTCACGCCGTGGCGCAGGTGGAACGTGTACACCTTGCCGTCGGACGACACGTCCCACTTCTCGGCGAGGCCGGGCTCGACCTTCGTGCCGCCGCGCTCGAATTCGACGAGGCGGTTGTAGACGGTGAACGTGGCGGCGGTGAAATCGACGCCGGTCGTAAATTGCGCGGAATCGAAACCCGCCGGGCTGCCTTCTGAGCAGTAGACGAGCGTTTTGTTCGGGATCTGTGCGAATGCAGAGCCCGCGACGCCGAGCGATGCCGCTGCCACGCCTGCCATGGCGGTAACACGCAGGGTGTGCAACAGACGGTTGTATTCCATGTTTCCTCCAGGTCTCCAGATCGGAACCGGCCCCGCCAGGGTCCGGCGTACGCGGATATTACTTGAGCTAGCGATCCTGCAACAAGCTGGAGAAAAAACTCTTCTATATGCCCGCCGGGTTTTTGCCGATTTTTAGTGTGGGTAAAAAATGCAACAACGCGCGCGAGCGACCATTCCGTTCATTTCGCGGCATGTTTCGTTCGACGACTAAACAATTCGGGCGCGAACACGAAGGGGCGACGCACCGTTTGCCCGCGTTGCGCAGCACATCATTGCGTTTCGCGAAACGATCGATTCGATGACCGTCTTCACATCGTCATGTCGTCACGCCGGCGCATCGAGGTCGGCGTTGCGCGCGGGCACGAACGCGACCGCCACGATCGACAGCGCGATCCCCGCCATCACGTAGTAGGTCGGCGCGAGCGGCGTGCCGGTCACCTTGATCAGCCACGTGACGATGAACTGGCCGAAGCCGCCGAACAGCATCACCGCGACGTTGTACGCGATCGACAGCCCGGTCGAGCGCACGTTGGCCGGGAACAGCTCGGCGATCATCGCGCCGAACGGCCCGTAGTAGCCTGCCAGCGTCACCGACAGCACGGCCTGTACCGCGATCAGCCGCCCGATGCTCGGCGCGGCGTCGAGCCACGCGAACAGCGGATACATCAGCGCGAGCGTCAGCACCAGCGACCACAGCGACAGCCCCTTGCGCCCGATGCGGTCCGACCACGCGCCCGCGACCGGCGACAGCACCATCAGCAGCAGGTTGCCGACGATCACCGCGTAGAACGATTCCGCATACGGCAGCTTCAGCTGCTTCACCGCGAAGGTCGGCAGATAGCTGATCAGCACGTAGATCGTCACGGTGAGCGCGATCACCGAGCCGAGCCCGCACAGCACCTCGCGCGGGTGGCGCGTGAACACTTCGCCGAGCGTCGCGCGGCGCGCGCTCTGCTGCGCATGCAGGAACGCTTCGGAATCGGCGAGATGGCGGCGGATGTAGAAGCCGATCGGGCCGATCACGAGCCCGAGGATGAACGGCACGCGCCAGCCCCAGCTGCGCAGCGCGTCGTGCGACAGCCCGCGCGTGACGGCCGCGCCGACGAGCGCGCCGATCAGCAGCGCGGCCGCCTGGCTCGCCATCTGCCAGCTGCCGTAGAAACCGCGTTTCGAGAACGGCGCCGCTTCGATCAGCAGCGCGGTCGAGCTGCCGAATTCGCCGCCCGCGGAGAAGCCCTGCAGCAGGCGGCCGAGCACGATCAGGATCGGGCCGCCGATGCCGATCGCCGCATAGGGCGGCGCGATCGCGAGCAGGAAGATGCCGGCCGTCATCAGCAGGATCACGAGCGACAGCGCGGCCTTGCGGCCCGCGCGGTCCGCATATAGCCCGAACACGATGCCGCCGATCGGGCGCATGAAGAACGCGACGCCGAACGTCGCGGTGGTGAGCAGCAGCGACGAGTATTCGCTGGAGGTGGGGAAGAACAGTTCGGCGATCACGACCGTCATGAAGCCGAACACCGTGAAGTCGTACCACTCGAGCGCATTGCCGATCACGGCGGCCACCACCGCACGCCGGTTCAGCGCACGCTCGGGCCGGGTCGTTTTCGTTGAACTCGCAATCGTCGCCATGCGTGCCTCGTCCTCGTGAATTCGCCGTGTCGGGCGGTGCGGCGCGCGGGGTGCCGCGGCGCGCTGGTGTGCAGCGAGTGTAGAAAGCGACGGAACCGTTTTCAAGCAATAAAAAACGCCCGCCATCGAACGACGGCGAGCGTGTTGCGGTTTTCGCCACATTGCGGCATCGCACGATGCCGCACGGGCCTCAACCCATCTTCGAGAAAGCGCTGCACCAGCCCTTCGCCGACACCTGCTTGCCGGGGAACGCGCCGCACGGGCCCGAAGCCGAGCCCTTCTTGCCCTGGTACAGCATGCAGGCCGCGCAATCCTGGCCCGCCGCGTATTTCGGGTACTTCGTCTTGTCGACCTTCGTGGCATCGGCCTTGTAGCCGAGCGCCACCGCGGTCGGGTCCGTTTCCGGCAGCATCGGCGCATCGGCCAGCGCTTCGCGCGACAGCGCCAGCGCGGACACCGCACCAATGCTCGTGATCAGGAAACTCCGACGGGATGTTTTCATGGGGGACTCGCTCCAACGTTATCGGTTTGAAAGCCGTTCTAGGGTCTGTCTACCGATGGAACGCACATGCGAAGGCCCGAAATCGCTCGCAGGGCAAGGAGGGAGGAGCGCCGTTTGGCCGAGCCAAACAAGCGACGACCGACGCCGCCATGCGGGCGATTTCGGGCCTTCCCGTGAACACGCTACAAATTAGGGGTTGCCCCGAGAAGGGCCGCTCGCCACGTTGCGCACCTTGCGAATACGTCAGTATTCGCGGCGGCGCGCGCCTCGCGAGCGGCCCTTCTCGGGGCAACGCATGTGCGTTCCATCGGTAGACAGACCCTGGACGACCGTTCGACAGAATAACTCCCGAGCGAATAAATGTGCGCGCCGAAATGCCGGAGATAAGGGATTCCACACGGGTTTCGCGCGGCCGGCCCGCACGGCGGCGGGCCGGGCGTCAGGCGCGCGACACCATGTCGCCGACGCGCTGCGCGAGCGCGAGCGACGCGGTGAGCCCCGGCGACTCGATGCCGAACAGGTTCACGAGCCCGCGCACGCCATGCTGCGCGGCGCCCTGCACGATGAAGTCGGCCGGCGGCTCGCCGGGCCCCGCGAGCTTCGGCCGGATGCCCGCATACGCCGGCTGTAGCGCATCGTCGGGCAGGCCCGGCCAGAACGCGCGGATCGACGTGTAGAACGCACCCGCGCGCGCCGGATCGACTTCGTAGCGCAGCGAATCGCACCACTCGACGTCCGGCCCGAAGCGCGCCTGCCCGCCGAGATCGAACGTCAGGTGCACGCCGAGCCCCGCGCGCTCGGGCATCGGGTAGATCAGGTGCGAGAACGGCGCACGGCCCGACAGGCTGAAATAATTGCCGCGCGCGAGATAAAGCGGCGGCACCCAGCGCGGATCGAGGCCGCGGGTGCGGCGCGCAAGCGCCTGCGCGCCGAGCCCCGCGCTGTTGATCACGCACGCGGCGTCGATCTCGGTCGGCGCGGCGCCGCCGGTGCGCACGATGAAGCGCCCGCCGCCCAGCACGTCGATCGATTCGACCGGAGATTGCAGCGCGCACACGGCGCCGTCGCGTTCCGCATCGCCGAGCAGCGCGAGCATCAGCTGGTGGCTGTCGACGATGCCGGTCGACGGCGAGAACAGCGCCTCCACGCATTCGAGCGCGGGCTCGAGCGTCTGCGCCTCGGCGCGCGTGAGCGGCAGCAGGTCGAGCACCCCGTTCTCGGCCGCGCGCGCGGCAATCGCCTTCAACTGCTTCAGCTGCGCGGCGCTCGTCGCGACCAGCAGCTTGCCCGTGCGCCGATGCGGCACGTGGTGCGTGTCGCAGAATTCGTACAGCAGGTCGCGCCCGCGCACGCACGACGTCGCTTTCAGCGATCCGCGCGGATAGTAGAGCCCCGCGTGAATCACCTCGCTGTTGCGCGAACTCGTGCCCGTGCCGATCGCGTCGGCCGCCTCGAGCACGATCGTTTCACGCCCGCGCGCGGCCAGTTCGCGCGCAATCGCCAAACCGACGACACCCGCGCCGATCACGACACAATCCGTCTGCTCCATGGCTTTTCGCGCTGCTCGCGCGTCGATGGGGGAGAGAAGAATTGTACGTCCCGGTTCGCCCGCTTGCCGAACGCGCGCGCATCGCGTCGCGGCGATACGGCCGGTGGTGCGGACAATGAGGCGGCCGCAACGCGACCAACGCCACGCGCGCACGCCGCGGCCGTGCGCGCGTGGCCGCGTCAGAAGCCGATCGGCCGGCGCTTCGCCGCGCCTTCGTCGGCGCGGATGTCGGCCGGCCCGATCGCGTCGCGGCCGTCGAGCCGGGCGGCGCCGAACGCGTGCAGCAGCGCGCGGCGCATCGTGCGCGGCGGCGTCGCGGCCAGCACGTCGAGCGCATCGTCGCCGAGCGTCTCGGGGAAGCGCCTCCCCCACGCATGCGACGTGCGGATCTCGTCGTAGATCGTCTGCGCGATGCGGCGCGCGCCGGCCGCATCGGGCGCCGCGATCTCGTACACGTTCATCCGGTTGAGCAGCGGCTCCGGAATCGCGTGCGCGTCGTTCGCGGTCGCGATCCAGATCACGTTGCCCGCGTCGATCGGCACTTCCGCGAATTCGTCGACGAACGCGCGCGCGGTGTCGTGCTCGAGCAACGCATACAGCGCGCCGAGCGGATCGTATTGCGCATCGCTGCCGGCCTTGTCGATCTCGTCGACCGCGATCACCGGGTTCGCGTAGCTGCCGTTCACGAGCGCGTCGAACACCTTGCCGGGCTTCGCGTTCTTCCACTGCGACGACGCGCCGGACAGAATCCAGCCAGCCGTCAGCGAACTCATCGGCACGTAGTGGTACGCGGTGCCGAGCAGTTGCGCGAGCGCCTTCGCGAAATGCGTCTTGCCGATCCCGGGCGGCCCGAGCAGCAGGATCGGCATCAGTTCGAGCCGGTCCTCCGTTTCGAGACACAGCGCGATCTGCTTGCGCACGTCGGCGAGCGGCTCGCCGAAATTCGGCAATGCTTCGCCGAGCGCGTCGAACGACGGCATCCGGGTCGGCTTCACGCAGAAGCGCAGATTCCCCGTCTTGAGCATCTTCTCGTAGGTCGAGCGCAGCGCATCGCTTGCGCTCTCGTTCAGGTCGCCCAGCGCCGTCTCGACCTGCTCGAGGTCGTACACCGTGCTGAAGGACGCTACCGCCAGTTCCTGCTTCACCATCGCCGTCGTCATACCCACCTCGCTCCACTTGCCGTCACACACTCATCAGACCCTTACGATTTCAGTGTAGCGATCCCGTATCGCCGTGCAAGCAAGCAGCCGGGCGGGTCTGCTGCTAACAGCGCGCGCACGCTGCACGGCCGCGCGCCGCGGCGTATGATCGAAAGTTCACGATGCTCGCGCGGGGCTTCCCGAGCGCGCCCGCGCGCCGCGCACACGCTGCTGTCCCGCACTTCGCCTGACGCCTCCCGAAGGGTTGCCGATGTCCGTCCCCGCTGCTTCCCCGCGCGTCGACTCCGACGCGGTCCGTTCCGTCGATGCCGTCGACGCCGCGCTCAAGTCACGCCATTCAGTCCGGGCGTTCCTGCCGACGCCCGTGCCGCGCGCCACGATCGAGGCGATCCTCGAAGCCGCGAGCCGCGCGCCGTCGGGCACCAACATCCAGCCGTGGCGCGTGTACGTCGCGACGGGCGCCACGCGCGACGCGCTCGCCGCCGCGCTCACCGCGGCCTACGACGATCCCGCGCGCGACGAGAAATACGTCGCCGAATACGACTACTACCCGCGCGAATGGGTGTCGCCGTATGTCGACCGGCGCCGCAAGGTCGGCTGGGACCTGTACGGCCTGTTGAACATCGGCCGCGACGAGAAGGCGCGCATGCATGCGCAGCACGCGCGCAATTTCCGTTTCTTCGATGCGCCGGTAGCATTGTTCTTCACGCTCGACCGCGTGATGACGTTAGGGGCCTGGCTCGACTGCGGGATGTTCCTGCAAGGCGTGATGACGGCCGCGCGCGCCCGCGGCCTCGACACCTGCCCGCAGGCCGCGTTCGTGCCGTTTCACCGGATCGTCGCCGAACACCTCGACATTCCGGCCAACGAGCAGCTCGTCTGCGGCATGTCGCTCGGCCATGCGGACCCCGACGCGATCGAGAACCGCCTCGTCACCGAGCGCGCCAGCGTCGCCGAGTTCACGCGCTTTTTCGCTTGAAAACGCATGACGCGGCCTTACCTGTCGAGCAGGACCGCATCGTGCTGCGAACCTGTCGCGGCGCGCCCTGTCACATCACGACCGAAATCGATCGGGCGTAAGATGTGCGTCCGTTCCCCGCTATCCCGCGTTTCCGGAGACGTTTCATGCTGAAACACGGCCTGGCCGTCCTGCTTGCGAGCGTCGTGCTCGCCGCCCATGCGCAGAGCCCCGCGCCGGCCGTCGTCGCATGGGAAATCCAGGTGGTGCGCGACGGTCAGACGATCGACACGTTCCAGCAAAACACCACCGTGGGCCAGTCCCGCACCGACACCCATCGCTATCCGTCATCCGTGCCGGTGGGCTGCGGCAATGCCGCGCGCGTCGTGCCGACCGAGCGCTCGCGCTCGGTGACGGTCGCCCCGCTCGCCGTCGACGCCAACGCGAACACCGTGTCGCTCGGGCTCGACGTGCAGGAAACGCTCGACGACGAAAACGCGACGCGCAGCGATCCGTGCGTGCCCGCGTCCCCGCGGCAGATCGTCGCGAGCCACCCCGGCCTGGCGGTCGGCGGCGACGCCTGGACCGACTGGACGCTCGTCGAGCAGCATCCGCATCTCGTGTACCGCGTGCGCGCGCACGTCGCGAAGGACTGAGCGTCATGTCCGCCGACGCCCTGTCCCTGCCGTTCGCCGAGCCGCACGCCGCGCCCGACGAAATCACCGCGGTCAGCTGGAACCTGCACAAGGGCCGCTCGCCGCTCGGCTTCACCGCCTGGAACGCGATGCGCGACTGGATGCAGTCGACTCACGCGGACGTGTATTTCCTGCAGGAAGCGATGGCGCGCCGCATGCCGCGCCCGATGCTAGCCCCGGGCTTCGGCGCGCCGATGGACGATACGGTCGACGACGTGTGGCATTGCCAGGCCACCGAGATCGCGCAGGCGCTCGACTGGCAGATCGCGCTCGGGCCGAACGTGTTCAAGCCGTCGTGGCGGCACGGCAACGCGATCCTGTCGCCGCATCCGCTCGACCTCGGCGGCCGTTGGGACATCTCCGCGCACCGCTTCGAGCGGCGCGGGCTGCTGGTCGCGCGTGCGACGCTCGCGGGCGCACGCCCGGTCACGCTGCTGTGCGCGCACCTCGCGCTCACGCGCGCCGCTCGCCTGCGCCAGATGCACTGGATCGCGCACTGGATCGTCCGCAATGCGGGCGACGGCCCGCTGATGCTGGCCGGCGACTTCAACGACTGGCGCAACGACTCGGTCGCGCTGTTCGGCGAGATCGGGCTGTCCGAGGTCGCGACGCTGCTCGGCGAGTCGGGCCGCACGTTCCCCGCGTTCTCGCCGGCGCTCGCGCTCGACAAGATGTTCGTGCGTGGGCTGACGCCGCTCGAGTGGCGCGCGCCGTCCGGCGAAGCCGCGTGGCTGTCGGACCACCTGCCGTACATCGCGCGCCTGCGCCTCGATCCGCAGTAACGCCACCGGCCGGCGCCGCCTCCGGTCACGCCGCCGCCGAAGCGCGTCGGCCTCGGCGCGAAAACACGCGGCCGATCACCGAAAGCCCATTGAAAGAATGCGTTGCGCCAAATCCGCGCAGCCGCCCGGGTCAAGCCCGCATCTGCCCCAAGCAGGGTAAAATAACGAGTTACTCAAACGTCTGTCATCGAGAGGGCGCGTGTCCGACGCGCCGGCCGGCCGATCCGCGATCGGGCCGTCGCACTCGGTTTTTTGCCCGTTTTTGGGCCCGTTACACGCGTCCGCTACGCGCGTCCGTTTTCAAAGCCATGAGCAAATACGACACCGCCACCGTCCAATCCGTCCATCACTGGACCGACACGCTTTTCAGCTTCACCTGCACCCGCGAGGCGAGCCTGCGCTTCAACAACGGCGAATTCACGATGGTCGGCCTCGAAGTCGACGGCAAGCCGCTCGCGCGCGCCTATTCGATCGTCAGCCCGAACTACGAAGAGCATCTCGAATTCTTCAGCATCAAGGTGCAGGACGGCCCGCTGACGTCGCGCCTGCAGCACCTGAAGGTGGGCGACACGGTGCTGATCGGCAAGAAGCCGACGGGCACGCTGATCGCCGACAACCTGCTGCCGGGCAAGACGCTGTGGATGCTGTCGACGGGCACGGGCCTCGCGCCGTTCATGTCGATCATCCGCGATCCGGACATCTACGACCGCTTCGACAAGGTGATCCTGACCCACACGTGCCGCCTGAAGGGCGAGCTCGCGTACATGGACTACATCAAGCACGACCTGCCGGGCCACGAGTACCTGGGCGACATCATCAAGGAAAAGCTCGTCTACTACCCGACGGTCACGCGCGAAGCGTTCGACAACGAAGGCCGGATCACCGACCTGATCGCGACGGGCAAGCTGTTCACGGATCTGGGCGTGCCGGCGTTCTCGCCGGAAAACGACCGCGTGATGCTGTGCGGCAGCACCGCGATGCTGAAGGACACGACCGAACTGCTGAAGCAGGCCGGCCTCGTCGAAGGCAAGAACAGCGCGCCGGGCCACTACGTGATCGAGCGCGCGTTCGTGGACTGATCCGCCCCCGAATTTGTGCCGCATCAAGAACCGGAGCAAAAGCTCCGGTTTTTTTTCGTCCGGACTTGGCGAATTCGTAACAAACTGGGACCATTCCATCTCAAATAGTTACATTTGGATACGTCGTCGCCCGGCGCTGGGGTGTCAGTGTTTTTCCTACAACACCTTCATTCCGATTATTCACATTTACCCTTAAATGTCCGTCCGACATGACCTTTTCGGAAATTTTGAGATATTATTCGGCCCGCGTGGTTGCCGTTCGGATGACAGTGGAAGGGTCGGATGAAAGTGTTACAAGACGTAACTTTTGTTACCTCGGCATGGAGCGATTCTCTGGCGGCGACCGTCATCGAAACGGCAGCCGGTCCACGCAGCCAGCCGGTGTCTGAACCGCTTTCTGACAGCAGGGAGAGTCATGGATACGTCGCTTAACGCGCCCTTGGGCGCCCACGCCCCGTTCCCGTCGCGGCAGCGCATGCCTGGCTGCGCTGCTACTCCGCCCATGGCCGACGCCGCGTCGAAACGCGACGCGTCCGCCGCGCGGATCGCGGCACTTTCCGCCCAGCTTCTCGCCGCCGACGAAGCGGCCCGCCGCCATCTGGCCGGCGAGCTGCACGACGGGCTCGGCGCCGAACTGACTGCTGCCCGATTCGCGCTCGCAAACGTTCAAACGTGGCTCCCGGCCGATGCGCCGGAAGGCTGCCTGCGCGCGCTGGCGCTCGCGCAGCAGGCGCTCGACGCCGCGACCGACGCGAATCGCCGGCTCATCGACGAGCGCGACACGCCGGCGCTCGACGCGGGCGTGGTCGGCGCGCTGTCGTCGTGGATCGACACGCATGCGGCCCGCACCGGCCTGCGCACGAGCTTCGTGTGCGCGGCCGACGCTCGCCTGACGCAGCTCGCGGGCGCCAGTGCGCTCGCGGTATTCCGCGTCGCGCAGGAAGCGCTGTCGAACGTCGCGAAGCACGCCCGCGCGACGTCGGTCGACGTGCGGATCGTCACCGACGGCACGCACCTGTCGCTGAGCGTTACCGACGATGGGACCGGTTTCGCGCGCAATCGCCGCAGCGGCTACGGCCTCGCCGGCATGCGCGCGCGCTGCGAGGCGTTCGGCGGCAGCTTCGAGACGGCTACGCCCGCAACCGGCCGCGGCACGCGCGTCACCGCGCGCTTCGCGTGGGCTTCGCTGCTGGCGGCGCCGGTCGCGGCACGCCGCACGTCGCTTTCGTGAGGTCGCGATGAGCCTGAACATCCTGCTCGTGGACGATCACGCGATCGTCCGGCAAGGGATCCGCCAGTTGCTGATCGACCGCGGCGTCGCCCGCGACGTGACCGAGGCCGAGAACGGCGGCGATGCGATGGCCGCCGTCGACAAGCAGGAATTCGACGTGATCCTGCTCGACATCTCGCTGCCCGACACGAACGGCATCGAGGTCCTCAAGCGCCTCAAGCGCAAGCTGACGCGCACGCCGGTGCTGATGTTCTCGATGTATCGCGAGGATCAGTACGCGGTGCGCGCGCTGAAGGCCGGCGCGGCCGGCTACCTGTCGAAGACGGTCAACGCCGCGCAGATGATCGGCGCGATCCAGCAGGTCGCGGCCGGGCGCAAGTACGTGAGTCCCGCGATGGCCGAGGCGCTCGCCGAATACGTGTCGTTCGAGAACGAACCGCTGCCGCACGAGAAGCTGTCCGATCGCGAATACCAGACGCTCTGCATGCTCGCGTCGGGCAAGCGGCTCACCGATATCGCGAACACGCTGTCGCTGTCGGTGAAGACGGTGAGCGTGTACCGCTCGCGGCTGCTGGAGAAGATGCGGCTGTCGAACAACGCGGAACTGACGTTCTACGTGATGAGCAACCGGCTCGTCGACATGGCGCCCACGGCCGGCGCCTGATTTCGGCCGAATCGAACTCGTCCGATCCTGCGCGCGGCGCCCGCCGCGCCGCGCTCGGCCGTGCCCGTTTCGCGCCCGCTTTACTCCCGTTTCGCGCGCAAGCGCTTGTTTTATCGGCCGATTTCGCCGCACGTCGCTGCGCCACCGCGGGACTTGCACGCCAAATCAGCTAAAATTATCGGTTTTCACTCAGTCGGCGCGCCGTGCCTGCGCGTGCCGGCGATCCATCCGCAATGTCTCTCTTCCGCAAGAAAAACGTCGATCGCATGATCGCCGGCGCGCAAGCCGCCGGGCTCAAGAAAGCGCTCGGCGCGATCGACCTCACCTTCCTCGGCATCGGCGCGATCATCGGCACCGGCATCTTCGTGCTGACCGGCACCGGCGCGGTCCAGGCCGGCCCCGCGCTGATGCTGTCGTTCGTGATCGCCGCGATCGCGTGCGGCCTGGCCGCGCTGTCGTACGCGGAGTTCGCGTCGTCGATCCCCGTCGCCGGCTCGATCTATACGTATTCGTACGCGACGCTCGGCGAACTGGTCGCGTGGATCATCGGCTGGGACCTGATGCTCGAGTACGGCCTCGCGTCGTCGGCCGTGTCGGTCGGCTGGTCGGGCTACCTGCAGTCGCTGCTGCAGGGCTTCGGGCTCACGCTGCCGACCGTGCTGACGGCCGCGCCCGGCGCGATGCCGGGCGTCACCACGTGGTTCAACCTGCCCGCGTTCCTCGTGATGATCGTGATCACGACGCTGCTGTCGATCGGCATCCGCGAATCGACCCGCATCAACAACATCATGGTGTTCATCAAGGTGTCGGTCGTGCTGTTGGTGATCGCGGTCGGCCTGTTCCACGTGACGCCCGCGAACTGGAAACCGTTCATGCCGCACGGCTGGAACGGCGTGTTCGGCGCGGCCGCCGTGATGTTCTTCGCGTTCATCGGCTTCGATGCGGTGTCGTCGGCGGCCGAGGAAGTGAAGAATCCGAAGCGCGATCTGCCGATCGGCATCATCGCGTCGCTCGCGGTATGCGCGGTGCTGTACGTGACGGTCGCCGCGGTCGCGACCGGCATCGTGCCGTCGGCCCAGTACGCGAACATCTCGCACCCGATCTCGTACGCGCTGCAGGTCGCCGGCGAGAAGTGGGTCGCGGGCTTCATCGATCTCGGCGCGGTGCTCGGCATGCTGACCGTGATCCTCGTGATGAGCTATGGCCAGACGCGCGTGATCTTCGCGATGTCGCGCGACGGGCTGCTGCCGGCCGCGCTGTCGCGCGTGCATCCGCGTTATGCGACGCCGTTCCTGACGACCTGGCTGGTCGGCCTGTTCTTCGGGCTGATCGCCGCGCTCGTGCCGCTCAACGTGCTCGCCGAACTGATCAACATCGGCACGCTCGCGGCGTTCTCGATGGTGTCGATCGCCGTGCTCGTGCTGCGCCGCACGCACCCCGAGCTGCCGCGCGCGTTCCGCTGCCCGGGCGTGCCCGTGGTGCCGATCCTCGCGGTCGCGGCGTGCCTGTTCCTGATGCTGAACCTGCAGCCCGTCACGTGGGCCGCGTTCGGCATCTGGCTCGTGATCGGCCTCGTGATCTACTTCCTGTACTCGCGGCACCACTCGAAGCTCGCGCACGGCCACTCCGACACGCATTGAGCGCCGTCATGGCGCGCCTTTCGCGACGCGCCATGACGAACCCCACGCGGAGCCGCCCCGGCTCCGCGCGCCTCCCTCTCCCGCCCCCCCAGCCGCCGCGCGATCAGTGTCCGATCGTCGCGATCTCTTGCCCGATCGTCCAGATTCGCCCGCACCAGCCGGCGCGCCCCCTGCACGCGCGCGCCGGGCGGTTCATAATCCCGCCATCGAACGACGGCGCCGCGCGGCGGGCCGTCCGGCAACAGGAAAAAACGATGGAAAGCGTCGATCTCGATGTACTGAAATCCAGCGCGCGCTGGCTCGAAGAAGGGCGCCGCGTGCTGCTCGTGACGGTCGTGAAGACGTGGGGCTCGTCGCCGCGCCCCGAAGGCGCGATGCTCGCGGTGCGCGAGGACGGCCTGGTGGTCGGCTCCGTGTCCGGCGGATGCATCGAGGACGACCTGATCGCCCGCGTGCATGCGAGCGGCATCGCGGCCGATGCGCGCCCGGAAGCGCTGAAGTACGGCGTGACGGCCGAGGAAGCGCACCGCTTCGGGCTGCCGTGCGGCGGCACGATCCAGCTGGTGCTCGAACCGCTCACGCGCGACAGCGGAATCGCCGCGCTGTGCGCGGAAGTCGAGGCCGGCCGCCTCGTCACGCGCACGATGACGCTCGCGACCGGCCGCGCGTCGCTGTCGCCCGCGCAGGCGACCGACGGGCTCGCGTTCGACGGCGAACGGCTCGTGACGATCCACGGGCCGCGCTACCGGATGCTCGTGATCGGCGCCGGCCAGTTGTCGCGCTATCTGTGCCAGATCGCGGTCGGGCTCGACTACCAGGTGACGGTATGCGATCCGCGCGAGGAATACACGGATGCGTGGGACGTGCCGGGCACGCGGGTCGTCCGCACGATGCCCGACGATACGGTGCTCGACATGAGGCTCGATGCGCGTTCGGCCGTGATCGCGCTCACGCACGACCCGAAGCTCGACGATCTCGCGCTGATGGAGGCGCTGAAGACGCCCGCGTTCTACGTGGGTGCGCTCGGCTCGCGGCGCAACAACGCCGCGCGGCGCGAGCGGCTGCGCGAATTCGATCTGAACGAAGTGGAACTGGCCCGGCTGCACGGGCCGGCCGGCATCTACATCGGCAGCCGGACGCCGCCGGAAATCGCGATCTCGATCCTGGCCGAGATCACCGCCGCGAAGAACAACGTGTCGCTGCCGACGATCCTGCAGGTCGAAGGCGCGAAGGCCGCGCGCGAAATCGCGGCGAACAGCGGCGCCGCCTGCGGGCTCTGACCTGCGGCGGCGGGTGGCCTCGCTCGCCGGACGCCGGCCGTTACCCGGCGCGAACGTCGGTCAGGTCAGGCCGGCAGCGAGCGCCGCAGCAACCGAACCGACCACCAGCACGACGCCGACCGTGCGGCGCTTGTTCAGTTCGGTCCACAGCAGCACGCCCGTCAGCGACAGCAAGATCAGCGAACCCGCGATCGTATCCATCAGCAGCACCCAGCCGAGATTCATCCCGACGCCGCGATGCAGGTTGTTCAGCGTCGTCAGGAACGTGTTGCCGGTGCGCTTCACCGACATGTAGCCGTTGCCGACCCAGTATTCGGCCTGCAGGTTCTGGTGCGGCCCGAACACGCCGAATTGCCAGTGCTCGGGCTGCATCACGCGCTTGTCGCCCCACGCGACGGCCTGCGCAGGCTCCTTGCGCATGCGGCCCGGCTTGCCGTCGAAATGCAGTTCCTGCTGCAGCCACTTCGTCATCGCGGCGGGCGTTTTCGGCACCGGGTCCGGCAGCGCGATCTGCAGCTCCTCGACCTGCGGCTCGCCGGTCGAAATCTTCAGCGGCGGCGCGCGGTGGTTCAGCAGCACGCCGGTCACGCCGAACAGCAACCCGAGCACCGCGCCCCACAGTCCGACCCAGCCGTGCACCTTGCGCAGCCACTTGATGAAGGTCGCGCGGCGCGAGCGCTGGCGGCGCGCGGCCAGTTCGTCGTCGTTCAGCGGGCGGCCCGCCGGGTGCAGCACGGTGACGCCGGCGCGCGGCATGCCCGTCTTGGGCGGGTCGATCGTTTCGGGCGCGTTCACGCGAAAGTATCCATTCGTTCAAAACAACGGGCGGCGCGCAGGAGTGCGCACCGCCCGGTCAGCATGAAAATGAGAATGGATATCATTACATAAATCGAAAGCCGGCTCAATCCGTATGCATCCGGAGCGGCAGGTTCGACGTGCGCGTGAATCAGGGAGAAAGGCACGCGTTGCGAGGCGATGACGCTCGATGAGCGGCACATGCCGGCAAAGCGGTCACGCAAGCCCGGACAGCATTTCGTAAGCAGGCGCGCGACGGCAGGCCGTTCAGCGCAACGGCGGCAACGGAAAACGCGGCGCGGCGTCGTCCGGCGCGGGCTCGGTGCGGTCGAGCGCGTACAGCCACGCGAGCAGGTCCGCGACCGCCTGATAGAGCTGCGGCGGAATCCGGTCGTCGAGATCGACCTGCATCAGCAGCGACACCATCTCCGGCGCCGTGTGCACGTACAGCCCGGCATCGTGCGCACGCGCGACGATCATCTCGGCGAGCACGCCGTAGCCCTTCGCCACCACGCGCGGCGCCGCATCGCCGCCTTTCGGGTCGTAGACGAGCGCGGCCGCGCGCTTGCGGGACGTCATGCTCATGGCAGCGCCTCGTCATCGTCGCCCGGCACCCGCGCCTCGGGGCCGCCCGCCGCGCCACGCGCATACGCGGCCGCGGCGGCCTGGGCGGCGAACAGGTCGAAGCCGTCCGGCCCGTCGTCGACCGCGCGGATCGACAGCCCGCCCACCTTGAGTCCCGAGCCTTCGAGCCGCTGCCGCAGCGCGGCTTCGTGGCGCGTCAGACGGTCGGCGCCCGTCGGGTTCGCGCGCAGCCGCGCGACGAGCTGCGCGCCGTTCAGCACCAGCTCGGCATCGACCGTGCCGAGCGACGGCAGCGTCAGCGTCAGGCGCGTGCGCCACGCGATGCCGTCGCCCGCGTCGTCGCCACCGCCGCCGCGCGGCGCACGGTGGCCCGGCTCGTCGGGTTCGATCGTCCAGTCGAGCCGCGCGCCGGGCCATGCCTCGCCCGTCCAGCGAAACTGGTCCGTCGCGAGCGCATCGAGCTGCTGCCGCACGAGCGGCACCGCGGCCGGGTGGACGGTCGCGAGCGGTTGCGGCTGCGGATCGGACGATGCGGCGGCCAGTTCGGCACGCGCGGGCGTCCAGCGCGTATCGGCGGACGTAGCCAGCGGATCGGACGGATCGGGCGGCAACGACGCGCCCGGCCGGGCCGCCGCCGGGGCGGCCTGCGCAGGGTCGCGCGCAGGCGCGCCGCCCGGTGCGGGCGGTTGCGCGGTGCCCCGCGCGGCGACCGGCAGCGACGGACGCTGCGCGAGCAGTTCGTCGAGCAAGTCGGTCGATTCGTGCGGGACGGCGTCCGGGTCGGCCGGCGCGAGCACGGTCGCGAGGCGCGCCTGCGGCTCGCGCAGCAGCGCCGCGAGCGGACGTTGGCCGGCCAGCCACTGCGCGAGATGGGATTCGTAGAAGAGGCCGCTTTCGCTCACGGCCTGCGCGAGCGCCGCACGCAGCGCCGCGACGGGCGGGGCCACCGACGGCGTAGCCGCGGCCCGCGTCGCCGCGGCGGACGACGCTTGATCGGAAACCGGCGTGGCGGACCCAGCGGGACCGGACGCAGCCGGCGCGCGCGGCGGCACGGGCGTATCGGTGAGCAGCACGGCCGGATCGGCCAGCAGCGGCAGCCGACCGACGATCGCCGGCGTCGCATCGCCGCCCGAGCGCGAGATCGCGTCGAGCACGCGCCCGACCTCGGACAGCGCGGTCTGCGTGGAAGCAGGCGGCGCGGCGGGCGGGCTGCCGGCCGGCGGCGCGGACGACGCGCCGGCGCCCGGCGTGCCGACCTGCGCGGTCGCGCCGCCGCCGGCGGGCGCCGATACGGGGCCGGTCAGCAGGCTGTCGAGGCGGCTCGCCAGCAACGCGGCCGCAACGGAGTCGATACCGGTCATGGTCGGGGCCTGCTCACCTTCGGGCATTCGCATGCGCGTTGCATATGCAAACAGCCCCTACACATCGTTGCGAATCCGGGGCGCGGCACGCCGGTGCCGCCCGCGGGAACAGCGCGCGCCGCGTGCGGCGCCAGGCCCGGGCGCCGCGCGCCCGTCTCCCGGAACACGGCCCTACCCGCGCGCGCGGTAGAGGTCGGTCAATACCTGGGTCGAGCGCCGCGCCTCGAACAGCGCGGACAGCCGCGCGACGTCCGGGCTCGCGAGATCGCGGATCGCGGCGTCGTCGGCCAGGATGCGGCGGATCAGGTCGAGCTTGCGGCCGAGATCCGATTCGTCGAGCGCGACGCCCGGATCGGCCTCCTTCAACCCGTCGACGAGCTGCATGAATTCGGCCTGCAACCCCGGCAACGCGCTCCAGTCGGCGCCGCGCGCGGCGCACAGCATCCGGCCCGACACGGCGGCGAGCGCCTCGTAACGCGCGAAGTATTCGGCCTTGAGATTCATCGTGATGCTTCCGCTACCTGTTGCGCGGCCATCCGCGCGACTTCCGGGGCGATGCCCGTCCATGCTTCCTCGAGCGTCGCGAGCAGGCCGTCGACCTCGACCAGCATCGCGTCGCTCGCCTGCGCGTTCGCTTCCAGCAGGCGCCGGCCGATATACGCATACAGCGCATTGAGGCGCTCGGCGATCTCGCCGCCCGCGTCGCGGTTCAGCGACGCCTGCAGGCCGCTCTCGACGATCCGGATCGCCTTGCCGATCGCTTCGCCGCGCCCGGACACGTTGTCCTGCTGCAAATGCATGCGCGCCAGCGCGATCGCCTGCCGGGCGCCCTGGTACAGCATCGCGATCAGCCGGTGCGGGGAGGCGCCCATCACCCCGGTCTCGACGCCGACACGCGCGTACGCACTGGCTCCAGCGTGTCCTGGGGAAAACATGCGCTTCTCCTTGTTATGTGCCTTGGCTATGCGGGAGCCGCCGCCGTGCGTCGCACGGCGCGGCCTTCACCGGAGTTATCGGAAGGGATTTGGAAAGCTTTAGGTGAGCAGGGGCTGCCGCCGGGCGGCCGATGCCGGCGCGCCGGTCTCGTTCTGCAAGCCCCGGGCCGTGCCCGGATACCCGTCGTCGAATGGCCGCCCCCGGATGCCCGTCACCTCAAACCGACATCTGCATGATGTCGTTGTAAGCGCTCACTAACTTGTTGCGGACCTGGAGCCCGAACTGGAAGCCGATATTGGCTTTCTGCATGTCGACCATCACATCGTTCAGCGAGATGTTCGGCGCGCCGACCTCGAACGCCTTCGCCTCACCGAGCGCGTGCTGCTGGTCGCCGCTGATCTTGTCGAGCGATGCCTTCATCGCGCTCGCGAACGTGCCGGCCGTCGCCGCGCTCGAGCCGGCCAGCGCCGCCGTCGGGCTCGCGACGCCGCCGGACGCCTGCGCGGCCATCGACTGCATCTGTTGCAACACCGAACCGATTCCGCTGACGTTCGCAGTCATGCTGTCCCCAGACATAGAGAAAAGACCCGGACGCACCGGGCGATCCGCCGGCGCCGCACCACGCGCACCATGCCGGATCGCGAAAAAGGATAGCAGCGCGGCGCGCGTCAAAGCCGCGAAAGTACGGGGGAAACCCCGCTCTTTTCGGTCGATCGGAGTGCGCCGCCGGTCACGATAATCGCATCGTGTCATTGTCCGCCCGCTCGTCCGAGCGAGCTCAGTCGTCCCGCTCCGGAGAAACTCGACGCATGGATTCGCAGGCCAACTCGCTGATCAACCCAGACGCCCGCGCGGGCCTCAGCCCGGCGCCCGGCGCCGCCGCGGCCGCCGCGTTGCCGGGCGCGGGCGGCGCAGGCGCAGGCGCGGACTTCGGGCTGGGCGGCTTCGCCGAACGCATTCCCGGCATCTCGCGGATGAAGGGCAACCCGAAGCTGCCGTTCGTGATCGCCGTCGCGTTCGCGATCGCCGCGATCACCGCGCTCGTGCTGTGGAGCCGGGCGCCCGACTACCGCGTGCTGTACAGCAACCTGTCGGACCGCGACGGCGGCGCGATCATCGCCGCGCTCCAGCAGGCAAACGTTCCCTACAAGTTCGCCGATGCCGGCGGCGCGATCCTGGTGCCGTCGGGCCAGGTGCACGAAACGCGCCTGAAGCTCGCCGCGATGGGGCTGCCGAAGGGCGGCTCGGTCGGCTTCGAGCTGATGGACAACCAGAAATTCGGCATCAGCCAGTTCGCCGAGCAGATCAACTACCAGCGCGCGCTCGAAGGCGAGCTGCAGCGCACCATCGAATCGATCAACGCCGTGCGCGGCGCGCGCGTGCATCTCGCGATCCCGAAGCCGTCGGTGTTCGTGCGTGACAAGGAAGCGCCGAGCGCGTCGGTGTTCGTCGACCTCTACCCGGGCCGCGTGCTCGACGAGGGCCAGGTGCAGGCGATCACGCGGATGGTGTCGTCCGGCGTGCCCGACATGCCGGCCAAGAACGTGACGATCGTCGACCAGGACGGCAACCTGCTGACCCAGACCGCGTCCGCGTCCGGTCTCGACGCGAGCCAGCTCAAGTACGTGCAGCAGGTCGAGCACAACACCCAGAAGCGCATCGACGCGATCCTCGCGCCGATCTTCGGCGCCGGCAACGCGCGCTCGCAGGTCAGCGCGGATCTCGATTTCTCGAAGATCGAGCAGACGTCGGAAAGCTACGGCCCGAACGGCACGCCGCAGCAGGCCGCGATCCGCAGCCAGCAGACCAGCAGCGCGACCGAACTCGCGCAGGGCGGCGCGTCGGGCGTGCCGGGCGCGCTGTCGAACACGCCGCCGCAGCCGGCCTCCGCGCCGATCGTCGCCGGCAACGGCCAGAACGGGCCGCAGACCACGCCGGTCAGCGACCGCAAGGACCAGACGACCAATTACGAGCTCGACAAGACGATCCGCCATACCGAACAGCCGATGGGCAGCGTGAAGCGGCTGTCGGTCGCGGTCGTCGTCAACTACCAGCCGGTCGCCGACGCGAAGGGCCACGTGACGATGCAGCCGCTGCCGCCCGCGAAGCTCGCGCAGGTCGAACAGCTCGTGAAGGACGCGATGGGCTACGACGAGAAGCGCGGCGACTCGGTAAACGTCGTGAACAGCGCGTTCTCGACCGTGAGCGACCCGTACGCCGACCTGCCGTGGTGGCGCCAGCCCGACATGATCGCGATGGCGAAGGAAGCCGCGAAGTGGCTCGGCATCGCGGCGGCCGCGGCGGCGCTCTACTTCATGTTCGTGCGCCCGGCGATGCGCCGCGCGTTCCCGCCGCCCGAGCCGGCCGCGCCGGCGCTCGCGGCGCCGGAAGACACGGTCGCGCTCGACGGCCTGCCCGCGCCGGAAAAGGCCGCGGAAGAAGCCGATCCGCTGCTGCTCGGCTTCGAGAACGAGAAGAACCGCTACGAACGCAACCTCGACTACGCGCGCACGATCGCCCGCCAGGATCCGAAGATCGTCGCCACCGTCGTGAAGAACTGGGTGTCCGATGAACGCTGAAGGCTTGACCAAGAGCGCGCTGCTGCTGATGTCGATCGGCGAGGAAGAGGCCGCGCAGGTATTCAAGTTCCTCGCGCCGCGCGAGGTCCAGAAGATCGGCGTGGCGATGGCCGCGCTGAAGAACGTCACGCGCGAGCAGGTCGAGGAAGTGCTGCAGGACTTCGTGAAGGAAGCCGAGCAGCACACCGCGCTGTCGCTCGATTCGAACGAGTACATCCGCTCGGTGCTGACGAAGGCGCTCGGCGAGGACAAGGCGGGCGTGCTGATCGACCGCATCCTGCAAGGCAGCGACACGAGCGGCATCGAGGGCCTGAAATGGATGGATTCGGGCGCGGTGGCCGAACTGATCAAGAACGAGCATCCGCAGATCATCGCGACGATCCTCGTGCACCTCGATCGCGACCAGGCCTCCGAAATCGCGTCGTGCTTCACCGAGCGGCTGCGTAACGACGTGCTGCTGCGGATCGCGACGCTCGACGGCATCCAGCCGGCCGCGCTGCGCGAGCTCGACGACGTGCTCACGGGCCTGCTGTCCGGCAGCGACAACCTGAAGCGCAGCCCGATGGGCGGCATCCGCACCGCGGCCGAGATCCTGAACTTCATGACGAGCGTGCACGAGGAAGGCGTGCTCGAAAGCGTGCGCCAGTACGACGCCGATCTCGCGCAGAAGATCATCGACCAGATGTTCGTGTTCGAGAACCTGCTCGACCTCGAGGATCGCGCGATCCAGATGGTGCTCAAGGAAGTCGAGTCGGAAACGCTGATCGTCGCGCTCAAGGGCGCGCCGCCCGCGCTGCGCCAGAAGTTCCTCGCGAACATGTCGCAGCGCGCGGCCGAACTGCTCGCCGAGGATCTCGACGCGCGCGGCCCGGTGCGCGTGTCCGAAGTCGAGACGCAGCAGCGCCGCATCCTGCAGATCGTGCGCAACCTCGCCGAGAGCGGCCAGATCGCGATCGGCGGCAAGGCGGAAGACGCGTATGTCTGATTCGGCGAGCGATCGCGTGGGCACCCTCACCGCGTACCAGCGGTGGGAGATGGCGTCGTTCGACCCGCCGCCGCCCCCGCCGCCGCCCGACGACGCGGCGGCCGCTGCCGCCGCGCTCGCCGAAGAGTTGCAGCGCGTGCGCGACGCCGCGCACGCCGAAGGCCATGCGGCCGGCCACGTCGAAGGCCAGGCGCTCGGCTACCAGGCCGGTTTCGAGCAGGGCCGCGAACAGGGTTTCGAGGCCGGCCAGGCCGAAGCACGCGAACAGGCCGCGCAGCTCGCGGCGCTCGCCGCGTCGTTCCGCGAAGCCGTCTCGAGCGTCGAACACGATCTCGCGTCCGACCTCGCGCAGCTCGCGCTCGACATCGCGCAGCAGGTCGTGCGCCAGCACGTGAAGCACGACCCGGCCGCGCTGGTCGCCGCCGTGCGCGACGTGCTCGCGGCCGAACCCGCGCTGTCCGGCGCGCCGCATCTTGCGGTGAATCCGGCCGACCTGCCCGTCGTCGAGGCCTATCTGCAGGACGACCTCGACACGCTCGGCTGGAACGTGCGCACCGACGCGTCGATCGAGCGCGGCGGCTGCCGCGCGCACGCCGCGACCGGCGAGGTCGACGCGACGCTGCCCACCCGCTGGCAGCGCGTCGCCGCCGCGATCGGCAAGGTGAGCACGTGGTGACGCGCTCGCCCGAGGCGCTCGCGCACGACGGCATGACGCCGCTCGAACGCGAGCTCGCGCTCGCGTCGTTCGGGCCGGCGGCCGCGCACGATGCCGCGGACGACGCCACGCCGCACGCCGCATCCGACGCCGCCGACGCCGCCCCGCGCGCGCCGCACAATCCGCATCTCGCGCACTGGCGCACGCACCTGAACGGGCTCGCCGCGCGCAGCCACCGCGCGCTGCCGCTGCGGCCGTGCGGACGCCTCACGCGCGCGGCCGGCCTCGTGCTCGAGGCGATCGGGCTGCGCCTGTCGGTCGGCGCCGAATGCACGATCGAGTTGCCGCCCGGCAGCACGCTGCCGCACGCGGAAGCCGAAGTCGTCGGCTTCGCCGGCGACCGCCTGTTCCTGATGCCGACCACCGACGTCGCAGGCGTGTTGCCCGGCGCACGCGTGTGGCCGCGCGAGAGCGCGCCCGTCACCGATCCGCTCGCCGGCGCGAAGCGGCTGCCGGTCGGCTGGGAGATGCTCGGGCGCGTCGTCGACGCGTCGGGCCGCCCGCTCGACGGCCTCGGCCCGCTCGCGTCGAAAGTCGACGCGCCGCTGTCGGCGCCGTCGATCAACCCGCTCGATCGCGAGCCGATCCACCACGTGCTCGACGTCGGCGTGCGCGCGATCAACGCGCTGCTCACCGTCGGCCGCGGCCAGCGGATGGGCCTGTTCGCCGGCTCCGGCGTCGGCAAGTCGGTGCTGCTCGGCACGATGGCGCGCTATACGAGCGCGGAAGTGATCGTGATCGGCCTGATCGGCGAACGCGGCCGCGAAGTGAAGGAATTCATCGAACAGATCCTCGGCGAGGACGGGCTCGCGCGCTCGGTCGTCGTCGCGGCGCCGGCCGACGTGTCGCCGCTGCTGCGGATGCAGGGCGCCGCGTACGCGACGTCGCTCGCCGAGTATTTCCGCGACCAGGGCAAGCACGTGCTGCTGCTGATGGATTCGCTGACGCGCTATGCGATGGCGCAGCGCGAGATCGCGCTGGCGATCGGCGAGCCGCCCGCGACCAAGGGCTATCCGCCGTCGGTGTTCGCGAAGCTCCCCGCGCTCGTCGAGCGCACCGGCAACGGGCCCGAAGGCGGCGGCTCGATCACCGCGTTCTACACGGTGCTGACCGAAGGCGACGACCAGCAGGACCCGATCGCCGATTCGGCGCGCGCGATCCTCGACGGCCACATCGTGCTGTCGCGCGCGCTCGCCGAGGCCGGCCACTATCCCGCGATCGACATCGAGGCGTCGATCAGCCGTGCGATGACCGCGCTGATCGACGAAACGCATCTCGACCACGTACGGCAGTTCAAGCAGATGCTGTCGCGCTACCAGCGCAATCGCGACCTGATCGCGGTCGGCGCCTACGCACCAGGCCGCGACGCGCAGCTCGACCGCGCGATCGCGCTCTACCCGCGCATCGAAGCGTTCCTGCAGCAGGGCTTTCGCGAATGCGCGCCGTTCGCATCGAGCCTCACCGCGCTCGATGCGCTGTTCGACGCTTACGGAGGCTGATCCCGATGGCCCACGGCTTTCCCCTTCAGTTGCTGCTCGACCGCGCGCAGGAAGACCTCGATTCGGCCGCGAAGCAGCTCGGCACCGCGCAGCGCGACCGCACCGCGGCGGCCGAACAGCTCGACGCACTGCTGCGCTATCGCGACGAATATCACGCGCGCTTCGCGCAATCCGCGCAGAGCGGCATGCCGGCCGGCAACTGGCGCAATTTCCAGGCGTTCATCGACACGCTCGATGCCGCGATCGCGCAGCAGCGCAGCGTGCTCGCCGCGGCCGAAGTCCGCATCGACGAGGCGCGCCCGAACTGGCAGCAGAAGAAACGTACCGTCGGCTCGTATGAAATCCTGCAGGCGCGCGGCGTCGCGCAGGAAGCGCAGCGCGACGCCCGGCGCGAACAGCGCGACGCCGACGAACATGCCGCGAAGATCCTGCGCATGCGGGCCGACGCGGCCCGTTCGTCGTAACCGACCACCGCCTTCGAACGAGAGAACCGTCATGCCTCCCCTGCCCCTGCTCGGCGCGCTGCTCGACACCGCCGGCGCCGCACTCAAGGCCGCCCGCGGCTCGGGTGCGTCCGCCGCCAACGACGCGTCGGCCGCCACGAGCGCCGTGCCGTTCGCGCAGACGCTCAAGCAAAGCGTCGCCACGCGCGGCGATACGACCAATGCCGGCACGGCGGACGTGTCGACCAAACCGGCTGCGTCGAAGCCGGCCGCCGGCGCGAAGCCGTCCGGCACCGACGATGACAAGGCGACCGAAGATACAACCGCGAACGCCGCCACCAACCCCGATGCCGCCGCCCTCGCGGCCGCCGCGGCCGTGCAGGCGCAACTGCAGGCGCGCCCGGACCCCGCGACGCCGGCCGACGCGGCGACCGCTGCCGCGGCTGCCGCCGCCGTCACTGCGCAAAAGACGGCCGTATCCGGTCAGCCGGACGCCACGGCGACGCTCGCCGATCATGCGGCCAAGGATGCGACCGCCCAGCCGACCGACCCGGCATCGAGCCGCGACGCGCTGCAAGCGGCGCTCGCGAAGCTGACGGGCGGCGCGGGCGCGATCACGATACCAGCGACCGGCACGGCCGGCGCCGCCACGCCGACGGCGCCGGCAGCGACCGCGTCGAACGCCGCCGCGCCGCTGACGCCGAAAGTGCCGACGTTCGACCGCACGCTCGCCGACGCGAAAGGCGCGCTCGCCACCCAGCAGACGCCGACCCAGGTCACGCCGCAGACGCTGCAGGCCGACGCGAATGCGCAGTCCGGCGCCCAGCATGCGCTCGCGGCGGCCGGCAATGCGACGGACCCGGCCGCCAGCGCGACGCTCGCGGCCGGCGCAACGGCCGCCGCCGCGGCACAGGCGAACCTGCAACTGTCGCCGGCCGCCGGTGCGATCGCCGCCGCCAACGCGCACGTACTCGCGCCGCACGTCGGCACGGCCGACTGGACCGACGCACTGAGCCAGAAAGTGGTGTTCCTGTCGAATGCGCACCAGCAGAGCGCCGAGCTGACGCTCAACCCGCCCGATCTCGGGCCGCTGCAGGTCGTGCTGCGCGTCGCGGACAACCATGCGCATGCGCTGTTCGTGTCGCAGCACGCGCAGGTGCGCGACGCGGTCGAAGCCGCGCTGCCGAAGCTGCGCGAAGCGATGGAAGCGGGCGGGCTCGGGCTCGGCAGCGCGACCGTCAGCGACGGCGGCCTCGCTTCGCAGCAACAGCAGCAAAACCCGCAGCAGACCAACGCCTACGGCCAGTCGTCGCGGCGCGGGAACGGCGGACCGTCAGCCGTCGATACACCCGTCGACGCCGCGCAATCCGCACCGGTCGCCGCACGCGCGAGCCGCGCCGGCCTCGTCGATACGTTTGCCTGAGCATGGCCGCCGTGCCGTGCGCGCGCCGCGCCTAGCGGCCGTACACCGCGGCGGCCGCCTCACCGCGCGGCACGCCACCCTTGCGCGTGGCGACGATGAAGTCCGCCGCGCGCTCGCCGATCATCACCGACGGCGCATTCGTGTTCCCGCCGACCAGCGTCGGCATCACCGACGCATCCACCACGCGCAGCCCGTCGACGCCGCGCACGCGCAGTTGCGGATCGACGACCGCGCGCGCATCCGAGCCCATCCGGCAGGTGCCGACCGGGTGATAGATCGTGTCCGCATGCGCGACGATCGTCGCGCGCAGCTCCGCTTCGCTCTGGTCCGGCCGCGTGTAGAGCTCGCGCCCGCCCTGCGATGCGAGCGGCGCCTGCGACAGGATGCGGCGCATCGCCTGCGTGCCGCGCACCAGCAGGTCGAGGTCGCGTGAATCGCTGAAGAAGCGCGGATCGATCAGCGGCGCGTCGCGCGCATCGCCGCTCGCGAGCGCGACCGTGCCGCGGCTGAACGGCCGCAGCGCGCACACGTGCAGCGAATAACCGAAGCCCCAGTGCATCTTGCGGTTGTGGTCGTCGACGAGCGCCGTGCAGAAATGCAGCTGCAAGTCGGGACGCTCGAGCGACGGATCGCTCTTGATGAAGCCGCCGGCCTCCGCGACGTTGCTCGTCATCATCCCCGTGCGGCTCGAGAAATAGCGCGCGAGCGCCGGCGTCATCTTCGCGATGCCGCGCAGGCACACGCCCACCAGCTCCGACGAATTCACGCGCGTGTTGATGATGAAGTCGATGTGGTCGATCAGGTTCGTGCCGACGTCCGGCGCATCCTGCACGACCGCGATCCCGTGGCGGCGCAGTTGCTCGGCCGGGCCGATCCCCGAACACATCAGCAGTTGCGGCGAATTGAACGCGCCGGCCGACAGGACCACTTCCGCGCGCGCGCCGAACGTCTCGACCCGCCCGTTGCGCGACACCACGACGCCGACCGCGCGCTTGCCGTCGAAGCCCACGCGCAGCACCGTCGCATCGGGGACCACGTGCAGGTTCGGCCGGTTGCGACCGTAGATATACGCGCGCGCCACGCTGCAGCGCGAACCGTCGCGATGCGTGACCTGATAGAAACCGACGCCTTCCTGCGTCGCGCCGTTGAAGTCGTCGTTCAGCGGATAGCCGGCGGCATGCGCGGCCTGGATGAATCGTTCGGAGAACGGATTGCGAAAGCGCAGATCGGAAACGGTCAACGGGCCGTCCGCGCCGTGCCACGCGTCGGCGCCGCGCTCGTTGCCTTCCGCGCGGCGGAAATACGGCAGCACCTCCTGCCAGCCCCAGCCCGTCGCGCCGAGCTGCGCCCACTCGTCGTAGTCGCCCGGGTGGCCGCGCGTGTAGATCATCGCGTTGATCGCGCTCGATCCGCCCATCCCGCGCCCACGCGGCTGGTAACCGCGCCGCCCGCCCAAGCCCGGCTGCGGCACCGTCTCGTAGCCGTAGTTGGTGCCGAGCTTGTACGGCACCAGCGCCGCGATGCCGACCGGCATGTTGACGAGCAGGTTGCGCTCCGTATGCGAGCCGGCCTCGATCAGCGCGATCGTCGCATCGGGGCAGGCATCGGCGAGACGGCCGGCCAGGCTCGAGCCGCCCGAACCGCCGCCGACGATGATGTAGTCGTATTGCATGTCACGTCTCCGTCGTGTCATGGAAGGCGCCCGGCACCGCCGCGCGACCGCGTCTCCTCTTGTGTTCGGGCATTGTAGGAACGGCTGTCCCGTGCGCGGCGCGCCGATTCGAGAGCGATTCCTCTAAACGCCCGCGTGAACTAAATTTAAGATGTATTGATGCGCTTCGCGCGATGCACCGGCCACGAGAAGCCGATTCGTCGCGAAACGGGAGGAACGACGATGCAGCGCAAGATCCTGCAGGCCGCGTGTCGATCAAGTGATCCGGAAGTCACGCGCGCGGCCCGCATTTCATTTCAAACGGCGGCCCGCGCGACGATCCACGGTGCGATGCGCGCAGTCGGTCGAAATCGAACGGCACGTGTCATCGCCGACCGTTTGGATGGTGTGTCGGCGCCGTGGCACGATGCGCGGCGACCCGCCGTCGCGGCTATGTCGCGCTGCGCTGCCGCAGTGCGCTGGCCGACGCGCGCAAGACGGCATCGCGTGCCTGCTCGTCACCGCATCGGATCGTGCGCGCCTGCCGTGCGGCATGACTTTCGGACCCGGACACCGTCGCGCGGATACGACGCCTGCCGCGCGCGGCAACCGGTTTTCGAGCACCCGTCGCATCCGGCCCCGTGCCGGGCGACATGCATCACCCGATCCGCGTCGCCGCGCTCGCCGAGCGTGCGCGTGCGGCGTGACGGCCGGCCGATCAGCCAGGCCCAACTGGAGGAGACAACATGAAGAACGACCTGCCCGAACTGGCCCCGCAAGCATTGCCATCGGTCGATGCGCTGACGTCGCTGCTGCACGACCAGCGTGCGGCGTACCTGCGCGCGCCGTACCCGGCATGGGACACGCGAGCGCAGCACCTGCGCGCGCTGCGCACGATGCTGATCGACCACGCGGATGCGCTCGCCGACGCGATCAGCGCCGATTTCGGCCATCGCGCGAAGCAGGAAGTGCTGCTGTCGGAAATCTGGATGGCGAAGGAAGAGATCGACGACGCGCTGAAGCACGGCAAGCGCTGGATGAAGCCGATCCGCAAGCCGATGAACAAGTGGCTGCGCCCGGCGCGCGCGAAGGTGATTCCGCAACCGCTCGGCGTGGTCGGCATCGTCGTGCCGTGGAACTACCCGGTGCTGCTCGCAGCCGGCCCGCTGATCGGTGCGCTCGCCGCCGGCAACCGCGCGATCATCAAGATGTCCGAACTGACGCCGCGCACGTCGGCGCTGTTCGAACAACTCATCGGCAAGACCTTCACGCGCGACCACGTCGCGGTCGTGAACGGCGATGCGGAAGTCGGCGCCGCGTTCAGCGCGCTGCCGTTCGACCATCTGCTGTTCACCGGCTCGACGCAGGTCGGCCGCCACGTGATGCGCGCGGCCGCCGACAACCTCACGCCCGTCACGCTCGAGCTCGGCGGCAAGTCGCCGGCGATCGTCGGCCCGAATGCGCGCTTCGACGCGGCCGTCGATGCGATCGTCGCCGGCAAGACGCTGAACGCCGGCCAGACCTGCATCGCGCCCGACTACGTGCTGCTGCCGCGCGGGATGGAAGGCGCGTTCATCGAGCGCGCGCGGACCCGCTTCGCGAAGCTGTATCCGGACCTGTCGGCCAACGGCGACTACACGACGATCGTGTCGCCGCGCCACTACGCACGCCTGCAACAACTCGCGAGCGACGCGCAGGCGGCCGGCGCGCAGCTGCATCCGCTGTCCGACGCGCAGTCCGATCCCGCATCGCGCCGCTTCGTGCCGTGCGCGGTGACGCAGGTGCCGGCCGCGTCGCAACTGATGCAGGAAGAAATCTTCGGGCCGCTGCTGCCGCTCGTGCCGTACGAGCGGCTCGACGAAGCGATCGCGTACGTCAATGCGCGCCCGCGTCCACTCGCGCTGTACCTGTTCGACGAGGATGGCGGCACGATCGACCGCGTGATGCGCGAAACGATCTCGGGCGGCGTCTCGATCAACGAAACGCTGATGCACATCGCATGCGGCAGCTTGCCGTTCGGCGGAGTCGGTGCGAGCGGCATGGGCGCGTATCACGGCTACGACGGCTTCGTGACGTTCTCGAAGATGAAGCCGGTGCTCACGCAGGCGCGGCTGAACGCGCGCAACCTGCTCGCGCCGCCGTACGGCAAGCGCTTCGCCGCGCTGATCAAGCTGATGCTGAAGTTCTGAGCGAGGCGGGCCGCACGCATCGCGTCGCGGCCCTGTCCAAACCTGCCGCGCGGCATGAATGCCGCGCGCGCAGCCGTCACACGGGCCAGAGCGGCCCTTCCTGCATCGCGCCGATCTGCTCGCGCAGTTCGAGCACGCGCGCTTCCCAGTAACGATGCGTGTTGAACCACGGGAACGCGGCCGGAAACGCCGGATCGTCCCAGCGCCGCGCGAGCCACGCCGCGTAGTGGATCAGCCGCAACGTGCGTAGCGCTTCGACCAGATGCAGCTCGCGCGGCTCGAATTCGCAGAAATCCTCGTAGCCCGCGAGCAGGTCGGCCAGCGCGCGCGACGCGCCTTCGCGATCGCCCGGCAACAACAGCCACAGATCCTGCACGGCCGGCGCCATCCGGCTGTCGTCGAAGTCGACGAAATGCGGGCCGGCATCGGTCCACAGCACGTTGCTCGGATGACAGTCGCCGTGCGTGCGCAGCAGGCGAATCTCGCCCGCGCGCTCGAACGCAGCCTCGACGCCTTCGAGCGCGAGCGCAACCGCGGTCGCGTACGCCGGTCTTACGTCGTCCGGAATGAAATCGTGCGCGAGCAGGTAGTCACGCGGCTCGTAGCCGAACGTATTGATGTCGAGCACGGGACGCGCGACATACGGCTGCGTCGCGCCGACCGCATGAATGCGGCCGATGAAGCGGCCGAGCCATTCGAGCGTGTCGCTGCGGTCGAGATCGGGGGCGCGGCCGCCGCGCCGCTCGAAGATCGAGAAGCGGAAACCGTCGAACGCGTGCAGCGTGCGGCCGTCGAAGGCGCGCGCGGGCACCGCCGGAATCTCGCGCGCGGCGAGTTCGGCGACGAACGCATGCTCTTCGAGAATCGCGTCGTCCGACCAGCGCGCCGGACGATAGAACTTCGCGACGACCGGCGGGCCATCTTCGATACCGACCTGGTAGACGCGGTTTTCGTAGCTGTTGAGGGCGAGCAGGCGCCCGTCGGTGCGCAGGCCGGCCGGCATCAGCACGCTGTCGAGCGCGTCGAGCACGCACTCGGGCGTGAGGCCGGCGAACGGCGGGCTGGCGGGAGAAGCGGGAGCGGAAGTGGCGTCTGTCATGCCCCGCATTGTGCCGCCTGCCGGACCGAAAGACGAGCGTCGGTGCTTAGTGAAGCGCCGCGCCGGCCGGCAGAACGGATTCGCCGGTGTCGATCAGGTCCTCGAGAAAGAACGGTTCGGTGTTGAGTTCTTTCGACTCACCCGGCACGCCCGCGTACCAGGTCACCATGGCCATGTCGCCCAGGATGCGCTGGACGATGCCGCGCGCGCCTTTCGGCACCGCGATATGGGTAGTGCAGACGATCGACCCGATATGCATGATGGTTCCCCACTCTTGAATCTTGAAACCCGGCCCGCTGGCGAGCCGGCAAATGCGCGATCCGCGCCGCTCTCGGCGGAGCGTTGCGCGTGATCCCATTGTTCACGGTTTATCGAAGCGCGAAAAGAAGAAGAAGCAGGCGAAGTGCCGCGAATTCGTCGAATGTCTCCAATCAACCACTGCGCCGGGCATGTACTTGCCCACCCGGTTACCCCCATCATACCCTGTCGAATGTGACTGCCCGCCGAAACCGCCCGGCGCCGCCGTACGCACATGATTGACGTAACGCGCGTGCTGCTTCGCTTCGCCGCTGCGGAATCATCTGAACACTTCGCGCGACCGACCGGAATCACCTCGCACACGTCGCATGCCCATCGCTTTGCGCCATTCGTCGAACGCTTGCGTGCGCAGCGACATCGGCCCCCTCCCGACGCACCCTATCGTCCGCGATGCGCGGCCGCGGACAGTGGTTGCGTTCGATGGCTGCCTTGCGGTACCTTAGGCTTTCATTCGCGTTCAACCGCATTCCGACACGATGTATCCGCTCACGTCCGCCCTCGCAAAATCCCGGCCGCAGTTCGACGCGCGGCCGCAGGCGTGCGTGCATCCGTCGGTCCTTCCTCCTCCTGTCGCACCGCCGCTCGTCTGCGCTGCGCCGCCCCCGCCGGCGGCACGCGCCGGCTGACTCGCCGGCTTTTCGTTTTCGTCTTCCATTTGCCCCGCTGGCTGTAGGTACGTGCGTCGTGACGCACGGCACGTTGCCGCGCGCGAATGGAACGTTTCGATCCGTTCGACAGGTGGATTCACATGGTTTCGTTCAAACGCGCGCTCGCCGCGCATGGCGCGACGTCGCTCTTCGTGCTGCTGTGGAGCAGCGGCGCGATCTTCGCTGAACTCGGTCTGCGTCACGCGTCCGCGTTCGCCTTTCTCACCGCCCGTTTCGCGCTCGCATCGCTCGTGCTGCTCGTGCTGGCGTTCATGCGCAGACGGTGGCTGCCGCCGCGCGGCGAGCGGCGCATGGCCGCGCTGACCGGCTTGCTGATGATAGGCGGCTATTCGATCTTCTACCTGCTCGCGCTCGAGCGCGGCATCGCGCCCGGCGTGCTCTCCACGATACTCGGCGTGCAGCCTATCCTCACGCTCGCGATCGTCGAGCGTCGCTGGCAACCCGTGCGTATCGCCGGGCTCGCGCTGTCGCTCACCGGCCTCGCGCTCGTCGTGGGCCGTGGCGTGAGCGGCGGAACCGGCGGCCTGTCGGCGGCCGGCATCGCGTGCGCGCTGACGGCGCTCGTCGCGCTGACCGTCGGCTCGCTGCTGCAAAAGCGCGTACGCGCGGCCCCCGCCGACGTGCTGCCGCTGCAGAACGCGATCGGCCTCGCGCTGTGCGTCGCGATCGTGCCGTTCCGGCCGGTGTCGTTCGACATGAGCTGGGCGTTCGTCGTCCCGCTGCTGTGGCTCGGCATCGTGATTTCGGTGATCGCGCAACTGCTGTTCTACCGGTTGATGCAGCGCGGCGATCTCGTCAACGTGACGAGCCTGTTCTATCTCGTGCCCGTCGTCACCACGTTGATGGATGCCGTGTGGCTCGGCAACCGGCCCGAGCCGCTCGCACTCGCCGGCATGGGCGCGATCATCGCCGGGCTCGCGCTGGTGTTCCGCGCGCCGGCCGCCCGCCCGCAACCCGACCGCGCGTGAGTAGACGGGCCGCCGCGCCCGCGGGTGCGGCGGCCCGCATCGGACACATACGACGATTCCGCGCAAATCGAAAGGAACGGGAAAGATGCGTGCAAGGCGTTCGTCTTGTTTGCCCGAAAAACGCGGAATTCTCGGGGCTTTCCGCTGATTTTTAATGGTTCGGATAGCGAAAAACGCCGCCGGTTGCCTATACTCGAATTGACCGGCCTGCACGTAACGGGCCGGACCAACTAGAAACACCCGGCATGGGGCCGGGGTGAGCGCGCGTACGCCGATTTGGGCCGATATCCCGCACGGATGGAGCCTTGACAAGCGTTGAAGCGCCCACTTCGGTCGACACTGGAGACACGCATGACGACCTACTTCACGATCGGCGACTTCATCCTGTTGATTCCGATGGCGCTGGCCGGAGCGCTATTTCTCGGCGCGGTGCCGTGCGCCACTCAATTCCGTCACAACCTGCTGCGCGTACTCGGCGTCATTCTCGGCGTCGGCGTCGCGGTATTGCTCGTTGAAGGCCTGCCTGCGCTGATCTAGCGCCACTGGCCGTGCGCGACGCGCATCGCTGCACCGCAGCGATGCGATGTACCGCATGCGCGTCGGACCCGGCACGCGATGTTTCGCATGCCGTATCGACTTCCGCTCAGATCGCCTGATCGGTGGACGGCTTTTCCCACAGATTGATGCCGCCTTCCGTCGCGTAACGATCGATCTCCGCGAGTTCCTCCGCCGAGAATTCGAGGTTCTGCAGCGCGCCGACGTTCTCGCGCACCTGCTCCGCCCGGCTCGCGCCGATCAGCGCGGACGTCACGCGGCCGTTACGCAGCACCCACGCCAGCGCCATCTGCGCCAGGCTCTGCCCGCGCCGTTCGGCGATCGCGTTGAGCTTGCGCACATGCTCGAGGTTGTCCGCGCTCAGGTGATCCTCCTTCAGCGAGCCGCCGCCCGGCTTGTTCACGCGCGCGTCGGCCGGCACGCCGTTCAGGTACTTCGACGTGAGCAGGCCCTGCGCGAGCGGCGTGAACGCGATGCTGCCCGCGCCGACGTCGTCGAGCGTGCCGAGCAGATCCTCTTCGATCCAGCGGTTCAGCATGTTGTACGACGGCTGGTGAATCAGCAGCGGCACCTTGTATTGCGCGAGCAGCGCGGCCATCTCGCGCGTCTTCGCGGCCGAATACGACGAAATGCCGATGTAGAGCGCCTTGCCCTGCTGCACGGCCGACGCCAGCGCACCCGCCGTTTCCTCGAGCGGCGTATGCGCGTCGAAACGGTGCGAATAGAATATGTCGACGTAGTCGAGCCCCATCCGCTGCAGGCTCTGGTCGAGGCTCGCGAGCACATACTTGCGCGACCCGCCGCCGCTGCCGTACGGGCCCGGCCACATGTCCCAGCCGGCCTTCGTCGAAATCAGCAGCTCGTCGCGATACGGCCGGAAATCCTCCTTCAGCAGCCGGCCGAAGTTGATCTCGGCGCTACCGTACGGCGGCCCGTAGTTGTTCGCGAGGTCGAAGTGGTTGATGCCGAGGTCGAATGCGGTGCGCAGGATCTCGCGCTGCGTCGAGATCGGCGTCGAATCGCCGAAGTTGTGCCACAGGCCGAGCGACAGGGCGGGCAGTTTGAGCCCGGATTTGCCGCAAGTGCGGTATTGCATGCCGGCATAACGTTCGGAAGCTGCTTCGTAGGCCATGAGTCTGTTCCGTCAGGACATCGGGGAAAGGGACGCGCGCCGGCCGCGCCAATGACGCGACGGCGGCGAAGGAGTCATACGACGACTATGGTAGCGAAAGCGGCCGGATCACGCACGGCGGCGCGACGATGGACGCGACCGCGGCGCTCGCCTACACTGCGGCGTCTCGAATCACCGTTTCAGCGAGGTTGGTATGTCCCGGGTCATCTCGGTTGCACTGCTCGTCGGCGGCGTCGTGCTGCTGTATTTCGGCGGCCAGTCGTTCCATTCGATCAACGACAACGTGTCGCGCTTCTTCACCGGCTCGCCGGCGACGAAGACGATCCTGCTGATCGTCGGCGGCGCCGTCGCATCGTTCGTCGGCCTGATCGGCCTCGCGATGCCGGGCGGCAAGCGCTGATCGCATCGCATCGCAGCGCGACGCACGCACGGCTCGCGATCGCATCGAGAGCGGCTCGGTCGACTATCCGGCCTATGGCAACCGGCTCGTCGTGCCGACATCACGCGCGCGAGCCGCGCCAAACGAAACGGGCGGCCAGGCCGCCTGTCGTTTCATTTGCCCGCGATGCACCGCATCGCGTGATCGCCGCGGTTTCGCCGGCCGCCGGTCGGCCTAGAACTGCACTTCCGGCTTCGATGCCGAGCGCGTGCCGGGCACCGGCCGGTTGCTTGCGCCGTGGTACGTGTACACGAGCGAGAACTTCACCTGGTCGGAACGGTTCTGCCCGGCCGAATGCAGCGTGTTGCTGTGGAAGAACACGACGTCGCCCGTCTGCAGCGACGGGCACGTCGCCGCGTCGATCATCCTGCGGTTCTCCGGCAGATCACTGCGGAAGAATTTCGCGTCATCGAACGCTTCCGGTCCGAATTCGGCCGTATGCGAACCCGGCACGAGCCACAGCGCGCCGTTCTCGTTGGTTTCCGGCCCGAGCGCGAGCCACACCGACACCATGTCCGGCCGCTCGAACGCCCAGTAGCGGAAATCGCGATGCCAGCCGGTCAGGCTGCCGTACGCCGGGTGCTTCGTCATCATGCAGTTGTGATGCGCACGCGACAGCACGGGCTCCTCGCCGAAATACGCGCGCATCCACGCGCCGATTTCGGGCGCGATCGCGCGCTCGGCAAACGCCGGATCGCGCGAATACGCATCGAGCAGCCGGCGCACCGTATGCCCGCCCGGCGCATGCTTCGATTCGGGCGCGCCCGGGTAGCGCAGGTCGGCCTCGAACTCGATCGGCTCGGCGGCCTCCCGCAACTGGCGCTCCGCGATCTGCCGGAGCGCCGCGCACTGCGCTTCGCCGACGAGGCCGCGCGCGACGACGAAGCCGCGCTCGCGCAATTCCGCGACTTGCGCGCGGATCGATTCCGACTGCAATGGAGACGACATGGGATGCCAGACGTTTATTGTGTGAATGTGACGATTGTAAATCGGCACCGGATACCGCGAACAGCACCATTGTCGTGCGCAGGGGCATGCCAATCGCGGATTTGATCCAGCGCAAGGGAACTGTGCGGCGCGGCATCTGCCTGAGCGACAGGCGGTATGCGGCACACGCCTTGCTGCACAAGGGTTTATCGCGACTTTTGCCGGTCACGAAACCCCTGTAGCCTGACGCGGCCTGTCAATTCTGGCGGGCGCGGCGCGCGACGGGTTTAGGTAAGATCCGTTGTGCCATCCGAGGCCGTTGATACCAGTGCGCTCTTCAGGGCGCCACCCATACAAGCGAAGCATCGTTCACATGCCATTCCGTCTGACTTCCCGTTTCAACCGCGCTGCGAAGCGCGTCGTGCCGTCCGCTCCTGCCCGCTCGCTGCGCCATCACCGCGCCCGCACGCAGGCGCTGGCCGAACGTACGCACACGCACAGCCGGCTGGACGGCATCCGTGCGTGGTTCCACGCGTTTTTCTCGATGATGAGCGCCCAGGCGTTCGCCCGCCGCGCCGGCCTGCGTTCGCTGCTGCAGAAACCGTCGTCGCTGCGCGCGCTCGCGCTGCGCCGCAAGCTCGGCCCGCAACGCCGCGTCAACCGTCCGCGCCGCCTCGCGGCGAGCAACGGCTGGTTCGGGTTCGGCGCACGCTGATCAGGTACCGGCGGGCATGGCCCGCACCGATCGCCGCCGTTGCCGCGACGATCGACATCCATAAAAAAACCCCGGCTAGGCCGGGGTTTTTCATTTCAGGCGAACGACGCTTACGCGACGCGTGCGGTCGGCTCCACGCCGGCCGCTTCGGCCAGCGCGAGCGCCTTGTCGGTTGCTTCCCACGAGAATTCCGGCTCTTCGCGACCGAAGTGGCCGTAAGCCGCGGTCTTCTCGTAGATCGGACGCAGCAGGTCGAGCATCTTGATGATGCCCTTCGGACGCAGGTCGAAATGCTCGCGCACGAGCTTCGTGATCACCGCATCCGACACGCGGCCCGTGCCGAACGTGTTGACCATCACCGAGGTCGGCTCGGCCACGCCGATCGCGTACGACACCTGGATCAGCGCGCGCGATGCGAGGCCGGCGGCGACGATGTTCTTCGCGACGTAACGGCCGGCATACGCAGCCGAACGGTCGACCTTCGACGGATCCTTGCCCGAGAACGCGCCGCCGCCGTGCGGTGCGGCACCGCCGTAGGTATCGACGATGATCTTGCGGCCGGTCAGGCCGCAATCGCCCTGCGGGCCGCCGATCACGAACCGACCGGTCGGGTTCACGAGGAACTTGATGTCGCCCTTGATCAGCTCGGCCGGCAGCGTCGGCTTGATGATTTCCTCGATCACCGCTTCGCGCAGCGCGGGCAGCTCGATGTCCGGTGCGTGCTGCGTCGACAGCACGACGGTGTCGATCGAATCGGGCTTGCCGTCGACGTAGCGGACGGTGACCTGCGACTTCGCGTCCGGACGCAGCCATTGCAGGCGACCGTCGCGGCGCAGGCTGGCCTGGCGCTCGACGAGGCGGTGCGACAGGTAGATCGGCAGCGGCATCAGTTCCGGCGTTTCGTCGCACGCATAGCCGAACATCAGGCCCTGGTCGCCCGCGCCTTGGTCGAGGTTGTCGTCGTGTGCACGATCGACGCCCTGCGCGATGTCCGGCGACTGCTTGTCGTACGCGACGAGCACCGCGCAACCCTTGTAGTCGATGCCGTAGTCGGTGTTGTCGTAGCCGATGCGCTTGATCGTATCGCGCGCGATCTGGATGTAATCGATGTTGGCCGTCGTGGTGATTTCACCGGCCAGCACGACGAGACCCGTGTTGCACAGCGTTTCCGCCGCAACGCGGGAGTATTTGTCCTGCTCGAGGATGGCGTCGAGAATCGCGTCCGAGATTTGGTCCGCGACTTTGTCCGGATGGCCTTCGGAGACGGATTCGGACGTGAAGAGATAATCGTTTGCCACTTTTTCAGGCTCCTGTGTGGTTACGGTTGGTTTCACGTAGCCAGCTTCGTTGGGCCTGAAGCGGCGACGCTTTAGCGGATTACCAGGACCGGGCAGCGTGTGTCGCGCCAGCCGGCTTCGCCCCGCAAGTTGTCAGTTAACTCGGCGAAGCCCGTATTATAGCGGCTTTCCTGAATTGTCACAGAGCGCCGCCCGTGCTGCATCGTCCGCTGTCTCACCACCCTGTTCGCAACGTGCCGGCCAGCCGGCCCCACGGAGATTCCGCATGCTAGGCCGCCTCGGCACGCACCTCGCCATCGGCTTGCTGAAGCTGCTCGCCCTGCTGCCGTACGGTCTGACCGCACGGTTCGGCGATGGCCTCGGCTGGCTGCTGTATCAGATCCCCAGCCGGCGAAAGCGCATCGTACATACGAATCTGAAACTCTGCTTCCCGGACTGGAGCGACGAACGGCGCGAGGAAGTGGCGGGCCGGCATTTCCGTCATGCGATCCGCAGCTACGTCGAGCGCAGCGTGCAATGGTTCGGCTCGGAGAAGAAGCTCGCGAAGCTGATCCAGGTCGACAGCGCGGTCGATCTCACCGATCCCGACCTGCCGCCGACGCTGTTCCTCGGCCTGCACTTCGTCGGCATCGAAGCCGGTTCGATCTGGCTGAACCGTTCGCTGCAGCGTCGCTGCGGATCGCTGTACCAGCCGTTCTCGAACGCGGTGCTCGAGGAAGAGGCGAAGAAGGCGCGCGGACGCTTCGACGCCGAGATGGTCGGCCGCGCGGACAGCGCGCGCGTCGTGCTGCGCTGGCTGCGCGACCGCAAGCCGGTGATGCTCGGCGCGGACATGGACTACGGGCTGCGCAACTCGACGTTCGTCCCGTTCTTCGGCGTCCCGGCCTGCACGCTGACGGCCGTCGGCCGGCTCGCGAAGACGGGCCGCGCGCAGGTCGTGCCGTTCATCGGCGAGGTGCTGCCGAACTACAAGGGCTACCGTCTGAAGGTATTCAAGCCGTGGGATCACTACCCGACCGGCGACGACGATCTCGATGCGCGGCGGATGAACGAATTCCTCGAGGAGCAGATTCCGCTGATGCCAGAGCAGTATTACTGGGTGCACAAGCGCTTCAAGACGCGCCCGCCGGGCGAGCCGAGCCTGTACTGACCTGCCGCGAGACATGCGGGCGCGCCGTCATGTGCGCACCTGTGCTCTTGCCACCTTCGGCGCGCCCTTTGCGCGCGCCTGCCACAGATCGTAGGCCGACTGCTGCGCGAGCCACAGATCGGCCCTTCCCCCGTTTTCCTCGCCGAGCCACGCTTCGAGCCGCAACGCCATTTCCGGCGAGATGCCGGCATGGCCGTGCAGGACCCGCGACAGTGCGGCACGGGTCACGCCAAGTTGCGACGCGGCCTCGGTGACGGTCAGACCGAGCGCCGGCAGCACGTCGTCGCGCAGCGTTTCGCCCGGATGGGGTGGATTGAAGATGCGGGTCATGGCTTGAATCACCTTAGTGGTAGTCCTGGTAATCGACCAGAACGACGTCGCGGCCCTCGAATCGGAATGTCAGCCGCCAGTTGCCGTTGACGCCGACGGCGTAATATCCGTCCAGCCCGCCAGCGAGGCCGTGAAAACGCCAGCCAGGCACATTCATGTCCTGCGGCGCGCCAGCGACATCGAGACGCGCCAGCATGCGCCGCAGCCGGGGTGCATGATCCGGCCGAATGCCCGCCTTGCTCCCGGTGACGAAAAACGCTTCCAGTCCCTTGTGTACCCATGACTTGATCATGGACCTCCCACACTCGAGCGCGACGTCGACAGCATGGCCCGGATGTGTGTAGCCAGACTATACGAATCACTTGATTTCCTCGTCAATTTGACCCGTACGAAAACGCTCGTCCGGGTCGCCCATGCCTTCGTCGTGTATTCGGGCACGCACCGCCAGTGCCGCCTCCGCTACGCCCGCCACACCCTGCCAATTTGTCCGCTCGCCACGTACCCGACCAGTCGACCAATCGACAGATACCGCCTGCCCGGCCCACAGGAGCAACCTGAAGCACCGTTCCCGCGCAGGACGCCCCTGTCGGCTGCATGTATCATTTGCGGTTGAGATCAGCACGACGAACGACGCTGCCCCGGCATGGCCGCCGGCCGCCCGTGTCGTGCCGACCGCCTTGTTCGCCATGGAATTCCGGACCCAGTGAAACTCTCGTTCACCAAGATGCACGGCGCGGGCAACGACTTCGTCGTGCTCGACGGCTACTCGCGCGCGCTGCCGCCGCTCACCGAAGCGCAGGTGCGCGCACTCGCCAACCGCCACTTCGGCATCGGCGCCGACCAGTTGCTGCTGGTCGAGAAACCGACCGTCGACGGCGCGGATTTCAAGTACCGGATCTTCAATTGCGACGGCGGCGAGGTCGAGCACTGCGGCAACGGTGCGCGTTGCTTCGTGAAGTTCGTCAGCGACCGCGGCCTGACCGACCAGCGCAGCGTGCGCGTGCAGGTCATGAAGGGCCTGATCACGCTGACGCTGCAGGACAACGGCGAAGTCGTCGTCGACATGGGCGCGCCCGTGTTCGCGCCGGCGCAGGTGCCGTTCGATGCCGCGGGCCTCGACGCCCGCAAGGAAGGCAACGACACGCTGTGGCCGCTCGACGTGGGCGGCGCGACGCGCTGGATTTCGACGGTGTCGATGGGCAATCCGCACGCGGTGCAGGTCGTCGACGACGTCGAAGCGTATCCGGTGCTGGAAGAAGGCCCGCTGATCGAGCGCCATGCGCGCTTCCCGCAGCGCGTGAACGCCGGCTTCATGCAGATCGTGTCGCGCCACGAAGTGAAGCTGCGCGTGTACGAACGCGGCGCGGGCGAGACGCTCGCGTGCGGCACCGGCGCGTGCGCGGCGGTCGCGGCCGGCATCCGGCGCGGCCTGCTCGATTCGCCCGTGACCGTGCACACGCACGGCGGCACGCTGACGATCGGCTGGGACGGCACGCGCGACGAAGCCGCCGCACTGATGATGGCCGGCCCCGCCACGACCGTGTTCGAAGGCGAGATCGACCTGAACGCCTGACCCTGCAACGTCCCTGATAACTGAACGCTCCCGCCACATGAACGATCGCGAAGTCGCCGACTACCTGCTCGCCAACCCCGAATTCTTCGCGCAGCACGCCGAGCTGCTCGCGACGATCCGTCTCGCGAATCCGCACGGCAAGGCCGCGATCTCGCTGCAGGAGCGGCAGATGGAGATGCTGCGCGACAAGAACAAGCATCTCGAGCGCCGGCTCGCCGAACTCGTGCGCTACGGCCACGAGAACGACAGCCTGTCCGCGAAGTTCAGCCGCTGGACCGCGCGCGTGATCGCGGAACGCGATCCGTACGCGCTGCCGCGCACGATCGCCGACGGCATCGCCGACGTGTTCGACGTGCCGCAGACGGCGCTGCGCGTGTGGGACGTCGCCGACACCTACGCGCAAGCCGACTTCGCGCGCCAGGTCGGCGAGGAAGTACGCCTGTTCACGAACGGCCTGTCGACGCCGTACTGCGGCGCGAACACGGGCTTCGAAGCCGCCCAGTGGCTCGCGCCCGCGCTCGCCGCCCCGGCCGCGAACGCGGCGGAGGGCGCCGAAGCCGCGCCGGCCGGCGACGGCTCGGCCGCGTCGGTCGCGCTGCTCGCGCTGCGCGCCGGCAGCGATGCACCCGCGTTCGGCCTGCTGGTCCTCGGTTCGCCCGATCCGCGCCGCTTCCACGACGGGATGGCCACCGACTTCCTCGCGCAGATCGCGACGCTCGCGAGCGCCGCGCTCACGCGCCTGCTGCCGCACTGATCCGCCGCACGCGATGACCGACGATCCGATCGCCGCCTACCTGTCGAACCTGAAGCACGTCAGGCAGCTGTCGGAACACACGCTGCGCGCGTACACGCACGAACTCGACGAACTGAGGAAGCTCGCGGCCGGCCGGCCGCTCGAAGCATTGACCGCCGCCGACATGCGCGGCGCGGTCGTGCGCGGGCACGCGGCCGGGCTGTCCGCGCGCTCGATCTCGCACCGCCTTTCCGCATGGCGTGCGTTCTATCGCTGGTTCGCGCAACGCGTCGAGATGCCCGCGAATCCCGTCGCCGGGGTACGCGCGCCCAAACGCGAGAAATCGCTGCCCAAGGCGCTGTCGGTCGACGATGCGGTCGCACTGATGGACGCGCCGCTCGCCGGCACGACCGAAAGCATCCGCGACCACGCGATCCTCGAGCTGTTCTATTCGTCGGGGCTGCGCCTCGCCGAACTGGTCGGGCTCGACGTCCGGTACACGCAGGCCGACGGCTACCGCTCGGCCGGCTGGCTCGATCTCGCCGAAGCCGAAGTCACCGTGCGCGGCAAAGGCAACAAGGAGCGCAAGGTGCCGGTCGGCAGCAAGGCGATCGACGCGCTGAACGCTTGGCTCGCGGTGCGCGGCGAATTCGTGAAGCACGATCCGCATCCGCTGTTCGTGTCGGTGCGCGGCAACCGGATGTCGCCGGGCGTCGTGCGCGAGCGCGTGAAGCGTGCGGCGCTCGCCGCCGGCATCCCCGCCAACGTCCACCCGCACGTGTTGCGCCACTCGTTCGCGACGCACGTGCTGCAGTCGAGCGGCGACCTGCGCGCGGTGCAGGAACTGCTCGGCCACGCGAGCGTCGCCGCGACGCAGATCTATACGTCGCTCGACTTCCAGCATCTCGCGAAGATTTACGACAGCGCGCATCCGCGCGCGAAGAAGCGCGACTGACGCGCGTCCCGTGTTACCCGCCACGCGCGGCGGCCGGCACCGGTCGGCGTCGCGCGCGGCCCATTTCGATCTCATCATGCAAACCGTCACCCTCAAGCCGTCCAAGGAAAAATCGCTGCTGCGCCGCCATCCGTGGATCTACGCCAATGCGATCGACCGCGTCGACGGCAAGCCCGCGCCCGGCGCGACCGTGCTCGTGCGCGCGCACGACGGCCGCTTCCTCGCGCGCGGCGCGTACAGCCCTCAGTCGCAGATCCGCGTGCGGGTATGGAGCTTCGACGAGCACGAGCCGATCGATCACGCGTTCTTCAAGCGCCGCGTGCAGCGCGCGGTCGCGCACCGCACGACGATGGTGTCGGGCACGGGTGCGGTGCGGCTCGTGTTCGGCGAAGCCGACGGGCTCCCGGGGCTGATCGTCGACTACTACGTCGCGGATACCGCCGAAGCCGGCGCGGCGCCGCGCGGCCAGCTGGTCTGCCAGTTCATGGCCGCGGGCGTCGAAGCGTGGAAGGACGCGATCGTCGCGGCGCTCACCGGCGCGACCGGCTGCCCGAACGTGTACGAGCGCTCGGACGTGTCGATCCGCGACAAGGAAGGGCTCGAACAGACGACCGGCGTGCTGGCCGGCGACGCGCCGCCCGCGACGCTGATCGCGAACGAAAACGGCGTGCGCTATCACGTCGACGTGCCGAACGGCCACAAGACGGGCTTCTACGTCGACCAGCGCGACAACCGCGCGCTCGTTGCGCAATACGCGGCCGACCGCGACGTGCTGAACTGCTTCTGCTACACGGGCGGCTTCTCGCTCGCGGCGCTCAAGGGCGGCGCGAAACGCGTGGTGTCGATCGATTCGTCGGGCGATGCGCTCGCGCTCGCGCAGCAGAACGTCGTCGCCAACGGCTTCGACGCGGCACGCGCGACCTGGCTCGACGCCGATGCGTTCAAGACGCTGCGCCGCCTCGTCGACGAAGGCGAGCGTTTCGACCTGATCGTGCTCGATCCGCCGAAGTTCGCGCCGACCCGCGACAGCGTCGATCGCGCGGCGCGCGCGTACAAGGACATCAACCTGAGCGGCTTCAGGCTGCTGCGTCCGGGCGGCCTGCTGTTCACGTACTCGTGCTCGGGCGCGATCGATATGGACCTGTTCCAGAAGATCGTCGCGGGCGCCGCGGCCGACGCGAAGGTCGACGCACGCATCCTGAAGCGGCTCGGCGCGGGCGTCGATCATCCGCTGCTCGCCGCGTTCCCGGAAGGCGAATATCTGAAGGGCCTGCTGTTGCAAATCGTCTGATCGCCCCGATCTAGCGCGGACAACCGCGCCCGCCTCCGTTGGCGGCGCAGCGCCCCAGCCTGTCGTTCGGACGACGGGCGGGGGCTTGACAGGTATGTTTCAATGGATGGTTGTGCGCCCCGGCTCGCAGCGCGAGGGCGCGACGCACATCCTGGTTTTGACCCCGATTCACGAACCACAGGCGACCGACATGGCCACTCCCGTCACCATCCTTACCGGCTTCCTCGGCAGCGGCAAGACGACGCTGCTCAAGCGCATCCTGAACGAACAGCACGGCATGAAGATCGCCGTGATCGAGAACGAATTCGGCGAAGAGAACATCGACAACGAAATCCTCGTCCAGGATTCGAACGAGCAGATCATCCAGATGAGCAACGGCTGCATCTGCTGCACGATCCGCGGCGACCTCGCCCGCGCGCTCGGCGATCTGGCCGCGAAGAAGCGCGAAGGCAAGCTCGACTTCGACCGCATCGTGATCGAGACGACCGGCCTCGCGAACCCGGGCCCCGTCGCACAAACGTTCTTCATCGACAGCGAAATCGCCGACGACTTCCTGCTCGATGCGGTCATCACGCTGGTCGACGCGAAGCACGCGAACGCGCAGCTCGACGAACACGAAGTGGTGCAGCGCCAGGTCGGTTTCGCCGACCGCCTGTTCATCACGAAGTCGGATCTCGTCGACGACCAGACCGTCGCGGGCCTCAAGCACCGCCTGATGCACATGAACCCGAAGGCCGCGATCAAGGTCGTGAATTTCGGCGAAGCGGACATCAAGGAAATCTTCGACCTGCGCGGCTTCAACCTGAACGCGAAGCTGGAGATCGATCCCGATTTCCTCGCCGAGGACGATCACGCGCACGATCATCACGACCATGATCACGATCACGCGAATTGCGACCACGATCACGGCCAATGCGCGCACGATCACGACCACGGCCACCACCACAATCATCACCACGCGCACCACGACGACAAGATCAAGTCGTTCGTGTACCGCAACGACCGCCCGTTCGACCCGAACAAGCTGGAAGACTTCCTCGGCGGCATCCTGCAGATCTACGGCGAGCGGATGCTGCGCTACAAGGGCGTGCTGTACATGAAGGGCGTCGACCGCAAGGTCGTGTTCCAGGGCGTGCACCAGATGATGGGCAGCGACCTCGCGGCGAAGTGGCTGCCGGTCGAGAAAAAGACCAACAAGATGGTGTTCATCGGCGTCGACCTGCCGCAGGACCTGATCACCGACGGCCTCGACGCCTGCCTCGCCTGACCCGCGCGGGCGCCCGCCGTGCGCCCGCTGCCCGGCCGCCCGCACCGGCGGCCGCGGCGGTCGGGCGGCGCCTTTTCCGGGCAGGGTTTCGCCGTCATCGCTTTTTCGCGATTTGCGCGTTATATTTTCTAGATATTGGCGCAGCCGACGGGGATCGACCCGATACGGCGCCCGCTTGCGATTCAGTTACAATACGTGCCCGCTGGAGTACGGCAACAAACAGGCCCGGTTCTTGCTGAACCAGTTTTCCGGGCATCGCAACCGCGCCGGATCGCCAATCCGCCTCCCGGCCGCGGCCGATGCGATGTGCCGCGCAGCACACCGGTTCGCAGCGCGCGCAAATCCGCGCCAGGCCTATCCTGGTATTTGAGAACCGGTTTTCCAGAGGCTTTCGGCCCCGCGGCGGCAAATCGCAAATGATTGCAAGCGCGGTTGCGGGTAATCCCAAAGTGCAGGCAATATCTCTCGATTTGCCGCACATTGAAGAAGCAAGCAGATGACGAAGAAACTCTTGACCGAAGCCGAAATCCTGAAGATGAGCGACAAGGATTACATGAATGAGGATCAGCTCGCCTTCTTCAAAAATCGGCTCGAACAGTTGCAGGCGGACATCCTCAAGAATGCAGGCCAGACGACCGAGAACCTGCGCGAGACGGTGATCGTCCCCGATCCCGCCGACCGCGCGACGATCGAGGAAGAGCACGCGCTCGAGCTGCGTACGCGCGATCGCGAACGCAAGCTCCTCAAGAAGGTTCAGCAGTCGCTCGCCCGCATCGATTCCGGCGATTACGGCTGGTGTGAGGAAACCGGCGAGCCGATCGGCATTCCGCGCCTGCTCGCGCGTCCGACCGCCACGCTGTCGCTCGAGGCGCAGGAGCGCCGCGAGTTGCGCCAGAAGCTGTTCGGCGACTGATCGAGCGGCATTCCGCTCAAACACGCTGCTTCCCGAAAGCGCGCGGCCTGCCGCGCGCTTTTTGTTTTTCCGGCACCGGTTCCCGGCCGCCGGCCGATTTGCCTTCCCCTCTTGATATCCCGGCGCCCGCCCTAAAATGAAACGGACGCGCGCCGGGCCGCTCCCCGGCGCACTGCGGATTCACGCGGCGGCGCGTCGCGCCGCCCGACTCTTCCCCGTTTTTCTCAAGGAACGCAGATGGAGCAATTTCACGGCACGACCATCGTTTCGGTCCGGCGCGGCGACAAGGTCGCGCTCGGCGGCGACGGCCAGGTAACCCTCGGCAACATCGTCATGAAGGGTGGCGCGCGGAAAGTGCGGCGGATCTACAACAACCAGGTGCTGGTCGGATTCGCGGGCGGCACCGCCGATGCGTTCTCGCTCCTCGACCGCTTCGAGGCGAAGCTCGAGAAGCACCAGGGCAACCTGACCCGCGCGGCCGTCGAGCTCGCGAAGGACTGGCGCACCGACCGGATGCTGCGCCGCCTCGAGGCGATGCTGATCACGGCCGACGCGACCACCACGCTCGTGATCACCGGCAACGGCGACGTGCTCGACCCCGAAGGCGGCATCTGCGCGATCGGCTCGGGCGGCGCGTACGCGCAGGCCGCGGCCCGCGCGCTCGTCGAGAACACCGACCTGTCGCCGCGCGAGATCGTCGAGAAGTCGCTCGGGATCGCGGGCGACATGTGCATCTACACGAACCACAACCGCATCATCGAAACGATCGAGTAAGGACAGCCCCATGAGCACCATGACCCCTGCCGAGATCGTCTCGGAACTCGACAAGCACATCATCGGCCAGGCGAAGGCGAAGAAGGCCGTCGCCGTCGCGCTGCGCAACCGCTGGCGCCGCCAGCAGGTCGCCGACCCCCTGCGCCAGGAAATCACGCCGAAGAACATCCTGATGATCGGGCCGACGGGCGTCGGCAAGACCGAAATCGCGCGCCGCCTCGCGAAGCTCGCCGACGCGCCGTTCATCAAGATCGAAGCGACCAAGTTCACCGAAGTCGGCTACGTCGGCCGCGACGTCGACAGCATCGTGCGCGACCTGATCGAGATCTCGGTCAAGCAGACGCGCGAAGCCGAAATGCGCAAGGTGCGCAGCAAGGCCACCGACCAGGCGGAAGACCGCATCCTCGACATCCTGCTGCCGCAACCGCGCGCGGTGGGCTTCGGCGGCAACGCCGAGCACGCGAACGACGACAACAACGCGACCCGCCAGACCTTCCGCAAGCGCCTGCGCGAAGGCCAGCTCGACGACAAGGAAGTTGAGCTCGACCTCGAGCAGCCGTCGGTCGGCATGGACATCATGGCGCCGCCGGGGATGGAAGAGATGACCGAGCAGATCCGCTCGATGTTCTCGAACCTCGGCAGCGGCAAGAAGCAGCGCCGCAAGGTGAAGATCAAGGAAGCGCTGAAGCTGCTGACCGACGAGGAAGCGGCGAAGATGCTCAACGAAGAGGAAGTGAAGACAAAGGCCGTGCAGAACGTCGAGCAGAACGGCATCGTGTTCCTCGACGAGATCGACAAGATCACGTCGCGCAACAACGAAGGCAGCGGCGGCGAAGTGTCGCGCCAGGGCGTGCAGCGCGACCTGCTGCCGCTCGTCGAAGGCACGACGGTCAACACGAAGTACGGGATGGTGAAGACCGATCACATCCTGTTCATCGCGAGCGGCGCATTCCACCTCGCGAAGCCGAGCGACCTGATTCCGGAGCTGCAAGGCCGCTTCCCGATCCGCGTCGAGCTCGATTCGCTGTCGGTCGAAGATTTCGAGGCGATCCTCGATGCGACCGACGCGAGCCTCGTCAAGCAGTACCAGGCGCTGCTCGCGACCGAAGACGTGCAGCTCGAATTCGCCGCGGACGGCATCCGGCGCCTCGCCGAGATCGCGTTCGCGGTCAACGAGAAAACCGAGAACATCGGCGCGCGCCGGCTGTACACGGTGATCGAGAAGCTGCTCGAGGAAGTGTCGTTCTCGGCCGGCAACCACGCCGGCGAGCGCGTGACGATCGACGCGAAGTACGTCGACCGTGCGCTCGGCGAAGTGGCGCAGGACGAGGACCTGTCGCGCTACGTGCTGTAACGCGCGCAGAGCAGGATGAAAGAACGGGCGGCCCCTTCCGGGGTCGCCCGTTTTCGTTGGTGCGCCGCTTACTGCCGAACCGGCTTCTTCGCGAGCTTGCGCTGCAGCGTGCGGCGGTGCATGTTCAGCGCCCGCGCGGTGGCCGAGATGTTGTTGTTGTTCTCCGCCAGCACGCGCTGGATGTGCTCCCATTCGAGCCGGTCGACCGACAGCACGACCGGATTCTCGAGCGCCTCGTCGGCCTGCACTTCGGTCGCGTTGGTCTGCAGCGCGGCCAGGATCGACTCGACGTTCGCCGGCTTCGCGAGGTAGTTGTCGGCGCCTTCCTTCACGGCCTGCACGGCGGTCGCGATGCTCGCGTAGCCGGTCAGCACGAGAATGCGCGCATCGGGCTGCAGGTCGCACAGCGGCGCGATCAGGCTCAGCCCCGAATCCTCGCCGAGATGCAGGTCGACGGTGATGAACTGGAACTTGCCGCCCGCGGCGAGCCGCAGCGCCGTCTCCTTGTCGTGCGCCTGCTGGACCGCGTAACCGCGGCGCTCGAGGCCGCGCGCGAGCGTGCCCGCGAACACCTCGTTGTCGTCGATCACCAGGAAATTGTTCTCGCTCATGTGGTTTCTCCGTCTACGTGTTGGTTGAGGCCGCCGGTATCGCGACGCGCACGACCGGCAGGCGCAGCACGGCCCGCGTGCCGCGCCCTGTTGGAGCGCCGGCCGGGCGGCTGTCCGGCGCGCCGGCCGGCCGTTCGGCTGCACGTGCGCCCGTGCGCGATCCCGCGCGTTGTCCCGATACGGCCGCCGCGTGGCCATTTGCCGCACCGCCGGCCCGCCCGTTGCCGCCCGCCGCGCGCGGCGTGACGTCGGACAGTTCGATCTCGCCGCCGAGCCGCGCGGCCGCACTGAACGCGAGATACAGGCCGACGCCGTGCCCGCCCTGCGTGCTGTCGACCGGCATCGCGCCGAGCGATTCGCGCAGCGCGGCCGGAATGCCGGGCCCGTCGTCGCATACCTCGAATTCGATTTCGTCGGCCGTGCCGCCATGCGCGACCTTCGCGGCGAGCGTCACGCGCTGCGGACTCGCGCGCGCGGCGTTGTCGAGCAGGATCGTCAGGATCTGGCCGGCCGCGACCGTATCGTCGAGCGCGACGCCGGCCGGGCGCGCGCCGAGCAGCTCGAACTGCACGTGCGGATGCCGCAGGCGCCAGTGCTCGACGAACGTGTCGAGCCAGTCGTCCACCGGCTGGCGGCTCGCCGACGTGCTCGCGCGGCTGCGCAGGCGCGCGAGCGCCGACGTGCAGAGCGACATCTGTTCCTCGAGCACCTTCAGGTCGGCGTCGTAGCGCGCGAGCCCCGGATCGGCGCGCGCCGCGTCGCGCAACTCCTCGGCGAGCATCGCGATCGTCGACAGCGGCGTGCCCATTTCATGCGCGACCGTGGCGGCCTGCACACCGAGCGCGACCGCCCGCTCGTCGCGCAGCAGATGCGCCTGCGCTTCGCCAAGCGCCGCGTCGCGCTGGCGCAGCGCGTTCGACATGCGCGCGACGAACCACGCGATCAGCCCGACGCTGACCATGAAGTTCACCCACATGCCGGTACGGTAGTAATCGAACAGGTTCGCCGGGTTGTCCATGTTGAGCGGCACCGAATCGAAGCCGAGCGCCGCGTAGCAGGCGACCGCGAACGCCGCGAGCCAGATCATCAGGTGCCACGGCAGCACGGCCGCCGCGATCGCGAGCGACGGCAGGTACAGCGACACGAACGGGTTGGTCGTCCCGCCCGACAGGAACAGCAGCGCGGACAGCGCACCGAGGTCGACCCACAGCTGGCCGAGCAGCTCGAAATTGGTCTCGGGCCGGGCGCGCAGCACGCGCACCCAGGTCAGCGCGTTGAAAACGATTTCGAGCGCGATGACCATCAGCATCGCGGGCAGCGGCAGATGCACGCCGAAATAGGTCTGCACGACGCCGATCGTCACGAGCTGGCCGATGATCGCGAGATTGCGGAGCCAGAACAGGTGACCGAGGTTGACGCGCCCGGTGGTGGTGATTCGTTGCATCCGGGCAGTTTACCCGTTTAGCGCCCGGCGCCTCTAGCGGGGCCGGATCGATGCGCGCGAACGGGCGCGGCGAGGCGCCGTCAACCGGCCGCGCCGGCCATGCGCTGCGCGATCTCGTCGGCCAGGCACTCGGGGCATCGGCACCGCGCGCCGGCCGCAGGCGGCGTGCCGCCGGGCGGCACTGGCATCGCCGCGCACCAGCAGTCGAACGGCTGCGTATGCGCGCCGCAGTCGAAGCCGCGCCCGCAGTGCGGGCAGCGCGCACGGCGCGGGGCGGAACGGGCGTCGGCGGCGGAATCGGTCATGGCGCAATCGCGGAAGCGGGCGGGACATCGCCCCACGCGACAAGCATAGCGCGGCGGCTGGATTTTGCACGCCGGCCGCCCGGCCGAACGCCATCGGAAACGCACGTTGGCCAGCCCGCCCGCGCCGCCCGCGCGACGCCGCCCGAATCGCGCCGCGCCATAGCCGGCGGGCCGCCGCGTGCGATGCCGCGCCGCGTCGCCGGGGCGCCGGCCGGCCCAAAAACCCGATGCTGCGCTGCGCCACTCCTGTACAATTCGCCCTGTTTCAACCGTTCCCAGCTAGAGCCGCCGCCATGTCCGAGCCCATCGACCTCTCGCAGATCGCCCCCACGCTGAAAGCAGAAATCCTCGCGGAGGCGCTGCCGTACATCCGTCGTTACCACGGCAAGACCGTGGTCATCAAATACGGCGGCAACGCGATGACGGAAGAGCGGCTCAAGCAGGGCTTCGCGCGCGACGTGATCCTGCTCAAACTGGTCGGCATCAACCCGGTGATCGTCCACGGCGGCGGTCCGCAGATCGATCACGCGCTGAAGAAGATCGGCAAGGCCGGCACCTTCATCCAGGGCATGCGCGTCACCGACGAAGAGACGATGGAAGTCGTCGAATGGGTGCTGGGCGGCGAAGTGCAGCAGGACATCGTGATGCTGATCAATCACTTCGGCGGCCACGCGGTGGGCCTGACGGGCAAGGACGGCGGCCTGATCCACGCGCGCAAGCTGCTGATGCCGGACCGCGACAACCCGGGCCAGTACATCGACATCGGCCAGGTCGGCGAAGTCGAGGCGATCAACCCGGCGGTCGTGAAGGCGCTGCAGGACGACGCGTTCATCCCGGTGATCTCGCCGATCGGCTTCGGCGAGGACGGCCTCTCGTACAACATCAACGCCGACCTCGTCGCGGGCAAGCTCGCCACGGTGCTGAACGCCGAGAAGCTGCTGATGATGACCAACATCCCCGGCGTGATGGACAAGGACGGCAACCTGCTGACCGACCTGTCCGCCCGCGAGATCGACGCGCTGTTCGAGGACGGCACGATCTCCGGCGGCATGCTGCCGAAGATTTCGTCGGCGCTCGACGCCGCGAAGAGCGGCGTGAAGTCGGTGCACATCGTCGACGGCCGGATCGAGCATTCGGTGCTGCTGGAAATCCTGACCGAGCAGCCGTTCGGCACGATGATCCGCTCGCATTGAGCGCGCGCCGCCCGCCTGCCAGCCCCGACCTGCCGGCCCCGCTGCGGCGCCGGCGCATCTCGCGCAGCCGGCCGCGCGCCGGCGCGCCCGTCTGGCTGTTCGATCTCGACAACACGCTGCACCACGCGTCGCACGCGATCTTTCCCGAGATCAACCGTGCGATGACGCAATACATCATCGACGCGCTGCAGGTCGGGCGCGCCGAAGCCGACCGCCTGCGCAACGGCTACACCGAGCGCTACGGCGCCGCGCTGCTCGGCCTCACGCGCCACCACCCGATCGACCCGCACGATTTCCTGCGCGTGGCCCACACGTTTTCCGACCTGCCCGCGATGGTGCGCGCCGAGCGCGGCCTCGCGCGCATCGTCGCCGCGCTGCCGGGCCGCAAGCTGATCCTGACCAACGCGCCCGAAAACTATGCGCGCGCGGTGCTGCGCGAGCTGGGCATCGAGCGGCTGTTCGAGCGCGTGATCGCGATCGAGCACATGCGCGACCGCCGCATGTGGCGCGCGAAGCCCGACCATGCGATGCTCCGCCGGACGCTGCGCGCCGCGCATGCGCGGTTCGCCGACGCGATCCTCGTCGAGGATACGCGCAGCCACCTGAAGCGCTACAAGCGGCTGGGCATCCGCACGGTATGGATCACCGGCCACCTGCCTGGCCATCTGCCGGCAACCGGACGCCCGCATTATGTCGACCAGCGCATTCGTTCGTTAAAATCGCTGCGACTGGGCACACGATCGGGGCGACAAAAATGCAGCCGACTTACCCGCAGGACCAAGCCGTAACGGAAAGCCAGGCCACACCCTCCCGCCCGCGCCCGAAGCCGGGCGAGCGCCGCGTCATGATCCTGCAGACGCTCGCGGCGATGCTCGAGGCCCCGAAACCCGAGAAAATCACGACCGCCGCGCTCGCGGCCCGGCTCGACGTGTCGGAAGCCGCGCTGTATCGGCACTTCGCCAGCAAGGCGAAGATGTACGAAGGATTGATCGAGTTCATCGAACAGGCGCTGTTCGGGCTCGTCAACCAGATCGTCGCGAAGGAGCCGAACGGCGTGCTGCAGGCCCGCACGATCGCGCTGACGATGCTCAATTTCGCCGCGAAGAACCCGGGGATGACGCGCGTGCTGACCGGCGAGGCGCTGGTCGGCGAGGACGAGCGGCTCACCGAGCGCGTGAACCAGCTGCTCGACCGCATCGAGGCGACCGTCAAGCAATGCCTGCGCGTCGCGCGCACCGAAGCGAATGCGCCGCAGGACGGCGCGACGCCGTTCGTGCTGCCGGCCGACTACGATCCCGGCGCCCGCGCGAGCCTGCTCGTCAGCTATGTGATCGGCCGGTGGCACCGCTTCGCGAAGGGCGGGTTCCAGAAGCCGCCGGGCGAACAGGCCGATGCGCATCTGCGGCTGATCCTGCAGTGACCGGCGCGTGACGGTACGCCCGCCATGCGCCCGAATCCGGGCCTCGCAATTTCCGCTATACTTTGCCGACTGTCGCCCCACGGGCGGCAGGTCGGAAGCGCGCCGATTTGCTGACTCGATTGCGGGCGCGCGAACCGGCCAGGGCGTGGCTGTGCGTTCGCCCCGGCGGTTCACTACAAATGCGGCTAAAGAGGTCGTCAGCCGCGCACCTTCGCCTCCGCGCATCGCCGACACCATTTAGCCGCCCAGTCATAAGGCGGAACGAATGGAATCGATCGGCATCGTCGCTCCACAGACCATGCACTTCGCCGAACCGCTGCGCTTGCAAAGCGGCAGCGTGCTCGGCAACTATCAGCTCGTCGTCGAGACGTACGGCGAGCTCAACGCCGCGCGCTCGAACGCGGTGCTCGTGTGCCACGCGCTCAACGCGTCGCACCACGTCGCCGGCGTCTACGCGGACGATCCGCGCAGCACCGGCTGGTGGGACAACATGGTCGGCCCGGGCAAGCCGCTCGACACCAACCGCTTCTTCGTGATCGGCGTGAACAACCTCGGCTCGTGCTTCGGCTCGACCGGCCCGATGAGCATCGACCCGTCGACCGGCAAGCCGTACGGCGCCAAGTTTCCGGTGGTGACCGTCGAGGACTGGGTGCATGCGCAGGCGCGCGTCGCCGACGCATTCGGCATCGAGCGCTTCGCCGCGGTGATGGGCGGCAGCCTCGGCGGCATGCAGGCGCTCGCGTGGAGCCTGATGTATCCGGAACGCGTCGCGCACTGCATCGACATCGCGTCGACGCCGAAGCTGTCCGCGCAGAACATCGCGTTCAACGAGGTCGCGCGCTCGGCGATCCTGTCCGATCCCGACTTCCATGGCGGCGACTACTACGCGCACGGCGTGAAGCCGAAGCGCGGCCTGCGCGTCGCGCGGATGATCGGCCACATCACGTACCTGTCCGACGACGACATGGCCGAGAAATTCGGCCGCGCGCTGCGCCGCGCCGACGGCGCGCTCGACGCGTACAACTTCAGCTTCGACGTCGAGTTCGAGGTCGAATCGTACCTGCGCTACCAGGGCGACAAGTTCGCCGACTACTTCGACGCGAACACGTACCTGCTGATCACGCGCGCGCTCGACTACTTCGATCCGGCGAAGGCGTTCGACGGCAACCTGACGGCCGCGCTCGCGCACACGCAGGCGAAGTACCTGATCGCGAGCTTCTCGACCGACTGGCGCTTCGCGCCCGCCCGCTCGCGCGAGATCGTGAAGGCGCTGCTCGACAACAAGCGCACGGTCAGCTACGCGGAAATCGACGCGCCGCACGGTCACGACGCATTCCTGCTCGACGACGCGCGCTATCACAACCTGCTCCGCGCGTATTACGAACGAATCGCCAACGAGGTGGGCGCATGAACCAGCAAGCGTTGAATTCCCTGTCCGCGCGCGCGGACTTCCGCACGATCGCGCGCTGGGTCGAACCGCGTTCGACCGTGCTCGACCTCGGCTGCGGCGACGGCTCGCTGCTCGCGCTGCTGATGGAGGAGCTGGACGTCACCGGCTACGGGATCGAACTGAACGACGCGGGCGTGCTCGCGAGCGCGAAGAACGGCATCAACGTGATCCAGCAGAACCTCGAGGATGGCCTGCGCCTGTTCGAGGATCACAGCTTCGACATCGCGATCCTGTCGCAAACGCTGCAAACGATCCACCAGACGGCCGCGATCCTGCGCGAAACGGCGCGCGTCGGCCGCGAGTGCATCGTGTCGTTCCCGAACTTCGGCTACTGGCCGCACCGGCTGTCGGTGCTGAACGGCCGGATGCCGGTGTCGAAGTCGCTGCCTTACCAGTGGCACAACACGCCGAACGTGCGGGTGCTGACGATCGAGGATTTCGAGGCACTGGCGCCCGAAGTGGGGGTGACGATTCTCGACCGCGTCGTGCTGCACGAAGGCCAGCCGATTCGATGGGGAGCGAACTGGCGTGGTAGTCTTGCTGTCTATCGCGTCAAGCGCAGCTGAGCCGGGGAGCCGTTGACGGAAGATCCGGCCCGCCCACGCGCGCGGCCGCCCCTCCTGCGCCGTGCGCGCCGCCTGCGCTGCCGCCGCCGTCAGTCAACGCTACCCAGTTCCTGTCCATGTCGAAAACGCCACACGAGGCGCCCGCACTCACCGCTCACGAGGATCACCCCGGCTGGCGCGCCTATCTGAACACGCACATGCTGATCTGCGTGTTCCTGGGCTTCACGTCGGGGCTGCCCCTCTTCACGCTCGTCTACCTCGTGCAGGCATGGCTGCGCTCCGAGGGCGTGAACCTGAAGGAAATCGGCCTGTTCGCGCTGATCCAGTTCCCGTATACGTGGAAGTTCCTGTGGGCGCCGCTGATGGACCGCTACATCCCGCGCCTGCCCGGCTGGCGGCCGGGCCGCCGGCGCGGCTGGCTGCTGCTCACGCAGCTGCTGGTTGCCGGCGCGATCGCCGCGCTCGGCTTCGTGTCGCCGCGCGACTCGATCTGGACGGTCGCCGCGCTCACGACGCTCGTCGCATTCTTCGGCGCGAGCGCCGACATCGTGATCGACGCGTATCGCCGCGAGCTGCTGCGCGACACCGAGCAAGGCCTCGGCAACGCGGTGCACGTGAACGCGTACAAGCTCGCCGCGCTGATTCCCGGTTCGCTCGCGCTGATCCTGTCCGACCACCTGCCGTGGGACGCGGTATTCGCGATTACCGGCGCGTTCATGCTGCCGGGCATCCTGATGACGCTCGTCGTGCGCGAGCCGGAAGTGGTCGGCACGCCGCCGCGCAACCTGCGCGACGCGATCGTGCTGCCGTTCCGCGAATTCATCCAGCGCGACGGCTGGGCCGGCGCGCTGCTCGTCATCGCGTTCATCTTCCTGTTCAAGATCGGCGACACGATGGCGACCACGCTGTCGACGTCGTTCTTCCTCGACATCGGCTTCTCGCGCACCGAGATCGGCATCGTCGCGAAGACCACCGCGCTCGTCGCGAGCGTCGCCGGCGGCATCATCGGCGGCATCTGGCTCGTGAAGATCGGCATCGGCCGCGGGCTGTGGATCTTCGGCGCGCTGCAGATGGTGTCGACGCTCGGCTTCGCGTGGCTCGCGCAGCTCGGCCCCGGCTCGCCGGTGCTCGCGATGCTGTACGACTTCACGGTCGCGGCCAGCCACGCGCTCGCGTCGTTCATGTCGGTGTTCGGTATCGAGATCACGCCGAAGCTGAGCCCGATGACGGTCGCGCTCGCGCTCGTCTACGGCTTCGAAACCTTCACGACCGGCCTGACGATGGCCGCGTTCGTCGCGTATATCGCGAGCACGACCGACCCGCGCTACACGGCCACGCAGTTCGCGCTGTTCACGAGCCTCGCGTCGGTGCCGCGTACGCTCGCATCGGCCGCGAGCGGCTTCGTCGTCGCGAAGATCGGCTGGTACGACTATTTCATCGTGTGCACCGCGCTCGCGGTTCCCGGCATGCTGCTGCTGTTCAGGATCGCGCCGTGGAACGGTGCCGCGCGCGACGGCGAGGCGAGCCGTGCGCGGTAACCGCCTGCATCGTCTCGCGCGCGTGACGGCTACGTTGAGCGTCGGCGCCGCGGCATTCACCGCGACGAGTGCGCACGCGACCGACATCGGCGCGACGGCTGCAGGCTCCGCACCGGCCGCCGCGCAGGCGACGCCGCCCGCCCCCGCCACGTCTGCCGCGCCCGTCCCGCCGTCCGCCGCCGAAGGCGCGCAGCCGACCGGCGCCGCGGTGCCGGCGAAGGCCTATACGCCGACGCCGCAGCAGGTCCGCTACGGCAACGCGATCGCGTTCCGCACGCTGATCCCGTCGCCGCTCCTCGAGCAGCTCACCGCGAACGAATACGCGCAGATCGTGCAGACGGCCGCCGACAGCAACCGCCTGCTGAGCGCGAACCAGCCGCGCGTGAAGCGGCTGCGCGCGATCGTCGCGAAGCTCGCGCCGTATTCGGTGAAGTGGAACGACCGCGTGAAAAGCTGGGCGTGGGACGTCAACGCGATCCGCTCGCGCGACATCCGCCTGACCTGCCTGCCGGGCGGCAAGGTGCTGGTGTACGGCGGCATGCTCGACCGCGTACGCCTGAACGACGACGAGCTCGGCGTGCTGCTCGCGCACGGCATCGCGCATGCGCTGCGCGAACACGCGCGCAGCAACTTCAGCGTGACCTCGCAGACGTCGCTGCGCGCGGCCGCGCTGCCGCCGCTGTTCGGCGTCGGCGATCCGCTGCCGCAGGCGCTGAATCTCGGCGAGCGTCTGCAGTCGCTCCACTACGATCCGACCGACGAAACCGAAGCCGACGTGATCGGCGGCGACATCGCCGCACGCGCGGGCTTCGATCCGCGCGCGGCGATCACGCTGTGGGACAAGCTCGCGGTCGCGACGCGCGCGAACAAGGCGTCGGGCTTCATCTACACGCACCCGTACGGCGCCGCGCGCCGCCAGGATCTGCTGAACCGGCTGCCGGACCTGATGCCGCTGTACGCAAAGGCGACGGGCAAACGCGTCGAATCGCTGCCCGACTATGCGGGCATCAGCGCGCAGCGGCGCAAGATCGTGCGGCGCTGAGCCACCGCGCGAGACCCGGGGCGCTATGCGTCCGCATCGGCCATCGCCGGGCGCACCCCGCTGTCACGCATCCAGCGCACGTCATCCGCGGGGCTGCGGCCGAACAGCCGCTTGAACTCGCGACTGAACTGCGACGCGCTCGCATAGCCGACCCGCGCGGCCGCCGCGCCGGCGCCCAGCCCGTCGCGCACCATCATCAGCCGCGCCTGGTGCAGCCGCGCGGTCTTCACGTACTGCATCGGCGACGTCGCCGTCACGTGCTTGAACTGCGCGTGAAACACCGCGAGGCTCATCCCGGCTTCGCGGGCAAGCGTCTCGACGTCGAGATCGGCCCTCAGCTCCGCATGGATGCGCCGCAGCGCCTTCGCGATGCGGCCGAAATGATGCTGCTGCACGAGCGCCGCGCGCATCGCGTCGCCCTGCTCGCCGGTCAGCACGCGATACGCGATCTCGCGCATGATCGCGGGCCCCAGCACGCGCGTGTCGTGCGGCGACGCGAGTGCTTCGAGCAACCGCACGACCGCATCGGCCAGCGGCGCGTCGAGCGGCGTCGAATAGACGCCGAGCGGCTCGCTGATCGCCGCGCCGAGCGTCTCGTCGAGCAGGATCGCGAGCTCGGCGATCACGGCGAGATCGACGCGGATCGAGATCGCGAGAAACGGCTCGTCCATGCTCGCGAAGGTTTCGCATTCGAACGGCAGCGGCACCGACAGCACCAGGTATTGCTGCGCGTCGTACACGAACGAGCGGTCGCCGAGATAGCCGAGCTTGCGACCCTGGCACACGACGATGATGCTCGGCTCGTACAGCACGGGCATGCGCGGCGCGGGACGGCTCACGCGGAGCAAGCGCACGCCGTCGAGCGCCGCGAGCGTGTCGCCCTCGTTCGGCGCGAGGCGCGTGTGCAGCTCGATCATCCGGCGCTGCACGCGGTCGCCCGAGTCGGCAAAAAGGGGCTGGAAGCTCATCTGCGTGGTCCTGTCCGGCAAGAGAATCTGGCTCGCAATTTAGCACCTTGAACGCGTTTTGACGGGCGTTCGCGCGCAATTCAAGAGGAATAGGCAAATCTTCCAGACCTTCATGTATTTCGCCGCGGCGGTGCGCTCCTTACGATAGGCACCTGTCTCGCCGCATCGCCACATGATGCGACGGCAGTCTGTTTCGCCGGATCTTTTCCGGACAAGGAGCCTTTGCATGAGCACGACCTATGCCTACGCGGCGACCGATTCGCAATCGCCGCTCGCCCCGTTCGAATTCCAGCGTCGCGCGCTGCGCGACCTCGACGTCCAGATCGACGTCCTCTACTGCGGCGTCTGCCACTCCGACCTTCACCAGGCGCGCAACGAATGGCGCAACACGATCTACCCGGTCGTGCCGGGCCATGAAATCGTCGGCCGCGTGACCGCGACCGGCCCGCAGGTGTCGCGCTTCAAGGTCGGCGAGCTGGTCGGCGTCGGCTGTCTCGTCGATTCGTGCCGCACCTGCGCGAGCTGCGAAGAAGGCCTCGAGCAGTATTGCGAGAACGGCTTCGTCGGCACCTACAACGGCCAGGACCGCGTGACGGGCGACATCACGTACGGCGGCTATTCGACGCAGCTCGTCGTCGACGAGGCGTTCGTGCTGCGCGTGCCGGACACGCTCGACCCGGCCGGCGCGGCGCCGCTGCTGTGCGCGGGGATCACGACCTACTCGCCGCTGCGGCAGTGGAACGTCGGCCCCGGCAAGAAGGTCGGGATCGTCGGTCTCGGCGGCCTCGGCCACATGGGCGTGAAGCTGGCGCGCGCGATGGGCGCGCACGTCGTGCTGTTCACGACGTCGCCGTCGAAGATCGAGGACGGCAAGCGGCTCGGCGCGCATGAAGTGGTGATCTCGAAGGACGAAGCGCAGATGAACGCGCACCTGAACAGCTTCGACTTCATCCTGAACACGGTCGCCGCGCAGCACGACCTGAACCCGTTCCTGCACCTGCTCAAGCGCGACGGCACGATGACGCTCGTCGGCGCGCCGGAGCACGACCATCCGTCGCCGCAGGTGTTCAACCTGATCTTCAAGCGCCGCCGCCTCGCGGGCTCGCTGATCGGCGGGATCGCGGAAACGCAGGAAATGCTCGATTTCTGCGCGGAGCACGGGATCACGTCCGATATCGAGACGATTCCGATGCAGCAGATCAACGCCGCCTACGAGCGGATGCTGAAGAGCGACGTGAAGTACCGGTTCGTGGTGGACATGGCGTCGCTCAAGCAGTAAGCCACGCCCCAAACGAAACGGGCCGCATGTTCGACATGCGGCCCGTTTTGCATTCGGCGGCTATGCGCGCGGCGCGGCGCCGGCCGTCACTTCTGGTAGTCGTAGTCGATCGTCAGCGGCGCGTGATCGCTGAACTTGATGTCCTTGAAGATCGACGTGCTTTTCGCGGTACCGGCGACGCCCGGGGTCGCGATCTGGTAATCGATCCGCCACCCGACGTTCTTCGCGTATGCCTGGCCGCGGTTGCTCCACCACGTGTACTGCTCGGGGCGCTGATCGAGCGTGCGGAACACGTCGACGTAGCCGACGTCGTCGAACAGCTTCGTGAGCCACTCGCGCTCTTCCGGCAGGCAGCCCGAGTTCTTCTGGTTGCTCTTCCAGTTCTTGATGTCGATTTCCTTGTGGACGATGTTCACGTCGCCGCACAGGATCACCTCGCGCTTCTTCTTCAGCGCGGCGAGGTGCGGCATGAATTCGGCCATGAAGCGGTACTTCGCCTGCTGGCGCTCTTCGCCGCTCGAACCGGACGGCACGTACACCGACACGACCGACAGCTTGCCGTAGCGCGCCTCGACGTAGCGCCCTTCGGGATCGAACTCGCTGCTGCCGAAACCGATGATCACGTCATCGGGCTCGCGGCGGCTGTACACGCCCGCGCCGCTGTAGCCCTTCTTCTCGGCGTGGTGGAAATAGCTCTTGAAGCCGTGCGGCTCGACGAATTCGGCCGGCAGGTCGTCGGCCGACACCTTGATTTCCTGCACGCATACGCAATCGGCGTTCTGTTCGCCGAGCCAGTCGAAGAAGCCCTTCTTCGCGGCGGAGCGGATGCCGTTCAGGTTGGCGGTAATCACTCGCATCATGTCGGGTTCCGTTCAGTTCGATGTTTTTACAGGGGGGCAGCTTAACGGATCTTCACGCCTTCGAGCTCGGGCTTCGGCGGCGGGAATTCCAGCTTCATGTCGGTCATCGTGCGCAGCAGCAGCTCGGCGATCATCACGTTGCGGTGCGTCTTCGAATTCGCCGGGATCACGTACCACGGCGCATGCTCGGCCGACGTCGCGGCGAGCGCGTCGCGGTATGCGGACTGGTACGCGTCCCAGTGCTTGCGCGCGTCGAGATCGGAGATGTCGAATTTCCAGTGCTTGGTCGGGTCGTCGATGCGCGCCTGCAGCCGCGCGCGCTGCTCGTCCTTCGAGATGTGCAGGAAGCACTTGATGATCGTCGTGCCGTTCTCGAACAGCATCGTCTCGAAATCGCGGATCTGCCGGTAGCGGCGCTCGCACTCCTTGTCGCCGATCGCGCCGAGCACGCGCGGCACCAGCACGTCCTCGTAGTGGCTGCGATTGAAGATCGCGAGCTCGCCCGCCGCCGGCACCTGCGCATGCACGCGCCACAGGAAGTCGTGCGCGGCCTCGATCGGCGTCGGCGCCTTGAACGGCACGATGCGCAGGCCGAGCGGGTCGACTTCGCGAAACACCGCGCGCACGGTGCCGTCCTTGCCGCTGGTATCCATGCCCTGCAGCACGAGCAGCACGCGCTTCTTCTGCTGCGTGTGCAGACGCTCCTGCTGCACGTCGAGCTCGGTCGACACGACCGACAGCCGTTCGCGGTCGGCCTCCTTCGAGCCGGACGAAAACGGCTTGGCGCCGGGGTCGAACGCGTCGAGCTTGAATGCGGCGGCTTCCTTCTCGCGCGTGCTGTACGGCACGCGGAAATCGTCGAGCGACGGTTGTTTCGCCATTCGTTCCTCCGTTGGACGGTGTGGTGCATACGATAACGCATCCACCAAACGCGACGGGCCGCCCCGAACTGGTTCGGAGCGGCCCGTCGTCAAGCGCGGTTCAGACGCGCGCGCATGCTCAGCCGAGCTTCTTCTTCAGCAGTTCGTTGACCTGCTGCGGATTGGCCTTGCCCTTGGTCGCCTTCATCGCCTGACCGATCAGCGCGTTGAACGCCTTTTCCTTGCCGGCGCGGAATTCCTCGACCGACTTCGCGTTCGCCGCGAGCACTTCGTCGATGATCGCTTCCAGCGCGCCGGTGTCGGAGATCTGCTTGAGCCCCTTCGCGTCGATGATGCGGTCGGCCGCGCCTTCGTCGGTCGCCTTCTCGTCCCAGATCGTCGCGAAGATTTCCTTCGCGATCTTGTTCGAGATCGTGCCGTCGGCGATGCGCTGCAGCAACAGCGCGAGCTGCGCGGCCGACACCGGAATCGCGTCGATCTCGATGCCGTCGCGGTTCAGTTGCGACGACACGTCGCCCATCAGCCAGTTCGCGACGATCTTCGCATTCGCCGCGCCGGCCTTCGCGACCACCGACTCGAAGTACGCGGCCATCGCCTTGCTCGACGTCAGCACGCCCGCGTCGTACGCGGACACGCCGTACTCGTCGACGAAGCGCTGCTGCATCGCGGCCGGCAGCTCCGGCATGCCGGACTGCACGCGCTCGACCCAGTCCCGGCCGATCACGAGCGGCATCAGGTCGGGATCGGGGAAGTAGCGGTAATCGTGCGCGTCTTCCTTGCTGCGCATCGAGCGCGTCTCGCGCTTGTCCGGGTCGTACAGGCGGGTTTCCTGCACGACTTCGCCGCCGTCCTCGATCAGCTCGATCTGGCGACGCACTTCGTAGTTGATCGCTTCCTCGAGGAACCGGAACGAGTTCAGGTTCTTGATTTCCGCGCGCGTGCCGAATTTCTCCTGGCCGACCGGGCGCACCGACACGTTCGCGTCGCAGCGGAACGAGCCTTCCTGCATGTTGCCGTCGCAGATGCCGAGCCACACGACGAGGGCATGCAGCGCCTTCGCATAGGCAACGGCCTCGGCCGCGCTGCGCATTTCCGGCTCGGTGACGATCTCGAGCAGCGGCGTGCCCGCGCGGTTCAGGTCGATCCCGGTCATCCCGGCGAAGTCTTCATGCAGCGACTTGCCCGCGTCTTCCTCGAGGTGCGCGCGGGTCAGGTTGACCGTCTTCTCGTACGCAGGCTTGCCGGCCTTCTCGTTGGCCGGCACCTGGATCGTGATCTGGCCGCCCTGCACGACCGGAATCTCGTACTGGCTGATCTGATAGCCCTTCGGCAGATCGGGGTAGAAATAATTCTTGCGCGCGAAGATGCTGCGCGGCGCGATGGTCGAGCCGATCGCGAGGCCGAAGCGGATCGCCCGCTCGACCGCGCCGCGGTTCAGCACCGGCAGCACGCCCGGCAACGCCAGGTCGACCGGGCACGCCTGCGTATTCGGCTCCGCGCCGAACTGCGTCGATGCGCCCGAGAAAATCTTCGAGACGGTCGACAGTTGCGCGTGCGTCTCGAGACCGATAACGACTTCCCACTGAGTAGCCATGTGCTTACACCCCTGCCGGAACTTGCTTGTGCCAGTCGGTCGCGCGCTGGAACGCGTCGGCGACCTGCAGCATCCGGGCTTCGTTGAAATAGTTGCCGATGATCTGCAGGCCGACCGGGCGCTTCGCGTTCGCGCCCGCGCCGAAGCCGCACGGCACGCTCATGCCGGGCAGGCCCGCGAGGCTCACCGACAGCGTGTAGATATCCGCGAGATACATCTGCACCGGATCGTCGCCCTTCGCGCCGAGATCCCATGCGACCGTCGGCGACGCCGGGCCCATGATCACGTCGCAGGACTTGAACGCTTCCTGGAAATCGTTCGCGATGATGCGGCGGATCTTCTGCGCCTGCAGGTAGTACGCGTCGTAGTAGCCGTGCGACAGCACGTAGGTGCCGACCAGAATCCGGCGCTTCACTTCAGGCCCGAAGCCTTCCGCGCGCGACTTCTTGTACATGTCGAGCAGATCGCCGTACTGCGCGGCGCGGTGGCCGAAGCGCACGCCGTCGAAACGCGACAGGTTCGACGACGCTTCCGCCGGGGCGATCACGTAGTACACGGGGATCGACAGTTCCGTCTTCGGCAGCGACACCGGCACGAGCGTCGCGCCGAGCGCTTCGTATTGCTTGAGCGCCGCGTCGATCGTCGCGCGCACGTCGTCGGCGAGGCCCGCGCCGAAATACTCGTTCGGCAAGCCGATGCGCAGGCCCGCGAGCGGCTTGCCCGCGTCGTTGCCGGCCGCCCACGGCTGGCCGAGGTGGCGCGTGAAGTCTTCGTCGTCGCGCTCGAGGCTCGTCGAGTCGCGCTCGTCGAAGCCGGCCATCGCGTTCAGCAGCAGCGCGCAGTCGGACGCGCTCTGCGCCATCGGGCCGCCCTGGTCGAGCGACGACGCGAACGCGATCATCCCGTAGCGCGACACGCGGCCGTAGGTCGGCTTGATGCCCGTCACGCCCGCGAACGACGCGGGCTGGCGGATCGAGCCGCCGGTGTCGGTACCGGTCGCGGCCGGCGCGAGGCGCGCGGCGACGGCGGCCGAGCTGCCGCCCGAGCTGCCGCCCGGCACCGCGTTCGTGTCCCACGGGTTCTTCACCGCGCCGAACGCCGAGTTTTCGTTCGACGAGCCCATCGCGAACTCGTCCATGTTGGTCTTGCCGAGCGTGACCATGCCGGCCGCCTGCAGGCGGGCGACGACGGTCGCGTCGAACGGGCTCTCGTAGTTCGCGAGCATTTTCGAGCCGGCGGTCGAGCGCCAGCCGCGCGTGACGAACACGTCCTTGTGCGCGATCGGCAGGCCGGTGAGCGCGCCACCCGCGCCGCGCGCGAGTTCGGCGTCGGCGGCTTTCGCCTGCGCGAGGGTGAGGTCGGCGTCGACGTGGACGAACGCGTTCAGGTCGCGCGCGGCGTCGATCCGTTTCAGATAGTGCTGCGCGAGCTCGACGGCCGAGCATTCCTTGGCGGCGAGCGCGGCGCGCAGTTCGGTCAGGCTTTTTGCGTGCATTGAGTGGTTTTCCTGGGAATTCTGGGTCGCGCGCGGCGCTGGACGGCCGGCGCGCTTGTCATCGAATGCTTACTCGATCACCTTCGGCACGAGATAGAGGCCGTCCTGGACGGCCGGCGCCGGACGCTGGTTGTCGTCGCGATTGACGACTTCCGTCACGGCGTCGTCGCGCAGGCGCTGCGCGACTTCCTGGATCTGTTCGATCGGGTGGGCGAGCGGCGCGATGCCGGCGGTGTCGACCGCCTGCATCTGCTCGACGAGGCCGAAGAATTCATTGAGCTGGCCGAGCATGTGCTCGGCGTCGGCGTCGGCCATTTCGAGTCGCGCCAGGTGCGCGATGCGTTTCACATCGGTCAGGGTCAGGGCCATGCGATCACCGGAAAAACAAGGCTGCGCAGTGCATCGAAAGCAGCACTGCGGCGGGGGGTTGGAGGGTGCGATCCACCCTCAGAAATCGGGGCCGAAGCGGCAAAAATACCGCCCGTTTCGATTCAAATACCGTGAAATTATAAGGTATCATTACGCGTTCGACCCAAACCCGGCAGCCTTTTCCCGCACCGTTTCGCCCTGCTTCGGCAAGCCGTGCGTGCTTCGTGCGATCCCCGGTAGACATCACTCGCAGCTTCGTGCGCCGCGGCGGCCGCTTCCGCCACGCTTCCCGAGGCTGTTATTTTTTCCGCTGCCGCCCTCAGCGCTCGCTATGCAGGGCCGGCCCAGAGCGAAACAGGATTCTGAATGTTCGGTTTTTTGCGCAGCTACTTCTCCAACGATCTCGCGATCGACCTCGGCACCGCAAACACCCTGATCTACATGCGCGGCAAGGGCATCGTGCTCGATGAACCGTCCGTCGTGTCGATCCGCCAGGAAGGCGGCCCCAACGGCAAGAAGACGATCCAGGCGGTCGGCAAGGAAGCCAAGCAGATGCTCGGCAAGGTGCCGGGCAACATCGAGGCGATCCGCCCGATGAAGGACGGCGTGATCGCCGACTTCACCGTCACCGAGCAGATGATCAAGCAGTTCATCAAGACGGCCCACGAGTCGCGCATGTTCTCGCCGTCGCCGCGCATCATCATCTGCGTGCCGTGCGGCTCGACCCAGGTCGAGCGCCGCGCGATCAAGGAAGCGGCGCACGGCGCCGGCGCGTCGCAGGTCTACCTGATCGAGGAGCCGATGGCGGCCGCGATCGGCGCGGGCCTGCCGGTCTCGGAAGCCACCGGCTCGATGGTCGTCGACATCGGCGGCGGCACGACCGAAGTCGGCGTGATCTCGCTCGGCGGCATCGTCTACAAAGGCTCGGTGCGCGTCGGCGGCGACAAGTTCGACGAGGCGATCGTCAACTACATCCGCCGCAACTACGGGATGCTGATCGGCGAGCAGACCGCCGAGGCGATCAAGAAGGAAATCGGCTCCGCGTTCCCGGGCTCCGAAGTCAAGGAAATGGAAGTGAAGGGCCGCAACCTGTCGGAAGGCATCCCGCGCAGCTTCACGATCTCCAGCAACGAAATCCTCGAAGCACTGACCGATCCGCTGAACCAGATCGTGTCGTCGGTGAAGATCGCGCTCGAACAGACGCCGCCGGAACTCGGCGCCGACATCGCCGAACGCGGGATGATGCTGACGGGCGGCGGCGCGCTGCTGCGCGACCTCGATCGCCTGCTCGCGGAAGAAACCGGCCTGCCGGTGCTCGTCGCGGAAGATCCGCTGACCTGCGTCGTGCGCGGTTCGGGCATGGCGCTCGAGCGCATGGACAAGCTGGGCAGCATCTTCTCGTACGAGTGATCGCCCAGTGATCGCCTAGGCAGTCCCGTTTGATATGACGCACCCGCGGCGTGGCCGGATCGCTCGTTCAGAACGAACCGCCGCGCCGTTTGCGCGTCTGAGCATTATTTAACCGATCACACGCGCCCGGCGCCGACCATGGAATACAGTCCGCCGCCCCTCTTCAAGCAAGGTCCGCCCGCGCTCGCGCGGCTCATCTTCTTCGTCGCCCTCGCCATCGCGCTCCTCGTGTCGGACGCGCGCTTCAGCACGCTCGAAATCGTGCGCGGCGTGCTCGGCACCGTGCTCTACCCGCTGCAACGCGCGGCGCTCGTGCCGCGCGACCTGTTCATGGGCGCGGCCGACCTCGCCGTCACCGGCGCGGCGCTGCGCCACGAGAACGACGATCTCCGCAAGCGCAACCTGCAATTGTCCACGCAGGCCAACCAGGCCGCCGTCCTCACGCAGGAGAACGCGCACCTGCGCGCGGTGCTCGAACTGCGCCAGCACATCGCGACGCAATCGACGCCGGTCGAGATCCAGTACGACACGAGCGATCCGTTCACGCAGAAGATCGTGGTCGGGCAAGGCTCGCAGCAAGGCATCCAGGACGGCTCGCCCGTCGTCAGCGAGGACGGCGTGGTCGGCCAGGTCACGCGCGTGTTCCCGCTGCAATCCGAAGTCACGCTGGTCACCGACCGCGATCTCGCGATTCCCGTGCAGGTGCTGCGCACCGGCCTGCGCAGCGTGATCTACGGCACGCCGAAGGGCGATTCGCTCGACCTGCGTTTCGTGCCGACCAGCGCGGATCTCGTCGCCGGCGACGAGCTGATCACGAGCGGCCTCGATGGCGTCTATCCGCCCGGCCTGCCGGTCGCGAAGGTCGTGCGCGTCGACAAGCTCGCCGATACCGCGTTCGCCCGCGTGACCTGCGCACCGGTCGCGGCCGTGCGCGGCGCGCGCCAGATGCTCGTGCTGCATTACCGCAACGACATCCCGCCGCGCCCGGCCGAGCCCGATCCCGCCGCCGAGAAGAACGCGAAGGGCAAGAAGGGCGCGAAAGCCGCCGCGAAGGGCGAGAAGGCCGGGAAAACCGACAAGGCCGACGCGAACGCGAAGCCGGCCGCCGCGGCCCAGCCCGGCGCGAAACCGGCGCCGGCGCCGGCCCAGCCCGCCGCCGCGGCCGCGAAGCCCGCCGCCGGGCAATCAGGAGCCCAGCGATGAACCGCCCGCAATACATCCTGCAGCCGGTCAATCCGTACTTCATCGTCTTCAGCCTCGCCGCCGCGTTCCTGCTGAACCTGATGCCATGGGGCCGCCTGCCCGGCGTGCCCGATTTCGTCGCGCTCGTGCTGCTGTTCTGGAACATCCACCAGCCGCGCAAGGTCGGGATGGGCGTCGCGTTCGCGCTCGGCATCCTGATGGACGTGCACGACGCGGGGCTGCTCGGCGAGCACGCGCTCGCCTATACGCTGCTGTCGTACGGCGCGATCACGATCCACCGCCGCGTGCTGTGGATGCCGATCGGCGTGCAGGTGCTGTACGTGACGCCGCTGCTGGTCGCCGCGCAGCTCGTGCCGTTCGTGATCCGCCTGCTGATGGGCGCCGCGTTCCCCGGCTGGCGCTACCTCGTCGACGGTTTCGTCGAAGCCGCGCTGTGGCCGATCGCGAGCCACCTGCTGCTGATGCCGCAACGCCGCCCGGTCGACCCGGACGATACGCGCCCGATCTGAGCCGGACCGACCTTGAATACCCGCCGCCCCCACGCCCGCCGCGCGCCGCGCTCCGGGGCGGCACCTCGCCCGCGTCCGCGCGCGGGCCAGATTGCCCTTAAATGACCGAATTCAACGACACCCAACAGCAGCTCTCGAGGTTCCGCCTGCGCGTCGCGGCGGCGGGCGTGTTCGTGTTCGTCTGCTTCGGGCTGCTCGCGAGCCGCTTCTTCTACCTGCAGCTGATGCAGCACGGCAAATACGCGCTGCAGGCCGAGGAAAACCGCATCTCGGTCGCGCCGATCGTGCCGAACCGCGGGATCATCACCGACCGCAACGGCGTGATCCTCGCGAAGAACTACTCGGCGTACACGCTCGAGATCACGCCGTCGAAGCTCGACGACACGCTCGACAACACGATCGACAAGCTGTCCGAGATCATCCCGATCGACGCCCGCGACCGCCGCCGCTTCAAGAAGCTGCAGGAAGACTCGAAGAACTTCGAGAGCCTGCCGATCCGCACGCGGCTCACCGACGCCGAAGTCGCGCGCTTCACCGCGCAGCGCTTCCGCTTCCCCGGCGTCGACGTGCGCGCGCGGCTGTTCCGCCAGTACCCGCTCGGCATGACGGCCGCGCACGTGATCGGCTATATCGGCCGGATCTCGAAGCGCGACCAGGATCGCATCGACGCGATGAGCGACGACAACGACAGCGACCAGGAGCACTACGATCCGCGCCGCGACGCGAACAACTACAAGGGCACCGACTACATCGGCAAGATCGGCGTCGAGCAGAGCTACGAGACCGAGCTGCACGGGCTGACGGGCTTCGAGGAAGTCGAGGTGACGGCCGGCGGCCGGCCGGTGCGCACGCTGTCGCGCACGCAGGCGACGCCCGGCAACAACCTCGTGCTGTCGCTCGATATTGGGCTGCAGCAGGTCGCCGAGCAGGCGTTCGCCGGCAAGCGCGGCGCGCTCGTCGCGATCGAGCCAAAGACGGGCGACGTGCTCGCGTTCGTATCGTCGCCGAGCTTCGACCCGAACTCGTTCGTCGACGGCATCGACCAGCAGACCTGGGACGAGCTGAACAACTCGCCCGACAAGCCGCTCCTGAACCGCCCGCTGCACGGCACCTACCCGCCCGGTTCGACGTACAAGCCGTTCATGGCGCTCGCGGGCCTCACGCTCGGCAAGCGCACGCCGGGCTGGGGCTTCCAGGACCCGGGCTACTTCACGTTCGGCGGTCACACGTTCCGCAACGACGTGCGCTCCGGCCAGGGCTGGGTCGACATGAACAAGGCGATCATGGTGTCGAACGACACCTACTTCTACATGCTCGCGCGCGACCTCGGCGTGAACGCGATCGCGAACTTCATGAAGCCGTTCGGCTTCGGCCAGATCACCGGAATCGACATCCAGGGCGAGGCGCGCGGCATCCTGCCGTCGACCGACTGGAAGAAGAAGGCGTTCAAGAAGGCCGCGCAGCAGAAGTGGTTCGACGGCGAGACGATCAGCCTCGGGATCGGCCAGGGCTACAACTCGTTCACGATCCTGCAGCTCGCGCATGCCACGGCAACGCTCGCGAACAACGGCGTCGTGATGAAGCCTCACCTCGTGAAGGAAGTCGAGGACCCGATCTCGCGGGCGCGCCACCTGACCGTGCCGAAGGAAAGCGAGGTGATCCCGCTGAAGGCGGCCGACATCGACGTCGTGAAGCGCGGGATGGAAAACGTGATCGAGAACCCGTCCGGGACCGCGTACAAGGTGTTCCGCGGCGCGCAGTACCTCGCCGCCGGCAAGACCGGTACCGCACAGGTGTTCTCGCTGCAGGGTTCGAACTACAAGGGCCACCTGCTCGCCGAACACCTGCGCGACCACGCGCTGTTCATCGCGTACGCGCCGGTCGACCATCCGCAGATCGCCGTCGCGCTGGTCGTCGAGAACGGCGGCTGGGGCGCGCAGGCCGCCGGCCCGATCGCGCGCCGCGTGCTCGACTACTACCTGGTCGAGCGCCAGAACCCGAAGAACGAGGCCGCGGCCGTGGCCGCCGCGGCGTCGGCGACCGAGCCGGTGAGCGCGCCGGTGGTCGGCGACACGTCGAAGCCGGCCACGATCGCGGCCGGCTTCACCGCGCTGCCGCAGCCGGTCGTGCCGTCGGCGGCCAGCGCGGCCGAGGCGGCATCGGCCGCGTCGGGTGCCTTGGGCGCCTCTGGGGCCGCCAGCGCCACCGCGCCGGCCGACGCGAGCGCCGCGGCGCCGATGGCCGCGAGCCTGCCGCCGATCCGGCGTCCGCACCGGCCGCGCCGGCCCGCCAGCGACGCGCAGCCGGTCGCCGCCGCGCCGCGGGACGACAACCATCGTGCGACGGCCCCCGCGAAAGCGGCGGACGCCGGCACCGCTCATTAACGGAGAAAGGCATGCAATTCGACAAGCGCGCCTGGCTCGACAAGATCAAGCAGATGTTCGCGGGCTTCGACCGCCCGCTCGCCCTCATCGTGTTCCTGCTGCTGTGCGTCGGCATCGTCACGCTGTACAGCGCGTCGATCGACATGCCGGGCCGCGTCGAGGACCAGTTGCGCAACATCCTGCTGACGTTCGTGTTGATGTGGGTGATCGCCAACATCCCGCCGACCACGCTGATGCGCTTCGCGGTCCCGCTCTACACGTTCGGGGTGACGCTGCTGATTGCGGTCGCGCTGTTCGGGATGACCAAGAAGGGCGCGAAGCGCTGGCTGAACGTCGGCGTCGTGATCCAGCCGTCCGAAATCCTCAAGATCGCGACGCCGCTGATGCTCGCGTGGTACTACCAGCGCCGCGAAGGCGGGCTGCGCTGGTACGACTTCATCGCCGCGTTCGGAATCCTGCTGGTGCCGGTCGGGCTGATCGCGAAGCAGCCCGACCTCGGCACGGGCCTGCTCGTGTTCGCGGCCGGCTTCTTCGTGATCTACCTCGCCGGCCTGTCGTTCAAGCTGATCGTGCCGGTGCTCGTCGCGGGCGTGCTCGCGGTCGGCTCGATCGCCGTGTTCGAGGAACGCATCTGCCAGCCCGAAGTACAGTGGCCGCTGATGCACGACTACCAGAAACACCGGGTGTGCACGCTGCTCGACCCGACGTCCGACCCGCTCGGCAAGGGCTTCCACACGATCCAGGCCGTGATCGCGATCGGCTCGGGCGGCGTGCTCGGCAAGGGCTACCTGAAAGGCACGCAGGCGCACCTCGAATTCATTCCGGAAAAGCACACCGACTTCATCTTCGCGGTGTTCTCGGAGGAATGGGGGCTCGCCGGCGGGCTCGTGCTGCTGACGCTGTACATGGCGCTGATCGCGCGCGGGCTCTACATCGCCGCGCAAGGCGCGACGCTGTTCGGCCGGCTGCTGGCGGGCTCGCTCACGCTCGCGTTCTTCGTCTACGCGTTCGTCAACATCGGGATGGTGAGCGGCGTGCTGCCGGTCGTCGGCGTGCCGTTGCCGTTCATGAGTTACGGCGGCACCGCGCTCACGACGCTCGGCATCGCGATCGGGATGATCATGAGCGTCGGGCGGCAGCGGCGGCTGATGAAGAGCTGATTGCGGCCCCGCACCGCGGCACACGAAAACGGCGCCCCGGCGCCGTTTTTCATTGGATGCGCCGAATGCGGCCGTCTACTGCGGCGGCGCGTGCGGCTTGCCCTGCTCCGCGCCGGCGCCCGATGCCGGCCCCGGCGCCTTCAGCCGCGCGCTCAGCTCCTTGAATTTCATCCCGGCCGTCTCGTCGCCCTGCGCGGCCGCCGCCGCGTAATACGCCCGCGCGATGTTCAGGTTCTGCGCGACGCCGTCGCCGCCGCGCTCGTAGAACGACGCGGTCACGTACTGCGCGGTCGGCTCGCCCGCGTCGGCGGCCTGCTTGTACCATGCGAACGCCTGCCGGTTGTCCCGCGGCGTGCCGCGCCCGTCGAGGAACTGGTTCGCGAGCGACAGCTCGGCCTGCACGTGCCCCTGCTTCGCGGCGCGCAGGAACCAGCGATGCGCTTCCGCCGGATTGCGCGCGACGAATTCGCCATCGTCGAACATCCGGCCGTACACGTACTGCGCATGCGACATGTTCGCGTCCGCCGCGCGCCTGAGCCAGCGCAGCCCTTCGTCGACGTTCGCCGTCACGCCTTCGCCCGTCAGCAGCATCATCGCGTAGTTGAACTGCGCGAGGCGATCGCCGCGCTCGGCCGCATCGTGGAATTGCACCAGCGCCGCACGATAGTCGCCGGCGTTGTAGTCGGCAACCGCCGATTGCGTCTCGCGCGACGGATCGGGCTTCGCTTGCGGCGCGCTCTGCGCGGCAGCCACCGCACACACGGCCCACAGGCCGACCATCGTCCCGATCCGCGCGCGCCTGCGGCACGCAGCGTCTGCGCCGTTCATGACCGTACCTCCTGCAACGCCTGCCGCGTCGCGCGCAATAGCCAGCTCACGTCGGCCGATACCGTGATCATCCGGTAACCGGCGTCGCGATACTGGCGCGCGGCCGCCGTGTCGCCCGCGAAGATGCCGACCGCGACGCCTGCCTGCTTGCCGGCCGCGAGCACGCGCGCCATCGCGGTTTCGACGTCCGGGTGGCGGATATCGCCGAGATGCCCGAGGCTCGCCGCGAGGTCGGCCGGGCCGACGAACAGGCAGTCGACGCCGGGCGTCGCCGCGATCCGCTCGACTTCGTCGACGCCGCGCGCCGATTCGACCTGCACGACCACCGCGACTTGCGCATTCGCCGTCTGCAGGTAGTCGCGGCGCATGCCGAACGCCGCCGCGCGCACCATGCCTGCGACGCCGCGCAGCCCGTCGGGCGTGTCGGGCGACGGGAAGCGCGTGAGCCGCACCGCGTGCGCGGCGTCGTCGGGCGTCTCGATACACGGGAACATCAGCGTGCGCGCGCCGGCGTCGAGCGCGCGCTTCACGAGCCACGGCTCGCGAGCCGGCACGCGCACGACCGGCTCGCTCGGCAGATGCGCCGCGGCGATCGCACGTAGTTGCGACGCCACGTCGCGACTGTCGTTCGGCGCATGCTCCATGTCGATGCAGAGCCAGTCGTAACCGGCGTGCGCGAGCGCTTCCGCGGCCGAGTCGCTGCCGAGCGACAGCCACAGGCCGTACAGCGGCTCGTCACCGTCGCGCAGGCGTTGTTTGAGGGAATTGGTGAGCGTGCTCATCGATACGGCCTCCGGAACGGAACGGCAATCGAACGGGACAAGCAACAGGCGCAGCGGAAAGCGGAATGCATACCGCCGGGCAACCGAAGCACGGCGGCGGCGACGGATCGCGCGCCGGAGAACGTGAGTCGGCCCGGGACGGCCGATCTGACAGCGCGGGCCGCGCAATGGCTCACGCAAGCGTTTTTCGGTGCGGCACGTCGATCATAGCGCGGCGGGCGCTCGATGCGGGAACAGACAGGGGAAGCCCTACCGACTCGGGAAGGAGGGAGTCGAGGCCACGGTGCGCGGCGACGGGCAGCCCGCGCCGGACGGCGGGGCTGCGGGGGCAGGCAGGATCAGCGGCCGGGCTGGCGCTCGACGTCGGCCCAGCAGTTCGGCGTTTCGTACAGCCGCACGCGCTCGAGGCGCAAGTTCACGCCGTAGTGCGCGTCGTACACGTTCGCGAGGAGGTCGAACGCGATCGCCGCGAGGTTCTCGACGGTCGGGATCCGGTCGATCACGACCGTCTTGTGGTCGGCCATCTGTTCGAGGAACGAGCGCACGACGTCGTCGCGCGCATAGACCAGGAACGCGTGGTCCCACTTGCTGACGAGGTGCTCCATCGCGAGCGCCTTCACGTCGGCGAAATCCATCACCATGCCGCGGTCGGGCGCCCCCTCGGTATCGACGAGATCGCCGCGCAGCGTGATTTCGAGCACGTAGCGATGGCCGTGCAGGTTCCTGCACTGGCTGCGGTGATCGGGAATGCGGTGGCCCGCGTCGAATTCGAGTTTTCGGGTAATCAGCACGATGTCAAAAGCCGTGGCTCAGGGAATGTTCAGATATTTGTGGGTCTGCATCGACAGCCGCCACTGCGGATGACGCTTGCACCAGTCGATCGCGAGCTTCGTGTTGAGGTCGCGCGACGGGCCGTCCATCGGCTGCACGAGAAAATACTCGAAGTCGAGCTTCGCGTAGTCGGCCAGCCGCTGGTTGTCCTGCGGCACGACGACCTTCAGTTCGTTGCCCTTCGTGACGACGAGCGGCGCATCGGCCTTCGGGCTCACGCAGATCCAGTCGATCGATTCGAGCACCGGCAGCGAACCGTTGGTCTCGATCGCGATCTCGAAGCCGGCCGCGTGCAACGCGTCGACGAGCGGCTGGTCGAGCTGCAGCATCGGCTCGCCGCCCGTGCAGACGACGAAGCGATTCGCTTCGCCCTCCGGCCACAGGCCGGCGATCGTCGCGACGAGCGCGGCGGCGTCCTTGAACTTGCCGCCGTTCTCGCCGTCGGTGCCGACGAAATCCGTATCGCAGAAGCGGCACACGGCCTCCGCACGATCCTCTTCGCGGCCCGACCACAGGTTGCAGCCGGCGAACCGGCAGAACACGGCCGGCCGGCCCGCATTCGCGCCCTCGCCCTGCAACGTGTAGAAAATTTCCTTGACCGCGTAAGTCATCGTGCTTCGTCCGGCTCGCGCCGCTCGTTGTCGATCAGAATCCGTTGTCCATCAAGCGCTGCCCGCGCGAGCCGCATCACAGCGGCGCTTCGGTCACCCGCTCGCCCTTCAGGTAAGCCTCGTAGCCGCGCTTGCGCAGCTTGCAGGCCGGGCATTCGCCGCAGCCGAAGCCCCAGTCGTGCAGTTCCGCGCGCTCGCCCACGTAGCACGTGTGCGTCTCGACACGGATCAGTTCGACGAGCGCGTCGCCGCCGAGCTGTTCGGCGAGCTGCCAGGTCTGCGCCTTGTCGAGCCACATCAGCGGCGTCTCGAGCACCATGCGCGTATCCATCCCGAGATTCAGCGCGACCTGCAGCGCCTTCATCGTGTCGTCGCGGCAATCGGGATAGCCCGAGAAATCGGTCTCGCACATCCCGCCGACCAGCACGCGCAGCCCGCGGCGATAGGCAATCGCCGCGGCGATCGTCATGAACATCAGGTTGCGGCCCGGCACGAACGTGTTCGGCAGGCCGTTGGCCGTCGTCTCGATCTCGATCGTGCGCGTCATCGCGGTATCGCTGATCGCGCCGAGCACCGACAGGTCGATCATGTGATCGTCGCCGAGCCGGTCCGACCACGCCGGAAACCTGTGCTTCAGCGCTTCGCGCACGCCTTCGCGGCACTCGAGTTCGACGCGATGACGCTGGCCGTAATCGAAGCCGAGCGTCTCGACCGTCTGGTAGCGTTCGAGGGCCCATGCCACGCACGTGGCGGAGTCCTGCCCGCCGGAAAACAACACGAGCGCGCCGTCTTTAGCGTCTGTCCGAATCACCGTGATACTCCGTGAATGTGTAGGCTCGCGTCGCACTGCGCCCCGAGGCCGGCTGCCGCCGGGCGGCCCGACGCGACCGGCCTGCGCCGGCTCGACCAGTATAGGCAGCGCGGTCGGCCGCGAATGCGGCGGCGCGCTTATACCGCTCATCGCGCGGCATCGTGGCCGCGCGCCACGACAGGCGCGCCGCGGGCAGCCTGCCATGCGCATGAAGCGATGCGCTAAGTCATTGAGCGGGCACGGATTTTATCATGCCCCGGCGAATGCTGCCGGGCCCGCCGCCCACGACACGCGATACCCACCACAAACGAAAAACCCCAAGAACCTTCCGATTCTTGGGGTTTTAAATGCTGGTGGCCTGGGACGGAATCGAACCATCGACACGCGGATTTTCAATCCGCTGCTCTACCAACTGAGCTACCGGGCCAACGAAGAATGAAAGTATATCGAGCTATCCGCCCCCGGGCAAGTGCTTTCGCAAAATATTTTACAGCGCACCTTCGGACGGCTTCTTGCCGAGCTCGACGCCGAGCTGCTTGAGCTTGCGATACAGGTGCGTGCGTTCGAGGCCCGTCTTCTCCGCGACGCGCGTCATGCTGCCGTTCTCGCGCGCGAGGTGATACTCGAAGTACGCGCGCTCGAACGCATCGCGCGCTTCGCGCAACGGGATGTCGAACGGGATCGCCGCCGTCTGGCCCGCGAGGCCGAGCGCCGACGCCATGTCGTCGCCGAGCGTCGGCAGCGCCGCCGCGGACGCGACCGTCGCCGGCCCCGCGGCCTGCCCGCCGCCCGCCTTCGCCGCCGCGTTCGCGGACACCGGCGCCGCGCCGCGGGCGAGACCGTGCTCGACCGACTTCAGCAGCTTCTGCAGCGCGATCGGCTTTTCGAGGAAATCGAGCGCGCCGATCTTGGTCGCCTCGACGGCGGTATCGATCGTCGCGTGCCCGGACATCATGATCACGGGCATCGTCAGCAGCCCCTGCGCCGCCCATTCCTTGAGCAGCGTGACGCCGTCGGTATCGGGCATCCAGATATCGAGCAGCACGAGATCGGGCGCCTGATTCAGCCGGTATTCCCGCGCGGCCTGCGCGTTCTCCGCCGCCTCGACGACATGTCCTTCATCGCTGAGGATCTCCGAGAGCAATTCCCGGATGCCCATTTCATCATCTACCACCAGGATGGTTGCCATTTACGCTGCCTTTGTCTGCTCACTTGCTTTTGTCTTGGCGGGAGTCGTCCCGTCCTGTGCACCCGGTTCGGCGCCTGGCGTATCGCTCGCCATCTGCAGGAACAGGATCGATACCTGCGCACCCTCGACGGTCTCGCCGTGCATGCGATTGCGCAGATCGATCCGCGCGCCGTGCTCGTCAACGATTTTCTTGACCGTGGCCAGCCCGAGCCCCGTGCCCTTCGCCTTCGTCGTCACGTAAGGCTCGAACGCGCGGGTCAGGATGCGTGCCGGAAAACCGGGCCCGTTGTCGGACACGGTAAGCCGTACCGCGACGCGCGTTTTGCCCTCTGCGTCGGGGTCGCCATATTCTACTGTCTTGGTTTCGATCAACACACGCGGATGCGCGGACTCCGCGACCGAATCCTGCGCATTCTGCAGCAGGTTGTGAATCACCTGGCGCAATTGCGTCGCGTCGCCGCGAATCACCGGCAGCGACGGCGCGAGCTCGGCGACGATCGGGCTCTTGCCTTCGCCGACGCCGTACAGCCCGAGCACCTCGCTCGCCAGTTCGTTCAACTGCAGGTTCGCGAGCACCGCCGGCGGCGTGCGCGCGTATTCGCGGAAATCGTCGACCATCCGCTTCATCGCGGCCACCTGGTTCACGATCATCGTCGCGCCGCGCTTGAGCACGTCCGCGTCGGGCGGCGCGAGCTTGTCCGACAGCTTCATCTGCAGCCGCTCGGCCGACAGCTGGATCGGCGTCAGCGGATTCTTGATCTCGTGCGCGAGCCGCCGCGCGACCTCGCCCCACGCGACCGAACGCTGCGCGGAAATCACGTCGGAGATGTCGTCGAACACGACGACGTAGCCGGACGTCTGCGGATCGTCGGCCTGCCCCTCGACCGTCGACACGAGCCGCGTGCCGCGCACGAGCAGCGTCAGCGGATCGGTTTCGCCCGGCACCTCGATCGCGAACTGCTGCTGCCAGTGGCCGCGATCGCCGCTGCCGCCGTCGGACGCCGCCTCGCGATCGGCGAATGCCTTGCGCACCATCGCGCCGAACCCGGCGGCCACGCCGATCCGGTCGAGCGTCGTGCCGATCAGCGAGTTGAACGGCTGCCGGAAGATCCGCTCGGCGCCGCGATTGGCCGTCGTCAGCCGGAACTGGCGGTCGAGCACGAACACGCCGGCCGTCAGGTTCGCGAGGATGCTCTCGAGATACGTCTTCGAATGCTCGAGCGCGATGCGGTTCTTCTCGACCGCGAGCCGCGCCTCGGACAACTGGCGCGTCATCGCGTTGAACGACTGCGTGAGGAAACCAAGCTCGTCGCGCGTCTTGATCTCGCGCTTCGGCGTGTAGTCGCCTTCCGTGATCTCCTTCGTGCCCTGCGCGAGCAGGAACAGCGGCCGCGCGAGCTGCTGGCCGAGCGCGAGCGCGAGCATCATCGCGATGAAGGTCGCGAGGAACAGCGCGAGTGTCAGCGTGCCGATGTACATCTTGCGCAGGCCCGTGCGGCCGAGCGACTTTTCCTGGTACTCGCGGTACGCGCGCTGCACGGCGTCCGCGTTGTGCGCGAGCCCGGGCGGCACCGGCTGCGTGAGCTGCAGGAACCGCTCCGCCGGCTGCAGCAGCAGCGACGTCGTCGCATCGGGAATCGGCCGCACGACGCGCAACCGCAACGCGCCCTTCGCGCCATGCGCGCGCGGGTCGCCGTCGACTTCGCCCTCGATCGCCGCATACGCGCCGTGTTCGCGTGCCTGGCTCAGCATCAGCGGCGTCGGCAGGTCGTCCGGAATCAGCGCCGCGAAGTTGCCCGACGCCTGCGCGACGATGTGCAGGTCGGGCGCGGCGCCCGAGCCGCCGCGGCTCGGCTCGACGATCGTCGCGTCCTGCACGCCGAACTGGTCGCGCAGCCGCAGCAGCGTGAGCGTCGTGCCGTTCGTGTTCGCGTCGACGCTCGCGAGCTGGTCGGACATCAGCCGCGCCTTGGTCTGCAGATCGGACAGCGACGCATCGAGCATCCCGCGGCCGAGGTTCAGCCCGGCCGTCAACGCCGTCTCGACGTTCACGTCGAACCACGACTCGATACTGCGCGACACGAACTGGTACGACACGATGTAGATGATCCCGCCCGGCACCACGCCGACGAGCGCGAAGAACACCGCGAGCTTCGCGAGCAACCGCGTGCCGAACTTGCCCTTCCTCAGGCGCACGACGATCATCCCGATCAGCCCGAGCACCACGAGCAGGAACACGAGCGCGACGATGATGTTCGTCGCGTACAGCCACGAGTAGTAGCGGTCGAAGAATTCGGTGTTCGCGCTCGCGGCCGCGAGCAGCACGAGCAGCAGCAGTGCGGTGATCGCGACCGTCGAGACGATCACGCGGATGAGGAGGCTCTTCCCGCTGGCCGCGCGGCGTACTTTATTTAGCACGTTCGGTCACCGTGAAGTTGAAGCGCTTCCAGTCCGACCCGAGCGTCCAGTCGCGGTTGTTCACGGCATCGACCTGGAACGGCTTCGGCATCAGCGCCGTGTCGAGCTGCATCCGCACCGACGCCGTGTAGGTTTCGCCTGCCCGTACCTGGTTACGGTCGATCACGTGCCACGACGTGATGTGGCGGACCACCGCGAGCGCATCCTTCAGCGACGGGAAGCCGAGCTGCAGGCCGCCCGTCGACACGCGGTACTCGCGCGTGAGCGGCTGGAACGACAGGCGGATCGTCTGCGTGACCGCCACCGGCTGCTCGTCGAACCAGTACCAGCGCGCGCGGCTCAGCTCGAAGTCGGTCGTGAAGTAAAGCGGGATGCCCTTGTTGACGGCATCCTCGAGGTTCGGATTCAGCTCGAAGTCGAACCGCGCGTCGAGGCTCCAGCCGCTGCCGTCGGACTGGAGCGACGCGCGCTGCACGGCGATCGATTCGGCATGCGCCGGCCGGACGACGGCCAGGCACAGCGTCAACGCGACCAGCAAGACGGCCGCGAGCCGAAAGGGAAAAAGGTGTTTGATCGTCACCGTTTCTGAAACCGCGCGTAGAAAAATCCGTCGTGATCGGTGTTCTGGTCGAGTGCGCCGGCGGCCGCCCGTCCCTGCACGCCGCCCGGCAGCAGTTGGCCGGGGGCGTCCAATCGTACCGCATCTTCACAGGCCGCTTCAAACCAGCGGGCCTGCAATTCGCCTTCCTCGGGGAAGATCGAACAGGTCACGTAAAGCAGTTCGCCGCCCGGCTTCACGAGCGGCCACAGCGCCGACAGGATGCGACGCTGCTCCGCGACCAGCGCCGGGATGTCGGCCTCGCGGCGCAGCCAGCGGATGTCGGGGTGCCGCCGCACGATGCCGGACGCCGAGCACGGCACGTCGGCCAGGATGCGATCGAACGGACGCCCGTCGTACCAGGTGTCCGGCGTGCCCGCGTCGCCGACGCACACGTTCGCCGCGAGCGACAGGCGCACGAGATTCTCGCCGATGCGCGCGGCGCGCGTCGCGTCGCTTTCGAGCGCCACGACTTCCGCATCGGCGAGTTCGAGAATATGGCCCGTCTTGCCGCCGGGCGCCGCGCACGCGTCGAGCACGCGCATGCCGTCGCGCGCGCCGAGCCATTCGGCCGCGAGCTGCGCGCCGGCGTCCTGCACCGACACCACGCCGTCGGCGAAGCCCGGAATGCGCTCCACCGGCAGGGCCGACGCGAGTCGCACCGCGTGCCGGCCGATCGCAGTCGCGTCGATTCCGCTCGCACGCAGCGTGTCGAGATACGCATCGACGCTCGCGCGGCGCGCATTCACACGCAACGTCAGCGGCCCCTGACGCTCGCCGGTCGCGAGGATCGCCTGCCACACGTCGGGCCATGCGCGCTTCACCGCATCGACCCACCACGCGCGGTAGTTCCAGCGTGCGACCGGGTCGTCCTGCATCGCGGCGACGAGTGCGTCACGCTCGCGCAGGAAACGGCGCAGCACCGCGTTGACCATCCCCTTCGCGAACGCGAATTCGCGGCGCGCACCGATGACGGTGACGGCCTGGTCGACCACCGTGAACGCCGGGTACGCGGCCTCGTCAGGCGGGTCGAGCAGCAGCGCGAACGCGCCGGCGAGCACCGCATGCACGTGCGCGGGCGGCGCCTTGCTGACGAACTTGCCGATCAGCCAGTCCGCGCTGCCGAGGCGACGCATCGTCCGGTAGGCGACGTCCTGCGTCGCGCCGCGCGCGAGCGCCTGCGCACCGGACGGCATCTGCGCGAATACCGTCGACAGCGCCGCCGGCAACGCGGTGCCGCGTCGCACCGCGTCGACTGCCTGCGCGGCCGCGTCGAGCGCGAAGCCGAGCGAATCGGGCGCCAGGTGCAGCGCAGCCAGGCGCGCCGGGCGGCCGGAAGAAGTCGGAGCGGAAGAACGGGGTCGTGTCATCGGTACGGAATCGGCAAGCAGGCGCGGCAATCAGGTGCGGCAAACAAATGCGGCAAACGGCGGGATCGCGGCGGCCAGATGGCCCGGCGATCCCAAACCGCGCATTGTAGCGTGCGGCCATGCTGGCCCTTTGGCCCCTTTACGGCGCGCACAAATGAAACACCCCGCAGCGCGAAGCATGCGGGGTGGCGGGGCGGCCCCGCGCGGCAACGGCCGCGCGGGTCTCCGGGGGTCACTCGAAGCGGCCGGTGCGCGCCATCTCCATCAGGCGCGCGATGCGCTCCTCGGTGGCCGGGTGCGTCGAGAACAGGTTCTGCAGGCCGCCGCCGTGCAGCGGGTTCATGATCATCATCTGCGCGGTGGCCGGATGCGCCTCGGCCGCCTGGAACGGGATGCCCGCCGCATAGCGATGGATCTTGTCGAGCGCGGTGGCGAGCGACTGCGGATCGCCGGAAATCTGCGCGCCGCCGCGGTCGGCTTCGAACTCGCGAGCCCGCGAAATCGCCATCTGGATCAGCGCGCCTGCGATCGGGGCGAGCAGCGCGACCGCGATCCCCGCGATCGGGTTGGCCGGCCGGCCGTTCTCGTCGCGCCCGCCAAAGAACATCGCGAAGTTCGCGAGTGCCGAGATCGCGCCCGCCATCGTCGCGGTGATCGTCGAGATCAGGATGTCGCGGTGCTTCACGTGCGCGAGTTCGTGCGCCATCACGCCGCGCATCTCGCGCTCCGACAGCACGCGCAGGATGCCCGTCGTCGCGGCGACCGCCGCATGCTCGGGGTTGCGGCCCGTCGCGAACGCGTTCGGCGCATCCTCGTTGATCAGGTAGACGCGCGGCATCGGCAAGTTCGCGCGCGTGGCCAGCTCGCGGACCATCCGGTAGAACTGCGGTGCCGTGCTCTCGTCGACTTCCTGCGCGTTGTACATGCGCAGCACCATCTTGTCCGAGAACCAGTACGAGAAGAAATTCATGCCGAGCGCGAACAGCAGCGCGATCGTCATGCCGCGCGAGCCGCCGATCATCCCGCCGATCACGATGAACAGGGCCGTGATCGCGGCCATCAGCATCGCCGTTTTGACCCAATTGAACATACCCACTCCTTATCCGTCAGGGGACCCGCCGCACCTCACAGGGCACGGCGGAAAATTGTAAGCGATTTGTTAGATAAGGTCTTGCCGGAAAAATTCAATCTCAGCGTTGCGAAGCTGCCAGACGAAGACCGAGGCCGACGAAAGCGCTACCGACCGTGCGATCGAGCCACTTCTTGACGCCGGGCTTGCCGGAAAAGCGCTGCGTGACGCTGCCCGCCACCCATGCAACCAGGCTCGTCCAGACCGTGCTCATCGCGACGAACACCGCGCCGAGGGTCAGGAACGCCCAGGCCTTGTGCGGACTGTCGGCCGACACGAACTGCGGGAAGAACGACACGAAGAACAGCACGACCTTCGGATTCAGCACGTTGGTCCAGAAACCCTGCATGAACAGCTGGCGCAGCGGCTTGGCGGCCGCGGCCTGCGCGGCAGCGGCGCCCGACGGCGCGGCGGCCTGCTTCGCGATGATCATCCGCACGCCGAGATAGATCAGGTACGCGGCGCCGACCAGCTTGATCACCGTGAACGCGGTGGCCGACGCGGCCAGCAGCGCGGTGAGGCCGAATGCGCAGGCGAGCGCGTGGACGCAGCAGCCGGCCGAAATGCCGAACGCCGACATCAGCCCCGCGCCGCGCCCCTGCGCGACACTGCGGCCAACGATGTAGGCCGTATCGGGGCCGGGCGTGATGTTCAGCAGGAAGACCGCGAACACGAAGAAGCCGAAATGGGTGATGCCGAACATGAAAACCTCGAAACCGGGGAGCGCAGGGAAATTCTACGCGTGCCTGCCGCCCCGCGCGACTCGGCCGTCCGGCCAGTTGCGCCGGACGGGCAGACCGGGTCGAATGGCACTCAGCCCTGTCAGTCGACGTCGGGCAGCGCGAAACGCTGGCCGGCGGCGAGCGGCGAACCGGCGAGGAATTCGCGTGCAGGCAGCCGCTTGCCGCCGGGCTTCTGCAGCTGGGTGACGCGCAGCGCGCCGCTGCCGCATGCGACCACCACGCCTTCCGGCGCGGCTTCGACGATCGTGCCGGGTGCCGCACTGGCAATCGTGCCATGCGTCGCCGCGGGCTCGGCCGCCCACAGCTTGATGGCCGCGCCGTCGAGCGTCGCGACGCCGCCCGGGAACGAGTCGAACGCACGCACCTGGCGCGCGAGTACGTCCGCAGGCTTGCGCCAGTCGAGCGCCGCTTCGTGCTTGCCGATCTTTTCCGCGTAGGTCACGCCGTCGGCCGGCTGCGGCGTCGCCGGCAGCGTACCCTCGCGCTCGAGCCGCACGAGCGCGTCGACGATCAGCCGCGCGCCGGCGGCGGCGAGGCGGTCGTGCAGCGTCGCGGTCGTATCGTCGGGCGCGATCGGGAGGCGCGCCTCCTCGATCATCGCGCCGGTGTCGAGGCCGACGTCCATCTGCATCAGCGTGACGCCCGTCTCGGCGTCGCCGGCCTCGATCGCACGATGGATCGGCGCCGCGCCGCGCCAGCGCGGCAGCAGCGATGCGTGAATGTTGATGCAGCCGGCGCGCGGGATGTCGAGCACTTCCTGCGGCAGCAGCAGGCCGTACGCGGCCACCACCATCACGTCGTGCGGCGTCGTGCGCAGCAACTCGATCGCGTCGGCCGCCTCCGCCGGGTATTTGCCCGCGCGGCGCAGCGACGGAGGCTGCGCGACGACCATCCCGTGCTCGACGGCGTAGCGCTTCACGGCGCTCGCCTGGAGCTTCATCCCGCGCCCGGCCGGGCGATCGGGCTGGGTGAGCACGAGCGGCACCGGGAAACCGGCCTCGTGGATCGCGGCCAGGGCGGCCGCGGCGAATTCCGGCGTGCCGGCAAAAATCACGCGCAACGTATGGGTCATGACAGCGTTCGGGGTCGGGCTGGGCGCACGCGCATCACATCGCGCGTTCGAGTTTCTTCATCTTCGTCTTGATGCGCGTCTGCTTGAGCGGCGACAGATATTCGACGAACACGCGCCCCATCAGGTGATCCATCTCGTGCTGGACGCACACGGCGAGCAGGCCTTCGCAGTCGAGCTCGAACGTCTCGCCCTGCTCGTTGAGCGCACGCACGCGCACGTGGTCGGGGCGTTCGACTTCGTCGTAGATGCCGGGCACCGACAGGCAGCCTTCTTCATAGGTCTGCTTGGCGTCGCTCGACCACACGATCTCCGGGTTGATGAACGCGCGCAGCTCGTTCTTCTCTTCGGAGACGTCGATCACGATCACGCGCTCGTGCACGTCGACCTGCGTGGCCGCCAGGCCGATGCCGGGCGCCGCGTACATGGTCTCGGCCATGTCGGCGACGAGCTTGCGGATGCGGTCGTCGACCTTGTCGACGGGCTTCGCGACCTTGTGCAGCCGCTTGTCGGGGTAATGAAGAATATTGAGCAATGCCATGGTGTTCGGTATTCGGTGGAGCGGCGTGCCGCATCGGCCATCCGGCCGGCTGGCGCCGCCGCCGGGATGCAATGAAGATGAGGCGGATGCGTGGCATATCAATGCCGCGGATCGCGCCTCCTGCAATCGGCCGCGTGCCTGCGCGCACGGCCCTGTCGAGTATTTCGGATGATGAAAATTTTATCATGGCGCCACGCGCTCCGCTGGCCGCCGCATTCGAGGGCCGCCTCATGTCCCCGCAAGCGCTGACGCCCGCCGCGCTGCGCGCCTGGCTGCAGCTCGCGCATGCGCCCGGTCTCTCGCCCGCCGGGCTGCAGGTGCTGCTCGCGGCTTTCGGCTCGCCGGAAGCGCTGCTGCGCGCGCCCGACGAGGCAATCGCCGCCGTGGCCAGCCCCGCCGCCGCGCAGGCCGTCCGCGCGAGCGAGCGCGACGATCTCGATACGCGCACCGACGCCGCGCTCGCGTGGCTCGACGGGCCGGGCAACGTGCTCGTCACACTGAGCGATCCGGCCTACCCGCCGCGGCTGCGCGATCTGCACGATCCGCCGCCGCTGCTATATGTAAAGGGGCAGCTCGACCTGCTGCACGCACGCGGCCTCGCGGTGGTCGGCAGCCGCCATGCGACGCCGCAGGGGCTCGCCGACGCCACGCATTTCGCCCACGTGTTGTCCGACGCGGGCCTCACGATCGTCTCGGGCCTCGCACTCGGGATCGACGGCGCCGCGCATCGTGGCGGGCTCGACGGCCGCTCGGGCACCGTCGCGGTGATCGCGACGGGCGCCGATCTCGTCTACCCGGCACGACACCGCGCGCTCGCGCACGAGATCGCCGCACACGGCGCGATCGTGTCGGAATGGCCGCTCGGCACGCCGGCCCGCGCCGCTCATTTCCCGCAGCGCAACCGGCTGATCGCCGCGCTCGCGATTGGCGCGCTCGTCGTCGAGGCTGCCCCGCGCTCTGGCTCGCTGATCACCGCGCGGCTCGCGAACGAATTGGGGCGCGACGTGTTCGCGATGCCCGGTTCGATCCACGCGCCGCTCGCGCAGGGCTGCCACGCGCTGATCCGCGACGGCGCGAAGCTCACCGCGGCGCCGCTCGACGTGCTCGAGGAATACGGGCTGGGCGAACCGGCAGCGCGCGCAACGAGCGGCGCAATGCGAGCCGGTAATCAGGGCCCGAATGCCGACGAGATCCGCGAACCCGAAGCTGCCGGCATCGCGCAAGCGGGTCGCCCTGCCGCGACCACCGCGCCGGCCTCCATCGAAGCCGCGCCACCAGGCACCCCGTCGGAACAGGCGGTGCTCGCCGCGCTGGGATACGGCCCCGTGACGTACGAATGGCTGGCCGAGCACAGCGGCCTGTCCGACGACGTGCTGCATGGCGCGCTGCTCGCGCTGGAGCTGGCTGGCCGCGTCGCGAGCGTCGCCGGCGGACGCTTCGCGCGGCTTGACGCCGCGCCCACCCCCTCTGCGCGGGGCGTGCTACATTCCCCGGCATAGGGGCGGCCCGGCCGCCGACGCTACCCAAGGAATTCCATGCCCGCGCTGAATCTCGACACCGATGCAGATCGGATCGCCGAGCGCCTCGCCGATCCCGGCACGTTGCTGGTCGCCTGCCTGTGCGCCGAATGGTGCGGCACGTGCCGCGACTACCGGAGCGCCTTCGACCAGCTCGCCGATGCGCATCCGGACGCCTGCTTCGCCTGGATCGACATCGAAACCCATGCCGACCGCCTCGACGATCTCGACGTCGAGAATTTCCCGACCATCCTGATCGAGGATGCCCACACCGCCCGCTTCTTCGGCACGGTGCTGCCGCACGCGGCGATCGTCGAGCGCATGCTGTCCGACCTGAGTGCGGTGCCCGGTGCGCCGCACGCACCGAAATTGCGCGACATCCTGAACGTCGAAGCCTGAATTCGCGGGCCCGCCCGGCGGTTTTGCGCAGGCTGGCGCGGCCCGCCGCGCCGGGCGCTTGCCGCCATTGCAGCCCCCCTCTATGATGAGCCGCTTTTTACACGCCGAGCCGCCGTCGCTGCGGCGTGTGCTATAAAGCGGTCGTAAAAGGGACCCACAACCGGCGAACCCGGTCTACCAACACACACCTGTCATGTCCAAAGCACTGATCATTGCGGAAAAGCCTTCTGTCGCGAACGACATCGCACGCGCTTTGGGCGGCTTTACCAAGCATGACGAGTATTACGAGAGCGACGATTTCGTCCTTTCGTCCGCTGTCGGCCACCTGCTGGAAATCGCCGCCCCGGAGGAGTACGAGGTCAAGCGCGGGAAATGGAGCTTCGCGCATCTGCCCGTCATTCCCCCGCATTTCGACCTGAACCCGATCGCAAAAAGCGAGTCGCGCCTCAAGGTGCTCACGAAGCTGATGAAGCGCAAGGACGTCGACCGCCTGATCAACGCATGTGACGCGGGGCGCGAAGGCGAGCTGATTTTCCGCCTGATCGCGCAGCACGCGAAGGCGAAGCAGCCGATCCAGCGCCTGTGGCTGCAATCGATGACGCCGCAGGCGATTCGCGACGGTTTCGCGAACCTGCGCAGCGACACGGACATGCAGCCGCTCGCCGACGCCGCACGCTGCCGCTCGGAAGCCGACTGGCTCGTCGGGATCAACGGCACCCGCGCGATGACCGCGTTCAACAGCAAGGGCGGCGGCTTCTTCCTGACCACCGTCGGCCGGGTTCAGACGCCAACGTTGTCGATCGTCGTCGAACGTGAAGAGAAAATCCGCCGCTTCATCCCGCGCGACTACTGGGAAGTGAAGGCCGAATTCGCGTGCGCGAGCGGCTTTTACGAAGGGAAGTGGTACGACCCGAAATTCAAGCGCGACGAATTCGATCCGGAAAAGCGCGACTCCCGCCTGTGGAGCCTGCCGGCCGCCGAGACGATCGTCGCCGCCTGCCGCGACCAGATCGGCACGGTGTCCGAGGAATCGAAGCCGTCGACGCAACTGTCGCCGCTGCTGTTCGACCTGACGAGCCTGCAGCGCGAAGCGAACGGCCGTTTCGGCTTCTCCGCGAAGAACACGCTCGGTCTCGCGCAGGCGCTGTATGAAAAGCACAAGGTGCTGACCTACCCGCGTACCGACGCGCGCGCGCTGCCGGAAGACTACCTGTCGACCGTGCAGTCCACGCTCGAGATGCTCAAGGAGAGCAACAACTACCTGCCGCACGCGAAGCAGGTGCTCGACAAGGGTTGGGTGAAGCCGAACAAGCGGATCTTCGACAACTCGAAGATCAGCGACCACTTTGCAATCATCCCGACGCTCCAGGCGCCGAAGGCGCTCTCCGAGCCCGAGCAGAAGCTGTACGACCTGGTCGTGAAGCGCTTCCTCGCCGTGTTCTTCCCGGCGGCCGAATTCCGCGTCACGACCCGGATCACCGAAGTCGCCGGCCATCACTTCAAGACCGAAGGCAAGGTGCTGGTCGAGCCGGGCTGGCTGCAGGTGTACGGCCGCGACGCCGAAGGCGCGGACGCGAACCTCGTGCCAGTGCAGAAGGACGAGAAGGTGAAGACCGACGAGATCGCCGCCGTCGCGCTCGTGACCAAGCCGCCCGCACGCTACTCGGAAGCGACGCTGCTGTCCGCGATGGAAGGCGCCGGCAAGCTGGTCGAGGACGACGAGCTGCGCGAGGCGATGGCCGCGAAGGGCCTCGGCACGCCGGCCACGCGCGCGGCGATCATCGAAGGCCTGCTCGGCGAAAAGTACCTGCTGCGCGAAGGTCGCGAACTGATCCCGACCGCGAAGGCATTCCAGCTGATGACGCTGCTGCGCGGCCTCGGTGTGAAGGAACTCACGGCGCCCGAGCTCACCGGCGAATGGGAATACAAGCTGTCGCAGATGGAGCGCGGCAATCTCGGCCGCGACGCGTTCATGCAGGAAATCGCCCGCATGACGCAGCAGATCGTCAAGCGCGCGAAGGAATACGATTCCGACACGATCCCCGGCGATTACGCGACGCTCCAGACACCGTGCCCGAATTGCGGCGGCCAGGTGAAGGAAAACTACCGCCGCTTCGCGTGCACGAAGTGCGACTTCTCGATCTCGAAGATCCCGGGCAGCCGGCAGTTCGAGATCCCGGAAGTCGAAGAGCTGCTGCAGAAGAAGGAAATCGGGCCGCTGTCCGGGTTCCGCAGCAAGATGGGCCGCCCGTTCTCGGCGATCCTCAAGCTGTCCTTCGACGACGAGACGAAGAACTACAAGCTCGAGTTCGATTTCGGTCAGGACCAGGGCGGCGAGGAAGGCGAAGCGCCCGACTTCTCCGCGCAGGAGCCGGTCGGTGCGTGCCCGAAGTGCAAGGGCCGCGTGTTCGAGCACGGGATGAGCTACGTGTGCGAACACTCGGTGGCGAACCCGAAGACCTGCGACTTCCGCTCGGGCAAGGTGATCCTGCAGCAGGAAATCACGCGCGAGCAAATGGGCAAGCTGCTCGCCGACGGCCGCACGGATCTGCTGCCGAACTTCAAGTCGTCGCGTACCGGCCGCAACTTCAAGGCGTTCCTCGTGAAGCAGCCGGACGGCAAGATCGGTTTCGAGTTCGAGAAGAAGGAACCGAAAGCCGCCGCCGCGAAGAAGACGGCCAAATCGGCGACGAAGGATGCCGAAACCGTGACGGAAGGCGCCGAAGAGAAACCGGCACCGGCCCGCAAGACCGCCGCCCGCAAGACCACGGCGCGCAAGACGGGTTCGTGACGGCCCGGCCGCCGGGCGCCGCTTGCGGCGCGCCCGGCTCCGGCACGCAGCCATAAAAAAACGCGGATCGATCGATCCGCGTTTTTTCTTTGTGCCGGCTGTAGCGCTGCCGGCCCGGGCCGCAGCGCCGTTACAGCGGCGACGGCACCGCTGCGCGCGTGCGCGGCGAGCGCGCCAGACGCGGCTGCAGGTTCGGATCGGTCGATTCGGGCTGCTCGGCGCGCATTTCGACGCCGATCGGCGGCAGCGTCGCGCTCTGCGCGGCCCACTGTTCGCCCATCATCGCGTCGGTCGAGTGGCTGAAATGCTCGACGAGATGGTCGATGAACGTGCGCACCTTCGCCGGCAGATGGCGCCGGCTCGGGTAGGCGATGTTGATCTCGACCTGCGGCAGCCGGAAATCCGGCAGCAGCCGCACGAGCGCGCCGCGCGCGATGTCGCTGCCAATCAGGTAGCTCGGCAGGATCGCGACACCCATCCCGAGCAACGCGAACTGGCGCAGCATCGCGGTGTTGTTCGCGACGATCACGTTGGTCGGGCGCACGCGCACTTCGCCGTCCGGCCCCGTGAACACGCGCTCGTCGCCCCAGTATTCGGTCGGCAGGCTCAGCGCCGGGTGCTCGGCGAGCTGTTCCGGATGCGTCGGCACGCCGTGCTTCTCCAGATAGCTCGGCGTCGCGCACACGGTCATGCAACCGGTGGTCAGGCGCCGCGTGACGATGCTCGCGCTACGCATCTGGCGCGTGACGACGATGCCGACGTCGAAACCTTCCTCGACCAGATCGACCTGCCGGTCGACCAGCGTGAGATCGGGCACCACCTTCGGGAAATTCTCCGTGTACGACTGCAGCACGGGGGCGAGGTTGTGCAGGCCGAACACCACCGGCGCGACGATGCGCAGCGTGCCGACCGGCTCGTGATTGCGTGCGACGACCATCTGCTCGACATCCTCGAGCTCGTCGAGGATCTGGCGGGCACGCTCCAGATAGACCTGACCCGACTCCGTCAGGGAGAGGCTGCGCGTGGTGCGGTTAAGCAAACGCGTGCCGAGCCGGCCTTCCAGATCGGCGACGTGGCGCGTCGCGACCGCGTTGGAGATATCCATTGCGCTCGCGGCCCGCGCGAAACTGCCGAGATCTGCAACCTTGACGAACACGCGCATCGACTGCAAATGATCCATAAACGACTCCTGCCGCTGTTACAACTTCAAAAAGATGAAGCAAATGCGTAATTCTCCTACGACAGCGGAAATGATGCAGAGTTGCTCAACAAGGGGCCGGTTGACGATAAAAATAGTCAAAAATCCTCGGCTTCTGCGGATAGTTGATCCAATTATTCTGCTGAGAGCAACAATTGGGTGAACCTCGTCGAGTAAGTGGCTGAATCAGGAAGGACATATTTGATGCGACACAACAGCGCACCCCGCCGCACCGCGCGGGAGCGGCGCCGGGTGTGGCTGGCGCCGATTGCGGCGGAGCGTAACAACCTGTTAAAAAGACACCATGGAGGCGGCCGACGTAGCATCATGTCGGCCCCGGCCGGGCGGGACGGGTGCGCAAGGCGCGCCGCCGCCACGGCCCCGCTTTCAACGCGCGACACCCCGTTCACCATGAAAATTGCCATCCTCGACGACTACCAGGACGCCGTCCGCAAGCTGAACTGCTTCGAGATGCTCGCCGGCCACGACGTAAAGGTCTTCAACAATACGGTGCGCGGCCTCGGACAGCTCGCCAGCCGTCTGGCGGAAGTCGAGGCGCTCGTGCTGATTCGTGAACGGACCCCGATTACGTCCCAGTTGCTCGCCAAGCTGCCGAACCTGCGCATGATCAGCCAGACCGGCCGCGTGTCGAGCCACATCGATCTCGACGCGTGTACCGACCGCGGCGTCGCGGTGCTCGAAGGCACCGGTTCGCCGGTTGCGCCGGCCGAGCTGACCTGGGCGCTCGTGATGGCCGCCCAGCGCCGCATTCCGCAATATGTCGCGAACCTGAAGCAGGGTGCGTGGCAGCAGTCGGGCCTGAAGACGTCGGCGCTGCCGCCGAACTTCGGCCTCGGCCAGGTGCTGCGCGGCCAGACGCTCGGCATCTGGGGCTACGGCAAGATCGGCCGGCTCGTCGCCGGCTACGGCAAGGCGTTCGGGATGAACGTGCTGATCTGGGGCCGTGAGCATTCGCTCGAAGCCGCGCGCGCCGACGGCTACACGGCCGCCGAGAGCCGCGAAGCGCTGTTCGAGCAAAGCGACGTGCTGTCGCTGCACCTGCGCCTCCACGACGACACGCGCGGCATCGTGAAGCAGGAAGACCTGATGCGGATGAAGCCGACGTCGCTGCTCGTCAACACGAGCCGCGCCGAGCTGCTCGAGGAAAACGCGCTCGTCAACGCGCTGTCGCACAACCGGCCGGGCATGGTCGCGATCGACGTGTTCGAAAGCGAGCCGATCCTGCAGGGCTACAGCCTGCTGCGGATGGAAAACGTGATCTGCACGCCGCACATCGGCTACGTCGAGCGCGAAAGCTACGAGCTGTATTTCAGTGCCGCATTCCGCAACATTCTCGCGTTCGACGACGGCGACATGTCGAGCGTCGCCAACCCGGAAGCGCTCACGCCGATCCGCAAGCGCTGATCGCACGGGCTGCGCGCGTCGCGCGGCCCCCTTTCATTCCCGCTCGTCAGGCGGCCACGCGGCCGCCCGTCATCGCGCCGACCCGCGTGAGGAAGTGCTCGCCGTCGCGCCGCCCGAGATCGTACGCATGCCGCATCTGCGACGGGCTCGTGTAATCCCAGCTCGAAATCGGCACCTTGCTCGACGGCTGCACGTACAGCCGCCGCTGGTCGCCATGCGCGACCGTGAACATCTGCGGACGCGGATACAGCCGCGTGACCAGCACCAGCACGTCGCCCGGCGACGGATCGAGCGCATCGACCGGCACGTTGTCGACCATCCCGCCGTCGAGCACCGGCCGGCCGCCACGCCGCAGCACCGGCGTGAACGGCGGCGTGCAGGACGACTGCAGGATCAGGTCGGCGAGTTCGTCGACGTCCGTGCAGGCCTGCGCCCGCACGAATTCGGGGCGAAACCCGAGCGTACGCCCGAGCGTCGGGTGCAGCGTCTTGCGCACGTACTTCTCGATGTTGTATGCGACGAGGCCGGCCGCGACCGCGCTGCGCGCACCGAGCCAGCGCGGCACGTGCGACACGCCGATGCGGATCTCCGGCGCCGCGGCGAGCTGCGCGAACGGCTCGCCGTAGATGTCGAGCAGCGCCTGACGATAGATCCGGTAATGCGGAAACACGGGCTCGCGCCCGAACAGGTTGCCCCAGTAGGCATTCTTCCGGTTGTGGCGCAGCGCCTCTTCGTAATAGCGCATCACCCATGCGGCGTCGCGCGTATACAGCATGCAGGCGGTGGCCGCGCCGGCCGAGATGCCGGTGATCACGCGCGGGCGCAGGGCGAGGGCCGGCTGCGCGACGTCCCAGAAGCCGGCCTGCCACCAGCAGCGATTGCCGCCGCCCGCAAAGACGATCTGGTCGAACATCGCGCCGCTCAGCTGACGAGCGCGTAGGTCGACGTCGCATGGACGGCCATCTTGCCGTCCTCGTCGAACAACTCGACTTCGCCGAACACGAGGTTGCGGCCCATCCGCAGCACGCGCGCGGTGACGAGCACGTCGCCCTTGCGCACGGGACGCATGAAGTTGGTGTTCAGCGACACCGTCGTCATCGGCCGGAATTCGCCGAGCGCGGCCGAGATCGCGACCACCATCGCGGTGTCGGCGGCCGCCGTGAACACCTGGCCGCAGATGATGCCGCCCGAATGACGGAACTCGCCGGAAAACGGCAGGCGCAGCGTGACGCTGTCATCGCCGATCGACACGGGGACCAGACCCAGCGAGCGGACCCACGGGGCCAGCAGGCGATCCAGCAATTCGCGGACTGCGTTTTCGTCCATCTTCGATGTCCAGAAAGCGTTGCGCGACCGCCGCGCAACGCGTGTGGCGTCATCATACCGGGAGCGCGCGAACTGCGATCGCTCGTTGCCGCGCTGGCAACCGCCGTTGTCTTGACGAAATATTTTCAGGAAATTTGCACAAAGGGCTTGCCATGCCCTGAAAACCCCGGCATAATCTTTCTTCTGTTGGGGGCGTTAGCTCAGTTGGTAGAGCAGCGGACTCTTAATCCGTAGGTCGAGTGTTCGAGTCACTCACGCCCCACCAGGAATTTCAAAGGCCGGTCAGCGAAAGCTGACCGGCCTTTTCCGTTTTGGCGCGCCGCACTCGCGACACGCGCCCTTCGCGGCGGTACGCAACCGCACGCCTGCCGCCCATCGTTTCCGCTAGAATCGTCCGACAAATATCACACGACCGGCGCCAGGCATCGTCGTTTGCCCGCCGGCACTGAGAGAACATGGGACGTCAGACATGGAAGCATGTGAACGAGACGCGACCATTCAGAGGGCATGGTTGCGTCAATATCGGCCCGTCCGTCGCGATGGGCCGTTCACCGGGGCACACCCGAAGCCGCGCGACGCACGAACCGGATCGCGTCATGCCGGGTAAGGACGCGCTGATCGCGCTGATGATCGGTGTCGTCCTGTTCGTGCTGGCCGGCGTACTCGCTGTCACGGCCGGCCGGGAACCCGGCCACCTGGTCCGCGCGCCGGGCACGGTCGTGCGGATCGTCCAGGACAGCGATGCGATGCGCGCGTACCGGCCGATCGTCGCCTACCTCGCGAACGACGGCCAGCGCCGCGAAGTCGCCGGCAATACCGCATCGACGGTCCCCGCATACGACATCGGCGAAAACGTCGACGTCCTGCTCGACCCCGATCATCCCGAGCGCCCCGCGCTGATCGACGATTTCACGCAACGCTGGTTTCCGGTGGCCGTGCCGGCGCTGCTCGCCGTCGCGTCGTTCGCGATCGGCGGGCTGCTGATCGCCAGCGAGCGCCGCCGACGGCAATCGGACCCGGCACCACGCCGCGTCGCACGCAAGCCGGCACGGCGCCGCTGGGATGTCGCGATCGTGCTGATTCCGATCGCGATCGGCACGGGCTTCCTCGCCGGCGCCGGCGCGGCCGGCCTGCGTCAGTGGCAAATCGTCCACCACTATGCGCGTTCGACCGGCCACGTCGTCGAGATCACGAAAAACGGGCGGTCGTCGCGGTCGCGCACGGCGCTGTATTCGGCCGTCGTCGCGTTCACGACCGACAGCGGGCGACTCATCACGTTCGCCCAGGGCCCGGCGTCGTCGCCCCCCGGGCTGCACGAAGGCGACGCGGTCAACGTGCTGTACGACCCCGTCACGCCCGAGCGCGCGCTCGTCGACCGCTTCTGGGATCGCTGGGGCCTCACGGCCATCCTGTTCGCGATCGGTGCGCCATTCCTTGCAGCGGGGCTGTTCGTCGCCGCGACGTTATGGCCCGATCATCGGCCGCACGAAGCCGCTCAATGACGCACGCGCGGGGCGGCAATCGCCGCGACGCGCGCATCACCGCTCCCTGAACGCCTCCACCTTCGCGCGATTCCCGCACGTGCGCATGTCGCACCACCGCCGCCCGACGCCGCGGCCGCGATCGACGAAGAACCACGTACACCGGCCACATTGCCGCACGCGCGCGAAATCGTCGCTGCGCATCAGATGCTCGAAACCGAGCGCGACCGCATCGACCCAGCGCGACGCGGCCCGTGCATCGGGCCGCCATGCGAAGCGGCCGCCGACCGCGTCGAATGCGCTGCGCCCGATCGCGTCGCGGATCGCCACCGCGAGCCGCTCCGCCGCGCGCGCGCCCGCGCTGCCGCCGCCTTCGGCCGTCAGATGCGCGATCGCGACGTACGCGTCGTCGCGAAAGCGGCGCAGCGCCGCCAGTTCATCCGGGCCGTCCTGGCGCGGATGACGCAGCAGCCGCGCCAGATCGTCGGGCGCCGGCAATCCCGCTTTCCCGGCCCACGCCCGCACGGCCGGCCAGTCGACGAGCTTCTCCTCGTCGCGTGTCTTGCCCGTGTCGGCCACCGTGTTGAGGAAGTCGAGCGCCGGATGGCCGCCGACGAAATCGGCCGCGCGCCATTCGTGCCCATGTGGTGCCGGGTCGGATCGAGTAACCATTTATTTTCACCTATCGGTTTCGCATCCGGAGAATCCGGCGTAACCTGTTAACAACGAAAACAGGTTATCACGGAGAAGCCGATGCTCGAACTCCCGAACCGCTTCAATTTCGAAGGCCACCGGATTGCATGGGGCACGCTCGGCGAGGGCCCGCCGCTCGTCCTCGTGCACGGCACGCCGTTTTCGTCGCAGGTCTGGCGCCGGATCGCGCCGTGGCTCGCGCGACGCCATCGCGTGTACTTCTACGACCTGCTCGGCTACGGCCAGTCCGACATGCCGGACGCGGACGTGTCGCTGGGTCGCCAGAACGTGCTGTTCGGCGCGCTGCTGAATGAATGGAAGCTGGCGCGGCCGCGCGTGCTCGCGCACGACTACGGCGGCGCAACCGTGCTGCGCGCGCACTTTCTCGACGGCATCGCGTATGCGGATCTCACGCTCGTGAACCCGGTCGCGATCGCGCCGCAAGGCTCGCCGTTCGTGCGTCACGTCGCGCAGCACGAAGCCGCGTTCACCGGCTTGCCCGCGTATGCACACCATGCGCTCGTGTCGACGTATATCGGCCAGGCAGTCGCACGGCCGTTGAGCGACGACGTGCTGTCGATCTACCGCGAGCCGTGGCTCACGTCGGCCGGCCAGGCCGCGTTCTATCGCCAGATCGCGCAGATGCGCCAGCGCTATATCGAGGAAGCGGAGGCCCGCTACGCGCCGCCGGACTTTCCGGTGCGCATCGTGTGGGGCGAGGACGACGTGTGGATTCCGCTCGAACAAGGGCAGGCGCTCGCCGACCGCATCGCGGACGGCCAGTTGATCCGGGTCCCGCACGCGGGCCATCTGGTTCAGGAGGATGCGCCGGAAGCGATCGTCGCCGCGGTGCTCGACGGGTACACGCCCGGCTGAGCATCACCGCACGCGTATCGCGTGCCGCGTCAGAACGCCGGCACGCCTTGCGCGAGCGTCGCGACGAACTTCGCGGTGCGCGGATCGCGCGGCCGGCCGAACAGGTCGCGCGAGGCGCCCGCTTCGACGATGCGGCCATCGGCGAGGAACACCGCATCATGCGCGATCGATGCGGCCAGGCGCAGGTCGTGCGTGGCCATCAGCATCGTCGTGCCTTCGCGCGCGAGCTGGCGCAGCACCTCGACCACTTCGACGGACAGCTCCGGATCGAGCGCCGACGTCGGCTCGTCGCACAGCAGCACCTGCGGAGACGGCGCGAGCGCCCGCGCAATCGCCACGCGCTGCTGCTGTCCGCCCGACAGCGTGGCCGGCCATGCGTCGGCCTTGTCCGCGATGCCGACCTTGTCGAGCAGCGCGAGCGCCCGCTCCCGGGCCCGCTCGCGCGGCCAGCGCTGCACGGTCACGAGCCCCTCCATCACGTTCTGCACGACGCTCAGGTGCGGAAACAACTGGAAGTTCTGGAACACCATGCCGGTCTGCTTGCGCACCGCGAACACCGCGTCGCGCGACGGCCGGCGCGCCGACACGAAGTCGATGCGCGCATCGCCGACGACCAGCGCGCCCGCCTCCGGCACTTCGAGCAGGTTCACGCAGCGCAGCAGCGTGCTCTTGCCGCTGCCGGACGGCCCGATCAGCGCGGTCACGCTGCCCGGCTGCAGCGCGAGGTCGATTCCGCTCAGCACGCGATGCGCGCCGAACGACTTGTCGATGCGTTCGAGGCGGATCATCGCAACTCCGCGTGGAACAGCGCGTGGCGGCCGAAGCGAAGCTCCAGCCGGCGTTGCAGCGACGACAGCACCGAGCTGAACAGCAGGTAGATCAGCGCGGCTTCGGTATAGAGAATCAGCGGCTCGTAGGTCACGGCCGCGATGCGTTGCGCGGCCTGGAAGATCTCGGGCACCGTCAGCACGGCAGCGAGCGACGTGTCCTTCACGAGCGAAATGAATGAATTCGACAGCGCGGGCAGCGCGACACGCGCGGCCTGCGGCAGGATCGCGCGACGCAGCGCCTGCGCGCGCGTCATCGACATCGAGTACGCGGCCTCCCACTGCCCCTTCGGCATCGACTCGATCACGCCGCGAATCACTTCCGCGTTGTATGCGCCGACGTTCAGCGAGAAACCGATCACGGCGGCCGTCAGCGGATCGAGCACGATGCCGACGTTCGGCAATCCGTAGAAGATCACGAACAGTTGCACGAGCAGCGGCGAGCCGCGAAACAGCCAGATATAGAACCGCACGACGGCCTGCGCCCAGCGCGGCCCGAACAGCCGCGTGAGCGCCGCGCCGAACGCAAGCAATAAACCGATCGCGAACGACGCGAGCGTGAGCGGAACCGTGAACACGAGCCCTGCAACGAGCAGGGGCCGCAGCGATTCCGCCATCAGGTGCAGCCAGGCCGGCATCGTTCAGCCTCGCGTCACGGCTGCGACACGTCGCGGCCGAAGTACTTCTGCGAGATCTTCGCGTAGGTACCGTCCGCCTTGATGTCCGCGAGCGCCTTGTCGATCGCCGCCACCAGCGCGGGGCTGCCCTTGCGCAGCAGCACGCCGGATGCGTCGCCCGCACCGGTCGTGTCGGTCGCCGCGATCTTCAGTTTCGCGTCGGGCTTGTGCTTGCGGAAATCGAGGTACGACAGCGAATCGTTGATCGTCGCATCGACGCGGCCGGACGTCAGCAGGTCGATCGATTCGTTGAAGCCCTGCACCGGCACCACGTCGGCGCCGTGCGCGGCGGCGAGCTTGCCGAAATTGCTGGTCAGCGTGTTCGCGGATTTCTTGCCCTTCAGGTCGTCGAACGAGCGGATCGTCGTGTTGTCCGCGCGTACGATCAGCACCGCGTGCGACGTGATGTACGGCGTCGAGAAATCGTATTTCGCCTTGCGCGCGTCGGTGATCGACACTTCGTTGACGACCGCGTCGTAGCGGTTCACGTCGAGGCCCGCGATCAGCCCGTCCCATTTGCCTTCGACGAACTGCGGCTTCACCCCGAGGCGCTGCGCGATCGCGGTCGCGATGTCGACGTCGAAGCCCGTCAGCTTGCCGGTCTCGTCGTGGTACGTGAACGGCGCATAGGTGCCTTCGGTGCCGACGCGGAACACGCCGGCCGACTTGATCTGCGACAGGTCGTCGGCAGCCAGCGCACTGGTGGCCGCGGCAGCCTGCAGCAGCGCGACGACCAGAATGGAGCGGAGGAATTTCATGGTGCGGACCCCGAATGATTGGAGAGGATCATCCCGCCGGCGCGCCTGCGCCGTTCGAGAGGTCCGCGAATTCTACCGATGCGTGGAGGGCCGGCAAAAACGCAAATCGGCTAACGATATGAGCCGATCGAATAACGCCCGCACCGGCCACGATGCCGGCGCGGGCGCCTTACACGTCGCTTACCACGGCAGCGAATACGTCTTGGTATTCGTGAAGCTCTTCATCGCTTCCTGCACGCCCTCCTTGTACCCGAGTCCCGAATCCTTCACGCCGCCGAACGGCGTCAGTTCGAGCCGGTAGCCGGGCACCTCGCGCACGTTCACGCTGCCGACTTCCAGCTCGGTGATGAAGCGCGTGATGTGGTCGAAGCGGTTCGTGCATACCGACGACGACAGCGCGTAGTCGGTGCTGTTCGACATCCGGATCGCTTCGTCGATGTCGCGAAAGCGCATGATCGGCGACACCGGCCCGAAGGTTTCATGCTTGACCAGCGGCATGTCGGGGGTCACGCGATCGACCACCGTCGGCGAATACAGCGCGCCGTCGCGCACGTTGCCGACCAGCAGCCGCGCCCCGCGCGCGATCGCGTCGTTCACCTGCTGCTCGCAGAATTTCGCGGCCGCTTCGTCGATCACGGTGCCCATGTCGACCGACGGATCGGACGGATTGCCGTACGACCAGGCGCGCGTCTTCTCGACGACGAGTTCCGTGAAGCGATCGGCCACCGCCTCGTGCACGAGCATCCGCTTGATCGCCGTGCAGCGCTGCCCGGAATTCTTGTACGAGCCCGACACCGCGAGCGTGCTCGCTTCGTCGAGATCGGCGTCTTCCATCACGATGATCGGATCGTTGCCGCCGAGTTCGAGCACCGCGCGCCGGTAGCCCATCCGTGCGGCGATCGACTTGCCGATCGACACGCCGCCGGTGAACGTGATCATGTCGATCGCCGGGTTCGTGATCAGCTCGTCGGCGATCTCCTTCGGGTCGCCGGTGATCACCTGCAGCATCTGCGGCGGCAGGCCGGCTTCGTACAGGATGTCCGCGAAGCGATAACACGACAGCGGCACCTTCTCCGACGGCTTCACGACGATCCGGTTGTTGGTCGCGACCGACGGCACGACCTTGTGCGCGACCTGGTTCATCGGATGGTTGAACGGCGTAATCGCCGAAATCACGCCGAGCAGCGGATCGCGCTGCGTGTACACACGGCGCTTCTTGCCGTGCGGCGTCAGATCGCACGAGAAGATCTGCCCGTCGTCCTTCAGCACTTCGCCGGCGCCGAAGGTCAGCACGTCGGCCACGCGGCCGGCTTCGTACGTCGAATCCTTGAGGCACAACCCGGCCTCGGCCGTGATCAGCGCCGCGATCTCGGCGGTGCGCGCCCGCACGATGTCGGCCGCGCGACGCAGGATCGCCGCGCGATCGTGGCGCGTGAGCGTCGGCCGGTACGCACGCGCAACGGCGAAGGCACGGCGCACGTCGTCGAGCGTCGCCTTCGGCACGGTGCCGACCAGCGTGCCGTCGTACGGGTTGCGTACTTCGATCACCGCGTCGCGGTAGATTTTTTCACCATCGATTCGCAGTGCTTCACGATGAGGCGTGCGGACATCCGTCGATGCTGCAATGGCGTTCATGAGTGTCTCCTGGCGGATGCGGCCGCGTCACTGCAGATGGTTGAGCGCGATGTCGATGATGTCGAAGTTGCGCAGCCGCGCGCGGCCCGTGACGTCGGTCGCGACCGGCTTGCTGAAGATCAGCGGCACGATCTGCTCGGAGATCCCGCCGTGCGAGCGCAGCGGCACGTCGAGGCCCGACAGGTCGTGCTTGATGCGGCGCGTGCCGAGCACGACGTCCTGCTTCGAGATCACGATCAGGTCGCCCATCCGCGCGGGCGGCAGCTCGAAGCGCGCGCAGCCTTCGGCGCCCGTCAGCACGACCTCGATGCCGTCGACCGCCGCGAGCCGCGCGCGCAGCGCGTCGGTGTCGGCGGACGCCGGCACGTAGACGGTCGCGAACGAACCGAGCGCGCCGTGGTGCACGACGTACGGGTCGGTGATCGGCAGGATCACACGCGCCGCATCGTGGCCGAGCCATTCGTCGAACAGCTCCTGCAGGTAGATCACGTTCGGCTCGCCGGTCGCGTCGTCGTGCTTCGCATTCATCCCGTGATCGGCGGTGATCGCGACGATCGCGCCGAGTGCGTCGAGGCGCTGCAGGTAGCTATCCATCATCGCGTAGAACGCGTTCGCGCCGGGCGTGCCCGGTGCGCACTTGTGCTGCACGTAGTCGGTGGTCGACAGGTACATCAGGTCGATCGGGCGCGTCTCGAGCAGGCGTACGCCGGCCGCGAACACGAATTCCGACAGGTCCGCGCTGTACACGCTCGGCACCGGCTTGCCGACCAGCTCGAGCACGTGGTCGATGCCGTTTTCCTCGACGCTCGCTTCATCGGCCTTTTCCGACGAGAAGCAGATGCCCTTGAGCCCCTTGCCGAGCAGGCGGCGCAGCTTGTCCTTCGCGGTGACGACCGCGACGCGCGCGCCCTGCTCGGCGAAGGTCGCGAGCACGGTGGGCGCGACGAGGTACTTCGGATCATTCATCAGCACCTCGGCGCCGGTGTCGCGATCGTAGAAGTAGTTGCCGCTTATCCCGTGGATCGCCGGCGGCACGCCGGTGACAATCGACAGGTTGTTCGGATTCGTGAAGCTCGGCACCACGCACTCGCCCTTGAGCGCCGTGCCGGGCTTCAGCAACGTGCGCAGGAACGGCGCGACGCCGGCCTCGGCGGCTTCCTCCAGATATTCGTATGCGCAGCCATCGACGCAGACGACCACCACGGGCCGGCTCATCCAATTGTAGCGGCGGCCGTTCACTTCCACGGATACAGGCGTTTCAGTCATGACGTTCATTCCTTTCAGGTCGAAGGGTGTGAGCCGTCGGCGCCCGCGCCGCGCCGAACAGAGGTGTTTTCCATGCTTGACATTAAAATTGATGATTTGTAGATTGTCAACAACATGCAGAGAACAGAAAGCAAAACACGAAAGCACGAGGAAGCATAAGAGGGCTGGTCTCCACTCATCCGCCGTGTGCCGCGGCGCCACAGTCAAGGGGTCTGAAGATGAACGAAGTGCCGGTAAACAAGCGTTTGAACGCATGGGCGGCGGGGGCGGCCCGCGTCGCGCTGGCTGCGGCGGTGGCGCTCGGCGCCGTGCAGGCAGCGCACGCGAAGACGTCGCTGCTGGTCTACACCGCGCTGGAAGACGAGGCGATGAAGCCCTACAAGGACGCGTTCGAGAAAGCGAACCCCGATATCGAGATCCGCTGGGTGCGCGACTCAACCGGCTCGGTCACCGCGAAGCTGCTCGCGGAGAAGAACAACCCGCGCGCGGACGTCGTGCTCGGCCTCGCCGCGTCGAGCCTCACGCTGCTCGACCTGCAGGGCATGCTGATGCCGTACACGCCGAAGGGCTTCGACCAGCTCACGCGCAAGTACAGCGACGCGAACACGCCGCCGCACTGGGTCGGCATGGACGTGTGGGGCGCGACGATCTGCTACAACCGCGTCGCCGCGCAGGCGAAGAACCTCCCGAAGCCGACGTCGTGGGAAGACCTGACGAAGCCGGTCTACAAAGGCGCGATCGTGATGCCGAGCCCGGTGTCGTCGGGCACCGGCTACCTCGACGTCACCGCGTGGCTGCAGACCTTCGGCGACGATAAAGGCTGGAAATTCATGGACGCGCTCGACAGGAACGTCGCGCAGTACGTGCACTCGGGCTCGAAGCCGTGCACGCTCGCCGGCACCGGCGAATTCCCGATCGGCATCTCGTTCGAGTTCCGCGGCCACGAACTGCAATCGCAGGGCGCGCCGATCGATCTCGTGTTCCCGAAGGAAGGGCTCGGCTGGGACATGGAAGGCACGGCGATCATGAAGACGACGAAACAGCCGGACGCCGCGAAGAAGCTCGCCGACTTCATGGCGAGCAAGGAAGCGAACCAGATCACCGCGCGCTGGTGGGCGATCGTCGCGTATCCGGGCGTCGCGCGGAAGCTGGCCGGCATCCCCGACAACTACTCGGACCTGCTCGTGAAGAACGACTTCGTGTGGTCGGCGAAGAACCGCCAGTCGATCCTCGATACGTGGCAGAAGCGCTACGGCGCGAAAGCCCGGCAATAACGCTGCGACCGGCAGCGGGGGGCCGCGCCGCGCGCCGCCCCGCGCCATCCTTTCCGTCGTCGAATCCGGCCCCCGGGCCGCCCCTCTCTGGAGGCGCGCATGGCACCTTATCTGAGCGTAGAACGCATCGAGAAGCGGTACAACGACACGCAGGTCCTCACCGACATCAACCTGAGCGTGATGAAGGGCGAGATGATCTGTTTCCTCGGGCCGTCCGGCTGCGGGAAGACGACGCTGCTGCGGATCATTGCGGGGCTCGAGACGCAGAACGCCGGCCACATCATGCAGGACGGCCGCGACATCTCGCGGCTGCCGCCGCAACTGCGCGATTACGGCATCGTGTTCCAGTCGTATGCGCTGTTCCCGAACCTCACCGTGTACGACAACGTCGCGTACGGGCTCGTGAACCGCAAGATGAAGCGCGACGCGATCCACGAGCGCGTGCACACGCTGCTCGCGCTGGTCGGTTTGCCCGACAGCCATCGCAAGCATCCGGGCCAGTTGTCCGGCGGCCAGCAGCAGCGCATCGCGCTGGCGCGTGCACTCGCCACCTCCCCCGGCCTGCTGCTGCTCGACGAGCCGCTGTCGGCGCTCGACGCGCGCGTGCGCGTGCGGCTGCGCCAGGAAATCCGCGCGCTGCAGCAGCGGCTCGGCGTGACGACGATCATGGTCACGCACGACCAGGAAGAAGCATTGTCGATGGCCGATCGCATCGTCGTGATGAACCACGGCGTGATCGAACAGATCGGCACCCCGCTCGAAATCTACCGGCAGCCCGCGTCGCCGTTCGTCGCGGACTTCATCGGCCGCGTCAACACGATTCCCGCCGAGGTCGCGCAGGACGGCACGCTGCGCGCGGGCGGCGTCGGCTTCGACTGCCGCCATGGCGCGGCCCGCCCCGCGCAGGGCGCGGCGGTGTCGGTCTACGTGCGGCCCGAGGACCTGCGCATCCGCGTGCCGGGCGAGACGGCCGACAACGTGCTGGCCGGCCGCGTCGAGAAGCTCGAATTCCTCGGCGCGTTCTGCCGCGTGAGCTTCCGGATCGACGGGCTCGACGGCCAGGAGATCGTCGCCGACCTGTCGTATCACGACGTCGACCGCACCGGCGTGCAGGCCGGCGCGCGCATCGACCTCGCGCTCGATCGCGAGCATGTCCGCGTGTTCCCGTGCGCGAAGGAGCGACTGCAATGAGCACCGTCCTGACCGAGCGCCGCCGCGGCGCGTCCGCTCCTGCCGACGTGCGGCAGATCACCCACTGGCACGACCGCCTCGCGCAGCTCGCGCTCGTCGCGATGGCCGCGCTGATGTCGCTGTTCCTGCTGCTGCCGCTCGCGCTCGTCGTACAGAAATGCTTCGTCGACGCGGACGGGCGTTTCGTCGGCGCGCACAACTTCGTCGAGTACCTGGAGGACAGCGGCGTGCTGCGCTCGATGCTGCATTCGCTGACGGTCGGCGCGCTCGTCACGATGATCGTCGTGCCGATAGCGTTCACGTTCGCGTATGCGCTGACGCGCTCGTGCATGCCGCTGAAGAACGCCGCGCGCACGATCGCGCTGCTGCCGCTGCTCGCGCCGACACTGCTGTCGGCCGTGTCGTTCATCTACTGGTTCGGCAATGCGGGGCTGTTGAAGCCGCTGCTGCACGGCCATTCGATCTACGGGCTGCCGGGCATCGTGCTGAGCATGGTGTACGCGTCGTTCCCGCACGTACTGATGATCCTCGTCACCGCGCTGTCGCTCGCCGATGGCCGGCTCTACGAGGCTGCCGACGCGATGGGCACGCGCCGCATCCGCAAGTTCTTCACGATCACGCTGCCCGGCGCGAAGTACGGGCTGATCAGCGCGACGATGGTCGCGTTCACGATGTGCATCAACGACTTCGGCGTGCCGGTCGTGATCGGCGGCTCGTACAACGTGCTGTCGACCGACATCTACAAGCTGATCATCGGGCTGCAGGATTTCAACCGCAGCGCGGTCGTGAGCCTGATGCTGCTGTGCCCGGCGCTCGTCGCGTTCGGCGTCGACTACTTCATCCGCCGTCGCCAGCAGTCGCAGCTCGGCGCGCGCTCGACGCCGTACCAGCCGAAGCCGTCGCGCGGCTTCGACGCCGCGATGCTCGCGTACTGCGCGCTGGTGTGCGCGTTCTTCATCGCGGTGGTCGGCATCTCGGTGTTCGCGTCGTTCGTGAAGTTCTGGCCGTACCAGATGACCCTCGGGCTGCAGCATTACGAGATGGGACTGATCGGCGCCGGCATCTTCGACGCTTACAAGAACAGCCTGCGGATGGCCGCGACGGTGGCTATCGGCGGCCCGATCGTCGTGTTCGGCGGCGCCTACCTGATCGAGAAGACCCGCGGCGCACGCTGGCTGCGCGGCTTCATCAGCCTGTGCGCGATCTTGCCGATGGGCGTGCCGGGGCTCGTGCTCGGCATCAGCTACATCTTCCTGTTCAACGCGCCCGGCAATCCGCTGAACGGGCTGTACGGATCGCTGTGGCTGCTCGCGATCGTCACGGTCGTCCACTACTACGCGTCGAGCCATCTCACCGCGGTGACCGCGCTCAGGCAGATCGACGGCGAGTTCGAGGCCGTATCCGCGTCGCTGAAGGTGCCGTTCTACAAGACCTTCCTGCGCGTCACGGTGCCCGTGTGCCTGCCCGCGATCCTGCTGATCGCGCGCTACCTGTTCGTCAACGGGATGACGACGGTGTCGGCCGTCGCGTTCCTGTACTCGCCGGACACGCAGCCCGCATCGGTCGCGATCCTGAACCTCGACGACGCGGGCCAGATGGGCCCGGCCGCCGCGATGGCCACGCTCGTGCTCGCGACGTCGTCGTTCGCGTGCGTGCTGTTCGCCTGCATCTCGCATCGCCTGCTGCGTCGTACGCAGGCGTGGCGCCATCCGCATCGCCGTTGATTCCCTGCCGTATCCACGTGACGTCCCGACTTCATCAAGGAGACACCATGACGCTCGCCGCCCCGCCCATCCTGCTCACCCCCGGCCCCCTGACGACCTCCGACCGCACGCGCGACGCGATGCTGCGCGACTGGGGTTCGTGGGACGGCGACTTCAACGCGATCACCGCGCGGCTGCGCGAACGCCTGCTGCGGATCGTGCACGGCGAAGGCACGCACGAATGCGTACCGCTGCAAGGCAGCGGCACGTTCTCGGTCGAGGCGGCGATCGGCACGCTGGTGCCGCGCGACGGCCACGTGCTGGTGCCGAACAACGGCGCGTACTGCCAGCGCCTCGCGAAGATCTGCCGCGTGCTCGGCCGGCGGCTCACGACGATCGACTACCGCGAGGATCGCCGCGTCGATCCGGCCGACGTCGAGCGCACGCTCGCGGCCGATCCGTCGATCACGCACGTCGCGCTCGTGCACTGCGAAACCGGCGCCGGCGTGCTGAATCCGCTGCACGACATCGCGCTGGTCGTCGCCAAGCACGGGCGCGCGTTGATCGTCGATGCGATGAGCTCGTTCGGCGCGCTCGACATCGACGCGCGCACGACGCCGTTCGACGCAGTGATCGCCGCGTCCGGCAAATGCCTCGAAGGCGTGCCCGGGCTCGGCTTCGTGATCGCGAAGCGCAGCGCGCTCGAACGCTGCGAAGGCAACAGCCACTCGCTCGCGATGGACCTGTACGACCAGTGGGTCTACATGCAGCGCACGACGCAGTGGCGCTTCACGCCGCCCACGCACGTGGTCGCCGCGCTCGACGCGGCCGTCGCGCAATACGTCGACGAAGGCGGGCTCGCCGCGCGCGGCGGCCGCTACCAGCGCAACACCCATGCGCTGATCGACGGGATGCGCGCACTCGGCTTCCGGCCGTTCCTCGATCCGGCGATCCAGGCGCCGATCATCGTCACGTTTCATGCGCCGGACGATCCGAACTACGACTTCAAGCGGTTTTATCAGGAGGTCAAAAAGCGCGGCTACATTCTGTATCCGGGCAAGCTGACCGAAGTGGAGACGTTCCGCGTCGGCTGCATCGGCCATTTCGGCGAAGCCGGCATTCCAGGCGCCGTCGCCGCGATCGCCGACACGCTGCGCGCGATGGGCGTGCGCCGCGTATCGGCCGAAGCGGCGGCCTGACGATGTGATGTACCCGGCCGCGTGCGCAGGCGCATGCGGCCGCCCGTTTTTCCGGCCGTGCGCCGCGCGGCCCCTTATCGACGAACCTCCGATGCGACCCTTCTGGATCGAACAAGCGCTGTTCAACGACGGCGATCTCGCCCCCGCGCTGCAAGGCGCGACGCAAGCCGACGTGTGCATCGTCGGCGGCGGCTTCACGGGCCTCTGGACCGCGATCCAGGCGAAGCAGCACGACCCCGCGCTCGACATCGCGATCCTCGAGGCCGACCTGTGCGGCGCGGGCGCGAGCGGCCGCAACGGCGGCTGCCTGCTCACGTGGTCCGCGAAATTCCTGACGCTGCGGCGCCTGTTCGGCGAAGCCGAGGCGATCCGGCTCGTGAAGGCGTCGGAAGCGGCCGTGCAGCACATCGCCGATTTCTGCCGCGCGCACGACATCGACGCCGAATTGCGGCTCGACGGCACGCTGTACACCGCGACGTCGCGCGCGCAGGTCGGCACGCTCGCGCCGGTGCTCGACGCGCTCGCCGCGTGCGGCATCCACAGCTACGAGCCGCTGCCGCCCGCCGAGGTCGCACGCCGCTCGGGCTCCGCGCGCAATCTCGACGGCGTCTACTCGCCGATCGCCGCGACCGTGCATCCCGGCAAGCTCGTGCGCGGGCTGCGCCGCGTCGCGCGCGCGATGGGCATCCGCATCTACGAGCGCACGCCGATGCTCGACTTCACGCCCGGCCAGCCGGCCGTCGTGCGCACGCCGTCCGGCAGCGTCACGGCGGGCAAACTCGTGTTCGCGATCAACGCATGGATGGCGAGCCGCTTCCCGCAGTTCGAACGGACGATCGCGGTGGTGTCGAGCGACATGGTGATCACCGAGAAATGCCCGGAGCTGCTCGCGCAGACCGGGCTCGTGGACGGCGTATCGGTGCTCGATTCGCGGATTTTCGTGTACTACTACCGCACGACCGCCGACGGGCGGCTGATGCTCGGCAAGGGCGGCAACACGTTCTCGTGGCGCAGCCGCATCGCGCCCGTGTTCGACCGCCGCTCGCCGTACGAGGCGCAGCTCACGCGCAGCCTGCGCGAATTCTTCCCGTCGCTCGCCGGCGTGCCGATCACCGCGAGCTGGAACGGGCCGTCGGATCGTTCAGTGACGGGCTTCCCGTTCTTCGGCCGCCTCGACGATGCGCCGAACGTGTTCTACGGCTTCGGCTATTCGGGCAACGGCGTCGGGCCGACCTACATGGGCGGGCAGATCCTGTCGTCGCTGGTGCTCGGCCTCGACAACGCATGGACGCGCAGCCCGATCGTGCGCGGCCCGCTCGGCCATTTCCCGCCGGAGCCGATCCGTTATGTCGGCGCGCACGTCGTGCGCAACGCGATCCGCCGCAAGGAGCGCGCGGAGGACGAGAGCCGGCAGCCGTCGGCCGTCGATACGTGGCTCGCGAAATTCGCGAGCGCGGCGGGGAAGGCCGACAAGGTGTGACGAAACGCTGAACGGAACGCACAACGAAAAAGGGACGCGGCGACGCGTCCCTTTGCCGGTGCGCGGCAGCCCGCGCGGGCATTGACCGACGCTTACGCGCCGGCCTTCTCCCGCGCCGCCTTGCCCGTCGCAGGCAACCCCTGCTCGTCGTGCGTACGGCGCATCCGCGCGAGGCCGTGCGCGACGTGCTCGCGCACGAGCGCGACGGCCTTGTCCTCGTCGCCGGCCGCGAGCGCCTGCACGATCTTGTCGTGCTCGGCCGCCGACACGGCGATCGCATCCTCCTCGGCCTCGATCGCCGCCTGGCGCAGCAGGCCGAGCTGGCGCACGAGCCGGCGGTAGGTATCGGTGAGATGGGTATTGCCGACGCCGACGACCATCGCGTCGTGGAACTGCACGTTCAGCTCGGTATAGCGCGTGACGTCGTGCGTCTTCGCGGCGTCCTTCATCGACTGGATGATGCCCTTCAGCACCTTCAGCGTATCGGGCGAGATGCGCTTCGCGAGCGCGCGCGCGACCGATTCGTCGAGCATCGCGCGCACTTCGTAGATCTCCTCGGCCTCGCGCAGCGGCACGACCCGCACGGTTACGCCGCGATTCTTCTCGTTGCGCAGCAGGCCGGCCTGCTCCAGCGCGCGAAACGCCTCGCGCACCGGGCCGCGCGACACGTTCAGCTTCGTCGCAATCTCGACTTCGTTGAGCTTTTCGCCGGGCGCGTATTCGCCGGAGACGATCGCGCGCTCGAGCATGTCCTGGACGATCATCGCGAGCGACTGGCTTTGCAGGAGTTCGATGGCGCTGAGCGCGTTCGGGGCAGTCATGGTCGGGCAGGCAGCGGGGCTGTGGATGAAAACGAGGGCGCCATATCGGCGAATGATCCTTGTATACCCTCGGCCCGGCACATTGTCAACAGTTTTCAGTTTCCAAAAGCCAATCCTGCGGGGCGGAGCGCCACCCGCCTGCAACCGGCACGCGGCGGTCGCGCGCTACGGGCGAATTGCCCCGCTTCGCACGACCGCCGCGTCGCGCCGTCAGGCCGTGTGCTTCACCGGCCCCGGATCGCTGTGGCTCGGCCGGCCCGTCTCGACGTGGCCCGCGAAGCGGCGCACGACCTTGTCGTCGCCGCCGCGCAGCGTGGTCGCGGTGATCGTCAGATCGTACCAGCCGTGGCTCGACGACAGCTCGAAGTGCCCCTCGACGCGCTCGCCCGGCGCCAGCGTGTAGGTGCGCGCATGCGCATGGCTGTACGCGTTGTCGACCGTCACGCGGCACGTCGCGCGGCCGCTGTTGCGCAGTTGCAGGTACACGTGGCGATTGCGCACGTCGTAGCCGATCTTCGCTTCGGGGTTCGCGTGGCGGCCGTCCGCGGCGAGCCGCGTGTTGCCCTGGAATTCGCACAGATAGCCATTCGGGCCGTAGGCGGCCAGATGGTACTCGCCGCGCGCGGCCGACGTGCTCCACGTATCGACGAAGCGGTCGCGCGCGGACACCGCGTAGCGGCGCGGCGGCGTCGCCGGGTTGCGGCGGTCGTACACGTAGAACGCGGCGCCCGCGTCGCCGGTGTTCGCGAAATCGAGCGACACCGTGTCGTCATGCGCGCCCACCCGGCTGTGCACGAACAGCTCGTACGGCAGCGCACGCGCCGGACGCGTGCCGGGCTCCTGCGCCGGCATCGATTGCTGCGCGGGCACCTGGTACGCCTGGCCGGCGGTGGCGATGTGCTGCGGCACCGTGAAGCTCACCGTGCGCGTGTCGGGACGCGCGGAGAAGTCGAACGCCGACGTGAGGTCGCCGCAGATCGACCGTCGCCACGCGCTGATGTTCGGCTCCTTCACGCCGAAGCGCGCTTCGAGGAAACGCAGCACCGACGTATGGTCGAACGTCTCCGAGCAGACCCAGCCGCCCTTCGTCCACGGCGAGATGATGATCAGCGGCACGCGCGGCCCGAGGCCGATCGGCTGGATGCCGCCCGGGTCGGCGCCTGGCACGAGCGGGCTCATTTCGCCCGGGTACTTGTTCAGGTCGAGCAGCTCGTCGCCGAGGTTCGACAGCAGGTTCGACGACACGATGCCCTGCCCGCCCACGCCGCTCGTGACCGGCGGCACCGGCGGCACGACGTGGTCGAACAGCCCGTCGTTCTCGTCGTAGTTCAGGATGAACACCGTCTTCGCCCACACTTCGGGGTTCGACGTCAGCGCCTCGAGCACCATGTTGATGTAGAACGCGCCGTCGGTCGGCGACGCCTGCGGGTGCTCGCTGTACTTGTACGGCGACACGATCCACGACACCTGCGGCAGCCGGTTGGCCTGCACGTCGGCCTTCAGCTCGGCGAGCGTGTGGTCCGACGCGCCCTTGTCGACCAGCGGGCCGCTCGCGCCTTCCTTCAGCTGGAAGCGCTTGAAGAACATCAGCGAGTTGTCGGTGTAGTTGTCGGTCGGGTCGCCCGGAATGCCGGTGCCGCCCTGGTACACCTTCCAGCTGATCTTCGCGTTCTCGAGCCGTTCGGCGTAGGTCGTCCACGTGTAGCCGTTCACGTCGTTGCGCTCGCCGATGCCCGGGCCGTTCGGCGCGCTGCCGTAGACGTTGCGCGAGTCGACCGTGCCGGTCCACAGGTAGATGCGGTTCGGCGCCGTGTCGGCATGCGCGGAGCAGAAGTACGAATCGCAGATCGTGAACGCGTCGGCCAGCGCGTAGTGGTACGTGAGATCCTGGCGCTTCAGGTAGCCCATCGTCAGCACGTCCTGCTTCTGGTTCACCCACTGGTCCCACTGGCCGTTGTTCCAGGACAGGTGGCCGCTGCTCCAGCCATGGTTGGTGCCCGGCTGGAATTCGGTCGTCTGTTTCGGGTCGAGATAGAACGGCAGCACGTACGGCGCCGACGGATCGAGCCCGCGCGAATGGTAGTTCTTCGTGAACACCGACGCCGGCGGCTGTTGCCACACCGGTGCGCCGTTCGGCAGCAGGTGCGGGCGCGGGTCGTTGAAACCGCGCACGCCGCGCAGCCCGCCGAAGTAATGGTCGAACGAACGGTTTTCCTGCATGAAGATCACGACGTGCTCCACGTCGCGGATCGTGCCGGTGCGATAGGCGGCCGGCATCGCCAGCGCATTGCGGATCGCGGGCGGAAAGCCCGCATAGGCGGCCATCGCGCCGGCCGACTGCGCGGCGAGGCGCAGGAAATCGCGTCGATTGTTCGAAGACATGAAGAGCACCTGTGGTCGGTGGGAGTGGGGGCGCCGGGCGAGCGGGCCGGCGATCTGGCGTCGCCGTTATTACCCCGCACCGGCATGTCCCGGCCGTGACCGGTTCCCGCAGGTTTCTTGCGGTCACCCCCAGCTTTTTTTCGAAGTCTCGCACGGCGCGTCTTTCATCCGGCCGACACATGCCTGCGCTACGCTGACGCGCGATGAAGAGGGGAGAAGCCGAGTCGTGTTCGATCAGCTGAAGGCGTTCCACGCGACCGTCCGGCAGGGCAGCATCACGCGCGCCGCGCGCCACCTGGGCGTGAGCCAGCCGACGATCGCCGCGCAGATCCGGCAGGTCGAGCAGGTGTACGGCGTCGAACTGTTCTACCGCAGCGGCCGCAAGCTCGAGGTGACCGAAACGGGCATCGAGCTGCTGCCGCTCGTCGAGAAGATGATCGCGCTCGAGGCGCAGGCCGACATCATGCTGCGCAACGTCGGCGGCCTGTTCGAAGGCCATCTGCGGATCGGCGCGACGGGCCCGTACTACATCATGGATGCGGTCGGCCGCTTCTCGAACGCGCACCCGTCGATCGCGCTCACGTGCCGGATCGGCAACTCCGAGGAAATCCTGCAGGCGCTGCAGGAATTCCGCATCGATCTCGCGGTCTCGTCGCAGCGCAACGACGCCGACGGCCTCGAACGCAAGGTGATCTCGACCGATCCGCTCGTGCTCGTCGTGCACCGCCATCATCCGCTCGCGCGGTTCGAGTCGATCGACGCGGCGCGGCTCGCCGACGTGCGGCTGCTGATGCGCGAGGAAGGGTCGGTCACGCGCCGCTGCACGGAGACGATCCTCGCCACGGCCGGCGTCGCGGCGACGTCGGTCGCCGAGATCGGCAGCCGCGAAGCGATTCGCGAGGCGATCCTGCATGGCGTCGGCGGCAGCCTGTTTCCGCTCGGCGAGGCCGAACGCCATCCGGACCTGCGCGTGATCGCGCTGCGCGGCGTCGACACGACGATCGACGAATACGTGTACTACCTGAAAGCGCGCCGCCAGAGCCCCGCGATCGATGCGTTCCTTGCGTGCATCCTGCCGGGCGGCGGCGAAGCGGCCGACGTGGTCGATGCTGCCGACGCGATCGAAACCGGACGAACGATGCGGCGGGCGAACGCGCGCTGAGCCGCCGCGCGTTCACCGCTTCCGCACACTACGTGGCGCTTTTGCCGCGCCTTCCCTCGTTGCTTTCCTCGTGCCTTCCTTCTGTCGCCGCGCCGCGCGTCACTTGGGCAGCGCCGGAATCATCCACGTCAGCACGTGCTGCTGCAGGAACACCAGCACGCCGAGCAACAGCGTGAGGATCACGCTGTGCCAGAAGGTGCGTGCGAATACGACACCCTCCTGCCCTTTCAGGTCCGTCGTCGACACCCCCGTCGCGATGTTCTGCGGCGAGATCATCTTGCCCATCACGCCGCCCGACGAGTTGGTCGCGGCCATCAGCACCGGATCGAGGCCGAGCTGCCGGGCGGCGACGACCTGCAGGTTGCCGAACAGCGCGTTGCCCGACGTGTCGCTGCCGGACAGGAACACGGCGATCCAGCCGAGCGATGCCGACACCAGCGGGAACAGCGCACCGGTGGACGCGACGCCGGTGCCGAGCGTATAGCTGATGCCCGAGTAGTTCAGCAGGTACGCGAGCCCGACGATCATCATCACCGTGACGATCGCGATCCACGTCTGCCGCCACGTCTTCACCACGCATTCGACGAACGCGCCGGGGCCGGTGCGCGTCAGCGCGGCCGTGATGATTGCCGACACGAGGATCGCGGTGCCCGTGCCGAGCGGCTGGAAATCCCAGATCGCCGCATACGGCTTGTGGTACAGCGACACGTATACGGCGTTGTGCAGGCCCGGCCACTTGATCTTCACGTCGCCGATCGCCGCGATGTTCGCGTGCACCCACACGATCACGACCACCGACACGACGAGCCACGGCAGCCAGCCGCCGAAACCCGCGCGCGCGGCGCCGGCGGCGGCCGGCACGCTGCGCGCGAGCGCGTATTGCGGATCGGGCTGCGGCTTCCACAGCTGCAGGAAGCCGATCGTCACGATCAGCGACGTGAGCGACGACAGCACGTCGGTGAGCTGGTAGCCGAGGAAGTTCGACGTGACGAACTGCGCGAGCGCGAAGCTGCCGCCCGACACGAGCAGCGCGGGCCACAGCTTCGCGATCGAGCGCAGGCCACCGTACGCGCCGACCACGTAGAACGGCAGCAGCAACGCGAAGAACGGCAACTGGCGGCCGACCATCTGCGCGAGCGTCGCGGGCGGCAGCGACGTGACCGCGCCGAGCACGGTGATCGGCACGCCGAGCGCGCCGAACGCGACCGGCGCCGTGTTGAACAGCAGCGTATAGGTGAGCGCTTCGAGCGCGGGAAAGCCGAGCGCGATCAGCAGCGCGCTCGTGATCGCGACCGGCGTGCCGAATCCGGAAATCCCTTCGAGCAGACAGCCGAACGAGAACGCGACGACGAGCAGCACGAGGCGGCGATCGTCGGGCAGGTTGTCGAGCATCCACTGCCGGAACTGGTCGAAGCGGCCCGACTTCACCGCGATGTTGTACAGCAGCAGCGCGTTGAAGACGATCCACATCACCGGCACGACCGCGAGCGCCATGCCGGCGCCGACCGCGTTGAACGCGAGCCCGGCCGGCATGCCCCACGCGCCGATCGCCACCGCGAGGCCCGCGACGAGCCCGGCGAGCGACGCCTGCCATGCGGGGCGGCGCAGCACGCCGAGCGCGATCAGCGCGACCGCGATCGGGATCACGGCGACGAGGAACGACAGGAGCAGCGAGTGGGCGACGGGCGTCAACGGTTGCGCGAAGACGATGCCGGGCGGTAGGGCGTCGGTGGGATTCATCGTGTCTCCAGAGTCGACCCGGTTCGCATCTCGATGCGCCGGGTTCGGGTCAAGGCGATGTCCTGCAGTCACGGCCACGATCAGGCGCTTGCTTACGCAACGACGTTGCGCGGCCAACCGATCGGTCGCTTAAAAGAGGTTAGGAGGCGCGACGCGCTTGTACAAGGGGGAGAAGCCCGATGCGGGCGAGCCGGTGCGAACCGGCCGCCGCACGCTGGCCGGCAGATGGCGTGCGGCTGGCGCATTCGACAGGAAACCCGTCGCGGCCGGCTCGCCGAAGCGCGCAATGTTGCGCGGCCGGAAAAGGTGACTGCCAGCCACGAGGATGTTTCGTTTGGCCTCCGAAGCCTAGACTGGCTGCATCGTTTCCGGCCGCGCCGGCGATGGCGCGGCACCGGAACCTCACGGAGCAACACGATGAAGACGATGAAACACGCGGCATGCGCATTCGTGCTGATCGGCGCGGCGTTCGCCGCTCACGCGCAAGCCGCGTCGACGCTCACCCGCGCGCAAGTCCGCCAGGAACTCGTGGAACTGGAGGCCGCCGGCTACCGGACGAGCCTCGCAAGCAGTCCCGACTTTCCCCGCAACATGCAGGCGGTCATGCAGCGTGCCGCGCAGGCGCGCGGCGAAGGGGACGTTGCCGGTTACGGCAGCGACGGCCGGGCGACCGGGGAATCAGGCAAGCCGGCGCTGCCGCACGCAATCGACCGCGGCACGTATGCGCACCACTGACCGGCTCACCGACGGAACCGGATGGATCGCACGGCAGCGGCGCAGCACACGCCGCGCCGGCCGCGTGCGCGATCGTCACACGCTGAAGCGGTTCAGCGTATAGGCGCGATAGGCGGCGACGAATGCGTCGAACGATCCGGCCTCCTTCGCTTCGAGCTCGGCCTGCTCGGCCAGCGACTTGGCGGCAAGCGCCTGCTCGGTGTGCAGCGTCTCGGCCGACGGCGGGTGCGCGCGGAAATGCGCGGCATGCGCTTCGCTCTGCGCGAGCGCGAACGCGAGGAACGACTGGCCGTTCTCGCGCATCGTACGCAGCACGCGCGCCGACGGCGTGCGCTCCGGATCGGCGAGCTTCTCGCGCTGCGCGGCGATCGCGCGCGCATGCTCGTCGCCGCCGCGGATTTCGTCGAGCCGGCGACCGACGATTTCGATATCGGCCATCAGTTCATCGGCCCACTGCTGCAGCGTGACCGATTGACCTTCACGCGTCAGCGCGAGCCCTGGCTTGCGACCGTCCAGCGTCACGCTGCCGAAGTTCGCGTTCGCTTCCTTGTACGCGTCGCAGTCGAGCGGCGCGCTGTCGTCGAGCGCGCACGCGAGCAGGAACGCGTCGATGAAGCGCGCGGTCTCCAGCGCGATGCCGGTCGGCTCGAACGGGTCGATGTCGAGGCAGCGCACTTCGATGTACTGCACGCCGCGCGACGCGAGCGCATGCAGCGGCCGCTCGCCCGAATACGTGACGCGCTTCGGCCGGATCGTCGAGTAGAACTCGTTCTCGATCTGCAGCACGTTCGTGTTGATCTGGATCCACTCGCCGTCGCGATGCGTGCCGATCGCCTCGTACGCCGGATACGGCTCGCTCACGGCCTTCGACAGCGCGTCGAGATAGCCCGGCAGCGTGTTGTAGTCGACGTGCAGCGCGGCCTGGGCCGTCGTGTTCGAGTAGCCGAGATCGCTCATGCGCAGGCTGGTCGCATACGGCCGGTACAGCGTATCGGCGTCGAACGTGTCGAGCTTGTGCGGCTTGCCGCGCAGGAACTTCGTGTCGAGCACCGGCGACGCGCCGAACAGGTACATCAGCAGCCAGCTGCGGCGGCGGAAGTTGCGGATCTGCGCGAGATAGCGTTCCGACTGGTAATCGACGAGCGTCGCCGTCGACTCCTCTTCCTCATGCAAGCGCCGCCACACTTCCTCGTGCAGCGAGTAGTTGTAGTGGATGCCGGCGATGCACTGCATCGTGCGGCCGTAGCGATACGCGAGGCCGCGACGGTACACCGTCTTCAGGCGGCCGATGTTCGACGTGCCGTAGTTGGCGATCGGAATCTGGTCGTCGGCCGGCAGCAGGCCGGGCATCGAATCGTTCCACAGGATCTCGTCGCCGAGCGATGCATAGACGTAGCGATGCAGATCGTCGAGGCGTTCGAGCGTGAGCGCGGCGTCGCGCTCCGCGGGCGTGATCAGTTCGATCAGCGCTTCGGAATAGTCGGTCGTCAGCGCCGGATGCGTGAGCGCCGAACCGAGCGCGCGCGGATGCGGCGTGAACGCGATCATCCCGTCGCGCGTCACGCGCAGGCTTTCCTTCTCGATGCCGCGCAGGCCGTCGGGCAGATGCTGCCGCGTCGGGCCCGAGCTCAGCGCGTCGAGGCGTTTCAGCAGCAGTTCGGACTGGCGGTGAGTCATGGTGTTCGACATGGAGACGCAAGTGCGTGACGGCCGCGCGCAGAACGCCGCGCGTGGCCGGCTGGATTGTTGGTCGCTTCGTTGGTAGCGGGCACTTTAACATCTCGCCGGAAGCCGCGCTTGAGGTGGCCGCGGGCACGGCGCGCGGGCCTGAGCGGGCGATCGGGCGGGGCGGGCGCGGCAGTCCCGGTCCGTATCACCGGTTCCTGACGAAGCCGATCGGCACGCCAGTCAGCGGAATTCGTCGGAGGAAACGTGAGCGGCGAACGAGTGGCGGCAGGCGCAACCTTGCCGCTGGATCGATCGCGAAACGACGCGGGCGCAGGCATCGCACGCGCTACATTCGGCCGGCACCGGAGGGGGCGGAAGCGCCGTGACGGCGCCGCGTCACGCCCCGGCGCTTGCCGCATGCCGGCACCGCGTGCGCGACGGGTTGCGGCGCCGCCTCCTTGCGGTCGCACCCCGCCGCGGCGCGCTTACCCGCCGCGCGCGCCGCCTGCCCGGTCGGCCACTTCGTTCCACAGATGCAGCGCCGCATACGCACGCCACGGCCGCCAGCCTTCGGTGCGGTGCTTCTGGCTGGCGAGCCGGTCGAGCGCCGGGTCGCGCGCGGCGATCGACTGCATCAGCACGAGATCGGATGCCGGCCACGCGTCCGGGTCGCGCCATGCGCGCATCGCGATGTATTCGACCGTCCACGGGCCAATGCCGGGCAGATCGAGCCACGCGCTGCGCAGCGTCGCGAGATCGGCATGCGCGCGATCGACCGGCACGTCGCCGGCCGCCACGGCGCGCGCCACGCCGGTCAGCGCGGCCACGCGCTTGCCGGGCATCCCGATCTTGTCGAGATCGCACGCGGCCAGCGCGTCGGGTGTCGGGAACCGCCACGCGGGCGCGCCGTCGTCTTCATGAATCACGCGTTCGCCGGCCCGTTCGACGAGCCGGCCGACGATCGTCGTCGCGGCCTTCACGCTCACCTGCTGGCCGACGATCGCGCGCACGGCCAGCTCGAACCCCGACCACGCACCCGGCACGCGCAGCCCCGGCGCGGCCTCGACGAGCGGCGCGAACCACGGATCGCGCGCGAGGCCGCCGCCGATCGCGGCCGGATCGGCGCCGAGGTCGAACATCGTCGCGACGCGTGCGGCGAACGCATCGTCGACGTGACGCGCGACCGCCCCTTCGACGGTCGCGATCAGGCAATGCTTGCGCGGATGTTTCGTGACGGTGAGCCGGCCCGCATCGCCGTGCAGATCGACGATGCGGCGATACACGCCGTCCGCGACCTGCTCGACACCGGGAATCGCGCGCCCGCTGAAGAAGCGCAGCACGCGCGCCCAGTCGTACGGCGCCTGGTAGCGCAGCTCCATCTGCGCGGACGGCGGCACAGGGCCGCCGTTCGCGAGGGAGGTAATCGTTGTCGTGTCGATGCTCAAACCGCACTGCCCTCCGTCTCGGCTTCGGCTTCATCGTTGTGAACATGGCGCGCCTCGGCCGCGAGCAGCGTCGCCTTGCGGCGCACGCCCCAGCGATAGCCGGCGAGCGCGCCGCCCTTCTGCACGACGCGGTGGCACGGAATCGCGAGCGCGACCGGATTCGACGCGCACGCGGACGCGACCGCCCGCACCGCACGCGGCGAGCCGAGCGCCTCGGCGATCTCCGAATAGCTGCGCGTTTCGCCGTACGGGATATGCGTCAGCGCTTCCCACACGCGCTGCTGGAACGCGGTCGGCGCGATGTCGAGCGGCAGGTCGAACGCCTGCCGCGTGCCGTCGAGGTACGCGCGGATCTGCGTGACGAACGGCGCGAGCCGGGCCGACGCTTCAACCAGTTCGGCGCGTGCGAACGTGTCGTTCAGCTCGCCGACGAGCGACGCCGCGTCGTCGCCGAACGCGATCCGGCAGATGCCTTGCTCGGTGGCGGCGACGAGCACCGTGCCGAGCGACGTCGACGCGGTCGCATAGTCGATCCGCAGGCCGGCGCCCTGGCGGCGGAACGCGGACGGCGCCATCCCCAACTCGCGCGGCACCGACGCATAGAGCCGCGACGGCGAGTTGAACCCCGCGTCGACGGCCGCCTGCGTGACCGGCTGCCCGCTTTGCAGCGCCTGCCGCAACGCGGCGCCGCGCTGCGCGGCCTGGTACTGCCGCGGCGACACGCCGACCACACGCTTGAAGAGCCGCTGCAGGTGAAACGGGCTCACGTGCACGGCGTCGCTCAACTGCTGCAGCGTGAGCCGCTCGGCGTGCGCGTCGAGCACCGCGCATGCACGATTGACGATTTCCAGCTCGCGCGGCAGCCCTTCCGGCTGGCAACGCTTGCAGGGCCGGAAGCCGGCCGCGCGTGCGGCAGCCGGATCGGCGAAAAAGGACACGTTCTCGCGGCGCGGCTGCCGCGACGCGCAGGTCGGGCGGCAGAACACGCCGGTCGTGCTGACGGCATAGAAGAACGCGCCGTCCGCATGCGGATCGCGCTCGGTCACGGCGCCCCAGCGGGCGTCATCGGTCGGATAGGCGGTTTTCATCTGAACCTCGCACTCTCTAGTGTAGATGGTGCCTACTCTAGCCATCGGCACATGCCGTCGCGCCCTGAATCTTGCTCTGTGATTCGTGCCGGCGAGCCGGGGTCGCATCGTTAAAGATAAATCCGACGAAACACGCGCGGCGGCGGCTCCAGCGCCGTTTTCGTCATCGTCCCGTCACCCTTTTGTTGCAGTGCGGATGCGACAAATCGCCGTCCTGACGTTTTTTTGCAATCGGAATATTGCGTCGCACCATCGCCGTGTGTATAGTTGGAACTGTCTCCTCCATGTCTCCTCCTGATATGGATTAAGCCCGTTCCGCTCTGCGTGAACGGGCTTTTTTTCGTCCGTCGATTGTGCCGCGTTCCGGTCGGCAGCGCAGGCGCGATGCGTCTACACTCGATGCTCGTCGACTGCGAAGGAGTCCCGCCCATGAAGCCCACCATCCGCGGAATCGATCACATCGTGCTGCGCGTGACCGACATGGCGGCAATGACGCGCTTTTACTGCGATGCCGTCGGTTGTCATGTGGAGAAGGAACAGCCCGACCTGGGCCTCGTGCAACTGCGCGCCGGCGACGCGCTGATCGATCTGCTGACGGTCGGCGGCCCGATCGACCGGCCCGACAGCGGCCCGCCCGGCACCGGGCGCAACCTCGATCATCTGTGCCTGCGCGTCGAGCCGTTCGATCCCGACGCACTGATCGCCCATTTCGCCGCGCATGGCGCGCGGCCCGGCGCGTCGGCCGAGCGCTACGGCGCCGGCGGCTACGGCCCGTCGATCTACCTGTTCGATCCCGAAGGCAACATGGTCGAATTCAAGGGGCCGCCGGCCGCGCTCGGCTGAACGCGGCCGGCGCGCGAGCCCTGACGGGCCCGTACGGACCCTTACTCGCCCTCGCGCGCCTTCAGCACCGTCCACTCGACCGCGACTGGATCGTGGTCGGCGCTCGAGATCCACGCGGTGCCGTCCTGCACCGTGCACTGCAGGCGCATCGTGCGCGCCGCGAGCCGCCCGAGCGCGGCCGCGACGCCGTCGGCGAGCGACAGCACCTGCACGTTGCGCAGCCGTTCGACCTTGCTGCGCACGCCCTGCCACCAGATATCCGACGTCTTGCCGCCGTAGGCGATCACCGTGACCTGCCCGGCGCGGCCGGCCGCCTTCGAGATCCGGCGTTCGTCCGGCTGGCCGGCCTCGATCCACACGTCGATCGCGCCCGTCAGATCCTTCTGCCACAGGTCGGGCTCGTCGACGTCCGACAGCCCCTTGCAGAATTCGAGCCGCTCGTGCGCGAACAGCGCGAACGCGACGATGCGCACCATCATCCGGTCGTCGGTTTCCGACGGATGGCGCGCCACCGTCAGCGCGTGATCGGCGTAGTAATGCCGATCCATGTCGGCGATTTGCAGTTCGGCTTTGTAGATCGTGGATTTCAGCGCCATGCGGATGCGGCCCGGGCGGGCATTCGGTTCGGTCGGGCCGTGATGATACCGAATGCGCGCCGTCCGGCGTGCGTGAGGCGCGATCCACAGCGCAACGGCCCGGCAGGCGCCGGGCCGTGATCGGTTCGCGCCGCCGGCTGGTCGAGCCGGCGCGCTCGCGCGTCGTGCGACAGCGCGATGAAGGGACGCTTACTGCTTGACGAAGCGCGAATCGGTCCAGAGGCCTTGCTGGTCGCTGTTGTCGGCGCTGACGAACTGCACGTCGCCCTGATCGACCGACACCACGCGGAAACGCTGGCCTTCCGGCACCGACAGGCAGCGGAAGTCGTCGAAGTACTGCTGCTTCGCCTGCGACTTGCCGTCACGTTCGTGATTCAGTACGGAATCCAGATTGTCTTTCGACAGGCAGCCCCATGCGTTCTTCGTCAGCTGGATTTCCTGCTTCGGCTTGACGGCCGAATCGCCGCCGGCCTGGGCAATCGACACAGCGCAAAATGCGCCGACAAGGGCAAAAAGGACACCGGTACGCTTGATCATGTTCTGTCTCCAGGCTTGCGGGCACCAGGCTGGGTTAGCTATGTGTTTAAAGGTGATCGTGAACCCGCGTTTTTCACTTTAGAAGACCGGTAAACGATAGCAAGCACATTTGTTGTGCGACCGCAATAGCGGCGGATTGTCGCACCCCGCGCGCAGGCTGCTTTTTCACGCAATGGGCGCCCCGGCAAGCGCCGCCGAACTGCGCATCGGCCCGCGTGGCCGGGCGGAGAGCGTTACCAGGCAAGGCTTTCAGCAAAGTTACAATGCGGCGATTGAACGGTTTGGATAATCCATTTCGCTATCCGGATCATTTTGATGCGATGCACATAAAGTCATCCGAAACGATTCGACTTTACCGCAGCGCGGAATCGCAAATACCTGATACAAGAAAAATGCCAGGTATAAGCGTATCCGTATTTATCCGTAGCTCCCGCCTGTATTCGGCGCTTGCGAAGCCTCGTCGCAAGCGCTTTTACCGGTGTGGCGTTTACCCTGCTTTATTCAGGCGGTTTGCTGCCGTTCGAAATAATCGCGCTGGAAGATGCACATCCGATAAGCGTTGTGATACGCGCCATTCCCGAAAAATTCTTCCTTCAATTCGGCCTCGTGCTGGAATCCGCATTTCTCGTACACGTGGATCGCCGCCGCGTTCGACGTATCGACGATCAGGTACAGCTTGCGCATGTTCAGCACCTTGAACGCGTACTCGATCGCGAGACGCGTCGCCTGGCCCGCATAGCCGCGCCCCTGGCGCTGCGGCGCGATGATGATCTGGAACTCGCCGCGGCGATGGATGTAGTCGAGCTCGATCAGCTCGACGAGGCCGACCAGTTCGTCCTGCGCATCGACCGCGACGAAACGGCGCTCGCGCTGGTCATGCACGTGGCGGTCGTACAGCTGCGACAGTTCCGAGAAGGTTTCGTACGGCTCCTCGAACCAGTAGCGCATGATCTTCGCGTCGTTGTTCAGCTCGTGGACGAAGCGCAGGTCCTGGCGCTCCAGCGGCCGCAGCGCGAGCGTGTTGGTATCGTTCTGGAGTTGCATGTTCATGTCCTTTTTGAGGCCGGCGCACGTGCGGAACGCCCGCGCGGCGCAGCCGCGTTCGGGCCCGTTTCGCACTGTAAGAAATTGAACGCGGGCGGAGTTCAGAGCCTAGAATGGGAGCAAGGGTTCCTGCCACCGCAAGGAGGCTATCGTGGTCGAGCAAGTCATCCTCGGAATTTTCCTCGTGCTGCCGCTCGTCATCGTGGCTGCGCTGTTTTCCGACGAACTGTGGCAGGAGCACCGCCGCCAGCATCCGCGCGACGAGAACGCACCGCACATCGACTGGAAGCATCCGTGGCGCCGCGTGCGACGCGGACATTGACGTCGATCATCGCCATTAGCGACAAGCGCCGGCCGGGGCGACCCGGGCCGCGTAACCTGCCGGGCACGCCCCTTGCGCTTCGATCCGATTCCCGCCCAACCCGCGAGACGCCGACGTGAACGACAAGCCCACCACTCCTCCGCACGATATCCCGAACGAAACGATCGACCTGCAGATCGCCGATGTGCTGGCGGCCGTCCGCTATCCGGCGAACAAGGATGCGATCGTCGATGCCGCGCGCGACGCCGGCGCCAGCAACGAAGTGCTGTCGATGCTCGACGGCCTGCCCGAACAGGACTACGCGGACGTCGACGCCGTCACGCGCTGGGTCGCCGGCAACTTCGGCCCGGGGCTCGGCATTTGAGCGCCGACCAATAACGCGATAGGATCGGGCCGCACCGGTCGCGCCGCGATCGGCAGGCGTGCCGCCCGGCGCAAGATCGGGCGTTCGAGCACGCGTGTCCGGGGGACTCCATGGAAGGCATCCTGATCCAGCACACGACGCAACGTCAGCTGTGGTTCGGCGCGCTGACTGCGCTCGTCATCCTGCTCACGCTCGGGATCGCCGCGCCGCACGCGAACGTCGCGCTGCCGGCCGTCGAGCCGTTCATGCCGATGTGCGCGCTCACCGTATTCACGACCGCGAGCATCGCCGCGTTCTTCCTCGGCGCGCAGTTCACCGTGACGCGCCAGCCCGTGCTCGGTGCGCTCGGCGGCGCCTATGCGTTCACCGCGCTCGCCGTCGCGCTGCAACTGCTCACCTTCCCCGGCGTGTTCGCCCCGCACGGCCTGCTCGGCGCGCGCCCGCAAAGCGCCGCATGGATGTGGGTCTTCTGGCATGCCGGCTTTCCGTGCTTCGTGATGGCCGCGCTGGTCGCACGCGAGCGGCTGACGCGCGCCCCGGTCGGCGCGAAAGAGACGCGCCGCTGGACCGTCGCGCTCGTCGGCGGGCCGGCCATCGCGGCGGCGCTCCTGTGTGCGCTCGCGCTGAACGTGTCGCTGCCACCGGCATTCCATCCGCCCCGCGACACAGCCGTGCTGCCCGTCAGCGGCATCGCGCTCGTCGTGTGGGTCCTCAACGTGCTCGCGCTCGTGGCCGTGCTGGTCACGGGCCGGCTGCGCACGACGCTCGACCTGTGGCTCGCGATCGCGGTGCTCGCCTGCCTCACCGATACGACGCTGAACCTGCTGTCCACCAACCGCTTCACGGTCGGCTGGTATGTCGCGCGCGTGTTCAGCATGTTCACGCCCGGCGTGCTCGTGTGCGTGCTCGCGTGGGAAGTGACGATGCTGTATCAGCAGTTGTTCGAAGCGCACGCGACGCTGATCCGCTCTTCCGCGCGCGATGGACTCACCGGCGCGTTCAATCGCAGCCACTTCAACGACCATTTCCACACGCTGTTCCTGCAGGCGCGGCGGCAGGGCGAACCGCTGTCGCTGCTGATGGTCGACGTCGACCGCTTCAAGGCGTACAACGACGCGTTCGGTCATGTGAAGGGCGATGCGTGCCTGATCGCCGTCGCGAATGCGCTGGCCGGCGCGGTACGGCGGCCGGCCGACATCGTCGCGCGTTACGGCGGCGAGGAGTTTGCCATCGTGCTGCCGAACACCGGCGCGCGCGGTGCGCGGGTGGTGGCCGACGAAGTGCGCGACGCCGTGCTGCGGCTCGACCTCGCGATGCCCGACTCGCCGGCCGGGCGCGTGAGCGTCAGCGTCGGCTGCGCGACCGTGTCGGCCGACGATCTGTCGACCCCCGACGCGTTGATCGAAGCCGCCGATGCCGCGCTGTATCGCGCGAAGGATGCCGGGCGAAACCGGGTCGTCGTCGCCTGAAAACGTCTGCTGTTTGGCGAATTGTTACGGTCATTGTGACCGGAATAATCCGCCGTTACGGATTGCGGCGCGGGGATACGATCGCTTACAGCCTGGGCCGGGGCCGCTCGCTATGCTGGGTTTCATATTGAACCCGAGCAGGTGAACGCGATGAAGAAGGCCCTTTTGCTGATTGCCGGCGTCGCCGTGTTGTTGAGCGGCTGTATCGTCGTGCCTGATGGTGGCGGGTATTACGGTGGGGGTGGGTATTACCATCATCATCGTCATTGGGATTGATGCCCTCCGGCCGAGCACTGCGTCACCATTCCGGATGTTTGAATTCGTTTCAGCATCCGGCCATGACGATGCGTGAGCGCCCATGCCGTTCGTACTCGATGGCACGCCGCTAGCAGCGGCAACATACGGCTCAGTGCCCTCTCACTTCCCGATACAAAACCTGCTGAAAATCACCCCCAGCAGATCATCCGACGTGAACTCCCCGGTAATCGCATTGAGCTGCTCCTGCGCGAGCCTCAGCTCTTCGGCAAACAGATCGAGCGACTGCGCACGCTGCTCCGCGTGATCCGCCGCCTGCGCGAGATGTTCCTGCGCGGCCCGCAGCGCGATCAGATGCCGCTCCCGCGCCAGATACACCCCCTCGGCCCCCGCCTGCCACCCCGCAATCCGCAACAGCTCCGCGCGCAACATGTCGATCCCGTCTCCGCGCTTCGCCGACAGATGCACCTCGGTCAGATCGCCTTCCGCCGCCGGATGCTCGACGCACGCCGGCACGCCGGTCAGATCCGTCTTGTTCAGCACGCGCACCACCGGCACGCCGGCCGGAAACCGCGCGGCGATCGCCCCGTCGTCCGCCGTCATCCCCGTGCGCGAATCGAGCAGATGCAGCACGACGTCCGCGCGCTCGATCTCGCTCCACGTGCGCGCAATGCCGATCCGTTCGACTTCGTCCTCCGTCTCGCGCAGCCCGGCCGTATCGATGATGTGCAGCGGAATCCCCTCGACCTGGATCGTCTGCGCGACCTTGTCGCGCGTCGTGCCGGCGATCGGCGTGACGATCGCCAGCTCAGCGCCCGCCAGCGCATTCAGCAGCGACGACTTGCCGACGTTCGGCTGCCCCGCGAGCACGACCGACAGCCCTTCGCGCAACAGCGCACCCTGTCGCGCATCGCCGAGCACGTGCGCGAGTTGCGCGCGGATCTTCGCGAGCTTGCCGCGCGCGTCGGCCGCTTCGAGGAAGTCGATTTCCTCCTCCGGAAAATCGAGCGTCGCCTCCACCAGCATCCGCAGCGTGATCACGTCGTCGACGAGCGCATGGATCTGCCGCGAGAACGCACCGTCGAGCGAACGCCCGGCCGAGCGCGCGGCCGCCTCGGTGCTCGCCTCGATCAGGTCGGCAACAGCCTCGGCCTGCGCGAGGTCGAGCTTGTCGTTCAGGAACGCGCGCCGCGTGAACTCGCCCGGCTCCGCCAGCCGCAGCCCGAAGCCGCGCCCCGCATCCAGGCAGCGCTGCAGCAGCAGCTGCATCACGATCGGCCCGCCATGCCCCTGCAACTCGAGCACGTGCTCGCCGGTGTACGAATGCGGCGCCGGGAAATACAGCGCGATCCCGCGGTCGAGCGGCGCGCCGTGCGCGTCGAGGAACGGCACGTAGCTCGCATGACGCGGCGCGAGCTTTTGCCCGCACAACGCGTCGATCAGCGGCAGCGCGGCCGCCTCGCCGCCGCGCCCGAACGACACGCGGACGACGCCGATGCCACCCCGGCCGGCAGCAGTGGCAATGGCGACGATCGGATCGGAATCGGTAGCGAGCATGGGAATCGAAGGAATCAGGGAAATCGGGTAATCAGCGGGTCAATGCTGCGCCCGCGCAACAGTTCGGGCATCGGAACGCCGGCATTGTAGCGTGCCGGCTCACACGCCACCGGCCACGACGCCGGATTCGGACTCGCCCGAATTTATCCCGCCGGGGATAAGCCGAGTATCAGTCCGGCGTCATGACGGTGCGGCCATTTCGGACGAGTATGCGTGCCGGAGGGGCTTGGCACCGCGTCCCTCAATTTCATTCTCCATCCTGACCAAGGGGGGATTCGTCCGAACAGGATACGTTTATCCCGTATGGTTGTCTGGGACGCGGCGATGGAATTGCACAATCTCCCCATGCCGACATCCGAAGAAAAAGCCGCGTTCTCGGAACGCCTGAAATTCGCCCTGCGGCGCAGCCCGGAGAAGGTCACCGGCGCGACGGAGCTGGCGAACCGATTCAATCTGCGTCACCGCGGAACGCACCCCGTTTCGCCGCAAACCGCGCACAAATGGCTGACGGGCCGCACGATCCCGACGTCGGACAAACTCGAAACGCTCGCTGAATGGTTGCGCGTCGAAGTGCACTGGCTGCATTACGGGCCGTCGCCGAGCGTGATCGAACATCCGACGCCGCAACCGCTGCCGCGCGACGAACGCTATCCGCCTACGCCCGAGACGATCGAACTCGCATCGAAGATCGAGGCCTTGTCGCCGCATCAGCGCTACCTCGTGCAGGAACTGGTCGAGCAGTTCTACGGCGATCCGAAGCTCGAAGCGAAGAAGGCCTGAGCGGCAGCAACCACACGCGCCGCCGCCGTCGTCGCCGGGAAAACAAAAAGCCGCATGGTCACGAACCATGCGGCTTTTTTTGCGCGCATCGCGGGCGGCTGGCCACCCGCGAATGCAACGAACGTCAGGCCGGCTTCTTCTTGACGCCGCCGAGCTTGCGCGTGATGTAGTACTGCTGCGCGATCGACAGCACGTTGTTCACCACGTAGTACAGCACGAGACCAGCCGGGAAGAAGAAGAACATCACCGAGAACGCGATCGGCATGAACTTCATCATCTTCGCCTGGACCGGGTCCGGCGGCGTCGGGTTCAGGCTCGTCTGCACGAACATCGACACGGCCATCAGCACCGGCAGGATGAAGAACGGATCGCGCTGCGACAGGTCGTGAATCCACAGAATCCACGGCGCGCCGCGCATTTCGACCGAGGCGAGCAGCACCCAGTACAGCGAGATGAACACCGGGATCTGGATCACGACCGGCAGGCAGCCGCCGAACGGATTGACCTTCTCGGTCTTGTACAGCTCCATCAGCGCGGCGTTCATCTTCTGCGGATCGCTCTTGAAGCGTTCGCGCAGCGCCTGCATGCGCGGCGTGATTTCCTTCATGCGCGCCATCGACTTGTAGCTCGCGGCGGACAGCGGGAAAAACACGGCCTTGATCAGCACCGTCAGCAGCACGATCGCCCAGCCCCAGTTGCCGACATAGCCGTGGATCTTCTCGAGCAGCCAGAACAGCGGCTTCGCGATGATCGTCACCCAGCCGTAGTCCTTCACGAGCTCCAGGCCCGGCGCGATGCCTTCGAGCATGCGCTCTTCTTCCGGACCGGCGAACAGGCGCGCCTGCACGTCGGCCGACTGGCCCGGCGCGATCGCGGCGACCGGCTGCTCCACACCGATGCGGTAGAGCGACCCATCAAACTTCTTCGCGTAGATGTCGCGCTTCGCGCCTTGTTGCGGAATCCACGCCGACGCGAAGTAGTGCTGCACCATCGCGATCCAACCATTGTCGGCAGAGGTCTCGAAGTTCGCCTTGTTCTTGTCGAGATCGCTGAAGTCGATCTTCTGAAAGTGCTTCGCATCCGTATAGACCGCCGGCCCGAGGAACGTATGCGAGAACATCGGCGTCTCGACCGGCGTGTTGTCGCGGACGAGCTCCATGTAGAGCCTCGGCGTGACGGGCGCCGTACCGACGTTGTCGATCTTGGTGTCGACGCCGATCACGTAGCTGCCGCGCGTGAACGTGTAGGTCTTGATCACCTTCACGCCGCCCTTCACCGGCGACTCGAACGACAGCTTCAGTGTGTTCTGGTCGCCTTCGAGCGACGTCGGACCCGCATTAATCTGCGTGTAGACGTCGGTGTGATTCGGGAAATCACCGCCAACGAGGCCCGTGCGTGCGAGATACGTATGGCCGGCCGTGTGGTCGAACAGCGTGATGTACAGATCGGGCTGCTTGCCGTCGCCCTGCTTCTTCAGCGTCAGCTTCGCGAGCGTGCCGCCGCGCGTGTCGATTTCGCCGTCGTACACGTCGGTCGAGAACTTCACGAGCTGCGCCTGCGCGGCCGGGGCCGTCGTCGACGGTGCGGCGCCGGCTGCAGCGGCAGGCACGTCACCTGCGGTCGTCGCGCTCGTGCCCGATGCGCCGCCGGCAGCGGCCGGGGCCGTGTGCGTGGCGCTCGGGAAGAACATCGACGGGCGTCCATGGTCCCGCTGCCAGTTGTCGTACAGCATGACAGCTGACATGAAGAAGATCACCCATAGGACGGTGCGTTTGATATCCATGCGTTGTCTCAGAGTCGATGGGACCGCGCGTCGGCTTCGCCGCGAGCGCGAGTGTCGGAGTTGGGCGGCGGGACGAGGTCGACGCCGCCCGCGGAAAACGGGTGGCATCGGCACACGCGCCTGACGGCGAGATACGTGCCGCGCGCGGCGCCATGATACTGGATTGCCTCGCGCGCGTAATCCGAACAGGAAGGATAAAAACGGCAACGGTTGCCGAGCATCGGGCTCACGGCAACCTTGTAGAAGCGCAGCAAGGCGATCAATACCGTTTTCATACCTTGGGCGGCGCCGTACGACGCCGCGTCAAAACCGGCCGGGCGGGCGCGAACGCCGCACCGGGGCACGGATGCGTCACTCGGACGCGGGCTTCGACGCGCGGCGCGCGATTTCCCGGACTGCCCTGTCGAGCAGTTCGCGGATCTCGGCCGCGCACATTGCCGCGAGCGGGGCGGAAGCCGCGCTCGGCAGCGCTTTCTTGTCGAAGCGCGTGTGCTGCCGCAGCAGCAGGTCGTAACCGGCGAATTCGGCGCGGCGCAGGCGAAACTGATCGCGCGCCAGCCGCTTCACGAGGTTACGTGTTACTGCACGCGGCGCATACTTCTTGCCGATGACGAGCCCCAGGCGTGCAGGCTGACCGGTCGGCTTGCCGTAGATCACGAAGTGCGCGGAACGCCGCCAGGGGCGCAAACGAAAAACGGATGAAAATTCATCCGTTTTCAGAAGTCGCGCAGCTTTCGGGAAGGCGGCTTTCGTCTGCGACGGATTCGCACCCGGCTCGACGGCACCTTCCGCAGGACTGCGGACGGCGGACACAGCGCGCAACCTGCCTTAGATGGCGAGGCGCTTGCGGCCCTTCGCGCGGCGAGCGTTGATGACCTTGCGGCCACCTGCCGTCTTCATGCGGACACGGAAGCCATGGGTGCGCTTGCGGCGCGTCACGGACGGTTGGTAAGTACGTTTCATGATGTTCTCACTTGTTCGAGAATGTCGAAATTCAGGGGACCGCGCGCCCTTAACCGGAGGCATTCGGGCGAACGCAATCGCCGGGAATACAGGATTGGTTTTCGCGGAACCCGCTATTTAAACCGTTTTTCCGTTGACGGTCAATACTTTACGAGTCGCTCGCCTGTGCCGGGCCACGCCGATCCGGCCCCGCGACCCACAAACCCAGCCTGTGGATAAGTCCCGCTGTGGCCGCGTTTGGCGTTAGAATCTCGCCTTATCTCCAAGAATCCCGCACGCCGCCTCGGCTCGCGCCTGCCCCTCCAACACTGTGACGCAGGCGTCCGAGGCACGCTCGCACGACCGCTTCGGGCCTTGTTGCGCGACTGCGACAAGGGCGCCGGCGAGCCGCGCTGTGCACGCAAAAAACGACAGTTACTTGATGAACGATTTCTGGCAACACTGTTCCGCACTGCTGGAGCGCGAGCTGACGCCCCAGCAGTACGTGACGTGGATCAAACCCTTGGCCCCGGTGGCCTTCGATGCGTCGGCGAACACGCTGTCCATCGCCGCGCCGAACCGCTTCAAGCTGGACTGGGTCAAGAGCCAGTTTTCGGGCCGGATCTCCGATCTGGCCCGTGAATTCTGGAACACGCCGATCGAAGTCCAGTTCGTCCTCGATCCGAAGGCCGGCATGCGCAGCGCCGCGGCAGGCGCCGCACCGGCCGCGCCACGTGCGCCGCTGACCCCGAACGGCCCGGCCGCGACGGTCGCCGCGATCGCCGCCAACCTGACCGCGAATGCCGCCGCGGCGCCCAGCGCGCCGGCCGACGTACCGATGACGCCATCGGCAGCCGCCGCGCACCACCTGAACGCCGACGACGCCGACATCGACCTGCCGAGCCTGCCCGCGCACGAAGCCGCGGCCGGCCGCCGCACGTGGCGTCCGGGCCCGGGCGCCGCGCCCGCGAACGGCGGCGAAGCCGATTCGATGTACGAACGTTCGAAGCTGAACCCGGTGCTCACGTTCGACAACTTCGTGACCGGCAAGGCGAACCAGCTCGCGCGCGCCGCCGCGATCCAGGTCGCGGACAACCCCGGCATCTCGTACAACCCGCTGTTCCTGTACGGCGGCGTCGGCCTCGGCAAGACCCACCTGATCCACGCGATCGGCAACCAGCTGCTGCTCGACAAGGCCGGCGCGCGCATCCGCTACATCCACGCCGAGCAATACGTGTCCGATGTGGTGAAGGCATACCAGCGCAAGGCATTCGACGACTTCAAGCGCTACTACCACTCGCTCGACCTGCTGCTGATCGACGATATCCAGTTCTTCTCCGGCAAGTCGCGCACGCAAGAGGAATTCTTCTACGCGTTCGAGGCGCTCGTCGCGAACAAGGCGCAGGTGATCATCACCAGCGACACGTATCCGAAGGAAATCTCGGGCATCGACGATCGCCTGATCTCGCGCTTCGACTCGGGCCTCACCGTCGCGATCGAGCCGCCCGAGCTGGAAATGCGCGTCGCGATCCTGATGCGCAAGGCGCAGTCGGAAGGCGTGAACCTGTCGGAAGACGTCGCATTCTTCGTCGCGAAGCACCTGCGCTCGAACGTGCGCGAGCTCGAAGGCGCGCTGCGCAAGATCCTCGCGTATTCGAAGTTCCACGGCCGCGAGATCTCGATCGAGCTGACCAAGGAAGCGCTGAAGGACCTGCTGACCGTGCAGAACCGGCAGATTTCGGTCGAGAACATCCAGAAGACCGTCGCCGACTTCTACAACATCAAGGTCGCGGACATGTACTCGAAGAAGCGCCCCGCGAACATCGCGCGGCCGCGGCAGATTGCGATGTACCTGGCGAAGGAACTCACGCAGAAGAGCTTGCCGGAAATCGGCGAGCTGTTCGGCGGGCGCGATCACACCACCGTGCTGCACGCGGTGCGCAAGATCGCCGACGAGCGCAGCAAGGACGCGCAGCTCAACCACGAGCTGCACGTGCTGGAACAGACGCTGAAGGGCTGAGCGCGCGCACCGCGCTTGATAATTCGGCCTCCGCCCCAATTTAAGGGGGGCGGTTCGGTTTTGAGGCACAATACTGGTTTGACCGCCCCGGTGGTGGCGGGCCAAGAGCCCGGCCGGCGGGGCGCTGCGTGGCTGCTGCGCTGCAGGCCGTTACTCAACGAAGGAACTCTATGCAACTGGTCAAGACCGAACGAGACACCCTCCTCAGGCCGCTGCAAACGGTCAGCGGCATCGTCGAACGCCGCCATACGTTGCCGATCCTCGCCAACCTGCTGATCACCAAGAACGGCCCGGACGTTTCATTCCTGTCGACCGACCTGGAGCTGCAGATCACCACGCGCGCCGATTTCGGCGTCGGCGGCGACCAGATCGCGACCACCGTCGCGGCCCGCAAGCTGCTCGACATCCTGCGCGCGATGCCTGACGGCCAGGTCACGCTGTCGCTCGCCGACAAGCGCCTCACCGTTCAATCGGGCAAGAGCCGCTTCGCGCTGCAGACGCTGGCGGCCGACGAGTTCCCGACCGTCGCGCAGGCGAAGGATTTCGGCGCCACGCTCACCGTCCCGCAGAAGTCGTTCCGCCAGTTGCTCGGCATGGTGCACTTCGCGATGGCGCAGCAGGACATCCGCTACTACCTGAACGGCATGCTGCTCGTCGTCGACGGCGACCAGCTGATGGCCGTGGCCACCGACGGCCACCGCCTCGCGTTCTCGTCGATGAAGCTCGAAGGCGGCACGTTCGGCCGCCAGGAAGTCATCGTGCCGCGCAAGACGATTCTCGAGCTGCAACGCCTGCTCGAAGACATCGACGACACCGTCACCATCGACATCGCGCAAACCCAGGCCAAGTTCACGTTCGGCCAGGTCGAGCTCGTGTCGAAACTCGTCGAGGGCAAGTTCCCCGACTTCCAGCGCGTGATCCCGAAGGCGCACAAGAACACGTTCGAGATCGGCCGTGAAGAACTGCAGCGTTCGCTGCAGCGCGCGGCGATCCTGACCTCGGACAAGTTCAAGGGCGTGCGCTGCATCATCGCGCCGGGCCAGCTGAAGATCATGTCGACCAACGCCGATCAGGAAGAGGCGCAGGAAGAACTCGAAATCGCCTACCAGGGCGATACCGTCGACATCGGCTTCAACGTCACGTATCTGCTCGACGTGCTCGCGAACCTGAAGGTCGACACCGTGCAGGTGAGCCTCGGCGACGCCAGCTCGAGCGCGCTGATCACCGTGCCCGAGAACGACGAGTTCAAGTATGTCGTGATGCCGATGCGCATCTGACGCGCTCGACATCGCGACACACACCAGGGGGCGGCAAGCCCCTTTGGCGTTTTTATGGCGAACCGACAACCCGCCCTTTTAGTGCCTTTTCGGCACTTGGGGCGGGCCAGGAAACTGGAGCGGCCCGGCGATTTCTCGCTGAAACGCACCGCGCCGCCACGAGAGTGGCCCCGCAGAACCGGAAGATATCCATGAGTGAACAGCACAATTCGCAACCCGATAACAGCAGCTACGGCGCTTCGTCGATCCAGATCCTCGAAGGTCTGGAAGCGGTGCGCAAGCGCCCCGGGATGTACATCGGCGACACGTCTGACGGCACCGGTCTGCACCACCTCGTGTTCGAGGTGCTCGACAACTCGATCGACGAAGCGTTGGCCGGGTACTGCAACGACATCCACGTGACGATTCACGCCGACAACTCGATTTCCGTGACCGACAACGGCCGCGGGATTCCGACCGACGTGAAGATGAACGACAAGCACGAGCCGAAGCGCAGCGCCGCCGAGATCGTGATGACCGAGCTGCACGCCGGCGGCAAGTTCGACCAGAACAGCTACAAGGTGTCGGGCGGCCTGCACGGCGTAGGCGTGTCGTGCGTGAACGCGCTGTCGAGCTGGCTGCGCCTCACCGTGCGCCGCGACGGCAAGAAGCGTTTCATGGAATTCCACCGCGGCGTCGCGCAGGATCGCGTGATCGAGACGGTGGACGGCGTGGAAGTGTCGCCGATGCTCGTGACGGGCGACACCGAGAACCGCGGCACCGAAGTGCATTTCATGGCCGATCCGACCATTTTCGGCACGGTCGAGTATCACTACGACATCCTCGCGAAGCGGATGCGCGAGCTTTCGTTCCTGAACAACGGCGTGCGGATTCGTCTCACGGACCTGCGCTCGGGCAAGGAAGACGATTTCGCGTTCGCCGGCGGTGTGAAGGGCTTCGTCGAGTACATCAACAAGACTAAGACGAACCTGCACCCGACCGTGTTCTTCGCGAACGGCGAGAAGGACGGCGTGGGCGTCGAAGTCGCGATGCAGTGGAACGACAGCTACAACGAGAACGTGCTGTGCTTCACGAACAATATTCCGCAGCGCGACGGCGGCACGCACCTGACCGGCCTGCGGGCCGCGATGACGCGCGTCATCAACAAGTACATCACCGACAACGAAATCGCGAAGAAGGCGAAGGTCGAGACGACCGGCGACGACATGCGCGAAGGGCTGTCGTGCGTGCTGTCCGTGAAGGTGCCGGAACCGAAGTTCAGCTCGCAGACGAAGGACAAGCTGGTTTCTTCCGAGGTTCGTGCGCCGGTTGAGGAAGTCGTTGCGAAGGCGCTGGAAGAGTTCCTGCTCGAAACCCCGATCGACGCGAAGATCATCTGCGGGAAGATCGTCGAAGCCGCGCGTGCGCGTGATGCGGCGCGGAAGGCGCGTGAGATGACGCGCCGCAAGGGCGTGCTCGACGGCGTCGGCCTGCCGGGCAAGCTCGCGGACTGTCAGGAGAAAGACCCGGCGAAGTGCGAAATCTACATCGTCGAGGGTGACTCGGCAGGTGGTTCGGCGAAGCAAGGGCGTGACCGGAAGTTCCAGGCGATCCTGCCGCTGCGCGGCAAGGTGCTGAACGTCGAGAAGGCGCGCTACGACAAGCTGCTGTCGTCGGAGCAGATCGTCACGCTCGTGACCGCGCTTGGGTGCGGGATCGGCAAGGAAGACTACAACCTCGACAAGCTCCGCTATCACCGCATCATCATCATGACCGACGCGGACGTCGACGGTGCGCACATCCGGACGCTGCTGCTCACGTTCCTGTATCGCCAGATGCCGGACATGATCGAGCGCGGGTACGTGTATATCGCGCAGCCGCCGCTTTACAAGATCAAGGCGGGCAAGGACGAGCGGTATCTGAAGGATGACGTGGAGCTCAACGCGCACATGCTGCGGTTGGCGCTGCAAGGGTCGGAGCTGGTGCCTGGGGAGAATGCGGCGGCGATTTCGGGCGATGCGCTTGGGGAGCTGGCACGGTCGTATCTGCTGTCGCAGAGCGTGATCGATCGGTTGAGCCGGTTGTATGACCCGGCCGCGCTGGAAGCGGTCATGGACGGCGTGGTGATCGATCTCTCCAACGAGGAGTCGACCGAGGCTTCGGCTAAGGCGCTGCACGCTGCGTTGCATGATGAAACACTGAAGAACGAAGTGCGGGTCGTGCCTTCGTATGACGCGGTTCGCGAACAGCGGGCGCTGCATGTCGAGCGCACGCACCACGGCAACGTGCGGCTCTCGGTCATCGACCAGGAATTCCAGCACACGGCGGATTATCAGCAGCTCGTGACGACGGCGAATACGTTCAAGGGGCTGATTGGGGAAGGTGCGGTCATCAAGCGCGGTGAGCGCAGCATGGCCGTGGCGGACTTCAAGAGCGCGATGAAGTGGCTGCTGGCGGATGCTGAACGCAACGTCTCGAAACAACGCTATAAGGGGCTGGGGGAGATGAACCCCGAGCAGCTGTGGGAAACGACGATGGATCCGGCCGTGCGGCGGTTGCTGCGTGTGCAGATCGAGGATGCGATTGCGGCGGATGGGATCTTTACTACCCTCATGGGGGATGATGTCGAGCCGCGGCGAGCGTTTATCGAGTCGAATGCGTTGCGGGCGGGGAATATTGATGTTTGAGCTTGTAGGTCACCAGAAATAGTGAAAAACGTGTTCTGAGACGAAGCCGGTTTCTCACTGTTCGTGAAAACTTAGTCACTGTTGTAGCCCGCTCGACTACCCATGTCGTCCGGGCTATTTTTCTGGCCACACCGATTCCGTCACTCCAGCATCTCGACACGAAAACGGTCATTTTCTGGACATTGCGAAATAAGGCATTCCGGGCTAGCGAAACGCTAGGTGCCGAGTTAATATTGCCGTCAAGTTTTCAATGTCCGGGTTTCGTCAATGAATCAGCGTATTGGGTATGCTCGGGTCTCCACCGAGGACCAGCATCTGGACTTGCAGCGCGACGCGCTTCAACAGGCCGGTTGCCATGTCGTCTACGAGGAAGCTGCAAGCGGCAAAAACGCTGAGCGTTTAGAGCTAGAGCAATGTCGTAAGGCTCTCCGCAGTGGCGATACGCTAGTGGTGTGGCGGCTCGATCGGCTCGGTCGCAGCCTGTCAGATCTGGTGCAAATTGTGGCGGACCTCGAACGCAGCGGTATCAGCTTCGAGAGCCTCACCGAGAAGATCGAGACGAACAGCGCTGCGGGCAAGCTGGTCTTCCACGTCTTCGCGGCCCTTGCGGAGTTCGAGCGTAGTCTGATCCGTGAGCGCACGCATGCCGGGCTCGCTGCTGCGCGTGCTAGAGGTCGCTCAGGCGGTCGCAAGCCCAAGCTAGGGGAGAAGCAGGTGCGCGAGATTAAGGCGCTGCTACGGGACCCGGAAATCCAGGTTGCCGAAGTGGCCCGACGCTACGGCGTGTCCCGCACCACGTTGTACAAGTATGTCGGTGTCGTCGCCCCACGTCATCCATGACTTTCATTGCTCATAGCCACACCCAGGGAATCACAAAAATGCTGCACCGGAGATCACATTGAGCATCGAAAAAGACCTCTCGGCCGCCGCCGACAAGATGCGCCGCGCGCTGAATGTCGGGGAATACAAGCACATTGCGATTGGCCTGCATAAACACAAGAAGATAGTTAAATAACAATGAGCGTTAACTTTCAGCAACTCGGCAATTTCATCTGGTCGGTGGCCGACCTGCTGCGCGGCCCCTACCGTCCGCCACAGTTTGAGCGTGTCATGCTGCCGCTCACCGTGCTACGTCGCTTCGATGCCGTGCTGGCGCCAAGCAAAGAGGCCGTGCTCAAACGGTACGAGCAGCTCAAGGCGAAGAACATTCCGAACATCGATGCCATCCTCAACAACCTGTCCAAGGACGAGGATGGTACCCCGCTGGGTTTTCACAACCACAGCCAGCTTGACTTCCAGAAGCTCAAGGGCGACCCCGACAACATAGGCCGCCACCTGGCCGACTACATCGCCGGCTTCTCAGAGAACGTCCGCAAGATTTTCGAGCGCTTTGAGTTCGACAATGAGATCGAGAAGCTCGAAGCGTCCAACCGTCTCTACCAGGTGGTGTCCCAGTTCGCCGAGATCGACCTGCACCCCAGGCGAGTGGACAACATCACCATGGGTCTGGTGTTCGAAGACCTGATCCGGCGCTTCAACGAGGCTGCAAACGAAACCGCTGGCGACCACTTCACCCCGCGTGAAGTCATTCAGCTCATGGTCAACCTGCTGCTGGAGCCCGACACCAGCGTGCTCACCCAGGCCGGCGTCATCGTCACCATCTGCGACCCCGCATGCGGCACCGGTGGCATGTTGGCCGAAGCGCAGAACTGGATACGTGCCCATAACGAACAGGCCACGGTCAAGGTCTTCGGGCAGGACTACAACCCGCGCTCCTACGCCGTGGCCGCCTCCGACCTGTTGATCAAGGGTCACAAGGACGGGCAAGTGGTGCTGGGTAACACCCTTACCGACGACCCGTTTCCCGACCACCGCTTCGACTACCTGCTGGCCAATCCACCCTTCGGCGTGGACTGGAAAGCGGAGAAGAAAATCATCGACGGTTGGCGCAACTTCCGTGGCTACAGCGGCAAGCTACCGCGCATTAACGACGGTGCCCTGTTGTTCCTGCTCTACATGATGAGCAAGTTCCAGGACTACAAGCCAGGCGACCGCAGTAAGCCCGGATCACGCGCTGCCGTCGTATTCAACGGCTCACCGTTATTCACTGGCGGTGCCGGCAGTGGCGAGAGTGAAATCCGCCGCTGGATCATCGAGCGCGATCAGCTTGAAGCCATCGTCGCGCTGCCCGAGCAGATGTTCTATAACACCGGCATCGGCACCTTCATTTGGGTGGTCACCAACCGCAAGGCCGCGCAGCGCCGGGGCAAGATCCAGCTCATTGACGCCCGCGAGCGCTACATGCCGATGAAGCGCAGTCTGGGCGACAAGCGCCGTTACCTCGATCAGGCTGCGCTCGATACCGTCACCCGCGAACACGGCGCACTGGAAAACAGTCAGACCAGCCGCGTGTTTGACAACACGGACTTCGGCTATCGCCGCATTGCCGTATTGCGCCCGCTGCGCCTGCGTTTCCAGATTACCGACGAAGCCCGCGAGCGTTTCCTCAATACCTGCCCCGAACTGTTCGATGCCCTCGAAGCGGTGCAGGGCGAACTGGGCACCGAATCGCTGCTGGACTGGAACCAGACCTGGGCCACCGTACAGCAGGTGTTCAGGACCCTGCCCGACAACATTGAAGGTTGGGCCAAGGGCGCCAAAGGCACCGCGCAGAAGAAAATCTTCCGCGACTGCTTTACCACCGTGGATCCCGATGCAGCGCCGGTGATTGCCAAACACCACAAGGCAGACCCTTTGGGGGATGCCAACTACTTCCCAGCCCAAACTCTGCCCACCGACCTTACGACACAGAGCCTGTATGTCCTGCTCGGCCTACATCGCGATGGCAGAAAAGGCTTCGTGGAGTACGAGGCCGACCCGGCGCTCAAGGATGGCGAAAACATTCCGCTGAAAGAAGACATCGTCAGCTACTTCCTGCGTGAAGTGCGACCCTACGTGCCAGATGCCTGGATCGACCGCGAGACGCAGGACGAGCAGGACGGCGGCATCGGCAAGGTGGGCTACGAGATCAACTTCAACCGCGTGTTTTTCCAGTACCAGCCGCCGCGCCCGCTGCACGAGATAGATGCGGAACTGGCTGGCGTTGAACAGCGGATTCTGGAGTTGCTGCGGGAGGTGACGGCGTGATGCCTACAGCGCGGTTTCCGGAGCAACGCCTCAAGTACGCCGCGACAATCAACGACGAGGCACTCTCAGAGTCCACGGATGCTGATTCTGAGTTGGCTTACATCGATATCGGCAACGTTGATTCTCAAGGGCGAGTCCACGACATCGTCAACTATCGCTTCGAGGATGCGCCCAGCCGTGCTCGCCGCATCGTGCGTGATGGCGATGTCATCATTTCAACCGTTCGCACGTACCTGCAGGCTATAGCGCCGGTCGAGAACCCACCGGATAATTTGATCGTCTCAACGGGATTTGCTGTTGTCAGGCCGTCAAACCTACTTGACCACCAGTTCTGCAAATATGCCCTTCGTGCAAACCGGTTTCTTTGGGAGGTCGAGAGCCGATCAACCGGCGTCAGCTATCCGGCAATCAATGCTTCAGATCTCGGCGACATCAAGGTCAGTTTGCCGGAAATCGGTGCTCAGCGAACCATCGCCAACTACCTCGACCGCGAAACCGCCCGCATCAACGGGCTAATCGCCGAGAAGGAACGCATGCTGGCGCTGCTGGAAGAAAAGCGCGCAGCCCTTATCAGCCGCGTCGTCACCCGCGGCCTCACCCCAAATGCGCCGCTCAAACCTTCCGGCCAGGAATGGTTGGGCGAGATTCCAGCGCATTGGGGGGTGCAGCGTCTAAAGCAGCTCGCCGAGGTTCGAGGTGGTCTGACGCTCGGAAAGCAGTATTCCGGGGAATTACTCGAGTACCCGTATCTACGCGTCGCAAACGTCCAGGACGGATACCTCAAGCTAGACGACGTGTCCACAGTTGAGGTACCCGCATCAGAGGCTGCATCGAACCTTCTGGCATATGGCGATGTACTGATGAACGAGGGCGGTGACATCGATAAGCTAGGCAGAGGTTGCGTTTGGCGAGACGAAATAGCACCTTGCCTCCATCAGAACCACGTTTTTGCTGTGCGGCCTCATTCAGTTGATTCCGATTGGCTGGCGCTTTGGACATCGACACTCCAGGCAAAGCGCTACTTTGAGAGTCGCGCTAAGCGTTCGACCAATCTGGCATCCATTTCTGGGTCGAACATCAAGGAGCTTCCGGTTCCATTGCCACCGGTAAGCGAGCAGCTCGCGATCCAACAGTTCTTGATAGTCAGGAATACGCGGTTGGAGACATTACGTGGCGAACTGCGAGACTCGTTGCGCCTACTTACCGAACGCCGCTCCGCGCTGATCACTGCCGCCGTTACCGGCCAAATCCCGTTGGAGGAGATGACCGAATGAAATTAAAGAAACTCGCTCTTGCCAACTATCGAGGCTTCGATCAGCTCGACCTCAACTTTGCCGATGACGTGACGGTAATTGCGGGCGTGAATGGAGTGGGAAAGTCGGGGGTGTTGAAGGCTCTGACGTGTGCGTTGTCGCTGGGGCTGCCCAAGTTCTCTGTTTCCAGAGAGTCTCCGCTTGGCCTAAGCGATACCGACGTTCAATCCGGCAAGCCTGGGCTGTCCCTGTCAGTTACGCTTGATCTAGATACGGCGAGGGTTTCTACCGACCTGACCCACGCAGCCCCTCTGCCTGCTGAAAAAGTAGAGGCTCTGACAAAGCGCCGAGACGACCTCCGCTTTGCCACCCGTGAGACAAAGAAGGGCTCTAAAGAAGAGAAGGACATCAACGATGAAATTAGATTGATTGAACTTCAGCTTGATCAATCCTCGGACATCTCTACCGTCCGCATATTGCCTGACGATGCAGCCACTGGAGCAGATGAACTGGTTGCCACACTGAAGGACAGTCGTCAGCAGCCACTCGCGGTGTTCTATGCAACGTCACGCTTTCTTTCCCGACTTCCACCCGCGCTTCCCAAGCCACGCAAGCTTGACGCAGCGATTGCCTATGACAAGGCCCTCAATCAACTGGAAGTATCGCTTAATGATTTTGCCAACTGGTATCGGGTTGTTGCTTCCGACTTTGCGGCCTCTACGAAAGAACGGTTATTCCAGCAGCTCGAACAGGCAATCAAAACTTTCCTTCCAGATGTACGCGATCTCGCGCTTTACGATGTACGACCGGCACGCTTCAGCGTGACAAAGAGCGGCCAGCCGTTGTTTCTCGAGCAACTCTCCGACGGTGAACGCGGCCTGTTGGCACTGGTTTTCGACCTCACCCGGCGCTTGGCCATTGCCAACCCGGATAGCGACAACCCCATTGCTGAGGGAGTGGCATTGGTGTTGATTGACGAGATCGAGCTGCACCTGCATCCGAAGTGGCAGCGGGATGTCCTGCTATGTCTGCGTAACACCTTCAAGGCCTGCCAGTTCGTGGTGACCACGCATTCGCCTCTGGTTCTGGGCGAGGTGCCAGCACGGTGCGTGCGTTTCCTCGAGTTCGTGGATGGCAAGGTCGGCGTGACCGTGCCCACCGAGGCCTATGGCATGGATGCCAACCGCATCCTGCAGGAATTCATGGGCGCGCCGGTGCGCAACCGGCAGGTGGATGGCGCACTCAAGGAACTCTTCTCATTGATCGACCAGGAGCGTTTCGACGATGCTCGTGCGGCCATTGCGGCTCTGGAAACGAAGCTGGGCGAGGACGAGCCCGAGCTGATTCGTGCTAGTTCGTTGATCCGCTTTCTGGAGGGTGCAGAATAAATGCGCACCATTCAGAAAGGGCTGGAGCCCGCCACCTTGACCCAGCATCGCCAGCAGCCGCATGCCGACTACGATAACTACACCGACAAGGCCGCCTTGCGGCACGCATTGGTGGCCGAACAGCGCGGTCTGTGCTGCTACTGTCAGTCGCGTATCCGCGCCACACCCGAGAGCATGAAGATCGAGCACTGGCAATGCCAGGCCGACCACCCTGAGCGGCAGCTCGACTACAGTAATTTGCTCGGCGCCTGTCTGGGCGGACACGGCCGGCCTGAACGCGAGCAGCATTGCGATACGCGCAAGGGCAACGACGATCTGTGCTTCAGCGTATGTGACCCGGCGCACCCGATCGAGCGACAGTTTCGCTACCTGGGCGATGGCACCATCAAGGCAGATGATGGCGCCATCGACAAGGCCGTCAATGAGGTGCTGAACCTGAATCTGTCTCGCCTTGTGAACAACCGTAAGGCAGTGCTCACGGCGTTTCAACAGCGTCTGCAGGATGGCCGCCGCATTGATCCGGCGCGTGAGCTGCCCAGATGGGATGGAAGCGGACCCGGCGACCTGCCGGAGTTCGCGCAGGTGGTCGTCTATTGGCTACGAAAAAAACAAGCGAGGGCCGCTGTATGAAGCGCACCAGCGAAGCCGCATTCGAAACCGCCATTGAGTCCGTTTTGCTGGCCAATGGTTATATGCGCGTCGCTGACAAGGCCTTCGACCGCGAGCAGGCGATCTTCCCTGAAGAAGCTCTGGCCTTCATCCGCGCCACCCAGGGCAAGGTGTGGGAGAAGCTGGAAGCACTGCACGGTGCGCAGACCAGCGGGCGGGTGCTGGAATCGTTGTGCAAGTGGCTGGACACGCACGGCGCGCTGGCCACACTACGCCACGGGTTCAAGTGCTTCGGGAAGACCCTGCGGGTGGCTTTCTTCCGCCCGGCGCACGGGCTGAACCCGGATCTGGAAACGCGCTACCAGGCCAATCGAATGGGCCTGACGCGGCAACTGCATTTCAGCCCTCGCTCCGAAAAATCGCTGGATGTGGTGCTGTCGGTCAACGGCATCCCAGTCGCTACGCTGGAACTCAAGAATCCGTTGAGCGGGCAGACGGCGGCGAATGCGATCCACCAGTACCGTCACGATCGTGACCCGCGCGAGCCCATCTTCGTGTTCACCAAGCGCACGTTGGTGCATTTCGCGGTTGATACCGAAGAAGCGCACATGGCCACGCGCCTAGCGGGCTCATCCACCACCTTTCTGCCCTTCAATCGCGGCATGGACGGCGGTGCCGGCAATCCGCCCGACCGCGAGGGCCGTAACTACAAGACGGCCTACCTGTGGGAAGACGTGCTGCAACGCGACAGCCTGCTCGACCTACTTGCCCGCTTTGTGCACCTGAATGTGGAAGAGAAAACCACGGACGACGGTAAAAAAGTGCGCAAGGAAAGCCTGATCTTTCCGCGCTACCACCAGTTGCAGGCGGTACGCCAGATGGTGGCAGCTGCCGCAAGCGAAGGCACGGGACATAACTATCTGGTAGAGCATTCAGCCGGCAGCGGTAAGAGCAACACCATTGCCTGGTTGGCGCACCGTCTGTCCAGCCTGCACAACGAAGTCGACGAACGGCTGTTCGACAGCGTGGTGGTCATCACCGACCGGGTGGTGCTGGATCGCCAGCTGCAGAACACGATCTACCAGTTCGACCATCGCCAGGGTGTGGTGCAGAAGATCGACGAAGACTCGCGCCAGCTCGCAGAGGCACTCGAAGCGGGCGTACCCATCATTATCACCACGCTCCAGAAGTTCCCGTTCGTGACAGGGCAGCTGGCCAAGCTCAACGAGGAACGCGGGGAAGGCAGCAAAAGCCATTTGCCCACGCGCAAGTATGCGGTGATCATCGACGAGGCGCACAGCTCGCAATCGGGCGAAACGGCAACCGAGCTCAAGAGCGTGTTGGGTGGTGCCGAGCTGCGCCGCAAAGCTCAAGAAATGGCCGAGGAGGAAGGCGAAGTCGAACTCGAACGGCTGTTCCGCTCCATGGCCAAGCGTGGCCATCAGCCGAATATGAGCTTCTTTGCCTTCACTGCCACGCCCAAACACAAGACGCTGGCGATCTTCGGTCGCCGCGGTGAACCCTTCCACCGCTACACCATGCGCCAAGCCATTGAGGAAGGTTTCATTGAAGACGTGCTGAAGAGCTACGTCACCTACAAGACCTATTACAAGCTGATCAAGAAGGCCGAAGACGACCCCAACGTCGAGCGCAAGAAGGCGGCCAAGGCACTGGCCCGCTTCATGCGCCTGCATCCGCACAACATCGGCCAGAAAACCGAGGTGATGATCGAGCATTTCCAGCAGTTCACCCGGCACAAGATTGGCGGCCATGCCAAGGCGATGGTTGTGACTGGCTCGCGTTTGGAGGCGGTGCGCTACAAGCAAGAGTTCGACCGCTACATCCAGGAGAAGGGATACCCGATCAAGAGCCTTGTGGCGTTCTCGGGCGCACTGGAAGACCACAAGGTTCCGGAAAAGTCATACACCGAGGTGGAGATGAATGGCGGGGTGAAGGAAAAGGAGTTGCCCGACACTTTCGCCAAACCGGATTTCCGCGTGTTGCTGGTGGCCGAGAAATACCAGACCGGCTTCGACCAACCGTTGTTGCACACCATGTACGTGGACAAGCGGCTAGCGGGCATTCAAGCCGTACAGACCTTGTCGCGCTTGAACCGGACACATTCACTCAAGGACGATACCTTCGTGCTTGATTTCGTCAACGAGCCAGACGAGATCCAGGAGGCCTTTCGTCAGTACTACGACGGCTCGGTGATGGGCGAGCATGTCGATCCGGACAAGCTCTACGAGGTGAAGGCCGAGCTGGATGCCTCGGGCATTTACCTGCAAACCGAGATTGTCGAGTTTGCGCATGTGTTCTTTGCGCCTAAACGCCGCCAGAGCCCCGGTGACCACAAGCTGATGAATGCGATTCTTGATCAGGCGGTCGCGCGCTTTGTGCAGTTGCAGAACAGCGAAGAGGATGAAGCGGAGTTGTGGCGCGGCAAGCTGCAGGCCTTTCGCAATCTGTACGGTTTCCTGAGCCAAGTGATTCCCTATCAGGACAGCGATTTGGAAAAACTCTTCACCTATCTGCGCCATCTCGCGCTGAAGCTGCCCAAACGCAAGAGCGGGCCGGGCTATCAGTTCGACGAGGAAGTCGAACTCGATTACTACCGCTTGCAGAAAATTAGCGAAGGCTCGATCAGTCTCAATGAGGGCTATGCCAAACCGCTTGACGGTCCACGAGAGGTGGGCTCAGGCATGGTGCGTGAAGAACCCGTTTCGCTCTCGCGCCTAATCGACATCATCAATCAGCGCTTCGGCGGCGAATTGAATGATGCAGATCAGTTGTTCTTCGATCAGATCACCGAAGCCGCGAGCAAGAACGAGTCCCTGCAGAAGGCAGCCGAGGTCAACTCCCTAGACAAGTTCCAGCTCGTATTTCAGCAGGTCCTCGAGTCACTATTTATTGAGCGCATGGAGCTGAATGAAGAGCTATTCACTGATTACATGGGCAAGCCAGAGATGCGTGAGCTGGTGTCTAAGTGGTTGGGCAGCCAAGTTTACGCTCGTCTTTCGGATAGGGCCCCGGAGAACTAAATGTGCCGTTGAGTGCGCATGTGCTTGGTGGCTACCGATCTAAAGTTAGGATAATTCTGAGACTGAAAAGGGCCGACTCTCGAGTGCTTTTCAATGCCACGCGGCTATTGATGTAAAAATCTTACGGTCTTTCCGGCTGACAATTTCATTTTGCGTGGCATTGACCTGAGACGGATCATGTAGCCGAACGGCAAGTGAGTTCTCTTATCCTAGAGGCAAGGAGAACTCGATGAAGAAGCGCCACACCGACGAACAGACCATCCGCATCCTGCGAGAAGCCGAGAGCCGCGAGGAGGCAGTGAAAGATCTGTGCAAACGGCACAACATCACCGAACAGACATTCTACCGCTGGCGAAACAAGTTCGGCGGCATGGATGTCGCCGAGGCCCGTCGGCTCAAAGAACTGGAATCGGAAAATGATCGGCTCAAGCGCCTGATTGCCGAGCAACTGCTGGTGATCGATGGTCTGAAGGAGTTCAGCCGAAAAAAATGAGCACCCCGGCGGGCCGGCGCGAAGCGCTGGAAGTCCCGACCCGGCGGGGGTTGTCGCAACGCAAGGCATGCTGTTACCTGGGGTTGAGCCGCCGGGTGCCGCCCTATACGCCCAGGTAGCCGGAGAGCTTGTGGGAGAGCGGTTGATCGCAGCGTCTCAGGAAGTGCCACGCTTTGGGTATCGCCGTATCGCGGCGTGGCTGTCGCTGGGCGAATCGCGTGTGCGCCGGATGTGGCGAGCCCTGAAGCTGAACATCCCAAAGCGGCGGCCGCGCTGCAAGTCATTGATTTGACCGCATTTTAATTTCTGCCTATTTGCAGGAAGCGGGTCTCTTAATCCGTAGGTCGAACATTCGGATCACGTCTGCCACGCCAAATAATCAAGCGTTTACCCCACCCCCTCGGTGGGCTTTTGGCTTTCTGGTCGTTTGCCGTTGCAAATCTGCTGCCCAAAATTTCCCGGCAAATCATGCCGCTCACGGCGCTGCGACAACACAGTCCAGACGATCTATCGATACAATTGACTAACTCTACACATACGAAAAACTACGGGGCGATTTATGAGCAGGTACTGCGGGGACGACGATCCTAAATCCATCTTAGACGCGGCCATACACTGGCGCGACACGGCGCTCCTAGGCAGCCGCTCCGTCCTGACCAATCAATCGCTTTGGACATTACAAGCCCTCGACTTGCTCGACGAGCACTTCGTGCGTAACCCCGATCTCGGAGACGGAACGTTTCTTGAGAAATTAGAGAGTCAGCTCGCACCGGCCGCGCACTCCGCGAAGCAACTGGTCGCAGAAATGATGTGGTTGCTGTACCTCTGCCCAAGTAGCCTCACAGCAGCCCACAAACGCAAGACTATCCAGGCTATTTGGTCGTGGTCCGGCGAACCGTTACCGACGGACTCACGCTGGCTAGATGACGACGTGCTCGCAGGTGTCGGTAGCGCCGGCCCCGGCTTCAATCAAAATCAATGGCGCGAGCTCGTCTTCCTAATCAACTTCCTCCGCCGCTTCAGTGAGCTAACCAGCATTCGTCAACTGGAGTTGATCGGTGACGGTTGGGCATTCGATGAATGGCTTCGCCAGGTCCCCGATTGGGAAGCAAGACAGTTTCGTCACATGCTGCTCTTCCTGCTGTTCCCCGACGACTTCGAACGGATCTTTGGGCAGAACGATCGCAAGACTATTGTTCGCCACTATTCAAAGCACGAGCGCCGTGTAGTCAATCGCATGGATCCTGTGCAACTGGACCGCGAACTGCAAGCAATTCGAAAACGCCTTGAAACAGAGCGTGGCACGACGCAGCTCGACTATTACGTGCCTCCATTGAAGGGGGAGTGGCGCAGCGAGACATTCGCTGCAGCAACAGAGAACGTAACGGCGGAACACATTCGGTTAGCTCTGCACGAAATCGATCGAGAAGGTGTGCCGAAGGACGCGGAATCCACTGGCTACGATTTGGTTTACGACGGCAAGCGCTACCCACCAAAGTTAGTCCTGTCCCTGGCTGTGAAACAAGCAACGGGGGAGCCACTAGATCGTGCAGCTTTCTCCGGAGGCGAAGCTTCGTCCGCCTTCCGGTTGCTGCGACGTCTCGATTTCGAAGTTGAACCCAAAGAGGAATCGTCAGACGGCATTCCGGAGCTCCTCAATCGCTTTCTCAAACAAGCGAGTGATGGAAAGGAACTGGGAACAAGGGGCTACCTCAGCGCATACCGTGATCTAAAAGTCCGAGTGAGTTTTGGCAAAGGCAACTTTGCCCGGATTCCTTGGATCGCGTTTCTTGGCGATGGACAGTCGGTCAACCAAGGCATTTACCCCGTCCTACTTCTGTACGCGGAGCAGCAGCAATTACTGCTGTGCTATGGAGTGAGCGAAGAGAGTGCTTCCCGATTGAGCTGGGGCGAACTGGCCGGGGCACAAACTGTGAGGGAATGGTTTAAAGGACGATATGGTCGAGTGCCGGATCGCTATGACACATCCTTTGTTCGCGCGACGTACGACCTCACGCAACCATTGCCAATGGCTGAGCTGCAACAGGATTTGGACGATGTAATCGACATCTATAGCCAAGTTCTGGCCGGCAACGATGCGGCCGAGTTGCCAGATGCAATTGAACCGGAGCACTCGGACGAACCACTCCCCGTCAGAGCGGACCTTCGCACAGCGATCGATGCATTCAGCAACGCCCTACATACTAGTGGCGTGAAGTTCGGTGATCACCACCATGGACTTGTCGCATCCTTCATTTCGAGTCTGGTCACGAAGCCGCTAGCAATTCTGACTGGACTTTCTGGTTCGGGTAAGACACAAATTGCAATTCGCTTCGGTGAGTGGCTAGGCGAGGATCGACTTCACGTCGCCGCAGTCCGGCCCGACTGGACAGGTGCAGAAGCGTTGTTTGGATACGAAGACGCCCTTAAGCGCGAACTCGACGGGCGCCGGGCCTGGTCCGTTCCCGCGCCGTTGGAGTTCATCTTGAAGGCGGCAGCAGATCCACAGCATCCATACTTGCTACTTTTGGATGAGATGAACCTCGCACACGTCGAGCGCTACTTTGCCGATGTACTGTCTGGTATGGAGTCGGGGCAACCGTGTATTCCAAACCTCCACAAGGGAACGGACGACTGCTGGCGACTGAAGGCCAACGCGGAAAAGCAACTGCCGCTTCCGAGAAATCTCTGGATCGTCGGCACCGTCAACATCGACGAAACGACCTACATGTTCTCGCCAAAAGTTCTCGATCGTGCCAACACTTTCGAGTTTCGCGTTCACTCAAGTGACCTCTCGATCGAAGCGATCAAGCCGCAACCATGCGTTGCCGGGGATCAGGAGCTGGTAAGGGGATTGCTGAGCATCGCGCAGGATGACAACTGGCATCGAGATCGTCAGAGTGACACGCTCAACGAGCTGAACCAGCGCCTGCGGCAGTTGCACGAACTCCTCAGTCGGTACAACCTCGAGTTCGGCCATCGTGTCTTCTATGAGGCAATACGATTTGCAGCCTTGGCACAAGAGGCTGGGATCAACGGCCTAGCGTCGATCGTGGACCGGATTGTCATGCAAAAGGTACTGCCGAGATTGCATGGATCGCGCAGACGCCTCGAACTGCCGCTCCTGGCGCTGGCGCAGTTCTGTCGAGACCTGCCGGATTCAATTCTGGCCGATGACAAGCTTCCGACATTTGCGATCGATGAAATGCCAGAGCAAGGTGCTGCACTTCCCATCGCCTATGCTAAGACCGTCCGCATGCTTCGAAGCCTGCGTGCCAATCAATTTGCTAGCTTTACGGAATAAGCCGTGCGTGCTGCTTCAGAAGCTATCGCTCTTCTTCGCGACTCGACGGGGAACATCACCGCAAAGTTGCGTATCGCGGTGTTACCCCGTCGCTCAGCCACTCCGTTAGCAACGCTCTGGTGCTCCGACGATAGCACTTCAACGGAAAATGCTGCTGCAGGTATGGTTGAGCTTTTGGAGGGCATGGAATATCGATACGCCTGGGAAATCCTCGGGTCAAACGATAGCCCGCTGATCGCCGATCCCGAAGAACTTTTCCAACCTGATACCACGGACGGAGCGTCTGGTCGACTACGGCCCGGACTTGCAACCGGCACCATACGCGTCGTGCTCCGTACCGACGCCAGAACACTCGGACAGATGGAGCTTGAGGTCCGATCGCGCAAACTCTCGTATCTTTCAGAGTATCGCTGGATGCTGCGCGATATTTCTGAGCGCATGACTGAGCTCGTGATGGACCGTTTCGCAGTGAGCGATGCAATCTTCGAACTCGACGAGACACGTGACGCCGTTACGCTCTATCAGCGCTTCACATTTTTGCGCGCCTTGTTCGAAAGCGAAAACTTCCAAGGAGCGCTTCACGAAATCATTCGGCGTCCGCACACCGCATGGGAAACGACGAGCGACATGGTGCGTGCTGGCGCCGGGATACGAGCGGATTCACGTGTACTGCGCCAATTCGCCAAAGGCGGATCTAGATCGGCTTGGCCAGACGGATCTCTCAAGTCCGTCCCGTCCTACTTTGAACGCGCACAAACAGAAGCGACGCACGACACGACCGCGAATCGCTTTGTTAAATTCGCTCTGGAGCATTGGCTTCAGATACTTGGCGACATCGAGCGAGGTCTTTCAGAAGCCGCGGCCAGCCCCGCGACGACCCGCGGGCAACGCGAAATTTCTGGCGTAATGTCGCAGTTGGAAGAGGTGCTGCACTGCGACCTGTTTACCGATGTTGGGCGACTCACAAGATTCCCAGTCGACGATCAGGTACTCCAGAAACGCGAAGGCTATCGGGATATCTTCAAGGCCTACGTGGAGACTGAATTTGCAGCGCGTCTCTCTTGGCAATCGTCACCCGAGGTCTATGGCGCAGGCCAGCGCGATGTCGCGACGCTTTACGAGTACTGGGCATTCATTCAGCTTTCGCAAGTCGTGGCGGACCTCGTGGGTCAAGCGTTCGATTTGAGTCCGTTGGTACAAGCTCGACCAGATGGTTTGACTGTTGGCATTCGCACAGGCGTAGAGACTGTTCTTTCCGGAGACGTCGACCGCTTGGATCGACGTATGCGAATTGAACTCTGCTTCAATCGAACCTATCGCCGAGCCACGGCAAGTATCGCGTCGTGGACGAGACCAATGCGCCCGGACTATTCGTTGTTGATCAGTCCCGCCGATGATGAGCCTTCGTCCTTTGAACCTATCGCGCTTCATTTCGACGCCAAGTATCGAGTCGATTTCGTTCGAGAAATTTTCGGTACCGATAGCGAACAAACGGACACCTCTGGCTCGGAGTCACCCACCCGGTTGGAGCGGGGCGGTGTTCTACGTGAAGATCTACTAAAGATGCACGCATACCGCGACGCTATACATCGAACCGCGGGTGCGTATGTGCTGTATCCGGGTGGAGATGATGAAGGAGACGGCCTGAAATACCCGAAGTATCACGAGCTCCTGCCGGGGTTAGGGGCGTTCGTGCTGCGGCCAACCGACACCGGTATCGCAAGCGGCGCATCGGCACTTCGACGATTCATCAGCGATGTGCTCGACCACGTCGCAACGCGTCTAACAAGGCACGAGCGCGGTCGATTCTGGCAGATGGAAACATATGGCACATCACTGCTTCGGCGATCGGCTCAAGCGTCCGCTTCACCGCCCCCCGATGCGAGCGTACTTCTGGGCTTCGTAAAAAGCCACGAACATTGGACTTGGATTCGAGGACGTAAGTCGTACAACGTTCGAGCTGAAGGTCGCCGCGGAGGTGTTCATCCTGGCGCGACCTTACTGAGCAGTCAGCTTCTACTCCTTTACTGTCCCTCAACACATGAGGTTGCGCTTGCTCGCATCGTTTCTGACGCAGAGGAAATGACTGAAGCCGCAATGGCTGCGGCAGGCTATCCAGCGCCTCGGGGGAACTATTGGTGTGTCCAGGTTCAATGGCTCCCCCGCGACCACTGGCTTGATCGACTGTCGCCCCACTCTATCGATGCTTACGTTACAAGCCAGGGGCTAGCCTACGGCGAGCCTATCAGCATCTCGTGGGGGGATGTCGTGTCGCTAGCTCAGGGCGAGTAGTCGCTCGAACGGCCGTAACGGTGAGGCCTCTAGCCTAGCTAGTAGCCTCATCGCCACCAGCCTCCAGGTGTTCATTCCTCCGCCGCTCTCGATATCGAGCGTCCCTCGTTCGGACCGCCTCGAGCCAGTCTGCCCACTCCTCGTCGCTCATAGCGACGCTGGCCGATGATTGTCGTTTTTGGATGAACTCGTCCTGCTCCGCCAGACTCAAACTCTCCCAATACTTGTCCCACACATTCTCATACCAATACTGCGCGTCACCCTGCAGATTGCATATCAACGGCCCGAGTTCGTACCAAGCAAGCCACGGCGGCGGCGGATTGAATCGAGATGCCGACACCGAGCGAACAAGTTCGGCATCGTTGGTCAGCAAACTGACCTGCTTACCGGAGTAGCGCTCAACACTGGAAAAGAATGTCTGAAGCGATCCGTCACGTACAAACCGGCAGGGCCCTAACCGCTCCCTCCCCGTGGTCACTAGATTGACGTAGACCGGAAACTGTTCGACCTCGACGTCCTGCATCACGTAGAAGGCGTTCACCCCTAGGTCTCCGGTCCATACCGCGCCAGGATAGTCAGGAAACGACTCCGATCGAAGTGCCGCCGGCGTCTCCGCAAACGCATCGCGCACGAACGCCAGATCCGCCTCAAAAAGTAGTTCGATCGCCTGCTGTCGCTGCTTGAACAAATCGCGCGATGCACGACGGAGCTGGCGCGCATCCACAAAATCCCCAAACACCTTCTTCAAGATCGACACATCAACTCCTCGTCATTTACCAACGATCTCGTCAGCGGCGAATCCGCCCCCAAGGTACCCAATAGACCCGAATACCAGGCCACCGACGAGCCCGGTGATCACGGCACCAGGGCCAGTCTCAATGCCGACCAGCACTCCCGCAGCCGCTCCGATTCTCCAGCCGGCAATAGCACCTCCCCAGCCACCCATCTGCCGAATCACCTCTTTCCCGATCGGCTTCACGGATTTCGCCTTGAACGACTCGTTCGTTGCAACGGCAAGATCGTACGCGGTGAATCCGATCCCGATGACTTGAACCACACGTGCGAATTTGACCAGACCGAGTGTGACGGCCAACCCCCGCCTCGTGTATATCCCAGACGGTGGGACCATCGGATTCGGCTTGATGAGAACTTCCTTGTCGAGTCCGTCAGCGTAGCTCTTGATGCGAGCAATCCGGTTTTTCAGATGCGGATACTGGACCGCGTATCGATCCAGCTCCAGCCTGATCTCCTGCGTCGTCACAAGCTTCGCTCCTGCACGCTTGGCTTGGGCAATATCAACGTAAAGCACCTTGCCCTTGAATCGATCAGCGCCACCCGGAAATTCGCTGCTGGTGGAAATGTAGCTCGTCAGTTTGTCGTAGCCCATCACATGTTCGGCAATGCTCGCGCTCGAACCCGGGCCCCTTGGCCACAGCCCATATTTTTCGGGGTGCACCTCTCGCATCGCGTCAAGCGGCCCGAGCCGAAGCGCCTGCAAATATGGATCGTGAATGGTCGTGTAACAGCGCCGAACGAGAAACCCATCCTTGCCCGGCTCGTCCACCACCACGAGCACGAACACACGGGCGGGCATCAAGTGCCCGAGGACGTCGTATTGTGATCCCGCGCGATCGTTCGTCGGCGTTCGATAAAGGTAGTCGCTCATCCCGCCCACCTTTGCAGCGCCTGGAAGCCAATCGCGATGTCGAGCTGCTGAGGGTTGTCAGTGTGAACGCGAGGGCAGCTCCCCTGGCTATCAGTCAGCCCTTTGTACGTGACGCCAGATGCAGTACGAATGTGATAAGGCACACCGGATAGAGGCTTGCCGTCATGGTCAACGACTCGCACTCGCTCATCGCACGATTCGAGACAACGCTCCGGAAGTGGATTCCCCGCCGGGCAGAAGCCCAGTTCGGCCAGCTCTCCGGCGGTGAACCTCATCGAAGAGGTATCCTGAGATGCCCGCATGACAGGGTTCGGGTGGCAACGGCAAGCGCAGAGATCACCTTCAAGCGCAGCGTGCTTGCCCATGAGTGAATCTGGCCAGCGTGGCCCCTGGCCCACGATAACGCCGGTCGACTCGCACGCGGAGCAGTAAACTTTGGCGCCGAGAAAGGTAACCGGCGTACCGTGATGCATGAAGAAGTCCATGCCCTCAGGGACGACTCCACCGTTCGACGAGCGGTCTCCCTTTTTGAGATAGAAACGTTTCATTATGCTTCGCCTTATTTTATTAGGTATGCGAATTCATATCATTGCTCTCGTCGGCAAACCATTGGACGGGTACGAAATTCTCTCTATGTCCGATGCATCTCTTCTTTACGGATCCACCGTTTGGCTATCCAACAACTAATTCGATTTATGAGATGCCCCACGAACTAAACTGTCCGTAACGCGCGCGATAGAGAAGATAGCTGCGCTAGAAATCGCGAACTAGAAGGAAGGCTGAAGAGAGAGCAAAGCAGTAAGAGCGCGGGTCGCATGGGCTGCCACCCATACGACCCGCTGACCACCACCAACTCATCATCGGAGTCGGAAATGGCTAAGGCCAATCATAAGTCACGTACCCCCGTAACGGAACGCTTCGTCACTGTTCAAGAGTCAGCGCGCCATCATTCCTTGTCTAGGGTTCTCCGTGCCATCAGAGAGCACCGGAGGCTCAACACGACGTATTTCCCGTGGATCAAAATAGCGGGAGTATGGCTTGAGGACGCGGGATTCGAGGCTGGAGAACGCGTCCGGATTACCGTCGAGGACAAGCGACTCATTATCACGCCGATGTGATCGGCGCATTGTCGATGGTGAGCGTCGCGAGTCACTATCTGTCTGGAAGCTCGGTACCTGATGCTCCATACCGTTAGTAACTGTGACAAGCGACGATCGTCCTGAAACTGCAGCGGGCCGGTCACTCAGGTCCGCTGCCGCATAGCCTTTGAGGACGTGCTGCGACCCATGCCGGACACCATGCACATTTCCGCCGCCCAAATGCAAAAACCCCCGCCTTTCGGGCGGGGGTTTCTGGCTTGAGGGAGCCTGACGATTACCTACTTTCACACGGGAATCCGCACTATCATCGGCGTAGAGTCGTTTCACGGTCCTGTTCGGGATGGGAAGGGGTGGGACCGACTCGCTATGGTCATCAGGCAAAGGGGGTTGTTCTGCTGGCGTGGCCAACAGAACCAATCTTGGAAGAAGCAGTAATTAGGTTGTGTGTATCACACACGAGAATCCAACTTGTCGCTCTGGATCGCGGCCAGTGCTTTCACACGGCGCCGATCTACAAGGCAGACTTGTTATAGGATCAAGCCTTACGGGCAATTAGTATCAGTTAGCTGAACGCATTACTGCGCTTACACACCTGACCTATCAACGTCCTGGTCTCGAACGACCCTTCAAGGGGATCTAG